>MRWF01010643.1_pt1 | contig 188591 bp, 173 predicted proteins | sample 1013331 | NCBI WGS metagenome assembly MRWF01 (sample SAMN06117577, study PRJNA244670) | biofilm metagenome | biome: Water; feature: Cathode Biofilm; material: Biofilm; isolation source: microbial consortium enriched at the cathode of a solar microbial fuel cell | place: USA: District of Columbia... | reverse complement strand
AACCAGTTCCGGTCGCTGACTTTGACGTCGAACGTCAGGGTCAGCGTTTCGCCGTCCGCCAGCCAGTCGAGTGGAGCCGAACCGTTGTAGGCATAGGTGAATTCAACATTCCCATCTTCGCCCTTCGGCACGGAGAAGATGTTGTCCAGAGCGTCTCCGCTGGTGAAGTTGAAGTTGCTGGATGCCAGAAGGCTGCTGATATCGACACCGTCCGGAATATCGCCTTCCGAATAGGCCGGCGAACCATCGCCTTCGACCGAGATGTAGAGCGTGTCGCCCAGATCCGGATCGTCGACCACGATGTTGCCGCTCAATTCGCCGATATTCTGCGGATTGGCGTTGAGTTCTTCGTCGACTGCGAAGTCAAGAACGCTCTGCTCGACGAGGATTTCCGGCTGGTCGTTGGTGCCGATAATCGTCACGGTGATCGGACGCTCGACGAAGGAGTCCGGGTCATTCGTGTCCTGAACCCGAAGCGTGTAGTCGATCGTCAGAACATCGCCTTCGGCAAGGAAGTCGATAGCCTTGTCCTGGACCTTGTAGGAATAGGTTACCCGGCCCTGGTCGTCGAACTGGTCGAATGTCCAGAAGAGGAAATTCGTATCCTTGGCTGTCAGTGCGGCGTAGATATCGCCCGGCATTTCCAGGATTTCACCGGCACCGGAGGCCAGGGACAGGTTCGGTTCGCTGATCTGGACTTCAAAATTGTCCGGATTGACGACCGTATCGGGATCATTGATCTCGAAGACACCGCCGCGGGTATGGACGTAACCTTCGTCTTCCGCACCCGGCCATTCAACGATGGGCAGGAAGTTCAGCGAGAGATCGCCGCCGATCGTCGGAGCATCGTTGCTACCGGTAACAGTGACCTTGAATTCGGCCTTGTCGCCACCGACAACCTGATAAACGAAGGTATCGACACCCACCTGGCCATCGGCGAGGCGGTTTGCTTCTTCGGAATAGACGTAGCTGGCTTCGCCAGTTTCGACGTTCAGCAACAAGGTGCCGTATTTGCCTTCGACCTCCAGCATGCCATCTGAATCAGCGACGGCATCAACGTTGACAATCGAGCCACCAGCCGTTTTGAAAGCCAGCTGGGTGATGACCTGGCCACCGGTTTCGCCGATTTCGTCGTCGTTGCCGAGAACGTTGAATGTCGCTGCAACTTCCGCTTCGTCGTCGCCGGTGGTTTCGGTGACGTCGATCGCATCGTTATGAGCGACGAGTGCGCCATCCGTGACACTGAAGAGATGGATGTCACCGACTTCACTGCCTTCGCCGAACTGAACCAGTTCGATGTTGTAAAGGGTGGTCGTGCCGGTGCCGTTGGTGATGCTGACGGAACCGTCTTCGTTGGTCTTGATGTCGTAATCTTCAGCCTTGCCCGCAAACTGGGCAACGTCCTTGGAGCCGCCACGGCCGTCAATGATATCGCTGCCGCCGTTGCCGAAGAAGATGTTGTTCAGGCCGTTGCCGAGCATGACATCGTCATTGACCGTACCGATGGCATTTTCGATGGACGACAGCAGATCGATATCGCCGCCCTTGCTCACGGCGATACCGCTGCGAAGGTCGATGAAGATGCCGTTTTCTGTGCTGTTCAGGTAAGAATAATCAATTGTATCAACGTCGTCGCTGCCGAGCAGGATGTCGATGCTGCCGTAACCGACAAGCATGTCGTTTCCGCTTCTGGCAAGCACGAGATCAAGACCAGATGTTCCTTCGAGCGGTACATCGGCACCGGTCGTCCCATTCACGAAATTGATGCTGGAGACGTCCGGGGTCGGATCGCTGCCGTCTTCTTCGATGTAAGTACCGACAACGTCAACGTCGCTGATCGTGGAAGTGCTGTTCTTGATGTCCGCCAGAGTGGCGCGGATGGAGTCGAAAAATTCCGACAGATTGATGTTATTAGGCATTAATCCATTCCTGACTAGCTCCACCGGCTGCCCGAGAGGGACAACCGGTGATTAAAGAATGGGTGTAAAAATCACCCTTGCTGAAATGCACGAGCAGACTTGGCAGACTGTTTCAATTTGAGCCATTCCCCAAATGGGGGCTGCGTTAACCAAGAAGTTTGTTAACCTTGCCTTCAGACGAAGCCGCAGAAAATACGCAGCGTAAACAACACTTCGGAGAAAGCTTTAGAGTTTCAATGCGTTGAGGGGTGTTAAAATGACGTATGGTCAACATTTGCACCCTAATTAACCATTTGTTAATTTTTTTGGCACGCGAGAAAAATAATTCCTCACGGAATACGTTATTGCCTCCTCTTAGAGTTGTGTATACGATTGCATAGTTTTTGTCGTGCCATTCTTCATATTTTTTTACTGTCAGAATGTTGTGTTTTAGCAATGTCCGAGCAACTCGAGAAGCTTATCGCAGAGTTATATGAGAGCGTAGAAACGGAGAGGTTGTTTTCAGAAACTCTTTCAAAAATAGTTACTTACCTTGGCGCGGCTCAATCTCATTTATGTCTTCTTGGGAAGGATAACTCTTCGATTGGACTTAATTTCACCGCCAATATGGATCCGAGTTTTCTCGATGAATACCACCAGCACTATGTCAACATCGATTACCGCTTAAAACTCATAACCAAATCACCTGTGGGGGCTGTCATGACGGACGATCAGTTCAATACACAAGAAGGTTTACGCTCCAGTCCGATCCATCACGATCTGTTTCCGCGATACGATGTGAACAGGATCATGGGCAGTAACATCACCGTTGACGGTCGCCTTGGCTGGTTCGGTGTTACAAGCATGCGCAAAGACGGGACCTTCTCCAAAGAGGTAATGGAGGATTTTTCGAGGCTCGTTGTCCATGCCAGGAAGGCGCTTCAACTTCGGCAGCTGCGCATGGAAACCGGTGAACGGGAACTCGTTCACAGGTCGTCCAACGATGCACAAACCCATGGCGTCATCATGCTTGCCAATGGCGAGACCGAATACGTCAACCAAATCGCGCAGGATATTCTCGACCTGGGTTTCGTGAGAATACAAAATGGCAGGCTGGTCTGCCGCAATCCAAGAGAACAAAAGAAGCTGGACGCGGTTCACCGGCGCGTTCGAAACGGGGAAGCGCCACTGGTGCGTCTTCTCGATAGCAAAACCAACACGACCTACGCCGTACAGGTGTTCAACCCGCTCCCCCGTTTCGTTGACGGACGACTGGAACCGGCACGCTGGGTGACCTACAAGATCGTGGTGCTCAATCCGCAGGACATTCTCTCTCCGCGTACGCTCGACCGTATCAGCCAGTTTTTTGGACTGAGTGGAAGCGAGAGCGCCGCCATTGCCGCTGTCATAGCGCTGCAGCCGCTGTCAGAATACTCCCGAGTCAAGGGTGTTCAGCAGGATACAGTTCGAAAACAGCTGAAGTCTGCGATGACAAAGATGGCCGTAAACTCACAAAAACAGCTGTTCCAGGTCTACGAGCGGTTCAAGGTCTTCGAGTGACAGCCCGGGCTTCCAGGGCACAGGTGAAGATCAAACCTCCACCTGCTCCCTGGCATCGCACTCTCGGACAAGCAAAAGAGCATGGCCGTCAGAGTAGTGCAGACTCGGATGCGGTACGATGGCTCGACGATCCATCTCGCGAAAGCCCAGTGACGCATAGAGACGAAGTGCCGACACATTCCTGTCGAAGCAGATGAGTGAAACCCGCGTGAGACCTTGCGCAGCTGCAAGACGGTCGGCAAGGATCATCAGCTTTCGCGCGTACCCGCGACGGCGAAATTCCGGACGGACAGCCACGCCGGAAACATACAACGAGCCTGGATTTTCCAACTCGGAGTAGGGCCTGAGGACTGGATCGGCCTCGGGTGTCTCGTCACTTTCCATCTTGAAGGCATGCAGCATGGCCACCACCTGGCCGCCAATCTCAACCATGTGGCAATTCTGATAGGAAAACGCCGTGTTTTCCCGCGAATACCGCGATGCTCCAACCTCCAGGAGGTCCGCGCCGGGAGCCCCGACGCGAGACCAGATGTAAGAAGCAAGTCCATCTGAGGACATCAGGAAAAGCGAGGCGATTTCACGTGCGTCTGCCTTCGTGGCCGGACGGATCTGTTCGCTCCGTGTTTCGCCTTTCGATTGGACCGACATTTTCACTTCACTTCTCCCGCGTTGACCTCATTGCACATGCCATCCCCCTTCGCCGCATCCAGCACGACAGCTGGAGCGGGCCTCAGGTGATGCAGCGCCCGGGTGTCACCGTTACGGATCACATGACGCACGCTGTCACGGTTCAATCCGATGTCGCGCAATTCATGGTCCGACATTCTCTCCAGTGTCTGGATCAGGATGCGGTTCTTCCTGGCTCTGCGCCAACGTTCCAGAATCCCGATCGCGTTCCGGCGACAGGCAATCCTGCCAACCATGGTCGAAACGGTCATTGTGATACTCCCCGTTCCTTACGCCCTGAGGGGCTGGTGGAGGCAGGTCTGCCCGATTGCGTCGACATGCCGGTGGTCGGTACCACAGCAGCCACCGAAGACCCGCAGGTTCGGCAGGACCGACAGGAGGTTGGCATAGTCCCTGCCAAGTTCCTGCGGATTGCCGTCATCCAGCTCTTCAGCTTCATCCAGCTCGGCGTGGCTCAACCGCGAAGCATTCGCGCGCAGACCCCGAATTCGCCTTGTCCAGTCCGCTCCTTCTTCCAGGACGTGCCGGAAGTGATCCGGGTGGGCGCAATTGATCATGTAGTAGGCGGGCGGGCAGTCGGCATCGAGCTCGGCGATCGCGTCCTTGAGCGGTTGGCCTGTCGGCAGGTGCCCTTCGGTCTCAACGGTGAAGGCAAGAACCAACGGCACGTCCCGCTTCGCGCAGGCCCGCGCTATGCCCATGGCTTCGCCGGCATGGGTCATGGTGATCGCGCTGATCATATCGACCCCTGCCGCATCCAGTGTGGCGACCTGAACAGCGTGATAGTCCTCGGACTCGGCAGAGGACATCATGGTTTCGGGTGCGTAGCCATCTCCCCGAGGACCCATATTGCCGCTGATGACAAAGGGATGTTCACCTTCGAACTCGGCACGCAGTTCGAAAAGCATTGCAACTGCGTCCTGGTTTGCATGCTTCAATTCTTCGGCCGAATAGCCAAGACGGTCACCCCAGTCACGGCTGGCGCGCCAGGTCGCGCTGTCGAGAATGAAGCCCGTGCCCTGCGCATTCGCGATACGGGCGTAGCGTTCGTAGTAACGGCGAAGGGCAGCGCGGCCTTCTGCTTCTTTCAAGACATGAAAGGAAGCAAACAGTGGCAGGTCGATGCCATCATGAAAAATCAGAGTTGTTTCGAGGCCACCATCGGTGAGCAGGCAGGCGTCACCGATCTGCGGCAGTTTATTGCGGTACTTGAAAAATTCCATCTTCGGTATTCTCTTGGCTCAAATGATTTGCGTACTGCGTTGCGTTTTTCCTTCCGCCGCAGAGCAACATTTATTTTGTTGATTTCAGTAATTTTGCCGCGCGATGCTTGGCTACCCAATCAAACGACGACCTGACCTTAGATAGCTGGCCAAGGAACTTTCACGTATGACGGCCGTCACACCGAATGAGGTGGACGTTCATCTTCGAGAAACTGACCTTTTGCGAAGGGGAATTGCCACGAGGGGACAATGGCCAGGAGAAGGTATTGAACCGATCAACGCATCTAATGCGTGACTTTCGAGGTATCGGCCAAAGACACAGGCCACCGGCAAGGGGGGTGCTGGCCGGAACTTGCGGAGGCTGAATAACGAGCCGGCGCTATTTCCAAAAGGCGCAGCCGGCTTGGTCTTGTCCGCAGCCAGGCGGGTTTGACTGACTGCGGCGTTGATTATCGAACCGAACGGAGCCCGTTAGAGGGCTCGGTTCATGACAGGGCAGCCCGGCCGGGCAAATGCGGCGTCGTGCGCAGCTCAATATCAAGCTCCGAGGCAAGGTCGAAGAAACGCCGGCGCACGCCCGAGGCGTAGGGGTTCAGCCCCTCGATCGCATCGAAAAGCTCCGGTGGATCGTGGCGAACCATTTCGATAGCCTCGTTGAGAAGGTCGAAGCTTCGGGTGGTGGTCATCCGGGGAAGCGGCCCCATCTTCACCAGCACCTTGGCAATCAAGTGGGTAAGGCCCTGGGACAGCGCTGCATCGCGATCATGCGCATCCGGTGTCGTTTCGAACACATCCAGCCCAAGGGCCACCTTGAGAAAGGCGGCAACACGTTTGTAGCTTCGGCCTTTCAGAGGGCACAGCGCGATTTTTAGTCCCTGCAATCCGTTGCGAGCGCTTTGCGGCCCGAAAAGCGGATGGGTCGCAAGGATTTCGACATGCGGTGGCAGCAACTCCAGCATCAGACGAGCGGGCTCGACCTTCACCGAACCGACATCCAGCACCAGCGTGTTCGGCCTCAGATGCGGCGCTATCGCACGCAGTGTTTCTTCCATGCAAGCCACCGGAACAGCGACCACCACGATCCGGCAGGCGGCAACCTCGGCAAGGTCCGCACTGCCATCATAACGCGGATCATGGATCAGCAGTTCGACATGAGAAGAAAGATGCTCGGCGATCAATCGACCGAACGCCCCGTAACCGATAAGGCCCAGAGTGAGAGAGCGATGTGGTTTACATATTGCAGCTTGGAAAACAGTCATGGCTTAACTCGGTGAATTGGCTGCAGGGCCAAGAGCTGTATACCGAGTCACAACCGCTGGCGATGCAGCGGTAAACAGACAGCAAAGTCCCTCCGCTAACTTGGCGGATAATAATAGTTCGCAGTGTTGTGCAGGACGTTGCTCATGCTCTTGAGCTAGCAAGCCCGGTGGGACAAGTCAATGCGGCGCGATCATCTCAATATGGCAACTTGTGTTGACCGTACAGGCAGGTAGTCGACAACACGGCAATTCAAACAACCGTTTCCAGCGCGTCACCCAACGCAGCCGGCCCAGCGAAGATGAATTCAGCGACCCTTAGTCGAAGTAGTTTACCCAACCGATAACCTTGCCGCTGCCGTCCTTGATTTCGTCATTGAAACGTATGCCATGGAGGGATCCAACGTTTGGCGAGACGGATCGAGGAAACCTGTTCTCAACGACATTTTTCACCTGGGCGCCAAACGAATGCCAGGCCAAGTCACCAAAATTTTTCGGTTTTGCCATCTTGGCACCACTCGCCCCACCTACGACCGATTGCATAAGCTCGTACGTTTGTTTGGCTTCTTCAGCCAGAGCCCTTTTCGCAGCACTGCGCGCCAGCGAGAGGCACACGCCGTTCTTTAATGTTTTATCGAAAATGATGACGTTCAGGCCGAAATTCATCAACGCAATACCTTTAACGCCGGCGTCGTTCCCTAGGTATGTGATCCAATTGACCTCAAGCTTGTGGTCTTGCCTGATCGTATTGTAATCGAGCGGCTGTTCGGTCCAGTAGTGGATCGAACCGTTTTCGGACACATTGTGGAATTTACAGTGGCTCCTCGGATCATTTGTCTTCCAGACGATAAAAAGCCGTGCCCGGTCACCATCCATCTTGTTACTGACAAAAGCCGCCACCTCACGTTTGTGTTTCGGGGGTCGTGACGCCCAGGCCTTGATGTCGGAACTGATGAAACCGATGCCATCGATGTTCGATTTTTCGTAAGGTCGCCACGAAGTCCTGTCGGAGTTGTCACCGGGTTTCGGGGCGACGGGACCATATTTCCTGGCAAACAGGTCATAATAGCTCAGCCATTCCTTTGACAGTTCATCGTAGTTGTTCATGCCTTTCCTGATCCCCGAACCCCGCAACTCGGGATGGTGCCAGTAGAAAACCAGGTCAGCGAGATTGGAAGGATCTTTGATCCCTTTTGAAATCGCTTGTGAGATCGTGGCAATTATCGCGCTGGGAAAGTCGAATAGATTCATTGTCTTTCCTGTTCAATTATCTCTTTATTTATACTATTTAGAATTTTTCTATACTTGAATTTATATAAATGCGGATCTTTTATACATATTCATATGGAGCATAGTTGAGCTAATATTTGTTACGACGGCCCGCGCGCTGCGTTGTAGCCATCGATCAGCGCCTTCCTCAGTCCCACGCCTTCATTTGCCGGGCGGGAGTTCGCGATTGCTGCCGCGACAAAGCCATTCGGAAAGACAACCACCTCAGCAGTCGCCTGTCCGCCCCAACGGCTCCCGTTGTGGGATACGGCCCGCCCATCGTTGGTTCTTGGACGGCTTGCAAAAACGAGCCGGTCATCATCTGCGGAAAACATCAGCTCGTGATTGTCGTTGACGACTTCGCGCGTGGAAACGATGCGATGAACGACCTTCGAGAGGGCTCTCGTTGACAGAAACCAGCCTCCGATAGCACACGGCTTGCCGACTTCGGTGCGATCCGTACCGGCCTCATCCATCGGTCCGTCGTAATAGAGGGCGCCTCGCGCCGGATCGGAGAAAGTATTGCAGCCGCCCGTCACACCAACCGGCTCGAACAGGGTCTTTTCAACGATATCCCGGTACCGATTGTACGCATGAACCTGAAGATAGCTGTCATATGTTATCTCGCCGGGGGCAAACCCGTCCTCGATCTGCGTCCATTTTGCCGGCACAAGAGAAGCGGCACTGACATTCCAGAGCGCAAAGGACGTGTTCGCGTAACACCGTTTCGTCACGGGTTCAGGCACGCAGGCACTCGCGCCTGTTGCGATGTTCTGCGCTCTGACGATGTAGGTTTCAGCACCAAGCTGATAGCGTTCCTGCAACGTGAACGCATGATCCCAGATTGTTTTTCCGGACTTGGCGAACCCCGCGCGATGCTGCAGGAGATTCCGAATCGTAACGGGTTGCAGGGAGGTGTCTAGCTCGCCCTGCCAACGTCTGGGAAGGTAATCCTGAAACCGGTCGTCTAGCGAAACGCTTTGGAGTGTCTCGGCTCGGTTAATAACCGTTGCCGCCGTCAGAACTTTCGAGACAGAGCCAATCGCGGCCTCGGTGCGGCCGTTGAAGCGCTGCTCGCCACCACTCTCGCAAGGAGTGCGGGCGTAGCCGTGGTTGACCTGGGCAATGATGCGACCGTTTTCGCCGCGCAACGTGACCGCGTACCCCATGTACCGGTCTCCAATCGCTTGAGCGACCAACGCTGCGAACGTTGCGGTATCAAAGTCCGGTTTTTCCTGAACATCGGTAAAAGAGGGTCTCTCCGCCGGAAGATCACAAGCACTGGCGGCAATCGGCAGGCCCATCGCGATAAGGGATACTAAAAAAGGTTTGGACATGACACGAAATCCGTTTCCTGAGACGCGTTAGCTCACGGAAACACTACGGCCGATGGCCAAACGGATCATGGGTGGGTGCACCTAATTTTCGCGCGAAGAATACTCAATTTCCACGTCGGTCTCGTCTTCCGCCAGAACGATCCAGGGTTCGCTCTGTGAACGCAAAAGGACCTCCACCCTGTCCTTTGCCTGCAGCTTGGAGAGGATCGACGAAACATGGTTTTCAATGGTTCTGCGAGACCGGCTCAGCGTTTCGGCAATTGCCGCATTGCTGTTTCCCTCGACAAGAAGTCGGAGCACTGTCTGCTCCTTTGCGGTGAGACCATAGGGGTGGTTGCGCGAACTCTTGTAAGGTCCGCGCTGCAGCGGCGGAAGGCCGGATCCCCCTTCACGAGAGCGCAACCAGCGACGGGCCGCCATCGCCCCCATGGACCGGAACAATTCATCGGCCTCCTGAAGCCGTTCAGCCTTCCCGGTGGCGGCAAACGACCAGGCTGCCAGATAGTCCGAACTTTCCATCTGAAACGCCAATCCGGCTTCTTCGGCCTTCCCTTCGAGAAGCAGGCGAACAGGCTCCGGAAGGCCAGGGGTGGAAGTGGACTTCAGCGGCAATTCCGCAATCCGGGCCCAGAACATCGCTTCGCCCAGCTTTCGCGGGCTCAGGAGCCTGGGATCGAGGCTGCAGAGCCAGTCCCAGGCCTGCGCTGCGGTTTCTGAAGTCCCAGCCAGCACGGACTGCTCGATTTCCGCGATCTTCAGAACCGTCAGGTACTGGGGTTCGCCGATCTTTTCCGCTGAAACGAGCGCCTGCTGCAAAGCCTCTCCGGCGGCCGCATCACCGAGGCGCAGAAGGGAGCGGGCGAGGACGATCTGCGCGGGCATCCGCATGAGCAGGGTCTGGTTTTCCTGTCCCAGAACCCCGCGTGCAATCGTGACTGCCTCGTCAAAGCGTCCCTGTTCCAGCCGAAGCTGTGCCTTTCGACCAATCAGGTAATAGGTCCAGGCGTCAAGATCGTGGGCACTGTCAAAACGGATCCCGGCATCGATCAGATCTTCAGCCCGGTCGAGGGCACGCATTTCTATGAGGCATTCGGAGAGATTTGTATAAACCCGCGCGGCCTGCTCATCGAACCCGTTTTCCAGCGAGATCCGCAGGCTCTCACGTAACAGCGTCTCCCCTTCCGGATCCCCTCGGAACAGCATGGCAGAACCGACTGTGTTAAGCGCATGCGTGCAGGTTTCAACGTCTTCGACAGCCTGTGCAAAGGTCAAGGCCCGACGCCCCCACGTCACCGCCTCACTCATCTCGTCTTGAAGCATATGGTACTGGGCGCGAAGGGCGTATGCCTTCGCCTTCGCCCATTCGGTGGCCGAGGCGTTGTTTTCCAGGACTTCGATTGCTTCCTCAATGTACCTCTTGGCTTCCTCGGCTTCTCCCCTGTACCAGTGGAGCCGGGACAACCATCTCAGGTTTTCCCCGACCCGGTTTTCATTTCCGGCCTTGCGCCAGAGCTCCACCGCCTTTCGGCGGTTAGAAATGACGTCTGCGTCGATGCCAAGCGACAGGCCTGCCTCATAGGCCCAACGTTCGCAGATTTCGGCGGCCTGCTCGAGGTCCAGGCTGTCCGCCAGCGGCAAGACATGTTCAAGAAAGCGGGCGGCCTCGCGATGGGCTCCGAGGTTTGCCGCATTGTCTGCGGCAAGCGGTGCATACCGCAGCAATAGCTGCTCATGTTCGGCTCCGCGGGCGTGATGCACGATCATGTCGAGAGGCTGAACTCCGTCTTCCCGGTTGCAAAGATGATCCAGGAAGCACCTGTGCGCTTCGACCCGCCTTGGATGACTGAGCCGATCGTAGATGGCAATCCGCGCAATCTCATGACGAAAGGAGAGCCTTCCGCCGCTTTCAATCAGCAGGCCTTTCTCGATAGCCTGCGCCAGGGTGCCGTAGCCGTCGGGCAGTGGCAAAGCCAGGAGAATGCCTGACGGAATTGCACCGGGCCAGCAAGACACATATTCCAGTAGCCGCACGACGTCCTGTGGCAATCCTGCAAGACGCGCATCGACCGCATCCCCGATGGTCTGGGGAACCTTGCTGCCGTCTGCTGACTGAGCCAACAATTCGGTCAAGAAAAAGGGATTACCGCCCGTGATGTCCAGGAGACGGTCGGGAGCCAGGCGGGTTGACCCGACAAGCGTCTGCACCGCGTCCAGAGACAAAGGAGCGAGATTTATCTGCTTCTTTCGGGCCGGTACGATCTCGCCCATGGCTGAGCGAAGCGGATGGTAACCCGCCAACTGGTCATCACGATAACTGCAAACCAGCAGCAACGGCAGCATCGCGATCCTGCGGCCAATGAACTTCAACCAGTCCAGTGTGCGATCGTCCGCCCAGTGCAGGTCCTCGATCACCAATACCACCGGTTCTCGCAAAGACACCAAATGCTCCACCAGGCCGCCAAAAAGCATGGCTTCTTCATCGCGGATCTGCGTCGATCCGGAAAGACCTGTTGCAATATCTCTTATCGGCCCGAGCGGGCGCGGCGTGATCAAAGGATCGCAAAGACCGATGACCTTCCTGGTTTCGGGCCCGAGGCTGCTCAGGAAATCCGCAATCAGAGACGACTTTCCTATCCCGGCTTCCCCGGCAACGAATACGATCCGTCCACCCGACCTGGAAATGGAAAGGCGAACCTCATCCAATATTTGCAATTGCTCTTCGCGTTCAAGTAGCAACAAACCAACCAAAAAAAGACGGTTTCGGACCTGGAAACAAATCTATGGAAGAGTGGACGCTACGGCAATTCTCAATAACTGGTTGTGACGTTCTTTCTTGATTTACCGATCGAAACGCACTCGAAAGGGGCGATTTGCACAGCGTTTCACCAATGCGACCTTCGCAGGAAAATGTTCTTAATCGGTAGAGGCCAGGAATGATCTCGGGCATGCCTCGCTGCCCGGAGAGAAGACCAGATGCACCTTGTCAGATCCACCTGCTGACTTCGCTGCTGAGCTTCCGTTCGGCAAGCTTCTTTTCTGCTTCCACATTCCATTTCTCACGTGTGGAGATCAACCGGACGGCACGTGTCGTGGCCGGCCACGTTCCGTCGCGCAGGCTATCCAGATCCAGTCCGACGCGGCATGCTTCAAATTCCTGAAGGCGATCCTGCAATTCGAGGCCCGGGAGTGTTCTCAGGTTCTTGCAGTTGAACAAGCTCAGCCATTCCAGACCGACATGCCTCAGGTCCACCTCAACCAGTTTGAGTTGATCATGAACCTGCAAGGCTGACAGCGCGGGAAACCTTCCAAGGTCACCCAGTGTGCCTAGTCCGGATACTCTTAAAATCCGCAGTTTCTCCAGCGTCTGGTGTGAAAAGTCGCCCAGGTTGGCCCGGCTGCCCAGGATCAGGGTGAACTTTTTGAGGGACGCAATGGCGGACACGAAGTCGAGACGAAGTTTCCCGCCAAACGAACTCAAGGACAAGGTTGCCAGATCGGGCAAGTGGCTGATGACCTCAATGCCCTTCCAGTGACCTTGAACGAACAGGTCCTGCAGGTTCACCGCGTCGGCAAGCGGGGCAAGATCGAGGTTTCTTTTCCGGTTTTCGGCGATAGTCAAACTTCGGAGTTGCCGCAGGTTCAAGGTTTCCAGGAACTGAGGCTGGTCAAAGTCCAACACTCCGAAATGCAATCGCTCCAGCTTCGGCAACTGGCTGATTGCTTCAACGTGCGAGATGCGATCCAGGCAATCGAGAGCCAGGTTTGCGACATCCGGCAAATGGCTCAGGTAGCGCGCGTCAAAGCCTTCATCGTCGTGCTGGTAAAACCGGACGGTCAACCGGTCACCTGCCAGACGGCAGGCCTCGTTCAATGCCTGAAGAGTCGCAACCTTGCAGGCGTCCGGATTGCTGAACTGGACCACAAGTCCGTCTGTCCCTTCGACCGCCCGAGCGAGGTCGACCGCAACAAACACGTCGGGGTCGGTTATCCGGCCGCCATCAACCTGAAACATTCTGAAGCCCTGTGGAATTCTGTCCGGTTTTCGAACAGATTCTGATGGTTGCGATTACTAACCGAAGAGACAGCCAAGTTGTAGCCACCGGCTGTGGTTTTGCGTTTCAGACGTCATCGATCAGGAAAGCGACACGGACAGTCCTCCGCATATCTCCTGCCGACGGCCCTCCCATCGTCGCCTGCGCACAAAACGCGCAGCTCACAACGAGCGTTTTCAGCCTGAAATGCATTCGTATGCAAATTTGCTTGCAATGGATGCTTGACGGCAGTATTGCAAACGTATGCAGTTGGTAGAAGGGCGCGCACCGGAACCGTTGTTCGATCCACAATCGACAAGAGGAATTCCACGGTCACGATGCGCCAACTCTCGATACCGAGACGCGCTCGCAGCGCTCTACCGGACCGGCTGCCGGGAAACACCGATCACGCTCCCGATCCGGATGTTTCCTGTGATGTTTCAGCTTTCGGCCACGATCTGCGGGGTGTGGCCGGCCTATTGCGCCGCAGGGACCTGAGAGAGACAAATGACGAGACTACCCATCCCGGACACCATCCGTTTTGTGAAATCCCCGGCACGCGATGCGGTTGCCGACAATGCCAGCGTCGAAACACTGGTCGCAGAAGTGCTTAAGCGGGTTGCCGCAGAAGGTGATGCTGCCGTCCGTGACTATTCTGAGAAATTCGACAAGGCGGCGCTCGACCGCTTCGAGGTCACTGCTGAAGAACGTGAGGCAGCAGTCGAAAGGCTGGACCCGCAGACACGCGAAGACACCGAGTTCGCTATCTCCAACGTGCGCATGTTCGCCAGGGCCCAATTCGGAACCCTGCAGGATCTGGAAGTGGAGATCCGGCCAGGTGTTCACCTCGGGCACCGCAACATTCCGCTCGACCGGGTCGGTTGCTACGTCCCCGGAGGCCGCTACCCGCTCCTGTCCGCTCCGATCATGTCGATCGTCCCGGCGAAGGTGGCCGGTGTCGGCGAAATCATCGCCTGCCTTCCGCCGAACGCCCATGAAGCAATGATTGCGGGCTGTCATCTTTCCGGCGCCGACCGGATTTTCCGGATCGGTGGGGCGCAGGCAATCGCTGCGATGGCGCTCGGCACGCAGTCCGTTCCACCTGTCGACAAGATTGTCGGCCCAGGCAACGCCTTCGTCAATGAAGCCAAGCGTCAGGTTTTCGGTCCTGTCGGGATCGACCAGCTCGCCGGTCCATCGGAGATCTTCATACTCGCCGATCACACCGGCGACGCTGAGATGATCGCCACAGATCTTCTGGCACAGGCCGAACACGACACCAGAACCCGGGTGGGCCTCATCACGACAAACGCGGACCTCGCGGAAGCGGTCCTGAGAGAAGTGGACGTTCAGCTGAAGAGCCTGTCGACGGCAGCCACCGCCGGCCAGGCCTGGAAAGACTACGGCGAGATTTCCGTCTGCCCGGACGAGGCAACAATGATCGCCTATTCAGACATCGTCGCCGCCGAACACCTGCAGGTGCACACCGAGGATGCCAAGACCTTTGCCAGAAAGCTGAAGCACTACGGCTCGCTCTTCATCGGTCCCAACGCCAGCGTCGTCTATTCCGACAAGTGCTGCGGCACCAACCACACGCTGCCAACCATGGGTGCCGGACGTTACACCGGCGGACTTTGGGTAGGGTCATACATCAAGACCGTAACCCATCAGTGGATGGACGAGGACGGCATCCGCGAGGTCGCGCCGCCGGCAGTCCGCCAGTCCGCCTCGGAAGGGCTTGAAGGCCACCGCCGCGCGGCGCAGCTGCGCCTCGACCGACTTCAGGGATAATCCAGCGATACCGGCTCGGCCCCGATCGCGGGCCGGGCCGAATGGTTGCTGGATTGTTCGAGCTGGTACGCAAGCCGGCAGAGCAACGCTTCCTGGCCGAAAGCGCCGACAAGCTGGCAGCCGAGCGGCAAGCCGTTCGCACCGAACCCGCAGGGAAGCGAAATCGCCGGATGCCCTGACATGTTGAATGGCATGGTGCGCATGGCCGTCCAGACCGCACCGTCGGCAAAGGCGGTGAACTTCGGTGCGGTGCCGAGCGTGGTCGGTATGAGAAGTGCGCTGTGCTGCGCCAGCAATACGTCAAACGCCTGCCTGAAACGATGCGCAATGCCACGGGCACGCACGACGTCCTGTTCGTCCAGAACAGCTCCTGTCAGAAGGTTCCGGCGCGCGTCCTTACCATAGGCATCGAACCGATTGCGCAGACCCACCAAATGGTTCTGCAGGGCCTCCGCCTGCAGGATGACAGTGGCCGCGTCCTCGAGCCTTTGATAGGGCGGCAGCGTCACCAGCTCTATTCTGGCACCAAGCATGGAGAGGAGCGCGGCGGTGTTGTCCATGGCTTGGACAAGGTCAGGATCCGCCGCAGGATCATCAACGAACCAGTCGCGGGCGTAGGCGATGCGAAGTCCCGTGAGCTCCTGTCCGATGTCAGCTGCTGCTCGGCTCGCAGGGGCGAGCGCCTCCAGAATGACGGCAGCGTCTTCGACGCAGGCGGCGAGGGGGCCAATGACATCGAGGCTCTGCGACAACGGAAAACACCCTGATGCTGAAACCAGGCCCGTGGTCGGCTTCAACCCAACCACACCGCAATAGGCCGCAGGGGCACGGATCGACCCGCCGGTGTCCGTCCCGAGCGCAACGCGCATCAGGCCGGCCGAAACGGCCGCGGCGGAGCCCGACGAGGAACCGCCGGTGATCGCGCTGGTGTCCCAGGGATTGCAGGCCGGCGGGTTGGGCTGGTCGAAGGCGGGGCCTGTCAGCGCATATTCGTAGGTTGCGAGCTTGGCCAGCGGCACCATGCCGGCCTGCCTGAGCGCCGCGACGCTAACGGCATCATTGTGCCCGGCCTGACCGGGAGCGTGCGGATGGGCATGCGACCCGCAGCGGGTCGGCTGGCCATGAACATCAATGATGTCCTTCACGCCGAAGCAGAGCCCGGCCAGCGGCGGCCGGTCGTCCGGCAGAACATTGTCCCAGCGAGACGCCTCGGCAACAGCATCCGGCGACAGATGCACAACTGAACGAATGGCACCGTCCCGCCGTTCGATGCGAGCGACCAGAGCCGACGCTATCTCGCACGCCGAGACCTGGCCAGTCGCGATCAGCTCCTGTTGACGGCGCAAGGGGCTGTCCAGAACATCATCCATCGTCGCGGTCATCCTTCAGGGCACGTGCCTGTTCGGCCAGGCGCTGCGCCTGTGCAACGGATGCTTTCAGATCCGCCTCGGGAACAGCCAACCCCAGATCCGCGAGGCGCTTCTTGTATTCGGCCAGGGTCATCGGCCGCTCTCCTGTCGTCGTCTTCCGGTCGTTCTGGTGCGGCAAGCGCACGTCCTCCGGGAGTGATTTTCAACCGTGATAATTTCATTTTGCATAGGTATGCAGATTTTTATTGATCGGACTGAACATGTTTGGCAATATCAAAATGCAAGCGTATGCAAAATTCTGCAAGATGCGCGAAACAGCTTCGCTAAAAGGTACGATGAAATGGGAACGCAGGAAGTCTCCACCCCAAAGGCAAAGGACGTGAAATCCGCTCCACGCGTGAACGACGCGCCGCACAACGGCAATGTCATGCAAGTCGAGCGCGCCGATTTCACCGACCTGGTCCCGGAGGGGCGCGCCCCGGTTCAGGGCATGGAGGGTTTCGACCCCTGTTATTCCGATATCGTCGACTATATTGTCCGCTGCACGCACAAGATCTGGGATGAGCGCGACGTAGGCCTCATCTATTCGCACTACACGCATAATATCGTCCTCTATCTGCCGATGGGCACGATCTACAATCGTGAGGACGTGGTGCGCGACACCATCCAAAGGCTCGTCTCCCTGCCCGAACGCCGCGGCATGGCAACCCATGTCATCTGGAACGGCGACGACAAGGACGGCTATTACACTTCTCACCTGGTAACTGGCTCTGGGCGCTATACGCAGAATGGCCATTACGGTCCGGCCAACGGCCGCTCCTTCGTGTCCCGCACGGTCGCCGACTGCATGATCCATCGCAACAAGATCTACCGCGAATGGGTGGTTTCCGACCAGATGGCGGTCGTTCGCCAACTTGGCCTCGACGTTGACGCTTATGCGGGCAAGATCGCTGAAACGAAACTGAGCCAGGGCCTCACGCAGCTCGACATCGGCGAGGTCGGCCTGCTTCAGGGTCAGTATCCGCCGGCGGAAAAGGCCGACCTGGACATCGCCAACACAGATCTGGAACGCGAAACGCTTCAGTTCCTGCATGACATCTTCAATCGCAAGATGTTCGGCAGCATTCGCGAAGTCTATGCACCGACCGCCATGTACCATGGGCCGCTGATGAAAGAGCTCTACGGCACCGCGTCGGTCTCTCATCAGACGCTCGGCCTCGTGGGCAGCATGCCGGATGCGGTCTACGCTCCGCAGCACATCTGTTCCACGCCCTGCGTCGAAGGCGGCACGAAAGTCGCCGTTCGCTGGATACTCGAGGGTCATCACCTCGGCTACGGCATTCTGGAAAGTCTTGGTGCGCCCACCGGCAAGCATCTGCGTCTGATGGGGATGTCGCACTATCACTACAAGGACGGCAAGATCGTCGACGAATGGACGGTCTATGACGAACTGTCCCTGCTGGTTCAGATCAAGCTGGCGCAGCTTGCTGACAAGGCTTCCGCGGTGGAGGCCGCCGAAGCCTGAAAGAACGTCAAGAACAAAGAGAAATAGCCCGGGGCAATCGGGCATTCTTCCAATGGAGAATGAGATGAGCAAATTGAAGCTAGCCGTGAGTGCGCTTGCACTCGTTCTCGGGGCCGGCACGGCACACGCCGGGTGCGGCATCGAGGGTGGCAACGTCAAGATCCTTGCAAACGACTTCGATGCCCTCGGAACCGTTATCAAGGAAGCGGAAGCCTGCGCGGGAGACGGCGTCACCGTAGAAGCCAACATGACGACCGAGCACAAGGCACTTCAGGTGCCCGCGCTCACGGTTAACCCGGCGCAATACACGGTGGCGATGGTTGCCAACAATTCCATCGTTCCGCTCATGAACGACGGCCTCATCCGGCCGCTGGACGAGCTGGTCGAGAAATACGGCCAGCAGCTTCAGCCGACGCAGCTCATCAAGGTCGACGGAAAGGTCATGGCAATCGCCTTCATGGCCAACGGCCAGAACCTCTACATTCGCGGCGACATCCTGAAGGAAGCCGGCCTCGAACAGCCGACGTCACTTGAAGAGGTCATCGAGGCTGCCAAGGTGATCCGAGAGAAGGGCATTCTGGAATACCCGCTGGCCGCGGCAGACCAGGCCGGATGGTATCTCGGCAACGAATTCGTCAACACCTACTTGGGCCTTGGCGGCACCTTCTTCGAGCCAGGCAGCGCAGAGCCGGCCATAAGCGGCGAGGAGGGTCTGATGACCCTGGCGCTGATGAAGGAACTTTCCGAATACATGGAACCCGAGTTCCTGACCTTCACGTCCGATGAAATCAAGGCAATGTACCTTTCAGGTGAAGTCGCGATCATCAACCAGTGGGCGTCCATGGTGAACGGTCACATCGACCCCAACGGCCCGGCACCGGAAATCGGGGAAGCCACCATTCTCGCACCCGCACCGACCGTCGGTGGCGGCACCACGCCGGCCGCTGCGCTCTGGTGGGACGGCTTCACCATCGCCAAGAACATCTCCGACGAAGATGCAGCAGCCTCCTTCCAGGCGATGATGCATGGTATCCGGCCGCAGGTTGCCCAGGACAATCCGTCCGCAGCTGCCTGGCTGATTGCGGATTTCTCTCCTCCCACCTCGGCAAAAGCGATCCTTGAAAACGCGAAGCTCGGGGCGAAAGCCTACCCGATGTCACCCTACATGGGGCTTCTGCATACGGCACTCGGAGCGGAACTATCCGATTTCCTTCAGGGGCGCGAAAGTGCCGAACAGGCGTTGAACGACGTGGAAGCAGCCTACCGCGCCGCGGCCAAGGAAGCCGGCTTCCTCAACTGATACTGCCCTTTGCCACACCCCTGTCATGTCGATGACAGGGGTGTATACTTTTCGGGGGAGACTTTATGCGCCACCGTGATTTTGCAGCGTTCATATGGCCATCGGCACTCGCCATGCTCTTGTTCATTGCGTTGCCGATCGTGTCCGTTTTCGTGCAGTCCATGTTCGTCGAGCATGAACAGGTTCTCGTGACCGTGGAAAACTGCGGCCCGTTCGGCTGCACCGACGAAACCAAGGTCGACACCGAGGCAACCCGGGTCCTGCGCGAAGAAGAGCCACTCGGGCGCTTCAACGCCTTTGGCACCTATCTCAATCGGTCCCACCTGGCGGTTGAAGAGATCGCCGAGATCCTGGAAAGCAGCAACGGTTTTGTCGATGTCGTTACCAGGATCTACAATCTGCCCTTTTACAAGGCGCTGTCCTTCACCCTGGTCTACACCTTCCTGGTGACACCGCTTGCCATGATTGCCGGCTTTGCCGTCGCTCTCGGCGTCAACAGTGTGCCCAGGCTGTTTCGCGGGCCGATCATCTTCCTGTCGCTGCTGCCCTACATCGTGACGCCCCTTCTGGGCTCCCTCATCCTGTTCTGGATGATCAACTCCGACGGCATCATCGGAGCGACACTCCAGTGGCTGTTCAACGATCCGGAACTGTCGCTGAAGGCCAGCCCCGTGCTGTCGTGGCTCACGCTCATCACCTACGGAACGTGGCATATGGCGCCCTTCGCCTTCGTGGTCTTCTATGCCGGCCTGCAGACCCTGCCGATGGACACGCTGGAATCTGCCATGATCGACGGTGCCAACCGCTGGGAACGCATCCGATACGTGGTGATGCCTCACCTGACGCCGCTGGCGACCTTCGTCGGCCTTGTTCTGCTGATGGACAATTTCCGCGTGTTCGAACCGATCATCGGTTTCTCGTCGGAGGCCAACGCAACCTCGCTCTCCTGGCTGATCTACAACGACCTGACAGGACAGGTGAACCAGCTTTTCGGCTCGGCCGCAGCCACCTCGATCCTGACCATGATCGGCGTGATCATCCTGCTCAGCCCGGTGCTCGTGCGAACCTGGCGCGACTTCAAGAGAAAGGCCCGGTGATGACCAGATCCATCGGCTATTCCCGCCCGCTCGCCATCTTCACCGGGGTCATCCTGGTTGTGTGGCTGATCGTTGCGGCCTTCCCCTTCATCTGGACCGTGTGGGGCTCGTTCAAGGTTCAAGCTGATTTCTTCAGCCGGGTCTCCTTCTGGAACGCCATCACGGGGCCTGCGACCGTGCGCCAGACAGGCGAGGCGCTGACACTCGACGGCTATCGTGGCGCCTGGATCGAGCGAGAGTTCTACCACTCGGTCTGGAACACCACGATCGTCACCATCTGCGTAACCTCCATCTCGCTCTTGTTCGGAACACTCGGCGGCTATGCGCTTTCCCGTTCGAGCCGCAACTACACCTTCTGGATCCTGATCGGCGCGCTGGTCTTCCGGGCCATGCCGCACATCACGCTGGTTTCCGGCTTCCTGCTGCCGTTCTTCCAGCTCAACATCTGGGGCTATCTGCCGACAGCGATCATCGTCCTGGTGGCCATCAACCAGCCCTTCACGATCTGGATGCTGCACAGCTTCTTCAAGTCGATCCCGAAAGATCTGGACGAAAGCGCGATGGTTGACGGTTGCACCCGCTTCCAGGCGTTCCGGCTGGCGATCATGCCGGTGATGTGGCCGGGCGTAATCACCACCGGCCTGTTCAGTTTCCTTCTGGCCTACAACGATTTCTCGGTGACCGCGCTGCTGCTGTCCCAGGAAAACCAGACCATGGTTCCGAAGATCAATTCGTTCCTTGGAACCATCCAGACCGAAGGCACCATCATGTATGCGGTTGCCGCGACCGTGAGCGCCACCGTACCGCTATTCATCCTCGTGATGTTCTTCCAACGCCAGATTGTCAGCGGTCTGACCGCAGGCGCCGTCAAGGGATAGTCCATGGCCGAGATCCAACTGAAAAATGTCACCAAGCGCTGGGGCAATGTCTACGGCGTCAACAACTTCAACCTGCACATCGCCGACCGCGAGTTCCTGGTTCTGCTGGGTCCGTCCGGCTGCGGCAAGTCCACCACCATGCGCATGATCGCCGGTCTGGAAGACATCTCCGAAGGCGAGATCATCATCGGCGACCGGGTCGTGAACACTCTGGAACCCAAGGATCGCGACATCGCCATGGTGTTCCAGAGCTATGGCCTTTATCCCAACCTGACGGTCTACGAGAACATCCGCTTCCCGCTGAAGGTTCGCAAGGTGCCAAAGGACCAGCATGATGCCCGGGTGATGAAGGCGGCGGAAATGGTCGATCTGACCGACCTGCTCGACCGAAGACCCGCGGAGCTATCCGGTGGCCAGAGGCAGCGCGTCGCTCTGGCACGTGCAATCGTCCGCGAGCCGACGGTGTTTCTCATGGACGAGCCCCTGTCCAACCTGGACGCGAAGCTGCGCGTGTCGACCCGCGCCGAGATCAAGAACCTCCAGCATCGGCTGAAGACGACCACGATCTACGTTACTCACGACCAGATCGAGGCGATGACCCTTGCCGACCGGGTGGTGGTGATGAGCGGTGGCGTCATTCAGCAGGTAGCGACACCGACGGAGATCTATGACAACCCGGCCAACACCTTCGTGGCTTCCTTCATCGGCTCTCCGGCGATGAACCTGGTGAAGGGAGAGATTACCGGCGGCGTATTTACGGCTCAGAACATCCGCGTGGAAGGTCTGCGCGGTGACATCTCCGGGCCGGTGACCCTGGGATTCCGGGCCGAAGACGTGACCCTTGTGGATGGGGGTGGCGAGCTGTCGTCGACCGTTTTCGCCCTGGAGCTTCTCGGCGACGCGTCCATGGTGGCCGTCGAGGCGGGCGGGGAACTGGTCAACCTGAAGGCCGCCAAGGACTTCCGCTCCGAAATCGGTGCGCCGATCAGCGCGCGGATCCCGATCGAATGCTGTCATCTGTTTGATGCGCAGGACGGCCGGCGGCTCACCGTGAAGGGGTGACAAGTTCGCGAAGCACGAGTACTCAGAACATGATAAAATCACGGAGGCCCGCTTGAACAGCAAACCGGTTACATCTGTAGACGTTGCGCGCAAGGCCGGCGTTAGCCAGTCTGCAGTCTCCAGATATTTTACCCCGGGCGCCTCCGTTTCCAAGAAGATGGCCGAGAAGATCCGCATCGCCGCGGACGAACTCGATTACCGGCCGAATGTTCTGGCAAGGGCGATGATCACCGGGAAAAGCCGGATCATCGGCCTGATCGTCTACTACTTCGAGAACCAGTTCTATCCCGAAGCGGTTGAAAAGCTTTCGATCGCGCTTCAGGAAAACGGCTACCATGTCCTCCTGTTCATGGCATCGAACACCATCAACGATGTCGAGCCCGTCATCCAGGAAATCATGGGTTACAGGGTCGACGGCATCATCATGGTATCTGTGTCCGTTTCCTCGACGCTGGCGGAGCGGTGCCGGGACCTCGACATCCCGGTGCTTCTGTTCAACCGCGATCAGCCGAAGGACAATCTGCGCGCGGTGACCAGCGACAATCGCCTTGGCGGCGAGCTGGCGGCAAAAGCGCTTCTGCGTGGACAGCCGAAACGCGTTGCCCTGCTTGCCGGCTTCTCCGGAGCCTCGACGCAGATTGATCGCGAAGCCGGGTTCATGGCTGTGCTGCAGGAAGCAGGCGTTGAACTGCACTCCCGAGCGGACGGAAACTATCACTACACGGATGCCGCCGATGCAGCCCGCCAGCTTTTCGACGTGCCCGATCAGCCCGATGCTGTCTTTGTCGCCGACGACCACATGGCGCTCGCAGCCCTGGACGTAATCCGCTTCGAGTTCAAACTGAAAGTTCCCGAGGACGTAGCCGTGGTCGGCTTCGACGACATCCCGCAAGCCGCCTGGCCTTCGTTCAACCTCACCACGATCCGGCAGCCCATCAACCAGATGGTCTCGGCGGCAGTCGCCATGCTGGTCGACGCGATAGAGGAGGGGAATACGGACGTCCGCAAGGTCCGCATTCCGCCGGTCGAGGTCATCCGCGGCACGACCCGAAGCTAGTATTCCCGAACAGAACGCTTACCAGCTGCGACCGCTGTGCGGCCGACGCCGGTTCGCCAAGGCCTTCGCGTGTCACTAGTCGGAAAACTCCGCTTGCAAGCGTTTTCACAAATTTTGCAAAAATATTTTTTTGCCTGCCTCTAATCGTGAATTTTTCGATCAGTTTCCAACAATTTAGAACGTATTTTGTGAGGTTTTATCGCCTCTGAAATTTTGGGAACGTTTGCAAAACGTCTTGCGAACTGCCTCAATCCGGCGTAGGAACCGGGTCAAGGGCCGGGTCGCAGGCATACGGAGGTGCCGCGATCGTGTTCCGGGGAGGAGCCGGTGGGACTGCAGCTTGCAAGCGTTCCCAAATGCCGGTTCTCCCGTTTTCAATTTCGCTTCTCGGGAGGGAACAGAATGAAAGTCGCCGTTTGGGCTGCAACAGCCGCACTTGCATTTGTCACACAGGCAGCAGCCGATACGACCATCCGCATCGGCCATGCCACGCCTGAGGTCTCGCCTGTCCACCAGGCTCTGAGCTACTTCGAGGAAGAACTCGAAAAGCGCTCCAATGGCACCATCCAGGTAGAGATCTTTCCAGGTGGCCAGCTCGGCAGCGTCAAGGAAATGACCGACCTGGTCCAGTCCGGCAACATCACCATGACCACGGGTGCGTCGGTTCATCTGAGCTCGACTGTCGATCAGTTGGCCGTGCTCGACCAGTTCCTTCTCTTCAAGGACGAAGAGACCGCGCGCAGCCTTCTGGACGGCGACGCCGGCAAGACCATTTCTGCAGCCATGGAAGACCGTGGGCTCAAGAACATGGGCTTCATGGAACTCGGTTTCCGCAGCTTCACCAACTCCCGTGCTCCACTCGACAGCTACGAAGCCTTCGAAGGCCTGCGCATGCGCTCGGCAGACAACCCGATCGCCATCAAGGCCTGGCGGTCGGTTGGCGCCGTTCCGGTGCCGCTGGCGTGGGGCGAGATCTATTCGTCATTGCAGCAGGGCCTGATCGATGGCCAGGAAAGCGCCCTGAGCTCGATGATCATCGAGCGTTTCTTCGAGGTGCAGAAATACGTTTCCCTGACCGGTCACATCTATTGGCCGGAACTCTGGATGGCCAATCTTGACTGGTACAACGGCCTGGACGAAGCCGACCGTACGCTCATCGACGAAGTTGCAGTGGAAACCGTCAAGAAGCAGCGCGAGCTGACCGCAGCCGCCAATGCCGAAACCCTGGCCAAACTCAAGGAAGCCGGGCTTGAGGTGAACGAGCTGCCGGAGGCCGACAAGAAGCGCCTAGGCGAAACAATGAACGCCGCCATCGAAGGCGACATTCGCGCCAAGGTCGGCGACTCCTTCTACGACACCTTCATGCAGGCCGTCGCACAGTAAGCGAACCAGGGGAGGAGAAGGCAAAATGCGGTTTCTCGAAAAATGGTTCGAGCCGGCGGTGATCGTCTCGATGCTGGGCATGATCATCATTCTGGTCTTCGCGGACGTGATTGCGCGGCTTGCCTTCTCCACCTCGATAGCTGTGGCGAACGAACTCGCCCGGTTTTCCTTTGTCTACATGATCTACTTCGGCGTGAGTTACGCAATCCGCGAGCGCCGGCACATGCGTGTCACGGTTCTGATCGATGTCATGCCGAAGGCGCTGCGCCACTGGATGTTCGTGCTCTCCGAGGTGATCTTCCTGATCTATTCCGTCGTCGTCTGCTGGCTCGGTGTCGTGATCACGCAGCAATCCATCGACCGCGGCAAGATCCTGAGCTCCACCGAGTGGCCTCAAGCCGTGCTTTACGCGGCGATCATCTTTTCCGGTGCCCTGAGCAGCCTGCGTCTTTTGCAATCCATCAAGGCTGCCGTCGTTGATGGCGACACGCGCCTCGGCCCCCAGACGGATATCTGAGCCATGACGACAGCCATTCTCTTCGGTAGTTTCCTGTTGCTGTTGCTCATCGGTGTACCGATCGGCATTGCGCTCGGTGCCGCGAGCATGCTCGCAATCCTCTATATTCCGTTCCTCAGCCTCGACATGTATGCCCTCGGGCTGGTCTCGGCCATCGACAGCTTCACGCTCATCGCGGTGGTGCTGTTCACCCTGGCCGGCAGCCTGATGGCCGAGGGAGGCATTTCCAAACGTCTGATCGCCGTTGCGGACCATGCCTTCGGCGGCATGCCCGGCGATCTGGGCACCGTGACGATCATGTCCTGCCTGTTCTTTGCGGCCATCTCCGGAACAGGATCCGCGACGGTGGCGGCCATCGGCCTCGCCATGATCCCGGCTCTGGTCGATCGCGGCTACGACCGGGCCTATGCAGGCGCTATGGTGGCCTCCGCAGGCGGGCTTGGCGTCATGATCCCGCCGTCGGTGGTGATGATCGTCTATGCGGTCTCTTCCGGCGTCTCGGTGACGGCTCTCTTCATGGCCGGCATCGTTCCGGGCTTCGTGATCGCGCTGACCCTGATCGGCTACAACGTGATACAGCGTCGCTCCGGAAACCAGGGTGCGGGCAACCCGGTACCGCCAACCCGCACCGGCAGTCTCTGGGCCGCCCTTTGGGACGCGAAGCTCGCCCTCGCCATGCCGCCTGTTGTTCTCGGCAGCATCTATTCCGGCATGGTGACACCGACCGAAAGTTCTGCCGTCGCCGTCGTCTATGCCCTGATCGTGAGCTGCTTCGTCTATCGGGAGCTTCCGCTGTCCGCCGTTCCGAAGATGATGCTGGAAGCAGCGTTGCTGGTCTCCGCCGTGCTCGTCATCATCGGTGCGTCCTACGCCTTCGGCCGCATCATCGCCCTGGAGCGTATCCCGTCCGATCTCGCCCAGCTCGTGCTGTCGCTGACCCAGAGCAAGGTGGTGGTGATGCTGGCCGCGATCGTCCTGCTTCTGATCGTCGGCACTTTCCTGGAAACACTGGCGGCAATCGTCATCCTGACACCTGTCCTTCTGCCGATCATGCTGAAACTCGGCGTGGATCCGGTTCACTTCGGCATCGTCATGGTCGTGGCACTTGCCATCGGCTTCGTGACACCGCCGCTCGGAGCAAACCTGTTCATGGCCGCCGCTGTCGGCAAGATCCGGTTCGAGGACATCGCCCGCAGGATCTTTCCCTGGGTGGTGACGATGATCTTCGCGCTCCTGCTGATCGCTTTCATTCCCGTCCTGTCCCTTGGACTGCCAGAACTGTTCCTGGGCTACGGGCGCTAAACCTTCAGCGGTCAACCCGCTGAACCACACAACAGCGGCATTTCGGCCGCATTCGAAAGATGACGACGGACGATGCGGTTTCGCCGCGCAGAAAGTCGCCCGGAAAACTGAGGAACCTGAAATGACTGTCGAGTATCTGAAGAAAGGGAAGCCGGAAGCGGACCGTGTCGAGGACGATGCCAAGGTGCGCGCCGTTGTCGAGGCAACCCTGAAGGATATAGAGGAACGCGGCGATGCTGCCGTGCGCGACCTCAGCGAGAAATTCGACAAGTATTCCCCGGCATCCTACCGCCTGTCGCAAGAGGAGATCGACGGCCTGATCGCCCAGCTGACCGAGCAGGAACTGTCCGATATCAAATTCGCCCAGGCGCAAGTGGTCAATTTCGCAAAGGCCCAACGCGACAGCATGCTGGATATCGAGGTCGAGACGCTGCCGGGCGTCATTCTCGGCCACCGCAACCTGCCGGTTCAGTCCGTCGGCTGCTACGTGCCGGGCGGCAAGTTTCCGATGGTGGCCTCCGCACATATGTCCGTCGCAACAGCGAAGGTCGCCGGTGTTCCGCGCATCGTTGCCTGCACTCCGCCTTTCGACGGCAAACCCAATCCCGCGGTGATCGCGGCCATGCACCTTGGCGGCGCGGACGAAATCTACGTGCTGGGCGGCATTCAGGCCGTCGGCGCGATGGCCATCGGCACGGAAACCATCGAGCCGGTGCACATGCTGGTTGGTCCGGGCAACGCCTTTGTTGCGGAAGCCAAGCGTCAGCTCTTCGGCCGCGTCGGCATCGATCTTTTTGCCGGACCGACGGAAACCATGGTGATCGCCGATGAAAGCGCCGCAGACGCGGAACTCTGCGCGACGGATCTGCTCGGCCAGGCCGAACACGGCTACAACAGCCCCTGCGTGCTCCTGACCAACAGCCGCAGGCTGGCGGAAGAAACCATGGCCGAAGTCGAACGGCTTCTCGCCATTCTGCCGACAGCGGGCACCGCCCGCGTGAGCTGGGAAGAATACGGCGAGGTGATCGTCTGCGACACCTACGAGGAAATGCTGAAGGTCGCCGACGACATTGCTTCCGAGCATGTTCAGGTCATGACCGACCGCGACGACTGGTTCCTGGAAAACATGACCTGTTATGGCGCGTTGTTCCTCGGCCCTCGGACAAATGTCTCCAACGGTGACAAGGTCATCGGCACCAACCACACGCTGCCGACCAAGAAGGCCGGCCGCTACACCGGTGGACTTTGGGTCGGCAAGTTCCTGAAAACCCACAGCTATCAGAAGGTCATGACCGACGAAGCAGCGGCCAGTATCGGTGCTTATGGCTCGCGCCTGTGCATGCTGGAAGGTTTTGTCGGCCACGCCGAGCAGTGCAACGTCCGCGTCCGCCGCTATGGCGGTGTCAACGTCGCCTATGGTGAGGCTGCACCGGTTCTGGAGAAGGCCGAATGAGCCTACCGCGCACCCCGTCCTTTCGCCTTGATGGCCGGCGCGCCCTCGTAACAGGTGCGTCCTCCGGCATCGGCAGGGCGTGCGCTGTCGCGCTTGCGGAAGCCGGAGCGGCAGTAACGCTGGCAGCCCGGCGGGCCGCACCGCTTCAGGACCTTCAGGCAGAAATGCAGGCCGAAGGCATGCGGGCGGACGTATTGGTCCTCAACATGGCAGATCATGAAGCGCTTGAAAAAGCCCTCGCTGATCTGCCGGCCTTTGACGTTGTCGTGAACTCCGCCGGCATGGCGCGCCATGGTCCTGCGCTGGAAACCCGGCCCGAAGACTTCGATGCAGTGATCGACCTGAATTTCCGGGCAGCCTATTTTCTTGCAGCCCTGGCCGCAGGCCGGCTGGCAGCCGAAGGCAAGCCGGGTTCGATCATCAACATCTCGTCCCAGATGGGCCACGTCGGCGGCATCGACCGCGCCGTTTATTCAGCTTCCAAGCACGCAATCGAAGGCATGACCAAATCGATGGCGATCGAATGGGGCACGAAGGGGATCCGCATCAATTCCATCTGCCCGACCTTCATTCGCACCCCGCTGACCGAGAAGACCTTCGAGAACCCCGAACGGCGCAAGTGGATCGAGGAGAAGATCAAGCTTGGCAGGGTAGGCGAAGTCGAGGATATCATGGGCGCGGTCGTCTACCTCGCCTCGGACGCATCCTCCCTGGTGACCGGAACGGCATTGCTGGTCGATGGAGGTTGGACGGCGGACTGATGAGCAAGGAAAAGGTCACACTCAGCGAAGTCGCAAAGCTGGCAGGGGTTTCCCAGTCGGCAGTCAGCCGTGCATTCACGCCGGGCTCCAGCGTCTCGCAGAAGACCCGCGACCGCATCGAGGCGGCAGCCGAGGAACTCGGATACCGACCGAACCCGATCGCGCGGGCGATGATTACCGGTAGAAGCCGCATCATCGGCCTCGTCGTGGCCTACCTTGAAAACCAGTTCTATCCGCTCGCCATCGAGCGTCTCAGCCGGGCCTTGCAGGCCAGGGGCTATCACATCCTGATCTTTCTGGCGGAGAACCAGGAAGACGATGTTACTCGCGTGGTCGACGAATTGCTCGATTACCGCGTCGACGGCATCATCACGGCCTCTGTTGCGATCACCAACGACCTGACCACACGCTGCGAGGACGCCGGCATCCCGATCGTCATGTTCAATCGCGGTCAGGACGACAACCGCCTGTCGTCGGTAACCTCCGACAACCTTGCAGGCGGCCGGACCGTCGCCAACTTCCTGGTCGCCTGCGGACATGAACGGATCGCCCATATCGCCGGTTGGCAGGGATCTTCGACCGGGCGCGACCGCGCACGCGGATTCACTGAGTCGCTTGCCGAACACGGCCGCGAACCCTGCGCCGTGCTCGACGGCAAATACAGCACCGAGGTGGCGCGTCAGCTTGCGCGTGAGCTCTTCGGTTCAGCGGACAGACCGGACGCGGTATTCGTCGGCAACGACCATATGGCACTTCCCGTGATGGACGTTCTGCGTTTCGAACTGGGGCTTTCCGTACCGGGCGACGTCGCTGTGGTCGGCTACGATGATGTACCCGTCGCAGGCTGGCCGACTTATGACCTGACGACAGTTCGCCAGTCGGTGAACCGGATGGTCGAGGCAACAGTCGAGACATTGCTTGGCCGCGTCGAGGGACACACAGAGCCCACACGCATCCTGATCCCGGGCGATCTGATCCAGCGCGGCTCCACGCGCAAGCTGGACCCGTTCGGCACATGAGAACACCCCTTCAGGCCGAGGAACGGCATCACACCTATCTGCAGAGCTTGAGATCACGGCGGCTGAACAACCACCCGCCGAACCGGCTGCTGGCCGCCCTACACTGACCAGATTTCTCAAGGATATTCGACATGAGTTCGATCAACGATCGCATCGTTCGCTACGGTGAACTGAAGCCGTGCAAGACTGCCTTCATCGACGCCCATACGCCTGGCTCGAACCAGAAGGAAAACTTCACCATCATCGGCGGCGGGGTTTCGGAAAGTCCCGACCAGCACGTCCACATCACCGACAAGGTCGGCTTCAATATCGGTGCCGCGGGACAGCCGCCGCATTGCCGCAACTCGCTTCACAACCACACCACAGCCGAAGTCTTCTTCGTGCTGAAGGGACGCTGGCGCTTCTTCTGGGGCCGCTATGGCACGGCCGGCGAATTCGTTGCCGAGGAAGGAGACATCTTCAACATTCCGACCGGGATTTTTCGCGGGTTCGAGAACATCGGCACCGACTACGGAATGATCATGGCGATCCTTGGCGGCGATGATGCCGGCGGCGGCGTGACCTGGGCACCTCAGGTGATCGAGGACGCGCGGGAACACGGTCTCATCCTTGGGGAGAACGGGGTCCTCTACGACAGCAAGAAGGGCCAGACCCTGCCGCACAACGTGTCGCCGATGCCACTTCTGACCGACGAAGAGCTGAAGGCTTTCCCGGAAACGCCGGTAGAGGACGTGGTCCGCGACTATGTTGCCCGCTACTGGGACCTGATGGCGCTGGCAGCGAAAAAGCCGGCCAAGGTGATCGGCGAGAACGCTCTCCTGAAAGACAAGCCCGGTTTCGAGGTCGAGTTCCTGACGCGCGGCTCACTCTCCAGCGACACCATCACACCGGAGAAGCCGACAGTGCTGATGCCGATGCGTGGCCACTGGGCGCTGAGCTGGAGCGGCGGTCAAACCGTGCTCAACCCGGGCGACACCGCCCTGATGCTCGCCGGAGAGGCTTACTCGCTTGAGCCGTCGATGACCGGCGAGGCATCGCTCTACCGGGTTGTCGCCACGGATGATCCCGCCGGCCTGACCTGGACCGGGAACTGACACCTGGCAGCCGGCGAGGCTATCCGGTCTCGCCGGCTGCCTTCTTGAAAAGGAAGTGGCCATGACGCGTCTCCCTCTAGTCCTGATCCCCGGCATGATGTGCGACGCCCGGCTCTACGGGCCGCAGATCGCTGCCTTTTCCGGGTCGCGTGCACTGCATCTTGCTCCGATCTGCAACGAGGACAATGTCGAGGCCCTGGCAGCGGCGATCCTTTCCGGCGCACCGCAACGCTTTGCGCTCGCGGGCCTTTCCATGGGCGGGATCGTCGCCATGGAGGTCGTGAGGCAGGCGCCCGAACGTGTGGAGCGTCTGGCACTTCTCGACACCAATCCACGTGCCGAACTGGACACGGTGAAGGAAAAGCGGGCGCCGCAAATGGCGGCGGTCCGCGCAGGTGGTCTCTCGGACGTCATGCGCCTCGAGGTCATTCCAAATTTCGCACATGACAGGTCGACCGCTGCCGACCTCGAGAGCCTTGCGCTTGACATGGCCGAAGGCCTCGGACCCGAGGTCTTCCTGCGCCAGTCGAAAGCGCTGATTGACCGCCCGTCACAGACCGAAACGCTGCGCGCCTACAAGGGCAAGGCTCTGGTTCTGACCGGCGAGAGCGACAGGCTTTGCCCCCTTGATCGGCATACACAGATGGCAGAACTGCTTCAGAACTCGGTTCTGGAAATCATCGAACAAGCCGGTCACCTGACGACACTGGAACAGCCTGCGGCAACGAACGCCGCACTCGCACGATGGCTTGAGGACTAGGATTAGAATGGATCAGGAACTTCTGGAACTGCTGAAACGCGTGGATACGCCGACGGTCTGCAATGCCATCGAGGTTGTCGAGGGCAAGCGCGGCTTCAATGGCTTCACACGAGGCACCATGCTGTGCAGCGCACCGGAGGGTGGCGCCATGGTGGGCTATGCCTCAACGGCCAAGATCGCTGCACTCGAACCACCCACAGAGCCTGCGGACGTCATCCGCGCCCGTCGCATGGAATACTACCGGCGCATGGCCGAGGCCCCCAAACCCTCGATAGCCGTCATCGAGGACGTGGATTACCCGCATTGCATCGGGGCCTACTGGGGCGAGGTGAATACTTCGATCCACAAGGCCTTCGGCATGTCCGGTGCCCTCACCAACGGGGTCATGCGCGACCTCGGCGATATGGCAGAAGGATTTCCGGTCGTCGCGGGTTCCATCGGCCCCAGCCACGGGTTCGTGCATGTTCGCGAGTTGGGCACGCCTGTCTGCATCTTTGGGTTGACGGTCCAGGATGGTGACCTGGTCCACGCCGACCGCCATGGCGCCGTGGTCATTCCGGCGGAGGTCATACCGGGCCTGAAAGAAGGCATTGCCAAGCTCTTTGCCTCGGAAAAGATCGTTCTGGAAGCCACAGCAAAAGGACCGATGGACTTTGCCGCCTTCGAGAAGGTCTGGAAGGCCTTCGAAGCTGCCCGCGTCTGAGGATTTGGGCTCAGCAACAGGACACGAAACAGGCTAATGCAACAGCTTGAGGTTCATTCTTTGCCTGTTGTGCGGTGGCCCCGGACAGGCTCAGACCGATCTCATATCAGCCGTCGAGATCGCGTTCGGACAGAATGCGATCGACCAGTCCCCATTCGAGGGCCTCTTCCGGTGTCATGCGCTCCTTCGTGCGCAGGATTTCTTCCGCATGGATCGCCAGGTCCAACGCCACAAACAAGGCGTGGCCTGATCGTCAGAAACGTTCGGTTGCCGCTGATCGGCTGTAGCTGAAACTGCACGACACTTTCCAGAAACGTCAGTGGCTCATTGCTCAGCCGGAAAAAGATCTCTTCGCGTGGCTGCCTTGCCAAGGTCCCGCGCCATATTGACGAAGGCCCGGAACGCAGCCGAAGGGTTTTTGCGCCCGGGATAATAGAGACACAGCGGCGACGTTGGCGGGGTCCAATCCTGCAGGACCCGTTCAAGTCGCCCGGCAGCGATGTCGTCGCGCACGTTGGCTTCCATGAAAAACCCGATCCCGATCCCGTCGAGAACGGCCATTCGTGCAAGCGAAGCTTCATCAAGTGTAATCGGACCCTCCACGTCGATCAGGAGGGCATTGCCATCCTTCTCGAAATGCCAGCGATAGAGCGCACCGTTTGGCAGTCGGACACGGATGCATTGGTGAGCCAGAAGATCGGGTGGTGCGGCCGGCCTCCCATGTTCTTCAAGGTAGGCGGGGGTGGCGACCACGGCAAAGCTGCGAGGCGCCCCCAGCGGCACAGCGATCATGTCACTTGGCACCAGATCGGCGGTTCGGATTCCCAAATCGAATCCTTCGGCAACGATATCGACGATCCGGCCTTCGGTGACGAGATCGATGTGAACCTGTGGGTAGCGCTGCACGAACGCCAGAACAAGTGGCGCAAACACTTCCCGGGCAGCTGTTGCGAAAGCATTGATGCGCAATGTCCCCGAAGGCGTGTCCTGTTGCGAGCGCACGGCAGCCATTGCGTCCTGGATGTCACGCAGTGCAGGGGACACCTGTTCGACGAAGGTTCGACCGGCATCCGTCAACGAGACACTTCGCGTGGTGCGATTGAACAGGCGAACGCCGAGTTGCCGCTCTATCTTGCCAATAAGGTTGCTGAGCGCCGTCGTCGACAGCCCGAGTTCGAGCGCCGCCGCACGGAAAGACCCTCGATTGGCGATGGCCAGAACCGCTTCAAGTTCTCCCAGGATCTGACGTGACATTGTTCCGATATTCGTGATGTTACATCCAGCTTTATCCCAATTATCGCGATTAAGGTCCAGCCATATATTTCGACCATCGACGCCGGAACACCCCGCTGATCCGGCTGGACCATCACCAGAAACGGAGAATTCAGATGGATATCCGGTTACCAGGACCGATTGAGGCCTATTTCGAAGCTGACGAAAACAGGAATGCCGATGCCGTCGCTGATTGTTTCAGCGAAGACGCGGTCGTCAAGGACGAGAAAAACGTGCATGCGGGACGCACCGCGATCCGCCGATGGAAGGCGGAGGCTTCAACAAAGTACTCCTACACGGTCGAGCCTTTCGCAATCGAGGTGGAAGGAAATCGCAAGGTGGTGACGGGCCACGTTGTCGGGAACTTTCCCGGCAGCCCGGTCGACCTGAGGTATTTTTTCCGCCTGACGGGCGAGAAGATTGCCGAACTGGAGATCCTGCCGTGAGCAAGTTCCTCAGTCTTGAAGGCAAACGGGCGCTTGTCACGTCCGGAACGCGAGGCGCAGGAGCTGCGACGGTCAGACTATTCCGGGAACTCGGGGCCGAAGTGCTGACAAGCGCCCGTACCAGACCGGACACGCTTGAAGATGGCGTCCAGTTCGTCGCGGCGGACCTGACCACGACCGAAGGCTGCGATGACCTTGTCGCCGCTGTCCGGGATAGGCTGGGAGGCGTAGACATCATTGTTCATATGCTCGGCGGTTCCTCTGCTCCGGGAGGCGGGTATGTCGCCCTGACGGATGCCGAGTGGCATAACGAGCTCTATCTCAATCTCTTTCCTGCCGTTCGTCTGGACCGGCAACTCGTGCCGGACATGGTTGAACGGGGAAGTGGTGTCGTCATCCACGTTTCGTCGATCCAGAGGGAACTGCCGTTGCCTGAATCGACAACCGCCTATGCGGCGGCGAAGGCAGCGCTGTCCACCTACAGCAAGGCCCTGTCGAAAGAAGTCTCGCCAAGGGGCGTGCGTGTGCTGCGTGTATCGCCCGGGTGGATTGAGACGGAAGCGTCGGTGCGCCTTGCCGACCGTCTCGCCAAACAGGCAGGCACCGATTACGAGGGCGGCAAGAAGATGATCATGGATGCGCTTGGCGGAATACCGATCGGTCGCCCGACAAAACCGGAAGAGGTCGCGAACCTGATTGCGTTCGTGGCGTCCGACCGCGCGGCCACGATCACCGGAACCGAATACGTCATTGACGGGGGCACCATACCGACAACGTAGACATGGCGAACGCGCGGATCAGGCGGGAGTGCCCCACCCGCCGATCTGAGAATAGATCGTGTCGCGAAGATTTCGGATGTTCTTGTTGAGACTCGCCAGGTCTTCGGGGCTTTGCATCGAAGCCGACAGCAGAGCCTCGCCAAGGCATCCTGCCCTGGACTGAAGCGCACGGCCCTTGTCGGTCAAGGCCACGACAACCTGTCGCTCGTTGTTTGGATTTCGGGTTCTTTGCAGCAGTCCCGCCGTTTCAAGACGCTTGAGAAGCGGCGTGAGTGTACTGGATTCCAACGCCAGGGTCTCGGCGATCGCCCCGACTGTCTTCTGGTCGTCGCGCCAGAGTACATTGAGAACGAGATACTGCGGATAGGTCACCCCGAGCTCGTCAAGAAGGGGCTTGTAGACGCGCTGAATGGCAATCCCTGCCGAATAGATCGCGTAGCAGAGTTGATCGTCCAAAGGCGGTGGACTGTTCTTCCGGTCATTCGTCATGCGCTGCTCCTTTGCCCCCGTATATCAAACCACATCACGAGAAACAATATCGCGATAACATTTCTCTTGGCCTGAAAATTCGATCCCTATAATCACTCTTATCGCGATAACTGTTATCGCTACTTGTTTGGAGAAGAGCTATGAAGACCAAGACGAAAATGTTTGTTCTGGCGGCTGCCGCCGCTGCCGTCATCGGACTGAAGTCCGCGAATGCGTCAGACACCATTCCGGCGGATCAGACTGTCAGGAATGTTGTGCTTGTTCACGGCGCTTTTGCGGATGGCTCCGGCTGGCGCGGCGTCTATGACGAACTGACAACGCGTGGATACCGGGTCACCATCGTCCAGAACCCGCTGACATCTCTGGAAGACGATGTTGCGGCCACCAAGCGCGCATTGGACCGGCAGGACGGCCCGGCCATTCTTGTCGGGCATTCCTGGGGCGGCACGGTCATTACCGAAGCGGGGGTCGACCAGAAGGTTGCCGGGTTGGTCTATGTCTCGGCGCTTTCACCGGATGCCGGCGAAACGACAGCTCAACAATATGATGGATTTCCAGCGGCTTCCGAGTTCGTCATCGACACTTCGGAAGACGACTTCGCCTATGTCGACCGGGAAAAATTCAAATCCGGCTTTGCCCATGACGTCAACGACGCGGACGCCGCTTTCATGCGGGATTCTCAAGTTCCCCTCAACTTGGCAGCGTTTGGCACGAAGCTGAAGAATGCTGCGTGGCGCTCCAAGCCGAGTTGGGCGGTGATTGCAACCGAAGACAAGGCATTCGACCAGGCCATGCTGATCCACATGGCGGAACGTATCGGCGCAAAGATCACGAAGGTCTCTGCCAGCCACGCTCTCTTCATGACCCAGCCGAAAGTCGTCGCCGACACGATCGACGAAGCCGCACAAACGGTCTCGAGCCAGCATTAAACAACACAAGCATCGATAGAGGTCGATCACATGGACAAGACCATGCAGCTCGAAAAGACAAATGCCGAATTCGATTTCATCGTATGCGGTGCAGGTTCCAGCGGGTCGGTTGTCGCAGCCAGATTGGCCGAAGACGGCAATGCCAGGGTTCTGCTCCTTGAGGCTGGAGGCGACGATCTCGCCGAAAGTGTCATGGAACCGGCTCAATGGCCGTTGAACCTTGGCAGTGACCGTGACTGGGGCTTCGTTGGTGAACCAACACCTGGGCTCGCCGGCCGCCGGCTTCCCTTAAGCATGGGCAAGGGGCTTGGCGGGGGTTCAAGCATCAATGTCATGGTGTGGGCCCGGGGCCACAAGGAAGACTGGAACCATTTCGCCGCAGAATCCGGCGACGAAGCCTGGGGATACCAGTCCGTGCTCGGATATTACCGCCGTATTGAAGACTGGCGCGGAACACCGGATCCTTTGCGAAGGGGATCCGGCGGCCCCGTCCACGTCGCGCAACCTGACAGTCCAAAGCCGGTTGCCAGGGCACTTCTCGACGCGGCGGAGCTGATTGGTGTTCCCGTCTTTGACACGCCCAACGGCGAGATGATGGAAAGTGCCGGCGGTGCATCGATCGCGGAACTGAGGATCCGCAACTGCAAGCGGGAGTCGGTTTTTCGGTCCTACACCCACAAGATGATGGCGCAACCAAACCTGACTGTGCTGACCAATGCATTGGTCACACGGCTCCTATTTGAGGGAAAGAAGGTGATCGGCGTCGAAGCTTTGGTCGATGGCGAAGTTCGGCAGTTCCGCGCGCGATATGAAACGGTGCTGTCACTCGGCGCTGTTCACACACCCAAGGTTCTGATGCAGTCCGGTATCGGTCCCGAGGATGAACTGCGGGTTCACGGCATTCCCGTTGTCCAGCATCTTCCCGGTGTTGGCCGCAATCATCAGGATCACATCGCGTTTGGGTGTACCTGGGCGTACCGCAAACCTCAGGAGGTCGGCGGGGGCGGCTGTGAAGCGACCCTCTACTGGAAGAGCAATTCCGGTCTTCAGCAACCCGATATCCTTCAGTGCCAGCTTGAGTTTGCCGTGCCCAGCCCTGTTGAAACGGACCTGGAAACGCCTGAACACGGCTGGACGATGTTTGCCGGGCTTGCACAGCCGAAAAGCCGGGGACGGCTGCGTCTATCCGGGCCGGATGCCCGCGACCCTATGCTCATCGAACCCAACTCCTTGAGTGAGCCGGAAGATCTGACGGCTGCATTGGCGGCAGTGGAACTATGCCGTGAAGCGGGAAACAGTGAAGCCTTCGCGCCGCTGGTCAAAACCGAGACGGCACCGGGGTCCCGGAACAAGTCAGGCATGATCGACTTCATCCGGAAATCCGCTGTCACCTACTGGCATCAATCCTGTACGGCCAAGATGGGGCGGGACAGCATGTCGGTGGTTGATAATCAGCTCAAAGTGTATGGCATCGAGGGACTTAGGCTCGCCGACGCCTCGATCATGCCGCGCATCACGACCGGCAATACGATGGCCCCATGTGTTGTCATCGGAGAGCGGGCGGCGGATATGATCCGGCTCCAGCACGGGTTGTCCGATGCGCCCGACACCGACCATTGACACGTCCAGGGGACGTTTAATCTCTGATTGAAACATGGTCTGGACGCGGCGGCTGCCTCCGCCGCGTCCACCTTTATTGATCACTCGGCCAAACCGAGCCGATCTTCATCTCGGGCAGGGCATGATGGGACAGGTGTTTCCGAATGTGGATGCAGAAATCCGAACGGGAGAGACCAAACAGGCTTTCAGACGTTCGCTCACAACGGAAACCCCGCCCGCTGACATAGACAGGGGCGGGGACAGGGCTGAGGGACGACGGTGTTGAAATATGCCAGTTTCGCTATCGCAACCGACGAAATCCGCTGCAAGGATGTCAGGCAGCCACCAGCTGCAAGTCGTCAACCACCTCATTGGCTGCCTTCTTGGCTGCGGCGATGGCCTCTTCCTGGAAAGAGGCACCGAAGGCAAGTTTCTCGGCGCGAATGAAAGTGACGTCCGTGATGCCGATGAAGCCGAGCAAGGTGCGCAGGTGAGGTTCCTGGGCATCCATCAGCTGCGCCGGTCCTTCGCTGTAGAGGCCTCCACGTGTCAAGACGACGATTGCACGCTTGCCTTTCAGGAGGCCTTCCGGACCTGCGTCGCTATAGGAAAAGGTTACTCCGGCGCGCAGCACGTAGTCGAACCAGGCTTTCAGCGTGGACGGAATGCCGAAGTTGTACATAGGCGCACCGATGACCAGCAGGTCGGCCGCTTTCAACTCGGCAATGAGTTCGTCGGAGAGGGCCTGCGCGTTTGCCTGCACTTCGTTTTCAGCTTCGGGAACACGCAAGGCAATCGTGGAATCCTGCGTCAGGTGCGGTACGGGATTGCTCCCCAGATCGCGGGCAATGACCTTGCTTTTGCCGTTCTTGAGACGCAACTGGTTTACGATGTGGGTGGTAAGCTGGTTGGATACGGAGGCATCGCCCAGAACACTGCTTGTCAGTACGAGAACTTTAGACATTGATTGTACGTCCTGCTTTTCATGAAAGAAATTCAGTCGTCAACTTGGTTCCCGGATGCCTTTTCCGGAACCGTCATTTTCCGCACCAGATTGTTGCTCTGAGAGGAACGCATGATTGATCTGGACGATATGCGATGCTTCATCGAAGTCGTGGAATGCGGCAGCCTGAGCGCGGCTGCGACGCGACTCGGAATCTCGAAATCCATCGTCAGCCGCAGAATTGCTAGGATTGAAGACCTGCTCGGCACCCGTCTTCTGGATCGGACGACCCGCGGCATTGCCCCCACGGAGGCTGGCCAGGAATTCAAATCCAGAAGCGAGGATCTTCTGGCCAACTATGAAGACACGCTCGAAGCAATCTCCGAACACTCGAACGAAATCGTCGGAGAATTGCGACTGTCGGTCCCTCTTGCCTTCGGGACAAGACATCTTGGCCCGATCCTCGGATCTCTGGCCTGTCGTCACCCGCGGTTGAAAGTGGATGCCTCGTTTTCTGACCGTGTTGTCGATCTGATCGGCGAGCGGTTCGATGCTGCGATCCGAATTGGGAAGTTGCGCGATTCCAGCTACGTCGCTCGCAAGATCGCACCGATCAACTCGATCGTCGTCGCCAGCCCGACCTATCTGAAGCAAAATGGTACACCGCAAACGCCCGAAGACCTGACCGCCCACGAATGCCTCATTTACACAGCTGCGCTTTCACCGGACTGGATCTTCCACAGTGGCAACGGGAACATCTCGGTACGCCCGTCGGGACGTCTGCGCACTGACAACGGAGACATAACCGTAGCCTGGGCGGTTGCGGGGCTTGGAATTGCTCACGCGCCCCTGTTTCTCGTCAACGATGCGGTTGAGCGCGGTGACCTTGTTCCCTTGCTGCTTGACTATCCGACACCTGAAGTCGGCCTTTTCGTACTCCGCCCCCCTGGCGCGAATACACCCCGGAAGGTCAGGGTCCTGATCGACGCGCTCGTCGAGACCTTTTCCGGCAAGCTGGAATGGAAAGGCTGGACCAGTCCGTCCGAATGAAACGACATGGGCCAGAGCCCCAGCAAAAGGCAAAATTGAATTGGCAGCGGCGGCATTGCCGGGAAGGGTCTGCCGCCGCGGCTTTTGTTATTGCGGCGGACGCGACGCCTGAAGTTCAAGAAGCTTGTTCGCGCAACTCGGCGACATGTTTGCCGCATTGGCCTGAAGGCACTGCAGAAGTCTGCCGCCGCCCGGCTGTATACCGGAGCACAAGCTGCGCACATCGGCTTCGCAGGCGGTCCTGATTTCCCGCATCTGCTGACGGGTCAGCTCCTGGGCATGAGCCCCGGAGACGCCCAGAAGCAAAAGAGCCGAAATCAAAAATCTCATGAAAATCATCCTATGTCTTGAGGGGACGACGGGCGCGTAGAACATTGGCGGCCACGCGCCCGTCTTTGCCGGTGCGGCGGGAGCACCGGCAATTCTGTCGTAAAGTGATGCGGGTTATCTGAGGGTAAGGCGAGGAAACCGGGAGGCCTCAAGCTGTTCTTCCGTTAGCGCTGCGCGCAGGTTCTCGACTGCGGTTTTCAACGCTGCACCCTTTTCGCCATAGACGGAAAGGACGTCCGCCAGAGCTTCAATCCGGCCGAAGGCTTCCGGACCTGCCGGATCTTCGTCAGGCGCTCCTGCAAGGGCGCGCACCGTGCCGGCATCCGGGACCAGAGCGAGCATTGCAGCGGTATAGGCTCGCCATTCGTCCTGTTGGTCGGCCCGGATGCCGATTGCCGTTTCCTGCGAACTCAACGCGCCGGCCAGCCTGAACCTGGCGGCTTTCCCGGTATAGAAATGCCGAAGATGATCGAGGCGCTCCGCAACGTCGTAGATGTCGGGAACGCCCCCGAAGACGATAGGCAATTCGGGTGGATAGGCAGGGCCTTTGGTGGCGGAGGGATTGTCCTGCGACACCGCAGCAAAAGGCATGACGGCCGCAAGCGTGACGCCGGCCACAAGTGACAAGGGGATCAGCTTCTTCACGGTACTCTCCAACTCGTTGTCGATGGAGAGATCTTGCAAATTCCGCATATCCGCCGGTTTTCCGGCTGATGGGAAATTGTAGCTTTTTGTTTCCCGCCCGGTGGTCAGCTTGACTTGAAGAGGGGCAGTGTCACCTTCACCCGGCCACCCCGTGGGGTGTTTTCCAGACTGATGACCCCGTCATGGGCTTCGGTCAGCGACCGGGCTACCGAAAGACCGAGGCCTGCACCGCCAGTTCCCCGGGACCTTGATGGTTCCGCCCGCACAAAGGGCTCAAGCAACAGCGATCTGGCTTCTTCCGAAAAGCCGGGGCCATCATCATCAATCAGGATCGTTATCCGCTCTTTGTCCATGTCGAAAGCTGCTCGCGCGCGGGTGCCATATTTGATGGCGTTGTCGACCACGTTCAAAATGATGCGCCTGAGCGCGACACGATCGCCGACGATCCATGCCTTTGTCCGCGCAAAATCCTCACTCGCTTCGGCAGGCAGTCCTGCTTCCCTGAACTCGGCAAACTCCGCGCTGACAAGTTCGCAGAGATCAAGCAACTCCTCGTCGAGCACGCCGACGCCGGCCCGGGAAATCAGAAGGGCATTGTCGAGCAGAGAGATCATGTCCGTGATATCGGACGTTGCCCGCTCTCGCTCCGAGGCGTCCGGCAGATTTTCCAGACGCAATCTGAGGCGGGTGGCGAAGCTGCGCACGTCGTGCTGGAGCCCGCCGATAAGCGCCATTCGCGAGCGGGTCATAGTGTGCAGCCGTTTTTGCAGCCTGTCGAACGCCCGGACGAGCGCTGAAATTTCCGGCGTACCGGCGCGGGTGTCCGGCAAGGGAACAGGTTCGGTAGACGGATCGATGCGGTCCACCGCCGCCGCCAGCCTTGCAAGCGGCCGGATCTCACGGTGAAACAAAAGCAGCGCGATAAAGGCGAACACCGTACCAAGCAGACCCGCCCCCAGGCCGACAGGCAAGCCCAGAGGCGTGACCGGGAACGGCAGATGAACCCCGATTGCCAGAGCCTTGCCGTCTCCCGCTGTGATCCAGAACTTGAGCGGGCGCATGGGGCCGAAACGCCAGCGGCTGCCGTCCAGTCCGTTCAGCTTGCGAGACTGTGCGGCAAGCAGGCGCTCTCCCAGAATTGCCCGGTAGGGTTCAAGCACACCACTGTCACGCAGTTCGCTGTCGGTGTCGGGAACCTCGGAAACGGCTACCAGTTGAACATCAATCCCCGGCGAGCGGACAGCTTTCAGAACCGTGTCCTGCTGCGCGGGAGGAGTACCAGCAAAAAGCTCTGCAATCGCGGCAAGCTGCGCAGGTTCGGGGTTGGATGTTGCGCGCGAAAGACTGCCTTCGCGATAGGCGACGCCCAGCACCAGCAGCCACAAGACCAGAAGCAGGCTCGCGCCGATGGCAACAAGTCTTGCGACCAGGCCGAAGCGCATCTCACGCCACCTGCCGGACCGAGGCCGTCAGAAGATAGCCGCCATTGCGAACGGTGTTTATCAAGCTGCTGCCGGGGCTGTAGCTTTCCAGTTTCTTGCGGATGCGCGAAACCAGGATATCGACTGTACGGTCGAAAGGACCGGCACTGCGACCACGGGTCCAGTCCAGGATCTGATCGCGGGAGAGAACCCTGCGCGGGCGGAGAACAAAACACGACAGAAGATCGAATTCGGCACTGGTGACGGACACCAGATCTCCATCGTCGGTCTCGACCTGGCGCGCGTCCAGATCGACAATGAACCGGTCAAAAGCAAACCGTCTCGACATGGGTTGCGAGGGGTTGGAGGCGGCCCTGCGCAACATCGCCCTGACCCGTGCCAGCAGCTCTCTCGGACCAAACGGCTTGACGACATAGTCATCGGCGCCGAGTTCCAGCCCGACCACACGGTCGGTTTCATCCCCTTTTGCCGTCAGCATGAGAATGGGCGTATTGCCCTGAGCACGCAGCCTGCGGCAGATGGACAGTCCATCTTCGCCCGGCAACATGAGATCGAGAATGAAAAGGTCCGGCTGGACGCGTTCAAGCGCCGAATCCATGTCCCGGCCGTCCTGTGCAGAGACGACTTCGAAGCCTTCCCGGCTCAGAAACTCACCCACAAGACGGCGGATTTCATGATCGTCGTCGACGATCAATATTGTCTTTGCATCCGGTTCCATGAGTTCAATTGCACATGACGACCTTGCGAAATCAAACGAAAACAGGCAGCGATTACAAAATCATACAAACCGGAAATCTAACGAAATGCCTTGGCTGCCAGAGCGCCGCACGGTGCAGAACCACCGCGGCCACGGCATTTGTCTTCCTGTACGCGCCAGCAGGACCAACGCCGGCCGAACGGTCATGTTTTACAAATTGAAACATAACGCAACGCGCCGGAAAGACCCGGTGCAAGCAACACGGCGAAGGTCTCCAGAGGCCGCTGCCAAGGCGGCGACGCATATGGAGAATACCATGTTGAAACGAATGTACCTCGCGCTGGCGATCCTGATCGGCGCACCATCGCTTGCGGCGGCGGCAACGGTTGCCGTCTCCACCGGAAACGTGAACCTGAGGGCTGGCCCATCGACCGGCTATCCCGTCGTCACTGTTGTTCCGGCAGGAACACGGATCACGACTTACGGCTGCGTTTCCGGCTATTCCTGGTGCGACGTGAGCTTCGGCGCGTATCGCGGCTGGGTGTCGGCCAGCTACATTCAGGTCGTTTACCGCGGCAACCCGGTCATCGTCACGCCAGTGGTCGCACCCGCTGTCGGCCTCACCGTCGTTGCCTATAACCGCGCTTATTGGGACACCTATTACGCCGCCTATCCCTGGTATGGCCGCTGGGGTCATTATTACCGCCCGGGTTATCCGGTCGCGCCGGCGGCACGCGTTACTTCGCATGACAGGGCGGTTACCTGCACAGGAGACAGCTGCACGGCCACGCGGACGACGACGGGTATCTACGGCGGTTCGGCAAGCCAGTCCCGCACCTGTGCCAATGGTGAATGCAATGCAACCCGCAACGTGATCGGCCCTTACGGCGGCACCGCGTCACGCACTCGCAACTGCAGCACCAACAGTCAGTCCTGCACCGTCAGCCGGACGGGACCTGCCGGCGGCACAAGAACGCGGGTTTTCCAGCGTTGAAACGATTATCGGTCCGCGGACGGTTCGCTCATTGCGAACCGTCGTCCGGCACCCTACAGCGCCAGCTTGACCTTGCCGCCCTTCACAGACCGCGAGCAGCAGGACATCATGCGCCGGTTTTCCGCGCGTTCGGTGCGCGTCAGTACCACGTCGCGATGATCGATTTCTCCCTCAAGAACTTCAACCTCGCAACTGCCGCACAAACCTTCCCGACAATCGCAGGCAATGTCGATACCTGACGCAAGCAGTGCGTCGAGCAACGTTACATCTGCTGCAACTTCAAGCGTCAGGCCGGAATCCTTCAATTCGACCTGGAAGGCGCTTTCCTTCGATGGATCGAGAGCGGTCTCCTGCGCGGAAAAATGCTCGAAATGCAAAGTTCCGGCCGGGTGACTTGCAGTGAGGTCTTCCAGCTGGGAAATCATCCGCTGCGGACCGCAAGCATAGATCTGCCCGCCGTCGTGCAAGCCGGCGACAATGGCAGTCAGGTCCGCACGTGCGCCTTCGTCCCCCGCATAGATCGCAAGCCTTCCGGGGTGATCGGCCTGCAACCGGTCCAGAAAGGCCATGCTTTCGCGGGATCGACCGCAATAGTGGATCGTGTAGTCTCGCCCCAAGGCTTTCAGCCGGTCTGCCATGGCAAGGATTGGGGTGATACCGATCCCTCCGGCAATCAGGACGTATGAGCTGGCCTGTTCGTCGAGCCGAAAGAGGTTGCTCGGGCCGCGAAGGCGCAGTTCCAGCCCCTCTGCGGCAACCTCGTGAATTCGGCGGGAACCGCCCCGCGCATCTTCTTCAAGAAGCACGGCGATATCGTAGTCGCTGCCATCGGCTCTGCCGCACAGAGAGTATTTGCGATCGAAGCCCTCAAGACACACTTCGATATGTGCCCCGGCACTCCAGCCCGGCAGGGACCGGCCCTTGGCATCCTCGATCGTCAACCCGAGGATGCCGTCTGCTTCCCTGCGGACATTCTTGACGCGGATCTTGCGGGCGATATCACGGCGCGCAGGGGCGCCGACCGGGAAATGATGGTTCCCGTTTGCAATCGACGGCGTGGCCCGCTCGGGGTTCTTCACCGGATCCCACTCGACCCAGACATGATCCGGACCTCTGAAGGACGTATTGGCGAGGTAGGTGAATTCCTGTTCGGCCAGTTGCAGGTGTGGCAGCCGGCGCGTCATTTCCTCCAGGAAGATCCGCATTTCCATACGGGCAATGTTCTTGCCCATGCACTGATGGCTGCCGTAGCCGAACGTAAGGTGATCGACGGCGTTGTCGCGGTAGATGTCGAACTTGTCGCCATCTTCGAAATGCCGCTCATCCTGGTTACCAGACGCCTGAACGATAAGCAGCTTCGCCCCTTCCGGGATCTCGACGCCACCGATGCTGGTCGCCGCCATCGCCTGCCGCCGCCACGCGACAATGGAACCGGAATAGCGCAGGCATTCTTCTACCGCGTTGGGAATCAGGCTCGGATCCTCGCAGATATCCTGCCAGGCCTGCCTGTGGGTGAGCAGTGTCTTGAACATGCCCGCCGAGGCAAGCGACGTCGTTTCGTGGGCGGCAACGATGATCGCCATCATCATCGAATGTACGTAGCTGTCCGGCACGACATCCGGCATTTCCGCATTCTTGCGGATTGTCTCATGCATCCAGCCGGTTCCGTCCGGCTCCTTGCGCATCTTTTCGATGATCTTGCCCGCGTAGTTCCAGAACTGCCCGACGTCATGCGCAATGGCGACCTGTTGCTCGTCGGTAGGCTTGCCCCAGGTATTGACCGAGTGGGCGACCGAGAAGTTCTTGAGGACCGCAATGTCGTCTTCCGGGACGCCCAGAAAATGCAGCGCGACGTTCAGCGGCACTTCGTAAAGCATGGCATCGACCAGATCGACCCGGCCGCTGTCGATGAAGGCGTCGATCTTTTCGCGCGTCAGTCGTCGTACCATCTCCTGCCGGGCTTCCAGATTATCCGGAAGGAAATGGTCCATCAGGGCGCGCCGCCGTTCCATGTGTACGGGCTCGTCCTCGTTCACCATGGTCCGGTTCATTGCATAGCCGTAGCCCTTCAGAACCTCCATTGCCTCCGGTGTTGCCGGTGTGATTTTTTCCAGGGCGTTCCGGGGCGAGAAGAGGATGTTGTCACGAAAGACCGCCTTGATGTCATCGTAGCGACTGACCACCCAATAACCGAGCTTGGGACTGTAGAAGACGGGCAACTGCTCCCGCGACCAGCGCAGTGCTTCTGCGGGGTCCGCCTGATAGGGTCCGGCGAACGCATCGAATTCGGCAGCCTTTCTGGAAAATGGGCACTGGGCTTCGGCAGCGGCCGGATTGTCCGGTCTGCCCCTTGAAGACTTACCGCCTGCCATCGCGTCTGCAGGGCTCGCAGTGCGTTCCATTTTCTCCTCCTCCCAGAAAAGTAGTCGGACCGCATCCCCCTTTGAAAAGGTACGTCTGCGGTCTGTGTCGGCTCCGATGCCAGAGGCTTGCCGGCAGATGCCAGATCAAATCTGATCCTACATCTGGTTTGGCAGCAGGAGCACTAGTCCCGGCAGTGTCAGCAAGATGATCAGACGAATGATATCGACCATCCAGAACGGCGTGACGCCCTTGAAGATCGTGGCCGTCGGCACGTCGCCAACAACCGCCCGCAACACGAAGACGTTCAGGCCGACGGGAGGTGTGATCAGGCTGATTTCGGTTACCACGACGACGATGATGCCAAACCAGATCGGATCATAGCCAAGCCCTGTGACGACCGGAAAGAAAATCGGCACGGTCAACAGCAGCATCGACAGGCTTTCGAACACGCAGCCGAGCGCAATATAGATGAGCAGGATCAGCCCCATGACCATCCAGGGCGGCAGATTGTAGGCAGTCACCATGTCGCTGAGCGCGGTCGGCAGGCCTGCGATATTGACGAAGTTGGAGAAGATCCAGGCGCCGATCAGAACTGCAAACAGGCTGGCTGCGGTCATGGCCGTTTCACGCAGGGCTTCCAGGGCATCTGCAAGCGACAAGCGCCTGCGGGCAAGCGCAATCAGAAAAGCCCCCATGGCGCCCATGCCGGCGGCTTCCGTCGGCGAGAAGCTCAGGTTGATCGGCGGCACATCGAAGACACCGTAGAGCCCGCCGATCACCAGAAAGAACAGCAGCAGGACAGCCCAGACATCCTTCAGGGCGGACAGTCTTCCGCTGAGGTTGATGCGTTCACCTGCCGGACCGGCTTCCGGATCGCGCCAGACCGTGAACTGGACAGCAACCAGATAGAGTACGACACCCAGAAGGCCGGGAATGATGCCGGCGACAAAAAGCTTGCCGATCGAGGTTTCGGTCAGCAGACCGTAAATGACGAGGATTACCGATGGCGGTATGAGGATACCGAGCGTCCCGCCGGCGGCAATCGAAGCCGTCGACAGTTTGTCGGCATAGCCGAACCGACGCATTTCCGGCATGGCCACCTTCGACATGGTGGCGGCGGTTGCAAGGGACGATCCGGATATGGCGGCAAAACCGCCGCAAGCAACGATGGTTGCCATCGCGAGGCCACCGCGGAAATGGCCGAGGAACGCGTTGGAAGCGGCATAGAGCTCCCGGCTGATCCCCGCCTTGTTGACAAACAACCCCATGAGGATGAACAGCGGAACGACCGAGAGGCCGTAATCCTGACTGGTATCGATGATCAGACGGGCCGTCATGGAAATCGAGGCGCGGTAGCCCGATTCAATCATGAAGCCGATCATTCCGACAAAGCCCATGGCGAAGGCGATGGGCACTCGCAGCAAGACCAGCACGAGAACCGCTGCAAATCCGAGAAGTCCTTCAAGCATGCCGGGGGCTCATCAATTTCGGTGCGAAAATATGGCCGAGTCCGCGGATAATGAGGACAGCGGCGGTAATTGCCGTGACGATGGAAATGAACCATCCGACATAGTGCAGGGGCAGGCGCAGATATTCCATGACGTCGCCATAGGAGCGGCTTCGTTCGGCCAGATCGAATACGCGCATGGCCGGGAGGACCAGCATCAGGCCACAAAAGAGATCCGTGAAAGCGTTGCGCCAGCGGGTCAGTCCGGCGCGCTTGAACATGCCGTCCGTCAGGTCGACGCAGATGTGGCCATCCTTTGCGGAAACGACCGGCAGAACCGAGAAAACCATGATTGCCATGAGCAGGCGCGTCATGTCGGCGGCAACTTCGATCGGCGCGTTGAACATCGACCGGAGCACCACGTCGCAGAACGTCATGACCATGAGGACGAACAAGGCAAACGAGGCAAGCAGCGCCGGCAGACTGGCCGCAAACTTGAGTAGACGGGACACGTCCAGATCCTTCAGCTGCGGGCGGTCCGGACGAACCGGACCGCCCGGACTCGTTTAGTTTCCGGCCATTTCCTGCTTGACCATTTCGTAGGCGGCTTTCGCGTCCACCCCGGCTTCCTGCAATTCCGCCAGAACCTTGTCCGTGACTTCCTTGCTGATTTCCTCGAACTTGGCGATGTCATCATCGCTCGCAGGCGTGATCTTCGTGCCTTCTGCGTTCTTCGTCGCTTCATAGGCAATCGTGTCGGACTCGTCCCAGGATGCGCCTGCCATCCGGCTCGCGGGCTCACCAAACACTTGCTCGTCCAGGGCCTTCTGGACATCTTCCGGCAGGCTGTCGAATTTTTCCTGGCTCATGATCACGGCAAAGGAGCCGCGATAAAGGCCGCCCGGCATGTCATAAAGATACTTGGCCACTTCGTTCAGCTTGAAGCCGACACGCTCGCCGACATTCATCGCAACGGCGTCGGCCGCACCGGATTCCAGCGTTTCATAAACCTTAGGAGCCGGAACGTTGATGCCGATCAGGCCGAGCGCGGACCCCACATCGCCGGCAACACCGCCGCCGATACGCGTCTTCAGGCCGTTCATGTCGGCAAGACTGCTGACTTCCTTGCTGGAATGGATCTGACCGGGGCCATGGGTGTTGAGCGAAATGACCTTGACGCCGCGATGCTCATTGAGGTCGGCGAGGTATTTTTCATAAACGCGCCAATAGGCGACGGATGCGTCTTCTGCGTTGCCTTCATAACCCGGCAGTTCAATCAGCTTCGTCCCGACGAAACGGCCCGGTTGGTACCCGTGGAAGATGATAGCCATGTCTGCGGCACCATCGAGAACCAGATCCATCTGGGCTGGCGGCGGGGCGAGGCCAAAGACCAGCTCACCCGAGACTTCGCCGCCTGTAGCTTCTTCCATCATGGTGATCAGATTGGCAAAAATGCCGGTATTCACGCTATGGGTTGGCGGCAGCCAGCTTGAAATCTTGAGAACGGTTTCCGCCGAAAGCGCCGAAACGCTGAGGCTCAGTGAAACTGCGGCAGCGCCAACAATCTTGAATAGCGACTTCATCTTCCTCTCCCTTGAATGATGCGTCTGTCTGGCTGGGCTCCTCCGCAGGCCCGAGACCGTTTTTGAATACTTCCATTGATGAGCCTGCCTTGTCAATAAATATGAAACTGCATGTATTTTTTGCAATCGAAAATAGAAAACGCCACCGCACCGCAATCATTTTCACGGTGGATCAACGCTTCACGAAACTCCGAATATTCTTCTTGATTTCAGATATTTATCCAGATTTCTCAGCGCACGACCCGCGTTACGCAGGCAAGGAGTTAACCTCCCGGCGAACAATCCACGTGTTGAAGCCCCTCTGCGATATGTGCAAAATCAAATAAATAAAATTGGGCCACCTTTACGTGGTGAGCCAGCCAGTGGCAGGGAGATACGCATCTTGGACGTTCCATTCAAAACCACCCGCATGCTCAACTTCGGTGATTGCGACATCTCCGGCACAGCCTATTTTCCATCCTATCTGAACATCCTCAACGGTGTGAACGAGGAATTCTGGCTGAAGCTCGGCTATCCATGGCACAAGATTATCTGGGAGGAACGTTGGGGCACTCCGACTGTCCATCTTTCCAGCGACTTCTCAAGCCCTTCCTTTTTCGGGGAAGAGCTAGAGTTCGAAGTAACCGTGAAGCGGGTCGGCCGGTCGTCGGTCACCATGCATCACGAGATCAGCTGCAAGGGAGAGAAGCGCTGGTCGAGCACCCAGGTGCTGGCGGCCAGCGATCTCGACAAGCATTGCTCCATCCCCTGGCCGGACGACGTGAAGGCAGCCCTGCTGGCCTGCATGCCGCAAGATCAAGAAGACAGCTGACGGCTCAGACGCTTCAGAACAAATAGCGTTGGTTTCCCGTCAAACGCGGCTCCCGCTAGTCACCCGAATCTGAAGTTCGTCTCAATTTCCGGCATGCTCCGAACGAACTTCAGATTCAAAAGGGTGACTAGCAAATATATGTTTCTAGTGTGGTTTTCGAATTTGAAATACGCTCTGGCGGTTGCAGCACCAATGAGGCGTATTTCAAATTCACCACACTAGATCGTCAGGGTTCCGACGCTCGCACCGCCGCAGACATAAAGCGTCTGTCCGGTCACGAAGCTGTTTTCCGGATCGCAGAAGAACAGGAAGGCATTGGTCACGTCCCGGACGTTGCCGATGCGCCCGACCGGGATGCGTTTGGCGAGGGCTTCCTGTTGCGGGCTGTCCTTTTCGACGATGCCCCAGAAGTTGTCGGTCAGGATCGGGCCTGGAGCGACCACGTTGACGGTGATGCCATGCGGGGCAAGCTCCAGGGCCCAGGTGCGCGCCATACCGATCATGCCGGCCTTGCTGGCACTGTATGCGGTTCGGGTCGGTGCGCCGAGCGCCGCCCGTGAGGCGTTGAACATGACACGGCCGAACTGGCGCGCCTTCATGTTTGGCAAGGCCGCCTGCAGGAGTGTTAATGCCGATCCCAGGTGCAACTGCGCAAGGCCGGTGATGTCTTCGGGCTTGGCCTCCTCGACAAGGTTGGGCCAGATGAGCCCTGCATTATGGATCAGATGAGTGACGTCGAACTCCGCCGCGATCGTGCCGGCGGCAGCGGCCACGGCTTGTGCGTCGAGAAGGTCAGCTTCCACCGAGTGCAGGTTCGGGTGAGACTTTTCCGGTGCGGTTCGTGCCACCGACACCACCGTGTAACCCTGACCGAGAAGCCTTTCGACCAGATCGGCACCAATCCCCTTGTTGCCGCCGGTAACGACTGCCGTAAATTCACTCATTCCGTCACCATCGCCAGAACCCGAAGCGGGCTGCCGGTTCCATTCTTGATTTTCAGGGGAGCCGCAATCAGCACGGCACCTGTCGCGGGCAGCTGATCGAGATTGGCCAGGCATTGCAGGCCGTATTTTCCCGCGCCATGCAGAAAGTAGTGAGCGGGGTAGGGCGGCACGTAGTGTGCCCCCTGGCCTGCATCCGTTCCGACGGTCTCGGTACCAAAGCCGCGGATGTTCCGCTCCTCGATCAGAAACCGGATCGCCTCCGGCGTCGGTCCGGGCGAATGCGGTCCGTCGGCGCGCATGTTCAGGTAGTCGGCACCTCTGCGCTTGGACCAGTCGGTGCGCATCAGCACCCAGGCATCTTCCGGGATGCGGCCATGGTCGCTTTCCCAGTTTGCGATCACCTCGGGCGTCAGTTCGAAGTCGTCGTTCTCTGCCGCCCCTTTCGAACAATCGAATACAACCACAGGACCGACAAAAGCCTCGACCGGGATCTCGTCAACCGAGCCGTTCGGCACGTCCTTTCCTGAAATCCAGTGCGAAGGCGCATCGAAATGGGTGCCGGTGTGTTCGCTCATGGAAATGTTGTGCCATTTCCATGCCGGACCACGGTGATCGTAGGCGCTTATTTCCTCCATCCGGAAACGCGCGCACTGACCGAACTCGGGTGGCAGCACGATGACCGGAAAGTCCGGATCGAGCGTGTGGGTCAGATCCACAATCCTGACGGCTCCGGTGGCAAGGCCGGAGACCAGCTGGTTCAGACCGCTCATGCGCCTTCTCTCCCTTGCGTGAGTTCACGTTCCAGGACTTTCGGGTCCCGCCGCCAGCGTTCGCGTATCTCCATGGCAACGTCACCGCACCACACGTCTTCAAGCCCCTGCTGCAGGCCCGTGACCACAGACCTTGCCAGAGCCTTTGCATTGACCTTGGGCGGCGGCACCGGCTGGGTCCAGTCGTCTTCGTCCGGTCCGGTGAAGACGGTCATGACACGCAGCCCGGACGCACGGAATTCTCCGCGCAGGGACTGCGACAGCGAATAGGCAGCAGCGTTGGAGGCAGAAAAGCAACCGAAGTCCGGTGAGTTGGACAGGGCGAAGACTGACAGGATATTCACCCAGGCCACCGCCGAGTTGACGCCATCGCTGGTGCGAGCGCACATGCCCGGCCCGAAGGCCTGCGCAAGACGCATCAGACCAAGATAATTGGTCTCCATTTCCTCACGCGCGAAGGCAGTATCGCCTCTTGCCAGAACACCGCCCGGCCGCAGAAACCGGGCATTGTTGACCAGAATATCCGTCTTGCCGCCAATTTCCCCGGCAAGCCGCTCTACCGAAGCGGTGTCTGTGACGTCAAGCGGCAGCACGCTGACCTTTTCAAGCCCGGACAAGAGATCGCGGTTGGCGTGCGGACGCCAGCTTTCGGCCTCGCCGACAAAGACGGTTGAAGCCCCTGCCTCCAGCAGCGACGTCACCAGAGCCGGCGTGTTCGGGTTTCGCAGGTCCGTGATCAGGATGCGCCTGTGTTTCGGGTTGGCTGAAAGGGCACGCATTTGCGGATCGTCTTCCATATTGCTTGTCCTGTCCTTGGGCACTGCCAGCAAAACGCCCTGGCCCGACGCGTCCAGGCGGTTCAACAGTGTAACTTCCCCGCCGCGCTCGCAGTCGCCATGCACATGGCACAAGACCACGGGACCGGCATCCAGTTGCACCGAGCCCATGCGCCAGGGCGTTCTCTCGCGAAAGTAGAGATTGATCGACGTGCGGATCCGGGTTTCTGCCAGCAGTGTGCCCGCCGGCGAGATGTCCTGCCATTCCAGCCCCGCCGACAGGCAGCTTCCGCAAACATCCCGGGGCGGATATTGCACCGTGCCGCAGTCGTCACAGACCTGAAGAGCGAAACGGCCCTCCGCCGCAGCCGCGGTCAGGCCGAGAGCCGCGCGGGATCGGGCCTCCGGGGGACGTAGCGGAGACTGCGTGCGCTTTTGCGGATCTTTCTTGAGGGGAGGGGAAAGCGGTGTGCTCATGCCGGGCTCCCTGTTTTCACAATGGCCGCACTCGTGCAGACGCCGCGGTCGTAATTGATCATGCCGAAGCCGGAAACCATCGCGGTCGTCGCATCTGCCACCTGCGTGCCACCGGCGGTACCCAGCACCTGGCGCAGTGCTTCCACGAGGCCGATGAAACCACCCGCAGCCCCGGCCTGACCGGCAGACAGTTGTCCACCGGAGGTGTTGTGCGGAAAGTCTCCGGAAATTGTCAGGTCGCGGTTCCTGACGAAATCCGGGGCGCCGCCCTTGTCGCAGAAACCGAGATCCTCGATCTGCATCATCGAAATGACGGGATAATCGTCATAGGTCTGCAGGAGATCGATGTCGTCCGGCGAGCACTCCGCCATGGCGTAGAGTTCTTCGACATCGAGCGTCCAGCCGCCACGCAGTTGCACGGGATCCTCGGCATGGGCGTTGTGGCGCTCGATTGTTCCGCCGATCACGGCATAGGGCAGGTTCCGCCGCTCTGCCTCTTCAATGGACATGACGAGAAAACACTCGGACCCGGCGCAAGGCATGACACAGTCGAACAAGGCAATCGGGTCAGCGATCGGGCGGGCGTCGAGATATTGCTCGAGCGTCAGCGGCTTCTTCATCAGCGCGTTCGGATTGCGCAGGGCATTGGCACGCTGCGCAACGCAGATCCTGCCGAAATCCTCGCGTGTTGCACCATATTCCTGCATGTAACGGTCGGTCAGAAGCGCGAAATTGGCATTCGGCCCCCCAAATCCGTAAGGGTAGGAGGCGTCCTGGGCAAAGCGGGAAAAACTCGACAGCAGGTTTCTGAAGCTGTCGATGTGGTTGGTGTCGCCGGCAACGCAGGCCACGATGTCCGCATCGCCCGCCTGGACTGCACGTGCGGCCCTCCGCAGGGCAACCACACCACTGGCACCACCCATCGGAATATTGTCCAGCCACCTGGGGCACAGGCCCAGATGCTGCGTCAGCCCGACAGCCGTATCCGGAAACAGGGTGAAGCTTGCAACCGAAAACCCGTCAATATCCGCAGGCCTCAAACTAGCGGCCTGAAGGGATCCGCGCAACGCGCTTGCGATCCACCAATGGGCCGTTTCGATGGAGTAACGCTGATAGGGAATTGAAACCGGTGCAGTGACCGCAACGCCCTCATAGCTCTGTCGTTTCCTCATCAACTGGCCTGCCGCTTTTTCATGTGACCGGTGGCGATTGTATCGGGATCGTCCAGAAGCTGCAGGGCCAATTCCTTCAAGGCGGCCCGCTGGATCTTCTGGGTCGGCGTCAACGGCAGCTTGTCGACAAAGGCGATGTAGCCCGGCGCCTTGTAATAGGCCATCTGCTCCAGGCACCAGCGTGTGATCGCCTCGGCCTTGTCTCGGCTCGGGTTCTTCACTTTCAGGCAAGCAAACACCTCGTCGCCGCGCACCGGGTCGGGCACAGGGGCAATACCGGCCGCCTCGATGTCGGGATGGCGCATCAGGATCGATTCCACCTCCACGGCGGCGATGTTCTCGCCCGACCGCCGGATGACGTTTTTCTTGCGGTCGACAAAAAACAGGTTGCCGTCTTTGCCCTGGCGGACGATGTCGCCGGTATGGAACCAGCCGTCTTTCCAGGCCTCGTCCGTCGCGGCAGCGTCCTTGTAGTATTCCGAGAAGAAGCCGTAGCGCGGATCCGGCCCCGCGTGGCGCACCAGCAATTCACCCTGAATCGCCTCCTTGCCACTGTCGTCGACAAGCCGCCATTCGACGCCCGTGCTTGGCTTGCCGATGCTTGCCTGGGCCACCAGCCGGTCTTTACCCGAGGCGGCGATTACTGCCCCGGCACCGGTTTCCGTCATCGCCCAGGCTTCAACCAGCGGAAAGCCGAAACGGTCCTCGAAGGCAATCTGCAGCTTCGGGTCGACACCTGCGCCAAAGCCGAAGCGAACCTGATGCGCACGTTCTTCAGGGGAAGGGTCGAACCCCATCAGCATGGACGGCATTACGCCAAGGTAATGCAGACAGGTTGCCCGGGACGCGGCAACATCCTGCCACCACGCACGCGGGTGGAAGCGATCCAGAACGGTAAGACACCCGCCAACCATGACCATCGCCATAAAGGAATAGGCCATTGCGTTCATATGGAAGACGGGCAGGGGCGTGATCATGCGCTCGCCGTCCTCCGTCAGCGTTGCCAATCCGCCGACACCGGCATACCAGCGGCCCGCAAGCAGGAAATAGGTATTGGGAAGGACGCAGCCCTTCGGTTTGCCGGTCGTGCCCGAGGTGTAGAGGATAGCCGCCTCGCGGGCTTCGCCTTCCAGCGGCCGGGCGGTGACCGCCTGGTCGCGCGGCCCGGGGACCGGGTCGCCGGGGGCAATCACGGCCGCCTTGATGCCGGCAGCGGCAACGGCGGCCTCAAGTTCCTTGTGGCGGTCTTCGATCGATATGATCAACGCCGGTTCGGAGTGGCCGATGAGATATTCAAGCTCCGCAGCTCTCAGGTCCGGATTGACCGGCACAACGGAGCCGCCAATTCGGTTTACCGCGAGCCAATGCAGGAAGAACGTGGGCCGGTTTTCCAGAAGCAGGGCAACACGCATGCCTGCACCATAGCCAGCCTGCATCAAGTCCCGCGCAAGTGCGTCGACTTCCTGGCGCGCGGCGCCATATGTCAACTCGCCGGGCGGTATGCCGTAGATGTCTGCAGTGCCGGGCAGAACGTTCAGAAACGGCCGGTCCGGATATTTCTCCGCCGTTGCAGCGAAGGCCTCATAAACTGTTTCAACTGTCATGGCTGTCATGGCAGCAACTGAATATTGCCGAAGGCGGCGTCGCAATTGAGGATGTCGACCCGCTTGTTGGCGATCCTGATCTCGCCATCGACCACTTTCAGTTCGTGCGTTGCCGTCAGCGCCAGCAGGAACTGCTCGTCCAGGCGCGTTTCGACATAATGCATGGATGTGTTGGTGACGATCCTATCCCCGTCCATCTTGTCGATGAAGGGCCGCTGGATGACATGGTGACAACGGCTCTTGGGCTTCTGGCTGAAGGTTCTGGCCCCGTTCAGCCGCTCCACGCGCAAGCGCAGCATGAACAAGTCCTCGTAGAGCAGGGACGTCACCAGATGCGGATCGGTCTGCTTGTAGTCGAGCGGCATCCAGTAGTGGCCGTCTTCCAGCCACAACGACAGCCATTCACTGTAGCGGCCCTCGTCCAGCATTCTTGCTTCGTCATAGATGAAGTCGATGACCTCTTCCCTGGAAACCGCCATCACGCATTCTCCATCGTAGCTGTCATGAATTTCACCCAGGCATCGAACTGGTTGCGCATCTGCCGTTCCGTGGTGCCGTTTTCCACGGCCTCCTCGCCAAAGTCTTCCTCTTCGGTTCTGAGGCGCTGAACATTGACCCATTCCATGCCATTGGACATGAGGCCTTCCTGCGCGCGCTCGTACATTTCCAGATCGTCGTGGCCGACCATCGATGTCGGAGCGTTGATCATCCGGTTGTACATGGCGGTGCGCGCCAGAAGTTCGTCCGGCGCCCCGACCAGACGGTAGATGTAGCTTTCGACCAGTGTCTTGTCGGGCCCCAGCGGAATGAAATTGCGCAGCTGCTGGATCGGTCCCTTGATCATGATGTTCGGGAAATAGACGGTGTTATGCCGGTTCTCGCCGAGAATTTCCTTCGCGCGCTCCTCGCCGTGGGTTTCGCTCAAGGCCTCGAAATAGCCAGGTATCGCGGAATAGTCGGAATGGATCGAGTGATGCACACCCGTATGCCCGTGCCCGTTCGGCCAGGTACGAATGCCCATGTTCTCGAAGAACTCGTAGGGCGACATGAAGGGCGCGATGATCTCCATCGCGGGCGGACGCGGTTCCGGGTTGCCCATCTCCTTCCAGATGTTCACAGCGGTTCCGGCGGAGCTTTCGTGGGCGACCATCGGGTGGCAGGTATCGGTCTGGTTTTCGACCAGCATCTTCCAATTGCACTTGTGCATGTAGCGCAGCGGCGGACCGGCGATCTCAAGCCGTCCTTCCGGCGAGCGGTCGACCATGTTGTCGATGGAACTCAGGCTGTCGCCGAAGTAATTCTCGAAGCTGATGCCTTCAGCAGCCAGGCGGGCAAAGACGAAACCGCGATAGTTCTTGACCGCACCAACGGCTGTCATGCCCTTGGCATTTTCGGTGTTTTCGAAGCCGGTGTTCTCGTACCCCTTCTTCAGCGGGATCGCGAGCAGGCAGCCGTCCGTCTTGAACGACCAGGCGTGATAGGGGCACCGGAAGAACTTGCCCGTGTTGCCTTCCCGGTCGATCGCGATCTTGGTGCCCTTGTGCGGGCAGCGATTGTAAAGAACGTGAATTTCGCCATCGGAGTGACGCACCTGGATGACAGGCTGGTCGCCGATCTGCGTGGTGAAATAGTCACCCTTGTTCGGGGTCTGGCTGTCATGGCCGACAAACACCCAGGTGTTTGCGAACAGATGCTGCATTTCCAGCTTGTAGATTTCCGGGCTCGTGTAGACGTCCCGATGCACCTGCGGCCCCGTGAACAGAGCGGCGATTTGGCTGGCCGTTTGCATGCTGGCTCCTCCCTGGAATGCGAAACCCTAAAGATCGAGGACAAGTCGCGCGGATTTCGCGCGGCTGACACAAATCTGAATGACCTTTCCCGATGCCTTTTCGGCATCCGACAGCACGACGTCGCGGTGATCGGGCGTACCGCTGATTACATCCGTCTGGCAGATGCCGCAGTCACCGCGCTGACAGTCATACATGACGTCGAGGCCGGCATCTTCCAGTGCCTGGATGATGGTCTGGTCCGGGGCGACGGTCACAACCTGTCCCGTGCTGTGTACCTCCACCTCGAATGCCGCATCGCCGGACTGCGCCTGAGGAGCGGTGAAGAGTTCAACATGAATGGCCTCTTCCGCCAGTCCGGCTGCGATCGCGGCAGCGCGCGCGGCATCGATCATTCCCTTCGGGCCGCAGATATAAAGATGTGTTCCGGAGGGCTGGGCTTTCATCAGTGCGGCCAGATCGAGCGGGTCCGTGTCGTCAAGGTAAAAACGGACGCTGTCACCGAAGGCGTTCTTCAGCTTGTCGGCAAAACCCATCCGCGCAGCCGAACGGGCAGAATAATGCAGCTCGAAAGACCGGTCCTGCGATTTTAGCCGGGTCGCCATCGAAATGAGCGGCGTGATGCCGATGCCGCCGGCCAGAAGCAGGACGTGCGGAACATCTTCGGCAAGCGGGAAGTCGTTCTTCGGTTCGCTGACGGAGATTGTTTGGCCTGCGCTCAGGGCATGCATGGCCTTGGAGCCGCCCTGGCCGCTCTCCTCACGCTGAACCGCGACCGTATAGAGGTCATCAGTCTCCGGCCAGTCGATCAGGGAGTACTCCCGTTCGCCCAAAGGACCGAGATCGAATTTGACATGCGCACCGGGTTCATAGCCCGGCAATGACCCGCCGGCTTCCGCCCGAAACCTGAAAACACGAATCTGATCGGTTTCCGGTTCTACACCTTCAAGAACAAGTTTCACCGCAATGCCTCCTCCTGTAAAAAATATGAAATTTCATATAAAATGAGTCAAGCCTCTTTTTTTCCCGATCTGTCCGGGATAAATGACACTTTGAAAACAGGTGCATAGTTGGAGGGGGTGTTGACCCTGACGCCGGAAAAATTCGTTTCTTCTTACCTGCTGTACCTGCTGGCAGCATCAAGCGAAGCGGCAAGCCACCAGTTTCACCTCCGTGTGCGCGAGTTGGGCCTGCGCGTTCCGGAATGGCGGGTTCTTGCCTGCCTTTACGATCAGGACGGACTGATGATCACGCAGCTGGCGAAATACTCCCTTCTGGAGCAATCCAGAATGACGCGTATCGTCGATCAGATGGAAAAGCGAGGCCTGGTCGTGCGAAAGAGCGACAAGGGCGACGGCCGTCGCGTACGCGTTCACTTGACTGACGCCGGGCAGAAGCTGAGCTCCGAAGTGGTCGAAGAGGCAAGGGAACACGAAAGAACCCTGCTGTCTGCCTTGAACCAATCGGATGCGGATCGGATCAAGCCCTCCCTGGAACGGCTCCTGGCATCCCTCAACAGCTGGAACAGCGCCAACGAATAAGCGTCTGGCGCTGGTTGTTCTTGTCGCGACGGACGACGGCAAAGCACATCAGGATCGCCGACAGCCCTGCCGTATGTCTCCTTCAGCGTCGCCGGCGCCTTGACGCCAATGGCCGCAATAGCCGTCGTGCCCGGCTGTCATTCTGCCCATTGCCCACTTAACCCACCGCAATCGCCTGGCTCTGCGTGCACTGCCGTTCCGGTTGCCGTTGGCTGCTGCGGCACACCAGACCGTTTTATCCTTGAGTTGATGGCCGGCTGAACGCTCGGCCCGAACGACAGATGCCGCGCTTCCGGTTCCATTCCCGAAGAATCCCGCACGCACTCGAACAATTCCCTGAATGGATCGGCACGCCCAGCTCGCTGCAGTTTCTTTGCTGCTGGGTCATTGCCTGCGCGGCCTGCGCTAGCGCCTTCCAGTCATGCACCGGGAAGAACAGAGCCCTTGCTTCTAAAAATCATATGTGAATATAGTATTTACATAAGAAATTGGGAGGAACCATGGAAACGTCATTCGCACCGACGGTCGGGATCGACAGCACGCTGCCGAAGGATATGCCAGCGGCGCATGCGGCCATCCCGGTCTGGAATTCGGAGAACTGGTTTTACGAAGACTGGCAGCCGGGGCATTGCATACGCTCCCTGCGTCGGACGATAGCCGAAGGTGAAAGCCACCTCTTCAACACGCTGGTCGTCGACATTCACCCTTATGTGCAGGACCAGATGTTCGCAGAAACGGAAGGGGTCTTCGGCAAGAGACTGGTTGCCGGAGCGTTCGTCTTCTCCGCAGGCCTCGGCCTTGTCGCTACCAACTGCGTCAACGCGTTTTCCTATGGCTACGACAAGCTGCGCTTCATCAAGCCGGTCTTCATTGGCGACACGATCTATACGGTCCGGACAAACCTCGACAAGAAGCCGAAATACGAAGAGATGGGCCTCATTCGGGCGTCCTACGAAGTCTTCAAGGGGGCAGGTGAACTCGTCCTCTACTGCGAGCATCTGCAAACCGTGAAATACCGCAATCCGGCCGCTCACGCGGACCGGACAGAACCTGAAAACCGGGCCTGAACCGACATGAATTCCACTTCAGAACTACCGCTCGCCGGGATCACCGTGCTCGACATGAGCCAGTTTCTCTCCGGTCCCTATGCCACTCTGCGCCTGCAGGATCTTGGCGCGCGCGTTATCAAGATCGAACGGCCGGGATCCGGAGACTTGTCGCGCAGCCTCTATCTGAGCGACACGGAAATCGGCGGGGATTCGACCATCTTTCACGCCATCAACCGCGGCAAGGAAAGCCTCGCCGTCGACTTGAAGAAGCCGGAGGACATAGACCGTCTCAAGCGCCTGATCGCCAAGGCCGACGTGCTGGTCCAGAATTTCCGGCCCGGCGTGATCGAACGGCTGGGCCTCGACTACGAGACCGTACGGGCAATCAATCCGGGTCTGGTCTACGGCTCGATCAGCGGTTACGGGGAAGACGGCCCATGGGTTGCCCGCCCAGGGCAGGACCTGCTTGCCCAGGCACGTTCGGGCCTCATGTGGCTCAGCGGCAACGATGGTGACGGCCCGGTACCGATGGGACTTGCTGTCGGCGACATGTTTGCAGGGGCTGCCCTGGCACAGGGCCTTCTTGCAGGCCTCGTCCGGCGCGGTGTTACCGGCAAGGGCAGCCATGTCCAGACCAGCCTTCTCGAAGCGCTGGTCGACTTCCAGTTCGAGGTTCTGACCACTTATCTCAACGATGGAAGGCGCATGCCGAAACGATCCGGTTTCCGCAATGCCCATGCCTATCTCTCCGCGCCTTACGGGGTGTATGAGGCAAAGGACGGGTACATTGCGGTTGCCATGACGCCGATCCCGAAACTGCGTAACCTGATGGAGCTGGAAGCTCTCGAGCCTTATTGCGGCGATCCGGCGGTCTGGTTTTCCGAACGCGAGACGATCAAGAAGCTGATCGCAGGTGCGATTGCCGAACGAACGGTCGAGGACTGGATGTCCGTTTTAGAACCCGCCGACATCTGGTGTGCACCGGTGCTCGACTGGGACAGCCTGCTGGAAAGCGAAGGGTTCAACGGACTGGACCTGCTGCAGCGCGTCGAGCGTGAAGACAATGTCTCGATCCTGACAACCCGCTCCCCGTTGAGAGTGAACGGCGCCCGTCCGAAAATCGCCCGGGCTGCACCGCGCGTCGGCGAACACACGGTCGCGATCGAGAAGGAGTTCGGCCTGTGAGCACCGCTCGCCTGAAAGGCATGACCTGGAGCCACCCGCGCGGCTACGAGCCCATGGTTGCCTGCTCGAAGCTCTGGGAAGAGCAGACGGGTGTCGGGATCGACTGGGACAAGCGCTCGCTTCAGGACTTCGAATCCTACCCGGTCGAAGATCTCGCGCGTCAGTATGATCTGATCGTCATCGACCATCCGCACGTTGGTGAAATCACCACGCAGAACTGTCTCGCTCCACTCGACAGTCACGGGGACCCGCAAAACCGGCAGGCCGTCGCCAATGGCAGTGTCGGCGGTTCTTATGAAAGCTATTTCTGGGAGGGCCACCAGTGGGCCTATCCGATCGACGCCGCCGCGCAGATCCAGGCCTATCGGGCAGACCTCATCGGCGCGGCACCCACACGCTTCGACGAAGTCCTTGAACTGGCGGAAGCGGGCAAGGTGCTGATCCCGATGCGCCCGCCCCATTCGCTGATGACCTTCTTCACCCTGTCGGCAAACCTTGGAACACCCTGCGCGACGACAGGACCGGGCGAGCTTATTTCGGTTGAGAACGGCGCACCGGTCTATGAGCTGATCTCGCGCCTGATGCGGCACGTTCCTGACCGGTGCTATGGCATGGACCCGATCGCGGTCTTTGAGGAGATGTGCAAGACGGACAGCCCGATTGCCTGTGTTCCCCTGATCTACGGGTACGTCAACTACGGTATCGAAGGCTTCAGGCCGAAACGCCTGTCCTTTGCCGATATACCTGCTGCCGGCGACGACGGCCCGACAGGCTCCGCACTTGGTGGCACCGGCATTGCCGTTTCCGCGTTTTCGAACCATGTCTCGAAGGCTGCGGACTTCGCTCTCTGGATCGCAAGCGGATCAGTGCAGCGCGGGCCTTTTGCAGCTGCCGGTGGCCAGCCTGGTCATGCGGACGGCTGGTCTGACGAGACCGTCAATGATGTGACAAACGACTTTTACCGCAACACCCGCCGGACCCTGGACAACGCCTGGGTCCGTCCGCGTCACAAGGGCTACATGGCATTTCAGGCAGCAGCTTCAGAACGGCTGAACCTGGGCCTGCAAGGTGGTGAGACAACGCAATCCGTCATCGGCGACATCAATGCGCTTTTCGCCGGGAGTTTTGAGTAAGCCCTTCCAAGACAATGCGTCTGCGGACAACCGTCCAAACGCGCCCCCAATCACATTGGGGGCGCTGTTCAGTTGATCAAAGCTGCCAGATACGTTTTGCGTTTCCGGACAGCAGCTTTGTACGTTCATCCTCGCTGACGCCTTCCAGCAGGGCGTGGGTCGCAGCAACCCATGCCAGCAAGCCACCACCGAGCGTGCAGACCGGCCAGTCACTGCCCCAGACAACACGGTCCCAGCCGAATGCCTGAATGGTGTGCTCGGCCCAGGGGCGCAGGGTCTCGGCAATCCAGCTTTCAGGATCGGCATAGGCTACGATACCTGAAATCTTGGCGCAGACATTGGGGCGTTTTGCGAGTTCCGTAACCCGCTCCTGCCAGGGCTGGCGTTCGTCGGTGGCGATATCCGGTACACCGCAGTGGTCCAGTATAAAGGTGACGTCGGGAGCCAGATCGACAAGCTCCATTGCCCGCTCAAGCTGGCGGGGCAGGACGCAGAGGTCGAAGGTGAAGCGCGTGCCGCCAAGGCGCTTCAGGTTTTCCCGGAATAGAGGCTGATCAGACAACTCGTCCGGCATGACGTGCAACACACGCCGGAAACCCTTCACAAGCTCATTTGCCTGCTGCCGCTCCAGATAGGCTGCAAAGCTTTCCTCCTCGGGACGGCAAGACGCAATTGCCCCCTTGATGAGGCTGTTCGGCCGATTTGCCAGAGAGCCGACATATCCTGTCTCAGCTTCGATGAGGGGTTCAGCGACATCGACCTCCATGTGAAGCGTGGTCGAAATGCCTGCGCGCCGCGCATCACGGGCATAGGTTTCGTATGTCCAGTCCCGATTGAGCGGCTCGACACCCGCCAGCCACGGATAGTCCAGAGCCGACCGGTCTATGACATGAAGATGGGTGTCGACGATCATGCTGCTCCTCCTCGCAAATAGCCGGACAATCCTTCCACAGGAAAATAGATTATTCAAATAAGAATTTATTCGACCGATTTACCGTCCGTTCCGGTCAGTTCCGACAACTGTCGCGCGGTCCTGGTCAGAAGTTCCAGCGTCCCGGTGATGTCAGGGGCCTGCGGGGTGTTCACCAGCGTGATGAAAGGAACAGTCAGCGCCGCGATGGCCCGTCCGTCCGGGCTCAGAATCGGAGCGGACAGGTTGTAGACACCGGCAGTCTGGAGGCTCGGCATCATTTCGTAGCCGCGTTCCGAAATCTGGTCGAGCCGGTCGAAGAACTCCTTCTCGACGGTCGGATGTTCGGTGCTGCGGGAATATTCGTTGATCATCATCAGACGCTCCTCTTGTGGCCTGAAGGCCAGAAGAACGTGACCGGAGCCGGTGTCATAGAGCGAAATATTCGAGCCGACGCGGATTGAGATCCCCCAGTAGCTCGGTGCCTCCTGCTGCGCGACGACGACGACCGATCCACGGTCGAAGACGGAGAGCTGGTTTGCCTGGAGCGTCTTTTCCGCAAGGTCTCGCATGAAGGGCGTTGCAAAGGAAACGAGACGGCGGACCGGCGCATGGGACTGCGCCAGACCGAAGAGCTTGAGCGTCAGCGAGTAGCGGTCACCGTCGATCCTTGTGACGTAACCCCGACGCACCAACCGGTCCAGCATGCGGTAGAATTCGTTGGGGCTGCGGCCGAGATGCTTGGCGATCTCCGCCTGGGTCAATCCGCCGTCAATGCCTGCAAGAAGTTCAAGAATATCGAGCCCCTTGTCGAGGGCGGGTGCCCGGTATCGATCCTCTTCCTGTTCCATACTTTTCTCCGTGAAGTGCAATATTCATATACGCACACCCCTCTCGAAAAACAAACAAGAATGCGTCGGAGCAGCTTGACCATAAATGAAGAGCATGTTTGTATATAAATGAACCACTCATTAGTGAGTTGTTTGGGCGGACACCCGCCTTCTTTGAAAGTCTCGGGAGGAGGCTCATGAAAAATCTATTGGCCGGCGCGTCCGCCGGCGTTATCGCCCTTTTTGCCGTTGGCTCTGCGCTCGCGCAGGATCTGCCGGGCAAGTTTGACGGGGTCACGATCGATGCCAAGCTGATCGGTGGCCAGCAGTACGAAAAGCTCTATGCGCGCATCGGCGAATGGGAGGCGGCGACGGGGGCCAAGGTCAACGTCATCTCTAAGAAGAACCACTTCGACCTCGACAAGGAGATCAAGTCGGACATCGCCGTGGGTGCGTTGAACTGGTGTGTGGGTTCGAACCACTCATCCTTCGCGCCCCAGTATCCGGGCATCTACACCGACCTTGCAGCACTGCTGCCGAAGGAAGAAATCGACGCCTTCGTCGATGCCAACATCTCCGCCTCGACGCTTGACGGAAAACTGGTGATGCTGCCGCGCGCCCAGTTCGATGTTTCCGCGCTCTACTACCAGAAGAGCCTTTATGCGGACGAAGACAACAAGGCGAAGTTCAAGGAAAAATACGGCTACGACCTCACGCCGCCGGACACCTGGGAGCAGGTGACCGATCAGGCCGAGTTCTTCGCCAATCCGCCGGATTTCTACGGCACGCAATTTGCCGGCAAGGAAGAGGCCATCAACGGCCGTTTCTATGAAATGCTGCGCGCGGAAGGCGGCGAATACCTGGATGCCGATGGCAAGCCTGCGTTCAATTCGGAAGCCGGTGTGCGTGCGCTCAACTGGTTCGTGGATCTCTACAAAGCGAAAGCCGTTCCCGCCGGTACGACCAACTACCTCTGGGACGACCTGGGCCAGGGCTTTGCTTCCGGCACGGTTGCCATCAACCTGGACTGGCCGGGCTGGGCAGGCTTCTTCAACGACCCGGGTGCTTCCAAGGTGGCCGGCGATGTTGGTGTCGTTGCACCGCCCAAGGGCTCCTCGGGTGCCCGGACCGGATGGTCGGGACATCACGGTTTCTCCGTCACCGAAAACTGCGAGAACAAGGAAGCCGCAGCTTCCCTCGTCTGGTTCCTAACCAATGAGGACAGCCAGAAGCAGGAAGCAGCCGGCGGACCGTTGCCGACGCGCGACGCCGTCTGGGACTGGGTGATCGCGGAAGCCTCCGACGACCCGTTCCGCAAGGAAGTTCTGCAGGCCTTCCAGGAAGCCGCCAAAGGCGCTTACCCGGTTCCTCAGTCTCCCTCCTGGATAGAGATCTCCAACGCGGTCTATCCGCAGCTGCAGGCTGCCATTCTTGGCGACAAGACGCCCCAGCAGGCACTTGACGATGCAGCGGCCGAGGCCACCGAAATCCTGCAGGATGCCGGAGAGCTCTAAGCTCGCTCAAGGACAGGCGCGGCCCTGCCGCGCCTGATCCCGCCGGGTTTCCCGCGCGCGACATTCGCGGGTCGGCTAGCTCCTTTCGTAAAACGATATGAGGATAGAATGAGAGGCTGGAAGCCCGCGCCGCATGTGCTTCTGCTGCTGCCGGCGTTTATCGTCCTGGCGGCAGTTGTGGTCGTGCCACTCCTGTTGTCACTGTATTCAAGTTTCACGCCGTTCCGCCTGACCCGGCCGGACACGATCTATACGTTCATCGGCTTCCGCAACTACGTGCGGCTTCTGACGGACATGGATTTCTGGGTCGCCTTCGGCCGCACGGTGCTGCTGCTGACCTTCGCGCTCAACCTGGAAATGCTGCTCGGCCTGGGCCTGGCGCTACTTGTTGAAAAGGCCACACGCGGACAGCGGATCCTGCGCACCATCATGATGTTTCCCATGATGTTTTCGCCGGTTCTGGTCGGCTTCCAGTTCAAGTTCATGTTCAACGACAACATCGGCGTCGTGAACAACGCGCTGCAATCGCTCGGGCTCACGGATATCGCCATTCCCTGGCTGATCGACGGACAGCTTGCCTTCATTTCCATCCTGATTGCGGAAATCTGGTCGTCCACCGCGGTCTTCGCGATCTTCATTCTGGCGGGCCTGATGGCCATGCCGCGCGAGCCGCTGGAAGCGGCCAAGGTGGACGGTTGCACCTCGTGGCAGAGCTTCCGCTATGTGACCTGGCCGTTCATCATGCCCTTTGCCTATATCGCCATGACCATCCGCTCGCTCGACATCGCGCGCGCCTATGACATCGTCAAGATCATGACCGATGGCGGCCCTGCCGGGCGTACCGAGATCCTCTGGACGATGATTGCCCGCACCGCCTATTCCGACGCGCGCATGGGGCTGGCCAACGCCATGGCCTACATCGCCATTCTTCTTTCAATCCTGTTCACGGCGGTGTTCTTCCGGCAACTCGCGAAGGCCCGCCAGCAGATCGGCGCGGAGTGGTGATCATGGACGAGAATACCGCACATCGCCTCAAGGGCCGTTTCCTGAAGGCCGGCCACCTGATCGGACTGTTCCTCGCCATGACGATCATCTGTCTGCCGGGGGTCTGGATCGTTCTTTCCTCGCTCCGCCCGACAGTCGAGATCATGGCCAAACCGCCGGTCTGGATCCCCCGTGAGTTGTCGTTCGACGCCTATGTGGCAATGTTCTCCGGCGTTGGCCAGGGCGGCATTCCGGTGCTGGAGTATTTCCGCAATTCACTGATCATCTCGGTCACCTCGACCGTGATTGCCCTGGCGGTCGGCATGGCCGGTGGTTACGCGTTTGCGCGTTACCGCTTCCGCGGCAAGTCGGCGATTTTCCTTGGCTTCATGCTCACGCGGACCGTGCCTGGCATCGCGCTGTCACTGCCGCTGTTCTTCGTCTATGCCAAGATCGGCATCATCGACACCCACTTCGGACTGATCCTTGCCTATGTGGCACTCAACGTGCCCTTCACGGTCTGGCTGATCGACGGTTTCTTCAGACAGGTCCCCCGGGATCTTGCGGAAGCGGCCCAGATCGACGGCTGCACCCGGTGGCAAGCCTTCTGGCAGGTTGAATTTCCGCTGGCGCGTTCAGGCATCGCCTCCGCGGGTATCTTCGCCTTCCTGATTTCCTGGAACGAATTCGCGCTGGCATCCCAGCTCACCCGGTCGACCAATTCCAAGACGCTGCCGGTCGGTCTGCTGGATTACACCGCCGAATTCACCATCGACTGGCGGGGCATGTGCGCGCTGGCCGTGGTCATGATCATTCCGGCACTCACCCTGACATTCATCGTACAAAAACACCTCGTCTCCGGCCTCACCTCCGGCGCAGTGAAGGGATAGACATGGCTACCGTCTCTTTGAAAAACCTGGTCAAGAAATACGGGCAACTGGAGGTGGTTCATTCCATCAACCTTGAGGTCAAGGACCGGGAGTTCATCGCGCTGGTCGGCCCGTCCGGCTGTGGCAAGTCGACCTCGCTCCGCATGATCGCCGGGCTGGAGGACATCTCGGGCGGTGAAATCCACATCGGCGACCGGGTGGTCAACGACCTGCCGCCGCGCCAGCGCAACATCTCCATGGTCTTCCAGTCCTATGCGCTCTACCCGCATATGACAGTTGCAGAGAACATGGGATTTTCGCTCAAGATCGCCGGAAAATCCCAGGTGGAGATCGATGCGGCGGTCGCGGAAGCAGCGCGCACGCTCAGCCTCGAGGCCCTTCTGGAACGACGGCCGTCCCAACTTTCCGGCGGCCAGCGCCAGCGTGTTGCCATGGGCCGCGCCATCGTGCGCAATCCGGATGTGTTCCTGTTCGACGAACCGCTTTCCAACCTTGATGCCAAGCTGCGCATGCAGATGCGCACGGAGATCAAGAAACTGCATTCCAAGGTCCAGTCGACGGTCATCTACGTGACCCACGACCAGGTGGAAGCCATGACCCTGTCCGACCGGATCGTGATCATGCGCGACGGCCATATCGAACAGGTCGGCACGCCGGAGGAAGTCTTCCAGCGGCCAAGGACCCGCTTTGTCGCCGGGTTCATCGGTTCGCCGACCATGAACCTGCGCGAAGCGGTCATCGACGATGGCAAGCTCGCCTTCGCAAATGGCGCCAGCCTGCCGCTGCCGATGCAATTCCGGAACGCGGTCAGCGTTGGCCAGAAAGTCGTGTTCGGCCTGAGACCGGACGATTTGTATCCGGCAGGACATGGCCTGCATTCCGGCGAGGCGCATGACGTGCACACGACGCAGGTGCCTGTCTCGATCACCGAACCGCTCGGCAACGAGACCCTGGTCTTTGCGGAATTCGCAGGTGAGGACTGGATTGCGCGCATGCTCAACCCGAAGGCGCTGCACACCGGTGACAAGATCGATCTCAGTTTCGACCTCAGCCAGGCACATCTCTTCGATGCCGCCACCGAACAGACCTTGAGGAGCTGAACGCATGGCACGGATTGAAAAAGTCGAACTGCGCATGGTCGACCTGGTTCCGAAGGTCAAGCGAACCGATGCGATCCAGAGTTTCGTCAGCCAGGAAACACCGATCGTCACGATCACCGATGCGGACGGTGCGACGGGCACAGGCTACAGCTATACGATCGGTACCGGTGGATCGTCGGTCATGCGGCTTCTTGCGGACCATCTCGGCCCGGTTCTGATCGGCCGTGACGCAGACATGATCGAGGGCATCTGGCACGAACTGGAGTTCTTCACCCACGCCACCACGATCGGCGCCATTTCCTCCATTGCGCTTGCCGCCATCGACACGGCCCTCTGGGACCTGCGCGCGCGCAAGATGGGGCTGCCGCTCTGGAAGCTGGCGGGTGGAGCCAAGGACCGTTGCCCGCTGTATACGACCGAAGGCGGCTGGCTGCATATCGAAACCGAAGCCCTGGTCGAGGATGCTCTTGCGGCCAAGGCAAAGGGCTTTACCGGATCGAAGGTAAAGATCGGCCGCCCCCATGTCTCCGAGGACTACGAGCGGCTCGCCGCCGTGCGTGCCGCCGTCGGTGACGGCTATGAGATCATGACCGACTGCAATCAGGGCTTCACCGTCGATGAAGCCATCCGGCGCGCCGACCGCCTGCGGGACCTGGACCTTGCCTGGTTCGAGGAACCGCTACCCGCCGACGACATCGGTGGCCATGTGCGCCTGTCGCAGAGAACCTCGACGCCGGTCGCTGTCGGCGAGTCGCTCTATTCGATCCGGCATTTCCGGGAATACATGCAGGCCGGAGCGTGCTCTGTGGTGCAGGTCGATGCCGGACGGATCGGCGGCATCACCCCCTGGCTGAAGGTTGCCCATGCTGCAGAAGCCTTCGACATGCCGATCTGTCCGCACTTCCTGATGGAGCTGCACGTCAGCCTGACCTGTGCCGTGCAGAACGGCAAATACGTCGAATACATTCCGCAGCTCGACGAACTGACCAATAGTCGCATGACAATTGAAAACGGCCATGCGCTCGCACCCGTCGAACCGGGCATCGGCATCGATTGGGACTGGGACGCAGTCCGCGGAAAGAGCATTCCCGAGTTCACCAGCACAATCACCCGGCAGGAGGCGTAGGTCATGCAGCGCATGGGCATGGTGATCGGTCTCGAGCCGGGGAAAGTCGCCGAATACAAGCGGCTGCACGCCGCGGTCTGGCCGGAGATCCTCGACATGATCTCCAAATGCAACATCCGGAATTATTCCATCTTCCTGAAGGAGCCGGAAAATCTGCTCTTCGGCTACTGGGAATATCATGGCACGGACTTTGAGGCCGACGCGGCGAAGATGGCCGCCGATCCGAAAACGCAGGAATGGTGGGACGTCTGCATGCCCTGCCAGAAGCCGCTCGACACCCGAAAGGACGGCGAGTGGTGGGCGATGATGGAAGAGGTCTTCCATCATGACTGAAGCTTTCGATCCGGCCAGCCTTTCCCAGGATTGGCCAAGGCCCGCCAATCCACACCCCATCGTGACTTTCGGCGCAGGCTCCATCGTCGGTGATGCCCATTTCCCCGCTTACAGGAAAGGCGGCTTTCCGATTGCGGGGCTTTATGACCCGGATGCCGGCAGAGCGCAGGCTCTGGCGGATCAATGGGGCATCAAGGCCTTTGCCAGCGCGGAGGAAGCAGCCAGTGTGCCGGGCGCGGCCTTCGACCTTGCCACCCCGCCACAGGTGCATGCCGATGTCCTCGGCCTGCTACCGGAAGGGGCCGCGGTGCTGATCCAGAAGCCCATGGGCAGCGACCTGGACCAGGCAACGGATATTCTCAGGATCTGCCGCGACCGCAAACTGATCGCCGCCGTCAACTTCCAGCTCCGCTTCGCACCGATGATGCTCGCCCTCAAGGACGCCATCGCCAAGGGCTGGCTTGGAGAAGTTGTCGATTTCGATGCCTGGCTGGCTCTCGCCACGCCCTGGGAGCTCTGGGCCTTCTTGAGAGGACTGCCCCGGATCGAGATCACCATGCATTCGATCCATTATCTCGATCTGATCCGGCAGGTGCTTGGGGACCCGAAAGGCGTGCACGCGAAATCGCTCGGCCATCCGTCCCATGAAATGGCCCAGACGCGCACCAGCGCCATCCTCGACTACGGCGAAAAGGTGCGTTGTGCGCTCTCCATCAATCACGATCACAAGTTCGGCCGCCGGCACCAGGCTTGCGAGTTCCGAGTGTGTGGCACGGAAGGCGCTGCCTATCTGCAGCTCGGTGTCAATCTCGACTATCCGAACGGCGAACCGGACATCCTGGAGATCCGCCCCAAGGGTGGAGACGAGTGGATCTCCGTTCCCCTGAAGGGGGCCTGGTTCCCGGACGCTTTTGTCAGCCGCATGGCAAATCTCCAGCGCTTTGCGTCCGGCGAGGACGCCGAGCTGGTGAGTTCGGTCGAAGACGCCTGGAACACGATGGCTCTGGTGGAAGCGGCCTATGCCTCCTCCGCGTCCCCTGCAACTCCACTCGCACAAAGACCATAAGTCATGGAACAAACGACCTATTTCGAAGACTATGAGCTCGGCCATGAGCGCATCACCTATGGCCGCACGATTACTGAAACCGACTTCGTGGTCCACGCAGGCCATACCGGAGACTTCTTTCCGCATCACATGGACGCGGAATTCATGAAGACCCAACCCTTCGGCCAGCGGATTGCCCACGGCACCATGGTGTTCGCCATCGGCGTCGGCCTGACCGCCAGCGTCATAAACCCGGTTGCCTTCTCCTATGGCTACGACCGGATGCGCTTCGTGAAGCCGGTTTTCATCGGAGACACCATCCGTTCGCGCGTGACCATCGTTGCCAAGGACGATGACCCGAAACGCCCGGCATTCGGCCGCGTGGTCGAGCGGACGGAAGTTCTCAATCAAAGCGACGAAGTGGTTCTCGTCGCCGATCACATCCACATCGTTGAACGAAAGAACAAGCCCGCCTAAGGGGCAGATGGAGCCGACATGACAGACTGGGTGAAGGACAAGACCGTTCTGGTGACAGCCGCGGGACAGGGGATCGGACGCGCGACGGCGCTCGCCTTTGCCGCCAGGGGCGCGAAGGTTGTGGCAACGGACATCAACGAAACGGCCCTATCGGAACTCGAAGGATCATCGGGGATCGAAACCCGTCGCCTCGACGTTTTGAAGGATATGGACGTACAGACCGTCGTTGCCGAGACCGGCCCGGTGGACGTCCTCTTCAACGGAGCGGGTTTCGTTCATGCAGGCTCGATCCTTGACATGAAAGATGAGGATTTCGACCTTGCGGTCGACCTCAACGTACGCTCCATGATCCGCACCATTCGGGCCGTGCTGCCGGCAATGCTGGAACGGGGAGGCGGCGCCATCATCAACATGGCATCCGTCGCAAGTTCCATGAAAGGCGTGCCGAACCGCTTCGTCTACACCACCACGAAAGCGGCCGTGATCGGCCTGACCAAGGCGGTTGCCGCCGATTTTGTGGCGCAGAACATCCGTTGCAACGCGATCTGCCCGGGCACGGTGGAAAGCCCTTCGCTGCAGGACCGCCTGCGCGCCCAGGGCGACTATGAAGCCGCCCGGGCCGCCTTCATCGCGCGCCAGCCGATCGGCAGGATCGGTACGCCGGAAGAGATCGCTGATCTCGCGGTTCATCTTGCCAACGCGACCTATACCACCGGACAGGCCTATGCCATCGACGGCGGCTGGACCATCTGACATTTCATCGAGGACGTGAACCCGTGACGACAATCACCGGTCTGAAGACATACGATCTCCGCTTCCCAACGTCCGAAACCCTGGACGGTTCGGACGCCATGAACCCCGATCCGGACTATTCCGCGGCCTATGTCGTCCTTCAAACCGACGACGACGGCCTTGAAGGCCATGGCCTGACCTTCACCATCGGGCGCGGGAATGACATCTGTGTTGCCGCAATCGAGGCCATGCGCCACCTGGTGACCGGGCTTGATCTTGCCTGGATCTCCGAAAATCCCGGCCGCTTCTGGCGTCACGTGACCTCGGACAGCCAGTTGCGCTGGATCGGACCGGACAAGGGCGCCATGCATCTCGCCACCGGCGCCGTCGTCAATGCCGTCTGGGACCTCTTGGCCAAACAGGCCGGCAAACCGGTCTGGCGTCTTGTCGCGGACATGAGCCCGGAAGAGATCGTTTCCATCATTGATTTCCGCTACCTGACCGATGCAATCACGCCGGAAGAGGCACTTGCCATTCTGAAAGCGGCGGAACCGGGCAAGGCGGAACGGATCGCGCAGCTCGAAGCACAGGGCTATCCCTGCTATACCACCTCGGCGGGCTGGCTCGGCTATCCCGACGAAAAGCTGCGCCGGCTGTGCCGGGAAGCGGTCGAGGCAGGCTACACCCATGTGAAGCTGAAGGTCGGACGCGATCTCGCCGATGACATCCGCCGGCTGAGGATCGCCCGGGAGGAGCTCGGGCCCGACCGGTTCCTCATGATCGATGCAAACCAGGTGTGGGACGTCGGACAGGCCATCGACTGGGTACAGCAACTCGCGTTCGCCAAACCCTATTTCATCGAAGAACCAACCAGCCCGGATGACATCGCCGGCCATCGCGCGATCCGCGAAGCGGTAACACCGGTGAAGGTGGCAACCGGTGAAATGTGCCAGAACCGGATCGTCTTCAAGCAGATGATCGCAGGCGGTGCCATCGACATCGTGCAGATCGACGCCTGCCGGATGGGCGGTCTCAACGAGGTTCTCAGCGTTCTGCTGATGGCAGCCAAATTCGGCACTCCCGTCTGGCCGCATGCCGGCGGCGTCGGTCTTTGCGAGTATGTGCAGCATCTGTCGATGATCGACTTCGTTGCGGTTTCCGGAACCAGGGAAGGGCGCGTGATCGAATATGTCGATCATCTCCACGAACATTTCGTCGATCCCTGCACCATCCGAAATGCCGCCTATATGCCGCCGCAGATGCCGGGTTTTTCCGTGGAGATGAAACCGGCCTCCATCGAACATCACATCTTTCGAGACGGTGGCGCAGACGCCGCCTGATGTCACAAGCCACACATCAAAACCAAGGATAACCCCATGAAACTTCTCCGCATTGGAGACGCCGGACGGGAAAAGCCCGCCATTCTGGACAGTGATAACCGGCCGCGGGATCTCTCCGCTCTCGTTTCCGACATTGCCGGCGACACGCTGACGCCGGACGGGCTGGCGAAAATCGCATCCGTCGATCCGGCCACCCTGCCGTTGCTCGAGGAAGGCCGTATCGGTCCCTGCGTGGGTCATGTCGGCAAGTTCATCTGCATCGGCCTCAACTATTCCGACCATGCCGCCGAAACCGGTGCGGAAGTGCCCAAGGAACCGGTGATCTTCCTGAAGGCGACAAGCGCAATCTGCGGCCCCAATGACGACGTGAAGATCCCGCGCGGATCGGTCAAGACCGACTGGGAAGTCGAACTTGGTGTCGTGATCGGCAAGGGCGGCAGCTACATCGAGGAAGCAGAAGCCCTTGACCACGTCGCGGGATATTGCGTCATCAACGATGTTTCCGAACGCGAATTCCAGATCGAACGCGGTGGCACCTGGGACAAGGGCAAGGGCTGCGACACCTTCGGCCCGACGGGACCCTGGCTGGTGACCCGGGACGAGGTTTCCGATCCGCAGAACCTGAAGATGTGGCTGGAAGTCGACGGCAAGCGCTATCAGGACGGGTCGACGGAGACCATGGTCTTCGGTGTCGCCCACCTGGTCAGCTATGTCAGCCGGTTCATGAGCCTTCAGCCGGGCGACATCATTTCCACCGGCACGCCTCCGGGCGTCGGCATGGGACAGAAACCACCAATCTATCTGAAGGGCGGAGAGGTGATCGAGCTGGGCATTGAAGGACTTGGCGTCCAGCGGCAAAACGTGGGCAAGGCTTAACGTAGCTTTTGCCGTGATGGCGACGCTCTCCAACAAAGGGTGTCGCCTGACAGTCCAGATGCCCGCATCTGATAAGGAAATCATGATGCCAAACGATACCTACCGCCGGCACGTCATCCTGTCCGGATGTTCGGGTGGCGGAAAGTCAACGCTTTTGGCGGAACTGGAACGACGGGGTTTCGAAACCGTGCCGGAACCCGGCAGGAGGATCGTCGCCGAAGAGCAACAAGCTGAGGGGAGGGCGCTTCCCTGGGTCAATCTCGAAGCCTTCGCCAGAAGAGCGATCGACATGTCATTCCGTGACAGGGAGCGATTGAACAGCGCTGAAGGATGGGTCTTCTTCGACCGGGGTCTGATCGACGCAGCAGTTGCCCTGGAATTCGCGACCGGCGTAGCCGTGTCAGACACCCTCGGCAAAACGAGCCGATTTCATTTTCAGGTCTTTCTGACACCGCCCTGGCCGGAGATTTACGCCATAGACGCCGACCGGCAGCACGGCCTGGATGAAGCTATCGGAGAATACCAGCGACTACTCGATGCCTACGGCCAACTTGGCTACGAGAAAATCATCTTGCCGAAGACGGATGTCGGGAAGCGAGCGGATTTCATCCTGGATTGTCTTTCCAGGCACCAGGAGACGCAGCACTAGATCGACATCGGCAATCGTACTGCGTACCTATTCTTCGCTCGGCTGCTCTCTCTTGCCGGCCAGGATCTCGCGCTTCCCGACGTGGTTGGGCGCACCGACAAGGCCTTCGTTTTCCATTTTCTCGACCAGGGTAGCCGCACGGTTGTACCCGATGCCGAGGCGGCGCTGGATATACGAGGTTGAGCAGCGCTTGTCGCGCAGGACGATCTTCACCGCCTTGTCGTAGAGGTCATCACCGTCTTCGGACGCGATGGCACCCTTGTCGAAGACAGCTTCCTCTTCTTCCAGCTCTTCCTCTTCTTCCGCGGTTACGGTTTCAAGGTACGCGGGCCGCCCCTGGCTTTTCAGGTGGGCGACAACCTGTTCGACTTCCTCGTCCGAGACGAAGGCGCCATGGACACGGTTGATACGGCCGCCACCCGACATATGCAGCATGTCGCCCATGCCGAGCAGCTGTTCCGCACCCTGCTCGCCAAGAATCGTGCGGCTGTCGATCTTCGAGGTGACCTGGAAGGAAATCCGGGTCGGGAAATTTGCCTTGATCGTGCCGGTGATCACGTCGACCGAAGGACGCTGTGTCGCCATGATGAGATGAATGCCTGCGGCGCGGGCCATCTGCGCCAGACGCTGGATAGCGCCTTCGATCTCCTTGCCGGCGACCATCATCAGATCCGCCATCTCGTCAACGATGATGACGATGTACGGCATCGGAGCGAGGTCCATTTCCTGCTGCTCGTAGACCGGTTCCCCCGAATCGCGGTCGAACCCGGTTTGCACGGACACGATAACCGGTTCACCCTTCTGACTTGCAGCGGCGGCACGCTGGTTGAAACCGTTGATGTTGCGCACGCCAAGCCGTGCCATCTTCCTGTAGCGATCCTCCATTTCGCGCACAGCCCATTTGAGAGCTGTCACGGCCTTTTTCGGATCGGTGACGACAGGCGTCAGCAGGTGCGGAATGTCGTCGTAGATGGACAGTTCCAGCATCTTCGGATCTACCATGATCAAGCGGCACTCTTCCGGCTTCAGGCGGTAGAGCAGCGACAGGATCATCGTGTTGATGGCAACCGACTTGCCCGAGCCGGTCGTTCCGGCAACCAGCAGATGCGGCATCTTCGCAAGATCCGCAACAACCGGCTCCCCGCCAATCGTCTTGCCGAGGCTAAGCGCAAGCTTGCAACTGGTCGCGCGGAAGTTGGTCGAATCGATCAATTCGCGGAAGTAGACGGTTTCACGCTCCGTATTCGGCAGCTCGATCCCGATGACGTTCCGGCCCGGAACGACCGCAACACGGGCGGAGATGGCCGACATGGATCGGGCAATATCATCGGCGAGGTTGACGATGCGTGAGGACTTGATGCCCGGGGCCGGTTCGAACTCGTAAAGGGTGACCACAGGCCCGGGGCGCACGTGGATGATCTCGCCGCGCACCTTGAAGTCTTCCAGAACGCTTTCCAGAAGCCCCGCATTCCGTTCCAGTTGCTCCTGCGTCATCTGGAAGCCCGGACCATCCTGCGGCAGTTGCAGCAGATCGCCGGACGGAAACTCGTAGCTGCCGAACAGCGACTTTTGACCTGATCCCGCACCGATCGGCGGCAGAGCATGCGTGCTGGAGGACAAGGACCGGGGTGTGGGGCTTGGCATCGAAATCGACACTCGTGACCGACCGGTAGCGTCCTGATTGCCTTCCAGGTTTTGCTGTGCTGCCGGCCTTTGGCCGGTCGGCTGCGAAGACGGGTTTGCTGACCTTGCGGCAATCGGTCTGGAAAAGGAAGGCGCAGGCGTGGGGGATGCAGAACCGTTGCATTCCACGACCTTGTACAGCGACACGATTCCCTCCGGTGGCCGCGCCACCTGTCCCGCTACAGGCACCTCCTCGTAAGCCGTCCTCACGGCTCGTACCGGCTCCACGACCCTCTGCGCAGGCACTTCTGCAGCCGGCTGAGCGGTGATGGCATCGTCGGACATGAATTCAAAGAAGGCGTGATCGGACAGGAAACCAAGGTGCGCCGTGGAAGAATGCGCGTCATTGGCAGGCGCCTGCACATTCACCGGCCCACCATCGGCGGGCTGACCAATCACCTGTGCAACTGGCATGGTTGCGGGCATAACAGGGGAGGGGTTTGGCGCGACCAGCGGCTGCTGCGCAGCGGGCTCTACCTCGACCGGGGATACAGTTTCACTGGCGCTGACTTCGCTCGCGTTTTCTACCGGTGCAGATCGCTGCTTTGAACCGCGGTCTGGCGTCCGGGTAAAGCGAACGTTGGGCGCAAGGTAGAAATAGCTCTGGCAGGATTCGTCCGAAGGGGTTTCCACCCCCTGGTTTCCATCTCCTGTCTGCTGCTGCGGATTGCCTGCAACATGTGGCAACCGGCGCGCCTCAGCCACCCGTTCACCATCTGTGGCGGCGGGTTGCCCGAGCGGGTTTTCGCCCTGCGCTTTCCGACTGGAATCATCGGTTGAAGCTGGCTGGCCGGCATCGTTCGAATTCGAAAGTGAGAAATTCTTCCGGGAAATACGCATGGACAAAGAAGACTAGTGTTTCGGGTTGAACGCCTTTGGGAGAGATGTAGGAAAATAAGGTTAACAGTCTCTATCCAAACCCTGTCATTCTCCACCTTTGAGCCACCTCCGATCGACCGTCAGACATGCAAAATTCGGCGAAAATGCGCTGAAAACAACACCTTGAAGCCAGTTCAACAATGTCGCGTTTATGTGATGAGCCCTTTTGTCGGGCTCACCCTCCTAGCCGATGCAAAAACGGAAGCTGGCGGCGATGATCTTGCGGTCCATGTCGCTCAGATCGATCGCCCCGCGCACCTCGCCACCGGACGACATTCCAAGAAACAGGCTGAACTCGATCCGCTCGGTAACCGACAGCAGTTCAACAACCTTGTCGTTGATTTCGACCTCGACGCTGCTGTCACCGACGACCCGAAGGATATCCTTGGTGGCTGTCGCCTTGATGCCACGTCCTTTTGAAAACATGTTGATGCTTGTTGTCGGCAGTTCATCAGGGTTCAGAATACCGCCATCGGTCGTGATCAGGACGTAGGGCTTGTTCTTGCGGCAATAGCTGGAAAACTGGCTCGCGAGATCATAAAGGCGCGTGGCGCTCTTGCGCTTGCTTGCTGCCACCAGACCCTGCTTGTAGGGCTCCAGAAAGAACGCCCCGAACCCTTCCGGCGTGACAAGGGCAAATTCCTCAAGCTGCGCCGCGTCGGGAACGAACATGTCGTCCGGCTTCGCACCCGTACCAAGAACGAAGATGCGAGCATCGATTCCCATTTCCAGAAGGTAACGTACAATCCGGCTGGACAGTTCCTGCGCGGACATCAGTGCCTGGTCCAGCTGGCTGGACGGGACCTGGCCCGTCCTCTCTCCGGACAGGTAGAACTGGTGGAAGCCCAGACGGTTTCCGTCCGGAATACGTCTGACTTCACCTCCCAGGAACGCGTAGGAACAGGCGCTCATGCAGTAGCCGCCCTCCACCGTGTCCCCGAATGTGCCCTCGGACTTCCAGATGCCGATTTCCGTCTCCATTCCCCTGGCACGGATCAGCTCTCCCAGTGCCAGGCCGGCAATCAGACTGCCGCCGGGGCTGTGCAGCAGAACCTTGTTGCCGTCTGAATGCTCATTCTTGAGGTAGCTGGAAAAGAGCGCGGGCGTTTCCGCGGTAATCTGCCCTTCGGCTCGCACATAACAGGACGCCGCGTTGTTGCCCTTGCAGACGTTTTCGAACGTCATGCTTTCTGCCCGGGCTGCACCTGGAGACAATGCAATAAAGGCAACAACCGCGAACGCCGCCACCCGCCAACCATGTGCGGCAAAAATCCGTCCCAAAGACTTTTTCATTTCGTTTCCCTGAACCGGTAAGACCTGAACGTCGGTCAAACGAGAAAACAACAAAGCCATTAAAGAGAGCCTGAAAAATCAGGACAAGCGAACGATCGCCCTAGTCTCAATCTTATCAAGCCCGATGTCTTTGTTGCCTTCTGAACCGGCATCAGAGGAAAACGGAATTGCGTATTTCACCAACCCCTATTTGGGGGAAGAGGTTCCGAAGACCCGCTGTCGGTCATAAATTCCGGTATTAAACCCGACTACCGCGACAGGTATTCTGCCGGTACGACGATCTTGCTGGACCCGGTCGACACGTTTTGCATGCGCTTTTCGAGCAGGTCCCAGGCATTGTCCACGATTGCATTGACGGGATAGCGTACACAGCCGATTGGCGGGGTCACCAGATCCCCCCAGTCCGGGTCATCCAGCGTAACCACGGAAATGTCGCGATCGCTGGACGCGCCTTGCGCCTTCAGCGCCCTCAAGGTCCAGATTGCAACGGAGCTGTTGCCGACGACAATTGCGTCCGGTGGTGTTGAGGACCGCAGCGTCTTCTGAAACCGCGCTTCAAAATCGGCAGCGTCCTCACCACGCTCCAGAACGCTGCTTTGGATGGCGCTGCCGCTGTTCGCAATTGCCTGTTCGATGCCCGCAGCTCTTTGCCGTGACACGATAAGGTCCTTTCTCTGGGGAATGAACAGGATATGTTTTCTCCCCCGTTCCGCAAGTTGGCTGACAATCTGCTGCATCAGGTCGTTCTGATCGACTGTCACGTAGTCGAAGCGATCGTCTTCGTTCAAACGTTCGATGATCACGGCCGGAACATCGGAACCGGCAATCAGGTCGAGCGACTTTTGCGGCTGCCAGGTCGGCAGAAGGACCAGACCGTCAACCTTGCGCTGCAAGAGGGTCTTCACCCGGCTGAGTTCCCTTTCAGGATCCTGGTGAGAAACGGCCATCACCATGTCAAAGCCATGCTTTTCCGCTGCATCTTCGAAAGTTTCCGCGAGAGCGCTGAGGAAGGCAGGCGTTGCATATGTGGTACAGAACCCGATCGTCCGGGTTTTTTTGCGCCTCAGGGTCTGCGCCGTGCTGTCCAGCTGGAACCCGAGGTCACTGGCAGCTTTCAGAACGAGCTGCCGTTTTTCTTCGCTTACAAATCGGGTGTTGTTCAAAACGTTCGAAACAGTTCCAACCGAGACGCCGGCAACTTTGGACACATCTGTAATGTTAATTTTCTTATTTGAATCAGACATTTAAAAATATCGCTCTAGCACTGCCCAGAATCTCTCTTGCCGGTACCGGATGATAATGCTACACCTATTGAAACGTTTCAATAGCCAATGCCGCCTTGAGCGGTTTTTTTGAAGTCATTCATTGAAACGTTTCAATAGCTTGGCATTTATCGGCTTTCAGTTGGAGGAGATGAAAGATGAGGAATTCTGGAAAATGGCTGCTGGCAGCCAGTTGCGGGACCATGCTGGCGGCAATGAGCTCCCTGCCGTCACAGGCGGAGCCCGTCACCATCACCTGGCAATCGACGTCGCTCAGCGAGAAGCAATTCGCGCCGCTGGCGGAAGAAATGATCGCCGAGTTCGAGGCCGAAAACCCGGACATCAAGATCAAGCCGATCCTCGTTGCGCGCAAGGAAGACTGGACAAAATTCGCAACCGCTGCCCAGGCTCGAAAAGCACCGTGTATCTATCGCGGCGACGTCACGACTGCGGCCTATAACGGCTACCTCCATCCGCTTGACGAGTTCTTTGAAGCAAGCGGTGACGATTTCAAGTCCGTCTGGCCGCAGGATATCCTCAGCGCGGTCACCTTCGAGGGCAGCCTTTATGCGCTGCCGGTCTACGCCGGCATCTACGCTGAAATTTACAACAGGGATCTTGTCGAGGCTGCCGGTCTGGACCCTGAAGCTCTGCCGACCACCTGGGACGAATATTCACAATGGATGCAGAAACTCACCACTGACGACCAGTGGGGCACGGCCATTCTTGCCGGTCCGACGACGACCACCACACGCACGTTGTTGAGCTGGATCTATTCCAACGGCGGCCGGGCCTTCAATGACGACTATACGGAATCCCTGTTCTCCAAAGATCCGAAAACCGTCGAGGCCATCAAGTTCTATCTCGGCCTGGCCGAAAAGGGCGTCGCGGCTCCCGGTGCCGCAACGATCAACTATGCGGAACAGACGACCCTGTTTGCCCAGGGCAAGATCGCATCCATGCGCAACGCCTATTGGGGCCTGGCCAAGGTCCTGAACGACAATCCGGACCTGAAAGGCAAGCTGCTGGTCGCCTGGCCACCTGCAAATACGGATCAGCCACGCACCGTCGCCAAGATCACCGCTGAAATGATCTCTTCCAGCTGCGAACACCCTGAACAGGCCTGGAAGTTCCTGCAGCACATCGTCAGCCCGAAGTGGCAGACACGCGCCATGCTGGAAGCCAACTACATGCCGCTTCGAACGGACGTCGCAGAGCAACCGGAAATCAAGAACGACCCCGTCGTTGCCAAATTCCTGGAGATCGGGGCGGTGGCAAAAACCATTCCGGCGCCGACACCCGTATGGGCAGATGTCGCCGGCAAGGACGTCGTGCAGGCCCTTCAGGAAGCTCTTCTGGAACCCGAGCGCCTGACGGAAATCCTGCAGGAACTCGATGAGACCGTAACAGCCAAGCTGAACGACCTCTGATCAAACCCGGCCCCAGGAAACTATCATGACGACTGTAGACACAGCTTTCCAAGACGCGGTCAAAACGCACGGGAAACGCGACATATGGCGGGCATCCGGGCTCAGGCGAGAGCGCTGGTATGGATACCTGTTCCTGGGGCCGGCAATCGTTACGCTGTCCCTTTTGATAGCAACACCGTTGATCCAGGCCTTCTGGACATCGCTTCATCGAACCCGCGGACTTCGGTCTTCCTTTGTCGGTTTCGACAATTATGCCTACATCCTCCAGAACAGCGATTTCTGGCACAGCTTGAGTGTATCGGCCGTTTTTACGGTGGCTTGTGTGTTTCTCCACGTAAGTGTCGGAATGCTGCTGGCGCTGGGGCTGAATTCCATCACCTACGGCAGAACGCTTCTGAGGCTCGGCTTCCTGATGCCCTGGATCGTTGCCCCTTCCATCGGCTCGGTCATCTGGGTCTGGTTGCTCGAACCACAGTTCGGCGTGATCAACTACATTCTGGAAAGCGCGGGGCTCATCCGTGAAACAGCCCTTTGGCTCGCGGATCCCGTGCTGGCGCTGGTGTCGGTGATTACGGTCGATTTCTGGCGGGGCATGCCCTTCGTCATGCTGCTGCTTCTTGCCGGTCTCCAGGGCATCCCGCGAGACCAATATGAGGCGGCTGCACTCGATGGCGCCAACGCCTGGCAGCAGTTCAGGCACGTGACCCTTCCGAACCTTCGGTATCTGCTCATCGTCGCCGCCACGCTCGATACGATCTACACGGTCCGGCATTTCGACGTGATCGCCGTGATGACGGGAGGAGGCCCGGCAGGCAGCACCGAGGTACTGCCGGTCATGATTTACAACACCGCTTTTGAAGCCAACCGCCTCGGCCGGGCATCGTCGATCGGCATACTGCTCCTCGGCATCGTCCTGACCCTGTCGGTTCTCTACCTCTACATTGTCAAACCGGAAAAAGATAAGGGGGGAGCGTGACAATGCGGTCTGCAATTCGCCTTGAGCATGTGCTCCGATATCTGGTGCTGATTGTCCCGTTGGTGGTGATGCTTTTCCCACTCTACTGGATGGTGAACACATCACTGAAGCCGGCATCCGAGATTTTTCTGGATCCGCCGACCTTCTATTCCTGGAACTGGTCTTTCGATGCTTACGTCAGCGTTCTGGAGACCCGGCCTATCCTCCGCTACTTCGTGAACAGCCTTGTCGTTGCAACCGGAACAACCGTTCTGGCACTCGCTCTGGCAACGCTTGCCGCCTACGGCATCACGCGGTTCAGGATGCGGATCGAGCCTCTGGTGATCATCGCACTCCTGTTCGTGAAGATGCTGCCGGAAGCGCTGCTGGTGGTGCCCTATTTCAAGCTCATCTCGGATGTCGGCATGCTCGACACCTATGCCGCGCTGATTGCCGTCTACACTTCCTTTGCGCTTCCGCTTGCGACGTGGATGCTGGTCGGTTTCTTTCGCCAGATCCCGAAGGAGATAGACGAGGCCGCCATGATGGACGGGGCCAACCGTCTGCAGGCGTTCGTCAGGATTGTGCTGCCTCTGGCAAAGACGGGGATCGCGGCCGTTGCCATGTTCACCTTCCTCACGGCCTGGAATGCGTTCATCTGGGCGCTGGTTCTTGTCACGGAACCGGACATGTATCTGCTGCCAGTCGGGATCGCGACCCTGATGGGGGAGTATCAGGTCGAGTGGAACGAACTCATGGCAGCAGCCGTCATCGCTGTCGTGCCCGTCCTCATCATCTTCAGTTTGCTTGAACGACACCTTGTCGCCGGCATCACGGCCGGTGCGGTCAAAGGCTAGAGCCTCTTTCACCGACACCGTGTTCAAACACCTCAAGATCAATCCATTTCCGATCCTTCAATCGACGCGACTGAAGGGTCTGGATCCAGGGAGAAACAGAAATGGCGACTGTCGAAATCAGAAATTGCCAAAAATTCTTCGGAAAAGCCGAAATCCTGTCCGGTGTGTCAGTCGATATCAAGGATGGTGAATTTGTCGTGCTGGTCGGCCCGTCAGGATGTGGAAAATCGACCCTTTTGCGCATGGTTGCCGGGCTGGAGGAAGTTTCCGCCGGCGACATCATGATCGACGGCTCTATCGTGAATGATGTTGCACCGAAAGATCGCGACGTGGCGATGGTCTTTCAGAGCTACGCGCTTTACCCGCACAAGACCGTTGCCGAAAACATGGGCTTCAGCCTGCTTCTTGCCAAGCGACCGCGCGACGAAATCAAGATGCGTGTCCAGGCCGCAGCGGAAATTCTCAATCTGGAAATGCTTCTGGACAGATATCCGAAACAGCTCTCCGGCGGGCAACGGCAACGGGTTGCGATGGGCCGTGCCATCGTGCGTAACCCGAAGGTCTTTCTCTTCGATGAACCGCTCTCGAACCTCGATGCAAAGCTGAGACTTCAGATGCGGACCGAGATCAAGAAACTGCACCAGAAGCTCGGCACCACATCCATCTATGTCACGCACGATCAGGTCGAGGCCATGACCATGGCAGACCGTATCGTGGTGATGCGCGATGGCCGAATCGAGCAAATCGGCACACCGGCTGAACTCTACAATAGCCCGCGCAACATGTTCGTTGCCGGCTTTATCGGCTCGCCTGCAATGAATTTTATTCGAGGACAGGTTCAAAAGACGGGCGGCGAAGGTGTCTTCGCATCGGCGTCGGATGTGCGTTTGCCGCTCCCGAATGCGGGCAAGCTGCACGACGGACAGGACATCGTTTTCGGTGTCCGCCCCAGGCATTTCAACCTGTGTGACCAGCATCATCCCCAGGCTTGCCGAATGACCGTCGACGTCGTCGAGCCCACAGGCGACGAGACGGAGGTATCCGGCTGGCTCGGGGGTGAACTGATTTCAATTTCCCTGCCTGGCGAGAAACGCTTCACCCCGGGAGAGGGCCTTTTCGTAACGCCGGACCCCGGCAGGGCTCATCTGTTTGATGCAGCTTCAAAACAGCGGTTGGAACTATGAGTATTCAAATGACGACGAACGCGGATTTTAAGGACAAAGACCATATGTCTGCTCTGGCCGCAGACGAAGGCGCGAGAGTTGTTGCCGTTCGCCATTGGCTGGTCGGTGTCCCGCTCAAGAACCCGATCCTGTGGGCGACGGGCGTGCGCTCGCGCGTGACCCGGATGCTGGTGGAGGTTGAAACCGCCTCAGGTATCAAGGGTTACGGCGAAACGATCTGCCTGCTGGATTACATTCCCGCGGTCTTCGAGACTGTCGTGAAGCCACTGTTGCTGGACAGGCCGGTGCACGACACCGAACGGCTTTTCCGGCACGTTCTGGGCGCAGGATATTATCATCACCAGCGTGCGGCGGTTTATGCGGCGGCAGCAGCGGAAATGGCCATGTGGGATGCGGTTGGCAAGATCGCCGGCCTGCCGTTGCACCGCCTCTGGGGCGGGGCGTACCGGTCCGATATCGAGATCGCCAGCTACCTGTTCATTTCCTCGCCCGAGGAGTTGGCGAAGCTGGCCCGTACCGATTACGATGCCGGTTACAGGTCCTTCAAGATCAAGATAGGCCTCGATCCGCAACAGGATCTGGCCCTCGTCAAGGCCATCCGGGAGGAACTGGGCCCACATGCCCATATCCGCGCGGATGTAAACGGGGCCTGGACCATCGGCACCGCCAAGCGGATGCTCGAGATGCTCAAGCCATATGACCTTGCCTATGTCGAGCAGCCTCTGGAACTGACGGATCTGGCAGGCCATGCTGAACTGCGGCAAAGCCAACCGATACCGATTGCACTGGATGAAAGCGCCTACACGCTTCAGGAAGTCGCCAATATTGTTGCCAACAGGGCCGCAGACGTGGTGCTTCTGGACCCACACCAGGCAGGCGGATTGAAGCAGGTCCTGAAGGCTGCCGGCCTTTGCGAGGCCTACGGCATTCCCGTTACGCTCCACAGCGGTGGAGAACTGGGTCTCAGTCAGGCTGCCTATCTCCATGTTGCAGCGGCCTGTCCGAACATGATCCTGGCGATCGACAACGAGCTGCCGTATCTATCAGGAGACATCCTGAAAGTGCCGTTCAGGATCGAGAATGGTCACCTGCGGGTGCCGGAAGCTCCCGGCCTTGGTGTCGAGATTGACTTGGACGCTATTGCCCGTTTCGAAGTCGACCGCATCGAAGGGGCCTATCTCGATCCGAGACGACCGGACTGGTTTCCGCAGAAACCGGCTTACTGACAGACTGACTTCAACCGGCCGGGTGTTTGGCCGAGCTCAAGAGCACGCCGAACACCCGCCTTTGTTAGGCGCCTTGATCAAGGCTGAACCAGGACCTGAATGCGGATCGCGATAACTGGAACACACGGCTCCGGCAAGACAACGCTCGCAAGCGATTTCAGGGAAGCCAGTCCCAGCTACGAAGTGCTTCCCGAACCCTACTGGCAACTTGTTCAGGAAGGTGTGGCGTTTTCCGCCAGGCCGACGGTTGAAGATCTGGAAGCGCAACTGGGATACAGTTGCCGGCAAATCCTCGCCATCACCACCGGTCAGAGTGTTGTCTTCGACCGCAGTCCGCTGGACTTCCTGGCCTATCTGGACGTCGTTAGTGCGGGGCAGGGATTTGACTGGGAACCACAGGGCCGGCTTCTGGGCCGGATAGACCGAGCGCTGAAGTCGCTTGATACCATCATCTTCGTTCCCCTTGTCGAACCGGACGAAATACCCGGGCCAATCGAGCTGCCCAGATTGCGCGCCAAGGTGGACCGAAGACTGAAGGCCATCTTCGAACAGGACGATCTGGGCCTGTTGTCAGACGGCCCGCAAATCCTGGAACTCTCAGGATCGCGAAACGAACGGCTCGACAAGCTGCTGGACCATATCGTGGCGACCAGCAACTGCTGAGGCAGGCTTCTGGTTATTGCGTTCAGACAACTTCATCCGCTTTGGCGGTCATGAAGCGGTGACCTGATCGATTGCGCAACCGCATTGCGTGGATGCCGACAAGCGCATTCAGAACGGGCTCTCCTGACGCGTGACTTGCCGGAATTCCAGCGATTTCAAACGCACGCGCATAGCGATGAACCAGCGCTTCGCTTCCGGCAAGGATTACACCTTTGCCAGCTTCGGGAAACGTATCTCTGCCTTCACGGATTTCCGCGCCAATGAGAAGCCCCGACAGATAGCTCGCCACGGATGTTGGCGGCATCACATCCATCAGAACCCGCGATCTGGCTGCAAAAAGATCCGAAATCGGGCGAGCTGTCTCAAGTGCCTTTGCAACAGCCGCATCAAACACTGGAAGGTCCAGAGCGACACCGTCGGCCAGGCGCCCGGCGAGGGAATGGTTGAGCACCAGATCGAAGAGTTCGCCGGTCATGATCGTGGTGAACCGGCACGCCCGTCCGTCGCGCACAAGGGCCCATTTCGAATGGGTGCCGGGCAGCACCACAGTTTGCTCGCCGATGCCATCAGCCAGACCAAAGATCTGCAGTTCCTCACCACGCATGACGTCTGCGCTTTCGCCGCGCTGGCACAAACCGGGCAAAAACACCAGATCCAGGCCTTTGCGATGGACGGTAATGGCTTCATCGGCGAGATCCACCAGCCCGGCTGGACAGACGGCATAGGGTGTTTCGACCCACCCGGAACGGCTGGTGATCATGCCGGTGAGATAGACGTCTTCGACCCGTCCTTGCCAGTCGGCGATCAAGGCGTCAAAGACACCTTCGAAGTCGTCTGCCGCCAGGTTCTTGACCCCGGTCGCCTGCTCTTTGGAGACCTCGATCCGGCCATCAACGCACAAATAGGCCCTGCAATTGCTGCTGCCCCAATCCACTGCGATAAACGTCGTGTCACTCACTGGCATGAACCTCCAGCACCCTGCCGGCGCGTCCCAGTTGTTCGGCCCGGGCGATCTCGTTCAGATGAATTGCCATCTCCGACAATCCGAACGGTGTCGGCTGCAACGACGGTTCCCGGTCCATGATGTTGCGAATACCGGCCTTCTCCGCGAAAAGCCTCTTGCCGTAACACAGCATGGCCGGCACCGAGCGCGACATGAAGACGACCGCAGGCAGGATGGCCCGGTGAATGGCTTCCGCCTGTTTCAGCGCGTCTTCCGTCCCTTCGCGCCAGAGCCGGTATAGGTTGACCTGGGCTTTCAGGAAATCGGGAGCAGGGATCAGACCGCGCCCTCCGGCCCGCAATAGCGAAGGAAACTCGATCCCACCGTGGCCTCCGAAAACGGCAATGTCGGGCAGGGCGGTGATGACGCGGGCGATATCCACGCTGAACCCTTCACCTTTTAGGATCCTGATGTTCGGCTGGATTTCAAACAGCCGGACCAGGTCATCTGCCGACAGGCTGACGGCCAGGTTCACCGGGTTGTTCTGGATGCCGACGTCGAAATCGAGAGCGCTGGCGATCCGGCCAAAAAAGTCGATGGTCGCTTCGGCGCCCGTGCCGCCGGTTGCGGGCGGCTGAAGGATGACCCAGTCGGCTCCAAAACGCCGGGCAGCCCGGGCAAAGGAGATCTGACCCTCAATGGACGGCTCGCAGACGGTAACCGCATACGGCAGCCGTCCGCCGATCAGTTCGCCGACCATTTCCACCAGATAAAGCCGCTCGTTCACGTCCATCTTGTGTGTTTCGGTCACGAGGCCGAGAACGGTGATGCCATGCGCACCTGACTGAAGGCAGAACTCCACCTGCCTGGCCATCGCATTCCGGTCAAGCCTGCCCTGGTCATCCCAGAAAGCATAGAGAACGGGATAGATGCCATGCCAACGGTGCATCTCAAGCGTCCTCCAGCATGGCGAGCAAGGCTTCGCTCGGCTCGACGCCAATGCCCGGTCCTGTGGGCACCTTGTAGAAGCCGTTTTCGCAGGCCATGTCGCCGTTCGTAAACATCAGGTTCCGGTCGAAGATCGAATGCTGGTACTCGTGATAGGGCAGGCTCAGGAACACGGCACTTGCCTGCAGGCTGGCCGCCATGAAGATCCCGATCGAGATCGCAGCATGCGGAATGATCTTCATGTGGAAGGCCTGGGCCATCATGCCGATGCGGGCAAATTCGGTGATGCCGGTATGGCCCATTTCCGGTTGGACGATGCTCATCGCCCGGGCCTCGAAGCGCGGGCGATATTCATAGGCGGTGCGCAGTTCCTCGCCGAGCGCAAGTGGCACGCCAATCGAGTTGGCGACACGGACCTGGCCGGTCATGTCTTCCGACTGAACCGGCGCCTCGGCAAAATAAAGTCCGTGCGCTTCCAGCTTGCGGATTATGGAAATGGCTTCCGCCGCCTCATGTTTCCAGTGCATGTCGACCATCAGGTCGACACCGGGTCCAACGGCCTCCCTGAGAGCGGCCATTTCCTTCACCATACCGTCGTCCGCGACGGCTCCGGCGAACTTGATGGCCTTGAAGCCCTTGTTCACCCATTCGACCGCAAGATCGCAGCGTTCCTGCAAGGTTGCGCGTGGCAGGCCGGAGACATAGGCCGGAAGCGTTTCCTGCCGGCGGCCACCGAGCAACTGTGAGACGGAAAGTCCCGTTATCCGACCATAGAGATCCCAAAGCGCAATATCGACACCGGCAAGCGCATCGACAAAATAGCCGCCGAAGAACCCGCGCACGCGCATGAGGTCGTAAAGATCGTCGTGGATCACGGCAGGTGCGGTAACATCGCGGCCGACAATGACTGGAGCCAGCAGGTTGTCGACAATCGCCTTGACCGCTTCCGGCGCTGCGATGCCATAGGTTTCCCCCCATCCGATCCGGCCACTTTCCGCGGTTACCTTGAGCACCACCGTCTGGTCTGTCGACGGATAGATTGACCGGTTACCCTTGCGGATCAGGTAGCCCTTTTCATTGATGAATTCGCCATCGCGCAAGGGGCCGAGGTAGGGCACGTCGCGTGGGACGCGGACAATGAAACACTCCAGTTTCTGGATCGCGTCGAGTGGAGCAGTGGACATGTTTCGGCTTCTCCTACTCGGCGGCCTGAAGAGTGGTCAGTGGATATTTCGACAGTTCTCCGGTCAATTGCCCCAGAAGAGCTGCCAGTTCGTTGCGGTCGCCCTGATCCATGCGCGGGCCTTTGCCGCGAACGAACGTATGCTCCAGCACACCCCGCTGGCGCAGCGTTTCCTTTGTCATCTGCATGCGGAAGATGGCCTGGAAATTGAGTGCCGGCATCATCACCATGAAGAGGCGCCGGGCTTCGGTTTCCTGACCGTCCAGCCATGCATTGACGAGCTTCACATGCAGGTCGGTAAACTCGGCTGCCGGCATGGTGCCCAGTGACCCGCGGGCGAGTTCGTCGGTGATATACCGGCCGCCGGCCCCTCCGAAGACACCAAGGATCGTGTCGCCGCAGGCTTTGGAAATCCGGGAAAGGTTCTGCCCGCAGGGCATGGTCTCTTCCTTGACATACAGAACGTTCGCAATGTCGCGAACGATCACCGAAACGCTTTCCGGCGACAGGCCTGCGCCGATCGGCACCGGAGCATTCTGCAGCATGATCGGGATCGGCGAGGCGGCGGCAATCTCGTTGAAGAAGGCTGACTGTGCGGCAACATCCTGGCCGAGAGCTCCCGGCGCCATCACCATCGCGGCAGACGCACCGGCCGCCGCACCGGTCTTGATATGCTCCAGCACTTCCTCAGGTGCCGCCGCCGACGCACCGACGACAAACGGAATGCGACCGGCGAGGCGTTCGCCGAGGCGGGCAATCATTGTCGCGCGTTCTTCAGCCGACAGTGTGTCTACCTCACTGGCGACACCCGGATAAACACATCCATCCGCACCACACGCGACGACATAATCGATCAGCCGGTCGAAATCTGTGTCCGAAATGACGCCATCGTCTTTGAATGGCGTGCATAGAACAGGGTAGGTTCCCTTGAGGATCATTTGACGGCTCCTGCGGTGACACCCTGAATGAAGAAGCGCTGCAGCAGCATGAAGCCGATGACGACCGGACAGGAGGCCATCAGGGACGCGGCCATGGCTCCGCCCCAGTCAGAGTTGGTTTCGTTGAGATAGTTCAGAAGAAGGCCCGGACCGATCGTGCGCTTGTCGTCGGAAACGATCAGGGTCAGGGAATAGAGAAGGTCGTTCCAGCTCCACATGAAGCTGTAGAGGAAGACCGTTATGATCGGCGGAAGCGAGATCGGCAGAACGATCGTATGGAAGATCCGAAGGTCGCTAGCACCATCCGCCCGCGCCGCCTCGATCAGTTCGTTCGGCACCTGGCTGAAATAGCTGTAGAGCATGTAGGTGGCTACCGGCAGGGCAAAGACGATGTAGCTGATCATCAGACCGAAGCGGGTGTCGATCAGACCAAAGTCGGTGAACATCGGATAGATGGTGATGAGCAGCAGGCCGAAGGGGAACATCTGCGCCGACAACATGAACAGCATAACCGGCCGGCGCCCGAAGTAACGGTACTTCGCAAAGGAATATCCGGCATAGACCGCAAGCGTTGCATTGATAGCCGCCGAAGACAGCGACACGATCAGAGAATTGGTGAGCTGCAGGCCAAGGCCGGCTTCGAACAGCGCCTTCCTGAAATGCTCCAGCGTCAGGACATGCGGATAGAAGGTCGGTTCGAGAGCATAAAGTTCGGCATCGACTTTCAGCGACGAAATGAACAGCCAGTAGACCGGAAAGAACAGGAAACAGCCGATCAGGAGCGTGCAGACGGCAAAGATTGTCTTGGCCTGCCAGGACGAGAGGTCAAGCATCAGTCGGCTCCCTTCATGAGCTGGCGCAGGTAGAAGTAGGCAGGGGGCAGGATGGTTGCGACCCACAGGACGCCGACCGTTGCCGCCATCCCGATATCCCATTGCTCAAAGGCCCGGCGGTAAACCTCGACGGACAGCACGGTTGTCGCCCGAACGGGTCCACCGCCGGTCAGCGCCCAGATTGTGTCGAACTGCTGAAGGTTGCCGATCATGGCCAGCACGATCACGACCAGGAGGACAGGGCGCAAATGGGGGATGATATGGTCCTTGAGGACCGAGAAGTTGCCGGCGCCATCCACGCGGGCGGCCTCGATCTGCTGGCGGTCCATGCTCGACAAGCCCGCAAGAAAGAACGCCATGAACAAAGGAATGGACAACCAGACCTTGGTGACGATGACGGCTGCCATGGCGCCACTGGGTGTCGACAGCCAGGCTTGCGGATAGTCGATCAGATCGGCGCTCATCGCCGCGTAATTGAGCAGCCCGTATCTGGAATTGAAGATCCAGCCCCACAGGAACGCCGTCACGACGGAAGGCATGATCCACGGAAGCAGAGAAATGGAGCGCATGACGTCGCGCCCCCGGAAAGGTTCGTTCAGGATCAGGGCCCAGGCGAAGCCGAGAACAATCGAAAAGAAGGTGGTCAGCACCACGTAGATTGCCGTGACGGTGAGCGACTCCCAGAAGCCCGGGTCGCTCAGGACCTTTTGAAAATTCGCAATTCCGACCCAGACGGGCTCGGGTGTGTAAAGCGTGTATTCAAAGAACGAATAAGCGAGGACCTGCAGAAACGGCCACATGACAACCAGCCCGAATGCACAGAGGGCCGGCACCAGAAGAAGGACACCGAACCGGCCTTCACCGGCTTTCAGGCCACCTCTTCGGGCATGGGCTGAGACCGGGGCATCGGTCAGCCGTGATCCTGACAGGTCTGCAACAGACATGGGATTCAACTCGCTTCTTGAACGGGTGGCCAGAACTGCCGCCCGGCTGGAAAGACCGGCCCCGGAAACCGGGACCGGAAGTTGGGGGGACGAGCGGTCCTTACATGGCCGCTTCGAGTTTGCTCTGCATGTCGTCGGCCGCCTGTTGCGCAGTTTTCATGCCAAGAACTGCTGCCTGCACCTCGGCGCCGATGATGTCCGAGATCTGGGCACCGTTTTCCAGGGAGGCGATCGAGTTACGCCGCGGAGACACGGCTGAAGCAGCCCAATCCGCCAGATAGGTATTCGATTTCACGGCTTCCGAAGCGATACCGGCCTTGGTGGCGGGCAGGACGCTCTGGTCGGTCGCATAAGGCACAAGGACATCCGTGGACAGCAGATACTTGATCCATTCCACTGCCGCGCTGTCGGGTTTGCCGTTCTCATCACCGAACAGGACCAGGACATGGCCCCACTGCATGGATACAGGCGTATCGCCTTCCTTCAGGACCGGCGCCTTGACCGGTTTGACGACGGCGTCGATTTCCTCGCCTCTACCGGACAGTTTGCGGGCGAAGGAAAGTGCTTGCGGTGCGTCGATGTAGAAGGCTGTCGCACCGTGGGCGAACAGACGGCGCGCGTCTGGCCGGTCGATTTCGGGGGCGGCGAGACGGTTCTTGACCGCATCTGCCATGAATTCCAGCGCAGCCACCGCTTCAGGAGAATTGACGGCCGGCTTGCCGACCGCCGTCAGCGGATCGCCGCCGAAGATCCAGACCCAAGTCATGTAGTCGAGAAGAATGGAGTTGTTGTTCTTCGTGGCAAGGCCAAGCGGAACGGAGTTCGGCACCTCGTCACGCACCTGTTCCAGGGCTGCCTTGAATTCTTCGACTGTTGTCGGCACTTCGCTGATGCCGGCTTTTTCGAGAACTTCCAGATTGGCGACCATGCCGATGGTGCCGGTGATCCAGGGCAGCGCGACCTGCTTGCCGTTGACTTCGCCCATGGAGAGGAAGCCTTCGTCGAAGATGTTCAGCAACTCTTCGCGGCCGATAACTTCGTTGAAGTCCTGAAGCTGATCGATGTTGCCGATGACCGGCAGCAGGCGACCTTGCGACTGGCCGACATCAGGTAGCGTGTTGGAACGGGCCCGCAAGATATAATTCTTGTTCATCTCGCCCCAGGCATATCCCTGAAACTCGACCTTGTTGCCGGTTTTCTCCTCAAAACCGGCAGCCATCTTGCCCACGATTTCCTTGCCGGTCTCTTCCGCAACCGTCCAGCTCATGAAATCGACCTCGTCGGCCAGCACCTGACCAACCGAGGACGACACCATCGCAGCGGCGAATCCCGCCATCAGAACCTGCTTCAGCTTCCTCATCATTTCCTCCCGTGAAAAGTTTGAAACCAAGTTTCAATTTTAAGGCTAGCAGAGCCGATCCATCTCCGCAAGTGAGTTGAAACTTAGTTTCAAAAGTAATTCGTCAGACGACACCACCATCGACGACAAAGGTCTGGCCGGTGATCATCCGGCTGTCGTCAGCTGCCAGAAACAGCGCCATGCGGGCAACGTCCGGCGGCAGCAGGAATTCCTTCAGGCACTGCTTGGCGAGGTAGTCATCGAACTTGTCCTGAAAGACCTTTTTCGCCCGGGTCACTTGCCGATCGGTCAGGACCCAGCCGGGGGCAATCGAGTTCACCCGGATCTTTCGAGGCCCGAGTTCCCGCGCGAGACATTTCGTCAGTCCCTGAACTGCAGATTTTGCAGTCGTGTAGCAAATGAGGGTCGCAACACCCTGCATCCAGCTGTTGGAGCCCATGTTGATGATGGCACCACCTTCCGCCATATCCGGAAGGACAGATTGCGCCGTAAAGAACTGATGCCTGAGATTGGTATTGAAGCGCTCGTCCCAATACTCCGGGGTAATGTCTTCGACAGGCAATCTGTCATCGTTACCTGCATTGTTGACGAGAACCGTCAGGGGCCCGAGGCTTTCGCGAAGCCCGGCAACGGCCGCTTTCAACTGGCCTATCTCCGTAAGATCGGCAATCCGGAACTGCGGCCTGTTTCCGGTCTCCTGTTCGCAGACGTCCGCCACGCGGGCGCTGGCTTCCGCGTTGATATCGATGAAACCGACCCTGGCTCCCTGCGCACAGAAGGCCTCGACCAGATACATGCCGATGCCGGATCCACCCCCGGTTATCAGAACACCTTTCCCACTCAGGCTCGGATAGTGTGCCGCCTCGATCGGGATTGGCCGCAATTCCTCATGATCGGATGTTTCCAGCGTCATGCCGCATCCGCCCGCTCGTTCGTCAGCGCAACGCTCTTGCCGGCCTGATCGAACGCATAGACGGAGGACAGATCGAAGGTCACCGAAACTTGCGAGCGGTGATCCAACCGCCGCTCGCCCGGCAGCCGCACCATGATCGGGCGGGGCTGACCCTCAAGCTGAACGATTGCAAAAGTATCCGAACCGAGATGCTCCGTAGTCTCGACTGTTCCCGTAAAGACGCCATCGCCATCCGTTCCAAGGCGCAAATGCTCAGGCCGGATGCCGATTTCGCTTACGTTGCCGGCTTCCACCGAAACCTTCAGCAAGCCACCCGGCAGCACATATCCGTCCAGTCCCGGCTTCACCGGCACGAAGTTCATTTTCGGCGAGCCGATGAACCCGGCCACGAACCGGTTGACGGGTCGTTCATAAAGGTCAATCGGGCTGCCGACCTGCTCGACGACACCGTCCTGCAACACCACGATCTTGTCGGCCAGCGTCATGGCTTCGACCTGATCGTGCGTGACGTAGATCATCGTCGTGCCCAGTCGCTCCTTGAGCCGCGCGAATTCCATCCGCATGTCCACGCGCAAGGCGGCGTCCAGATTGGACAGGGGCTCGTCGAAAAGGAAAATCTTGGGCTCACGCACAATCGCGCGTCCGATGGCCACACGCTGGCGCTGCCCGCCGGAAAGCTGACGTGGCTTACGGTCCAGAAGATGATCGATTTTCAGGATTTCCGCGGCCTGCTTCACCCGTGCTGTGATGAGGGCCTTGTCTTCACCGGCAAGCCTCAGCGCGTAACCCATGTTCTGCGCCACATTCATGTGCGGATAGAGCGCATAAGACTGGAACACCATGGCAATGCCGCGCTTGGACGACGGCACGTCATTGACCCTTTCACCGTCGATCAGAAGCTGACCGGCGGAAACTTCATCAAGACCACAGATCATGCGCAGCAAGGTGGACTTTCCGCAGCCGGACGGTCCGACAAACACGACGAATTCCCCGTCCTTTATGTCCAGGTCGATGTTTTTCAAAACCTCCACCTGGCCGTAGCGCTTGCACAGCCCTTCGATTTTAAGATCGGCCATTTTTCCTCACCAAGTTCCCGGGGTGCGTTCAGCCGGCAAAGATGTTGCCGGCGAGCCCCTTCGCATTTGTCTCGATCGCCAGAACGCATCCGGAGAGCGGCGCTTCGACGAGCTGCTGCGCCGACAGACGGATACGGGCAGTGGTCACGTAAAGTGTCGACATGTCCTCGCCGCCGAAGGCACAGCTTGTGGGGCGGGGCACCGGCACGGGAAACGAGCTTGCCAATGTGCCGTCGGGGGCGTACCGGCGGATGCACCAGCCATCCCACATCGCGACCCAGAGATAGCCGTCCTCATCGACGCACAGACCATCGGGCACACCATCGCCTTCCGCGACTTCGACAAATGCCCTGCGGTTCGAGATGGTGCCTTCCTCGAGGTCGAAATCGTAGGCCCAGATGGTCCGACAACCGGAATCGGTAAAGTAGAAGGTCTTGTTGTCGGGGCTCCAGCCAAGGCCGTTCGACACGTGGAAGTTTTCGTCCATTTTCACGGCCGCGCCATTCGGCTCGACCCGCCACAACATTCCCTTGCTGGGTTCGGTCGTAATGGCGAGCGAACCAACCCAAAGCCGCCCTTTCGCATCGCATTTGCCGTCGTTGAACCGATTGCCCGTGTGGTCCTTCTCCGGCTCCGCCAGCGTTTCAATCTGGCCGTTGGAGCTGATTGTCTTGATGCCGTTTTCGGTCGCGCAGACAAAGCCGCCACTCTTTTTCGGAATGGCCACCCCGACCAACTCCGGCAGGGGACGCGTGCTGCGTTCGCCTGTGGCAGGGTCGCCGGTCACAACGGCCGGCGCGAGGATATCCACCCAGTGAAGCTTGCCGGTTTCCGGCGACCAGAAAGGACCTTCGCCTAGAAAATCCTCGCCCGGAATGGCGCAGCTGACGTTATCCTGCACCGCTCCGAGCGGCTTTGGCGCCACCGAGATCGACATCGCAAGTTCCCCGACATTTCCAGAGATTCTGCGCGCCGCTTCGATCACCTCCCGGCCGAGCGTGTGCAGCCGCTCGGTCGAAAGCCGGTAGCTTGGACCGACAACGCCGATTGCTCCGATCGGCCTTGCACGGTGATCCAGAATCGGAGCCGCAACAGCACTGATGTCTTCGAACTGCTCGCCGATGGAGACCGCATAACCGCGTGCCTTGATGATGTTCAGCTGCTGATCCAGGTCACCGTTTGAAACAATCGTTTGATCGGTGAAAGCCTCAAGCTCACCGTCCATCACCAGCCGGTAGCGTTCCGAGTGAGAAAGATGAGCTGCCATCGCCTTGCCAAGCGCGGTGGCATGGATGGCTGAACGAGCGCCAATGCCGTTGGAGATGCGCACTTGCTGTTCAGGATCCCGCTGGTCGATGTAAAGAACCTTGTTGCCGTCAAGCCGTCCGAGGCGGGTGGCCTCATTGGCGAGCGACGTCAGGCGTTCCAGCTCCGGCAGCGCGGCACCGCGCAGATCGAATTGATCCCAGGCCCTGTGCGCGAGTTGAAACGGACGAGAGCCTAGCCGGTAGGTCTGGTTCCATTCGTCCAGAATGAGGTAACGCTCATCGATCAACGTTTGCAGAAGGCGGTGAAGCGTGCCTTTTGGAAATCCTGTTCCATCAAGCAGGGTCATGAACCGGACAGGCGTCGAGGCTTCCGCGATAAAGTCCAGAACTCTCAGCCCGCGCGTGAGGGCCTGCATCCCCGGCTGGGTTGCGGATTCCTCTCCAGCTGCTTCGATTTTTTGTACGGATCGCCGCACCATGTTCCCTCCCAAAGCGCAAATTCAGCTTCCAATCTCCACCAAGGATATATTTTGGAACTTAGTTTCATGTCAACACAAAGATGGCTATCAGTGATTAGGAACGCTGAGTGCGAACCAATTTTGGTTGAACGTGCGCTGGCTGAGAGAGGGGTCGAAACGGCAGAATAGCTGAACGTCGACAATGGTTACGACCTCGTGAGACAGGTGCCACGGGCCGCAACCATTGTCGGAAGTGTTTTGTCCGAAATCTTACTTCGGCATCATTCCGCCGATGGCATACATGCCGTCGTCGCCTTTCACCAGCATCAGGATCACGCTGTCGCCTGGGGTGAGATCATCCGACATCTCTGCGCCTTCCAGAAGGGGCAGATCCATCGTCATGGCCGGCCAGCCGATTTCCGGAATCGGATCGTGGCTGACGTTTGCAGTCCCGTCGCCGATGGAGTTGACGACGGCATTGGCGTGGACCGCACCGTCCATCTGTTCGGCGGTCATGGGCATGTTGGAATGATCCATGCCGCTATGCGACGACTGGGCAAGGACGACCGGAGTGGCCGCCATGGACAGGAATGCTGCGAGGATGAGGGTCTTCATTTCAGTTGCCTTTCTTGGGGTTTGTTTGTGAGTTGCAAAATCATTCGGCCGGCTGAACCGCACCTTTGATGTCCGGGGTGGCTATGCTCAACTCACGGTTGACCCGCGAGAGAGCAAGCCGCTTCCAGATCGTGAAAATGGCGGGAATGACGAAGAGGGTCAGAAGGGTGGCGGTTGCCATGCCACCGACCATGGGGGCTGCGATCCGCTGCATGATTTCCGAGCCCGTACCGTCGCCGTACATGATCGGGATCAGCCCGGCAAAGATCGTCGCAACGGTCATCACCTTCGGCCGCACGCGCAAAAGCGCACCTTCGAAAACCACTTCCTCTACATCGACAACCGTCAGGGAGCGGGCCTCGGCGGCCGCAAGCTTCTTGCGTTTTTCCCAGGCCAGGTTGAGGTAGAGCAGCATCACGATGGCTGTCTCGACCGCAACGCCTGCAAGGGCGATGAAGCCGACGATCACCGCGACCGACATGTCGAAATCCAGGTACCAGAGGAACCAGACACCTCCGGCCAGCGCAACGGGAAGCGCGGCAAGGATGATGCCGACTTCGATGACCCGGTTGAACGCCATGAACAGCATGAGCGTGATGATCAGCAAGGTCGCCGGAGCCACCAGCTTCAGGCGTTCCTGCATGCGTTCGATGTACTCATACTGGCCCGACCAGGCGATCGAATAGCCGGGAGGCAGTTGCACCTTCTCCGCAACCGTCCTGCGCGCCTCATCAACGTAGCCGCCCAGATCCCGGCCGGTGATGTCGATGAAGACGAACCCGGTGCGCCGGGCGTTTTCAGACCGGATCATGCCCGGTCCGTCGACAACGCTGACCTCTGCCAGGGCACCGAGCGGAATATGGGCACCGGACGGCGTGACCACCGGAAGTTCCCGCAAGCGCTCTGGACTGTTGCGCCAGTCCTGCGGATAGCGGAGGTTGATGGGAAAGCGCTCCAGGCCTTCGACGGACTCCGACACCTGCATGCCGCCAATCGCGGTCTGCACGACGTCCTGGATGTCCCGCACGCTCATCATGAAGCGGGCAGCCGCCTCCCGGTCGACGTCGATCTCGATGAAGCGTCCCCCGACGGGCCGCTCGGCGTAGGCCGATGCCGTGCCGTCAATTCCTGCGACCGCGTTTTCGACTTCAATGCCGATCTTTTCGATGACGCCAAGATCGGCCCCGGTGATCTTGACCCCGACAGGGGTCTTGATGCCGGTTGCCAGCATGTCGATGCGGTTCTTGATCGGCTGGATCCAGACGTTCGTGACGCCCGGTATCTGGACGGCCTGATCCAGCTCATCCCGGATCCGGTCCATCGTCATGCCGTCCCGCCACTCGGCGCGCGGCTTCAGCTGGATGGTCGTCTCGATCATCGTCAGCGGGGCAGGGTCGGTCGCCGTATCGGCACGGCCCAGCTTGCCGTGGACCGTCTTTACTTCCGGTACGGTGGCGATAAGGCGGTCGGACTGCTGAAGAACCTCACGCGCCTTGCCGATGGAAACGCCGGGATAAAGTGTCGGCATGTAAAGGAAGTCACCTTCGTTGAGGGCTGGCATGAATTCCGTGCCGATCCTCTGAAGGGGCCACCACATGGAGGCGACCAGGACACCCGCCAGAATGGTCGTTGCCCAGGGCCAGGCAACGGCTGCATCCAGAAAGGGGCGGTAGAGCCAGATGACAATCCGGTTGAGCGGGTTCTTGTTCTCCGCAAGAATTCGCCCGCGGACAAAGTACCCCATCAGCACCGGAACCAGCGTGATGGAGAGTATGGCCGCGGCCGCCATGGCGTAGGTCTTGGTGAAGGCCAGCGGCTTGAAGAGCCTGCCTTCCTGGCTTTCCAGAACGAACACCGGCAGGAAGCTGACGGTGATGATCGCCAGGGAGAAGAACAGGGCAGGGCCCACTTCCGAGGCACATTCCCCCACGATCCGCCAGCGATTCTCCGCGGTCAGTTTTTCATGCTCCAGCCGACGGTGCATCGCCTCGATCATGACGATCGCCGCATCCACCATCGCGCCGATGGCGATGGCGATGCCGCCAAGCGACATGATGTTCGCATTCACGCCCTGCAGCTTCATGATGATAAAGGCAGCCGCAATGCCAAGAGGCAGGGAAAACAGGATGACGAGCGACGAGCGCAAGTGCAGGAGGAACGCCGCGCAGACCAGAACGACAACGATGAATTCTTCGGTCAGCTTTGTCTGAAGATTGTCGATCGCACGTTCGATAACGCCGGAGCGGTCGTAGGTCGTGACGATCTCCACTCCTTCGGGCAGGCTGCTGCGCAGTTCTCCGATCCGTGCTTCGACTGCCTTGATGGCTGCCAGCGCGTTGCCGCCCCAGCGCAGGATCACAACCCCGCCGACGGCATCGCCTTCGCCGCCGAATTCACCGACACCACGGCGCATTTCCGGCCCGAGTCGAATGTCGGCAACGTCTCCGAGGGTCAGCGGTGCACCCCGGTCGTTGACCATCAACGGCGCCTTGGCAAGATCGGCAAGCTCATCGACGTAACCGGTCGAGCGCACCATGAATTCGGCTTCGCCCATCTCGATCACGCTGCCGCCGGTCTCCCGGTTCGCAGCCTGGATGGCGCCTCGGATCTGTGCCAGCGTTATGTCGTAGGCCCTGAGTTTGTTGGGGTCCACGACCACCTGGTATTGCTTCACCATGCCGCCGATCGTGGCGACTTCCGACACGCCGTCGACGGTCTGAAGTTCGTATTTCAGGAACCAGTCCTGAAGGGCACGCAGTTGGGCAAGGTCATGGTTGCCGGTGCGGTCTATCAGGGCGTACTGGTAAATCCAGCCGACACCCGTCGCATCGGGGCCAAGCTGTGGTGAAACATCTTCAGGCAGGTTTGCAGCGATCTGACCGAGGTATTCCAGAACACGGGTTCTGGCCCAGTAAAGATCGGTGCCGTCCTCGAAAACGATGTAGACGTAGCTGTCGCCAAAGAAGGAAAAACCGCGCACATCACTGGCACCTGGCACGGCAAGCATCGCGGTGGCGATGGGGAATGTGACCTGGTCCTCCACCACCTGAGGCGCCTGGCCGGCGTAGGGCGTGCGCACGATGACCTGAACGTCCGAAAGGTCCGGGATTGCATCGACGGGCGTTTCGCGGATTGCCCAGATACCGGCGACGGCGATCATGGCGGCGATTGCCAGCATGATCACACGGTTGGCGATGGAGGCACGAATGATTGCGGCAATCATCACAAACCCTCCTCACGCCGAACGCCGACCAATGTCATGGAGAAATCCGGATTGCGCTGGAGCAAAAGTGTTACCTCCTGATCCAGTGGCAAATCACCAACGGCAACGGCCTGATCAACGGCAAAATCCATGGTCATGCCCGGCATGCCTATCTCTGCCATCGGTCCGTGAGTGATGTTGGCCGTGCCGGCATCCCGATCAAGGGCGTTGATGGTGCCGCGGACTTCCATCGGCGGGGTGACCGGCTCTGCCTTTGCCAGGACCATCGTCATTCCGTCCGGCCTTGAAAAGGTGAGCGTGGTTTCCGTGCCGACTGGCAGGGCATCCAGATCCAGGGCCTCGTCCACCGCGAATGCCATGGTCATGCCAGGCATGCCGATTTCGGCAATGGGACCATGGGTGATTGTAGCCTTCGCGTTTTCGGTATCGATCGAGTTGATCGTTCCCGACACCACGATGGGTGCGGCTTCTGCTTGCGCGTCGTCGGCAACTTCCTCGGCCTGCTCTGCCGCCGGGTCCTCGGCAACGCCCGGCTGCCTTACTGCCACGATCGAAAAGAGACCGCCGTCGCCCTTGGCGAGATCGAATTCGACCGGAACATTCACCGGAACCGACTGCGGATCGAAGCCCGAGACATCCATGTCCATTTGCATGGCGGGCCAGCCGAGATCCGGGATCGGACCATGTTCCATCGTCAGTTTGCCGTCGCTTGTAACAGCAAGAACGGTTCCCGACCCCGTGGCTGCAATGCCGTCGTCTGACCCGAGCTCGATCAACCCCAGCAGGCCATCAGCGCCGCGTGCTGCCTTAAAGGAAACCTGCTGGCCCTCGCTCAACCGGTCGAGAGGGATGGACGCCGCAACAGGAAAACGTGTTGTCATCGCGGGCCAGTCGAGACTTTCCAGACTGTCGTGGCGGATGGTTGCAAGCCGGGCTTCGCGGTCGAGCGCGACCAGTTCACCGGTCCCGCGCGCAGGAACCTCGTTCGTCGGCGCCATGCGCATCAAGCCCGCATTGAGCGCGCTTTCGCTGTCAATCAGGAACTGGGCCGAAGCAACAACCTCCTCACCGGGCTCAAGCCCCTGAACAACCTCCGTGCGCCCGTTTTCTCCAAAATTGTCACGCAATCCGGTGGTGATCAGCCTTGGCTTGAAAGTGCCTTCGCCGACCTTGATGACAACACGCTCCGCTGTCCCCGTCCGGATGACGGCTTCTGAGGGAATGGTGACGGCAGTGCGGGTCTCGTTTGGAAACAGCCTGACGTTGCCGAACATGTTCGGCCGCAACAGACCTTCTGCGTTATCGAACAGGAGCCTGACAGGCAGGGTTCGCGTTTTGGGATCGAGTTCCGGGTAAATGTAATCGATCTGGCCTTCGAATGTCCGTCCCGGCAGATGTTCGAAGCGGGCGACCGCACGCATGTCTTCCGTCAAACGCGCGATGTCGCGCTCGAAGACATCCACAATCAGCCAAACCTTGTTGAGATCCGTGATGGACATGGCCTGAGCGCCGGGCTGCAGGAACATGCCGTCGGCGGCCGCAAGGGCAATAACGACCCCGTCGCGCGGCGCGACCACCTTGATCCTGCGGGCGACCTTGCCGTCTGCCTCGATCTCGGTAATCTGCTCCTCTGAAGCCCCATGGCTGCGCAGCTTGTTGCGGGCAGCCTCCAGGGACAGACCGTTGCCGTTCGAAAGCGAACGCAGGAAATCGAAGCTGGCAATGCCGAATTCGGGCGAAAACAGCTCGAACAGCACTTCGCCCTTTTTCACCCGGTCGCCAACGGCGCGAATGTTCAGCGTCTCGATCCAGCCGTCCACCCGGGTGTGAACATGACTGGTCAGATGTTCGTCGTAACCGACGAAGCCGACGGTTTCGATTTGCCGGGAAATTTCACCGACACGGGCCAAAGCGGTACGTACGCCGATGGCATTGACCTCTGCCGCCGACAGGTTGACTTCAGCCGGATCAGCAGAAGGTTCCTGTCCGGCATAAACCGGTATCAGATCCATTCCCATCGGCGACTTGCCGGGCCCGGGCTGGCGGAAATTCGGGTCCATGGGGGCGACCCAATAGAGAATTTCTGGTCCCCCCGACGCATTGCCGTCGCCCGGGTTCAGATAAAGGCGCTCAAGAAACACCCCGCCTGCCACACCTGCGGCAAGGGCGATGATGCTGAGCGCGGTATAACGTCCACGCATAGTAACCTCTGAGTTGCCAGCGGCTGTTTGCCGAAGGCATGTCCATCACTTCTGGCTCCGCGAAAATCTGCGGAGGAACGATGTTTTCAGAGGAGGCGGGGAGGTCGTTCGGGAAGGGTGATGTCCGAGACGTGCAGGGCATCAGGCGGCAACTGCGTGAAGGCGAGGGCCTGGGCAAAACCCAGTGCCATTTCCTGGCTATCGCGAACCGTATCGGCAGCGCACAACGCACCGCCGCAGCACAGGTCGAATTTCACCTGTCCGTCGTCCGGCATTTCATCGCCCATCATTGCCGAGGCATGACCCATCATCGTTTCACACGGCATGCCGGCGTTGGCCGCAACATGTTCTCCAGGAGCCATCATCGCCTGGTGAGCCGGTGCAAACCCGGCAAACAGCAGGGCAATCGCGAACAGGATCGTCGCGGCCAGTCTGCTGATGTGATGCACGGGTCGGGTCATGTTGCGCGATATAATCCAGTCCAGCACAAATACAAGTGCCTGATAGGTGCTGTTGAGCATACCTTCGATGGGCGGTTAATAAATTTCCGTTCTTGATCTGGAACCGTGAAACGTCCGGTTCTGCGATAGTTCATCCGATCACGGGACAACCTGAGACCTAAATACGCCTGGCGGGGCTGAAGCAGAAGCGAATATGAGCGTCGGCCCTTCAATTTTTCGTTTGCGTCAGGGAGATTGATGCGGATCTGAACAGGGTCGCGTCTATTCAAACAATTGGATACCGGCGAAAAGGATAATGAGAATACCGGCAGTCGCATCAAGCGCTCTGGAAACCACGCTGAGGGTCGCGCCGTTCCTGAGAGCGACATCGAGAAACAGGCGTTGGCCGAAAACCGCCAATCCTGCAACCAAGCAAAGCGTGAAGGCGATGCCGACAAGCATCGATGCCGCGAACATCAGACCCGCCCCCGGTTCGCCTTGCGACAGGGCTGCCACCACGACAAACAATGTCAAAGGACAAGGTACGAGACCGGCTGTAAGGGCCACCCAGAAGCCTTCGGCTCGCTTCCTGCCTGGCCTTGAGCGGATTGCCCGGACAAAAAGCCATGCGCCGATACCTATCAGTGTGAGGCGGCTGAACAACTCGAGGGCCGGGGCCCGGCCGCCACCAACAAAGGATCTTTCCACAAGCTGGGAGGCAAAGAAGGCGATCAGAACGGCTGTGAGCACATGTGTTGCCGCCAGAAGTGTCGAGACCGAAAATGCACGGGCGAAGCTGCTTCTGGCTCCGGCGACATAGCTAGCCAGGATCGTCTTTCCATGCCCGGGCGTCAAAGCGTGGATGGCGCCGAACAGCACCCCTGTCCCGATCATGCTCGCAAGAAGCCAGAAATCCCCCGACTGGCTGAATTCCAGCAACGAAGCCCGCACGCCGCCGTAGATCCAGCGTTGCCAGGAGATGAGAAGATCCATCATGGCTGGCGATCCGGCCAGGTGTGGTGAAGGCTGTCGATCACGAACGCATGTGCGTGTCGTTTTCCATGCGCTTTGGCAAGATGCGGGTGGTTTGCCGGCAGGTCGGGGTGCGCATGGTCGAGAATACTGTGATCGTCTGCAGGCCAGGACTTGCCGGCCACAACCCAGCCAAGCACAGCCAAACCGGCGAGAACGACCATTGTCACAGACATCGAGGAATTTGCTCCAAGCCAGCCGGCAAGCGGATAGGCAATCAGCCAGCAACCGTGCGAAAGAGCAAATTGTGCCGCAAAAACCAATGGGCGGTCCTGGGGATGGGCGGAATTTTTAAGAAGCCGTCCAGAGGGCACGAGCACCGCTGACATACCCGCCCCCATGGCAAACCAGACCAGCAGCAGGGCTGGCCAAACGAAAGGCTCCGGCAGGACCGCCAACAGGCCGGCGAATATCAGCAATGAAACGGGAAGCAGTGCCCCGCCGGCGAGCATGACGAAGCGTTCGGAACGGCTTGCAAGAAGCTTTGGCAGCGTCAACGCGACAACCATGGAGCCTCCGCCATAGGCCGCCATCGACAAGGCCAGGTCGGTGTCGTCGAGACCAAGGTACGATTTTACGATGACAACACCGTTGACGATCACCATGGCTCCCGAGGCGGCAACCGCGAGATTGAGGGCCAGCAATCCTCTCAGGCGTGGTGTCTTCAGATAGATCTGCAGACCCTTGACGGTTCTTCGGAATGCGGGCTCTTCCGCGTCGGCCTGCGGCGAGACGAGCCGAATGGTCAGGATCAACCCGGCAGAGAACAGGAAGCCGGCAACGGTACCACCGAACAACCAGTGGAAGCCGACAAGGCCAACCAGGACGGCTGCAATCATCGGGCTGAGAAGGTTTTCAAGATCATACGCCATGCGCGATAGCGACAAGGCACTCGTGTAGTCCTTTTCATCCGGAAGGATATCGGGAATGCTGGCCTGGAAGGCAGGGGTGAAGGCCGCGGACGCGGTTTGCAACAGGGCGATCAGAACGTAGATCTGCCAAATCTCGTCAACGAAGGGCAGGGCCACCGCGGTCAGAGCCCGGACGATATCCAACGTGACGAGAAACATCCGACGCGGAACCTGGCTCGCATAAGCGGCAGCAATCGGGCTGATGCCGACGTAGACAATCATCTTGATCGCAAGGGCTGTTCCCAGAACGGCGCCAGCCTCATCGCCTGCAAGATCGAAGGCCAGCAGCGCCAGGCCAACCGTCATCAGACCTGTGCCGAACAACGCGATGACCTGCGCGAAAAAAAGATGGCGGTAGGTTTGATTGGCAAGTACCGAAATCACTTAACTCTCCAGCCGTCCAGCTTCACCGCGCCTTGCGATCGAACCTGTGCCGTAACCGCAATGCTTCATAGCCGTATGGCGAAAACCTATAGCCTTCAAGACGATGGGACTCCTCCTTGCGCATTGATGAGGTCATGCCTTTCACGGATTTCCTGCGGCCACTGTGCCTTGATCCAGGACAGGACGGCGATGATTTCGGTATCTGTCAGCACTTCTTCGAACGCCGGCATGTTCGAATTGAAATTCTCAAGGCCAACCGCCTTCGCAGTGCCATGTTTCGTGATACGGAACAGCAGGTCGTCCTGATGATGCCAGGTGTGCCCGGTTTCGTCGTGCGGCGGGGCCTTCAGGGAACCGTCCGGATTGGCGTCCATCCAGTCGCGCTCTCCTTTCAGGTCGTCTCCGTGGCAAGCTGCACAATTCTGCGCGTAAATGTCTGCTCCCAAACGCACAAGCTTGAGGTCGCCCGGCTTCAGCCGGACGACACCTTCGTCAACATCGGGGGGTGACAGGAGGAAAATGGCACTGGCGACGACAATCACCACTGCCGCAGAAAGTGCACCGAGCAAGATGCGGTTTCTCATGGTTTCTCTCCTTCAGACGGTCAGCCGTCCCTCTCCAGGAGATAGGTTGCGATTGCTTCCCGGTCCTCTTCGGAAAGGAAAGCAGTGCCGTCGCGCACGACCTCGCCCATGGAGCCGCCAAAGACGTCCCCATCGGGCATGATCCCGGTTTTCAGCGCATACTGCAGAGAACTTAACGTCCAGCCCTGCCTCTTCAGCGCGGCACTCGTGATGGGTGGAGACTTGCCGCCGCCAGGCAGTTCGCTGGCGCCATGCAGAGCCAATTCCGCCTGACGTGCACCAGCGGCATTTCTAGGGGTGTGGCAAGCGCCGCAATGAGCTGGTCCCTCAACAATGAACTTGCCCCTGTTCCAGAGATCAGAGCGCGCAGGATCCGGGTCGAATGTCTCCGGCACGTAAAACAGTCCGCGCCAGAGTTTCAGACCCATTCTGAGATTGAATGGCGGCAACATGTCATGTGGTGTCGATGCTTCAGCAACGGGGGGAACCGTCTTGAAGGCTGCCCACAGGTCCGCGATATCCTGGTCGCTAAAGGAACCGTAAAACGGATAGGGAAACGACGGATAGTAGGGCTCTCCTTCCGGCGAAATACCCTGTCGCACCGCCGCTGCAAAATCCTGCAAGTTCCAGTTTCCGATGCCGTGATCCGGATCCGTCGTCAGGTTGGGCGAATAGAACGTGCCGAAGTCTGTCGGCAGCCTGACACCGCCAGCCAGAGGTTTCCCGCCACCTTCCGTATTGGTATGGCAGGCGATACATCCCGACATCCTGGCAAGATAGGCGCCGCGGCCCGGATCGCCGGCAAGGACTTCGATCCGTTCGGGCTTGTCGACAGGCCAGAGGTACAGCACGGCGAACGCCGCTCCCGCCAACGCGGGAGCAACGATCGCAACAATGAGCCAGAGGCGCATCGATCAGTTTTTCTCGACCCTGAATTTTGAGTGACAGGCCGAACAGGTCTGCGCGACCATGTTGAAAAGCCCGTCCGCAGGCATCTGGGCCAGCATTTCGGGATCGGCCATGTGACCGGCGTTCCCCATCATGCCACCCGACCCCATCATTCCTCCGGAGCCCATCATACCACCCTGGGACATCATGGAATTTCCACCCATCATGGTGTCTTGCCCCATCATGCCCGACTGACCCGTCATACCTGCACCGCCCTTGCCGTGTGCCAGGCCGTTTTCGGCCGCTGCGCCAAGTCCTGCTGCAAAAACGTCCAGCTGTTTTGCGAGCTCAGAGAATTGTTCCCAGTCGGTCCAGATTTCCGGTTTCGCCTCCGATGGGCCTTCTATGCTGTGTTCCGGGAACAGCTTGGTCAGGGCCTCGCCGGAATGGGACTGGATAACCGCAGCGCCCTCACGCACTGCGTCCGCATCATAGTCCTTTTCTCCACGCATGATGGCGGTCAGCGACTTCATCACGTCGCCCATCTCATCCATCGCGTCCATGCGTTCCTTGACGATTCCGGACGCCCCACCATGTGCAAAGGCGCCGGCAAAGCCTGCAAGCAACAGCGCGCCAGTCACTGATATAACCGAAAGTTTCATTGATCTTGTCCTGTATCCAGATTGCGTGGCGGATATTCCGCCTCAAGCGATTTCAAACGGATAAAGGAGCCGGTCGCGGGGGAGGCGGATCAATCTTCCACACCCGGGACACATTGGACACCACGGTATCACGGACGCTGTCTTCGATGAGGTCAGGGATGCTCAGATGCTCGTCAACCGTCAACGCCAGCAAATAGGCCCCACAATGCACGGTTTCATGATCTGCCACATTGTGATCGGAATGGTTTGAAGCATGATCGTGGGGAATATCGCCGCCGGAGGCGGCAGCGGTTTCATGTGAGTGTTCGTGGGCAGTTCCGGCAAGCGAATGACTGAACGATCCTCCGGCAGCAACGAAGGCCGCCACGAGGAGCATTTTCAAAGTCGTCCAAAAGCAAGACTGCAACCGCATCAACAATGACCTACTGGATCCTGTTTGCCAGCAACGAACCCGAACCTGTGTCACAATCCGGTGAACCTGCGCCCCGGTCAACCCTTGTCTGGCCGGCATATTGCCGATCCGCACCGTTAAAGCTTGATCGAGGCCGTCTTGTGGGCACTCAGGCCGATGTCCTCAACGCAACGTATGGTCTTGGCCGGTCGCCCGGGCTGGCGCGAAAGTTCTCCAATGTTCATGTCACCCCCTCCTATTCAGCAGGCGCGGCTTCGGCACTTGGCGTGAAAGCGACCCTGGACCTTGCTTCATCCATCCTTGGTGCGATCCGGCGAAGTCGCAAGGCATTGGTGAGGACGAACACCGACGACAACGCCATGGCGCCTGCTGCAAGAACGGGTGACAGCAACAGGCCGAAGGCTGGATAAAGCGCCCCGGCGGCCACCGGGATCAGGGCCGTGTTGTAGGCAAATGCCCAGAACAGGTTTTCCTTGATGTTGCGCATGGTGCGGCGAGAAACCTCGTAAGCGTTCACGACGCCCCTCAGATCGCCCGACATCAGCACGACATCGGCGGATTCAATCGCCACATCGGTACCTGTGCCGATCGCGATACCGACATCGGCATGGGCGAGGGCAGGGGCATCATTGATGCCATCTCCAACGAAGGCGATACGGCCCTCGTCACCCTTGAGTTCAGTCAGGGCGTCAACCTTGCCGTCGGGCAGAACACCCGCGATGACGATGTCGATCCCGGTTTCCGCGGCAATTGCCTCGGCGGTTTCCCGTTTGTCGCCGGTGATCATCGCGACCTTCAACCCCAGCTCATGAAGCGCTGCAATTGCGGCCCGGCTCGATGGTTTGACCGGGTCGGCAACTCCGACAACAGCTGCAATTCTGCCGTCAATGGCTGCATAGAGAGCTGTGCGCCCACGTGTCGCCAGCCTGACCTCCTCATCCACCAGCGCATCGGTCGCAATACCTTCGCGCTTCATCAGCCGGTCAGCGCCGACGAGCACCCGTTGACCGTTCACAATAGCGGAAACACCATGGCCGGTGATGGAGTTGAACTCACTGACCGCGAACCTCTCCACGCCCTCCTTGCCCGCTGCCCGCACGATGGCCTCGGCAACAGGATGTTCAGAGCGAACCTCAACCGCGGCAATGCGCAACAGAACGAAAGAGCGTTCAAAACCGTCCGCCAGGACGAGGTCGGTCAGTTCCGGCCGGCCCTCCGTTACGGTGCCCGTCTTGTCCAGCGCAACTATGTCCACGTCGGCAAGCTGCTGCAGCGCGTCCCCCTTGCGGAACAGGACGCCCATCTCGGCTGCCCTGCCGGTGCCCACCATGATCGATGTCGGTGTTGCAAGGCCCATGGCACACGGACACGCGATGATGAGCACCGACACACCGGCAACAAGGGCCGGCGTCAATGCCGGGTCCGGACCGAAAGTCAGCCACACCAGGACCGTGGCCACGGCAACGGCCATGACGGCGGGAACGAACCACAGCGTGATGCGGTCCACCAGCCCCTGGATCGGCAGCTTGGCGCCCTGGGCTTCCTCGACCATGCGGATGATCTGCGAAAGGGTCGTATCGGCACCGACACGCGTTGCCTTGAACTGAAGTCCTCCGGTGCCATTCACCGTGCCCCCAGTCACCGCGCTGCCAGCCGATTTCGCGACAGGCACGGGCTCGCCGGTGATCATGCTTTCATCGACGTGGGAGAACCCTTCGACCACTTCACCGTCAACCGCGAGACGCTCTCCAGGGCGCACCACGACGATGTCGCCAATGACCAGCGTTTCGATAGGCACTTCCACCATCTCTTCGTCCCGCAGCACCCGGGCAGACTTGACCTGAAGGCCGAGGAGGCTCTGGATGGCCGCGCCGGTGCGCCCCTTTGCCCTGGCCTCCAGGAAACGGCCCAGCAGGATCAGAACGACAATCACGGCGGCTGCCTCGAAATAAACGGCGCGAACCTCGGCGGGCACCAGATCCGGCAGGAAGGTGGCAACCACCGAATAGAGATAGGCGGCTCCGGTTCCCACGGCCACCAGGCTGTTCATGTCGGGCGCCCCCTTCAAGAGCGCCGGAAACCCCTTCAGATAGAAAGATCGGCCCGGACCGAAAAGTACCACGCTCGTCAGCACGAACTGCAGGATCCAGCTCATTTGCTGACCAATGGTCACCGCGATCAGGTGGTGAAAAGCGGGGATCAGATGCCCGCCCATTTCGATCAGGAACACGGGCAGGGCAAAGGCTGCGGCAATCGCCATCTTGCGCGCCAGCTCACGGGCTTCTTCCGCCTTGCGTTCACTGCGATCCTGAGACGTTCCTGCGTCTGCCAGACTTGCAGGATAGCCGGCATCCGTGCTGGCCTTCACCAGCTCCTGAACGGTTGTGACACCTTCTGCAAAGACGATCGTTGCCGTTTCGGCCGCAAGATTGACGCTGGCACTGAGGACCCCGGGCACCGCCAGCAACGCCTTGTCGACACGTCCGACACAAGAGGCACAGGACATGGACTGAATAGTCAGCGTGACTGTCTGCGTTCGCGCCGGATAGCCGAGATCATCCAGTTTGGCGACAACGGCGGTGATCTTGTCAGGAGTGGCCGTAAACTGCGCGCTTTCAGTTGCCAGGTTCACACCGACATCTTCAAGCCCTTCGACAGCCGCCAGGCCGCGCTCGACGCGTCCGACACACGATGCGCATGACATTCCCTGAACCGACAAGGAAAATTTCTGTTGCCCAGACATGGGTCCAACTCCGGCATGGATTGTTCGATTTCCCTCAAATGAGGCTTCCAGTCACTGGAAGGTCAAGGATCGTTCAAGATATTTTTCAAACTTTTTTCTTCTTGACCCTCCAGCCGCTGGAACCGGGAAAAACAGAAAATCGATCAACTACGGAGCCAATCATGAAGTTTAGCGTTCCAGATATGAGCTGTGGTCACTGCAAGGCAACCATCGGCAAGTCCATTGAGCAGGCGGACGGATCTGCCCAGGTCGAATTCGACATGGCGAACAGGACCGTGACCGTGACGAGCGCCCGGTCCGCACAGGAAATCGCAGGCGTTCTCAAGGAGGCCGGCTACAGTTCCGAACTGCTGCAGCAAACCCCGTAAGAATTTTATCCCTCTTCTCCGGGGACATTGCCTGATGTTTTCATCCATTGCTCTGCCGGGCGGCACCGGCGACGTAGGTCGCCGGGTGGTCAACCTCTTGAATGAACAAACGGATTACCGGATTTATCTGGTCTGAAGGAAAGGCGGCACAGATACCGACCGGGTCCGGCACCTGAAGATGGACCTCGGTGCAAACGAGGCAGAGGACAGGCTCCCGAAAGGCGCTGCGGTCGTGAACCTCACGGAAACGACCTCTCCCGCTCTTGCTGCCGCGGTTGTCCGGAGAGGGGGACTTTTCCTCGATACATCCGCGTCTCCCGAATATGTTTCGGCTCTTGAACCCAAATCGCGACCAAGGTCAGTGATGGGGTGACTGGCCGGACGCCATTGCGAGATGGTGTTCCTGATGATGCGCGCCCAGTGTCATCACGCCGATAAACCCGAGTCCCGAGAGCTTCTGCAGGTCTGAGGACTTGCTGACGTAAACCGACAGAATTGCGCCGCCGGGCACTTCTGCCACTTCATAGCGGAAACCATGGGTTCCGTTCATGGTGGCGGCATGGGCCGTCAACATCCGCCTGATCGAGTTGGTGACATCGCCGTCTCCCGTCACGGTGAACCGGTAACCATCCTCGACCGGCAAGGTTTTTACATCTGCCCGCAAGGTGACATTGTCCATGTCGGCAAGGTGGTTCCGCAGTGCTTCGATATCGACCCTGGACCAGTCTGTTTCAGGATCTGCTTCAAGGATCGCCACGATTTCCTGAATTGCCGCAAAAGCGGACTGCCCCGGTTCACGCGGAACCGCCTTAGCGGACGATGGTTTGGTGCCGTGTGCCGCATGCTGCGCGGCAGAATGGTCACGATGCTGCGTTGTCTGGGTCTGGGTCTCGGTCTGGGCCATGACCGGAGCGCTGCACACAATGGCGGCGGTCAGGGCAAGAATGTACCGGCTCATGGTTTCTCCTTTGCTTTGCGTCCCATCTTGCCTGAGGAACTCAATTCAGAACATGATAGCTATCATGTCGATGGATATTCCCGCCTTCTTTGAAACGTCTGGAACCTTTGAGCGCCGGGTGCCGGCGGGAGCGTATCTGTTCCATCAGAACAGCAAGGTGGAGAACCTGTTTCTGGTGACCGCTGGTGAAATTCAGCTTGTCCGCCACCAGACAGGGGGAGCCGCACTCGTTCTACAACGCGCTTTTCCAGGTGCAGTCGTGGCTGAAGCCTCTGCTTTTGCCGCAACTTATCACTGCGACGCGATCGTCCGATCAAATGCCACCATACGTGGGATCTCGAGGCGGCATTTCCTCGACATGTTTCGCACTGACCCGAAACTGGCAGAAGCCTGGGCAGCACGGCTTGCCCGGGAGGTACAGACAACTCGCCTGAGGAGCGAAATTCTGGCCCTCAGAACAGTCGCGGAACGTCTGGATGCCTGGCTCGCCTGGCACGGCACATTGCCGCCGAAAGGTGAATGGCACCAGATTGCCCGACAGATTGCAGTCAGTCCGGAAGCCCTCTACAGAGAAATCGCAAAGCGACATAAGAGTAAGAGCCAGTTCCTCGCATGAAAGCTCAACTTACTTCGAACCGCTGTAGCGTGCCGCAAGGCTTATCCAGGCCTGTCCGAGAACCAGCGGCAGAAAACTCATCGCGCCAGCGACCAGAAGCCCCCTCAGTCCTGGCCATGGCAATGCCAGAAGCGCTGACAGATCCGTATTCAGAAGTGCCATTGCGACAAGTGAGAGGCACAACGAGATAGCACCCCAGACATAACCATTGCGAAGGACATCGCTTTTCCAGAACGGGCCTGTTGCGGCACGCATGTTGAAGACGTTCCAGAGCTGTGACAGTGCCAGCGTCAGAAATGTAACCGTGATGGCTCTTTCCGTTTCCAGACCAAGCAGAAACAACGCGATGACAAATGCAGCAAGCGTCGAAAACGTAATCGCGCAACCAAGGTAACCGATCAACATCCAGCGGGACCCGTCGACGATAGGCTCACCGGGGTCCCGCGGCGGGCGCTGCATCACCCCGTCTTCCCCCTTACCGAGCCCCAAGGCAAAGGCGGGGAAGACATCGGTCACCAGGTTGAGGAACAGGATCTGAAGCGGCAAGAGCGGGACAGGCAGGCCGACACCAACCGCAATGCCCACAATCAACACCTCGCTGACGTTGCAGGACATCAGATAAACGACAAATTTGCGGATATTCTCGAAAATGATCCTGCCCTGGCGCATTGCGGCGATGATCGTCGCGAAGTCGTCGTCCTTCAGGACAATGTCGGACGCTTCGCGGGCAACCTGTGTGCCGCGCTTACCCATGGCAATTCCGATATCCGCTTTCTTGAGCGCCGGAGCGTCGTTGACGCCGTCGCCCGTCATGGCGACCACATGGCCGCCATCCTGAAAGAGTGAAACCAGGTTCAGCTTGGTGTCGGGTGCCACCCTTGCAAAGACATCGGTCGCCATGAGCTGTTCGCGCTGCTCTGCCGTCGCCTGTGCCAGGTCGATCCCGTTTAACTCATGGCCGGACAGCACTTTCAGGCCGGATGTTCCGATGCCTGCGTCCTGTGCGATCTTCGCCGCGGTCTCGGCATGGTCACCGGTCATCATCACAACTCTGACACCCGCCTGCTGACTGGCCCTGATCGCTCCTGGAACGTCTTCCCGTATCGGATCAAGAAAGCAGACCAGTGCGACCAGCGTCAGACCTTCATAGGGATCTTTGGAAGGTGTTGCTGCCGTCTTGAAGGCAAGGGCGAGGAGACGCTGGCCGCATCGGGCTGCCTCTTCCTGACGGCCGCGCCACGCGGCACGGTCCGAATCCGTGAAGGCGCGGGTACCTTCGTTTCCTAGAAACTCTGATGCCGCGTTCAGGACGGCTTCCGGAGCGCCCTTGACGGCATAGAAAAAGTGCCCGTCACCATGATGGACCGTCGCCATCATCTTGCGTTGTGGAGTGAAAGCATACTGTTCTGCCGGCTTCATTGTCTGCAGCAGACGAGATCTTGCAAGACCTGCGGCAGATGCAGCGGCCAGCAACGATACCTCCATCGGATCACCGATCCGCACTTCATCCGGACCATCTGAATATTCCGCCGAATTGCACAGCGCACCAATCCTGAGAGCGACAGCAAGGCCCTCCGTGGAAGCTGGTTCGATGTCCTGGCCTTCTGAACAAAAGCGAATGCCGTTGCCTTCATGCAGAATGTCGATATCCGCGCTGTCGAGAAGATAACGGACGGCCGTCATCCGGTTTTCCGTCAAGGTTCCGGTCTTGTCGGTCAGGATCAGTGTCGTCGCCCCCAGCGTCTCTACAGCCGAAAGTTCGGTGACGAGCGCGTTGCGGGCCGCCATGCGCCACATGCCTCTGGCCAGGCACAACGTCGCCACGATTGGCAGACCTTCCGGAATGGCGGCAACCGCAAGCGCAATTCCGGTTTTAAGCATCTCTGACAGAGGATGACCCCAGAGAATGCCTGCCATGATCGTGAGCGCGGCAAGCACCAGCGTCAGCCAGACCAGCTTCTGCCCCAGCCTGTCCAGTCTCCTTTCGAGGGGAGAGATTTCGGCGTCGGCATGCTGTGCAAGGGCGCTGATCCGCCCAAGTTCCGTCGACATGCCGGTGGCAACAACGATGCCTTCGCCAAGCCCCTGGGTGACCGCCGTTCCGCTGAAAGCCATGTTGAAGCGTTCGGCAAGCACCGTGTCTTCGGCCATCCTGGAAGTCTGTTTTTCAACCGGAGCGCTTTCCCCGGTCAGCAGGGACTCATCGCAATGAAGATCGGAAGCGGCCGTGAGGCGAAGGTCAGCCGTGACGACGTCTCCTGCCTCAAGGATCACGATGTCTCCAGGGACCAGCGCCGTTGCCTCGATCTCAAGCACCTTGCCGCCTCGGCGCACACGGGAGTGCGTCGTGGTGATCCGCAACAGGGCTTCCATCGACCGGGCCGCGCGCAACTCGGTGAAGAACCCGATGGCACCGTTCAGAACCAGGACGATGGATATCGCGATCGCGTCGGCGAAGTCGCCCAGAAGCAGAGACATGAAAACGGCGGCTGCAAGAAGCCAGACGATGATGCTCGCAAATTGATGGGCAAGGATTGCGAATGCACTCTTGGTTTTCAGCTCGCGAAACCTGTTGGTGCCGTAACGCCGTCGACGCCTGACAACTTCATCGTCCCCGAGCCCCGCCATGGGGTGAACCGAAAGCTCCTGAGCAACCACTTCAGGGTCGATTGCGAAGGGAGTGTCGATGCTGGTTTGGTGCAAACGGTTCAGGGCTGATGGATCCGTCGAGGCAGCGGCTACTTGGCCGTTCAGGATAAGATGAGAATGCTGAATACACTTGTATCACGGACGAATTCTCGCGGGTGGAACGCGGTACGCCAAGTCGGGACCAATGCTTATTCCACCCGGAACACCATGCCGACTGGCTACGTAGTCACCACCAGTTTGCCTCTCAATCGTTTTCCCGGACAATGCAGATGAAGCCCTGTACGGCGCGCGCCCAAGCAGGCGAACAGGGGAGGGAGACGGTACGATGACCTATAAGACGATACTCGCAATCACGGAACTAGATGTCTCCACGGAAACCGTCGGCAAGGCTGTCACGGTAGCGAGGGCTTTTGATGCTCATCTCACGGTGTTACCGATCGGTGAAGTCCCGCAACTGCCGTTCTACGGATCTGGCGGGCACGGATACATCGAAATCTGGGCAAAGGAATTCGACCAGCGAAAGATCGAGCTGACATCCCTTGCATCCCGAATAGAAGCACAGCTTGCAAGGGAAGGTATCTCGTTCGACGTCCGGCCAAGTCTGTCTTCTACCGCTCGCCAAGACAATCTTGTTGCCCGCCATGCCATCTATTGTGATCTGGCTGTTGTCCTGCGCTCCGTGGAGCAAGAGCTCAATTCCGTCGAAAAGAATGCGATCGATGGAGCGCTGTTCGATTCCGGCCGGCCCGTGCTTTATGTTCCCAATTCCTTCAAGGCCGACCACATTGGCACAAAAGTGGCCATCGCCTGGAATTCACGGCGGGAAGCCGCCCGTGCCGTTTCCGAGTCGCTGCCGTTTCTGAAGTCAGCCGAGGAAATCACGCTGCTGCTGGTTGACCCGGTCGTCGGCGACAATGATCACGGGGAAGACCCTGGCAGCGATATCGCAACGGTCCTTGCCCGCCACGGTCTCAGCATTTCCGTTCAAAGTGTAGCGTCCGCCGACAGGCCAGTTTCCGAAGCCTTGCTGGACAGTGTACGCGAACTGGGAGCCGACCTTCTGGTAATGGGTGCCTACGGACATTCACGCCTGCGGGAGAACATTCTGGGAGGAACGACACGGGAAATGCTGGAGCAAACCGTCATCCCCCTGTTGCTGTCGCGCTGAACGACGCAGCTTCTGGCCCCTGGATTTGTCAGGGGCCAGAGGCCCGCGAAAGGCTGAATGCTGACCTTTACCGCGCACGCCGTTACGTTCGCCACGAATACACCGTTGGATTTTCGGCCTGTTCCTCGCTGAGTTCTGCACTCTGCTCCTTAGCTCTGATCCATGTATTCATCCTCGTCATCAATGTGACGATTGGCAAAATCGAACCAGTTCATGCCGTTTTGCCGTTGGGTCATTACCGGTTGTGCGCCGGGGAAGCTGGGGCTGGGCGTTATGGGGGGAGGCATGCCGATCGGATCTACCTCGTCCGTTTTCGAATCCAGTGGGTCCGCAATGCGCCAGAACATTTGGTCATCGACGGAGCTGTGGGTGTTGTCGATCTGGTAGCGTTTGAGCAGCGAGTTCGTGTCGTTCAAGGTCAGGTCTACCTGGAATCCCGAGGGGCAAAGCCCGCGGGTGTGCGACAGAGAACCATTGTAATAGAGATGCACGGTCATCTTCACCAGATTGTCGTGCGCTTCTTGCTGCTGCGCGATCTCATGAACCTCGACTTCCATTCGCCGCCATTCGCCGTTCCGTTGGAATTGCGACCATTGCGGACAGATATTGGCCGGGACATCGGGGCCACCCAACTCCAGAGCAATGATGTGTCCCTTGTCCATGTCGACCTTGCCGCTATTGCGTGGGCTGATCAGTTTGGCCTTCTTGGGAATGCGCTTGGTCGCGCCAATCCGAAAGCCCGAAAACGGTTCCGGCGCCGACTTACGGCCCGACGTCGTGTCAAGAGGATAGACATATCCATAGACCGAGGTCTGCCGCTCGTACTGATGATGGGTTCCAGGGGCAATGATTTCAGTTAATACAGTCACCTCACCATATTCGTCGGGACGTTTTTCTTTTCGATCGTACAAAGTGTTGAAGGTGTATACAGGCATCCGGCAGACCCTTTGATAGCTGATTAAGGGAATGGTTGTGAAAATATGTCAATAAACGCGAATGTTGCAGACAGAGAAGATCCGTTCAAGTAACGGATGCAGCTTGATCGTTTTTAGAAGGATTGAACATCCCGTCTGCATTCGTTGGAACGCAGGTTGCTCCGGGCCAGGAGACCGACGGCGGAAAGGTCCAGCGTACCGCCATCACGAACGGCCCCAGGAGCTTTGCCGCTGAACATGGCTTCAAGAGCCACAGTCGGCGTCATTTCCAGATAAATCGTCGATCAGTGTCGTCCAGGGATCATCACAATTCGGCAAAGTGACACTTTCACCTGGCACCAGCGTTCAATCTTGCGGCGCTCATCCAGGATCAGATGACTGTATATTGATGGCATGACACAATCGTCTTGTCTGATAACTTATTGGTTTCAAACAGAAGTCGCACTTGGGATAGAATGTGCCCGCCTACAAGCGAGAATCGCGTAATTTGGATTATGGAATATTTTTAGCGCGGGCGACATTTCGGAATGCGGCCCGCGCTTTTCTGGTCGTGATGTCAGTTTGCAGGCGTAACGTTTCTATCCGCTTCGGAATCAATCAGCTCCTCAGGAGCTTTCTCGACCGGCGCATTGTTCAGATCCTCAGCGGTTGCCGGCCTGGTTTCATTCACGCTTTCATCAGCTGGAACAGGCCGATATGCAGCTTCCTCGAAGGGCTCCAGCGCATCCAGCTTTTCTGCGGTCGTTTCAACCACCAGCACCTCGCTATCGTTGCGATCTTCGAACTTCACAAGGCCGTACTCGATCGCGACGTTTTTCTCGCCCAGGCCAAGAAAGCCTCCGACTCCGATCACGATTGCCTGGATCTGACCGTCAGGACCCACAGTGAAGTCGTTGACGTCGCCAATTGCTTCAGACTCTTCGCTCGTACCATTGTAGACCGTTCGGCCGAGAAGGTCCGTGGCAAGGTGTCCTTCTGCCTTTTTCACCATTTGAACGGGCTCAGGGGTGGCAGGAGTTGCCGGGACGGTAGTCGTAGGTACTTCAGTCGAGCTTTGCGCATACGCACCGCCGACCATGAACAGTCCGATTGCGGACGCAGTGACAAGTTCACGTAGCATTGTAACTCTCCCAGATTGAAGTCGCCGGTATCTGACAGGGATGAGGCGACGATATGGGAGTAACGCTCCGGAAATCACCGAGTTCCGGCGCGTTTCAAGATTGAAACAGAATGTGAATGTACTGCTCTCATTTGCAGCCATAAATTGAAACTGAGATCGGGAGTACTGAGCTTCCCAAGAACGCGTAGCTGTACCTGCAGGGCATTCTCTGTGAGCCGATCTTCAGTTTCCGAAGATTCTTCAGCGCCGTGAACGTATTTGAAGACCAACGCAATTGCGGCGGAAAAGGTGCTCGTTAACTTGCCGACAGGCCTGGGTTTGCAGAACAACCGAATGCCTCGAGCCGGATCCACAAAAGATAGCCACGTTGCAAGTCCGCGAGACGCGGTTCTTATCAACCCGGTGGTTATGAACTCAGTGTATTTCCACAGCAAAAGTGGAACTCATTCCATATGCATATCCATGTTCACATGATCAGCGGAAGAGATATTAATTCAATCAACTCTGATACTTATAGATACATATTTCGAAACCTAGGTAACTTTCGCAGCGTATCATTGGGTACTGTTGCATTAACCTTTTCGGAATCAAGTTCACTCAGTTTCATCACGTCAGACCGACAGCAAGCGACCTCAAGCTCTCGATAATAGAACATGCGCACACCGAGTTACCTACTGGCAGTTTCCGTAATCAAGGGCATAATCACAGGCACTGCGGCAGCGGCCTCCGCAACAGTCACGCCTGTTCACGCTGAGAATATCAAACCTTACGTCTGGTCTTTTTCAAAGCCATCTGAAAGTTCCTACAACATGACGGTAGGCGCTCAACTTCCTGTTCCAGGCCGGCCTGCATTTGGATCGGATATCAACATGCCAGCAGCATTGCCCAGGCATGTGCTCAATGCGCCACGCAGCTACGTACCGAGTGGAACGCTATGGACACGACTGCGTTTCGAAGACGACTACAAATTGGCAGGAATGGACGAGACGGACCTGACCTTGCGCTTTGACCCGGACAGCGACCTTGCATCGACCAGATTCACTGCAGGAAAGAAAATCAAACTTACAAGGCACGCCAACCTGATCTTGCGAGATTCCTATTCTTTCCGGACGCCCGGTTTCGAGACGAATGACATTGACTGGAACACCACCAAGAGCGTGGAAGTGTCTCTGGGCCCGACTGCAACAGTGCTGGCAGCGGAATTCAACAACTCCAAAAACGACACCGTGTGGCATTCGAGCGTTTCGTTGCAACAACCCTTGACCAAAGCCTTCACACTTCGGGCAAGTGTCAGGGAAATACAGACACAAAATCCCAGTTCGGTATTCAAGGCTCGGTATTCGCGTACCTGGTAACTGTGCCCTTTGCGACACCGGGGATTTATTCCAATTCCAGATGCTCCGCTATCAATTGCCCGAGCCAGGTTTCACTCAGGACATCATCGCCGCCTTTCAGAAAAGCGCGCGCTTCCACCGGATCACGCCCGTCGACCTTGACATCGAACGTCAAGCGCCAACGATCCGTACCGACGACAGGTTGAACGAAAAGATTTATTGGCTCGCCCTTGGAAAACTCCACAACGGCCTCAACCTCGTCCGTCTTCTTCAACCCGTTCAAGGATTTGCCCTGGAATTCGACCACGACTTTCATCTGGTCCTTCGGTCGGGGTTGACCTGGAATTCCTCCCTGGCCGATACGGGTTGCGAAAACCCGAGCACCGGACTGAGGCAGCGGATGCTGATCACGCCATGTCATCTGGTAGGAAAACGTACGTTCGTCACCCGCTTTCGGCAGTTCGTCCGGCAGAAAATAAGCGACTATGTTATCATAGATCTCGTCATCCGTCGGGATCTCCACCAGTTGAACCACGCCCTTTCCAAAAGGTTCGTCAGGTTCGATCCAGACGGACGGTCGACGATCATAAAACACTCCGTCATCCTGAAAGTTCTCAAACTCCCGGTCTCGTTGTGCGAGGCCAAATCCTCTCACATTGTCCGCCCGAAAGGTGGACGTGCGAACCTCGGACGGGTTGTTGAGGGGCCGCCATATCATCTCTCCCGACTGGCTAATCATCGCAAGACCATCGGTATCGTGCACTTCAGGGCGCCAATCCCGGCCTTTCAGGCGATTGGACTCAGAGTACCAGTACATGCTTGTGAGTGGCGCTATTCCCAGTCTTTCAACGGACTTTCGGAAGAATAGGTGGCTTGTCACATCCATGACCTGCCCACTCCCCTCCTCATTTGTCATATGCATTCGGTAGGCGCCGGCGACAGATGGGCTATCAAGAAGTGCATAGACAACCAAACCGTCATCTGTCGATGCGGATGGTTCGAACCAAAATTCCGTAAATCTGGGAAATTCCTCCGGCACCGAAAGTCCGGTGTTAAGGGCAAGTCCGCGCGCCGACTGCCCATACTGGCGAGACTGGCCATCTGTCCTGAAATAGGATGCGCCCAGGAAGGAAACCCAGTCGGTTTTCAAATCCTCCCGCATGACGCGAAACCCGGCAAATCCGAGATTTTCGGGCAACTTTCGCGCCGGACTGTCGTGCGGCATGCCGAAGTAGTCAGGTGAATAGAGAATTTCTCGGGAAACGCCATCAGCGACTTCGTTCAGCTTGACGGGTTGCTTGAAGAAGCGCCCCAGGTGAAAAAACTGAATTGGGACGCCTGGTACCAGCTCCAGGGTGGCCGACTTGCGAAAGCTGATCTTCCAATGCGCGTCGTAGTCAATTTCCTCCAGAAGATCTTCTGATCGCACTTCTTCCGCTTCATACGATCTTGTCCCGAGTTCCCGAGCCTTCGCGATCACCGTCGCAAAACTGAATTCTTCAGGGTCTCCCCGGTGGTTCTCCAGGTCACTTGATTTCGCATAAGCGCTTTGGACAAATGCCATGAAAAAAAGTGCAATGAAAACAGATCTGTTCATGAAGTTTCCAGTCGGTCTTGCTTCGTTGTCGTTGAAAGACGAACGAACGGACAATTTAGTTCATGGTGCAAAACACCGGGCTTCCAGGTTGGGAACAGGATCGCAGGAATGAGGCGTCGTTTTGACAAAAGTCGGCCATGCGTAAGGCAAGTTTATGAAGGCTCGAAACCAGCGCCACCGACGTGCGCTACAGCGATTATCCGTGTTCGTGCAGGATCAGCACTCCCGGGAAGACCGCAAAGTTTCAAGATCCCTTCATTTTGGCGCCCCCTGCCCGGAAGCAGTATTCGCACAAGAGGATCCCGCTCCCCGCGGCGCCCGATCAGCGCGCAGCGAGGCCGAACAGGGATTTTGCCAGCGCAAGTTTGCCTTCGGTCGCCCGTTCACAACATGCCCGGAAGTAACCGCCCGGCGAGCTGATTTTTTCCGGATCCCGCAAGGCCTTTTCGGCCACCATCGCAAGAATCGCCGCAGCAACATGCCGCCCCAGCCTTCCGCAGGCTTCGGTAAAGCCTTTTTCACTTAATCCGATACCGATCCGCAGCACGTCGGTTGCGGCAATGAGGTCCGGCCAGCTTTTGAGAGATAGCCCAAAATCGCCTTGGATCGACGTACATGCGCTTTCCAGCAAAGAGATCGAAACAGCGTCCAGGGTTTCCGATCGGACAAAATCCGCCTTACCGGAGCCTTTCTGCAGTGTATATCCCCTGTTGGAGCCCCCACCCCGCTCCGCTTGCTCCCTTTCAGGAGCTATTTCGGCGCCGTAGGCGACGTTAGTTTTATTTTTGATTTCATCTGCGTGAGCAGATGTCCGGTTATTTGAACAATAGTCTGGTGAGTTTGTATTAAATATAGGGGTGACATTGATGTCATCTTCGCATGACGATTCTTCATTTTTATGTGCTGTTGACTGTATATTGGTATCCTCCTTCAGTGCTTCCATCAGGAGGTCGTAAAGGTCCAGCAAGGCCTGCGCTTTTGCCTGAACATCAGTCTCGGCGTCCCGAATGCCTGCCATCTGATCCAGGAAGTCTGTCAGGTCGACGTCTTTCGTTGCATCGACGATGTCGACAATCGCCCTGGAGATCCTCATGACCGTCCGTTTGGCTTCCCGGACAGCATTGAGATGAGCCTGCCATTCGTCGGCCAGGCGCTTGATTTCGCGGTACCGCACTCTTGCCGGCGTGAAATCGAGACCATAGGCAAAGGTAATGTCGCCACTGTCGTTGCGGTGCACCCACCTGCGGCCGGTCGAACTGTCCCTGTAGGCAAGAATACGGGCCTCGACCAGCTGCTTGATGGCGCGGATGACCGTTCGTTCGCTCTTGCCGACATATGAGGCAAGCTTCTCATTGGAGATGGCAACGAGGGGCCTGTTGTCCCCTTTCCAGTCGTCCGGCTTTGACAGGCCAAGCAGGATGTCCAGGACATGATAGGCTGTCGACGTGAGACCGATCGGCTGGGCCGCACGTTTCAAGGCAATCGCGACTTCGGATTTTCCAATATCAGGAATGTCGTTCGACATTGCCAGACGCTGGGACGCAAGTATCCCCGGCGTCACCTTCCGGAAGGAAGAGACGTTCGAAACAGCAGGCATGACAACCTCCGTTCACCGACACGAGCCAACGTGCGGCGTTATGCGTTTCAGGAGGTTCAACTTCGGGAAATCGGCAGAAATCCACCGTTCACACAAGATGGATCTTGCGCGTGATTCGGAATTCGCCTAAAACAGGGAAGTGTTGAGGTTCCTGTTTGGACGTTCCAAGTTGAACCGTGATTAAAGAGACTGAACGGTTGCCGCCGTTTCGGTCTCTTTTCATTTGGTCTCTATTTCTCTCGCACCGTCTCCTTCCTCACGGGGCCTGGCCGAAATCCGGCCTCTTGCCGATATGCCCCGGGACGACACCTGAACACCTGCCCCGGATCATTGTGCGCCCGGCATGCCCTTTCGAGGTATGCCGCGACCATTCTCAGCCCTTCGTACGTCCCGTTTCCTGCCGTTGCCGCAGATAATCGCGATAGACGTCCGGAAGGTTCTCCTCCAGCCAGTGACTGAATTCAGCTTCGGATTTCGGTATCGAGAACACGGTTGCCGCCGATGTTCTCTTCAGTTTTGCCAGTACCGTTCCGTTCGATGTGATTTCTGCTGCAGCCTGAGTTGCCGGTGCAGCCTTCTTTTGTTTGCCTCTTGCTGCCTGCGTTACCATGGACATTCTGTCCTGCGCAGCAGCCAGCCTGAAATCCTCACCGTCTATGACGGATCGAACGCGCTGTTCGGCGGCAGGGTCTTCAAACAGCTTCGCCAGTTCCATCCACGCCGGCCGGCCAACATTCCTGGCACGGCCAATCGCGCGAATGATATCGTGCGGGATGCTGTCGGCGATCTTCCGCATATTGGAAATGACCGTTTGAACCTGGCCGAGCACCGGCTGCATCTCGCGCTGCTTGAGCCCTGCTTCGCGCAGCTGCACAGCCCACAGGACCATCTCCGCGAAGGTCAGGTTTTCGCGGACGCCGTTTTCAAGCGACTGTTCCTTGATCAGCTCGGCGTCGCTCAGCTTGCGAACGTACGCCTTGACCTTGAACGTCTCCGGTTTGCCGGCTTCCGCCATCAATGTCTGAATGGCAAACAGCCTGCGGTGTCCATAGGCCAGCTGATAGCGGTCCCGTTCCGTGGGGTGCGGGCGCACCAGAACGGGGATCCTCTGCCCCTCATCCTGGATTGAAAGCTTGAGTTCCTCCAGGGCCTCCTGCGCTTCGAGGTCTGTTTCGAAGCGATCGGAAAACGGGCTTGGGTCGATTTTCGACGGATCAAGGGCAACGATGCTGTCCTCGCGCATATGCGACAAGGCGCGTCCCATGGAATTCACGACGGGCGCGGTTACCTTCTGGCCCGCAACCGGCTTGGGCGGCTCCTTCTTGTCGGCAGCTGCAGCCGCCGCGTCGGACATCATTTTGACGATCGACTTTTTCATCGTCAAACCTCCCTGCCCCATACACTCTTGATCAGATCGAGAATTTCGGCGTTGACGCGGTCTGCGCTTTCCAGCGCCCGCTTCAGGGTTTCCCGGCCGACTTCACCGGATTCGATCTCGTAGAGACTTTTCTTGGCAACCCCGGCAGATGCGATGGCGGTCGATTCAATCGCCTCGGCCACAAGGACGTCGGTCCCGAACAAGTCCCGCATGGTGCCGGACATGATCTTCTGCGGCCCGTCATTGGGGTTGACCCTGGTCAGCAGAAACTTCGTGAAGTCATGTTCGAAAACCGCACCGCCTTCGGACAACGTATGGGTCACATCCGAAATCATCTTCAGGAACTGAGAGCAAGACGAGACGTCGAGCATGGCCGGGTGAACGGTGATGATCAGGCCCGTTGCCGCATAGAGAGCCGCCATAGTCGTGTAGCCGAGCGAAGGTGGCGTATCGAGGACAACGACGTCATAGTGCTCTTCAACCGACTGGATCACGGCATCGAGGCGCTGGAAGAACAGGCCAAGCTCGTCGGTCGTCCTTTCGGCAAGTGCGGTCGGCGTATCGTATTCGAAATCCATCAGGCGCAGGTTGCCGCAGGCAAGGTGAATGCCCGGGAAGTAGGTCTCGCGTATGACCTCGGAGAACGGCACGCGGTAATTGTCATAGCGCAAAGCGTCGTAGGTCGTGTCGGTCCGTTCGTCATCGTCTTCGCCGGACCGAAGATCACGATCCGGCTGAATGCCGAAGGTCGTGGTCATGGAGGCCTGGGGATCCAGGTCGACACACAGCACCCGGTAGCCCTGGATAGCCAGGTAATGGGCCAGATGAACGGAGGTGGTCGTCTTAGAGCTGCCACCCTTGAAGTTCGCAGCAGCAACGACCTGCAGTTTTTCTCCCGGTCGGCGATGAGGCACGAGGCGATGCGCATCGTCAGGCCTGAGTTCCGCGAGGAATGCCCTCAGTTCCCAAACCTGATCGACTGTATAGATCCGGCGGTTGTTTTCGGCGCGATGCGGTTGCGGGCCCTTGCCTTCCAGCGTCAGGGTGCGCAGCGTGCTTTCCGGCACGCCCAGCAGACGAACCAGATCCGTCGTGGAAAACGTCCGGCCGAAAACCTTGCGGGCTTCCGGCGGATAGGTCATTTCGCGCATCGTCTGCAAACGGTCGGAAAGCTTCTGCGTGAAACTTTCGATTTTTGCGGTCGTATCGCGTCCACCGGAAAATTGTTCGGTAACGGCCATTAATGCCCTCTGACGGTTTCGTGCCCGATATGAGCGGTAACTCCGTCATGGATGCAGGATTCCAGCAGATGGTGCAAGGAAATTTAAGTTAACGAAACCCTAACCTGGCCTGGTTGAACCGGCATTCCAGATGCCTCTACGAAACTTTCCGACCCGACGGGTGTGCCAATCTTTGCCAGTTCCAGAGCATCATTCTAGCCGATCCTATTTTTTCCTTATCTATTTCAATTACTTAATTTGCCCTTGAATACTACCGCGAGGTCTCCGGCGACGGACCGGCCACATTTTCAGAACACTGGCTGAAGTTAAACCCACGCAAAATCTTCCTTGAAACTTTTCCGGGTGTTTTGCCGGTTAAAGGCAGATTTTCTGATGTTTCAACAGAATCGGTACGGTCAAAACAGGCGATCAGAGCTCGCTCAGGACTGGCGCAAGGTTCACCACAGAACTGGCAATCCGGCAAAATGAGAGCAGCTCACCAGAGGCAGTTCCTACTTTTTCAACTCTCCATAGAGCCCAAGCAGAGCGCCAGGAAGCCTGGAAAGGTCCGCGAGCTTTCTGACATTCTTGCTGCCAAAAATCCTGCCGGAATAATCGTTGCGGTTGTCGCCGAGCGAGAAACAGAAAACATCGATGCCGGCCATCGCCAATTCGCGCGAGGCGAAACGGGCGTCTTCCAGGAGATAATCCGGATCATCGACATCAATATCGGACGGCTCGCCGTCAGTCACCACCAGCAATACCTTTCGATATGCCGTCCTTTCGGCAAGCTCACGCCCACCGTGACGCATAACCGGGCCCAGCCGGGTCGAGAATGCACTTTCCAGACCGGCCAAGCGTTCATACACGCCTTGGTCGACCGATTGGCCGAAGTCCTTGATCCGCGCATATCGGACTGTCTCCCGAGTGTCCGAGCAAAACCCTGCAAGTGCGCAATTGTCGCCGGTCGTCTCCATCGCCCCGGCCATTATCGCGGCAGACAGGCGTTCAAGATCGAGAACGCTGGCGCCCCCTTCGCCTGCCGGCTCGCCGGTGGAGTGTGACTGGTCGATCAGCAACAGGATGTCCAGGTCCCGTCCCTTGCAACTCTTCCGGCCGAAGATCCTCGGATCGGGGATCTCCCGGTTGCGGCGACTTGCCTGGGCATCGATGCATGCATCCAGATCGAGAAAGTCACCGGTTTCCAGCCGGCGCTCCCGCTGGAACGCATTCACATTGGCACCGGAGATCAGAGAGGTGAGAGAACTTTGTATCCTGGTTTCTTGCGTGAGGCTCCGCAACAGACCGTTTGCCGCCTTTCGCGGTGCCTCAGTGACATGAACAGTGCACCAGTCCGGGCGCATGCGGCGGCTGACATGATCGTATTCGGGATAGGTGATCAGCCGGGTTACCGCGTCCTCATCTCGAAGCCGTAGCTTTTCCGCAGCCGCGGCCTCTTCCTCGCGCTTTTCTTGCTCTTCGGGCTCCTGCCGGTCGGCCTCGTCGCGTTCTTGTTGCTCCAGGCGCACACCTTCCGTTTTAACCGCAACATCCATCTCGATCAGGTCCGGTTCCTCATCGAAGGTCCAGATACCGAGGTTGTCGTCCCTGTAGGCCGGCTGCACCATATAGGTGCGGGCGTCGAACTGCAGCCGCATCTGCCCCAGATCGTTGGCAAGCAGTCCGCCAATTCTTCGGCAGAAGGTCTGGTCGTTGGGGGTCGCCGCAAAGGCTTCCTCGAACAGGCGTTTTCCTTTCTCCACCCAACCGTTGGTATCGCTGTATTCCGGATCTATCAGCGTGCGCGACAACCGTGCCATCAAGGTTGTCGCCAGGTCTGCGGAGCGTGCATCCATGGTGTGGAAGCTGCTCCAGAGAGACCTCAGTCCCGGCATCTTTTGCAGAGCGAGCCGTTCGACCCGCGCGTCTTCAAGCAAGGAGATAACGGCGACTTGCAAGGGTTTCAGGGACATTCGCTCAAACACCTGCTGGGTGAAGGCAATGTGAGCGCCGACATGGGCAAGAGCCGCATGATAAAGCTTCAGGCTGTCCGCGCGGTCGAAACCCGGAAACCCCGACGGCAGACGAATGCCATCCCGCCCGAACCCGGCCCTGCGACGCATTTGCTCCGGAGCTGTGGCCGGGGTTTCGACAATGGGCGGAAGCTGACCCCACAAGGCGGCATGAAACGTCTTCAACCGAAGCTCTTCATCGTCAAAACGCAAGACTGACGACTGCCGGTCAAGAAAGTGCCGCGCTTCCGGGTCTTCACCAGCGAGAAACAACCGCGCCTTTTCGCGGTTCGTCAGTCTGAGTGCCAACCCCATGCCGACGAATGTCCTGTAGCCGGACAAGCCGATTTCTGCCAGGGATCTGTCAGACGTCTCAAGCAGTGCTTCAACGGCTTCCGGCAAGTCGCGTCCGGTCCGTTCCAAAAGCGCGCACCACTCCGAAAAAGCAGGAAATGTCTTCAAGTGCTGCGCTGCGCGAGCCGCTGTATTCGGCACCCTTGCCGATGCGCGCCGGCCGGAACGAATGGCAATCCAGGAAACCAGGCGTCCGAGATCGGCTGCGGCTTCTTCCGAAACCGCCTCTGCAACCATCGGGCCACAAATACGATAGGCTTGCGTTACGGTTTCGCCGTAACCGGCCTGGGCAATCCGGGACAGGGCTTTAGTCCAGACGGCAGACATTTGCCGTTCATATTCGCGCGTCTCAACGGTGTTGGTCTTTGCCGTGGCAGCCTCGGTCATCGTCGCCGCCATGTCTTACAGGCAGGCAGAAACAGCGGAGGACATCGCAGCGCGGATCTCCGGCTCATCCACGAGCGGCAGCACGATGGCAATCTGGCAGGCCTCTTCCAGCGGCACGCCTTGCGCTGTCAACTGTCCAGCCGCAATCAACATGCGCGTCGATGCACCTTCTCGCAGTCCGTGCCCCTTCAGGTTCCGGGATCTTTCCGCAACCCGGACAAGAACCCTTGCTGTTTCAGGCTCGACGCCGGCTTCGCGCGCCACGATTTCCGCTTCGATTGCCGCATCCGGATAGTCGAAGGAAATCGCGCAGAACCGCTGCCGGGTGGATTCCTTCAGATCTTTAAGCACACTCTGATAGCCGGGGTTGTAGGAGATCACGAGCTGAAAGTCCGGATGCGCCTGGACCAGTTCATTCTTCTTTTCCAGCGGCAAATGGCGGCGATGATCGGTCAGGGAATGGATGACGACCGTCGTGTCCTGCCGCGCTTCCACCACTTCATCGAGGTAACAGATTGCACCGTGCCGGACGGCCGCCGTCAACGGGCCGTCGTGCCAGACAGTACCGTCGGCATCCAGCAGAAACCGTCCGACCAGATCCGACGCGGTCATGTCCTCATGACAGGACACCGTGACGAGAGGACGCTTCAGCCGCCAGGCCATATGCTCGACAAACCGCGTTTTTCCGCATCCCGTCGGTCCCTTCAGAAGGATCGGCAACCGTGCGGCATAGGCGGCTTCATAATGGCCGACCTCCTGTGCAAAGGGGCGATAAAAGGGTTCGCTGACAATGCGATAGGCGTCAATAGGGTCCTCAACCGGACCAGCTAGCGGTGCATTCATTCCTGGACTTCCTGTTGAAGACGCAGCAGCGGGGGAAATCGCTGCAGCGCCAGGAGGATGCGGCGCTGCGAACCGCATCGCTCGGGAGGATCGCTGGATCAGGCCGTGCCGCCAGGTTGCTGGCCTGCGGCAAGAGCTGATCGATTTCGAACCGGGCGAGAGACCTCCCGCCCGGATTGGACCTGAGCCCTAGCGGTGGGTGCTTGCGCCGTTCGGGATGCCTTCCATCGGGCATTCCTCGGTGCCAACCGTCGTGCGGGTCATGGCCTCGACCATCTCCCGCGTTCCTTCCGGATCGTTCACCCAGTTGGCGTAGAAATTATAGGGGCAGGCTGCCTGGCCCTTGTCGCCATCACCGGAGTTGATCGTGCCGGTGTAGCCACGGTGCAGCAGTTTGAAGAGGTGGTTCTGCGACTGCATGTTCTTGCGGGCATCGCGGATCCCCGACACCGACATCTGGGCATATTGAATGCCGTTTTCTTCGGTGCCGCATTCCCCCAGCGTCCGGCCGTCGAAACCGATCAGGGCCGAATGGCCGAAATAGGAATAGACGCCATCGAAGCCGGCGGCATTTGCAACCGCCACATAGCAGTTGTTCGCCCAGGCCATGGATTTGGAAATCTGGATCTGCTGCTCCTTGGCCGGATACATGTAGCCCTGGCAGCGGATGATGAGTTCCGCCCCGCGCATGGCGCAGTCACGCCAGATTTCCGGATAGTTGCCGTCGTCACAGATGATCAGGCTGATCTTCATGCCCTTCGGGCCTTCCGAGACGTAGGTGCAATCGCCCGGATACCAGCCTTCGATCGGCACCCAGGGCATGATCTTGCGATATTTCTGGACGATCTCGCCCTTGTTGTTCATCAGGATGAGCGTGTTGTAAGGCGCCTTGTTTGGGTGATCCTCGTGTCGCTCGCCTGTCAGGGAGAACACGCCCCAGACGTTAGCCTTCTTGCAGGCTTCGGCAAAGATGGCCGTTTCCTCTCCAGGCACCTGGGAAGCGGTTTCGTACATCTCCTTGGGGTCATACATGATCCCGTGGGTGGAATATTCCGGGAAGATCACCAGGTCCATGCCCGGAAGGCCGACCTTCATTCCCGCGATCATGTCCGCGATGTTGCGGGCATTGGCCAGCACTTCCTCGCGGGTATGCAGACGCGGCATCTTGTAGTTGACCACCGCCACGCCGACGGTGTCGTTGCTGCTGGAAATATCACCGTGATACATCAATTCCTCCTTCTAGGAACGGGTTGCCGCGCCTCAGACCACGAGGTGTTCGTGGACAAGGTCGTCGGACAGTTGGGCAATGCCGGAAGTGACCGCGACGGTGCCGCGGTCGAGAATCGCGAACCGGTTCGAGGCCCGGCGTGCGAAAGTGAGGTTCTGCTCCACCAGAACGATGGTGAGGCCCCTGGTTCGGTTCAGGTCGATCAGGACATCCTCGATCTGCTCGACGATGTTGGGCTGGATGCCTTCCGTCGGCTCATCGAGCAGAAGCACCTTGGGCTGGGAAAGAAGCGCCCGACCGATTGCAAGCTGCTGCTGCTGACCTCCGGAAAGGTTACCGCCCCGCCTGTTCAGGAACTCCTTCAGGATCGGAAACAGCTCCAGCACCCAGTCGGCGATCTCGCCCTGCCCCGATTGGGCGGCGAAGGTGCCGATCATCAGGTTCTCGCGCACGGTGAAGGCCGGCAGGATGCCGCGGCCTTGCGGGACATAGCCGATGCCGGCGAGCGCTCTTGCGTGCGTCGGCAGGCTGTTCAATTCCATTCCGTCCAGCTTGACCGAACCGGACGTGCGGCTCATCAACCCGAGGACACTGCGAAGAAGCGTCGTCTTGCCCACGCCGTTACGGCCGAGAACGGAGAAAAAATCACCCTCGTCAATATCCATGGAAACGGACTGGAGCGCACGGCTTCGGCCGTAGAAACCATCGAGACCGTTCAGCTCAAGCATGGCCGGCCTCCTTCGTTCCAAGGTATGCTTCCTTCACCCGCGGGTCGCTGGAAACTTCCTCCAGCGAACCTTCGGCAAGCAGCTTGCCCTGGTGCATGACCGAAATGGTTTCAGCGATGTCGCGCACGAATCCCATGTCGTGCTCGACGACAATCAGCGTGTGCTCGCCCCGCAGCCTGTTGAACAGCTCGGCCGTCTTGCCGGTTTCCTGCGCGGTCATGCCGGCTGTCGGCTCGTCCATCAGGATGAGTGTCGGGTTCTGGGCCAGGATCAGCGCGATCTCCAGCCATTGCGTCTGACCGTGAGACAGATGTCCGGCAGCAAGATCGAGATCGTCCTGAAGGCCGACCAGAACCGCAAGACGTTCGATGTCCTCGTCGTCGTGACTTGCACCGAAACGCACGAGGTTGGCCAGAACGCCGGTGTTTCGTGATTGACCGATATTCAGGTTTTCCCGAACGGTCAGTTCGCGGAAGACACTCGGCACCTGGAACTTGCGCCCGATACCGACGCGGGCGATCTGATATTCCTTCAGGGTATGGATCGCCTCGCCCTTGAAGCGGATCTCGCCGGAGGTCACACGGGTCTTGCCGCAGATCAGGTCGAGCGCCGTGGTCTTGCCAGCACCGTTCGGTCCGATCAGGCACCGCAGTTCGCCGCTGTTCACATCCAGCGACAGTCCTGAGATCGCCTGGAAACCGCCGAAGGACACACTGACGTCCCGAAGGCTGAGGTGGTCGGTTGCCGTCTTCATGACGCCGCCTCCGTGGTTTTCATGACATTGCTCGCGGATTTCCTGGCGCTGCCGGCGAAAAAAGGCAGCCGGTCGACGGCCATCGAGACGGCACCTGCAATGCCTTTCTGCAGAAACAGGACTGCGAGTACGAACAGCCCCCCCATGATCAGCATCCAGCTTTCCAGGAAGACTTCGGATTCCGATAGGGCACCCTGGACGCCGGTCACGATCAGGGCTCCGATGGCAGCCCCAAGAAGGCTCTGCCGGCCGCCCACGGCGACCCAGATCACCACGGAAAGGCTGAGCGGCACGCTAAGGAATGTCGGCGAGGCGAATTCCATCACGATCGTGTAGAGCATGCCTGCCAGACCGGCGATGCCGGCCGACAGCGAGAAGACGAAGATCTGATAGAGCGCGACGTCGTAGCCGAAGAAGCGGACCCGGTTTTCCTGATCGCGGATCGCTTGCAGGATCATGCCGGTCTTGCTGCGGGTAACCGCGAGCGACAGGAGCAGCACGACACACAGGCACAGCGCGACCAGGTAATAGGTTGTCGCGGAATAGGCGTCGAAGAAGAAACCGGCCACTTCGAACTGGGCGAGATCCGTGATGCCGTTGAAGCCGCCGGTGTAGCGCTGCTGATCGATGATCAGGAGATTGACCACCACCAGAACGGCCAGCGTGATGATCGACGCATAGACACCGGTGATGCGCCCACGAAACATGAACCAGCCGAGCAGCGCAGCAAAGGCGGCAGGGATCAGGAGCCCCGCCAGAATGGCGAAGGTCATGGAGTGAAACGGCGCCCAGAACCAGGGCAGTTCGGTGACATTGTTCCAGACCATGAAGTCCGGAAGCCCTTCGCTGCCGGTATGTACCGGCACGGTGCGAAGCTTGAGGCCCATGGCCATGGCATAGGACCCCAGGCCAAAGGTGGCTGCCTGGCCGAGATTGAGAATTCCGGCGTAGCCCCAGGAGAGACTGAGCGAGACTGCCAGGATGGCGAAGACCAGGTAGCGGGAATATTTGTTCAGGAGAAACGCATCGTCCAGCACGGACGGCACGAGCAAGATGGCTGCACAGAACGCCAGATAGAGCACCAGCCGTGCTGTTGATTTTCCAGTCAGGTTCATTGAATTGCGATCCTTTTTCCGGCCGTGATCACGAGCGCACACGGGTCGAGAACAGGCCTTCGGGCCGAAAGCGGATGAGGATGACGATCGCCAGCAGGACCAGCGCCTTGGCCAGGGTGTCGTTGCTGTGGAAGGCCAGGAAACCCGAAAGTTCACCCAGGATCCCGGAGCTTGCGACAGTGCCGAGCAGGCTCTGGGCACCACCAAGGACAACCACCATGAAGGCGTCGACAACGTAGGTCGTCCCCATTTCCGGAGAGACGCTCTTCAGCGGCGACACGAGCGCACCGGCGAGACCGGCAATGCCGGCGCCATAGGCGAAGGTCGACCGGTAGATGCGGGCGGAATTGATGCCGAAACTGGAGGCAATCTCCCGGTTCTGGGTAATCGCGCGCAGTTTCAGCCCGAAGCTGGTGCGTCGGTAGATGACCCAGGTGAGCCCGAAGAGGACAAGCGCAAGACCGAGGATGAACAGCCGATAGGCGGACTCGCTCGCGCCGAACAGGGACACGCTGCCACTGAGGAACGTCGGGATCTCGACATAACGCAGCTCGCCACCGGCAATCAGCCGGATCGCCTGCTGCGCCATCACGCCAATGCCCCAGGTCGCCAGGATGGTGTCGAGCGGCCGGTCGTAGAGATGGCGGATGACCAGGGCTTCCACGGCCCAACCGAACACCGCGAGAATGAAAAAGATCGGGATCAGGCTTTCCAGCAATCCCATGCCAAGCTGGGACTGCAGAAACCAGGCGCAATAGGCGCCCAGCATGACGAATTCGCCATGCGCGAGATTGATGACCCCGGTCACGCCGTAGATGACGGCGAGGCCAAGGGCGACCAGCATCAGGATCGAAGCGATACTGAGACCGGTCAGGAGTTGGGAGACGACAAGTTCCATCTGCAAGCCTTCAAGGTCTGGAAAACATCAGGTCATGGAAAAGCCGGGCGGCGTGACGACACACCGCCCGTTTGCGCGCGTCAGCTGCTCTTCAGACCGTCAGCGGTGCAGACCTGGCCGTCGTAGGCCTTGTAGGGAATGGGCTCGAGCCAGTCGGCGGACTGTTGCAGGATCTCGAACTGGCCATCCGACTTGCACTGGCCGATCTTCGGTCTCAGCCAGGTATGAAGGTTCTCGCCCTCGATCTTGACCAGTCCCTGCGGCGCGTTGAACTGCTCGCCCTTGACGGCCTCGCGGATGGTGGTGGGATCGATATCGTCCGGCGACAGTTTCTCGACGGCCTGCTTGAACAGATGCACCTGGAAATAAGACGGCTCGGAGACGAAATGCGTGACCTTGTCGCCGCCCCAGCGGGACTTGTAGGCCTCTACGAATTTCTGGTTTTCCGGTGAATCCCAGACCATGAAATATGGTGCGGAGGTGAAATGCCCCGCGGCAGCGGCACCGCCCATCGCCGCCACTTCGTTTTCCGAGGTGGTCAGGCTCGCCATTGGCATCTTTTCCGGGTCGAGACCGGCCGCATGATACTGTCGGTGCAGGGCGACAACGGAATCGCCGACCACCGTCGAGAAGATCACGTCCGGCTTTTCCGCCTTCAGCTTGTTGATGACGGACGAGAATTCCGAATGGCCGAGCGGCACATATTCCTCGTGAACGACTTCGGCTCCAAGTTCGGCCAGCAACTTCTTGCAGTAGTTGTTCTCTTCCTTCGGATAGATGTAATTCGACCCGATCAGGTACCAGCGCTTGCCGAAATTCTTCACCAGCCAGGGCACGAACTCGTCCTGCTGCTGATTGGGAACAGCACCTGTGTAAATGACATTCTTCGAGCACTCGCGGCCCTCGTAGAGGGTCGGATACCAATAGAGATTGTCCCGCTTTTCGAACACGGGCAGCACGGCCTTCCGGCTGGCCGAGGTATAGGAGCCGAAGACCGAAACGCATTTGTCCTGGAGGACAAGCTTGCGGGCCTTTTCCGCGAAAGTCGCCGGATCAGAAGCCGGGTCCTCAACCACCGGAACGATCTCCATGCCGTTGACACCGCCGGCGGCGTTGATTTCCTCGATCGCCATGATCGTCGCCTTGTTGAGCGACTCTTCGATAATCGCAGTCGTCCCGGTCAGCGAGAACAGAACCCCCACCTTGATCTGGCCGCCGGCGGCGCGCGCCAGTCCGCTGTTCTTGCTCCAGATATGCGGGAAGGTGCCGAGACCGGCTGCCCCGAAAGCGGCCGACCCGAGAAGAAAATTGCGCCTGTTGGTTTTCACGTTGCTGCTCCATAAACAAAAAAAGCCCCGTCCGCCCTGCCCTGCGGCAGCTCGTTCGGGGCATCGTCGCCTCTGATTTTTGTGAACGCGGCTATGGTGCCGCTGAGGGAAATGTCTGAATTTCAGACAACAAAAAACCCCACGTTCCGCCAAGACGAAAACCGTGGGGCTCTTTTACCCGGATGTACGTGGCGCTGTTGCCACGAATAACTCTGAAAGATTAGCTAAGAAGTTCGTGCGAGTCAATTATCGCATTTGCAACTGCGCCGATAGTTACGCGCCGTTCCATCGCCTGTCGACGCAAATAGTTGTAAGCTTCCTCTTCGCTTACATTCTTGACGCGAACCAACAGAGACTTTGCACGCTCAACAAGGCGCATTGTTCTGAGATTTTCGTCAAGTTTATCGATCCGGTTTCTTAGTCGACGCTCGTAAAGAAAGTGCTCGCGCGCCAGAGCGACGCAAGTCTGGACCGCGCGCTGGACGACCGGATAGTGCAGCACGCCATGGGCAGCGCAATTATGGATCAGCTTGAGATCCAGATTGCTGACACCGCGATCCACCAACACCAGACCGGCTTCCGGCTCTCCCGGCAACCAGGGGATACGTTTGGGCATGTCCTCGACCAGCGTGCAGAACACAAGATCGCAATCGACAGGCAACTGCGGCGGGATCGGCCAGATATGGCGCACCTCGCAACGCAGGCGCTGCAACTCCCGGATCAGGCGTTCGCCATCCGCATCGGGTTCGACGATAACCGCGATCCTGAGGTTCTGATGCGGAGTTGTCGCGGTGGCGTTCTTGCGCATGGCAGCCGCTGCCGACGTTCGTTGCGAAAGCGGACGCTTGGTCGTCTTGGCCGCCGCGGTTGTGTCCATTTCCAGTGTCTCCCCGGTTGTCTGCTTGTTTGTCCAGGTTCTTCGGGAGGTTTGTGTCAGCTGTATTCGAGGCATCGGCCGTACCCAATCAAGTAAGGATCCGCCTTCACGCTGGAGGGCGATTCAAAAACGATATCGAACTGGCCGCTGCGGTTCGCGCGGCCGATGCGGGTCCACAGGTCGGCATGGCCCCACACGGGGTTGATGGAAACTTCGCCCTGCGGGGCATCGAATTCCGATCCCATGACCGACTGGCGGATCATCGAGGTGTCCATGGAGTTGGTCTCGGCAAGGGTCTTGGCGAAGACATTCACCTGGAAATAGGACGCCTCCAGACACATGTTGGTCGGCTCGTCCTCGCCGTAGCGCTTCTTGTAACGGTCGATGAAGGTCGCATTACGGTCGTTGCCGACACCCTGGAAATAGGAAGCGGCGGTCAGATGGCCGTCGCCGACATCATATCCCATCGCCCGGATCTCGGCCTCAGTGGTTGTCAGGCTGGCGATCGGCATCACTCTCGGGTCGATGCCGAGATCGGCATAGGCCTGATAGAGATATGTGGTCGTGTTGCCGACCACGGTGGAGAAGATCACGTCCGGCTGCACCTGCCGGATTTCGCGCATGATCGGTACGAAGGAACTTCTGTCCGCTCCCAGCCGGACATAACTCTCGCCGACGACACTGCCGCCGTTGTTGCGGATCAGCTCCCGCATGATGCGATTGGATTCGCGCGGATAGATGTAGTCCGACCCCACGAAATAGAACCGCGTTCCGTAGAGCTCCATCAGGATCCGGCACAGCTGGACACTGTTCTGGTTGGGTGTTGCTCCCGTGTAGATCACGTTGGAGGAAAACTCGAAGCCTTCGTAAAGCGTCGGATACCACAACAGGCCGTTCAGTCGCTCAACCACGGGCAGAACGGCCTTGCGGCTGGACGAGGTGTAACAGCCGAATATCGTGCTGCAGCCGTCCTCGACCATAAGCTTCTTTGCAAGAAGCCCGTAGTTGCGTGAGTCCGAACCCGGGTCATAGATAATCGGCTCGATGGGCCGTCCGTTGATCCCGCCGCTATCATTGATTTCATCGATCGCCGTCAACGTCCCGCGCAACTGGGTTTCCTCGATCACCGACATGTAGCCGGACTGCGAGAACAGCACACCGACGCGCCACGGTTCGGAAGTTTTGCATGAACTGGTCAACCCAAACTCTCCCCTTTCAGTCCTGCGCCGGCCGCCAAAGCGGCCGGCCGGGCTGGCCTTGCCTGTCAGGCACTACCCGCAAGTATTTCCTTCAGCTTCCCGTCCAGAAACGCCACATCAACCGGGCTGGTGCCCGGCCCACCTGCAAAATGTCCCCATATGGATTCAATCGGAATCAACGTCGCATTCGGCATGTTCGCGACTTCGATTTCGCTGTCTTCCGGCGGGAAGTATAGATCCGTTCGGCCGGGCATCACATATGCCTTCGATTGTATTGCCCCCAGCGCCTTCTTGTAATCGCCATGGTAGATGTCGTTGGCGCTGATATCGCCATTCTGCCAGGTCCAGAGCATGGCCAGCAGGTTGTTGACGTCCTTGGGAAGGAAAAATCCTTCCCAGAACGCAACCAGGAAATCCTCCAGTGAGGAATATCCAAGCGTCTTCAGGTCCAGTTCTTCCCGATAGAAGGATTGCGAGAACCCCCAACCGGCATAGACACGCGCCATCGCCCGAAGCCCTCGTTCCGGCTTCTTCTCGTACCAGCCTTCCAGAAAGGCGGCATCGGCTGTCAGGGCCGCTTTCACCCCTTCCAGGAACACGAAGTTGTGCCGGGAGCATTTGGCGGACCCGCAAAACGGCACGATCCTCTCGACCATGTCGGGATACATCGCGCCCCAGTGGAAGGTCTGCAGCGCCCCCATGGACCAGCCCGTGACCATCTTGATGCGCTCGACACCGAACTTCTGTGTCATGAGCTGGTGCTGTGCGCGGACGTTGTCATAGGCGGTCACTTTCGGAAACCGCGCCGCGTTGTAGGGCTCGGGCGTGTTGGACGGCGAAGATGACAACCCGTTGCCGAACATGTTCGGGATCACGATGAAATACTCATCGGGATCCAGCGCCATGCCCTTGCCAACCAACCATTCGTTGTCGACGTGCTGGCCGGAATACCAGGTCGGGTAAACGATGACATTGTCCTTGGCCGCGTTGAGCTTGCCGAAGGTCTTGTAGGCGAGCTTGCACTCGCGAAGCGTTGCACCGCTCTGAAAGGTGAAGTCACCCAGTTCGTAAATTTCGTAGTCCGCCATGGAAGGCTATCCTCTGGTTTTTGGTATTGTCCGGCGGCCTAAGCCGCCGGAAATGGGTCAGGCACCGGCCCTTGCGGCCTCTGGCATCCGGTTGAACAGGAGGTAGGCAACCCCACCGGCAAGCCCTGCGGAAATTGCCGTCGAAAACTGCGGCGCATAGAACTCGACGATCACCGCAACGATGGAACCTGCAGCCCAGGCGGCGAATGCAGTTGGGCGCCAGTCACGGTCGATCGTGGCGTTGCGGCGCTGCAGATACTGGTCAACCAGAATGATCGCGCCGATCGGCGGAACCAGGATGCCGAGCAGGGAAAGCCACTGAATGAAGAACGCCCAGACGTTGCCGGCGGCAATGACGATGCCGATGACACCCAGGACAACCGCCATCAACCGCATGCGGCTGTTGAGAATGCGCGACCAGCCGGTTGCGGCATTGTAAAGGCAATGAGCGCAGACAGAGCCGAGATTGCAGTAGAGAAAGAGGAAGGCAAGGACACTCAGAAAGGTCAGCTGCTTGCCGTTCATGTAGCCGAACATGTTGTCCGTGCCGAAGGGATTGGCATCGGGAACCGCAAGGGCTGCCGTCATGATGCCCCCGACCAGCATGGCGCACATGTTGGCGAACGGAAAGGCGCTGAACGTTGCGATGACGGATGCCTTGGTATCCTTTGCCCAACGGTTGAAGTCCGCAGTCACTGTCCCGGCATCGATGAACAGGGCGATGACCACTGTCAGTCCGACACCCATGGACATGGTCGCCGCGCCGTTGTTGCCGGGATAAGCCGCGATCTCCGCCCAGCTTGTCGTCGACAGGCTGTCGGCAACCACCCAGCCGCCAAGCAGCACGAACAAGGGCACCGACACCAGCCCGATCAGGTGAAGCCCGTGTACGCCGACGAAGGTGATGCCGATGTAAAGCAGGCCGGCGATCACGGTCATCGCGACATAGTTCAGCTCGTAGGCCGAGCTGATCAAGGATCCCGTGATGCCGGTTTGCACCGCGTACCAGCCGAGCAGCAAGGTCGACAGCAGGCCGGAGGCAAGCATGTATCCCTTCCGTCCGAAGACCACACTGGCAAGAAGTGCGAAATTCATGCCCCTGCGCGTACCCAGAACTCCCAGCAGGCCGACATAGGCAAACATGATCAGATTGCCCAGGAGCATCGCCCAGACCGCATTTGTGAAGCCCATGCCCAGAACCAGGAGGGACCCGGTCATGGCGCCGGTGATGATCATCGGAAATCCGATCCAGACAGTCGTGACTGAAAAGGTGCTCCTGCGGGCCGACATCGGGACCGGCGTGTGTTCATATTCTTCTCCGAGAACATGATCCACTTCGTCCAAGGCTTCCGCCTCGCCGTGTAACTTGCTCATTTTTACCCCTCATTTTTTATTGTTCTGCCGCGCCCCGGCAATTGTTCGGGGTTTCTCTCGCGGCACATCGCTGAGCGCAAAAGAAAAGGCCTCCCTACAGCTTCGTTTCCGAAGACATAGAGAGGCCTTTTCGCCTGCGAATTTTAAAGTGGCCCCGTTGCCACGTTCCAATCACTTGGAGATTGAAACGTTATCGAGAGGTTTTACTTCTGTCAACAAAATCGGCACACGGCTTCTGTCGAATTTTTGACCAGCCACCTAAAAGATATTTCTTATTAATTTCAATTAATTACAGCATATGCATTACATAAGCGCCCGTCAGACAAACATCAAAGCACTCTATTCGGGCAGCTGTTTCGCGAGGTCAGGGGTTGGAATTTTCTTTCGCCAAGCCCTGACACCAGTTTTCGAAAATGGCGCAACATCGGCCTCTGCAACTGCGTAGTCCGCCTGCTGTGACGCGCTTCTGCGTTTGTCTCGATGCCTATTCCTGGGTCAGATGCTCGAAGAAGGTCGAGCCTGAATAGTCTTTCCGGAAAAGGCCCAGATCACCCAATGCAGGAACCACCTGTTCCAGGAGCAGGCGCACCGCGTCCAGAGATCCACCCGGAAAGGCGACGAAACCGTCGATCGCACCTGCCGCTGCCCAATCCATGATTTGTGCGACCGCATCGGAAGGTGTGCCGACGACGAGCCAATGGGCCGAGCCGATAACCTCCGGCCGGCACAACAGGTCTTCGACGGCCGGTTCGTCCCGCTCGATCATCCGCCGCAGAAGTTGCGAATGGGTGCGGCTGCGCACCGTTTCCGGTGGCGGGGGCAGGTCCGTGGCTTTCACCTGTCGTTTTGCCGGCCAGTCGCAAAGATCGAGCCCGGTCATTTCCAGAACTGTTGCCAGGCACCTGTCCCGGCTCACGCGTGCGTTGGTTTCGGCAAAGAGCTCCTCGGCCTCCGCCCTGGTCGGCGCAAGGTAAAGGCTCAACCCCGGCAAAACCCGGATATCGTCGCCCTTTCGTCCGCGCTGTTCAGCCCGTTTGCGCAAATCGGCACGCAAGTCCATGGCTGCAGCCTTGTCCGGTGTCGAGGCGAAGATCGCGTCCGCCACCGAAGAGGCAAAGTCACGGCCTGCGCCAGAAGCCCCTGCCTGCACAAGCGGTATCCGTGTCTTGCCGAAGCGCGGCAAGTTGAGCGGGCCTTTCACGTTGAAGAACGAACCTTCGTGGTCGACCGGTTTGACGAGTTCCGCGTCGGCGAACAGCCCGCTTTCCCTGTCGAGCTTGAGAGCTTCATAAGGAAAACTCTCCCAGAGCAGCCGGACGACTTCGGTAAATTCGGCGGCCCGTGCGTAGCGTTCCTCCGGGCTCGGCATTTCGGACAGACCGAAATTCGCGTTGCCGTCCAGAGCGGTGACGATGTTCCAGCCGGCCCGCCCGTTGCTGAGCCAGTTCAGCGACTGGATCTGCCGGGCGACGATATAGGGTGGAAAGAAGGTCGTCGACGCTGTCGACAAGAGCCCGATCCTCGACGTCTCGCGCGCGATCGAGGCCAGCAGCAATGTCGGGTCAAGACTGGCAAACCCGGTGCCGGATGCCAGCAGCCCGGTGTTCAGAAACAGCGAGTCCGGCAGAAACGCAAAGTCCAGTTTGGCCTGCTCCGCGCGCAGTGCGACGTCGAGATAAAAATCACTGCCGTAAAGGCCTTCCACGCCACTGTCCGCACGACGCCACGCGTCGCCGCTGAGCCATGTCGGGGCGAGCGACATGCCGATATGCAATTTCTTTGAGGGGGTCATCAAATCCGCTCTTGATTGGATTGGAAACGAGTTGGAGGGCTGGCTTTGGGTTTGCTGGCTCGTTTCGGATAGTATAAAGACTTCTGCATTGCAGAAGGTCAAGAGGTCGAAATTGCTGGAGACAACACACGTAAGCGCGGCTTACGGACCCTTGAATGTGCTCAGTGATGTCTCCGTCCGGTTCAGCAAAGGCCGGCTTACGGCGATCGTCGGGCCGAACGGGTGCGGCAAGTCCAGCCTGTTGAAAGCCATCATGGGCTTCCTGCCGATCAGCGCCGGCGACATTCTGCTGGAAGGCGCGCCTCTCCATGGCATCGGCCGGAAAGCTCTTGCCCGCCGGATTGCTTATCTGCCTCAGGATTGCTTCTGCCCGGATTACATGACACTTGGCGAGCTGATCGAGCTTGCCGGCTATTCGCGGTATTCGCTGACGGGTGGTCCGTCGGCGCAGGATCGTGATCTCTTCAAACAGGTTCTGGAGACGGTCGGCCTGAGCGACCGGGCCGGTTTTCCCGTCAACAAACTGTCCGGTGGCCAGCGTCAGCGCGCCTGGATCGCAATGGTTCTGGCACAGGATACCGATGTCATCCTGATGGACGAGCCAGTCAATCATCTGGACATGAAATACCAGTTCGCCGTTCTCGAACTTGTCAGGGAGTTGATCGAAACCCACGGCAAGACGGTGATTGCCGTTCTGCACGACCTGAACCTGACCACCGCCTTCGCCGACGAGGTCGTGCTGATGCAGTCAGGCCGGTGCATTACGGCAGGACCGGTCGCAGACACGGTTACCAGTGACAACATCGAACAGGTCTTCGGTCTCAGGACCCAGATCTTTCCGCGCGATGGGCGCCTCGTCTGCTTCCCGGAGCGCATTGGGCACGCATCGGTAGCCTGATGGACCGGCGTAGTCTCCACCTTCTGCTCATCCTTGCAATGCTTGTCATCGTACTGGTGGTGCATTTGTTCTTCGGTTTCCACGCGGCCGATCTGCCGAACCTGATTGCCGCGCTCCAGCGTTTCGAAGCTCAAAGTTACGAAGAAGCGGTCCTTCTGTTCCAGCGTTTGCCGCGCACCCTGATTGCGATTTACGCCGGCGGCATTGCCGCGGCCAGCGGCTTCGTCCTGCAAAGCCTGGTGCGCAATCCCCTGGCCTCCCCTGCCACACTGGGCGTCAATTCAGGTGCGGCTCTCTTTCTCGTTGCCAGTGCACTGCTATTCGGTGCCAGCGCCGAGCTGCAGGGCATTGCGGCGCTTGCCGGAGCACTTGCCGGCTTTCTTTCCAGCCTTGCAGTTGCCCGGCTCGCAGGGCGCCGGAACGACCCGCGCGGATTGTCTCTTATTCTGTCCGGCGCCCTGGTTTCCATGCTGTTCACCGGCATGACCAACGCCTTGCTGTTGTCCGACCCGGCCCGGCGGGCCGATTTCCTGAGTTGGGTAACCGGCAACATCAACCACGTCTATATGGACCGCCTTGCCATGTTCTGGTGGATCGGGGCCCTTTCCGTCGCAATCCTGCTGCTGTTTGCCCGGCCGCTGACCCTGATCCTGTTGGGCGCCGACAAGGCCGCCTCAACCGGTGTCAACGTTCCTCTTGTCTCACGTCTTGCCATCGGAGCAGCCGTTCTCGGGTCCGGCTCCGCGGTTGCAGTGTGCGGTCCGATCGGCTTTGTCGGGCTGGTCGTGCCGCATATCGTGCGCCCCTTCATGGGCAACAATCTTGTTCACGCCCTGCCCGCCTCCCTGATCGTGGGAGCGATTGTCGGTCTGGTTGCGGACCTCATCGCACGGGAAGCCTTTTACCCCTACGTCGTGAACACCGGCCTGGTTACGGATCTGATCGGCGGCATCGTATTCATCGTGATCGTCAAACGCTTCTATCTCTCCCCCGGTAGCCGGGAGGCCTCATGATCAGAGGCGGTAGAGCAATCGACGGCAAACGGGTGCTGCGTCTGGCCGGCGGACTTCAGATGAGGACCGGCAATCTGCTTGCCGGAGCCTGTCTTGTGGCTGCTGCGCTTGCACTTGCAGCTCTTGCCACCGGCCTCGGGCTGACGGACACCGGGCTAACCGATCTTTTCCGAACGCTTGCCGGTGAACAATTGCCGGGTGCAGAGGACTATGCCCTCTGGACGGTCCGCCTGCCGCGGATCCTGCTCGGGTTCATGGTCGGCTGGGCGGTTGCACTTGCCGGGGCAATGCTTCAGTCGGTTGCCAGGAACCCGCTGGCTGACCCGGGACTTTTCGGCTTCAGCCAGGGGTCGATGACGATGATCATGTTGCTGCTGGTCTTCCTGCCTGCGGCACCCAAGAGCCTTGTGGTTCTTGCTGCGCTCGCCGGTGGGCTGACGGTTGCCGGTCTGCTTTTGTGGCTTGTCGGCAGCGAGCGATCCAGCGGCCTTTCCATCGTCCTGATGGGGATAGCAATCGAGACTGTCCTGTCTTCCTTCGGATCGCTTCTCATCCTGTATCTGCCGACCGAGACCTCCATCGCCCTTTCCGAGTGGCTGGCCGGCTCGCTGTTCCAGGCCAACTGGACAGTCATCGCCGCCTTTACGCCGTTGTTCGTTCTCAGCCTCGCGGCGATCTTCGTTCTCGGCCCTGCCATGGCCACATATGATCTGGGCAGCGAAATGGCGATGGCATTGGGCGAACCTGTTGGCCGTTCACGCCCTTTGATCCTGCTCACTGCCGTTGTGCTGAGCTCCGCTGCCGTAACGGCGGTTGGCCCCCTGGTCTTTCTCGGCGTGCTGGCACCTCACATCGCCGGCTTTCTTTCACCGGCCGTCGCCCGGGCGCGGCTTTTCCTGTCTGCCTTGATGGGCGGGATCCTCGTCCTGATCGCCGATGCACTGACACGCGGGCTTGGCGGCTCGCTGCCAATGCCTCTCGGTCTCAGCTTGACCCTGGTCGGCGTGCCGCTCTTCATCATCGCGCTGCGTCTGCAGGCGCTGCGCAAACTCCAGTCACACTGAAAGGATCTTCATGCGTTTTCTCGTCTCCTGCGCAATTGCAGCCCTACTGGCGACAAGTCCGGTCCTTGCAGCCGAGCGCACCGTCACCGACGACACGGGCCGGAAGGTCACGATACCGGAGCAGCCCGAACATATCGTCGTCATGCACGAGCCGTTGCTCGGCATTCCGCTGATGGATCTCGGCCTCAATCTTACCGGCAGCTTCGGCCGGGCGGACGACGGCAGTTTCGTTATCGCGGTAGACTTCATCGACACCGTTCTCGGCGAAGGCAAAACGAAACCAAAGGGTTTCGGCCCCGTCGGGCAGCTCGACCTTGAAAAACTGAGAGCGCTGGAACCTGATCTGATCGTCGCGAGCGAACTGGATGCCGGCAAAGCCGATCAACTGGCTACTGTCGCGCCGGTCTATCTGCAGAATGTCGGCAGCTCGAAGGTCTACGGTTTTGATGTCGAGGAAGACCTCGCAGCTCTCGTCGGCCGGGAAGATGTCTTTGCCGCCCGCAAGGCGGCCTATGAAAAGAGCGTGGAAGATCTGCGAACCAAACTGCCCTTCGATCCTGCCGGCAGGACCTACCTCCCCGTCTTTCTGACCGACCAGCTCAATGTTGTGGGCGATTCCTCCGGCATGGTTCAGGCACTGGAAGACCTCGGATACAGCCGTCTGGAAGTCGGCGCGCCGAGTGGCGCCTCTCCGGCAGGCGGTTCCATGATGCTCATGCCGTTGAGTGCGGAGGAATTCGGCAAGCTCGATCCTGATGTTCTTGTCCTGCTCAACAGCTACATGGCCGGCGGCCGCGATGAGGCTGGCACCCGTGCTTCGCTGAGCAAGATTGTTCCCGGTTGGGATCAATTCATGAAACCGGCCAAAGAAAACCGGATCCTGTTCGTCGACCCCGCCAAGGTCATCACGCCGAGTGTTGCAAGCGCGGAACACATGCTGGACGCGATCGCAGGCTGGAACGAGACGACGCAGTAAAACCGGAGCTGCTCCGTCTATCGGTTTTCTGCATCGAACACGCCCGGGCGGCACACCGGGTGCTTGCCCGGGTGTCTTGCCTTCTCCCGTCCAGAAATCATATCCGGCCCACCTGGATACCCGGACTTAGAAAACATGAGTATTTGATACAAGTTTAATTGCTCCCGCTGGCTGTGCCTGCTAACAAATGCAACTCATATCCGCTTACTCAGTGAGCCCCCGCGTCGACGGCCCGAATGGCTGCGGACGAGCTCCCAAGGCAAGCAATCAGCACGACACATGAGTATCGGGAGACTGACATGACCGGAGGCTTCGACCGCCTGTTGACAGCAACCGAGTTCGAGCGTTTCGACGCGGAACTCAAATCCCTGGACGGGTCAACCCAGCCTGCCGTCCCGGCTGGCCGTTTGCCGGAAAAAGGCCGGGAGCCGCACACCGTCACGCAGCATCAGGAACGGATCTGGCTGGCGCAACAGCAAGATCCGGACGAGGTGCTGCGACATGCCCAGGTCTACCGGCTCGGTGGCACACCCGATATCGCACGCCTCGCCCGCGCCGTGGACGCGATGGTCGAAGCCCTTCCCGAGCTGGCGATGCGCTATCGCTTCAGTGACGAGGGAGAACTCGTGAAGTCCCCCTCGCACGGGCCGGACGGAACACTTGAAATCATCAAAGCTGAAAACCAGCAGGAAGCCGTTTCACTTGTCCTGTCCGCCCAGAAAGCACATTGGGACAGCGAAGCCGAACCCCCTTTCAAGGTGTTGCTGATCCTCTGCGGTCAAGAGGTGATCCTGGGCCTGCTCATGCACCGAATTCTCGAGGAGGTCTGTACACCGGAAGATGTCCTGAGAAGTCTTGTGGCAGCCTATGACAGCAAGGTCATTGCTGCACCGGCGCCGCGTCAAGTGAAGCAATTCGAGCCTGATTTTCCCGGCCTTGCGCCGGTCACCTGGTTGCGACGGGGCGAAGGATTGGCTGATACGGCCGTTATCGATTTCAACGGAACACCTGGTCTTCTGCCAACGAGCGACCGGCTCGCGCTGAGGTTCGGAACCTTGCTCGAACCTGTCCTCCATCATGACCACGGTTACTCTTCTTCGGACCACACCACATTGCTGGCACAGGTTGGGGTTCGTTTCGCACAGTTCCTGTGCAAGCTCGGCGGTCACGAACGGATCGAAGCCATTTTCCCGGCACGGCAGACAGACAGCCTGACTGACCCTTGCAGTGGATTTGCCCGTTCCGACAGCTTTGCTGTTTCGGTTGGACGGGACATGGCTCCCGAAGAGGGTGAACGGCAGGTTCTGTCTCATCTGAATGCGATTTCCAGATCGGAAAAGCACGACATCAACGCACTGGCAGCAGACCTTCCAAAGGTCTGGATCCAACGGCTCGCCGATCCGAAAACCATCGTCCCGACAGACACACTCGCCTTCGACCGGATACCCCTGCCGACGTATGAAGCGCGCCCCGATTTCGAGCTGGCCGTGGGCTTTGACACAGAAGGCAGGGCAATTCTTGAACTGGTCACGGGACAGAGGATCAGGCGACATGCCGGCAGTTTGGTGCTGGATCTGTTTTCCGAATATCTCCGTAACCCGGAAGGTCTTTCAATCACGACGGGCAAGCAGCTTCCCCAGGGCGAAAGTGCCTGTGTTTCTGACGCTCCTTTCCACACACGGCAAGGAACTTCCCTCGACGTGACGGCCATTCAGGCGGCCATCCTGCAGGAGTTTCGGGATGCGCTCGCGGTTGCAGACCTCACACCAGACGACGACTTTTTCGATTTCGGCGGACATTCGCTGGTTGCCACCCGGATCATCGGCCGCCTGCTTCATGATCATGGCATAGAGGTTCGTTTCAACGATCTTTTCGGCAACCCGACAGCAGCAGGTCTTGCCCGGCACGCAACACTGGTCGATACCGCCGGCGAAAGCGCCGCGAACCGCAACGTCGAGATCAGAAACGGCAAGGCGAGCGACGCTGCCACACCTCTTGCTCTTGCGCAGATGTCGCTGTGGAAGATCTATTCCGCGCTTGGATACCGCGAGATTTTCAACTTGCCGTTTGCCCTGGATTTTCTCGACCCCGTGGACGAAGCCGTTTTCGAGGCCGCCTTTGGTGACCTGATGAAACGGCATGCTGCCCTCAGGACTCTCTACTTCGAAACGGAGGAAGGTGATGTCTTGCAGAAGGTTGTTCCCGTTGACGAGCTGGCGACCTACAAATGGTTCTGGACCAGCACGGAAAGCACCGGTGCGGACCGCAATGCCGAAGCCATTTATTGCTTCGACCTTGCAAAGGAATTGCCGGTCAGGTTGCGGTTTCTCACCGATCCGGAAACAGGTCGGCAAGTGCTCTCGTTCCTGTTCCACCATCTTGCGCTCGACGAATGGTCCGTCAACCTGATGATGGACGAACTGGTTGAAGCCTACCGCGCACGCAGCCTTGGCGTTGCGCCCGAATGGCCGGACGAACCAGCACCTTTTCACGAGTTTGCCCGCAAGCAGGTGCAGTCGGGTGTCAATGCCCGGCACCTTGCCTTCTGGACGGACATGCTTGGTGATGCACCCAGGGAACTGGTTCTCTTCACCAACGAACCCAAACTCCTCGATGAACCCGCAACTGACGACTGTTCAGTCGCGGGCGGCTGGGTTGAAATGCGGCTGGAGAGCGACGTTTCCGAGGGGCTTTATGCCATTGCCAAGGAAAACAGCGCTTCCCTTTTCAACGTCGTTTATGGCGCGATTTCCGCCGCGCTTCAGGCCCTTGGGGAATTGTCCGATCTGGTGATCGGCACCTCTGCCGCGGGCCGTACAGACCCCGACTATTTCGACACGATCGGCTATTTCACCACTGTCGTCGCCCACCGGGTTCGCTTCGGAGACGATCCGACTGTCGGCACCCTGATCGGCAACATCAAGGACATGATCAACGGATCGATGCCCTTTACCGACATACCGATCGACCTTGTGGAAGATGCCCTTGGCATGACACCTGGAATGGACCACCTGTTCGATGTGTTCATTCAGATCCATGCGCAAAACAAGTTGAACGGCAACCTGCCAGCGCTGGATGGCGGTACCATCGCGTTTCGCCAGGTCGACCCGGACAAGCATGAATCCCATCTCGGACTGCAATTTGAAGTGATGGAAGAGGTCATCGACGGCAACCGCGCCATCCGCGTGCTGATGAGCTACCAGGCCAGGCGCTATTCGCCTGCGCAGGTAGACACAATCCGCGCGTCCGTCATGTCAATGTTCACGAATTTCTCGCGTGGAGATGCCTCGAACATGAAAATTTCCCAACTGGCCAGGACCTGACCTTCCCACATCATCGGAAAAACACCTTCGGGCTGACGGCCCGAAGGTCCCCGGCCTCAGGCACAGCTCCTGATACCGCTGACCGCCTCCGGCTGGACTGACTTTCGTTTCACACCGGCGCGAGACGACGAATTTCTGAAATGAATTTGATAATCGGCGGTATTTCCGTCGATTTTTCTGAATAGTTTTCCGTAAATGCAAAAATATGATTGTAGATGCGGCAGAAAACCTGCAGACCAACTTGACCGGCAACGTCGGTTTAATAGTTGCTCGATATCCACGGACGTCATTCCTGGAGAAACGATCAAACTCCGGAATACTGCGTGGAAGGCCGCATGAATGACCGTAACCTCTAATAATACCCCGGCCGAGCTCCGCCACGGCTCTGAAAATTCGTCGCTGAAAAATTCGACTGCTGATCGCCAGAACCGGTCCTGGATCGCAGCTCTTGCCAAATTCCGGAACATCAGTGCGCGCCGCAGCAGTTTCGAGATTGCAATCACGGTCCTCCCCTTCATTGCACTGTGGGGAATTACCGCGACACTCGTCTTACACGGCTACTGGTTCGGATTGATCCTGACGGTCCCGGCGGCGGGGTTTCTGGTCCGGCTTTTCATCCTGCAGCATGATTGCGGCCATGGGAACTTGTACGCCCGGCGCAGCATGAACGACTGGATCGGCCGGGTCATCGGGGTACTTACCTTTACCCCTTACGATTACTGGCGCCGAACTCACGCCATCCATCATGCCTCCGCCGGAAACCTCGACCGCCGCGGCGTCGGTGACGTCGATACACTGACCGTGCGCGAATACAGAGCTCTGTCCCGCTGGGGCCGCCTGCGCTACTGGCTCTATCGGCATCCGGTCGTCATGTTCGGCCTGGGACCGGCATGGCTATTCGTCGCCCAATACCGGCTTCCCTATGGCCTGATGCGCGCCGGAATGCAGCCCTGGGTGTCGACAATTGCCACAAATCTCGGGATCGCAGCACCGTTCGCGCTCATGATCTGGCTGGTCGGCGCAAGCACGTTTTTCCTTGTGCAGGTCCCGATCACTCTGATGGCAGCCAGCGCCGGCGTTTGGCTCTTCTATATCCAGCACCAGTTCGAAGAGACCCATTGGTCTGAAGAAAGTGACTGGGATTTCCAGCATGCCGCGCTTGAAGGCAGTTCACACTACGACCTGCCGCCCCTGTTGCGCTGGTTCTCCGGGAATATCGGCATCCACCACGTGCACCACCTGTCTCCCAAAATTCCCTTCTACCGACTATCTGAAGTCCTCAAGGAACATCCGGAACTGCGCAATGTCAGCCGGCTCACTTTGCGTCAGAGCCTTGGCTGCGTGAAGCTGGTCCTGTGGGATGAAAACGCAAGGCGTCTTGTTTCCTTCCGCGATGAGCGGCTAGCAAGACTGGCCGCCCCGGCCTGACCGGCTTCTAAGCGACAGAGCCCGTCCGGAGCGCCCTGAAAAAGGAAAATTAAACAACGAGGCGTGACGGACACCGCGACCGCGCTCTCAACGCGGCGGGACAACCGCAGCATGAGGCAAGTTGTATCCATATGAAATAACCATACGTATAGATACAATTCTCAAAAATCTTCACACCAGTGGCTCGGCAGCATCCATAGACTTGTTTCTGCCAATTTACATTCAGCAGATTGGACCATTCCCGGTCGTTGGCAGAGTTTTTGAATTGCAGCCTAAACGTTACCACCGGCGGATCGATGTATCTGAAGATATGCGGCAGCTGCTTCAGTCCTGTTTGACACGCCCATCTTCGAAATGATGTGGTGAATGTGAAGTTTGATCGTGTGCTCCGACAGCGAGAGATTTGCAGCAATATGCTTGTTTTGCTGCCCTCGTGCGATCAACTCCAGCACTTCCCGCTCTCTGGGTGTCAGCGAACTTACGATGTGCACCCCGGACAAGCCGCTGGCAGCAGTCGCCTTGCGTGCCTTTTCTAGCTGCATGCTCCTGTCGATCTCGAGAAGTTCGACAAGATCCGGCGGCATGTAGGAGCCACCATGCAGCATGATCTGGATCGCATAGAGCCAAAGATCCAGCCGGAGGTTCATGGGTATGACGTTATTGATGATACCGGTTTTCAGACATTTTCGAATGTGCTGCCTGGACGTGTACTCACCGTTAAAGGTTAGACACAGGACGGCATTGGGATACGTGTCCTGGAACACTTGCAACAAGTCGGGATTCATCGCGCCGAAGGCTTCATCAACCAGGATCAGGGAAGGCAAAACACCTTCCTGTTCGGCCTTTTCAACCAGGACATCCCAGTCAGTTGAAACCTGTACAACGAGACCCGGCAGCTCCCGAACCAATGAATTTTCCAAGGGTTTAGGCAATTTGTCCCTGGGACCTATAAAAAATAAATAACGCAAATGCTTGGACATTGAACGTCTCCCGAAGGACCAAGACCAGCTCTATTGATTACGTAAAGGAATTTCAGGTCATGACTCGGCTAAAAAGGATCAATGGGTTTTAAATTCCAGCCAACATTTTAGGGCAATTAGTCTACACCGGGGAAAAAATCAGTGACATAAATCATTATATCTAATCGCACAGATATCATCGCCGCAATTTCTTCTTTTTATTCTGAATACAAAAGCCTTCACCAAAAGCAACGCTCGACACGGACGAACATATTTAATGCAATTACAGTCGAAATCACCTCAGTTTTATTGCTTTTTTCATGTAGGTTTTGATTATGACCAAACGCTTCTCCAGGCAAATATTTAGCCGGAGAATTCAACTGGCAATATATCTTCAAACCGCCACTTAAACGCTAAAGCTTACCTGTTTCCGCGTGGCACTTAAAATGCTTGAGAAGCACAACCAGCAAACAAACAAATCGGTGAAGACTGACCGGCTTTTGCCTGTCGCTCCGCTGGCGACATCCTGGGTGGTGGAGGCGATCTCATCTTTAGCGGCGCGCACTTGAAAACAGGCCCATCACCGCTCAAGCAATCGATCACTTCTTGTCTTCAGAGAGCGTGGCCGCGACGATCGCATTTGCATGTCCGTGCCCAAGCCCGTGCTCTGTTTTCAGAAAGTCGACAATTTCCATGTGCTTCTTTCCGGCCTGGGCGCGCACGAGAGCTTGCCACTCGCCGATAGGCTTGCCGTATTTCTTTTCGATAGACGGAAAGTACGACGCTGGCCCCTTCACCTTGGCGACCTGATCTTTTTCAGCCACCGCACTCTCCTCTCGTGATGCATGCAACGCCCGAGACCAAGCACCTGACGTCGCCGGGTTGATTTATCTTGCGCGAAAGATAAACTGAATTGTCTCGCACGCAAGATAAAATCGAGAATGAGCAAAAACGATACGGATCACGTTGAACGCCGACGCCGGCAATGGGAGCTGGAGTTGCCAGAGGTTGATACGCGCGGCATGGCAATCCTTGGCCGCGCACGAGTGATCACCCATTTGGCCCGGCCGGGCATCGAGGCCATTTTCTCAAGACACGGCCTCGATAGCCGGGAATTCGACGTTCTATCGACGCTGCTGCGCTCCGGATCACCTTATCAGCTTCGCCCCACTGAACTGTTCAATTCCCTGATGCTTACGTCAGGAGGGCTAACTGGCATTCTGGCTCGCCTGGAAAGGGCCGGATTGATCGAAAGGCCAAAGGACCTTTCAGACGGCCGGAGCTCGCCCGTCCGCCTATCCAAGAAGGGGATGGACCTAATCCGGTCCGCTTTCAAGGAAGACATGGCTCACGAAGCCCGATTGATTGACTGCCTCACAGATGAGGAACAGCGCACGCTTTCGGCATTGTTGGGGAAGTTGACGAAGGCTCTGGAAGAACCGGAAAGCGGTCGCAAGATCTGAAAGGCCGAACAGCCACACCGCTCTTGCGAAAAAAACCATCCGTTATGTCGCAATTCGAATGTCAGAACCGTCCTTGTAACTATGGAACCGTTTTTCATGTTGTACATGCTGCTTTGCTATAATGATGAAGAGGTCACCTCCGCGTGGAGTGACGAGGAAGACGCTGCTGTCATGAAACGGCTGCAAGTCGTCCACGAGAAGTGGGCTGATCAGTATGAGCTGGCTGCCCGCCTCATGCCCACCACAACGGCCACTACCCTGCACAAGAAGGAAAATCTCGTTACCGATGGCCCCTATGCGGAGACCAAGGAACAGCTGCTCGGCTTTTATCTGGTCGAGGTTGAGGATCAGCAGCAGGCCCTGGACTTTGCCAGAGACCTTACCGAAGCCAACCCCGGCGGAGCCTATGAACTGAGGCCGGTCAAGAGCTTCCACCCGGGCACCACGACTGACACCGACAATGCAGCCGCCTGATCTCACATGGATTGACAGCAAATTGACTGCCTCGCGGCCACGGGTGATGGCCGCATTGCTCCGGTATTTTCGTGATCTGGATCTGGCCGAAGAAGCTTTTCAGGAAGCCTGCCTGCGCGCCTTGAAAAACTGGCCGGAGAACGGACCGCCGCGAAACGTGGAAGGATGGCTGATCACCGTCGGCCGTAATCTGACGCTGGACGTGTTGAAACGAGAGGCAAGGACCTCCGGCCTGCCCCCGGAAGACGTTCTGTCGAACGTGGAGGATGCCGAACCGGACCTGGTTGAACGGCTCGATACGGCGGACTACCGTGATGACATCCTGCGCCTTCTGTTTATCTGCTGTCATCCGGATCTGCCGGCTACCCAGCAGATCGCGCTTGCATTGCGCATCGTTTCCGGCATTCCGGTTGGTGACATCGCCCGGGCATTTCTGGTCGGCGAACACGCAATGCGGCAGCGGATCACCCGTGCAAAGGCGACGATAGCCGACGCTGGCGTGCCGTTCGAGACACCGGATCAGGCGGAGCGGGAAAACCGCCTGGCGGCTGTATCCGCGATGATTTATCTCGTCTTTAGCGAAGGCTACAGCGACCCTGATCCGGCTGGCGAGCGCTCGGGTCTGTGCCACGAGGGTATTCGCCTGGCCAGGCTGCTGCTGCGGATGTTTCCCTCCGACCCGGAACTCATGGGACTGCTTGCGCTCATGCTGTTGCAGCATTCCCGTCAAGACACGCGAGTTGACGCAAACGGCCTGTTGGTCCTGCTGGAAGATCAGGACAGATCACGATGGAACCGGCCCATGATAGCCGAAGCCCTCGTCCTCATAGACAAGGCGATGCTCCGCCGCGGACCGGGGCCCTATCAGATACAGGCGGCCATCGCTGCTCTGCATGCGCGTGCCGCGACACCGGAAGACACCGACTGGAAAGAGATCGACCAGCTATACGCCGCACTCGAGCGTCGCTCGCCATCTCCCGTTGTCACACTCAACCGTGCCGTTGCGGTGTCGAAAACGGTAGGGGCCGAGGCTGCGTTGCAGATGATCGAACCGCTCTCAGTCAAACTTAGCGGATATTTCTATTATCATGGCGCGCGTGGGGCGCTGCTCAAGCAACTGGGGCGGACAAGCGAGGCACGCTGCGCATTTGATCAGGCCATTTCACTTGCCGGCACAGTTGCGGAAGCCGCTCATATTCGCCAACAGCTCGACCAGATGACAGGCCTTGAAAAAAACTGAACTCATTTGTCGCACATGCCCACCTTCATTCGTCCTTGAGCTATCAACAACAGCGCAATGGACGAAATCAGATGTCAGAACAACAGCATGCACTCGAACTGATCCTTGATCTGGATGCTCCGCGAGAAAAACTCTGGCGTTGCTGGACAGAGCCGAAACTGCTTGAAAAGTGGTTCTGTCCCAAGCCCTGGTATGTCTCCGATGCCCGTATCGATCTGCGTCCTGGCGGCGAGTTTTCCTGTCGCATGCATGGTCCAAACGGCGAGGAATTCCCAAATACCGGTGTCTTTCTGGAAGTCGTTCCAAACGAACGTCTGGTCACCACCGACGCATTCCATCCCGGCTGGAAACCAACCGGCCGCCCCTTCATGGTGGCCGAGGTAACCTTTGAAGATCTGGGGGGGGGCAGGACCCGTTACCACGCTCAGGCTCTTCATTGGACGAAGGAAGCCAGGGAAGAACACGAACGGATGGGGTTTCACGAAGGCTGGGGCAAGGCTGCCAAGCAGCTTGAAGAACTTGCCAAGTCTATCTGATGGAGCGCGAAATGAGTAACGGGACCACCATGCTTTGGGCAGGTCGCATTCTGACGGGCCTTTTCGCCCTGTTCATGCTGGGCGCTTCCATTGCGCCGAAGCTGCTCCATCTGCCGGTTGCCGAAGACACGCTGGCCGAACTTGGCTGGCCTGCGGGGTACGCATTTCCGATTGGCTTGATCGAACTGGCCTGCCTTGTTCTTTACCTCATTCCGCGCACCAGCGTGTTAGGAGCAATCTTGATGATGGGCTTGCTCGGCGGTGCCATGGCAACCCAGATCCGGGCCGGGTCACCCCTGTTCAGCCATGTGCTGTTTAGTCTTTATCTGGGCCTGTTCATGTGGGGTGGCCTGTGGTTACGCGCTCCGGACCTGCGCAGGCTGTTCCCGTTGCGGGGATGGACTTGAACTGACACTCCCGATCAATCGAGAAAGACCTGTCCCAGGGAAACTCTTGCCGCTCACTGGCCTTGTCCCCCTTCCCGGCGTCCCTTCGGGATAGGATACTCGGCTTCCTGGACAGTAAGGGCGCTTCGCGCTGGACAGGTCTTTCTCGAGGCCATCGGTATCTCAGTGTGATAATGCGCATTTATGATGCGCATTGAAAATGCGTAAGCATGCCGCTATTATCCGGGTACCGGATATGAATGGTTTGGAAACACGATGGCACGCGTTCACGCACGCAAAGCGACCAATTTGACAATTGATATGACGCTGGTTGGTTCGGCGAAGGAACTGGGCGTGAATATTTCCCAGGCAGCCGAAGAAGGTATCCGGCGCGCGGTTTCACAAGCCCGCGCGGAACGGTGGAAACTGGAAAACAGGGCGGCCCTGAACAGCTCCAACGACTTTGTCGACGAACACGGCCTGCCGCTTGAAGCGAGACGCCTGTTTTAATGGCCAGAAATCAGCTCTACCGGCTGAAACCGGACAGCGTTCTGGTGCTGGATGTGCAGGCCGACCTTCTGGAAAGCCTCAACACACGCGTCGTCGTGCCGCTTTTGCCCAAGTCTCGCGCACCAGCGCCCGCGGCCTACCTGAACCCGATATTCGGCTGGGAGGGCGAGGAATACGTCATGGCGACCCAATTCCTCGCCGCCGTGGCGGTTTCCCAGCTGGGAGACCTGATCGGCAGCCTCGACGAGAACTTTGCGGAAATTACCCGCGCACTGGACACCCTGTTCCAAGGCTTCTGATTACCGGGTCAGCCGGCTTCAAAAGACGCCGTACCGCTCAAGCCATTTCCACCCGGCTTTCACTTGCTGCATCGAAGTAGATGGCCTGATCGGTGTCATAGCCGATCCAGACGGTTTCGCCTCCGGAGGTCATGTCATGCCGCGGGGCGGTCACGATCAACCTGCCGACGTCGCTTTCACAATGCAGGACCAGATTGGCTCCGGTCATCTCCGAAAAGACAATCCGTGCGGGGATCGCGGGAACGTCCGGGGACGAGGTGTGTACCTTCATATGCTCCGGCCGCATGCCGACAGTGAGGCCTGTTCTGCCGGACCAGAAGGGCAAGCTTTCTATGGGCAGAAAATTTGTCGGCAGCATTCCGAGGAACCCAGCGACGAAGCGGTTCGCCGGCCGGTCGTAGATCGTGCCGGGCGTGTCGAACTGCAGTAGATCTCCATCTTTCAGGACGGCGATCCGATCCGCCAGGGAAAGGGCTTCACCCTGATCGTGGGTTACGTAAACGACAGTCGCCCCCAGTTGCCGGTGGAGCTCCTTGATTTCCGAACGCATGGCAACCCGCAGGGCGTTATCCAGATTGGACAGCGGCTCGTCCATCAGGAAGATGGAACTGTTGCGCGCCATGGCCCGACCCATCGCGACCCTCTGACGCTGGCCGCCGGACAGGGCGCCCGGCTTTCGGTCGAGATAAGGATCAAGCTTCAACGTTCTGGCCACTTCCTCGGCTCGGGTGTTGCGCTCCGATTTGGCGACGCCGCGCAATTCCAGACCAAAGGCGATGTTCTGGCGCACGTTCATATGCGGATAGAGGGCGTAATTCTGGAAGATCATGGCAATGTCACGATCCTGCGGCGCAACGTCATTGACGCGTTTGCCACCGATGCGGATATCACCCTGATCGCATTTCTCCAGGCCGGCGATGAGGCGTAGCAGCGTGGATTTTCCGCAACCCGACGGGCCGACGATCACGATGAATTCCCCGGCTTGCATGTCCAGCGAAACGCCATGCAGAACTTCCGGCCCGCCAGGATAGGATTTGCGGATATCTGTCAATTCTATCCCGCTCATGACCGCTCCTCCCCCTGCCAGCGGTTCCGGATCGCGATCGCAAGGCTGGGCCGGTCAGTGGTGAAAACCTTCACACCGAGCCGAAGCGTCTTTTCGATTTGCGCACAGGTATGTGCTGCCCAGCAGCCAAACTGAAGTCCGGCGTTCTCGACAGCAGTCATCAACTCTTCATCTGCGCAATCGACATGAACACCGATTTCCGGGATCCCGTGAGCCTTTGCCACTTCGAGCGTGCCTGCGGTTCCCAGTTGCTGAAGAACCGGCGGGCTGACAAGCCATAGTCTTGGTCGCTCTGTTGCCCTGGCCAGCTCGTCCTGTGTTTCGACCAGAAAGGAGGAAAACACCGTACGCTGCAGCATGTCTTCTGCGGCAAGCATTGCGACCACCTTCGGAACGAAGTCGGCATAGGGTCTGCGATCCGGACCAGGCTTGATCTCGCAGCGGAAGCCAACGGTACTGCGCCGGTAAATCGCGCAGAGCTCCTGGAGGGACAGCGGATGACCTCCCGCCCCGTAATCGATCGTTGCCGAGCGAACCTCGGCCTCGCGCAGATCGCAGATCGCGCCGGATCTGTCGGTCGTTCGCTCGAGTGTCGCATCGTGGTGGACCATGATGGCGCCATCTGCCGTCGGGTGCAGGTCGAATTCGACTTCCTCAAGTGCCATCCGCGCAGTGGCTTCGAAGCCTGCCGGTGTGCTGTCGCCAAACTCCAGGGTGCCGCCGCGATGAGATGCAATACGTGTCATTGAAACTTCCATTTACTTGACCGCACCCATGGTGATGCCACGCACCAGGTGCCGTTCGACGAATATGAAACCGAGCAGGACGGGAAGAATTGTGATGGTGGAAGCCGCCATCACCAGCGGCCAATTGACCACGTCTTCACCCGGGTTGACCCGGTAGAGACGCGCAAGACCGATCTGGAGCGTGTAGAGGTCTTCATCACCAACTGCCACCAGCGGCCAGATGTAGCTGTTCCATTCCGTGATGAAGATGAACAGCCCCATGGAGAAAATGGCCGGGCGGGCAATCGGCACGATTACGCGCCAGAGCACCTTGAGCGGTGTTGCTCCATCCATGTAGGCCGCTTCATCCAGGGCGATCGGAATGCCGCGGATGTACTGCCGCAAAAAGAAAGCCGCGAAACCGTTGGAAATCGCCGGAAGAATGAGCCCTGCATAGGTGTCCAGCAGCCCCACCTTTGCAAGGGTCAGGTAGTTCGGGATCAGCGAGATATGGCTGGGGATCATCAGGGTTGCCACCACGGCTGCAAACAGCAGGTTGCCGCCTGGAAAACGAAATCTGGCAAAGGCAAATGCGGCCATTGTCGACACCGTCAGGGCAATGAATGTGACCAAACCCGATACGACGATGCTGTTCAGCAGATAGCGGGCAAAATGGTATTGCCCGATGGCCAGCTCGTAATTCTCCAGTGTGAACTCGAACTTGCCAGTGTAATAGGCGTCCACCGTCTGGAACGACATGAAGACCGAATAGAGCGCCGGAGACAGGAACAGAAGGCCGGCAATCAGTGCAAGCCCTGCGAGGATGCGGCTGTCAGGCTTCATAATGCACCCTCCGACCCAGAACTCGTGCCTTGAAGAGGGCCAATGCCATCAGCAGCACGAAGAGCACAACGGCCAGTGCAGAGCCCTGCCCGATATCGAACAATGTGAAGCCGACACGGTAGAGCATGTTGACCAGCATGTCGGTGGCCCCCGCCGGACCACCCTTGGTCATGACGTCCACGACGGTGAACACCTGAAAGGCCTCGATCACCGAGACGACAAGCAGGAAATAGGTTGTCGGCATTACCAGCGGAACGGTTACACGGCGGAAGACGCGGCCTTTCCTGCCGCCATCGACGGCGGCGGCGTCATAAAGTTCCTGCGGGATTGCCTGAAGCCCGGCGATGTAGATGACGATATCGTAGCCGAGCTGCTTCCAGGTGTTGACGATGATCAGCACCCAGAGCGCGAGCTGCGGGTCCTGAAGCCAGGGAACCTTGCCGAAGCCGAGAGTTTGCAGGAAGGCATTGATCATGCCGTAGTCCGTCGCAAACAGCCAGGAAAACACCACCGCGATGGAAACGGTGGACGTAACAGATGGCAGGAACAGCGCGCCGCGCAGAATACGGGACGGCAAGGCCTCCCGGACCAGGTAACTTGCAACCACAAGCGCAAGGCAAAGCCGGATCGGTACGGAAATGACAGCAAAGATCGCAGTCACCTTGAGCGAGTTCCAGAACTCGTGGGACGAGAACAGCAGCCGGTAGTTTTCGAAACCGACAAGGGGCATCGTCGGCGACAGGAAATCCCATTCCCGGAAGCTGAGATTGAGACTGGCTGCAATCGGAATGTAGGTGAACACCGCGATGAAGGAGATCAGCGGCAGCACCAGAATATAGGGTGTCAGGCGGGACAGCATCGGAAAAGGCTCCGGAGACACCGGGCTTCATCTGGAAGCCCGGTGCTGATGTCGAAAGAAAATCGGGCGATCAGTTGGTACGCTCGGCTTCCTTTCGGGTGCGGTCCGCGAAATCCTTCAAGGTTTCCGTGACATCACGCTGACCAAGGGCCATGGCCTGCCACATGTCGTATTCGGTTGCACGCATCCAGGTGACCACCGGCGGGCGCGGACGGCCACGGGCGAAGTCCAGCTGGTCGATCGCAACCGTGATGCCGGGCTTGTCCTGAACGGCGGCGGCGGCCAGCGGCTGTTTGGCGGTATTCTTGTTGATCGGCATATAGCCGGTGCCAGAGAACCAGGTGGCGTTGGACTCAGGAGATGCGGCAAAGCTGATGAACTTGTAGGCGGCGTCCTGGGTTTCCTTGTCGGCTGACGACAGAATACCGATACCAGCCCCACCGATCGGCACGGCACACACCTTGTTGCAAGGCATCGGACGAACGGCAAGGTTATCGCCGAGCGCCTTCTTGGAGCGGCCGTAGTTGCCGGTTGAATTCAACATGATGCCGACCTTGCCGGCCAGGAAGGCATCCCTGCCGTTGTTTTCCTTGGTCACGCCGTCGGCAGAGGCAACCTTGTGCTCATGCACCAGCGAGGCCATCCATTCATAGGCTTCGATCGTGTTCGGGCTGTCGATCAGGATCTCGCCGGTCTTGCTGTCGATCAGGTCACTGTCGTTATCCATGATGAGACCCCAGCGTGCGAACTGACCCGGTGCGGCAATGCCCGTGATGCCGTCGTCGCCCAGCTTCTCGGTAATCTGTTTGGATACCGCCAGAAGATCGTCGTAGGTCTTGAGCGCCGGTTCTTCGGCAAAGCCGGCCCGCTCGAAGATTTCCTTGTTGTAGTAGAGCACCGGCGTGGAGGAGTTGAACGGCACGATGTAGTTCTTGCCTTCAAAGACGCCGACTTCGCGGGCAAAATCGAACAGGTCGTCCTTTAGTGGGTCGTTGTCGACCTTTTCGGTCAGATCCAACAGTACGCCGCGGTCAGCGAAGAGACCATACCGGGTGACTTCCATGATAACCGCGTCCGGCGCCCGGCGCGCCGGGATGGCAGCCTGGAGCTTGGCGACGATATCATTGTAGTTGCCGATGAACTGGGCATCGATCTTGATATCAGGGTTGGCAGCCTGAAAGTTCTCAATGATCTCGCCAAGCGCTTCGCCGCCGCTCCCATCGAAGCTGTGCCAGAATTCAACCGTGACGTCCGCCTGCGCGGCACCGACGCTGCCAGAAAGGCCGATCAGGCCCGCCAACAGCACTTTCTTCAAATTCTTCAACATGGAGTCATCCTTGTCAGAGTGAACTATTTCCGTTTGCGCACGAGACTTTGCCGCCGGTTCCAACGGCGGTCTTTCTTGGTTTGTTCAGCGATTTCCGTGTCCGGCCCTGCTTCCGGGAGAAGGCAGGTCTGCTGGCAAACTCATCTGCGCCAGCGTGGCGGCAGCGATTGACGAAATGCCTTGAATTCCTCCAGGGACCGGATCGATCTACCGCCATCGATACCGGCGAGATCGAGAATGACCGCGTTGGCAATGGTCATCGGCACGACCAGCGACTGGGATTCGCCCGCCTCACCGCGCGAGGCGCAGATCTGATGATCGGGCGCGGGGTCGAACCGGGCCGCGAGCAGGTCCGTCAGCGCCAACCTTGTGGCGCCGCGCATGGACGCAATCCCGTTTGCATCGCTAATTTGCTGTGAAGGGCGGCGGAAGGCGAGCAGCCAGACGACATCGTCCGGTGAGAGCCTGTTCAGCATCTCGGCAAAGTGATGGGTGCGGTCGCCAAGGTCGGCGGCATCATACCCGGAGCGCTGCAAGCGCAGGGCAATCAGCGAGGACAGGCTCGCGGCATGACCGCGACCGAAAATGAAGATCTTGCGGGCATCGCGCAGGGCTTCTGAGAAGGCGCGGATATCGCTGTCGGGGACGGCAGTACGCAAGGCCTCGAGGGCGGCAATTTCACTGTCGAGCACGGACGACAGCACTTGCCCTTCTTCCGCCCGCACCAGTCGGGCCGCCATGCGGGCGGCCGGATTCTCGAAGTCGTTGCCTTCCTCAACCAGATTTGCCTGCAGGTAGGCTCGAAATTCCGGATAACCTTCAAAGCCGAGCCGCTTGGCCAGACGCACCGCTGCGGCGGGATGCACGCCCGCGCGAAGGGACACTTCCTTGCCGTTTTCGATGGCGGCTCGGATCGGGTCCTTGACCAGCACATCGAGTAGACGGGTATCGGACCCCGTCAGCCGGGAGGCGTTGCGGGTGATGAGATCGGACAGGAAACCGGAGGATGGCACAGGTTTTGACATGCCATCGTTCTAGTTTTGCAATTTGAATTGCAGGCTACAGTTCGATGAAATTTTTATTACAAACCCCGGAGCCGGTACAGGTACTGGCACGGGCGACAGCACCAACTGGCCGTCCAGCCAACTCAGGCCTTCCGCTGCAGTTTGAACCGCGAGACGAATTCAGCAGCAAGGGGAACATCTCCCGACACCTCGACCACGCCTTTGGCGATCAGATCCGCAAGCGGAACTGCCCCATAAACGGCTGAAGCCATCCGGTTGCCGTTGCCGGAAAGCACAAAGGGCGTGTCAGGACGGGAAACCGCCTTGGTGTGAACCTTGCCGGAGATCAGCTGCATCTCGAATGCCTCGCCCTTGAAATCGAACCCGGCAAGTGCGTCTCTTTGCGCCGCAGCCTCCGGAACGACGTTGACACCCATGGATATCATCAAGGCAGACGGGCTGATGAAACGCGTCGGATCGTGACCGGGCACCAGCAACGCCCACCGGCACAGCGATTCCAGCACGGGCAGCAGAGCCTGGCCCGCCTCCGTCAGCGAATACACCCCCAGCCGCTCGTCGTGTTCGATGACATCGACCTCTACGAGCTGTGCAAGACGGCCAGTCAGAACACTCGCGGTTATACCCGGCAACCCGGCACGGATCATCTGAAAGCGTTTTGCGGAAAACATAAGCTCGCGCACAACGAGCAGAGCCCACCTGTCGCCTATTAGGTTCAGGGCGTGGGCGGCCAGGCACCCCTCGTCATAACGAAGGCGCGTTGTTGTTTTTGTCTCTTTGGTCATTTTTTCATACTAGTAGTTGTTTTTTCATACTAACGCTGTCACGATAATGCTGCAACCGGGATGTTCCCATCATCCCGACAAAAAGGAGGAAATGATCGCCATGTCCTATTTCACAGGTGCGGTAGCGGCTGTTCCGGCCGCAAACAAGCAGAAATATGCCGACCACATCGCCGCTGCCTGGCCTCTGTTCAAATCCTACGGCGCCACCCGCATGGTCGAAACCTGGGGTGTTGATGTTCCGAAGGGCAAGGTTACGGACTTCTACGGCGCCGTCGACGCCAAGGAAGACGAGGCAATCGTGTTTTCCTGGATCGAATGGCCGGACAAGGCTGCCGCCGATGCTTCGTGGGAAAAGATGCAGAACGACCCTGCCATGAAGAAAATCCCGGAAATGCCCTTCGATGGCAGCCGGATGATCTTCGGCGGATTTTCCCCTGTCTATGAGGCAGGCAGGCACAGCGATGCTGGCTATTATCAGGGGTTTCTGCTGGCAGTACCCGAAACGAACAAGAAGGCCTACGCCGAGATGGCGGACGAAGGCTGGAAGATGTTCGAGAAATTCGGCGCTCTCGGGATGATCGAAAACTGGGGCACGGATGTACCGCGCGGCCAGAAGACCGATTTCTACCGGGCCTCCAAGGTGGAAGACACCGAAGTGCCTGTCTTCAGCTGGGTTGCCTGGCCGGACCGCGCCACATGTGATGCCGCTGCCAAAGAAATGGAAGCGGGGATGGCCGACATGGACATGTCCGCAATGCCCTTCGACGGAATGCGGATGATGTGGGCCGGCTTCGATCCGCTCTTCGACTCGGAGAAAGCCACATGACCCTTACCCTCTACACCTTCGACTGGCTGCCGGAGTTTCCACGCGGGTTCGTGCGGGATCTACGGGTCCGCTGGGGCCTGGAGGAGATTGGTCGCAGCTACCAGGTTGCAACCGTGCCCGCACACCCCAAGAGCGCCGAACACCGCAATCTGCAGCCATTTACGCAAGTGCCCGTAATCCAGGACGGTGAGCAGACGCTTTTCGAAAGCGGAGCGATCCTTGTCTACCTTTGCGAAGGCACCCCGTTGCTGCCGGACAACCGGAAAGCGGAAATCTGGCAGTGGCTGTTCGCCGCGCTGAACACGGTTGAATTGTCGGTGATGCACTGGGTCAGCATGATCCTGGCCGAGCGGGTCCCGGAATTCTGCGGCCCTCCTCCGGCAGCCGACGTCAAAGCTCACGCCAAGGCAGACATGGAAACCAAGCTGACTGCGCTACAGCAGGCTCTGGGCGACAAGGAGTGGCTCGCCGGTGACTTCTCCGTCGCCGACATCGCGATGGTGGAAGTGCTGCGCGTGGTCGCGGCCGAAGAGGCCCTTGATGCCCATCCGCATCTTGCAGCCTATGTCGAACGGGCAACATCCCGCCCCGCTTTCAAGAAGGCCATGGCAGATCACATGCAGCATTGGCAGGCGGCGGACGCCGAACAAGCGAAACGCAGCACGGGCTGACGCTGGCTTTTCCGCAAACAATGTCATGTCGCCCCTGGATCTTTGAGTACAGCCATCCGGGGCGACGGTATAACTCCAGGACTGGAAACAATGTCGATTGCAAAGAACACGATTTGCCTCTGGTACGAAAAAGACGCCGAGGCCGCGGCACGCTTTTACGCTGAAACCTTTCCAGACAGTGCCCTGAAAGCCGTCAACCACGCGCCCGGCGACTATCCGTCCGGGAAAGAGGGCGACGTTCTGACCGTCGAATTTACCGTGCTGGGCATTCCCTGTCTCGGCTTGAACGGTGGCCCCACATTCAAGCACAGCGAAGCGTTCTCTTTCCAGGTTTCGACCGAGGATCAGGAAGAAACCGACCGTTACTGGAACGCCATTGTCGACAATGGCGGTGTGGAAAGCGCCTGCGGATGGTGCAGGGACAAATGGGGCATCTCCTGGCAGATCACCCCGCGCACGCTGATGGAAGCCCTGGCTGCCGGCGGCGGCGAAGCAAAGCGCGCCTTTGGCGCAATGATGGAGATGAAGAAAATCGACGTGGCTGCCATCAATGCGGCCCGCCGGGGCGGCTGACAGCATCCGAACGGGCCAGCCCCCTAGCAACTCCTCGCGTCAACCGGAGCTGTCGGCAGTCGGCTTAGCAAGCGTCATCTTTATTCCAGCTTCCTTGAGCATGATCTCGGAAACCTCAAAACTGTGATCGAGCTTGCCATCATGCGATGGTCTGGGCGGGCATTCCACACAGGACAGCCCGCTTTGAATGATCGCTCTCGCGCAGTCCGCACAGGGAAACCGGTTGACGTAGAGGGTGCAACCGGCAAGCGCTACACCGGCGCGGGCTGCGTTGTAGATCGCATTGCGTTCGGCGTGTTCCACCCAGAAGAACTTTTCACCGCTCGGGCGGTCGAGACGGGTTTCGTTCGTTCCGGAGACCCCGCGCGGCAGGCCGTTGTAACCTGTCGCGCGGATTTCCTGGCCAGGTCCGACAATGACTGCGCCTACCTTAAAGTCGCGATCTTCAGACCATTGTGCGATGTGATCGCACAGCCCGAGAAACCGGTTGCGCCATTTGCCGGAATTGCTGCCCAATGTGCTTCTCCTAGCCTGCAAACAGGTAGCTGGTCTTGACCGTGGTGAAGAATTCCGCCGCGTAGCTGCCCTGTTCACGTGGTCCAAAAGACGATCCCCTGGTGCCGCCGAAGGGAACGTGAAAATCAACACCGGCGGTCGGCAGGTTGACCATCACCATACCGGCCCTGGCACGTCGCTTGAAGTCGCGGGCATGTTTCAGGCTTGTGGTGCAGATACCGGCTGACAGACCGAATTCGGTGTCGTTTGCAACTGTAATGGCTTCCTCGAAGTCGGCCACCTTGATGACGGATCCGCAGGGACCGAAAATCTCTTCCCGGTTGATGCGCATGGAATTGGTCGTCTCGAGAAACAGTGCCGGGGCCTGAAAATAGCCGGGCACGGCAAGTTCGAGCCGCTCGCCGCCGATCACCTTTGCGCCTTCCTTGCGGGCGAGGTCCACATAGGCAAGGTTCGAAGAGAGCTGTTTCTCGTCGACCACCGGTCCAATCTGGGTAGCGGGATCAAGCGCATCCCCGACTTTCAAGGCCAGCATCGCTGTTTGCAGCTTCTCAACGAAAGCGTCGTGAATGCCCGCCTGCACGATCATGCGCGAGGACGCGGTGCAGCGTTGGCCGGTGGAAAAGAATGTCCCGTTCAGGCATGCGGAAACGGCAACATCCAGATCGGCGTCATCCAGCACCACCATCGGGTTCTTGCCACCCATTTCAAGCTGGCACTTGCGTTTAAGCCGTCCGCACACTTCGGCAATATGGCTTCCCGTGGCAACGGAACCGGTGAAGGAAACCGCATCGACATCCGGATGGGTGACGATGGCCTCGCCAACAACAGAACCGCGCCCCATGACCAGGTTGAAAACACCGGGCGGACAGCCGCATTCATCCAGCAGAGTTGCGATCACATGAGCACAGCCCGGCGTCAGATCCGCCGGTTTCAAAACGACGCAATTGCCATAGGCCAGCGCAGGTGCTGCCTTCCAGGCGGGAATGGCGATGGGAAAGTTCCACGGAGTGATCAGGCCGATCACACCGACCGGCTCACGCGTAACCTCAACGTCGATGTCGGGCCGCACGGAGGCCTGCATATCGCCGGTCACGCGCAGCGCTTCACCGGCAAAGAACTTGAAAACCTGGGCGGCGCGCATGGTTTCGCCGACGCCTTCCGCCAGCGTCTTGCCTTCCTCCCGCGACAGCAGGCGGCCATATTCTTCGGCCCGTTCCGCCAGCTTTCGCCCAACCGCTTCCAGCAGATCATGGCGGGTCTGCGGCGTTGCCGCTGCCCAGCCTGGCGCAGCCTTGCGCGCTGCGGTGACGGCGGCATCGACATCGTCAACGCCTCCCTGGGCATAAAGGCCGACGACATCATCGGTGTTCGAAGGATTGCGGTTTTCGGAATAGGTGTTGGAAGGCAGCCATTTGCCGCCGATCAGATTGTCGTGCTTTGTCATTGGAATTCCGGTTTCAAAGGGTTTCTGCAATGCGGTCGAGAGACCCGCATGCGGCATCGTCCAGTTGTTGAAAGGGAGGCAGAACACGGTTCCAGGCACTTTCAGCAGCGCGTCGGCCGACAAGATATTTGACCGCAGGCACCAGCGGGTGGGCGGCAATGTTCGCCCGTATGCTGGCGACCCGACCAGCCACTGCCTCGTCTGCCGGGTCCTGCAGGAGCCGTGCACAAAGGGGCGCGCTGATGTTCACGGTGGCGGAAATGCAACCTGCGAACCCGGCTCCAGGCCCCTCCGCGAGTGCCGTTTCAGAACTTGGGAACACCTTCAGGTCTGGCAGCCGCCGGACAAGCTCCCGGCAATAGTCGAGATCGCCGGAAGAATCCTTGATGCCCGTGAACCTTTTCGGATGGGCTTTTGCCAGACGCTCGACGACATCCGCGGGTATCTTCAAGCCCGTCATCTGCGGAAAATTATAGAAATAGATCTCGATCGGCGTCGCGCCGAGTGCCCGGTCCAGCGCTTCGTACCAGGCAACCAGCCCTTCTTCGGTGACAGGCTTGTAGTAGAATGGCGGCAGGACCAGCGCGACGCCATAGCCCATGTCGGCAGCTGCACGCGTGAGGTCCAGCGTGTCCTCAAGGGACGTGAGACCCGTGCCGACCATAAGACGACTCGTGTCAAAGGTCTCGGCCGCCCAGGCCATCACTTGCTTGCGATGGGCCAGACCGAGAGAATTCGCCTCACCGGTCGTACCCAGGATGTTCAGGGCATCGCACCCGTTGGCCAGCGCCCAGGCGCAATGTTCCAGAAAGGTGTCTTTCACCGGTGCGCCATGCGCATCGAGCGGTGTCGGCACCGCCGCAACTATCCCCTTCATGTCGTCTGTTCCTCAAAATCGCGTTTGAAAAAATCCCGCACCGCAGGGTGGTCCCGGAAAGGCGTATCGCCCCTGGTCCAGCCACCCGGCGAGACCAGTCCTCCGTCCGGTGCCTGGAAAACATCCTTGTTGATCTCGATGAACGCCCGGTCCGCACCGGTCACCTCGTCGTCGTAGCGGATCGCGTCGACCGGGCAGATGCTCTCGCACATGCCGCATTCGATGCATTCTTCGGGGTGGATGTAGAACATCCGCTCGCCTTCATAGATGCAGTCGACCGGACAGGACGTGGTGCAGATCCCGTCCTTCACATCAATGCATTCGCTCTTGATGATCAGCGCCATCTTGATCTCTCAACTCATTTGCCTTGCCAGACCGGCGCGCGTTTTTCCCGGAATGCCCGAACCCCTTCGATGGAATCCTCGGATGTGAGGGCGGCGATCAGTTCGGGAGACCGCACGGCCTGTGCCTGGTCGGGCGGCATTTCACCGGTTTCGCGTACTGTGGCCTTGATCGCCTGCACGCAAAGCGGCGCACTTGCCAGAATGTCGGCAATCCAGCGGTCCACTTCCGCATCGAGTTCGTCCTGCGGCACGACGGCATTGACGAGCCCGTAGAGCTCCATCTCCGCCGCGCTTGCCATCCGACCAGTCATCATCAGGCCGACAGCGATATTGCGGGGGACAAGACGCTGAAGCAGTGTCATCCCGCCTGCCAGCGGAAGGTTGCCGACCTTTGCTTCGGGCAGGCCGAACCTGGCCGTGTCGCTGGCAATCACGATGTCGCAGCCGAGAACCATCTCCATGCCGCCGCCGAGCGCAAGACCGTTGACGCGGGCAATCACCGGCACTTTCAAGGAGCGCCTCAGGGCGATGCCGCCGAACCCAAGCGGGTTTGCGGACGCCCAATATTCAAGCCCACTCAGTCCGTTGCTGTCCTTCAGGTCCGCACCGGCGGAAAAGGCGCGTTCACCCGAACCGGTCAACACCACGCAGCGCACGGTCGGATCGGCTTCGATCGTCCGCCAGATGGTTTCCAGCTCGTCCGACGTTGCCCTGTCGACCGCGTTCATGCGCTCCGGGCGGTCGATGACAACCCGGGCGACATGGTTTTCGAGGGTGAAAAGGACACTCATTCCGCCGCCCCTGCCACCTGTTGCAGGCCGAACTCCGCAATGACTTCGTCGGTGTGTTCGCCCAGGCGCGGCGGTGCGTGCCGCAGTTTCAGTGGTGCTTCACTCAGGTGCACGGGAGACCCCACGACCCTCAAGGGGCCAAGTACCGGATGATCGAAATCCAGCAGCATGCCGTTGATGGCGGTCTGCGGGTCTTCTAGCGCCTCTCCGAGCGCCCGCACCGGTGCGCAAAGCAGGTCCTGCTCTTCCAGCCTGGCGATCCAGTGCGCCGTCGTGTCCGTTGCGAAGACGGCCCGAAACCGGTCCTGCAGATAGGGCTTGTTGGCACGCTGGCTGGCGAGGTCCGGATAGGTGGGTGAAAGGTCCTCGATGCCAAGCGCGGTGCAGATGTCGCGCAACGGGTTAGCCTTGAAGGCACCGACCACCACCAGAGCACCGTCAGTGGTGTCGAAGACACCGGTCAAGGGCATTGCGGCCCAGTTCAGCACTTCGCGGTGCTTGGTCCACTGTGCGGCTTCCTGCATCTGCATCGCGATCATGGAATCGTAGAGCGACACGGAAACCCGCTGGCCGCGGCCGGTCTTCGTCCGTGCCAGCAAGGCCGCCAGAATGCCCTGAACCAGGTGCATGCCTGCCGTGTAGTCGCACAAGGTGGTGGGGTAGATGGACCGCTCGATCGACGGGTCGGCGGTCTTTTCCATGACACCGCTCATCGCCTGGGCCAGAACGTCCTGCCCGCCCTTGTGGGCATAGGGGCCCTTCTCGCCAAACCCCGTTCCGGATGCACAGATGATGCGGGGATTGATCGCCTTCAGCGCGTCATAGCCGAACCCAAGGCGGTCCATGACACCGGCGCGGAAATTGTCGACGACCACGTCCGCATTGCGCACCAGATCGTACACCATCTGCTTGCCCTCAGCGGACTTGGTGTCGATCTCTACAGACCGCTTGTTGCGGTTCAGCGACGAGAAGACGGCGTTGTTCATGCCTTCTTCCGACCGCACGTCGAAGAAGTGCCGCGACAGGTCGCCCGCACCGGGTCGCTCTATCTTGATGACGTCCGCGCCGAAGTCGGCCAGCATCTGGGTTGCACAGGGCCCCAGCATGACCTGGGTGAAGTCCAGAATGCGGACACCGGAGAGTGGGAAAGCTTGGGTATTCACGTTTGTTATCCTTTTTATTCTGCAGCGACGGTGCCTTCGACGAGCGCATTTGCTGATGGGATATCGCCGGGGTCGGCGCCCTGGGCACGCATGCGTTTCTGGATCGTGGCAACGTCGGCGTCGCGCAGTGCACAGTTCTGTTCCAGAGCGACCGAAACGGCGACGCCCGCGGCTTCGCCCTGCGCCATGCACGGCGGAATTTCCCGCGAAAGCTTCTGGGCTTCGCTCTCGACCGAGTAGTGGCGGCCGGCAACGATCATGTTGTCGATGCCCTTGGGCAGCAGCGCCCTGTAAGGCGTGTAATAGTCCCTGCCCCGGCAGACGCTGTCGGAGAAATGACGGCGGGAGCGCACGTCATCGCGGGTGACCACATATTCGCCCTGCAACAGACGGGTCTGGCGAATGCCGAGTTGTTCCGCAGCACCCAGCATCTTTGCGTTTTCGAAACCGGGCAGATTGGCGCGCACGAAGGCAAGCAGCTTCATCATGCGCTCGCGGCCTTCGACTTCCGCCGCCAGCATGTGTTCCGGCGACAGGCCGTCATACCCCGGCATGTGCGGGCAGTTGCACCAGACGATGCCCGGCAGCGGCGTCTTCAGCCACCACATGCCCCAGGCGCCACCGATCACCCGGCGCACCTGACGGTCCAGAGCCTTGTATTCTTCCGGATTTTCGAACTCGAAGGCTTCTGCCTTGTCCGTGTCGACGTCGCACAGGCGGAACACGGTCGTGACGATGTACTGTCCGGTCTGGAAAGACGCCCCTGCGGAGGATGCGACATCCAGATCGCCGCTGGCATCGATCACCATCTTCGCCTTGATCGCCTGACGGCCAAGCTTGGTCTGGCAGATCACGCCGGTCACACGGCCGTCTTCCACCATTGCTTCGGAAAACCACGAATGCAGGCGCAAATTGACACCTGCCTCACGAGCCAGGTCGAGGCTCACCCGTTTCCAGCAATCGGGGTCGAAGGCAACTGCGTGAATGATCGGCTGGGGCATGCCGGTCTTGTGAAAATCGATGCAGCCCCAACGGGACCACTTCTTCCACATTTCCCAGTTGGTCAGGCAATCTTCCGGCGGCGGAAAAACTGCGCCATCCTGAGCCGACATCCGGTCGACGAATTCGTTGACGATGCCCGTCGTGACGATTTCGTTGCCCTCGTTGACCATGTCGTCGAGCACCAGAACCATTCCGCCGGAGGCCATGCCGCCAAGGTGATGGTAACGCTCAAGTAGGGTCACCGAGCAGCCGTTTCTGGCAGCCGATACGGCGGCACTCAGGCCGGCGGGACCACCGCCGATGACGACCACGTCGCAGTCTGCGACGACCGGAACCTGCTCATTGCGGGTCAAGGAAATCTGCGTTGTGTTGGTGCTCATTTCGGCGCACTCCTCCCGTTGGGCCGCCAAGCGACGGCCCGGTTTCAGTTCAGATTTTCGTTTGGTTCAGATCCGCTTCACCACCGCACGATCATGCGTTCGGCAATGGAAACAGCGGCAAACATCAGCACCGACAGGCCCGACGACAGGAAGACTGTCGCGTAGAGCAAGGCGGAGCGGAAATTGAACGTTGCATCGATGATCAACGCACCCAGCCCGACATCCGCGCCAACCCATTCCCCGACGATGGCGCCGATGACACAGGTGGTAGCTGCGATCTTCAGTGCCGAAAACAGGAACAGCAGCGAAGACGGCAGACGGATCTTCCAGAACACTTCCGACTTGGAGGCGGACAGGATCCGTGCCAGCTCCAGTGCCTGAGGGCTGACGGACTGCAGGCCGCGTACCATGTTGACCAGTGTCGGGAAGAAACAGATCAGGGCAGCGATGACGACCTTTGCGGTCAGTCCGGCTCCGAAGATCAGAACCAGAATCGGGGCAATGGCCAGGATCGGAATGGTGTTGATGAACACCGCGATCGGGAAGAACGCCCGCTCCACCATCCGGCTGTGAACGAAGGCGATCGCGATCAGCACTGCAGCCACGTTGCCGACGACAAAGCCGAGCACGCTTTCGAACAGTGTTGGCCAGAAGTTCCGCATCAACTGCGGAAATTCGGTCACCAGCGTTGTTGCGACTTCGCTCGGAGCCGGGGCGATGTAGCTCGGCACTCCAAAGGCCCGGACGCCGATTTCCCAGGTGGCGATCAGGCCGACCGCAGTCAGCACCGGCGTCGCGACAGCAGTCAGCCGTGCCCTGCGCGCCATGGCCTTTTCGGCAGCGTCATCATCCACCGGCATGCCCATCGTTTCGTCGACGGCAGTCATCAGCACGCCTCCAGAAGTTTGCGCAAATGCGCGGAGTATCGGGTGAATTCCACCGTATCCCGCAACTCGGTGGTGCGCGGATATGGCAGATCGATATCGACGATCTCGTGCAGGCGGCCCGGATGCGCCTTGAGCATCAGCACCTTCTGCCCCAGAAAGACCGCTTCCGGGATCGAGTGGGTTACGAACAGGATCGTCACGCCGGTTTCCTCCCAGACCTTCAGAAGCTGAAGGTTCAGGTGGTCGCGGGTCATCTCGTCGAGCGCACCGAAGGGCTCGTCCATCAGCAACAGCTTCGGCTTGCAGACCAATGCACGGGCAATCGCCACACGCTGGCGCATGCCTCCGGAAAGCTCGTGCGGCAGGGCATGTTCGCGGCCTTTGAGCCCGACCAGCTCAAGCAACTCCATCGGCGACTTGTCGCTGACGGGGATCTGGATCCCGCGGCTCTGCCCCATCTCCAGGGGCAGCTGGACGTTCTCCAATGCCGTGCGCCAGGGCAGCAGTGTCGCGTCCTGAAACACGAAGGCGAATTCCCGTGCCAGACGGGCAGCCTCGGTCGTCTTGCCGAAGATCGACACGTCGCCGGACGCGGGCGGGATGAGATCAGACACCAGCCGGAGCAAGGTCGACTTGCCACAACCCGATGGACCAAGGATGGAATAGAAGGCTCCCGCCTCGATCTCCAGACTGATGTCCTGGATCGCGGTAAACTGACCGAACTTGACCCAGGCATTGCGCAGGCTGGCTGCAGGCACCAACGTGCCTGCGTCCAGATTTTCCAATACCGCTTCCATGGCCTTAACCGACCTTCGGGCGGCTGTCTGCGGTGCTCTCCAGGACCGACAGCGTCATCACATCGTCGACGGCAGGCGCCCCGTTCGCGAATTGCTCGAGATTTTCGTAAGTCTCGATCTGGGCCTGCCAGTTTTCGCGGGTCATGGTGCCCCAGCCGTTTTCGGCGGTCTTTTCGTTGAAGGAATATCCGACCACCAGCGGCACCGCCTTCAGTTCGCTCTCCCTGTCCAGGTTCGGCAGGCGCTCGACCAGATAATTGACGGCTTCTTCCTGGTTCTCACGAACCCAGCCCCAGCCGCGCGAGACGGCGCGGATCATGGCCTGCACCTTGTCGCCGTGCTCGTTCAGCATAGTGTCCGTGGTGTAGAAGGGGTTTGCATAAAGCTGGATCCCTGCATCCCACAGGGACATGTCGACACGCTGGTCCCCAAGGATCGAAAGCGCGTTGACGTTTGTCTTCCAGCCGGTAATCGCATCAACCTGCCCCGTCAGCAGCGGCGCCATGTCACTGCCGATGACCTTCAGTTCAACCTGGTCCTCGGAAATGCCGTTCTTGGCCAGAAGCGCGCGGAACAGGATCCGTCCGGTCGCCTGGGTGCCGATGGTCTTGCCGATCATGTCCTGCGGCGTCTTGATCGGGTTCTTCTTGAGCGAGAAATACGTGTAGGGATGCTGCTGGTAACCGGCGGCAATACATTTCACCGGAATGCCCGCCGAGCGCGCCAGCATGAGAGAGGGGCTGGAAGACACCTGGCCGAGATTGGACCGCCCGGAAGCGACGGACGCCACACCATCGACATTCGGCCCCCCCGGCACGATTTCGAATTCAAGACCTTCTTCCGCAAAATAGCCCAGCTTGTCGGCCGCGATTTCTCCCAGGTTGCCGTTACCGGCCAGCCAGCCGAGCTGCATGGAAACCTTGAAGGTGTCCTGAGCAAAGCCTGGTACGATATTCACAAGTGTTCCGGCGCCTGCCAGACCAGCGCCTGCGGCCATGGTCTTGAGCATCGAGCGGCGGTTCAATCCATTCGAGAATAGGTATGACATACTGTTGGTCCCCCTCATTTGAGATTGGGCGGTTTGTGGCCGACTGTTCCCCTTGCCGACTTCACAGTGAACTCTAACGGGAAGATGCACGGTGCAAAAAGTGCAAAAACATGCTAACGGTGATGCATAAAATGCACCGCACTTTGTGATGCACTGTTTGCCACTCTGTCCGGGGGGACATCGTGCATTCGAATTTTCTGCGTTATTTCGACGAAGTCGCCCGCCAGGGCTCCATCCGCAAGGCGTCTGCGGTTTTGAACGTGTCTTCCACCACGGTGAACCGGAAGATCATCAGCACCGAGAACGAGATGGGCGTTCGCCTGTTCGAGCGCACCCCTGAAGGCGTGACGCTGACGGATGCGGGGGCCATCGTCCTGGAACACTGCCGCAAGACGCTGCAGGACTATGAACGCACCCGCACCATGCTGGACGATATCCGCGACCTTCGGTCCGGGCACCTCAACATTGCCGCCATCGATTCCGTAACCTACGGCCTGTTGCCCCGTATCCTGCTCGACTTCAACCGGATCTATCCGCAGGTCACCTATTCGATCACCACCGCGCAGCCGGACGAGATCATCACCGCTGTCGCAGGCGGAATTGCCGATATCGGCATTACCTTCACCTTCGATCTGCATCCAAACGTTCGGGTTATTTCCGACAAGACCGCGCCGATCGGCATCATCATGCGATCCGACCATCCCTTCGCGGGCCGAACAAACCTCGCCATAGAGGAACTCACCGGCCAGAAAATGGTGCGCACCGTGGACGCGCGCGGCCGCAATTCCATCATCGATCAGGCAATCTCGGGCATGTCCTCTGCCCTCTCGACCAACTGCTTTACCGACACCTTGCACGTGGCAAAACAGATGATCCTGGCTGGCCGAGGCCTCGGCCTTTACACCAAGATCGGTTTCATCGACGAAATCGACCAGGGCATTCTCCGGTTCGTGCCGCTGATGCATGACATCCTGTCCAACCTGCGCATTGGTGTCGTCATGTCCGCCTCTTCCGGCATCTCGCCGCCCGAACGGTTGCTCGGCAACGAAATCAAGCGCGCCCTCACCCAGCTGCGGCTGGATTCCTGAGTTTGCAAGAACACTGTCTCTCAGCTGAAGACCGGTTGTCTGCGGACTGCACCCTGTCTGCCGGATGGTTCAAATCGGTCTTGCGAACCGGCGCAGCGAAACAGCAATTGTAATTATCGAAAAAAGCGATACAAATAGCTGTTCCAGATTTACAGCCGGGAACAACCCATGCGCGCAAATTTTCTGATCGTCGATCCCGTCAAGGACAAGATCGCAATGAAGGCGATCGCTTCCCAGCCTCGCCTGCACCTGTTGCAGGAGCTGGTACGGACACCCGGGATGAACATCAACGCGCTTTCGGAAGCTTCCGGCATGCCGCAATCCTCCGTCTCCACCCACATCCAGGTCCTGGAAGAAGCAGGCCTTGTACGAACGGAAGTGCAGCGGGCAAAGAAGGGCAGCCAGAAGACGACCTTCGCCATCTACGATGAGATCATCCTGGCCTTCCGCTCGTCGGAAGAACGCATCGAGCCGAACCAGATCGAAGTATCGATGCCGCTCGGCCTTTACACCAACAGCCTCGTCACTGCTCCTTGCGGCATCTGCTCGACAGAAGGGATCATCGGCCTTCTCGATGTGCCGGAAACCTTCATGGACCCGGAGCGGATGAAAACGGCTTTGTTGTGGTTTACCAGTGGCTTCGTCGAATATCAGTTCCCCAACAATGCCAAGCTGACGGGCAAGCAGATCGACGGTCTGGACGTGGTGATGGAGGTGAGTTCCGAGGTGCCGGGCACCATGAGCAACTGGCCCTCCGACATCGTCCTGTCGATCAACGGCAAGGAGATCGGCGTCTGGACGTCCCCGGGTGATTTCGGCGACAAGCGCGGGGCCTACACACCCGACTGGTGGAAGCTTTCCGGTTCGCAATACGGCATGCTGAAGACCTGGAGCGTGGGCAGGAACGGCACCTTCGTGGATGGTCACAAGATCTCCGATATCAAGACAGAAGACCTCCAGCTCGACGAACACCGGTCGGTTCGATTGAAGATCGAGGTAAAGGCCGAAGGACGGCACCCGGGCGGAATCAACGTCTTCGGCCGCGGTTTCGGCAATTACGACCAGGACATTATTTTGCGGCTGCACACCCGCAATTGACCGAAACTGCACTTGAAAAGACGTGTGGACATTCACTTCTGGCTGCACCGCAACAACATTGTCCAGTTGACAATTTTCGCCAAGCTCGCATTCTTATCAGAAATAAAGATTCATATCGATTTATTCGATATATATTTCTGGGAGAATGCGAATGAAGGCACGCGTCACCGTGCATCGGGATTTCCGGATCAGTTCCATCGATGAGCGGCTTTATTCCGCATTCATTGAACACATGGGACGGGCGATCTATTCCGGCATTTATGAACCTGACCATCCGCAGGCCGATGCCAACGGCTTTCGCAAGGACGTGCTGAAATTCGTACAGGACCTCAGGATCCCGGCCATTCGTTACCCGGGCGGCAACTTCGTTTCCGCCTACAACTGGGAAGATGGTATCGGCCCGAAGGACAAGCGCCCCGTCCGCCTCGATCTTGCCTGGCGCAGCAAGGAAACCAACCAGGTCGGCATCGACGATTTCGCAATCTGGGCGGAACAGGCAGGCATCGAGATGATGTTGGCCGTCAACCTGGGTTCGCGTGGTCTGGAAGAGGCACGCAACTTCCTGGAATATGTGAATTTTCCCGGCGGCACCCAATGGTCCGACCTGCGTCGTTCCAATGGCCGCGAGGATCCTTACGGGGTCAAGATGTGGTGCCTCGGCAACGAAATGGATGGCCCCTGGCAGATCGGCCACAAGGTCGCCACGGAATACGGCCGGCTGGCCAACGAGACGGCCAAGGCGTTCAAAGGCTTTGACCCGACGATCGAGGCGGTCGTCTGCGGCAGTTCAAACGACCGCATGCCCACCTATCCCGAATGGGAACGCGAAGTCCTGGAAGAGTGCTACGAGAACGTCGACTACATCTCGCTGCACAAGTATTTCGGCAACAAGAGCAAGGACACGCTCAACTACTTCGGCAAGATCGAGGAAACCGGCCGCTACATCCAGACCATTGGCGGTGTCATCGATTACGTGAAGTCCAAGAAGCGTGCGAAGAACGACGTCCATATCTGCTTCGACGAGTGGAATGTGTGGTACCACATCCGCGAGGACGACAGCCGCCGCATCAAGGAATGGGACTGGCCGGAAGCACCGCCGCTGCTTGAAGAGAACTACAACTTCGAGGACGCCCTCTTCGTCGCCGGTCTGCTCAACGAGTTCATCCGCCGCTCCGACCGTGTGCGTATTGCCTGCATTGCCCAGCTGGTCAACGTAATCGCCCCGATCCGGGCGGAAAAGGGCGGTCCCGCCTGGCGTCAGACCATCTATTACCCCTATCAGTTCGCGTCTCTTTACGGCCGCGGTGATGCACTGAACGTTGCCGTGGATGCACCTACCTACGACTGCTCCGTTGCCGACGACGTCTGCTACCTCGACGTTGCCGGGGTACACGACAAGGCAGCAGGCACACTGACGCTTTTCGTCCTGAACCGGCATCTGACCGAAACGGCCGATCTCGACGTGTCCTTGACGGGTTTCGGCTCGCCGTCCCTGGCCGAACATCTGTCCATGGAAGGCTACGGCCTCAATGACACCAACGGTCCGGACAAACCGGACAACGTGGTTCCCGGCAAGGGGACAGGCGTTGGCGTGGAGGATGGTCAGCTCAAGGGCAAGCTTGCGCCGCTTTCCTATCATGTCCTGCGGTTGAGCGTCGGCTGAGGGGATCCATGCAATGGGGGTTCAGCTTCGCAACATACGTAAGGTCTTCGGCCCGGTCGGGGTGATCCATGATGTCAGCATGGACATTCCGACGGGTGAATTCGCGGTCTTTGTCGGTCCTTCCGGTTGCGGAAAATCGACATTGCTGAGGATGATCGCAGGCCTTGAGGACACAAGCGGCGGCACGATCTCGATCGAAGGCACCGATGTGACCTGGCAGGAACCGGCCAAACGCGGCGTTGCCATGGTCTTCCAGTCCTATGCGCTTTATCCGCATCTTTCCGTCTTCGAGAACATGGCCTTTTCCATGCGTCTGAAACGGGCGCCGAAACAGGACGTGCACGACAAGGTGATGGAAGCGGCCCGCATCCTCCAGCTTGAGGAACAGCTGCAGAAGAAACCGTCTCAACTGTCCGGCGGCCAGCGTCAGCGGGTCGCGATCGGACGGGCGATCGTGCGCCAGCCCAAGGTGTTTTTGTTTGATGAGCCTCTGTCGAACCTGGATGCGGAATTGCGCGTCCAGATGCGGCTGGAACTTGCCCGGCTGCACAAGCAGATCGGCGCGACGATGATCTATGTCACCCACGATCAGGTGGAGGCCATGACACTGGCCGACCGGATCTTCGTCCTGAAACAGGGCGTCGTGCAGCAGGCCGGAAAGCCGCTCGATCTCTACGACGACCCCGACAACAAATTCGTCGCCGGTTTCATCGGATCGCCGGCCATGAACTTTCTGCCGGCAACAGTGCTCGGCCGGGAAGGCGATTGCCTGCGCATTGCCATCAACGGAACGGACGCAGTCCTGCTGGCGAAAGTTTCCGGCGATCTTCCGGCCGACAGCCGGATCACCGTCGGACTGCGTCCGGAACACCTGACCAGCGCGGACAAGGGCATTCCCGTGACCGTGGAAATGGCGGAGGACCTGGGAGGTGTTTCCTACCTGCACACGCATATGCCGGACGGCCGCGAGATCGTCGTTGAATGGCGCGGCAGCCGCCATGCCGGGGGCGGTGAGGCAATCAAGCTCACCTGCACACCGGAACAGGTTCTGGTCTTCAACGAGCAGGACCAGCGTATTCGGTAGACCTTCTGTCTGCCTGGTACCTTTGAACCGGCCTTGATGGGAAATGCCGGTTTTTCATACGGGAGGAAGAGTCGATGAAATACCTTAAGACACTTCTGGCAGCGGGGGCGATGAGCCTTGCCAGCCTGCCGGCATTTGCCCAGCAGGACATCACCTGGTGGGACTTTCTGAGCGGTGGGGACGGCGTTCGCATGAAAGCGTTGATCGCACGCTTCAACGAAGAGCATCCGGACATCAAGATCAACGGAACCACTCTGGAATGGGGCGTGCCCTTCTACACCAAGGTGCGCACTTCCGTTGCCGTCGGCCAGGGCCCGGACGTGATGACCTATCACCTGTCGCGCATGCCGCTCGGGCTTGAGGAAAATGTGCTGGACGTGATCAGTGATGACGATCTTGCCGCCGCCGGTCTCAGCAAGGATGACTTCTTCCCGGCAGCCATTGCCGCCGCGAGCGATGCGGACGGCAAGCTCCACGCAGTGCCGTTCGATATCCACGCGATCGTGCTCTACGTAAACAAGACCTATTTCGAAGGATCACGCTTCCTAGATGACCAGGGCAACCTGACCGGCATTGAAAGCCTCGCCGATTTCGAGGAAGCGCTTGCGCTTGCCAAGGAAAACGGCTCCGAAGCACCCGTCTCCTACGCAACGGGTGACGACGGCGGCACCTACCGGGTCTTCTTCACCCTGCTCAAGCAGCAAGGCGGCGAGCTGATCACCGATGGCGAGGTTCTGGCAGGCGACAATCTGGACAAGGCCGCCAATGCCATCGAAATCATGACCAACTGGCACAAGCAGGGCTGGCAGCCGGAGCAGGCCGAATACGAAGCCTCCGTTGCGTTGTTCACGTCCGGCAAGGCCGCTTTTCACATGAACGGCGTCTGGGAAGTGCCGACCATGGTCGACATGGCGGAAAAGGGAACGCTCGGGTTCGACTGGGGTGCGGTACAAATTCCGACGCTGCTTGGAACCACGGCCACCTGGGCGGATTCCCACGCCTTCGCCATTCCTCAGGGAACGGAAATGAGCCCGGAAAAACGCGCGGCGGTGATGACCGCAATCGGCTGGATGGAGAAGAACTCGATCTCCTGGGCCGGGGCAGGACATATTCCAGCCTACAAGCCTGTCGCGACCAGCGATGAATTCGGGGAAATGGAACCCAACGCCACCTATTCGTCACTCGCCGAAACCGCGGCCTACGATCCAAGGTCGCCGATCGCAGGAGTGGCCTCGCCTGTCTATGATTCAGCCATCAACATCATCTCGCCCGCCATGCATGGCTATCTGGAGCCTGCACAGGCAGCACAGCAGATGAAAGACGAGCTTCAGTCGAAGCTTCAATAGACGAAGGCTTTGCCCGGGACGCCTGCCGCACGCACACCATATGCGGCAGGCGTCTCCTGCGGCGAGAAAAGGACGATTACTCAAGTGGCCATGATTACCAACCGGCGCAGGGAAGTGGCGGTCGCCATGACGCTCATCGCGCCCTTTGTCCTGACCTTCGTGCTGGTCTTTCTCTATCCGACGATCCGGATGATCGAGCTGAGCTTCACCAACGCGCCCCTGATCGGTCCGGGGGAATGGGTCGGCCTTGCCAATTTCAAACGGCTGCTTACCGACAACCTCTTCTATACATCTCTGAAGAACAACGGTTATTTCGTTCTCCTGACCGTCGTTCCAACGACCGCACTGGCCCTTGCCATTGCAATGATGATCACGCGCCTCAAGGGGCCGCTTCAGGCGTTGATCCTCGCGCTTTTCTTTCTTCCCTACATTCTGCCCGTGTCGGTGGTGACGCAAATCTGGGCCTGGATGCTGGACTTCCAGTTTGGCGTGCTGCAGCCGGTGTTCGCGTTCTTTACCGGCAAACCGGTACCTGTCTTCAAGAACCCCTATTGGGTCATGCCGACAGTCGCCACGGTGACCATCTGGTGGACCAATGGCTTCAACGTGCTTCTGTTCATCGCGGGCCTTCGAAACATCTCCAGCGATTATTATGAAGCAGCGGCACTGGACGGGGCGACACGCTGGCAACTGTTCACCAAGGTCACCTGGCCCCTGCTCTGGCCGGTAACCGCTCTTGTCCTGACCCTTCAGCTGATCCTGCAGCTCAAGATCTTCGACCAGATCTACCTGTTGTCGTCCGGTGGGCCGTTCAATTCGTCCTACGTTCTGCTTCTGATGGTCTACCGGGAAGCCTTCCAGTTGAACCACGGCGGCTATGCCTCTGCCATCGCTCTTGTTCTGTTTGTACTGATCGTGGTCGTGTCGGTGCTGCAGTTTCAGTTGCTGCGTGCGGGAGGGAACAAGCAATGAAGACCCGCAAACTGGAAAACTGGGTTCTGGGCATCGGCAGCCTCTTGGCCGCGGCCATCTGGATCTTTCCTCTCTACTGGGCGTTCATCACCTCGATCCGCACTGAGGAAAGGGTCGTCAGCGAGGGCGCGGGTGTCATTCCCGACGAATTCAACCTGACCTCCTATATCGACGTTCTGTTCGATACCAAGCTGCTCAACTGGTACTGGAACTCCATCGGCACATCCGTGATCATCACGCTGGTTGTCATTGTGTCCGGCATGATGTGCGCCTATGCCATCTCCCAGATGCGCTTTCCCGGCCGGAGGCTGCTTTACGGCGTGGTGCTCGCCAGTTTCATGGTGCCCTCGCAGGCGCTTGTGGTGACGCAGTTCATCCTGATGAACGACATGGGCCTGATAAACACCTGGGCCGGCATCATCCTGCCGCAGCTCATCGTTCCGGTGGTGATCATCGTCTACAAGCAGTTCTTTGACGCCGTGCCGAAGGAAATGCGCGAGGCCGTCGTCCTGGATGGCGGCGGTGACTATACGCTGCTGTTCAGGATCTACCTGCCGCTCAACTGGGGCATCACGACCGCTCTGGCGATCATCACCTTCATCATGGCGTGGAACCAGTTTCTCTGGCCCTTCCTCGTCATCACAACGGAAAACCAGATGACGATCCCCGTCGGGATCACCCAGGTGAACGATGCCTTCGGCGTCTATTACGCCCGTCTGATGTCCGTCGCGCTTCTGGGTGCCATGCCCGTTGCCGTTGCCTATCTGATCTTCCAGAAGAAGGTGACGGAAGCCGTCATGATCTCCTCGGGCGTGAAAGGCTGAAGCCTGCCCTTTCGGGAGCATTTCTTCTTCCGGTTTCCTGAAACTCTTCAACCCCGCGAACCATGTCGCGGGGCAATCGGTCTTCTGCAGGCACTTGGATGCAGGCGCCGCAGTTCATATGTCTACGTCAACAAGATCAGAATGACGAAGACAGTTGAGCACTCACACCGTGTGTGTTTGGCAGACGGATGAGGAGTTCAGAATGACAGTTGGAGCCGGTCTCCCGATAGTCCTGGCGGGACCGATCCTGCGCCATATAACGGCGAACAACGTTAGCGTCTGGCTCGCCACATCCCGACATTGCGATGTTCGATTTGAGTTTTTCCCCGAAGCACAGCCGGACCTCAACCAGACCTATGAAACCGGCGATCAGGACTGGCAGGTTCTGAAGGCGGGAGAGAGCCTCTATTATCATCTCGTCGATATCGAACTCGGCACTTCGCTCCCCATCGATGTCCTGATTTCCTATCGCCTGAGCGTCAAGCCGACTGGTGAAGCTGAGCAAGCGTGGCAGGATCATACGGTGTGGGCGCCCGATCTCTGCTATCCGGGACGTGACCTGCCCTGTTTCAAGGTGCCGGACCGTATCACCTCCCTGTTTCATGGGTCCTGCCGCAAGCCGCATGCGCAAACCCCTGACGGCCTTGCCGGAGCCGACGTGGTCCTGAGGCAGGCCCTCGGCCCTGAGGGCGAAACCACTGCCGGCAGTCCCGCCTTGCCATCGCTGCTCGTGATGAGCGGTGACCAGGTTTATGCCGACGACGTTGCTGGACCGATGTTGCAGGCAATCAGCCTGCTTGTCGAAAAACTCGGCCTGCCGGACGAACCGCTGGACGGCGTTGAGCCTGGTCTGCCGGCGTCGGGCAACGAACTGCGAAATGTCGGCAACCTGCTCTATCACCGCGATACGCTTCTGCCCCGGGTCTACAAGAACAAGACCGTGTTCGACGTCCTGTTCGGAGGCACCGAAAAACCGGTTTTCACAACCCAGCACGCCCGCAACCACCTCGTCACACTTGGCGAAATGCTCGCCATGTATCTGCTGGTCTGGTCGCCGGCGTCCTGGCAAGGCATGCCGGAGCTGAAAGCGCCGGAAGGCCTGGAGGCCAAGGACGCGGAGATGTACGCCGAAGAGACGGCGACGCTGAAGGATTTCCGGGCTGAACTGCCTGCCTGCAGACGGGTCATGGCGCATCTTCCGACGGCGATGATTTTTGATGATCACGACATCACCGACGACTGGAACCTGTCACTTGCGTGGGAGCAGGCCGCTTACAGCCATCCCTTGTCGCGCCGGGTGATCGGCAATGCGTTGGTCGCCTATGCTCTTAACCAGGCCTGGGGAAACCGGGCACGCACGATCGGTCCGGACATTCTTCCGCCCGTGCAGGCCGCGCTTGCCGATCCCGGTTCCGAGGCGCATGAGACCGCGATCACCACGCTGCTTGAATACGAGGAGTGGGACTATCAGTGGCAGACGTCCCCGCCGTTGATCGTTCTGGACACGCGCACGCGGCGCTGGCGGTCAGAACGCAACGCGCATAATCCGTCTGGCCTTCTGGACTGGGAAGCAGCCACCGACCTTCAAACCCACCTGAAAGGCAAGGACGCCGTTCTGCTTGTGTCCGCTGCCCCGATCTTCGGCGTCAAGCTGATCGAAACGGTGCAGAAGATGTTCACGCTGGCCGGCAAGCCGCTGACTGTCGACGCGGAATACTGGATGGCGCATTCGGGAACCGCCAGTGCGATCCTGAATGTGTTCGGTCACCGCGGCACCCCCCAGCACTTTGTCATCCTCTCCGGCGATGTGCACTACTCGTTCGTCTATGACGTTGAACTGCGTCAGACCGCACCGAGCCTGTCCGGTGCAACCGATGACGGTCCGAAGATCTGGCAGATCTGCAGCAGCGGGATAAAGAACAAATGGCCGGACAAGCTGATCAAGATCCTGGATCGCGGCAACCGATGGGCTTTTTCACCCCGTTCGCCGCTGAACTGGTTCACCAAGCGCCGTGGTATGCGTGTCATCCCGCGCAAACCCGTTGGAACGCCACATGGCCGCCGGATCCTGAACGCGTCGGGGATCGGCCTCGTGGAGCTGGACGAGACAGGCGCGCCCATCGACATTAATCAGGTTCTGCCGGACGGTTCGCTGGTGTCGTTTGAACGCCGTGAAGCCGAAGCCCGGGACGACTGACCGTTCCGGCGGACGGTGCTGCTTCAGCGCGTTACCGCCATCAAGGCGCTCCCACCGATCATGAACCCGCCGCCGGCATAGCCCATGCGGCGCCGGGCGAGGCGTGTCTGAAAAAGTTTGCGCGCACGCGCGGCGATCAACGCATAGCCCGCCAGAAGCACCATGACGACAACGCTCGAGGTCAGCGTCAACACAACGAGTTGAACCGTCATGTCCGCGGCAGGGTCGATGAACTGGGCGAGAAAGGCCATGTAAAAGACGATCGCCTTGGGATTGAAGATAGCCGTCAGGGTACCTGCCCAGAAACTGCCCCACGCAGACCCTGCGCGTATGCCCGGCTCAAGGGAAACGCTGTCGCGACGTGCCTCCCTGATCTGGCTGTAACCCAGCCAGGCGAGATAGACGACGCCTGTCCATTTCACGATCTGGAACAACACCGTGGACGCGGCCAGAATGGCGCCGACACCTGCGAAGGAAAGGCCTGTCAGAACGATACTTCCGACAACGTCGCCGAGAATGCACATCGCAGCAGCGGTTTTGCCGCGCATCAAGGTTTGCCCGACAACCAGCATGACACTCGGTCCCGGAATGATGGTCAGAACGACACAAGCGAGAGTGTAAGCAAGCCAGGTTTCCAGAGACACGTTCAACTCTCCCTTGGGGTCAGGCAGCGGCGGGTTGCGGCAAGAGGCAGTGAGGCGAGGAGCGCGGCACACCCGATGAGGAGTATGCCGGCCAGATCTGCCCTGTCTGGCATATCCGCGAAGAAGACGACACCCCAAACCACCGCGAAAACGAGATAACCATTGTCGAAAAGCCCGATCAGAGGTGCCGGTGCCAACTGATAGGCAAATGCCACGGCCACCGTGATGAGGGCAAGCAGCAGACCCAGCAGGATCAGAAGTCCCCACGCAGCAGCTGAAAGAGCTGGCCAGGCGCGCAGCAGGAACCCTGCCCCGGCAGGGACGGAAAAGAGATGAAGCCCCAGCACGTAGGCACCGCCCGCCAACGCAAGCACCAGGTTCAGGTTGAACGCCATTGCCAGCGGCGCCTCTTTCCGGCACCTGGCCGACGTGACGACTGCCGCAAGCGCATAAAAGAAGCCTGCCAGCAAGGGCAAGACCACTGCCGCAGACATGTCATCAATTCCCGGCCGCAGGAGCATGACAACTCCCGCCATCCCGAGGACAATTGAAACCGTGCCTTTTGCACCGACGGGCCTTCCCTGAAAGACAGATGTCAGAATGGCCATCCACAGGGGCGCGGTGTAATAGCAGGCTGCCGCAAGTGACAGCGGCATCAGCGGCAATGCGGCGTAGTAACAGCCCCACATCAGCGCAAGGCAAACGCTGCGCGTCCAGACCCAGGCGTTTGCCGCAAGCAGGGGCTGCGATGGGCGCCCTGTGTACGCGAATGCCAGCCCAAGCAGAATGGCTGCGACGAGTGAGCGGACCAGAAGCAACTGCCCAAGCGCGATACCGCCGCTGTTCAGTTTGACCAAGGCGTCGGACAAGGACAGCAACAGCACTGCTCCGGTAATCGAGATGATCCCGGCAAGGAGCGATCCAGCCTGTTGTTTCGGCAGAATTAAAGATATCATTTCAGCATGGAAGCATTTCTCCTATATTTGTAAAAATGAGAAATTTCGAGAAATACATGACTGAAACGCATGCATAAGGACGACCTCTCACTGGCCCGCCTGAAACCGTTCGAGGCCGCTGCGCGATATGAAAGTTTCACACGCGCGGCCGATGAACTCGGCCTGACCCAGACGGCCATCAGCCGGCAAATTGGTCAGCTTGAAGAGGAACTGGGTGTCCGCCTGTTCGAGCGGCGCAACCGCGCGGTGTTCCTGACCGAGGAAGGAAAACGCCTGGGCCAGGTTGTCGGAGAAGCACTCAGGGCAATCCGCACGGAAGTTGCCGCCATCCGCGGGACAGGCGATCCAGATACCATCGTCCTGCGATGCCAGCTATGCGAAGCCTTCTACTGGCTGATGCCGCGTCTCTCGGGTTTCCATGCGGCACATCCTGAAATCCAGCTTCAACTGGTCAGCGCATTGGAACCCCTGACGGAAGCTCGCGAACCATTTGACGTCGCCCTTCAGACCACCGGGCGGGCGGCCGGAGCGGCACGGTTGGTGTTCACGGCATCCGACGAGATCTTCCCGGTCTGCGCTCCGGCGCTCTTGAAAGACGTTTCGTTGCCGCTGACACCGCAAGAGGTCTCCACCTTGCCGCTCCTGTCGCACCGGGTGGTGCCACAGGACTGGTTTGACTGGCCGGACTGGTTCGAAGCTGTCGGCGTTCCGCGACCCGCCCACAAGAAGGTCATCTATTTCGACAGCTACCCGCTTGTCCTTCAGGCCGCCGTTGCCGGTCAGGGTGTTGCCCTCGGCTGGAAGCGCACGGTGGACGGCCTGATCGATGAAGGCAAGTTGCGCTCCATCTGTGATGTTTCTCTGAAGAGACCAAGCGAAATCTCGGTTTACCGAGGCACCAAACAGTCGCGGCACAGTGCCGTCGACCAGTTGATCGCGTGGCTCCGCGCAGAGCTGGCGTAACTCGGCGATACCCTTCGAAAAACCTAGCTTGGCCAGGCCAAGAACGCGTGATGTTCAGTTATAGCGCTGTGCCATCGCTTCCAGCGGCAGCGGGCGAATGCGGCTGGCGTGGCCGGCTGTTCCGAAAGCCTCGAAACGGTCGCGGCACACCTGCGCCATCAACTCCATGGCCGGCTTCAGGTATTTGCGTGGATCGAATTCGGAGGGATCGTTCGTCAGGGCCTTGCGTACGGCTGCCGTCATTGCCAGGCGGTTGTCGGTGTCGATGTTCACCTTGCGCACACCGCTCTTGATGCCGCGCTGGATTTCCTCGACCGGAACGCCCCAGGTCGGGCGAATATCACCGCCGTAGGAATTGATGATTTCCTGGAGATCTTCCGGCACCGAAGACGATCCGTGCATGACGAGGTGCGTGTTCGGCAGACGGGCATGAATGGCCTCAATCACGTTCATTGCCAGAACGCTGCCATCCGGCTTGCGCGTGAACTTGTAGGCGCCGTGGCTGGTGCCCATGGCAACGGCGCCTACAAGTT
>MRWF01016064.1_pt1 | contig 219530 bp, 219 predicted proteins | sample 1013331 | NCBI WGS metagenome assembly MRWF01 (sample SAMN06117577, study PRJNA244670) | biofilm metagenome | biome: Water; feature: Cathode Biofilm; material: Biofilm; isolation source: microbial consortium enriched at the cathode of a solar microbial fuel cell | place: USA: District of Columbia... | reverse complement strand
TCCCTGCCCTACCGCGAGGCGCTGACCACGATCGGCACCATGGTGCATGGCGGCGGCATCAACAAGCGAGGCGATCGCGCCGCCATGCACCATGGTGCCGATCGTGGTCAGCGCCTCGCGGTAGGGCAGGGAAAGAACGGCGCGGTCTTCTTCAAGGCCCGTCAGCTCAAAGCCCAGGGTCTTGCCGTAAGGCGCGCCGGCAACGGCGCCGGCGATCATGTCTTTGAAGGTCTCGTCCATGGGATGCGTCCTGGCTCTGGTGAGTAGATGCAGGGGTTATGAGCCGTGCCCGTGTTTGGCGGCAATGACCTGAGAGGTAAGGAAAGGCGGAAATAATGAGCCGACGTGAAGAAATGACCGCCCGCCTCACGGCCCTGCCTGCCAATGTGCAAGGCGCGCTCTGGCTGCTTCTCTCCGCCATGCTATTTGTGGTGATGGCGGTGCTGGTCAAACATCTCGGCCAGACATTCGATCCGTTTCAGGTCTCCTTCTTCCGGCAGCTTTTTCAGATCATCGTTATTCTGCCTTTTCTCATCCGGGCAGGCGGCGCGGAAGGCGGCATCCGCACCAAGGTGCTGCCGCTGCAAATGCTGCGCGGCTTTGTCGGCTCCTCGGCGATGATTTGCGGGTTCTATGCTTTCGCGCATTTACCCCTGGCGGATGCCCAAGCGCTGAACTTCTCACGCACGCTTTTTCTCGTGCCGCTGGCTGCGCTGCTGCTTTCCGAACCCATCGGCAAGCGGCGGGTCATCGCCGCCCTTGTCGGCTTTGGCGGCGTCCTCATCATGCTGCGCCCGACAGGCGCGCTCGATCCGGCGGCGCTCGTCGCGCTTTTGGGCGCAGCGCTTGTGGCGCTCGCCACGGTGCTCGTCAAAATCGCCTCGCGCTACGACCAGCCCATCACGCTGATGTTCTATACCGGGGTGGGCGGGCTCATCGTCACGTCCATTCCGGCCTATCTCGTCTGGATCATGCCAAGCTGGGAGCAATTGGCGCTGCTTGCGATTATGGGCAGCGCGGGGGCGGCCTCGCATAATTGTTTCATCCGCGGCTACAGGGTGGGCGAGGCGACGGTGATCGCGCCGTTCGAATATTCCCGCCTCATCTTCCTCGCGCTTGCCGGGATCGTGATCTTCGGCGATATCCCCACGATCTGGACGCTGGCAGGCGCCGCCGTGATCATCGGCGCGGCGCTTTATATCGTGCGGCGGGAATCGCAAGCGGCGAGAGAAGCCAGGGCCGCCGAAAAGTCAGTGGAGCGCCTGCCCGAGTAAGCGGCGCTTCTAGCGGGGCCCGCTTTCCGCATTCTCGTGCGGTTCGTGCGGCGGTGTTTTGCCAAGCGCCTTGCGCGCCGCCGCCCGGTGCTTGTCGGTCAGATGGCCGGAGACGAGCGAGAGCGCCATCATCAGCACGGTTGCATCGTCGGTGAAGCCGAAGGCGGCGATGACATCGGGAATGAAATCGGCCGGGGTGACGAAATAGGCAAGCGCTGCCAGCAGCGTTGCGCGCACCCGGGTGGGTGTCTGGGGGTCGAGCGCGCAATAATAAGCCGCCGCCGCTTCTTCGGCGAAGGGCACGCGCCCGGCGACGCGCAGCAATTTGCGCCAGAAGCCTTTTTTCACACGGGTGCGGTTCTGCGCCACGGCGGCGGGCAGTTGGTAGGCCGGATCTTCGAAATCCGGCAGGGCAGCGCTGTCGGGCCGTTTGCTCATGGGGTGAAATGTGGGCCCGCAAAATGGCAAAGACAAGGCTGGGAAGATGCGGGGAGGGCGGCGGTCTTGACATTCCGCTAATTAGGTGTATATACACCTAAATGAATTTGAAAACCACCGATCTGGCCTCGCCCGCCGCCTGTCTCTGCTTCAACCTGCGCCGCGCGGCGCGGCTGATTGCGCGCGATCTCGATGGGGCGTTGAAACCAGCCGGTCTTGGCTCGGCGCAATTCGCCGTTCTGGCGGTACTGGAAGAGGCGGGACCGCTTCCCATCGCCCAGCTTGCCGAGGCGCTCGGCACGGACCGCACGACACTGACGCGCAATCTGGCGCTTTTGGAGCGGGACGGGCTCATCGCCTACCGGCAGGGCAATGACAAACGCCGCCGCATTGCAGCTTTAAGCGCTGAAGGCGAGAAGGCTTATCGCCGTGCGCTGCCGCTCTGGCGCGCCTTTCAGGAAAAGAAAGTGGCCGAGCTCGGCGCGGAGCCTGCCCAGCAGCTGCTTTCGCTTCTTTCTCAAGCGGCGGGCTGAGCCCCGCTTTTTATTTACCCCTAAATGTGTATCTACACCTAAAGGAACCGCTCATGACCGACACCAATATGAAGGCGGCCGCACCGGCTTCCGGCCAGCCGCTGTTGAAACCGCTGGTCCTTATCCTGCTCGCCATTTGGGGCATGACCGTCATGACCGCCGCCAAGAACGGCGTGTTCGATGCGGTGGGCGATCAGCCGCCCTTCGCCATCGTGGTGGCCGCGCTTCTGCCGCCCGCGCTCTTCCTTCTCGCCTACCGCACGCTTAGCGGGGTGAAAGCCTGGGTCGGCGCCATCGATCTTGGCCTTGTGACCGCCGTTCAGGGCTGGCGCGTCGTCGGCGCGGCCTTCGTCTTCACCTGGGGCTACGGTCTTCTGCCCGGCACCTTCGCCATTCCGGCGGGCTATGGCGACATTCTGGTGGGTCTCGCCGCCCCCTTTGTGGCGCTGATGATCTGGCAGAAAAGCGCGGGCTGGCGCACCGCCGCCTATGGCCTCATCTTTATCGGCTTCCTCGATTTTATCAGTGCCTTTGCAATGGGCGTGATCCTGCGGGAGAACGGGCCGGTCTATCAGGCAGGCGATCTGCATACGGGGCTCTTGGCGGAATTTCCGCTCACCATGATCCCCTCCTTCCTGGTGCCGGTCTTCATGATCCTGCACATCATTGCGATCCTGAAACTGCGCGGGCGCTGATCCCCTCTTTAGGTTCAAAAAAGGCCCGGCTCCGCGCTTTGCGGGAGCCGGGCCTTTCTTCAGGGAAACGTTGCGTCAAGCCCTCAAATCCCTTCTTTTCGGGCTGAAAAACTCGCCAAGCCCTTTGAAAATCTGCTAAATCGCTTGCCAGCAAGAGCCGACATGAACGATAGCCGCGCGCAGTTCCGCAAGCTCGGGCCCGCGCGGCAGAACAGGGAGAAGCAGATGAAACTCGATTCCAATATCAGCGCCGTGATCACCGGCGGTGCCTCGGGCCTTGGTGAAGCAACCGCCCGCGCGCTGGCCGAAGACGGTGTGAAAGTTGCCATTTTCGACCTCAACGAGGAAAAAGGCGAAGCCGTTGCCAAGGAACTGGGCGGCGTTTTCTGCAATGTGAACGTCACGGACGAAGCCAGCGTCGATGCCGGTTTCGCCAAGGCGCGCGCGGCCATCGGCCAGGAGCGTATTCTGGTGAACTGCGCAGGCACGGGCAACGCCATCAAGACGGCAAGCCGCAACAAGGAAACGGGCGCGATCGACCATTTCCCGCTCGATAAGTTCAACCTGATCATCCAGATCAACCTCGTGGGTACGTTCCGCTGCATCGCCAAATCGGCTGCGGGCATGATGTCGCTGGATCCGCTGGAAGGCGGCGAGCGCGGCGCCATGGTCAACACGGCTTCCGTTGCCGCCGAAGACGGCCAGATCGGCCAGGCCGCTTATTCCGCTTCCAAGGGCGGTGTTGTCGGCATGACGCTGCCGATCGCCCGCGACCTGTCGCGCGAAGGCATTCGTGTGAACACGATCCTGCCCGGCATCTTCAACACGCCGCTTCTTGCCGGCGCACCGGAAAAAGTGAAACAGGCGCTGGGCGCGCAGGTGCCGTTCCCGCCGCGTCTGGGTGAGCCGGCCGAATATGCGGCGCTCGCCAAGACCATGATCACCAATGGCTATTTCAACGGTGAAGATGTCCGCCTCGACGGCGCCATCCGCATGGCCCCGCGCTAAGCGGCGCAGGGAGGCAGCGCTTCCCGCGACCCCAAGAAAAGACAAAGGCCCGCGTCCGGCGCGGGCCTTTTGCATTTCAAGATGTGCTTTCTTAAGGGCTTTAGGCGGTCACATCGACCTTGCCGCCGACACCGAGCGGTGTTGCCGCCTGCAGCGCCTCGGTGCTTTGCTGCAAAAGCGCCACCAGCGAGGCGTCCGCCTGATGCTGCTGCTTTTGAATGATCGTCGCAAGCTGGGCCTTGGTCTGGGCCTGATTGACGGCGACGGCGGTGGCGGCAAGTGAGCTCATGGGGACAGCATGGACCGGACCTCTTAAGACGGTCTTAAGCTGCCTTACCGGCTCTACCCGCCAGTTTGTCCATGGCGCGGGCAAGGTGAATGTCCTTGTCCGTCACGCCGCCTGCATCGTGGGTGGACAGCGTCACTTCGACATTCTTGAAGACGTTGAACCATTCGGGGTGATGATCCGCCTTTTCCGCGATCAGCGCGATGCGGCTCATCCAACCGAAGGCTTCGTTGAAATCCTTGAAGACATATTTCTTCGTGATCGCCTCGCGCCCGCGCACCTTGCTCCAGCCTTTCAGGCCGTCCAGCGCGGTCTTCAGGGCGGGGCCTTTCATCTTTTCCGGCGGCTGATTGGCTTTGTTCGGGACGCTCATGACTGCCTCCTTTATTTCGCATTAGGATGGACGTGTCTTAGCCATCCTTCTTTTCATCCTTTCAGGGGAACGTCAAAAACATGGTCCGGGTTCTCTTTGTCTGTCTTGGCAATATCTGCCGCTCGCCCATGGCCGAAGGGGTGCTGCGCGTAAAAGCGCAAGGCGCGGGTCTTGCGCTCGATGTCGCCTCCGCCGGCACCGGCGACTGGCATGTGGGCGAAGCGCCGGACCTGCGGGCGCAGGAGGCGGCAGCCGCGCGCGGCTATGATATTTCCGCGCTGCGGGGCGGTCAGGTCACACGGGCGGACTTTTCGCGCTTCGATTATCTTCTGGCGATGGACCGCAAGAACCTTGCGCATTTGCAGCGTCTGGCGCCCACCAGCTTTAAAGGCACGCTGCGGCTCTTTCTCGATTATGCGCCGGACGCGCCTTTGCGCGAGGTGCCGGACCCTTATTTCGGCGGCGAAGACGGCTTTGCCCCGGTTCTCGATCTTATCGAAGAAGCGGCGGACGGGCTGATCAGGCACCTGCGAACATAGCTTCGAGAAACGCTTCTTCTTCTTCCAGCTCGTCTTCATCCAGGCCGCCCGGATTGGTGAAGTCGTATGCGCGCTCGGTAATGTAAGGCCCGCCGCCCTGGCTGAGGCGGGAGGACATGAGCACGAAGCGGGAAACCGGAAAGGGCCCGGCGCGGAAGAGATTGTTGCGTTCGATATAGCGCATGACGTCCGCCGGGTCCGTGCCGCGCCGCAAACGGGCAAGCGTGGCATGGGGAGTATATTTGCGCCGGTCGGGGGCAAGGCCGGCGCGCTGCAGCGCCGTTTCCTGGCGGGCCTGCAATTGCATGAGGCCGGGATTGTCGGCAACGCGGGCCCAAACCGCATGGGGTTTGCGCCCGCCGAACTCGCCGATGCCGTCGAGCGTGATGTCGAAAGGCGCGGCATAGATACCGCTCAAGGCCCGGTCGATGTCATGGGCCGTGTCTTCGGGCACCTCGCCGATAAAGCGCAGCGTGATATGCATCGCCTCCGGATCTATCCAGCGCGCGCCTTTCAGCCCGGATTGCAGGGCCGTCAATTGACCGGCAATGGCTAAGGGAATTTCGAGGGCAGTAAAAAGACGGATCATGGGGCCCTCCTCAAGAAATGCTCAAGGGATGCGGGCCTTTGCAGCCCGCGAATCAAAAAGGGACCTCTCGGTCCCTTTCAGAGTGCGCTTTGGCCATGTCGTTTTCAAGACAAAACCCCGCGCGGCTGCTTTCCCTTCAAGATGATGCGGAGAGTGTCTCCCTCACGGGCAGGGGTTGGGCTGTTCCTGATGGACGGCATTGATTTCTTTTTCAAGTTCCTCCGTCCACGGTATACCGGCCGAGCCGATGGCGAGTTTTAGCTGCTCCATGCTGGTTGCGCCGATAATGTTCGAGGTGACGAAAGGCCGCGTCGTTGCGAACTGATTGGCAAGCTGGGAGGCATCGAGCCCGTGCTTTTTGGCAATCGCCAGATATTTGTCGATGGTTGCCTCGGCAAACGGCGTTTCATAGCGCTGCAGGCGGTTGAAAAGCTGTTTGCGCGAGCCCTTGGGCAGCGCACCGTTTTGATATTTGCCGCTGAGATACCCTTGTGCGAGCGGTGAATAGGCAAGAAGCCCGACTTTCTCACGCAAGGCGACTTCGGAGAGGCCGATCTCGAAGGTGCGGTTGAGAAGGTTGTAGGCGTTCTGGATGGACTGCACGCGCGGCTGGTTCTTCATTTCCGCATGATGCAGGAATTTCATCGTGCCCCAGGGCGTTTCGTTGGAAAGGCCGATCCAGCGTACCTTGCCGGACTTTACGACCTCATCCAGCGCGTCCAGAATTTCTCCGATCGGATTTACTTCCTCGCCCAAATGCTGGTAGCTCGTGCCGCCCGCGCCGAACATGGCCATGGGCCGATCCGGCCAATGCAGCTGGTAAAGGTCGATATAGTCCGTCTGCAGACGTTCAAGAGAGCTGTCCACGGCTTCCATGATCTGTGCGCGGGTCTGCTGGGTGGGCGAGCCGTCCTTGCGCAGCCAGTCGAAGGGTGCGCGGCCTGAGACTTTCGTTGCCAGAATGATCTTGTCGCGGTTCTTTTTCTTTTTGAACCAGGTGCCGATGATGCGCTCCGTCGACCCTTGCGTCTCTTTGCGCGGCGGCACGGCATACATTTCCGCCGTGTCGAAAAAATTCACGCCCTGCTCGACGGCATAATCCATCTGCTCATGGCCTTCGGCCTCTGTGTTCTGCTCGCCCCATGTCATGGTGCCGAGGCAAATAGCAGATACCTTTTGGCCGGTGCGGCCAAGCTCGCGATATTCCATGAATGTCCCCCTGTAGGTCTTATATTTGTCGTTGATGTTTGTTGCGGCGCAGGCGGCGCTCAGCCTTCCCCGTCTTTATGCGTGATTTCTTTTGCCGTTTCACCGGTAGGGGCGGTTTTTTCCCGTGCCCGCGCGATCAATTTTTCGACGGCGGGGAAAATACGGTCCACCATCACCACGATGCCTTCCTCATTAGGATGCATCCCGTCGCCGAGATTGAGTTCCGGTTCCGCCGCCACCCCGTCGAGAAAGAAGGGATAAAGAAGCACGCCATATTCCTCGGCAAGGCCCGGATAGATGGGATTGAAGGCCCGCTCATATTCGGCGCCCATATTGGGCGGGGCGAGCATGCCGGCAAGCAGCACGGCAATGCCGCGGCTCTGCAATTCCTCGATGATCGCGGCAAGGTTTCGCCGGGTAAGCTCAGGATCGATGCCGCGCAGAGCATCGTTCGAGCCAAGCTCGAGAATGACGGCGTCGGTTTCGGGGCCCACGGCCCAGTCCAGCCTTGCAAGCCCGCCTGAGGAGGTGTCGCCGGAAACGCCGGCATTCATCACGCCCACGTTATAGCCTTTTTCGGCAAGGGTTTTGCCGAGCTGCTCGGCAAAGCCCTTGCCCGGCGGCAATTGGTAGCCCGCCGTCAGGCTGTCGCCCAAAGCCACGATTTCCAAGGGTTCTTTGGAGGTTTCGCCCGGCGTTTCTCCGGCTTCCGCCCAAACTGGACCGCCCGGTATAATCCAGATCAGGGTGGCCAGCGTAAAAGCCAATGACTTTAAGCACTTGCCTGAATACTTGTATGCCGCTTTCAAGGCGCCATATGCGCTAGGATGCGGCGCGGCTTTGGCGCGGTATCCCGGAAGATGCGGAGGAGAATGGGTCACGTGGCGAATTCCATTATTGAACTGACCGGTGTCACTTTGACCCTGCCCAGCCTTGCAGGCGAGGTCAATATTTTGCGCGGCATCTCCCTTGATATAGCGCCGGGTGAAGCGGTTGGCATGGTCGGGCCTTCAGGTTCCGGCAAAAGCACGCTTCTTATGGTGCTGGCGGGGCTCGAAAGCCCGTCCGGCGGCTCCGTCAAGGTGGCGGGCGCCGAGCTTACCAAGCTCGATGAAGACGGGCTCGCCCGCTTCCGCCGGGATCATGTAGGCATTGTCTTTCAATCTTTCCACCTGGTGCCCACCATGACGGCGCTGGAAAATGTCGCGGTGCCGCTCGAACTTGCGGGCAGAGCCGACGCTTTCGAGCGGGCCGAGGAGGAACTGAAACTCGTGGGCCTTTCGCACCGGCTCGATCATTATCCCGGCCAGCTTTCAGGCGGCGAGCAGCAGCGCGTGGCGCTTGCCCGCGCCGTGGCGGGAGACCCTGAAATTCTGATGGCGGATGAGCCGACCGGCAATCTCGATGCGGCGACGGGGGAGCAGATCGTCGAGCTGATGTTCGATCTGCACCGCAGGCGCGGCACGACCATGGTGCTCATCACCCATGACAATGAACTGGCGGGCATGTGCGACAAGGTGGTGCGGCTGAAAGACGGCAAGGTCGAGAGCGTGCATCCGGGCGCCCGCCGCGCCGCCGCGCAATAGGCGCGGGATCATGGCAGCTTCTCTTTCCTCTTTCGATGAACTCAAGATCGCGGCGCGTTTTGCCCGGCGCGAGCTGCGCGCAGGGCTGAAAGGCTTCCGCATCTTTCTGGCCTGCCTGATGCTCGGCGTTGCGGCGATTGCCGGTGTGGGCTCGGTTTCCTCCGCGCTTGTCGAAGGGCTCTCCCAGGAGGGCCAGACGATTTTGGGCGGCGATGTGAGCCTGCGCCTCATTCACCGGGAGGCGCGCGAAGACGAGCTTGCCTATTTGCGCACAAGCGGCGAGGTCTCGCAGGTTATCGAGATGCGCGCCATGTCCCATGCGCCGGAGACCGACGAGCGCTCGCTTGTCGAGCTGAAAAGCGTCGATGATCTTTATCCGCTTTACGGGGCGCTTTCTCTTTCCAGCGGCGCGCGGCTGCAGGACGCGCTCACCAAAAAAGAAGGGATTTGGGGCTCGGTTGCCGAGCAGACCCTGCTCGACAGGCTCGGTGTCGGTCTCGGGGATACCGTCAAAGTCGGCGATCTTGAAACGCAAATCCGCGCCATTATCGAGCGTGAACCCGATAAGCTTTCGGGCGGCATGGCTTTTGGGCCGAGGCTTTTCGTAAGCGGGGAGGCGGTGCGCGCGAGCGGGCTTATCCGCCCGGGCTCGCTTGCTCAGTTCCATTACCGCGTAAAACTGCCCGAGGCGCAGCGCTCCAATGCCGCCGTTGCCGCTTTTGTCGATGAAACGGAAAGCCGTTTCCCGCAGGCGGGCTGGCGCATTCAGGACCGCTCGGATTCCGCCCCATCCGTGCGCCGCTTCGTCAAGCGCGTTGCGCTCTTTCTCACACTGGTGGGGCTGACCGCGCTGATCGTCGGCGGTGTCGGTGTCGGCAATGCGGTGACGAGCTATCTCGATTCCAAGCGCGAGGTCATTGCGACGTTTAAATGCCTCGGTGCGCCGGGCCGTCTCGTCTTCCGGCTTTATCTTCTGCAAGTGGTTGCGCTCTCGCTTATCGGCATCGTGCTGGGGCTTGGGCTCGGCGCGGCCGTTCCCTTCATCGTGCAAAGCGCGGCGGGCGATCTCATTCCCGTGCCCGCGCGCTTTGCGATTTATTCCGAACCTTTGATGCTGGCTGCGGCTTACGGGTTTTTGACGGCGCTTGCCTTTGCCATCTGGCCGCTTGCGCGGGCGCGGGAAATTCCGGCGACGGGGCTTTTCCGCGATATCGTCGCGCCGGTGCGCCGCTGGCCGCGCCCGCCTTATGTCGTGGCGACGGGCGGGGCGCTGCTTCTGCTTGCCGCCCTTGCCATTGGGCTCACCGATGAGCGGCTCTTTGCTGCCTGGTTCGTTGCGGGCGCGGGGCTGAGCTTCATCGTGCTGCGCTTTACCGGCCAGGGGCTGATGTGGCTTGCCCGTAAAGCTCCCCGCGTGCGCCAGCCGCAACTGCGCCTTGCCATTGCCAATCTCCACCGTCCCGGCGCGGCAACGCCGAGCGTCGTTCTTTCTCTCGGCCTCGGCCTCACGCTGCTTGTCACGGTCTCGCTGATCGACGGCAATATCGAAGCGCAGGTCCAGGGCGAGCTGCCGGACCGCGCGCCTTCTTTCTTCTTTGTCGATATCGGCCCGGAGCAGGTGGAAGAGTTCGAGCGCATCGTGAATGAGACACCGGGCGTCGAAGCGATGAACCGGGTGCCCATGCTGCGCGGGCGGATCACCGAGATCGCGGGTACGCGCTCGGAAGACATGGACGTGCCGCCGAACGTCGCCTGGGCGCTGCAGGGTGACCGGGGCATTACCTATGCCGAAGAGCTGCCCGACAATTCCACCCTCGTGCGCGGGGAGTGGTGGGGACCGGGCTATGACGGCCCGCCGCTCGTCTCGCTCTCAGAAGAGCTTGCCGCCGGGTTCGGCATGGAAGTGGGCGATACGCTGACCGTCAATGTGCTGGGCCGTCCTTTAAGTGCGCGGCTTGCCAATACGCGCGAGATCGACTGGCAATCGGTCGGCATCAATTTCGTTCTTGTCTTCTCGCCTGGCGCGCTTGCCGGCGCGCCGCATACGCATCTGGCGACCGTGACGATGGAAGCGGAAAACGAGCTGCAATTGCAGCGCGATGTCTCGCGCGCCTTTCCGAATGTGACGAGCGTGCGCGTCAAGGAAGCGCTGGAGACGATCAACGCCATGATCGAAAACTTTGCCGTGGCGGTGCGCGCCACCAGCATCGTCACGTTGAGCGCGGGCGTTCTCGTGCTGGCGGGCGCCATGGCGGCGGGGCACCGGCGGCGGGTCTATGACGCGGTGATCCTGAAGGTGCTGGGCGCCACAAGAGGCCGGGTGCTCGGCGCTTATGCGATGGAATATCTGGCGCTCGGGCTCGGCACGGCGGTCATTGCCTCTGGCGCCGGGGCGCTTGCCGCCTGGCTCGTCATTACGCAAGTGATGGAGGCGCCCTGGACCTTCCTGCCCTGGACATTGGCGGCGACGGTGCTGGGCGGGGCGGCGGCAACGCTCGGGCTCGGGCTTCTGGGCACCTATAGCGCACTTTCGGCAAAGGCCGCGCCGGTGCTGCGGGCGGAGTAGCGGTATAACTATCTGAAAAGAAAGAGCTTTAAGCCGGGTGTCGCGCCCGGCTTCTTTCTTCTTGAAAAACATAGATATCTATTTTATATATACCTATGAAACTTCACAGGAGCCTGTCATGATCACCCGCCGTGCCCTTCTTTTTACTGGCGGTGCCAGCCTTGCCGTTCTGGGCGGCGGCGGTGCCTATGTTCTTTCCAAGGATATCGAGCCTGCCCGTGCGCCCTGGGACGCGGCGAGCCGGGGCTTTGGGGATATCCGCCTCGATGCGGCGGCCTATGCCATTCTCGCGCCGAACCCGCATAACAGGCAGCCTTGGGCAATCGAGCTGAAAGGCGAGGACCGGCTGGTGCTGACCTGCGACCTCGGCCGTCTTCTACCCGAAACCGATCCGCCGAACCGGCAGATCACGATCGGGCTCGGCGCGTTTTTGGAGCTTCTGCGTCAGGCGGCGGCCGAGAAGGGGTATGAGGCGCGCATCACGCCTTTCCCGGAAGGCGAGCCTTACCCGCTGCTCGATGAGCGGCCCATCGCCGAAGTGGTCTTCACGCGCGCTGAAGTGACGCGCGATCCTCTTTTCGGGGAAGCATTGGCGCGGCGCACCTTGCGGGGCAATTTTTCCTCCGCCCCTGTTGCGCCCGAAATGCTGCAAAAGCTGCAGGCGCTTGCCTTTGAGGGTGTGCCCAATTGGGCGGGCACGGCGCCGGGCAGCTTTGCCTGGAGCATGGAAGAAGAAGCGGTCGAGGATCTGAAAGCGCTCTGCCGGGAAGGCTGGCTGGCGGAAACCTCCGCGCCCGCCCCCCATGCAGAAAGCACGAAGCTGACGCGGATCGGGGCAAGCGAAGTCAACCGTAACCCCGATGGGATTTCCCTTACCGGCCCCATGATGGAAGCCATGCAGCTTGCAGGCCTTCTCAGCCGGGAAAAGATGGATGAGAAGGGAAGCCTTGCCCATCAAGGCACGCTCGATTTTTACAACGGCCTCATCGACAGCGCCGCCGCCTTCGGCTGGCTGACGAGCCCGGCGAACACGCGGGCCGATCAGCTCCAAGCGGGGGCGGAGTGGGTGCGGCTCAATCTTGCCGCCACTAGGCTCGGCCTCGGGTTTCATCCTTTGAGCCAGGTGCTGCAGGAGTTTCCGGAAATGGCGGCGCTTTATGAGCGCTGTCATGCCATGCTCGGCGTTTCTGCGCCCGCACGCGTGCAAGGGCTCTTCCGCTTCGGTTATGCTGCCTTTCCCGAGCCTGCGCCCCGCTGGCCGCTGCAATCGAGACTGACCGCCTTATGACCGGCAAAGACGAGCCCTCCAAGCCGGGGCCCTCACATAAAGACGCGGCCCCCGCCGGGCTGCCGGGGGACCCGCGCGCCTTTGCGGTGATGACGGAAATCAGCATCATCGCGCATCTGGCCGACAATCTGTTTGCCCGGGTTTTGCCGGAGGGGCTGACGGTCGCCCAGTTCGGGGTGCTCAATCATCTCTTGCGCCTGAAAAAAGAAGAAACGATCGGCGAGCTGGCAAGCGCTCACCAAGTCTCTCAGCCCACCATGTCCTCCACCGTGCGCAAGCTGGAAGACAAGAAACTGGTGCGCCTCGTGCCGGACGCGGGTGACCGGCGCGTCAAACGCGTGGCGGTGACGAAGGCGGGCGAGGCCATGCGCGGGGAAGCGGTTGCCCGGATGCGTCCCCTGGCAGGCGAGCTTCTCGGCCAGATTGGGGAAGAAGACTGGGCGCTTATTCACCCGGTGCTTACCCGGCTGCGGGTCCTGCTCGATCAGGCCCGGTGAGTGGGCTGCCGCTGCGACCGGTTTCTTCAGAAACCTTTAAAAATAAAGGGCTTTTTCCTTCTCTCTTGCCGAAGTTTCATCCGGTTGCGCTTGAAACGGCCACAATTCCAGACAATATTACTTGGGATTTCTTTCACTCCATGCAGAGAGGTGAATATCGCATGGCTGGTTTTGACGAACGCAGAGCCTATTCGGGTGCTGCAGGCACGCGCGCGCAGGGCGCTGAAATCGATGCGGGCCTGCGCTCCTACATGCTGCGGGTCTACAACTATATGGCCGGTGCGCTCGCCCTGACGGGTGTGGTTGCTTACGCCTTCTTCCAGATGAGCGTGGCGCCGAGCGCCGATGGCGGTCTGGCCCTGACGCAGCTGGGGCAGACGCTTTATGCAACGCCGCTGAAATGGGTGGTGATGCTGGCGCCGCTTGCCATGGTGTTCTTCCTGTCTTTCCGCATCCATAAAATGAGCGTGGGCGCGGCGCAGACCACTTTCTGGCTCTATGCCGGTATGGTCGGCGTGTCGCTGGCCACGATCTTCATGATCTATACGGGCAACTCCATTGCGCGGGTCTTTTTCATTACCGCGCTCTCCTTCGGCTCGCTCAGCCTTTACGGCTATACGACGAAGCGGGACCTCTCGGGCATGGGCTCGTTCCTCTTCATGGGCCTCATCGGCATCATCATCGCGATGGTGGTCAATATCTTCCTTGAAAGCTCGGCGCTGCAATTCGCGATCTCCGTGATCGGCGTGCTGATCTTCGCAGGCCTGACCGCCTATGACACCCAGTCGATCAAGGAAATGTATTACGAGGGCGACGGCCACGAAGTGGCGGCGAAAAAGTCGATCATGGGCGCGCTGCGTCTCTATCTCGACTTCCTCAACATGTTCCTCTTCCTGCTGCAGCTTTTCGGCAATCGGGAATAGCGGCAAGGACACACGAATGTGAGGAGAACCCCGGCATATGGCCGGGGTTTTTCTTTATCATCCGGCCCACTGCCATTCATCGAAACGGGGAGACCTCATGATCAAGGTGCACCATCTCAACGAATCGCGCTCGCAGCGCATCCTCTGGCTTCTGGAAGAGCTGGAGCTGCCTTACGAGGTCGTGAAATATGAGCGCGACGCCAATACGCGCCGCGCGCCCGACAGTCTGAAAAAAGTACACCCGCTCGGCAAATCGCCGGTGATCACGGATGGAGACAAGACCGTTGCCGAGACCGGCGCGATCATCGAATACATCCTGCGCAAATACGGCAATGGCAAGCTCATGCCGGCGCCCGATACGGATGACTATTTCACTTACGCTCAGTGGCTGCATTACGCCGAAGGCTCGGCCATGACGCCGTTCCTGATGACGCTCTTTAACGGCTTTCTGGGCGAAGCGGGCGCGCCGTTGCAGCCGATCCTCGATGCCGAATGTAAAAAGCAGCTCGACTATATCGACCTGACGCTTTCCAAGCAGCCTTACCTCATGGGCGCGGAGCTGACCGGGGCGGATATCAATCTTTCCTTCGTGCTGGAGGCGGCAGGCTCGCGCGGCTGGCTGAAGGAGTATCCAGCGCTCACCGAGTATGTGAAACGGCTGCAGGCCCGCGCGCCTTATCAGCGCGCGCTTAAAACCGGCGGGCCTTACAGCTTCGTCATGCAGGCCTGAGTTTTCCTGCTTCAACAAAGACGGCCCGGAACTTCCGGGCCGTTTTCTTTGGGGGGTGCCTCTCAGGCGCCGATCAGGCGGAACGTGTCTTTTTTCTTTTCCAGCACTTTGAGCACTTGGGCGAGATCATGCCCGCGCTTCAAAATCGCCCCGCTCATGGAGATCACGCAATAGGCGCCTTGCTTGGCGGCGAGCGCCGGGCGCTTTTCGACACGGTAAAGCGGCATTTCGGCGGAGCGGCGGAAAATGGAAAAGGCGGCGCGGTCGCGCAGCATGTCGATGGCATAATCGCGCCATTCCCCGGCGGCGACCTGGCGGCCATAAACGCGTAACAGCAAATCGAGTTCCTTGCGCGTCCAGGAAATTTCGCGGTCCGGGGTTGCCGTTTCCCCGCTTGCCGCCCGGTAGCCGTTGCCGACGATCACAATGCTTTTTGCCATGGCCGAATGATCGCCCGCCTACTGCTTGCTGACAAGCCGGAAGAGGTGCTTGCGTGCCGCTTTGGAACAGCGCGGGAAATGCTGTTTTTTGCAATTGGCAAAAGGATTTAGCGCGAAAATCGCGCCCCGTGTGCGCAATCACAATATTGCCTTTTTTCAGCCCTTGGCCCGCCACATAAGACCGCCATCTTGCAATCGTTGCCTCACTGGCCCGGTTCGAGAGTGGTTCGGAATAGTCAGCCCCCCAGCCCCACCGAGCTGCAAACGAACCGGGTCAACCCTCTTCCCCTTGAGAGGCTGAGTTGCAAGGCCGGGCATGTGCCTCACGCCCAGCAAGACAGCAACCAGTCAGGCAGCAAGATGAAAGGCGTTCCAGCGGAGCGCCTTTTTTCATGGGCGCTTTCTTCTCCCTGCTTTGCCTATCCTTCCGCTTTTCTGCTTCCGGGTCTTTTCGCGGGCGCGTCCTGCGTTATGCTGCCGCCAACGAAAAATGAAAAACAGGGGAGGTGGCCATGCGGCTGCAAGATAGAGGCGCGATCGTGACGGGCGCGGCATCGGGGATCGGCAAGGCGGCAGCCGAGCTTTTCGCCTCCGAAGGGGCGAAGGTGCTTGCCGTCGATCTCGACGCGGATAAGGCCGCTAAGGCTCACGAGGGCAATGAGCGAATCACGGCGCTCGGCCAGGACGTTTCCGCACCGGACGCTGCCGAAAAGATTATCGGCGCGGCGATCAAGGCTTTCAGCCGGATCGATATCCTGATGAACAATGCCGGGGTGGCGTTCGGCGCGCCGGTGGAAGAGTTTCCGGACGAGTATTGGGACAAGACCCTGGCGGTGAATGTCACCGCGCATTTCAAACTCGCCAAGGCCGCGATCCCGCATCTCAAGACCTCGCCTGCCGGGCGCATCATCAATGTGGCCTCCGTCATGGCGGATGGCACCGATTACGGGCTTGCCGCCTATTCCGCCTCCAAGGCCGGGGTGGCGGGCCTCACACGCAATCTGGCGCTGGAGCTCGGGCGCTACGGCATTACCGCCAATTACATTCTGCCCGGCGCCATTCAGACCGGCATGACGGTGAATTTCGACGATCCGAAGATCGCGGAAATCTGGGCTAAGAAATCCCCGCTGAAACGGCTCGGTCAGCCCATCGATATTGCCCGCGGCGCGCTTTTCCTCGCCTCGGACGAGGGCGGCTTCGTCACCGGGCACGGGCTCAATGTCGATGGCGGGCTGATGCTCAGGGTTTGAACTCTTCCGCATCATGACCGATTGTTCACTTGAAGGGGGCGGGGGGCTCCTTTATCAAGATTTTCAATAAACTGTCCCGGTTTGCGTAGGATCCGGGGTAAGGAGCAAGGCGGGTCCGACCGCCGGGGAGCGGGTTCTTTTGACGGCAGCGTCCAACTCCATGATCGCTATCGGTAATCTGGTGAAGAAGTTCGGGCCGTTCACGGCGGTGGACGGGGTCAGCTTCTCCGTGGCGAAGGGAGAGGTCCTGGGCTTTCTGGGGCCGAACGGCGCAGGCAAGTCCACCACCATGAAAATGGTGACGGGCTATCTCGCCCCGACCGAAGGCTCGATCTCGGTCTGCGGCCACAAGATGGATGAGGAAACCCTCGCCGCCCAGCGCCTGATCGGTTATCTGCCCGAAGGCGCGCCCGCCTATACCGATATGACCCCGCTCGAGTTTTTGCGCTTCATCGCGAATGTGCGCGGCCTGAAAGGGGCGGACGCGAAAGCGGCGATCGACAGAGCCGTGGCACGCACGGAAATCGGCGGTGTTTTGGAACAGGCCATCGACACGCTTTCCAAAGGCTTCCGCCGCCGTGTGGGCCTTGCCCAAGCCATCCTGCATGATCCCGCCGTCCTCATCATGGACGAGCCGACGGACGGGCTCGACCCCAATCAGAAATATGCGGTGCGCAAGCTCATCGCGGAAATGGCGCCGGAAAAAGCCATCATCATTTCCACGCATATTCTGGAAGAAGTGGATGCGATCTGCACCCGCGCGCTGATCATCGACCGCGGGCAGATCGTGGCCGATGGCACGCCGGCACAGCTTATGGCGCGCTCGCGCTATCACAATGCCGTTTCGCTGATCATGCCCGCCGCGCAGTCGGGCGGTGTCGCGGAAATTCTGGGCGCGCTGCCGGGCGTTGCCGCCGTCGAGGCGCAGCCGCGCGGCGAGGATGCCGCTTTCACCGTCTTCCAGCCGCAAGGGGCCGAAGGCGATACACGCCTCATCGATGAGATCGCCAATCTTGCGAAGGAAAAAGGCTGGACGCTGCGCACGCTTTACCGCGAGCCCGGCCGTCTCGATGAAGTGTTCCGCAGGCTCACAAGGCCCGATACGGAAACGGATGCGAGCGGGGAGGCGGCCTGATGCGGGAAATGTGGGCGATCTTCAAGCGCGAGCTGCAGGGCTATTTCGCCACGCCGCTGGCTTATGTCTTCATCATCATCTTTTTGTTCTGCACCGGCGCTTTCGCCTTTTATCTCGGCGGTTATTTTGAGCGCGAGCAGGCGGACCTTAAAACCTTTTTCGATTTCCATCCCTGGCTTTATCTCTTTCTCATTCCCGCCGTTGCCATGCGGCTTTGGGCGGAAGAGCGCCGGGTCGGCACGATCGAGCTCTTGCTGTCGCTGCCGGTGCCGCTCTGGGCGGCGGTACTGGGAAAGTTTCTAGCGGCCTGGGTTTTCGTGGGCATCGCGCTTGCGCTTACCTTCCCGATGTGGCTGACGGTTTCTTATCTCGGCAACCCGGATCACGGGGTGATCCTGGCAAGCTATATCGGTTCCTTCCTGATGGCGGGCGGGTATCTGGCCATCGGTTCGTGCCTTTCTGCGATCACCCGCAATCAGGTTATCGCCTTTGTCGTCTCTGTCGTCGTCTGCTTCCTTTTCACGGTGAGCGGGCTTCCCATCGTCATCGACTTCTTTGCCGTCTGGGCGCCGCAAGCGGTCATCACCACCATTGCCTCTTTCAGCTTCCTCACCCACTTCGATGCGATTACACGCGGCGTGATCGATCTGCGCGACATGCTCTATTTCGCCTCGCTGATGGGCGTGTGGCTGGTGGCGACGGCGGTCATCGTCGATATGAAGAAGGCGGGGTAGGGATATGAAATTTTCTCTGAGGCGCCGGAACGTTTCGCTGCTCACGCTGGCACTGCTTGCGGTGTTTTTCGTCTCGTTCAATCTCTTCGCCAATCTGACGTTCCATTCGGCCCGGCTCGATTTGACTGAGAACCGGCTTTTCACGCTTTCGGAAGGCACGCGCACGCTGCTTGAAAATATCGAAGAGCCGGTGACGCTGCGCTTCTTCTATTCCGAAAGCCTTGCGACCGATTATCCGCGCATCCGCACCTATGCGGGCCGGGTGCGCGACATGCTGGAAGAGATGCAGGCGGTGGCGGGCGACGAGCTCATTCTGGAAGTGATCGATCCTGAACCTTTCACGGAAGAGGAAGACCGGGCCATGTCGCTCGGCCTGAAAGGCGCGCCGACGACGGAAGGCGAGGTCATTTATTTCGGTCTGGCGGGCACCAACCTCGTCGATGGGCGCGAGGCCATTCCTTTCTTCTCGGACGAGCGCGAAGAATATCTCGAATACGATCTCATCCGCATGATCCAGAACCTCAGCGAAGCGGAAAAACCGGTGCTGGGTGTGGTGACGAACCTGCCGCTTGATACCGGAGCGGGCGGGCTTCTCGCCGCCATGAAAGGCCAGTCGGTTTCCTTCATGATCTATGAGGAACTGCGCAGCCGCTTCGACATCGAATTTCTGGAACAGGATTTTACCCGTGTGCCGAACCGGGTGGACACGCTGCTCATCGCACATCCGCGCGATTTGAATGAGACGACGGAATATGCGGTCGATCAGTTCATTGTCAAAGGCGGCAAGGCGCTGATCTTCATCGATCCCCATTCCGAGGTCAGCCTGACGGCGGGGCCGAACGGGGAGCCGGTGCGCGGGTACACTGAAGCCTCCAATCTGCCGCGCCTCATGGACGCCTGGGGCGTTGAAATGCCGGCCGATGAAATCGTCTCGGACCGCGCGCTTGCCCAGCGCGTGCAGGCCGGTTTCGATGTGCGCCGCCAGGAAGTGGATTATCCGCTCTGGCTCGCCATCGGTCCGGAGCAGATGGATGAGAACGATCTTGTGACCGCGGATATCGACCGGCTCAATCTCGGCACGGTCGGTCATCTCGTGAAACGCGAGGGGGCTGAAACACGCCTGACGCCGCTCGTTACCTCGTCCAAGGATTCCAAACTGCTCGATCTGGAGTATGTCAAAAGCGGGCCGCGTCCGGACGAGCTGGTGCGCGATTTCAATCCGACGGATGACGCTTACATTCTGGCCGCCCGTGTGGACGGGACTATGTCCTCGGCGTTTGCGGATGGTCCGCCCGATCCGGCTGGCAATGAGGAAGCTGCGCGCGAGCAGACCGCTGAGGCGCATGTCGCTGAAGGCACCGAAGAAGCCAATCTTATCATCGTCGCGGATTCGGATATTTTCGATGACCGGTTCTGGGTGCAGACGCAGAGCTATCTCGGCGAGCGGGTGGCGCAGCCCATCGCGGACAATGCGAAATTCGTTTTGAATGCGGCGGAGAATCTTTTGGGCGCCGATGAGCTCATCTCGCTGCGCACGCGCGAGCGCTCCGAGCGGCCTTTCCTTGTGGTGCAGGACCTGCGGCGCAAAGCCGAGGAGCGCTTCCTGCAGGAAGAAGAAGCGCTACAGGCCGATATTCGCGCGGCGGAAGAGCGCCTCACCCAGCTTCAAACCCGTGCGGGCAGCGAGCTTGGCGGGCGCGACGTGCTTTCCCAGCGTGAGGCTGAAGAGATGCGCCGCATCCGCCATCAGCTAGCCGACAGCCGCAGCGAGCTGCGCCAGGTGCAGCGCAATCTGCGCCGCGACATCGAGGCGCTGGGCGGGCAGGTGCGTTTCATCAATGTGGCACTGATGCCGGTGCTCGTGGCTTTCGCCGCGCTGGGCGTTGCCTGGTACCGGCGCCGGCGCCGGCTGAAATATTCGGGCCGCTAAGGCCTCTCGAGCAGGAGAACTCATGGCCGATCAACCGCAAAAGAGCGCGCTACGCTGGCTTGCCGGTCTTGCCGTCGTGACGGGGCTGAGCGTCATCGGTGCGGTGACGGCGGTTCTCACGCAGCAAAGCGCAACCGAGGTGCGCTTCGAGCCCAAACCTTTTTTTGAAGATCTGGAAACCGGCATCAATAAAGCCGAGCGGATCGTCTATACGATCGGCAAGGGGCTGAGCGGGGAATCCAAGATCACGCTGAAGCGCAAAGAAGGTGAGGGCTGGGTGCTCGATCAGCGGTTCGATTTTCCGGCAAAGCCTGAACTCGTGCGCAAGCTCATCGTGGGGCTTGTCGAGCTTGAAGCTTTCGAGCCGCGCACCGCCAATCCCGAATGGCACCGCCCGCTCGGGCTAACGGCGCCCGAGGACCTCGGCCGTGCCGTTCGCATCGAGGTTTTGGACGGGGAGGGCGCGCGCCTTGCCGCGCTGCTTGCCGGCGAGGTGGTGGAAGATACCCAGGATGCGCAGGGCCGCGGGCTGCTTTATGCGCGCAAAGACGGCGATGATCAGGCCTGGCTTGCGCGGGGGCGGCTGCCGCTTCTCAAAAACGTTTCCGAGTGGCTGGATCTCAAAGTCTTCGAACTGCCGCGCGAGGAGGTTAAACGCACCGTGCTTTGGGCGGAGAGCGAGGAGCCGGTCATCATTGCGCGGGAAAGCGCGGAGGAAACGAATTTCACGCTGACCAATGCGCCGGAGGGGCGCACGGGGCGCGGGGCGGCCATCGTCAATGGCAGCGCGACGGCGCTGGTCGGGCTCGTGCCGGAAGATGTGATCCCCGATACCAATCTTTCCTTCGATGAAGGCCCGCTCGCCTTTACCGAAACTTTCAGCGGTCTGCGCCTTAATGTGCGCATGACGGGCAGCGCCGATGTGCTTTGGGCGAAGATTTATGCCGAGGCCGATCCGGCGCTCGTGCCCGAAGGCGGCGATCTTGCTGCGGTGCGCGCGCGAGCCGATGCGATCAATGCGCGCGCAAGAGGCTGGGCTTTCCGGCTCGATCAGCCGACCGCCGTTAAACTTGCCCAGTCCATGCAGGCGATCACGCGCCCGTCCGATGCGGATGGGCTAAAGACCGGAAAGTAAGAAAAAGCGCTCTCTATCTGCAGACAGGTAGTTTTCTGCCTGCCCGAGCGTTACATACTGAGCTTGGCGGCGCCCAGAATGGGACCTTGGCCGTCGGTCTGCAGGATGACCGCGCAGCCGTCATAGCCCGGAGAGGCCAGGCTTTCTATCGCCACTTCCATATGCAAGGGCTCGCCCTTCCACATGCCGATGGGCACCATGTCGCGTACGACATTGGTGTAGGAAAGCTCGCGGCCGCGGTTTTCCCCGCGTTTGATTTCGACCGTCGCCTGATCTTCGAAATAGACCATCCAAAGCGTCGCCTCGACATTGCCGAGAAGCGGATTGGCGCCGACCGCAATCTGCACCGCATTCTCGTCGCGTGTCAGGCTGACCGGTACCATCTCGCTTGGCGCGCGGTTTTGCTGCGCTTCGATCGCGCCGGTTACTTCCTTGCGGCGGGAGCCGACAACGTCTTCGACGCCGTTGATCACCATTTGCGGCGTATAGACCGTGCGCGCGCCCATATTGGCGGCATAAGCCTTTTGCCGGCGGGTATTGGAGGGCGAGGCGAGTGTGTCCTTCCAGCCGAGATAATCCCAATAATCGACGGAGAGGGACAGCGCCAGCACGTCCTGACGTTCGGCAAGCTCATGCAAGAGCGCATCGGCGGGCGGGCAGGAAGAACAACCTTGGCTTGTAAAGAGTTCCACAACGACAGGCATGGCCGTGCTCCCTGCGCCGCTTGCAGCGGTGCCGGAAACGGCTGCGGCCAGCGGGTGCGGCAAAAGCGTCAAGGCTGCGCCGCCACCCAGTCCGCGCAATATGGTACGCCGGGATATCGTCATGGTTTTAACATAGGTCAGGCTCCCCACACGGGCGAGTCAACTTGGCTTGATGGCGAAAAGCAAGTGATCTCAAAGAAAACGGGGCGCTTTTTTAAGCGCCCCGCTTCCCGGTTTTATACTTTGTGATCGGCCGGCAGATCAATCCGCCGCCAGACCCCGCAGCACGTAAGGCAGGATGCCGCCATTGTTGAAGTAATCGACTTCATCCTGCGTATCGATGCGGGCGAGCAGCGAAATGTCCTTAACGCTGCCATCTTTGTAAGTGATCGTGGCCTTCACTTTCTGGCGCGGCTTGACCGAAGACAGGTCCTCGATCGTTACGGTCTCGGAGCCGTCGATGCCCAGGGACTGCCAGCTCTGGCCTTCCTCGAACTGCAGTGGGGCAACGCCCATGCCGACCAGGTTCGAGCGGTGGATACGCTCGAAGGACTGGGCGATCACGGCGGAAACGCCGAGCAGGTTCGTGCCCTTGGCCGCCCAGTCGCGGCTGGAGCCGGTGCCGTATTCCTTGCCCGCGAAGATGACGAGCTGGGTGCCGCGCTCTTTGTACTTCATGGCGGCATCGTAGATCGGCATCTCCTCGCCTTCCGGCTGCAGCTTCGTCACGCCGCCTTCCACGCCCGGCACCATCTGGTTCTTGATGCGGATGTTGGCGAAGGTGCCGCGCATCATCACTTCGTGGTTACCGCGGCGCGAGCCGTAGGAGTTGAAGTCCTGCACACCGACCTGGTGACGCGTCAGATACGCGCCTGCCGGGCTTTGCAGCTTGATGGAGCCGGCCGGCGAGATGTGGTCGGTGGTGATCGAGTCGCCGAAGAGGCCCAGAATGCGGGCATCCTTGACGTCCTCGAAGCCGGGTGCTTCTGGGCGCAGGCCTTCGAAATAGGGCGGGTTCTGCACGTAGGTCGACTCGCCGTTCCAGGCGTAGGTCTGGCCGCCCGTCACTTTGATCGCCTGCCAGTGCTTGTCGCCTTTGTAGACGTCGGCATAGCGCTTGCGGAACATTTCCGGCGTCACGCAGGAGCGCACCGTTTCGGCGACCTCCTGATTGCTCGGCCAGATATCTTTCAGATAGACGTCCTTGCCGTTCTTATCCGTGCCGATCGGATCTTTGGAAATGTCGATCGTGGTCGAACCGGCCAGCGCATAGGCGACGACGAGCGGGGGCGAGGCGAGATAGTTCGTCTTCACATCCGGGCTCACGCGGCCTTCGAAGTTGCGGTTACCGGAAAGCACGGAGGAAACGACCATGTCGTTCTCGTTGATGGCTTTCGAGATCGGCGCGGGCAGCGGGCCCGAGTTGCCGATACAGGTCGTGCAGCCATAACCGACGAGATCGAAGCCCATGGCGTCGAGATCGTCCTGCAGGCCGGCTTTTTCCAGATAGTCGGTGACGACCTGGGAGCCGGGGGCCAGCGAGGTTTTCACCCAGGGCTTCACCTCCAAGCCGAGCGCGCGCGCTTTGCGGGCGACGAGACCGGCTGCCACCAGAACCGAGGGGTTCGAGGTGTTGGTGCAGGAGGTGATGGCGGCGATCACCACATCGCCGTGGCCGAGGGTGAAGTTTTCCCCTTCCACATCGACGCGGCGGTGGGCTTCATCGCCCTTGCCGAATTCATCGGCAAGCGTCTTGGAGAAGCTCTGCGCCACATTGGAAAGCGCCACGCGGTCCTGCGGGCGTTTCGGGCCGGCAAGGCTCGGCTCGACGTCGGAAAGGTCGAGCTCCAGCGTGTCCGTGAAGACCGGATCGGGCGTGTCCTTGGTGCGGAACATGCCCTGTTCCTTGGCATAGGCTTCCACGAGCTTGACGCGGTCTTCGTCGCGGCCGGTGGCGCGCAGGTACGCAAGCGTCTGCTCGTCCACGGGGAAGAAGCCGCAGGTCGCGCCATATTCCGGCGCCATGTTCGAGATCGTCGCCTGGTCTTCCAGGGTCAGATGATCGAGGCCCGTGCCGAAATATTCGACGAACTTGCCGACCACGCCCTTTTTGCGCAGCATTTCGGTGATGGTGAGCACCATGTCCGTCGCCGTCACGCCTTCTTTCAGCTTGCCGGTCAGTTTGAAGCCGATCACTTCCGGGATCATCATGGAGACGGGCTGGCCGAGCATGGCCGCTTCCGCCTCGATGCCGCCGACGCCCCAGCCAAGGACCGAGAGGCCGTTGACCATGGTCGTGTGGCTGTCGGTGCCCACGCAGGTATCGGGATAGGCCATTTCGACGATATTGCCGGCGCCGTCTTTTTCCTGGCGGGTCCAGACCGTCTGCGCCACATGCTCCAGGTTCACCTGGTGGCAGATCCCGGTGCCGGGCGGCACAACGTTGAAATTGTCGAAGGCCTGGCTGCCCCAGCGCAGGAACTCATAGCGTTCCTTGTTGCGCTGATATTCCAGATCCACGTTTTCCTTGAAAGCGGTCTGGGTGCCGAAGCTGTCCACCATCACCGAGTGGTCGATGACGAGATGCACCGGCACTTGCGGGTTGATCTTGTCGGCGCTGCCGCCGAGGGCGGAAACCGCATCGCGCATCGCGGCAAGATCCACAACGGCGGGCACGCCGGTGAAGTCCTGCATCAAAACGCGGGCCGGACGATAGGCGATTTCGCGCGTGCTCTTGCGCGTTTCAAGCCAGCCCTTCAGGGCCTTGATGTCGTCGGCGGTGACCGAACGGCCGTCTTCGAAGCGCAGCAGATTTTCCGCCAGAACCTTGAGCGAGAAGGGCAGGCGGGAGATCCCGTCCAGACCGTTCTTCTCGGCCTCTTTCAGGCTGTAGAACGTGTATTCTTTCGAGCCCACTTTCAGCGATTTATACGCGCCGAAGGAGTTCTTACCGAGGGGCGACAGACTCACTTTACTCGTTGTCCTTTTGACTGAGGGTTTCTTGGTTTTGGGCGCGGCCTTGGCGGCAGCCTTGGGAGCGGCTTTCGTCTTGGCTTTAGGCGCCGATTTTGCCGCCGTCTTGCGGGCGGCGGGCTTTTTCACCGCGGCTTTTTTTGCCGCGGTCCTTTTTGCGGCCGTCTTCTTTGTAGCCGTTTTCTTTTTGGCCGGGCTCTTCTTCTTAGCCGCGGTCTTTTTCTTCGCTGCCTGCTTCTTGGCGGCGACCTTGCGCTTCGTCGTCGCTTTGCCGGCGGTCTTCTTCACCGCTTTTTTCTTGGCGCTTGCCTTACGCTTCGGCGCAGCCTTTTTCGCGGCGGTCTTCTTCTTGGCCGCTACTTTCTTTTTGGCAGCGGTCTTTTTCTTGGCGACGGTTTTCTTTTTCGGGGCCGCTTTCCGGGAAGCGGTTTTCTTCGCAGCGGTTTTCTTTTTGGCTGCGGTTTTTTTCTTCGCGGCCGTCTTTTTGGCCGGGGCCTTTTTCGCCGTCTTCTTCACGGCAGCTTTCTTGGCCACCTTTTTCTTGGCAGTGGTTTTCTTCGCCGCCGACTTGGTGGCGGCTTTCTTTGCCACCTTTTTCTTGGCGGTTTTCTTTGCCGTGTTTTTCTTGGCTTGGGCTTTGGCCATGGTCCTCATCCTCATGCTTGATGCCGTCTGCGGGAGCGGCGCAGACATCGGTCTCGTATGCGTCCCTCAGTGCCGCTTTGATGGCCGGAAACCGGTTTTGGGTGGCCGGCCAGTGGGGCGCGGAAATCTTTTGCGGAGCTTTTGAGCTGCTATAAAGCCCAAGCTCACGCGCTTGTCGATATACGCGGCGCGAAAAGACGGAAAACTCGTGCTAAAACTCATAAAACAAAAGTCTTTGCGCGGGCGCGACTATAATAAGTTTCTCCAGCGGATGCTACGTCTGAGAGGATGAAAATAGACCGGCAAGGCATGGCAGAACGGTGACATGCAGGCCGTTTTTGAAGAAGCCGCGCCCGGCCAGTTGCGAGGGAAATGCATGACGACATCACAAGCGGTTCGTGTCGAGAAGAACGGCCCCGTCACCACCATCATTTTGAACCGGCCGGAGGTGAAAAATGCCGTCGACCGGCCCACCGCCAAGGCGCTGGCGGAGGCCTTTGCCGCTTTCGAGGCGGATGAAGAGGCGCTGGTTGGGGTTTTTTGCGGCAGCGCGGGAACATTTTGCGCCGGCGCGGACCTGAAAGCCGTCTCGCAAGGGGGCGGCAACCGCGTCACACCGGTTGCAGCGGGCATGGAATTCGACCGTCTGTCGCCGGAAGGGCCGATGGGGCCCTCGCGCATGCTGCTCTCAAAACCCGTGATCGGCGCGGTATCGGGCTATGCGGTGGCAGGCGGCATGGAGCTTGCCCTTTGGTGCGACATGCGCGTCATGGAAGAGGATGCGACTTTTGGCATCTTCTGCCGCCGCTGGGGCGTGCCGCTGATCGATGGGGGCACGGTGCGCCTGCCGCGCCTTATCGGCCAGTCGCGGGCGATGGATCTTATTCTGACGGGCCGGCCCGTTGGCGCGCGCGAGGCGCTGGAAATCGGTCTTGCCAACCGCGTCGTCCCATCCGGCAAGAGCCGGGAAGCGGCGGAGGAGCTGGCGCGGGAGATCGCCAAATTCCCGCAGCTTTGCCTGCGTCATGACCGGCTCTCGGCTTATGAGCAATGGGACATGCCTTATGCCCAGGCCATGGCCAATGAAACGCGGCACGGGCTTGAAGTGCTTTCCTCCGGCGAGACGCTGGAAGGGGCCAAGCGCTTTGCAGGCGGCAAGGGACGGGGCGGACGTTTTGACGACATTTGAGGCAGAGCGCCCCTACCCGCTGCTCACGCTGAAAGGCGAAGGGCTGGCCTGCGAGCGCGGCGGACGGCTGGTTTTCGATGGGCTGTCTTTTGAGGCGCGCTCGGGCGACATCCTCCTTGTGACGGGGCCGAACGGCTCGGGCAAGAGCACACTTTTGCGCCTGCTCGCCGGGCTTTTGGAGAAGAGTGACGGGCAGATCGTGCTGGAGGGCTCGGAGCCGGAAAGCGAGATTGCCGATCATCTCCTCTATGCCGGTCATCTCGATGCGGTGAAGGACGGGCTTTCGGTTGCTGAGAACCTGGCCTTTTGGGGCGCGCTTTATGGCGGTGTGGCATCGGGGGCGGCATCAGGCGCGGCGCTCGAGGCGGCCTTGGCCGCCTTTGCGCTCGATCACCTTGCCGATCTGCCCGCCGATGTACTGTCGGCCGGTCAGAAGCGGCGGCTCGGACTTGCCCGGCTTGCACTGATCGAGCGGCCTATCTGGCTTCTCGATGAGCCCTCCGTCTCCCTTGATGCCGAAAATGTGGGCCGTCTTGCCCGCCTTATCGAGGCGCATAGCGTGCGCGGCGGTATCGTGCTTGCCGCGACCCATGCCGATCTTGGCCTTGGCGATGTCCGGCGGCTCGATCTCGGCGCGCTTGCGAGCGGGGCTGCGGCATGAGCGCGGTACTGACCCTTTTGCGCCGTGAGCTGAAACTTGCCGCCCGGGCGGGCGGCGGCGGGGGCATGGCGGTTGCCTTTTTCCTCATCGCGGTTTCCATCGTGCCTCTGGGGCTCGGGCCCGATCTCAATTTGCTGGGGCGCATCGCGCCGGGCTTTCTCTGGGTGGCGCTTTTGCTCTCGGCGCTCTTGACGCTCGACCGGCTTTTCCAGGCCGATCAGGAGGATGGCTCGCTCGATCTTTTGATGCTGGCGCCGCTTTCGCTGGAAGTGACGGTCTTCATCAAAGCCCTTGCCCATTGGCTGACGACGGGCTTGCCGCTCATTCTGGCCGCGCCCTTTCTCGGGCTGATGCTCAATCTGCCGGAAAACTCCATCCTGCCGCTCATTATAGCGATGCTGGTGGGCTCGCCCGCGCTCTCGCTTTTGGGCGCGGTAGGCGCGGCGCTCACCGTTGCCATCCGCCGGGGCGGGCTCTTGATATCGCTCCTCGTGCTGCCGCTTTATGTGCCCACTCTGATTTTCGGGGTGAGCGCGGTTTCCAATGTGCTGATTTCCTCCCCGGGCTCGAACGGGCAGGCGAGCCTTTTGCTGCTCGGCGCGGTGTCGCTGGTCGCTCTTGTGGTGGGCCCGCTCGGCGGGGCGGCGGCGCTGCGGGCGAATTTGCGGTGAACAGGGGAGACATCATGAATGCAGCCATGATCGCGGCAAAATGCCCTCTCACCCTTGCTTGTCTTGCCGGAGGGGCGCTGCGGCGCTAAACCAATCCCCATGGTCAGAAATCTTCACGCCCTTGCCAATCCGACCCGCTTTTTGCGGCTTTCCGGGCTTTTGCTGCCGGTGATCTGGCTTTTGGCTTTGGGGCTGCTCGGCGCCGGGCTCTATATGAGCTTTTTCACCGCGCCGCCCGATTATCAGCAGGGCGAGACGGTGCGGATCATGTTCATTCATGTGCCCGCCGCCTGGCTGTCGCTCTTCGGCTATACGCTGATGGCCGGGGCGAGCGCGACGGCGCTGATCTTCCGCCATCCACTCGCCGATGTGGCGGCGAAATCGGCGGCTCCCGTCGGCGCCGCCTTCACGTTTCTGGCACTTGTCACGGGCGCGCTCTGGGGCAAGCCTATGTGGGGCACCTGGTGGGTCTGGGATGCGCGGCTTACCTCCGTGCTGATCCTGTTCTTTCTCTATCTCGGCTATATGGCGCTTTGGGCGACGATCGAGGAGCCGGTGCGCGCGGCGCGCGCGGCAGCGGTGCTGGCGCTGGTCGGCTTCGTCAATGTGCCGATCATTCATTACTCGGTTGAATGGTGGAACACGCTGCACCAGGGCGCAAGCGTGCTTCGGCTCGACGGGCCGGCGATCCATCCTTCCATGCTCTGGCCGCTGCTCGTCATGGCGCTGGGCTCGACCTTCTTTTTCCTCGCCGTCATGCTGACGCGGATGCAGGCGGAGATTTACCGCCGCCGCGTGCGCCAGCTGCAGCTGGCCCGCGCGAGCGCGGAAGCGGGAGCCTTTTGAGCAATGGCCGAATTTTTTCACATGGGCGGCTATGCGCCTTTCATCTGGCCGAGCTTTGCGCTCTGGGCGCTGGTGATGGCAGGCCTCGCGCTTTGGGGACTGGCCGACAAGCGCCGGCAAATGGCCAAGGTGCAGGAGCTTGAAGAAAAGCTGGGCGGGCGGCGCCGTGTTTCCGGCGCGAGGGCTTCGGGTCCTAGTGCTGCAAGTTCCGGCGAAACGGGAGGGCGCTGATGCGCTGGACCGCGTTCATTCCCGCCGTGCTTTTCGCCGGTCTCGCCGCGCTCTTTTATTTTGCGATCTTTGCGGGCGATCCCTCCGAGCTGCCATCGGCGCTAATCGGCAAACCGGTGCCCGAGTTCGATCTGCCTCCCGTCGAAGGACTGGAGACACCCGGCCTTGCCACGAAAGATCTGAGAACCGGCGAGATGACGGTGGTCAATGTCTGGGCCTCCTGGTGCGTGCCTTGCCGTCAGGAACACCCGCTGCTTGAAACGCTGCGCCAGCGCGGCGCGCGTCTCGTGGGGCTTAATTACAAGGATCAGCCGGAAGCCGCCCGCCGCTTCCTCGGCACGCTCGGCAATCCCTTTGAACGGGTGGGGGCGGACCGCTCCGGGCAAGTCGGCATCGATTGGGGTGTTTACGGGGTGCCGGAAACCTTTGTCGTCGACGGCGAGGGTAACATCATCCACAAGCATGTCGGCCCGCTCGCGCCGAAGGACATCGAAGAGACGCTGCTGCCGCTCATCGAGGGCCGGTCCCGTTAAACCTCTATTAGTCCTATTCCTTTATTAACCGGGTATCGCCTTGGTGAAACCATGGATGCGTGCGCGTGCCGGTAAAACCTTTCGTCAATCCTGTGCATATTGCAGCTCAAGCCTATGCGGGCCGGACCGAGCGTCCGGGCGCGCCTGCTGCGCGCGGCCAGGTGCCGGGGCAAACGCAGCGCACGGAGCAGGCGCAAGGGGCGGCCCAAGCCCAGGCTCAGAGCCAGGGATTGCGCCACAGCACCTCCGGCGTTCAGGTGGAAATCAGCGCTGCCGCCCTTGAAGCGGCCAAGCGCCAGGGCCAGCAGGTGCGCCTGCCAGCCGAGCAGCCGCGCCAGGCAGCAGAAGCCCGCGAGGCGGCCGAGACCCGCAAAGCGCAGCGGACGGAGCGTGCCGAGGAGGCCCGTTTCGAGGCGAGCCGGGAAGCCGGGCGGCGTGAGGCGCCCTTCGCACATCTTCGTGATGATGCGCCTGTCCCCCGTTCACGGCCCGGATCGCTGATCGACATTACCGTCTGATTTTCCTCTCTTCATTTCGCAAAGACCGGCAACAAAAAACCGGCCTCCGTTTCCGGAGGCCGGCTGATTGCGTTACGACTGCGCCCGTCAGGCTTTTTTGCGGGCGGTCTTCTTTTTGGCGGCGGTCTTTTTCTTGGCAGCCGTCTTTTTCTTTGCCGCGGGTTTTTTCGGCGCGGGCGCTGCGTCTTCTTCCGCCGTTACTTTTTCAGCCGAGCTGACGAGCTGGCCGAGCGCTTTGACGAGATCGCGCTGCACGGTTTTGGAGATGAGGCCGTTCAAAGCTTCTTCGGCTTTCGTGGCGCGCGGCATTGCGGATTGCAACGCCTTGCGGCCCGCTGCCGTGAGGCGCACGGAATTGGCGCGCGCGTCTTCGGCAGTGCGCTTGCGGGCCAGATGGCCGCGCTTGATCATGCGGCTGATCATGTCGGCAAGCGTCGAACGGTCGATGCCGGTGCGGTTGACGAGATCGGTCTGGCTCAGACCTTCCTCTTCGCTCACAGCTAACAGAACGATGAACTGGCGGGACGTCAGGCCGGTATCGGCGAGCGCTTTCGTATATTGATCATAGGCGAATTGCTGTGCCCGCCGGAGAAGATGGCTCAGCGAGCTGTCGAGCTCAAAGCCGGTGGATTTACGCGGTGCCATGCGGTGGAGACCTCCAACGTGTTTTTTTGGGATGGGCCGTGAGACGGCGCGCAGAGAATTTTGACGGGCAAACATATGCACATTTATGGCGTCCGCGCCAAGTGTTTCGCGAAACTGCGGCGGTGATTGCAGTCACTTTCATGATATTCTGCGCGTGAAGTGGTGCCATATTACAACGCGGCGCAGCCTGAGCATGAGACGTGGCGTTTAATGTCCGTACCCGGAAAAGAGGTATTGCAAAGGGCTGCATTGTTTTTATGCGTTCGCCCAATCGGCGTGCAGGCTTTTTGAGAATCGCATGCTGTCCAATTACGTGAGAACTGAGTAATGACGGTCATGGATAAAGCGCGTCGGGTGTGCGGATGACCTTTCAAAAAAGACGTCTATATAAAAAGATGTAGAAGAACACGGGAGAAGCGGGATGGCGTGGCGATCAGAAATACCCGAACCGAAAATGGATGTTTCCTTCACCGAGCGTGTGCCGGAAGGCGATGATGTGGCGCGCGATGTTTGCGACACATGCGGGTTCATTCATTACGTCAATCCGAAGATCGTCGTCGGTTCCGTCGTCGAGCATGAAGGCAAGGTCCTGCTTTGCCGCCGCGCCATCGAACCGCGCAAGGGGTATTGGACTTTGCCGGCAGGCTATATGGAAAAGGGCGAGACGACGGAGGAAGGTGCCAAGCGCGAGGCCCATGAAGAAGCGCTTGCGCATATCCGCATTCACGATCTTCTTGCGGTCTATAACATTCCCCGCATCTCCCAGGTGCAGCTCATGTACCGGGCGAGCCTGTCGGTGCCGGAAATCGGCGCGGGACCGGAGAGCCTGGAAGTCGCGCTTTATGAGTGGGATGATATTCCCTGGGACGAGCTTGCTTTCCCCTCCGTTCATTGGGCGCTGACACATTACCGCGCGGTCAAGGATCAGGAACGGATCGTGCCTTTCGGCAACCCGCCGGGCGAGCTTGGGAACCGGATGCCGCCAAAAGCGGAGTGAGGATTTATTCGGCAGGCTCGCGTGCGGGCTCTTCCCCATTTTCTTCAAGCTGATGGCGGCTGACCACGGGCAGCTGCGCCAGGGCGAAGACCATGGTGATCGGCATGATGCCGAAGACCTTGAAGCTCACCCAGAAGTCGGTGGAGAAGTTCCGCCAGATCACTTCGTTCAAGAGCGCGAGGAAAAGAAAGAACAGCCCCCAGCGTAAAGTAAGCGTGCGCCAACCTTCTTCGGTGAGCCGGAAGGCGCCGTCGAAAAGATATTTCATCGAGGCTTTGCCGAAGGCGAGGCCGCCTAGAAGACCGGCGGCGAAAAGCACATTCGTCAGGGTCGGTTTCAGCTTGATGAACTGATCGTCCTGCAGAAAGAGCGTCAGCCCGCCAAAGACCAGCACGAAACCGCCGGTCACGAGCGGCATCATCGGGATCTGGCGGTGCAGGATGTAAGACGCGCTGAGCGAAATGACGGTCGCCACCATGAAGGCGCCCGTCGCATAGAAGATGCTGGCCTTGTCCGCCACATCGAACCAGGCAGCCGCCTTGGCATTGACCAGGAAAAACACCACGAGCGGGCCTACTTCGAGCGCCATGCGCAGCCATTGGCTGCCGCTCATGCCGGTTTTGTTGGGTGGCGCGGCTTTTTTAGGCTCTTCGCCGGTGTTTTGGTCCGCGGGAGCCGGTTCCGCCATCTCGTGGGGGCGCGTGTCATGCTTGTTCATGGCAGGCAATATAGGGTGGGGGAGCGGGGGCGGCAATGAAGGGCTTTAAGGTCCGCTCTGGGCGCGGATCTGGGCGGCGCCGGCGGGCGGGGGGGCATCAGAGCTGCGCCGCCAATTCGGTTTCCCCGCGCAGCCCGGCTGCGAAAGGCCTCTTCGGCGGCGCAGAAGCGTTACTTACTTCTTGGCCTTTTTCGCTTTGGAAGCGGCGGCGCCGGCTTCTTTAGCGGGGGCTTTTGCGGTCTTGGCACCGGCGGCCTTGCCGCCTGCCTTCTGAGTCTTCGCCATGTCTGGCTCTCCAGTAAAGGGGCCTCGCGTCCCCGGCACCATGCCGGCCGGAGGCCCGCTCAGTGATGCGGTGTTCCGAAGCGGTGACGACGTGCCGCCCGGAAAATGCCGCCAGATGATTTCGCCTTTAAGTTGATGATTCCGTCAATCGGAAAATGCGTAAGCGGAGCTTTTTTCGCATCCGGCGGCAACCCGTCCCGCAGGCAAAATAAAAAGGGCCCGGCGAGCGGGCCCTTTTTCGGAAAGACGGAATGTCTTAGACGGCGGGTGCGGCGGGCGCTGCCGGGGTGTCCATTTTCACCGGGGTCTTTTTGCGCACCGGGCCCTTTTTCTTCGCTGCCTTTTTCTTGGCAGCGGGCTTTTTCGGGGCAGCTTTCTTTTTGGCGGCAGCCTTTTTCTTCGGCGCGGCCTTCTTCTTGGCTACGGTCTTCTTCTTTGCCGCAGCCTTTTTCGTGGAAGCCTTTTTGGTTGCCGCTTTCTTGGTCGCGGCCTTCTTAGCTACCTTTTTCCGGGCGGTCTTTTTGGCCGGGGCCTTTTTCACCGCCTTCTTGGCAGCGGTCTTCTTTGCTGCCGTCTTCTTTTTCGGGGCTGCTTTTTTGGCAGCCGCCTTTTTCGTCGCCGCTTTTTTAACCGTCTTCTTGGCCGGTTTCGTTGCCATCGTCGTGGCCTCCTATAGAGGGGGGTGTCGCGCCACGCATGGCCATCCTGCCCCCGCAAGTCACAGTGACTCACCTCTCAAAAAATTTTGAGAGCTGCGGAATAAATTGGCGGTTACTTCTGCGATGCTGTCAATCAAGAAGTGCTGATCAGGGAGCTGATCGATGCTTATTTTTGCGCACCTGTGATCGCGCGAGCAAAGTTTTTGGCATCGAAGCTTTGAAGATCGTCGATGCCCTCGCCCACACCGATGAGATGCACGGGCAGGCCGAAGCGTCCGGCGAGCGCGACGAGAATGCCGCCGCGCGCCGTGCCGTCGAGCTTCGTCATGATGAGGCCGGTCAGCCCGGCGGTCTCTTTGAAGACTTCCACCTGGTTGATGGCGTTCTGGCCCGTCGTGGCATCGAGCACGAGGAGCGAGAGATGCGGGGCTTCCGGGTCGCGCTTCTTTATGACGCGCACGACCTTTTCAAGCTCGGCCATGAGGCCCGCTTTGTTTTGGAGGCGCCCGGCCGTGTCGATGAGAAGGACGTCGGTACCTTCCGCCTTTGCCCGGTCGATCGCCTCGAAGGCAAGGCCGGCCGCATCCCCGCCGACTTTCGTTTCAACCACCGGCGCGCCGATGCGCTCCCCCCAGATTTTCAGCTGGTCGATGGCGGCAGCGCGGAACGTATCGCCTGCCGCGAACATGACGGACTTGCCCTCGCTCTTCAGCTTCGCGCCGATCTTGCCGATCGTGGTGGTCTTGCCCGAGCCGTTGACGCCGGTCACGAGCACGATGAAGGGCTTCTTGGCCGTGTCGATCTCGAAGGGCTTTTCGACGGGCGCAAGCACCGCGGCGATTTCTTCGGCCAGGATCTCGCGGATCTCTTCCGGGCTTACTTCTTTGTTGTAGCGGCCCTTGCCCACGGCCTCGGCAATCGCAGCGGCCTGATCGAGGCCCATATCGGCCATGATCAGCAGATCTTCGAGTTCCTGCAGCGTCTCCCCGTCCAGCTTGCGCTTGGTGAAGATGCCGCTTACCCCCTCGCTCAAGGCCTGGGTGGAGCGCTGTAGCCCCTCCTTCATGCGTTTGAAGAGGGATTTCTTTTCCGGTTTTTCAGGATTGGTCTCGTGCTCGCTCATGCGGGCAACATACCGATGAGCTTGCCATCCTCAAGCCCTTTGATCGTAAGCGGCAGGATTTCGCCTTCCCTTGCCAACGCCGTCGCAGCGGCATCGGGTACGACCTGGAAGAAATGCGGCGTGCGTCCGAGGCCGGGCTTTTCCATCAGCACATTCTGCGTGGTGCCGAGCGCGCTTTGCAGGGCGCTTGTCAGGCGCGCCTCGCCTTTTTCGCGCAGGCGCCGGGCCCGTTCCTTGATGAGCGCGCCGTCCACCTGCGGCATGCGCGCCGCCGGGGTGCCGGGGCGGGCAGAGTACGGAAAGACATGCAGGAAGGTCAGCTCGCACTCGTCGACAAGGCGGAGGGAGTTTTCGAACATCGCCTCGCTCTCGGTCGGAAAGCCCGCAATGATGTCGGCGCCGAAAGTCATTTCCGGGCGCAGGCGCTTGGCTTCCTTGCAAAAGGCAATGGCATCCTCGCGCGAGTGGCGCCGCTTCATCCGCTTCAAGGTCAGGTTGTCCCCTGCCTGAAGCGAGAGGTGAAGATGCGGCATGAAGCGTTCTTCTTCCGCGATGAGCCGCATCAGTGGTTCGTCCACTTCGATGGAATCGATGGAGGAAAGGCGCAGGCGCTCAAGCTCGGGAACCAGTTTCAGAATGCGGGCGCAGAGATTGCCGAGCGAAGGCTTGCCCGGCAGGTCCGCGCCATAGGAGGTGATGTCGACGCCGGTAATGACCACCTCGCGGTAACCATTGGCCACCAGTTTGCGGATCTGGGAGACGACTTCGCCCGCCGGCACCGAGCGCGAATTGCCCCGCCCGTAAGGAATGATGCAGAAGGTGCAGCGGTGGTCGCAGCCATTTTGCACCTGAACGAAGGCGCGGGCGCGCCCCTCGATGCCTTCCACGAAATGGCTCGCCGTCTCGCTGACCGACATGATGTCGTTGACGCGCACTTTCTCGTTCTGGCCGAGGGAAAGGCGGGTGAAGCTTTCACCCTTCAGCTTTTCCTCGTTGCCGATCACCGCGTCCACCTCCGGCATAGAGGCGAATTCGTCCGGGTCGATCTGCGCGGCGCAGCCCGTCACCACGATGCGGGCGAGCGGGTTTTCGCGGCGCGCCTTGCGGATTGCCTGGCGGGCCTGGCGCACGGCCTCGTTCGTCACCGCGCAAGTGTTGACGATGATGGCGTTTTCGAGCCCGGCCTTTTCGGCATGGCCGCGCATCACTTCGGATTCATACGTATTGAGGCGGCAGCCGAAGGTGAGGATTTCGGCAGGCTTCACCTCCCGTTCCTCATCGCCGCCTTGATGAAGATGCGCGCTCATGAGGCGCTCCTTCCGGCATAGGCTTCCCAGTCGAGCTCGCCTTTATAATCGAGCTCGGCGGGGCCGGTCATATAGACGTGATTGTCCGCCTCGCGCCATTCGATGGTGAGCTCGCCGCCCGGCAGTGCGACTTGCAGGGTGCGCTCGGTCAGGCGCTTGCGGATCGCGGCGACGCCGGCCGCGCAGGCAGCGGTGCCGCAGGCCCGCGTCAGGCCCGCGCCCCGTTCCCAGACGCGCAAGGTAATGTGGGTGCGGCTGTCGACCTGCGCGAGCGAGATATTGGCGCGCTCGGGAAAGATCGGGTGATGTTCGAGCATCGGGCCGATCTGCGCGAGGTTATAGGCGTTCACATCCTGCACGAAAAAGATCGCATGGGGGTTGCCCATATTCACGGCGGCGGGCGTGTGCAGGATCGGCGCGTCGATGGGGCCGATCTGCAATTCGATGCCGCGCGTGTCGCGGATTTCTTCGGAAAGCGGGATCTGGTGCCATTCAAGGCGGGGCTCGCCCATATCGACGGTGATAAGGCCGTCCTTGCCCGGCATGGCGCGCAAGGTGCCCGCCACGGTTTCGACAGCCACTTCTTCCTTGCCGCTTTCCTGCATCAGTAGATCGCCGATGCAGCGCGTGGCGTTGCCGCAGGCTTCCACCCGCTCGCCGTCATTGTTCCAGATATCCATGAACGCATCGCCGCCATCCCGCGCCGGTTCGATGACGATGAACTGGTCGCAGCCGATGCCGCTTTCGCGGCTCGATATGGCGGCGACGATTTCCGGCGTCAGCTCCAGCGGGCGCGCGCGGGCATCCAGCACGACGAAGTCGTTGCCGAGGCCGTTCATCTTCAAATAGGGCACGCGGGTTGCCATGGCTGCGCCTTTGATCTCGTAAAGCCCTGTTCCTTAGGGCTTCTATGCGCGTTATATGGCGAAAGAGGGGTAAATTGCCAATAAAGCCTTGCCGCAACCTTGTCGCAGGGCCGGGGTCGCAGGGCTGGCGCGGAAGGGGAAAGGATACGCGATGGATGAGTTAAGAGACCTGGCGGGCCGGGCGGGGGCCTTGCTGAAAGCGCGCGGCGAGCGCCTCGCGGTCACCGAATCCACCTGCGGCGGGCTGCTTTCCGCCGCTTTTGTCGCGCAGCCCGGCGCTTCCGGCTTTTATCTCGGCGGCGCGGTGATCTATACGCGCGAGGCGGGCCGCGCCCTTTACCGGCTGGAGGCGGCAGCACTTAAAGGCAAAAGCCCGCTCACCGAAGACTATATCGCCGCCATTGCCGAAGGCTTCCGCAGCCAGATGGGGGCGGACTGGGCGCTCGGGGAAATGGGCGCGGCCGGGCCCGATCCTTCGCCTTACGGACCCCCTGCCGGCACCGCCGCCATCGCCCTTGCGGGTCCCAGCTCCTCTGCCTGCATCGTTTCGACCGGGGTCGCCGCGCGGGCCGAGAACATGCGCCTTTTCGCCAAAGCCGCGCTGGAACTGCTGATCGAGGGGCTGGAGGGGGCGTAAATCCTCAACCCTTGTCACCCTCGCGCTCGACGCTAGGGGCCATAGAGAGGCTGCGATTTGCGGAGAAGCTGTGTGGACCCCGGCTCCATACAAAGGCCGTCACCCCGGGTTTAACCCGGGGTCCATCGGAAGGTTGTTTCAGGCAGAGGGGCCGCATGGATGCTCGGGTCCGGCCCGAGCATGACGAGTTATATGGGGAGCCTTAATCAGGAAAGCCCGAACTCAAGACAGAATATCAATCACGTCCCGCTCCGTCTCGGAGACGGCGGCGAAGACCTTGGCATTGGCCTTATAGGCGTGTTCGGCCTGGAGAAGGTCGAGTGTGCCGGTGAGGAGCGTATCTTCTGGTGGCCGGGAGAGGGGCTGTGTACCCGTCAGCGTGCCCGCCTGAGGCGCCCCGGGGGTACTTTCGGACCGGGAGACGGGCGCACGGGCAATCGTCTCCGCCGCTTTTGTAAAAGCGGAGGCGGCTGATTTAAGCCCCGTCAGGGCATGGGAAAGCGCGCCGATCATGGGCCAAGGCTAGCGGCGGGCCTTTTACCGGGGTCTAAAGGAAATCGGCGGCATTTTAACGGTCAAGCGCTCCCTGGGCGCTCCCATCGGGGCGGGCCCCTCAAAATGGCGCGATAGAGCGATTATCTTGACTCTCAGCCTGCCTTCAGCCTAATTTCCGGCCACCTTTCGGAACAATCCGTCCCGAATGGTCCGGATGAGGCCAATTGGCCAGGATCACCACCTGTCGGCGAGGGTTCGCTCACAGGTGCAAATTTCTTTTGCGTATAAGGGTTTAGCGCAAGGCATGTTCGAGAATCTTCAGGACCGGCTTTCCGGCGTCTTCGACAAACTGACCGGGCGCGGCGCGCTGTCGGAAAAGGATGTCGATGAAGCGCTGCGCGAAGTGCGCCGGGCGCTGCTCGAAGCCGATGTGGCCCTGCCCGTCGCCCGCGCTTTCGTGGAGAAAGTGCGCACCCGTGCCGTGGGCCATGAAGTCCTGAAATCCGTCACGCCCGGCCAGCAGGTCGTCAAGATCGTCCATGACGCGCTGGTCGATACGCTGGGCGCGGAGGCGGCGGAAATCTCGCTCAATGCTCCGGCCCCCGTCGCCATTATGATGGTGGGCCTGCAAGGCTCGGGTAAGACGACCTCGACCGCGAAGATCGCCAAGCGGCTAATGACGCGCGAAAAGCGCAAGGTCCTGATGGCCTCGCTCGACACGCGCCGCCCCGCCGCGCAGGAACAGCTCAAAGTGCTGGGCGAGCAAAACGATATTCCCACCCTTGCCATCGTCGAAGGCCAGGAGCCCGTGGCAATTGCGAGGCGCGCCATGGAAGCGGGGCGTCTGGGTGGCTACGACGTGGTGATGCTCGACAGCGCCGGCCGGCTGCATGTCGATGAAGCGCTGATGGCCGAGATCACGCAGGTGCGCGATCTGGCAGGCCCCCATGAAACATTGCTCGTGGCCGACAGCCTTACGGGGCAGGACGCGGTGAATGTCGCCGAGCAGTTCCAGTCCCGCATCGGGCTGACCGGCATCGTGCTGACGCGGACGGATGGCGACGGGCGCGGGGGCGCTGCCCTTTCCATGCGCCATGTCACGGGTGTGCCGATCAAGCTTTTGGGCACGGGCGAGAAGATCGACGAGCTGGAGGATTTCGATCCCCGCCGCATCGCCGGGCGCATCCTCGGCCAGGGCGATGTCGTCAGCCTGGTGGAAAAAGCCGCTCAGACCATCGACGCGGAAAAAGCCGAGCGCATGGCGCGCAAGATGAAGAAGGGTCAGTTCGACCTTGATGATCTTGCCGAGCAATTGCAGCAGATGGGCAAGATGGGCGGCATGGCGGGCGTGCTCGGCATGTTGCCGGGCATGGGCAAGATCAAGAAGCAGCTCGGCCAGGCCCAGCTCGATGACAGTATTTTCAAGCGTCAGGCGGCGATCATCTCGTCCATGACGAAACAGGAACGGCGCAACCCCAAAGTGCTGAATGCCAGCCGCAAGAAGCGCGTGGCCGCAGGCTCGGGCACCTCGGTGCCGGAGATCAACCGCCTGCTCAAGATGCACCGCCAGATGGCGGACATGATGAAGCAGATGGGCAAGAAGGGCATGAAAGGCCTTTTCGGCGGTATGGGTGGCGGTATGGGCGGCGGCATGCCGGAGGTGCCGAGCGATCCGAAAGAGGCCGAACGGCTTTTGCAGCAAATGGGCGGGAGCGGCGGTTTGCCGCCCGGCCTCGGATCGAACTCGATTGCCGGCGGCGGTTTGCCGGGACTTGGTGGTCCGGGCGGTCTTCCCGGTCTGCCTTCAGGGCGCGGCAAAAAGAAGTGATCTTGAGATTTTGAATTCAGATTTTTGAGTTCAGGGAACGGTTTTGAGAATTAACGGGCGCAAGCCCTTGAGTTGAGCGAAGAAAAGGAAGTTCAAATATGGCAACGAAAATTCGTCTGGCCCGTGGCGGCACCAAAAAGCGTCCGTTCTACCGGATCGTGATCGCCGATGTGCGCTCGCCCCGCGATGGCCGCTTCATCGAAAAGATCGGCACGTTCAACCCGCTTCTGCCGAAGGATCATGCAGAGCGCGTGAAGCTCGACACCGAGCGTGCGCAGCATTGGCTCGGCCAGGGCGCCAAGCCGACCGACCGTGTCGCCCGTTTCCTCGATGCAGCCGGCCTCATCAAGCGCGAAGCCCGCAACAACCCGAATAAGGGCAAGCCGGGCCAGAAAGCGCAGGAGCGTCTGGAAGCTGAGCGTCTGAAAGCGGAAGAAGCGAAAGCTGCTGCCGAGGCACCGGCTGAAGAAGCCCCCGCCGAGGAAGCTCCGGCTGAGGAATCCGCCGAAGCCTGATCGGGCCAAGCCTGATTTTGGTCAAGGTGGTGAGAGGATTGAGGCATGAGCCCAGATGATGCGGGAGAGGGAGCCGGGGAGACGAAAGTCTGCCTTGGCGTGATTGCCTCGCCGCACGGCGTGCATGGGCGCATGCGCATCAAAACCTTTACCGCTGAGCCCGAAGCCATTGGCGATTACGGCCCGGTGGAAACGGCAAAGGGCAGCTTCGCGCTGAAAGTGACGGGGTCCGGCAAAGGCGAGGGCGTTGTCGTCGCCGAGCTGGAAGGCATAACCCGGCGTGAGCAGGCCGAGGCGCTGCGCGGGCTCGAGCTTTATGTGCCGCGCGAAAAGCTGGGCGCGCCGGAGGCGGGCGAGGGCGAGGAAGAGGCGTTCTTCCATGCCGATCTCGTCGGGCTTGAGGCTTGGGCCACGGACGGCAAGCTGCTCGGCCGGGTGATCGCGGTGCATGATTTCGGCGCCGGCGATCTTCTGGAGATCGAGCAGCCGAACGGCAAGGCCGAGCTTCTCCCCTTCACCAAGGACAATGTGCCCGAGGTGAAGCTGGCCGAAGGCCGGCTCATCGCCGATCCGCCCGAGGGCCTTTTCGAGCCGGACAAGCCCCGGGCGAAAAAGCGCCGCCGCAGCCCGCGCGCCAAGGCGAAAGCCGAAGCGCAAAAGGCGGAAGCGGGCGCTGAAGCCGGTAAGGCCCAGGGCGATGGCTGAGGACCGTACTGCCGCTACAGGATCTGTCTTTTCAGGTTCTGCTTGGCGGGCGAGCGTGCTGACGCTCTTTCCGGAAATGTTTCCGGGGCCGCTTGGGTTTTCGCTGGCGGGCAGGGCACTAGAAGAAGAGCGCTGGGCGCTTGAAACGGTGGACATTCGCGGGTTTGCGCGCGATAAACACCGCTCCGTGGACGACACCCCCGCAGGCGGGGGCGCGGGCATGGTCATGCGGGCGGATGTGCTTGCCGCCGCGATCGACGCCGTTCACGGGCCCAGCGACGAGAGGCCGCTTATCTATCTCAGCCCGAGGGGAAAGCCCCTCGATCAGGCGAGAGTGCGTTCTCTGGCGGAAGGTCCCGGCGCGGTGCTCCTATGCGGGCGCTTCGAGGGGGTCGACCAGCGGGTGATCGAGGCGCGGGGGCTTGAAGAAGTGAGCCTTGGCGACTTTGTTCTTTCCGGAGGAGAGCCGGCGGCGCTGGCGCTTCTCGATGCCGTGATCCGGCTTTTGCCGGGGGTCATGGGAAAAGAGGCCTCGGGCGAGGAGGAAAGCTTCGAGACCGGGCTTCTGGAATATCCGCATTACACGCGGCCGCCCGTTTTCGAGGGCCGGGAAATCCCGGAAATCCTCACTTCCGGCCATCATGGCCGGATTGCCGAGTGGCGGCGGCAGGAGGCGGAAAAGTTAACGCGCGAAAGGCGTCCGGATCTTTGGGAGAAATATCTCAAAGCCTCTCGCCATCGCGATTGAATTATGTTAGGGAAGCGCGCCCGCAGCGATGGGATTATCGGGGCGGCGCTTATATAGAAATGAGGACAGGCCGATGAACATCATTCAGGAACTCGAAAAAGAGCAGATTTCCGCTCTTTCCGAGAAGAAAACCGTGCCGGAATTCGGCCCTGGCGATACGGTGAAGGTCAATGTGAAAGTGACCGAAGGCACCCGTGAGCGCATCCAGGCCTATGAAGGCGTGTGCATTGCCCGCTCCGGCGGCGGCCTGCAGGAAAGCTTCACGGTACGCAAGATTTCCTACGGTGAAGGTGTGGAACGTGTGTTCCCGATTTACTCGCCGCTGGTTGATTCCATCGAGGTTCTGCGCCGCGGTAAAGTGCGCCGCGCGAAGCTCTATTACCTGCGCGGCCGCCGCGGTAAGTCCGCCCGTATTGCTGAGCGCCAGGATAAGACCCGCACCAAGGAGAAGGCTGCGGAGTAACCCTGCTCGCCCATTTATCCGAGCATCCGAAAAGCGGGCAGGGCGACACGTCCAGGCCCGCTTTTTGTTTGCCGCTATACCCGTTTGAGACATGAAGACGGGGCCCGATCCGGAAGGACCGGCCGCAAGGCCAGGATGGGAGCCCCCAAGAAGAAGCAAGATAGGAGCGTAGAGAAATGTCTGCCCGCACCACGCCCAGAACTATGTATGACAAAATCTGGGATGCGCATCTGGTCGATGAGCAAGAAGACGGCACCTGCCTCCTTTATATCGACCGCCATCTCGTCCATGAAGTGACGAGCCCGCAGGCCTTCGAGGGCCTGCGCATGACGGGCCGCAAAGTGCATGCGCCGGGCAACACGCTGGCCGTGGCCGACCATAACGTGCCGACGGCAGGCCGCGCGAACGGCATCGACGATCCGGAATCGAAGCTGCAGGTCGACACGCTGGAAAAGAACGCGGCTGAGTTCGGCGTGGAATATCTGCCGATGCTCGATATCCGCCAGGGCATAGTGCACATTGTCGGTCCCGAGCAGGGTTTCACGCTGCCGGGCACGACGATCGTGTGCGGCGACAGCCACACCTCGACGCATGGCGCCTTCGGCGCGCTGGCGCATGGCATCGGCACGTCCGAAGTTGAGCATGTGCTTGCCACGCAGACGCTCATTCAGTCCAAGGCGAAGAACATGCGCGTGACGGTGAACGGGCAGTTGCCGCCCCATGTCACCGCGAAAGACATCATTCTGGCGATCATCGGCGAGATCGGCACGGCCGGCGGCACCGGCTATGTGATCGAGTTTGCCGGCGAAGCGATCCGCTCGCTTTCCATGGAAGGGCGCATGACGGTCTGTAACATGACCATCGAAGGCGGCGCCCGCGCAGGCCTCATTGCGCCCGATGAAAAGACCTATGAGTACCTGAAAGGCCGCCCGCGCGCGCCGCAGGGCGAGATGTGGGAAAGGGCCGTCGATTATTGGCGCAGCCTGCCCTCCGATGAGGGCGCGCATTTCGACAAGGAAGTGGTGCTCGATGCGGCCAGCCTGCCGCCCATCGTGACTTGGGGCACAAGCCCGGAAAACGTCGTCTCCATCGAAGGGGCGGTGCCGGACCCGGCCAAGATCGCCGATGAGGCCAAGCGTACGGCCATTGAGCGGGCGCTGAAATATATGGGTCTTGAGCCTAATACGAAGATGACGGACATCAAGCTCGACCGCGTCTTTATCGGTTCGTGCACGAACGGGCGCATCGAAGATATCCGCGAGGTCGCCAAGATCGCCAAGGGCCGCAAGGTCGCTGCGCATGTAAGCGCCATGGTGGTGCCGGGCTCGGGCCTGGTGAAAGAGCAGGCGGAACAGGAAGGGCTCGACAAGATCCTCATCGAAGCCGGTTTCGACTGGCGCGAGCCGGGCTGTTCCATGTGCCTTGCCATGAATGCCGACAAGCTGGCGCCGGGCGAGCGCTGCGCCTCGACCTCGAACCGCAATTTCGAAGGCCGCCAGGGCCGCGGCGGGCGCACGCATCTCGTCTCGCCGGAAATGGCGGCGGCGGCGGCCATCGCCGGTCACTTCGTGGACGTGCGGAAGTTCAGCTAAGGAGAGCGACAATGGATAAATTCAAGAAACTCGAGGGCGTTGCCGCTCCCATGCCGCTGATCAATATCGACACGGATATGATCATCCCGAAGCAGTTCCTGAAAACGATCAAGCGCACGGGGCTCGGCAAGAACCTGTTCGACGAGATGCGCTACAAGGATGACGGCTCGGAAGTCGAAGATTTCGTGCTCAACAAGCCGGCCTACCGGAACGCGGAAATTCTGGTGGCGGGCGATAATTTCGGCTGCGGCTCTAGCCGCGAACATGCGCCCTGGGCGCTGCTTGATTTCGGCATCCGCTGCATCATCTCCACGAGCTTTGCCGACATCTTCTATAACAACTGCTTCAAGAACGGCATTCTGCCGATCAAGCTGCCGCAGGAAGATGTGGACAAGCTGATGGACGATGCCGAGCGGGGCGCCAATGCCCGCCTCACCGTCGATCTTGAGGCACAGGAAATCCGCGGGCCCGATGGCGGCGTCATCAAGTTCGACATCGACCCTTTCCGCAAGCATTGCCTGATGGAAGGGCTCGACGATGTGGGGCTGACGCTGCAGAAGAAATCGGCCATCGAAACGTTCGAGGCCAAGCGCGCCGAGGAACAGCCCTGGCTCTGAGGGACAGTCAAAGGCCACGGCCCTTGCCATGAACTCGGTTGTCACCCCGGGCTTGTCCCGGGGTCCATAATGAGATGGCTGCGGGTTGAGAGATCCTGTGGACCCCGGCATAAAGCCGGGGTGACAGTTTGGGGTTTAAGGAGAGCGGGTGCTCCGCCGCCCGGCACTGAGGCGGCAAAACGGCGAAGAAAAAGAAACGAGAGACGTATGACGAAGAAAATTCTGATCCTGCCCGGCGACGGCATCGGCCCTGAAGTGATGGGCGAGGTCGAGCGCATTATCGACTGGTTCAATAAGGAGCGCGGTTTCGATGCCGAAACCGAGCGCGACCTTGTGGGCGGCTGCGCTTATGACGCGCATGGCCAGGCCGTGTCGGATGCGACCATGGCAAAGGCTGCGGAAGCCGATGCCGTGCTGCTCGGCGCCGTGGGCGGGCCGAAATGGGACGGCGTGCCTTTCGATGTGCGCCCGGAAGCGGGGCTTCTGCGTCTCAGGAAGGATCTTGAACTTTTCGCCAATCTGCGCCCGGCGCTTTGCTTCCCCGCGCTTGCCGATGCCTCTTCCTTGAAGCGCGAGCTCGTGGAAGGGCTCGACATCATGATCGTGCGCGAGCTGACGGGCGGGGTTTATTTCGGTGAGCCGCGCGGCATCGAGGATCTGCCGAACGGTGAGCGCCGCGGTTTCGACACGCAAGTTTATTCGACGCATGAAGTGCAGCGCATCGGGCGCGTGGCCTTCGATCTTGCGCGTAAGCGCGGCAACCGCGTCACCTCCGTTGAAAAGCGCAACGTCATGCATTCCGGCGTCTTCTGGCATGAAGAAATGGTCAAGCTGCACAAGGCGGAATTCTCCGACGTGACGCTCGATCATATGCTCGCCGACAATTGCGGCATGCAGCTTGTGAAACAACCCAAGCAGTTCGACGTTATTGTCACCGACAATCTCTTCGGGGATATGCTGTCCGATGTCGCGGCCATGCTGACGGGGTCTCTCGGCATGCTGCCTTCCGCCTCCCTCGGCGGCAAGGATGCCAACGGCAAGGCCAAGGCGCTTTACGAGCCCGTGCACGGCTCGGCGCCCGATATCGCGGGCCAGGGGCTTGCCAATCCGCTTGCAACGATCCTCTCTTTCGCCATGGCGCTGCGTTACACGTTCGATCTCGGCGCCGATGCGGATCTTCTGGAGAAAGCCGCAGAGACAGTGCTCGCCGAAGGCTACCGCACGGGCGACATCATGCAGCCCGGCATGAAAAAGGTCGGGACGAAACAAATGGGCGACGCGGTGCTTGCCGCGCTCACCAAACTGTCCGCTTAAAATATGACCGTCTGACTTTATCCGGGATCGCAAGTCAGACGGTCCCGTGAAAAGGCGATCCGCAAGAAGGAGCCGCTTAAGGCTTCAGGAGAAACACATGGGTTATAAAGTCGCTGTCGTTGGCGCCACGGGCAATGTGGGTCACGAGATGCTGAACATTCTGGCGGAACGCAAGTTCCCCGCCGACGAGGTGGTGGCGCTCGCCTCCCGCCGTTCTCAAGGCACGGAAGTTTCGTTCGGCGACAAGACCCTGAAGGTCAAGGCGCTGGAGAATTACGATTTCTCCGATACCGACATTGCGCTGATGTCGGCCGGCGGCTCGGTGGCCGAAGAATGGGCACCGAAAATCGCCGCGCAGGGCTGCGTCGTGATCGACAATTCCTCCAAGTTCCGCATGGACCCGGACGTGCCGCTCGTCGTGCCGGAAGTGAATGCGGAGGCGATTGCCGGTTACACGAAGAAGAACATCATCGCCAATCCCAACTGCTCCACGGCGCAGATGGTGGTGGCGCTGAAGCCGCTGCATGAGAAAGCCACGATCAAGCGTGTGGTCGTCTCCACCTACCAGTCGGTTTCCGGCGCCGGCAAGGCGGCGATGGACGAGCTTTTTACGCAGACGCGTGCCATCTATGTGAACGATCCCATCGTCAAGGAACAGCTGACGAAGCAGATCGCTTTCAACGTTATTCCGCATATCGATGTCTTCATGGAAGACGGCGATACGAAGGAAGAGTGGAAGATGATGGCCGAGACGAAGAAGATGCTCGACCCGAAGATCAAGCTCACGGCGACCTGTGTGCGGGTGCCGGTTTTCGTCGGCCATTCCGAAGCGGTGAATATCGAGTTCGAGAATCCGATTTCCGATGATGAGGCGCGCGAAATCCTGCGCGAAGCGCCGGGGATTCTCGTCGTCGATAAGCGCGAGGACGAAGGCTATGTCACGCCGGTCGAATGCGTGGGCGATTACGCCACCTTCATCAGCCGTATTCGCGTCGATCCGACGGTGGAAAACGGCCTGAACCTGTGGTGCGTGTCGGACAATTTGCGCAAAGGCGCCGCGCTCAACGCCATTCAGATCGCCGAAGTGCTTTGCTCGGATTATCTGAAAAAAGCCTGATCGCAGCGATCTCCTAGATGAAAACGCCCTTCCGGCCTGCCGGGAGGGCGTTTTTTCATAGGATAGACTGACCGTTTTCCACTTATTAAGACTAGTGAGTGATAACTATACCCCGCGCGTGGTGGCGTCTTTTCATTGGCCGGAACAAAGAGGTTCCGGCGACAGCGTTGCGGGGCAATGGCAATGGCGCCAATGAGCGGGCTCGATATCGCCTGGGTTCTGATCTGTACCGTGCTGGTGCTGCTCATGCAGGCAGGCTTCACCTGTCTTGAAACCGGGCTTATCCGCGCGAAAAACTCCATCAATGTCGCGGTAAAGAACGTCGCGGATTTTTCTCTCGCCAGTCTTGTCTTCTGGGCGGTGGGCTACGGGCTGATGTTCGGGCCGAGCGCTTTCGGTCTTATCGGCCATGACGGCTTCATGCTGGCGGGCCAGGCGGAGGTAACGCCCGAGCGTTCCAGCGAGATGGTGTTCTTTTTCTTTCAGCTCGCCTTTTGCGGCACCTCGATCACGATTGTCTCCGGGGCCGTTGCCGAGCGGATGAGCTTCAAGGGCTACCTTGCCGCGACTTTCATTCTCTCCCTTTTTATCTATCCGATCATCGGCCATTGGGCCTGGGGCGGGCTTGCTTCGGGCTCCGCGACCGGCTGGCTTGAGAAACTCGGCTTTATCGATTTTGCCGGTTCCACGGTCGTTCACAGCGTCGGCGGCTGGGCGGCACTTGCCGCTATCCTGGTTATCGGCCCGCGCCTTGGCCGCTTCGGGCAGGGCGGGCGGGTCATCGAGCCGCATAATCTGCCTTTTGCCGCCCTCGGCATGTTCCTCATCTGGATCGGCTGGTTCGGTTTTAATGGCGGCAGCACGCTTGCCGTCAATCATGTGGTGCCGGTGGTGCTTGTTCATACGCTGCTTGCGGCTTCCGCCGGGGGCATTGCGGTGATGGGGCTGACCTGGGCAACGGACGAGCGCCCGGATGTCGGCGCGACGATCAACGGCGTCCTGGCCGGGCTCGTTGCGATCACCGCAAGCGCGCATATCGTGAGCACGGGCGGGGCCATTCTCATCGGCGCTATTGGCGGCTTCGTCTCGGTGCTGGCTGCCAAGCTGCTGGAGCGGCTGGAGATCGACGATGCGGTGGGCGCGGTGCCGGTGCATCTGGCCGCCGGTATCTGGGGCACGCTCGCCGTCGCGTTTTTCGGTGAGATGTCCTACTTCCCGAACGGCGTGAGCCGGTTCGAGCAATTCACCGTGCAGCTTACCGGCGTTGCCGCGGCAGGGGCTTATGCGTTCACGCTTTCCTTTGCGCTGATGAAACTCATCGATCCTTTCCTTGCGATGCGCGTGCGCGCACGGGCCGAGCGCGAAGGGCTCAATATTTCCGAACACGGGGCAAGCAGCGCGCTTTCCGAACTTCTGGGGCGGATGGAAGACCAAAGCCGGCGCGGGGATTTTTCCCACAAGGTGCCGGTCGAGCCTTTCACGGAAGCAGGCGAGCTTGCCTTCCGTTACAATCTCGTTCTCGACCGTTTCAACAGCGAAGTCAGCGCCCGTGAAAAAGCGGCGACGGCTTTGCGCGAGGCGCGCGATGCTGCCGAGATCGCCAATGCGGCGAAGTCCGAATTCCTTGCCAATATGAGCCATGAGCTTCGAACGCCGCTTAATGCGATCATCGGTTTTTCCGAGATCATGACGGGCGGCATGTTCGGCGAGATCGAAAACCCGCAATATAAAGAATATATCCGCGACATTTACCGCTCCTCCAACCATCTGCTCAGCCTCATCAACGACATTCTCGATCTCTCCAAGATCGAGGCGAACAAGATGGAGCTCGCGGATGAAGATCTCGATCTCGGCGAGGAAGTGCGCGGCTGCGAGCGGCTGATCCGCTGGCGTGCGCAGGAAGCCAAACTCGTTTTCGATGTGCTCATTGCCGAAGACCTGCCCCGGCTGATCGCCGACCGGCGGGCACTTCGCCAGATGATCCTCAACCTCGTCTCCAACGCGGTGAAGTTCACGCCGGAAGGGGGCCGTGTGGTCCTCTCGGTAGAGCGGGAGGTGGATGGGCGTATCGCGATTTCGGTTGCGGATACCGGCATCGGCATCGAGAAATCGGATATCCCGAAAGCGCTGACGCCGTTCCAGCAAATCTCGACGGGCGACACGGTCTATATGGCCGACGGCACGGGGCTCGGCCTGCCGATCACCGCGGCGCTCGCGCGGCTGCATGGCGGCACGGTGGTGATCCGCTCCGAGCCTGGGCGTGGCACGGAAGTGACGGTGCGTCTTCCCGCCTCCCGTCTTCAGGAGCGGCCTGTGAAGAACAAGATCGAATTCGTTTAAGCCGCCATCGGCATCACGCGGAAATTTCCATGCGCAGCCCTTCTTTATTGAAAAGGGGATCTGCGGGCAGGCGGATTTCTGCCCCCTGGCTCATGCGCCAGGCGCTCCAGGCGCAGGCGCATGCATCGAGAATATCGTCTTTTCCCACCTCCTTGCGCTTGAATGCGGGTGCGCGCAATTGTGCGAGCGGAAAGCCCGCCTTTTCAAGAAGGGTGCGGCGGAGCGCGAGGCCGGGTTCCGCCGGCGCGCTTTTGACTTTTTTCGGCAAGTGCAGCGGTATCTCCCCGTTCATTGCCCAGAATGCCAGCTCCGGGTGGCATTCGCGCAGCCAGCTTTGCGTTTGCGGTGTTGCAAGTGCTGCAAGCTCGCGGATCTTCGGGAAGATGTTGAAACATTGTTTGGAAACACCGCGCGGCGGCTCCGAATGCGCGCGGTTGAGATGGCAGGCCTCCTGAAACTCCTCAGCCGCAAGGGCGGCGCGCGCCGGGGTGGAAAAGACGGAGGATTGGCGCTGGCCGAGCCGGGCGCGGGCCTCGCGTTCGCAGGGCCGCCCGCCGCGCTCGGCTTTTTCCGGCAGGCCGATCGGCATATCGACAGCGAGAAAGGCAGGTCGCTCGTCCCAGGTCAGAACCTCGGCAAGTTTTTTCACCAATCGGGCTTCAGGCGGCGGGCCTTCCGGTCCTTGCCAGAGCACCAGCACCCAGCCTGCCGGGCAACCATCGGCACCTGCCATGATCATGGCTGAAGTTCCTCAAGCTCAAAGCGCGGGGCTTTGGGGCGGAGCGCTTCTTGATGGGCAATGAGCCGCAATTCATCAGCACCTCTACTTGCCGCGATAATGGCGGCAGCGGCATCCGAGGCAAGGGCGAGCGCATGGGCGGGTTCACCCGTTTCCAGGAAATGGCTCAGAAAGAGCGCGCTGATCAGATCGCCCGTGCCTTTCGGCACGTCTTCGATGAAAGGCGTGCTGCAGCGCCAGGCATGGGAGGGGCTTACCAGCACACTTGCCGCAAACCCGGGCTCCGGCGGCGGCGCGGAGGTGGCAAGCACATAAGGTGTTTTCAGCGCGCGGGCCGCGGCGCGCGTCTGCGCCATGTTCTCGCAGGGCAATCCGGCAAGATGCGAGAGCTCGAACGGGTTCGGCGTTAGAATATCGGCAAGGGCACTGAGCGCGCGCATGCCCGAGGCGATAGCTTCAGGAACGTAAAGCCCCGTGTCTTCATCGCCGAGAATGGGATCGCAAAGATAAAGAAAGGGCTGCTTTCTTTCCGTTGCCTCTTTGCGGCGCCGTGCGATGAAACTTGCGGCGATATCCAATTGTTCGGGATGGGCGAAATAGCCGGTGAGCACCGCATCGCAATCCGCAAGCCAGCCCTTTTCTTCCAAGGAGGAAAGCGCGGCTTCCAGAAAACCGGGATCGGTTACTCGAGCGGCAGGTTTCCCATGGCCCGGATGGTGTGAAAGCAACGTAGTCGGCAGCGCCATCACCTCATGGCCGAGGCGCTGCAATGTGAAAACAGCGGCGGAATTGCCCACATGGCCTCTCGCGACCTGGCTGGAAAGACAAAGAATATTGGCCATCCGGCATTTCCTTAGAGCGTAAGCTTTGGCTGCGCGGCCTCATGGCGAATCGCTGCTTGGCAGCGGGGCACGGGCTTTATAGTCTGCCGCCAATTCAAGCCTTGCAGAAGACCATTGGAGAGAGTTTATGGCCGATCAGTCCGCCCGCCCGCGCCGCAGCGTGCTTTATATGCCCGGATCGAACGCCCGGGCGCTGGAAAAAGCAAAGAGCATTGCCGCCGACGCGCTGATCCTGGATCTGGAAGATGCGGTGGCGCCGGACGCCAAGGAAGAAGCGCGCGCGCAAGTGACCTCCGCCGTTGTGGGCGGCGGCTATGGCAAGCGGGAAATCGTGATCCGCGTGAACGGGCTCGACACGCCTTGGGGCGCGGGTGATATCGAGGCGGCGGTGGCCGCCGGGCCGGACGCCATCCTGGTGCCGAAGATCAGCTCGCCGGAAGATGTGACGCGCGCGCATGAGGCGCTGGAAAAAGCGGGCGCAGGCCCCGAGCTGCAGCTTTGGGCGATGATGGAAACGCCGCTTGCCATGCTGCGCGCCGAAGCCATTGCCGCGATGAGCCAGACGACGCGGATGAGCGTTTGGGTGATGGGCACGAACGACATCGCCAAGGAACTGCGCTGCGCCCACACGCCCCTGCGGCTGCCGATGATCACATCCCTCGGGCTTTCCATGCTGGCGGCGCGCGCTTATGGCATTGTGATGCTCGACGGCGTTTATAACGACATCAAGGATGAAGACGGTTTCAAGGAGATGTGCGTGCAAGGCCGCGAGCTCGGCTTTGACGGCAAGACCCTGATCCATCCCTCACAGGTCGGCCCTTGCAATGAGATTTTTGCGCCCGATCCGGAAGATGTCGCTTTCTCGCGCGCCATTATCGATGCCTTCGCCCAGCCGGAGAACAAAGGCAAGGGCGTGTTGAAAGTGGAAGGGCGCATGGTCGAGCTCTTGCACGAAGAAATCGCCCGGCGCACCGTTGCCATTGCCGAGGCGATCACAGAGCTTGAGAAGAGCGCATAGACCTTCGTGTGCTTGGCGCCCAAACACTGCCTCAAGGGAGGGCAAGATGAGCAAATCCATCGAAGACTATGTGGTCCGCACCGGCTCTTTCGAGACGGAAGGCGGGTTCCGGTTTGCCCATCCGCTCAATCCCAATTCACGGATCGAGATGCGCCAGCTTTCCCGGCAGGCAGGCATGGAGCGGGTACACCTTACCCTCGCGCGCGTGCCGGCAGGCAAGGAAAGCTTTATTGCCCATGCGCATACGACCGAAGAAGAGTTTATCTTCATTCTGGAAGGTGAAGGGTTGCTGCGGATCGACGGGGAGACGGCCATGGTGCGCAGCGGCGATTATGTCGGCTTTCCGGCGGACGGCGCCGTGCATCATCTCTCCAACCCCGGCACGAGCGATCTTGTCTATCTGATGGGCGGTGAGCACCTGAAAGCGGATGTCTCCCGGTTTCCCGATATTGGCAAGGTTGGCTTTTGGGCGGACGGCATCATGACCTATGTGGATGAAGATGCGGGCCAGCGTTTCGTGCCGGATGATTTCGTTGCGAAGGACTGAAGCGCCGCCATGCGGCAATGACGACAAGCCTAAAGCAGAAAGAAAACGATGACGAAAACCAATCCGGGTAATTTCTTCGAGGATTTCAAGATCGGACAGGTGCTTGCCCATGCAACGCCGCGCACGGTGACGGAAGGCGATGTCGCGCTTTACACCGCGCTCTTCCCGGTGCGTTTTGCGCTGCAATCTTCCGATGAATTTGCCCGGAGCGCGGGTTATGCCCGCGCGCCCATCGATGACATGCTCGCCTTTCATATCGTCTTCGGCAAAACCGTTCCCGATATTTCACTGAATGCGGTTGCCAATCTCGGCTATGCCGATTGCCGTTTCCTGAAACCCGTCTTTCCCGGCGACACGCTCTCGGCACGTTCGGAAGTGATCGGCCTGAAAGAAAATTCGAACGGCAAGACCGGCGTCGTTTATGTCCGCTCTACCGGGCACAATCAGGCGGGCGAGGCGGTGCTCGATTATGTGCGCTGGGTGATGGTGCGCAAACGCGATGAGGCGTCTCCTGCGCCCGACCCTCAAGTGCCGGACCTGCCGGGCGCGGTAGATCCCTCGGCTATCGCGCTGCCCGAGGGCACGGATTTTTCGAAGATCGACCTTGCCGCATCGGGCTCGCCCTTCAAATGGGATGACTATGAAGCCGGTGAAAAGATCGACCATGTGGACGGCGTGACGATCGAGGAAGCCGAGCACATGATGGCGACCCGCCTTTATCAGAACACCGCCAAAGTGCATTTCAACCAGTTTACGGAAGGTAAGGGCCGTTTCGGGCGCCGGCTCATTTATGGCGGCCATGTGATTTCCCTTGCCCGCGCGCTTTCCTTCAACGGGCTCGGCAATGCCTTCCTGGTTGCGGCAATCAATGGCGGGCGGCACGTCGCGCCCTGCTTCGGCGGCGATACGGTTTTTGCCTGGTCGCATTTGCTTGAAAAAGCGCTCTGCCCCGGCCGGGACGATCTCGGTCTCCTGCGTATTCGCACCATTGCCGCCAAAGACCGCATGTGTCACGATTTCCCCGGGATGGAGAACGATGGGGATGCAGAGGGCGTCATTCTGGACCTTGATTATTGGGTTCTGATGCCCCGCTAGGGCGACATGAAGAAATTCACTTTCTATGAAGTGAAGGTCGAGGAAATCGAGCCCGGTATCGTCGTTACCGATTACGGCAGCCAATTGGTTACGCCCGTCCTGCTTGCCGATCTTCTCGACAGGCTCTTGCGTGAATGGGGCGAGACGAAAATCGCCATGTTGACCATCGCGCCCAGCGCCACGGAGATGGGTAATTTTACTGCCGTGATCGAAGAGAAGAACGCATCGGGCTTTATCGTCGCCTCCGCCGTTCTCGCCTCGAACCCGCTGCAGAGAGAGCTCGTCCGCGTCGTCCATGGACAAAAACAGACGGCTCACCCGCGGCGTATTTTCGAAGAGAAGGAAGAAGCGCTCGCCTGGCTGCGAGAAGAGCTGGCGAAACACTGACGGGCAGAATGCCTCTATGATGCAATCTCGCTTCTACTATCCGTTTTAAACACACTTGTGTGAGGTTGTGTCATTTGGCGGTTTTTGTTGCCTCTTTGGCGTGATTTTTCAGCCGCCCGCGATTGCCCGGCAAAAAACTTTCCGACAGAGTTTTACATCGATGGGGCAAAGGGGACCGCCGTGTGAAGCGTAGGGGATGGCGTTTCGGTCATTGCGGCATGAGGCAATGAAGCAATTCAAATTTTACGAAGTCGATATCGAGGAAATCGAGCCGCGTATCATCGCTCTCGATTACGGTAATTATCTCGTAACGGCGGATATCGTCCGCTCGCTTCTGATCAAGATCAAAAAAGACTGGGCTGGGCAGAAGGTGGCGCTGCTTTCCAGCGCCGAGGCGATTTCCAATCTCGACAAGGTCGCGCATGTGCTCGAAGAGCTGAAGGCTTCGGAGTTCATCTGCGCCGGCGGCATCCTGGTGCGCAACCGTCTGCAGACGGATATTGCCCAGGCTTTCGTCAAAATCCCGACGGCGGGGGAATATCCGCAGAAAATCTTCGTCGATAAGGACGAAGCGCTTTGCTGGCTGAGAGAGAAGTTGGCTGCCTGACTTGCTGAGTGTGTATCGCTGTGTCACTCTTTTGAGAAGGGTACTGGGCCGTGGATGAGCCTTTATGGGTACGGCACTCAAGCAGCTTCGTTTCTATGAAGTTGAAATCCGCGAGCTTGAGCCGCGGATCATAGAAATCGATTATGGAACGCAGATCATCACCGCCGAGCTTCTCGAAGCGGTGGTGGAGAAAGTGCATAAAGAATGGCCTGACTATAAGGTGGCTATTCTGGTGCAAGCGGCATCCGCGGTGGATCTCGGCCGGGTCGCCAAAGTGGTCGAAGCGGAAAAACTCGGGCGGACGACGGCCGCCGTTGCCATTCTCGGCCACAGTAAGCTTGCGCAGATGCTGGGTAATCTCTTCATGCGTTATGAGCGCAGTCCCTATCCCAACCGGCTTTTTACCGATAGGGAGGCAGCCATTGCCTGGCTGCGCGCGCGTCTGAAGGAAGAGTGAGCCTGGAGCGCGTCCTAAATACGAAGAACGCCTTTGGGTAGCGGCGAGGACGCATCGATCACCCTCTCGGCAGGAAAGATCAGCCGCACGCATGTGCCCGCTCCAAGCTCGCTTTCAAGCTCGAGCCGGCCCCCATGCAGTTCCATCAACCGGTGCGAGAGTGGCAGGCCGAGACCGGTGCCCTCATATTGACGGTGCAGCGAATTGTCGATCTGCCCGAAATTCTCCATTGCAAGGGCAATGTCTTTTTCCGCGATCCCGATGCCGGTGTCTCGAATGGCGATGCAAAAGCTGCCGTCGTCCTGCAATGCAGCGGAAAGCTCGACCGATCCCCCTTTCGGCGTGAATTTGACCGCATTGGAGAAGATGTTGAGCAGTATCTGGCGGATGCGCCGCTCGTCGCCCGTCAGCAGCGGCAGCTGGCTTAGGTCCGCGATGCGGACCTCCACCTCGCCGCTTTCGGCCAGGTGAGCGATCATCCGTTGGGCGGAGGTAACGGCCTGCGCGATCTCGACGGTCGTTTCTTCGAGTTCCAGATGTCCGGCATCGAGTTTGGAAAAATCCAGAATGTCGTTGATGAGCGCCAAGAGGTGCTTACCGCTTTCATGAATATGGCCGGTATATTCCCGGTAATGATCATTGGGCAACGGGCCGAAATGCTCGTGCGCCATCATCTCGGAAAAGCCGATAATGGCGTTGAGCGGGGTTCTGAGTTCGTGGCTGATTGCGGCGAGGAATTGCGATTTTGCCTGGCTGCCTGCCGCAGCGGCTTCGAGTGCGCTGAGAAGATTGTCGCGCGCCGCTTCCAGCTCGTCCCGCGTGGCTTCCAGTTCTTCGGTGTAAAGGCGCAGGCGTTCGGCTTCTTGCGCGCTGCGCCCGGCAAGATGCTTGTCGAAAACCGCCATGAGAAACGCGGTGCCCAGGATCATGGCGGAGAGCATGGCCGTGAAGATTGCCAGCCATTTGGGGTCCGCTGTGGCATAGGAAAAGGGCACGGTGGGGTCGGGAGCCAGCGTGACTGCCGTCATGCCGGTGAAGTGCAGCCCGCAAATGGCGAGCGTGAAAAGCACCGTGCCCGCGGTGAGCCGCTGCATCCCGGTCAGATAGGGAATGAGATTGAATGCAAGCGCCATGGTGCCGAGGCCGATGGCCCAGGAGGCGATGACATAGGTGCCGTCCCACTCGATGTGGCCCGAAAGGCGCAGCGCCGACATGCCGGTGAAATGCATGAAACCGATGGCCGCGCCGACGGTCAGCCCGGCCAGTGTCAGCCGGTTCATGTAAAGGGCGATGCCTGCCCCCAGCGTGCAAAGCACGACGGAAATAACGACGGAAAGCGCCGTCAGCGGAATGTCGTAAGCGACCGGCAGCGTGGATTGATAGGCCAGCATGGCGATGAAATGCGTTGCCCAGATGCCGGAGCCCGCCACCAGCCCGGTGCCCAGCAGCCAATAGAACTTGGCCTTTCCTTCCGCCGCCCAGGCGCGAAAGAAGAGGTCGATGGCGTTGAAGCAGGCGATCATGCACACGGTGGCGGCAAGGCCTACGAGCCACAAATTGTGCTCACTCGTGATGCATTCGAGAACCGTGAACATTAGTACCGACCGCCGTCTGACCCACCCCGTCCCGGATGCGCCTGCGAGTCGCCAAAGGCGGGGCAGCCGGGTGCTTGGGACCTTGATAGAGGATCGGCATGTACGGGCGGTTAATTTAACCTGTTAGTCTTTTCGGGGTGCCTCCTTCCCGGCAGAGGCTGTTTGGCGGGGCGTGCGGGCTGCCGCAAGGGAAAGCGATACTTTGCGATTCATTCGCAAAAATAAGCCTTAAGTGCCTGATTTTTCTTCTGCATTTGCCTTGACGCCCCGGCTCGGCTAAACACTTTCTCCAAAAGCAACCCTTTGAGTAATCAATATCAGGGGCAGGTCCTCAATGGCTGACTCACCTTCCGCTTCCCGGCCGCTTTCGCCGCATTTGGGCATTTACCGCAAAATGCTCACCATGATGATGTCGATCGTGCATCGCATTACCGGCGCCGCGCTCTATTTCGGTACTTTGCTGCTTGCCTGGTGGCTGATCGCCGCGGCAAGCGGGGCGGAGGTTTATGAGGTCTTCTCGGCCCATGCCGGGTCCTGGTACGGGCGGATCGTGCTCTTCGGCTACACCTGGGCACTGATCCACCACATGCTGGGCGGTCTGCGCCATCTCGTGTGGGATATGGGCAAGGGCTTCAACCTGCGCCTTGTCGAATGGATGGCCCGCGCCACGGTTGCAGGCTCGGTCATTCTAACTCTGGTGGTCTGGGTGATCGCCTATCAGATGATGGGAGCGCTTTGATGAGCGATATGCGCACACCTTTGAGCCGCGTGCGCGGCCTTGGCTCGGCAAAAGCCGGGACGGAACATTTCTGGCTGCAGCGGCTGACGGCGATCGCCAACATCCCGCTGGTGATTTTTCTTCTTGCCTCGCTCGTGGCGCTGGCCGGCGCGGACTATGAGACCGTGCGGGCCTATCTTTCCATGCCGCTCGTCACCGTCATCGTGCTGGCGCTGATCGTCTCGGGCATTTGGCATATGCGCCTCGGCATGCAGGTGGTGATCGAGGATTATGTGCACGGCGAGAATCTGAAACTGCTCTCGATCATCGGGAACAATTTCTTCGCGCTCGCGGTCGGGCTTGCCTGCGTCTATGCGGCGCTGAAGCTCGGTTTCGGTTCTTAAAATTCGGGTCCCGGTTTCCGGGCCATGTGACATTCAATTCATAAAAGGCAGTGTCCGGCATGAGTGCCTCAAAAGCATATGAATTCCAGGATCATTCCTTCGACGTAGTGGTGGTCGGCGCCGGCGGCGCCGGGCTGCGCGCCACGCTTGGCTGCGCTCAGGCCGGCTTGAAGACCGCCTGCATCACCAAAGTGTTTCCCACCCGCTCGCACACGGTTGCGGCGCAGGGCGGTATTTCCGCTTCGCTCGGCAATATGGGGCCGGACGATTGGAAATGGCACATGTACGACACCGTCAAAGGGTCGGACTGGCTGGGCGATCAGGACGCCATCGAATATCTTTGCCGCGAAGCGCCCAAAGCCGTTTACGAGCTCGAGCATTTCGGCGTGCCCTTCTCCCGCACGGAAGAAGGCAAGATCTATCAGCGTCCTTTCGGCGGCATGACGACCGAGTACGGCAAAGGCATTGCGCAGCGCACCTGCGCGGCTGCCGACCGCACGGGCCACGCCATCCTGCACACGCTTTACGGCCAGAGCCTGCGCTATGATGCTGAATTCTTCATCGAGTTCTTCGCCATCGATCTCATCATGAACGATCAGGGCGCCTGTGTGGGCGTCGTGGCGCTGAAGATGGATGACGGCACGTTGCACCGCTTCTCGTCCAAGCAGACGATCCTGGCGACGGGCGGCTATGGCCGCGCTTACTTCTCGGCCACCTCCGCGCATACCTGCACGGGCGACGGAAATGCCATGGTGCTGCGCGCCGGTCTGCCGCTGCAGGACATGGAATTCGTGCAGTTCCACCCGACGGGGATTTACGGCGCCGGCTGCCTGATCACGGAAGGCGCGCGCGGCGAAGGCGGCTATCTCGTCAACTCCGAAGGCGAGCGCTTCATGGAGCGCTATGCGCCCTCAGCCAAAGACCTTGCCTCGCGCGACGTGGTCTCCCGTTCCATGACCATGGAAATCCGCGAAGGGCGCGGTGTGGGCGCAGGCAAAGACCACATCTTCCTGCATCTCGATCACCTCGACCCGGCGGTGCTGCATTCGCGCCTGCCCGGCATTTCCGAATCCGCGCGGATTTTCGCGGGCGTCGATGTGACGAAGGAGCCGATCCCGGTGCTCCCCACCGTGCACTACAATATGGGCGGTATCCCGACGAACTATCACGGCGAAGTCATCTCCGGCAAAGACGGCGAGGCGACGGTGCCGGGCCTGATGGCTATTGGCGAGGCAGCCTGCGTCTCCGTTCACGGGGCGAACCGTCTCGGTTCCAACTCGCTGATCGACCTTGTGGTGTTTGGCCGCGCGGCGGGCCTGCGCGCCTCGGATGTGGTGGACCCGTCCACCAAGGCGCCGGACCTGCCGAAGGGCGCGGGCGATTATGCCATCGAGCGTCTCGATCATTTCCGCAATGCCAAGGGCGGCACGCCGACGGCGGATCTGCGCCTTCGCATGCAGCGCGTCATGCAGAACAACTGCGCGGTTTACCGCACGGGCGATGTTCTGGAAGAGGGCGTCAAGCTTATGGAAGAAGTGCATGCGGGTATCGACGATATCGGTGTCTCGGACCGCTCGCTCATCTGGAACTCCGATCTCATCGAAACGCTGGAATTCGACAACCTGATCGTTCAGGCCCGCGCGACGATGAACGGGGCGGAGGCGCGCAAGGAAAGCCGCGGCGGCCATGCCCGCGAGGACTTCTCCAGCCGCGACGACGACAACTGGATGAAACACACGCTGGCTTGGGTGGATGACAAGCGGAACGTCACGCTCGGCTACCGCGATGTGCACAGCTACACGCTGACAGATGAAATCGACTATATCGCGCCGAAAGAGCGCGTCTATTAAGGCCGGTGAAGGGGTACGCAAATGGTTGAACTTGCACTGCCGAAAAATTCCCGCGTCAAAAAGGGAAAGACCCATCCGGGCCCGAAGGATGCGAAGAATGTACGGAAGTTCCACGTCTATCGCTGGAACCCGGATGATGGTGAAAATCCGAGCATAGATACGTATGACGTCGATCTCGACTCCTGCGGGCCCATGGTGCTCGACGCGCTGATCAAGATCAAAAACGAGATCGACGCGACGCTGACCTTCCGCCGCTCCTGCCGCGAAGGCATTTGCGGTTCCTGCGCGATGAACATCGACGGCACGAACACGCTTGCCTGCACGAAGGGCATCGACGAGGTGAAGGGTGATGTGAAGATTTACCCGCTGCCCCACATGCCCGTGGTGAAGGACCTGGTGCCCGATCTCACCAATTTCTATGCGCAGCACGCCTCCATCGAACCTTGGCTGCAGACCAAGACGGTGGAGCCGGAAAAAGAATGGAAACAGTCGCCGGAAGACCGCGAAAAACTCGACGGGCTTTACGAGTGCATTCTGTGCGCCTGCTGCTCGACCTCGTGTCCTTCTTATTGGTGGAACGGCGACCGCTATCTCGGTCCGGCCGTGCTTCTCCAGGCCTACCGCTGGCTGATCGACAGCCGTGACGAGGCAACCGGCGAGCGGCTCGACAATCTGGAAGACCCCTTCCGGCTTTACCGCTGCCACACGATCATGAACTGCGCCAAGGCCTGCCCGAAGGGCCTCAACCCGGCCAAGGCGATTGCCGAGATCAAGAAGATGATGGTGGAACGCCGCGTCTGACCTCTCCGCTATCCGGAAGTTGCCCGGAATGTTGCAAAGGCCGTCCCTCGGGGCGGCCTTTTGCTTGTTGCCGGTCTAAGGCGCGCTGTCTTTCTCGCGCAGGAAACGGATGGCGGCTTCGGCAATCTTCTCCGGCTGTTCCGGCAGGAGCGCGTGACCGGCATTTTCGATTTCCGCGACGGTGATGCGGGAACCGAATTCTTCTTTCAGCAGCACGGATGTGTGTTCGGGCGGGGCAATCGTGTCCTGCATCGCCTGGATGATGAGAAGGGGCGCGCTGCCGCCCTGCCACCATTCCTTGGCGGGTGTGGACTGTGTCGCGGCGACTTGCAGCTTGGCGGTTTTCCAGTTCCAGCCGCTCATCCAGTAATCCGGCACGGTGTTGCCGTCAGCGAAGAAGGCGAGCTTTACTTCCGGCCCGCGCCAGAAATCCGGCGCGAAGACATAGAAGCTGCGTCCCAGTGCTTTGCGGATGCGCGGGGCGATGGGTACTTTGCCGCCGGCGGCCAGAAGCAGCGTGCTTTTCACCTTTTCAGGAAAGTCGCTCGCATAGGTGCGCGCCACGCGGTTGCCGAAAGCATGGCCGAGGACGAAGATTTTTTCGCCGGGCGCTTCTTCCTGCGCAATCGTGTCGATGTCCTTGGCAAGATCATGCAGGGTCAGGCCTTCCGCCTCCGCGCCCGAACTTTCGCCCATGCCGCGCGGGTCGATGGCGGCGGTGCGAAAGCCTGCCCCGTTCAGCGCGCCGGCCAGCTCATTGAAATCGCTCGCCGCCCGCCCGAGGCTCGGGATCATGATGACCAGCGGGCCGTCGCCCGAAACGTAATAGCTCAGCGCCGCGCCTTCCCGCTCGGCCAGTTTGAGCGTGCCCGCGGCCTGCCGGGGCAATGTTTCCCGGTAGCTCCAATAGGCCCAGACCCCTGCGAAAAACACGAGCGCCAGGCCCGCCATAACAACCACGCGCATGAAATCCCCTTCCCTGATTTAAGTCGCCACACATGTACCACTCAATTCGCCGGGCGGGGATAAAGCGGGGCGGGCTTCATAAAAATATTTCGAGACCTCTTGCAATGATTTGATATTTCCATAAATATCGAACTATGAAACAGGAAGATGTCATTCTCGCCCTTGGCGCTCTTGCTCAGGAAACCCGGCTTCAGGTTTTCCGGGCCCTGGTGCGGGCCCATTCGCCGGATCCGGCGGCGGGCGGGCTGGCCGCCGGCGCGCTGGCCGAGGCGCTGGGCGTTGCCCAGCCCACGCTTTCCTTTCACCTGAAAGAGCTGGCGCGGGCCGGGCTCATTCAGGCGCGGCGGGAAGGGCGCTCGATCATTTACCGGGCCGAGCTCGGCGCCATGCAGGCCTTGACGCAATACCTGCTTGAAGATTGCTGCGGCGGGGCCTGCGGTTCCGTTCAAACCCTTTCTCTGGAAAAGGAGTGTGTGTGATGAAACGCCTTCATGTGAGCTTCAATGCAAGCGATCTGGAAAAATCCATCGCGTTTTACACCGAGCTTTTCGGCGCCGCGCCGAGCGTGCGCAAAGACGATTATGCCAAATGGATGCTGGACGATCCGCGCGTCAATTTCGTTATCGAAGGGGGCGGCGGCACGCCGGGCTTCACCCATGCGGGTATTCAGACGGAAAGCGAAGACGAGTTGCATGAAGTCTTTGACCGTCTGAAAGAGGCCGAAGCGCCCTATCTGCCCGAAGGCGTGACGACATGCTGCTATCACAAGTCCGAGAAAAGCTGGACGACGGACCCGGACGGCGTCGCCTGGGAAGCCTTCTACACTTTCCATCAGACCGAGGAGCGCGGGCATTCCAACTTGGAAGCGCAGGCATATGACGCCCCGCCCGCACAGGCGGAAAACATTACCGGCTGCGGCCTTTCCGGCTGCTGTTGAGGGAAAGTTCGATGAGCGAGAAGCGTCTCTTCAACGTGCTTTTCCTGTGCACCGGGAATTCCTGCCGCAGCATCCTGGCGGAAGCCTATCTCAACCATGCGGCAGGGGACCGGTTCAAGGCCTATAGCGCGGGCAGTAGGCCGAAAGGGCGCGTCCATCCGCGCGCTCTTGAAACGCTGCGCCTTGCCGGTATCGCCGTGGAAGGTCTTTCCAGCAAAAGCTGGGAGGCATTCGAGGGGCCGGGCGCGCCGGAGATCGATTTCGTCATCACCACGTGTGATAACGCGGCGAATGAGGTCTGCCCCATCTGGCCCGGCCATCCCGTCAGCGCTCATTGGCCCTTTCCCGATCCCGATGCGTTTGAAGGCTCCGAAACCGAGACGAAAGCGCATTTCCTCGATGTCTTTCGGCAGATCCGTACAAGGATCGATATTTTCACCAGCCTGCCGCTTGCCAGTCTGGGCCGGACAGGCGTGAAAGAGCGGCTCGATGAAATCGGCAAGACCGCGCCGGCTCCTTCCCTCTAGTTTTCTTCAGGATCGTTTCATGGCCGATAGCCAGCCCAGCCGCCTTTCGTTTCTCGACCGCTATCTCACCTTCTGGATTTTCGCTGCCATGGCGGCGGGCACGGTGCTGGGCACCTTCTTTCCGGGAGCCGCTCATCTTTTCGGCTCGTTCTCGATGGGCTCGACCAATCTCCTGATCGCCGCCGGGCTCATTCTCATGATGTATCCGCCGCTCGCGCGGGTGAAATACGAAGAGTTGCCGCGCGTCTTTGAAGACAGAAAGGTGCTGCTGCTTTCGCTTATTCAGAACTGGCTGATCGGTCCTGTCTTGATGTTTGCGCTTGCGGTGATTTTTCTGCGCGATGAACCGGCTTACATGACGGGTCTCATCATCATCGGTCTTGCCCGCTGCATTGCCATGGTCATTGTCTGGAACCAGCTTGCCCGTGGCAGCAACGAATATGTGGCAGGCCTTGTCGCCTTCAATTCGCTCTTTCAGCTTCTCTTCTTTCCCGCTTATGTCTGGTTTTTTCTCGGCGTGTTGCCGCCGCTTCTTGGGCTTGAGGGACAAATTCTCGATATCGGCTTCTGGACTGTGGCGGGCGCCGTTTTCCTTTATCTCGGTGTGCCCTTCGCAGGCGGGTATCTCACCCGCAAAGTGCTGCGCGCGCGCAAAGGCGAGGACTGGTACACGAATACTTTCCTGCCGCGCATAGGCCCCATTACGCTTGCCGCGCTGCTCTTTACGATTTTCGTCATGTTTGCGATGAAAGGCGAGGCGGTGCTGGCCCTGCCGGTCGATGCGCTGCGCATCGCGCTGCCGCTCGCCATCTATTTCTTCGTCATGTTCGCGGTCAGCTTTGTCATGGGCAAGCTTTTGGGGGCGGATTATGCGCGCACCACCTCGCTCTCCTTCACGGCGGCTTCCAATAATTTCGAGCTTGCCATTGCCGTTGCCATTGCCACGTTCGGCATTGCCTCGCCCGTCGCCTTTGCCACGGTCATCGGCCCGCTCGTGGAAGTGCCGGTGCTGATCTCGCTCGTCTCCGTGGCGCTCTGGCTGAAAAAGCGCTGGTTTACCGGCACGGAAGCCCGCCTTCCTGCCTGACGCAGGGGCGGGCTCTGCCTTTTCGGCGTGGCCTTCGGCTTTTGGCCAATATACTCGACAAGGAGCGCAAGAGACCGTGAGCGGGGCTTGCGGGCGCCGGGCTGCGGCGTTAAGCAGACAGGCAGGAAGGCGTCTGCCCGGATCTCGGGCCCCAGCCGGGAGAAAAAAATGACCAAAGAACTCACGCATTTTATCGGCGGCAAGGCCGTGAAGGGCCAGAGCGGCCGTTTCCTCGATGTTTACAATCCGAATACCGGTGAGGTTTCCGCGCGCACGCCGCTGGCAAGCGCCGATGAAGTGCGCGCCGCGATTGCCTCCGCCGAAAAGGCCTTTCCGGATTGGGCCGCCGTCAACCCGCAGCGCCGCGCGCGGGTGATGTTCGAGTTCAAGCGCCTGGTGGAAGCCAATATGAACGAGCTTGCCGAAATGCTCTCCAACGAGCATGGCAAGGTGATTGCGGATTCCAAAGGCGATGTGCAGCGCGGGCTGGAAGTGATCGAATTTTCCTGCGGCATTCCCCATCTTCTCAAAGGCGAGTACACCGAAGGCGCGGGCCCCGGCATCGACATGTATTCAATGCGTCAGCCACTCGGCGTTGCCGCCGGCATCACGCCCTTCAATTTCCCGGCCATGATCCCGATGTGGATGTTCGGTGTCGCCATTGCTTGCGGCAACACCTTCGTCTGCAAGCCTTCGGAAAAAGATCCCTCCGTGCCGCTGCGTCTGGCCGAACTGATGATGGAAGCGGGCGCGCCGGCAGGCGTGCTCAACGTCATCAATGGGGACAAGGAAGCGGTGGACACGCTTTTGACCGACCCCGCCATCGAAGCGGTGAGCTTCGTCGGTTCCTCGGCGATCGCCGAATATATTTACGGCACGGCTGCCGCGCACGGCAAACGCGTGCAGGCGATGGGCGGGGCGAAGAACCACGCTATCATCATGCCCGATGCGGATATGGACCGTGTGGTCGACGATCTCATCGGCGCGGGCTACGGCTCGGCGGGCGAGCGCTGCATGGCGATCTCCGTTGCGGTGCCCGTGGGCGAGGAAACGGCGGACCGGCTCGTCGAAAAACTCGTGCCGCGCGTGCAGTCGCTCAAAGTCGGCCTTTCCACCGATCCCGATGCCGATTACGGCCCGCTCGTCACCGCGCAGCACCGCGAGAAGGTGAAGGCCTGCATTGATCTCGGCGTCAAGGAAGGCGCGGAGCTGCTGGTCGATGGCCGCGACTTTTCCATGCAGGGCTATGAGAACGGTTTCTTCCTCGGCGGCTCGCTCTTCGACAAAGTGACGCCGGACATGTCCATGTATAAGGAAGAGATTTTCGGCCCGGTCCTCCAGATCGTGCGGGCGAAGGATTTCGAGGAAGCTGCATCGCTGCCGACGAAACATCAATATGGCAACGGCGTTGCGATCTTCACCCGCGACGGGGATGCGGCACGCAGCTTTGCCAGCCAAGTGCAGGTCGGCATGGTCGGCATCAATGTGCCGATCCCGGTGCCGCTTGCCTATCATTCCTTCGGCGGCTGGAAGCGTTCGGCCTTCGGCGACACGAACCAGCACGGGCCGGAAGGGGTGCGCTTTTATACGAAGGTGAAGACCGTCACCTCGCGCTGGCCGACCGGCGTCAAGGAAGGTTCGAGCTTCGTCATCCCGACCATGAAATAGAACCTGATTGGTTCTTGCGGAACATGAAGGCGTTGCCATCTAATGGCAGCGCCTTTTTCTTGGAGTCATCCCATGTCCGCTCAAGCTCAAGCTGCTCTGCCCGAAGAAAGCCCGGTCGATCTCGATGCCTATTTCGCGCGGATCGGCTATCAGGGCCCGCGCCAACCGGACTTCGAAACGCTGAGCGGCCTTCAGTTTGCGCAGGCCACCTCGGTGCCCTTTGAAAATCTCAACATTCTTTTCGGGCGCGGTATCGCGCTCGATCCGGAAAGCCTGCAGCGCAAGATCGTGCGCGAGCGGCGCGGCGGTTATTGCTTCGAGCAGAACGGGCTCTTGCTGCGCGTGCTGCGGCAACTCGGTTTTAAGGCAGACGGGCTGATCGGGCGTGTGCGCTGGATGATGCCGGAGGGCGCGCCGCCCACGGGCCTCACCCATATGCTGATCCGCGTGCATCTGCCCGAAGGGCCTTATCTGGTGGATGCGGGCTTTGGCGGTATCCGCCAGACGGTGCCGCTCAAACTCATACCGGGCCTTGTGCAGAAAACCTCCCATGAAGATTTCCGCCTGGTGGAAGAAGGCAGCAGCCTTCTTCTGCAGGCCGATCTTGGCAACCGCTGGGGCGACATTTGCGCTTTCGGGCTGGAGACGGCGGCGGCCGCCGATTATGAGCTCGGCAATTGGTTCACCTCCACGCATCCCTCCTCGCTTTTCGTCAATTACCTCATCGCCGAGCGCCCGGCGCCGGGCCTGCGCAAAATGCTCTTCAATGACATGCTGACGCTCCGTGCGGTGGGCGAGGAACCGGAAACGCATATGCTTTCTTCTGCCGAAGAAATCGCCGCCGCGCTCGATGAGCATTTCGATCTGCCCGTAGCGCAGGACAAGGTGCCGGTGCTGGAGAGGTTTGTGGGGCTGACCGCCTCGCTTTGAGGCAGGTGGTTGCCGCGCCGCTTCATGGACCCCGGGTCAAGCCCGGGGTGACAGCATGCGTGTGGAGCGGGCACTGAGCTTTCCCAATGCACTCCGTGTCACCCCGGCCCCCGAGCCGGGGTCCATGCAGCTTCCTGTAATAGAACAGCGCCTGCAGTAACCCTCAAACGCACTCCTGTCATCGGGCACACCTCGTTCGTCAATTGTTCTTCCCGCGAAGCGATTGCTTTCTGCGGCATATGCGCTAAAAGCGCCTCATGAGCGAGGGGCCCTTACAGGCATACCGCGCGCGTGTCGCGGCCGGCGAGATCGCGCATGACCCGGCGCAGGAACGGGCGGCGGGGCATTTGGCGCGCCTGCATGACGAGCTTTTATCCTGGCGGCCGGGCAAGAAGGCAGGGCCGCTGCGCCGCTTCGGCATCGGCAAGCCGGTGAGCCCGCCCGAAGGCATTTATCTTTGGGGCGATGTCGGACGCGGCAAATCCATGCTGATGGATCTCTTCTTCGAGGGCGCGCCTCTTGCCCAGAAGCGCCGGGTGCATTTTCACGCCTTCATGTCGCAGACCCATGAGCGCATCTTTGCCTGGCGGCAAAAAGAAAAGGCGGGCAAGGCCAAGGGCGATGATCCCATTCCCCCCGTCGCCGACCTGATCGCCGCGGAAGCCCAGCTTCTCTGCTTCGATGAATTTCAGGTGCATGACATTGCCGATGCCTCGATCCTCGGGCGCCTGTTCACGGCGCTTTTCGAGCGGGGGGTGGTGGTGGTCGCCACCTCGAACCGGGCGCCCGACGGGCTTTACGAGGGCGGGCTCAACCGGCACCGGTTTCTCCCCTTCATTGCGCTCATCAAGGAAGAGATGGAAGTGCTCAGCCTTGAAAGCGAGCGCGATTACCGGCTCGACCGGATGATGGGAATGCAGGTCTATCACACACCGCTCGGGAGCCCCGCCCGCGCCGCGATGGATGAGGCGTTCGCTGCGCTGACCGACGGGGCGCAGGGCCATGCGCGGCGCCTTGAAGTGAAGGGGCGGGCGGTGGAAGTGCCCTGCGCGGCGCACGGTGTGGCGCGGTTTTCCTTTGCCGATCTGTGTGAAAAGCCGCTCGGCGCGGCCGACTATCTGAAAATTGCCGAAACATTCGATACGGTACTGATCGACGATATTCCTCAGCTCGGGCCCGCGCGGCGCAATGAGGCCAAGCGCTTCGTCACGCTGATCGATGCGCTTTACGAGGCGCGCGTAAAGCTCGTCGCCTCCGCCGAAGCTGCGCCCCAGGCGCTTTATCCTTCAGGGGACGGGGCGTTCGAGTTCGAGCGCACGGTGTCGCGGCTGATGGAAATGCAATCGGCGGAGTATCTGGGCGAGGATGCCGCCCTTCACGCCGCCGATTGAGTTTCGGTGTCTCTTAGCGGGTAATCGGGAAAATCACCTTGCCGTCCGAGCGCTGGGCCGGCAGCGGCTTCGGCTCGGGCCGGGTGTTCACGGCGGCCGTTTTTACCGGCGTGTTATCCCGCTTTGCTGCTTCGCCCGCCGCTTTGGCTTCGGCTACGCGCAGTTTCTTTTCCGCCGTCAGCTCGTAGCTCCAGGTCTGCCCGTAGGAGGCCTGCAGGAAGCCGAAGGAAAGCCGCTCGCCGCGGGCCTTCGTCTTGGCGGGCACGGCGGCCCGGTCGAGGGTGAAATTGCGCTCCAGCTTCTGCCGGTCGATGGGGCGGAAGCCGTGAATTTCAGCAGCGGCAAGGCGCGGCTGATGGGCGCTCGCCAGCGCCGTTGCGGTGCCCGCGGTGTCGGGTTCCAGGAGGGCCATCAGCCCGCCGAAATCTTCTTTCGTGGCGGTGGACCCGTGCTCCTCGCAAAAGCCGCGGTCGGAGCGCAGAACGCTTTCCAGCATCCGGCAGTCCTTGCCTGTGGCGGCGGAAAGCGCATGTTCGGTCAGATCGCGGCCGGTAATGAAGCTGGCGGAAATCCCGGCGATGGTGAGTACTTCGCCCACCGTCACGGCGCCGATCAACGGTGCGCCGCAGCCGCTCAAGGAAAGGCCGAGTACGGCGGTCAGCGCTGCATTGCGCAGCTTGCGCCCTTTGCCCGGCTGGCCGGAAATGGAAGATTTAACGAAACTCACGAACCCCTTCGGCATTGCTGCCCGCCCCCATGTTACGCGTTAACGCCTAGCGCCGGCTCCGGATCTTGCCCCCGTCCTTATGGGGCCTGCGCTGGTGCCTGAGCCGCCCTTCGCCAGTTTGCGCCCATTCCTTGACAGGACGGCGAATAGTGCGACCGGCAGCCATACTTTTCAGGCTTTTTTATCGTGCGCTTCCTTGCCCTGTGAGTCAATCTGGCACGGGCGTCATGGTTAATGGCGGACAGGCGACGGGCAGGCATTCCAGACGGCTCGCCAAGCGCCGGAACAGGCCGAAATACGGTCTTTTGAGGGGCGAAACCATTGCGGGCGCAGCGATTTCACGCTACTAGGCACGCGGATTAACGATGTGCGGCCCCCAAGACCCAAGCTGGGCCTTAGAACCGGCCCCGAACGCCGCGCACACTCAACGCTCGCTGCCAGGGCATTCAGCTTGGCGGCTTATAGGCATCATTCCGGAGGCATTTTCATGGCGCGCAAAAAGATTGCACTTATCGGCGGCGGGCAGATCGGCGGCACGCTCGCCCATCTTGCCGGCCTTAAAGAACTCGGCGACGTGGTCATTTTCGACATTGCCGACGGCATCCCGCAGGGCAAGGGTCTCGACATTGCCGAGTCCTCTCCCGTTGACGGTTTCGATGCCGCTTATTCCGGCACGACCAAGTACAAAGACATCAAAGGCGCCGATGTGGTGATCGTGACCGCCGGTGTGCCGCGCAAGCCGGGCATGAGCCGCGACGATCTTCTGGAAATCAACCTCAAGGTCATGCAGCAGGTGGGTGAAGGCATTGCCGCGCATGCGCCGAACGCTTTCGTCATCTGCATCACCAACCCGCTCGACGCGATGGTCTGGGCGCTGCGCCAGTTCTCCGGTCTGCCGCACCACAAAGTCGTGGGCATGGCGGGTGTCCTCGACAGCGCTCGTTTCCAGTATTTCCTGTCCGAAGAGTTCAACGTTTCGGTGAAAGACGTCAGCGCTTTCGTGCTGGGCGGCCACGGCGACACGATGGTGCCGCTGACGCGCTATTCGACCGTTGCCGGTATTCCGCTCCCTGACCTCGTGAAGATGGGCTGGACCACGAAAGAGCGCCTTGATGAGATCGTGCAGCGCACGCGTGACGGCGGCGCGGAGATCGTCGGCCTTCTGAAAACCGGCTCGGCGTTCTATGCGCCGGCTGCTTCCGCCATCGCCATGGCCGAGTCTTACCTCAAAGACCAGAAGCGCGTTCTTCCGTGTGCGGCGTATCTGGACGGCCAGTACGGCGTGAAAGATATGTATGTGGGTGTTCCCACCGTGATCGGTGACAAGGGCGTGGAGCGGATCGTCGAGATCAATCTCAACGCGTCGGAAAAGAAAAACTTCGACAAGTCCGTCGGCTCGGTCAAAGGCCTGGTCGATGCGTGTAAGAAGATCAATCCGGCCGTTGCCAAGGGCGCCGCGCCCAAAGGTAAAGCCAAGAAGAAATAAGTTTTCCGCATGTGTGGAATGGCGAAGGGGCTGCCGCGGCGGCCCCTTTTCTTATGCTCCCTGTTTGCCAGTGTGCCTTAAAGGCCGAGATAGGCGCAGGCCATGCGGGTCAGCTCGCGCTCGAGCGCGCTGTCATGCAGATGTAAGGGGCCCGGATCGTTGAGCAGCGTATTGGCCGCCGTACTGAAAATGAGCTGCAATGCAAAACCGAGCGCAAGGCGCGGGTCGGGATGAGCGATCTCTTTGAGGCGCGGGCCAAGCTCCCCGGCCAGGCGGTGCTGCAAGCGCTGCACGAGATCGCGGAAGCTCAGCCATTCGTCCGGCGCATTGGCCGAGCGGGCAAGGGCGGCGCGCAGCACGCCTTCATTGGCGCGCAGATCGGCCAGAATGGCGCGCACGATTTCCCCCATCACCTCGGCAAGGGGGGCGCTTGTCAGTTCCGGGCGCTCGCCCAGCGCGTCGATCTTGGTGTTCATCTCTTCGGTGAAGCGCTCCTTCAGCGCCCGGAAGAGCCCTTCTTTGTTGCCGAAGAGGTAATAGGCGGTACCGACCGCGCAGTCGGCCCGCGCGGTGATGTCGCTCATCTTCACATCCTCAAAGCCGCGCTCGGCGACAAGGGTGAGGGCGGCGCCGAGCAGCTTTTCCTGCTTGTCGCGGGCGCGGGCCTGGCTGGCGCGGCGCATGGCGGGGGCAGGCGAGGGAAGGGGCTCGGGCATCTTTTCTCCAGGTAAAGGACGGCGCTTGACGCAGGGTCTATTCTGACGGAATATGAATTTGAATTCAAGTTCATGTTTATAGGAGCGAGCATGACAAAGCGGGGAAAACTGGGCGTGGGCATTTTGGGCGTGGCCGTGCTTCTGGCGGGCGCGCTTTACGGGGCGCTGCAAGTGCCGGCCGTGCAGGATGCGCTTTTCACCCGGGCGGTGGAGGCGCGGGCGGGCCATGTGCGCACTGCGCTTCTGGACGATGACGCGCTCCATATCGTCTTTTGCGGCACGGGCTCGCCCTTGCCCGATGCGGAGCGGGGCCAGGCCTGTATCGGGGTCTTTGCAGGCGGGCGCTTTTTCCTGATCGATGCGGGCGGCGGGGCGGCGGAAAAGATCGCCGCGCTCCAAATGCCCATCGGTGCGCTATCGGGCGTGCTGCTCACCCATTTTCATTCGGACCATATTGCGGGCCTGCCCAATATCGTGCTGCAGAGCTGGGCGCAGGGGCGCCATGAACCGCTCAAAGTTTATGGCCCGGCTGGTGTGAAACAAGTGACGGACGGGTTTTCGGCGGCTTATGCGCTCGACAGCGTTTACAGAACCGCGCATCACGGCGCGGAAATCATGCCGCCTTCCGGCGCGCGCTATGCGCCTCAGCCCGTGCCGCTGCTCAATGATTTTTCGGAAGCGGTGGTGCTTGAGGAAGACGGGCTGAAGATCACCGCCTTCCGCGTCGGCCATGCGCCGGTGGACCCGGCCTATGGCTACCGGATCGATTACAAGGACCGCTCCGTCGTTTTTTCAGGCGATACGGTGAAGCATCCCAATGTCGTGCGTCACGGCAAGGGTGCGGACGTGATGGTGCATGAGGCGCTTGCCCCGCATATGGTCGAAACGCTGGCGCGCGGCATCGAACCGCGCCTGCCCGATACCGCGCAGATCCTGCGCGACACGCTGACCTATCACACAAGCCCGGTGGAGGCGGCGGAAGCGGCCAATGAGGCGGGGGCGGGGCTTCTCGTCTATTCCCATGTGGTGCCGCCGCTGCCCAATGCGCTCGCCCGCTCGATTTTCCTGCGCGGGGTTGCCGAGGTGCGTGCCGTGAATGTCGAAATTGGCCGGGACGGGCTCTATCTGAAATTGCCGGTGAACTCTTCTGACATTCAGGAGAGCCAGTGGTGATGAGACGCTGACAAAGCGGCGATGGATACCTTTATAAGGGGCAGCTCCGGTTGCCCCTTTTGCATTGGCAGTTTGTGTTGCAGGGTAGGCGGCAGAGCGGCTGCGAACTGAAAATACGTTCATTTTTTCTCTTTGCGCCGCGTCACGCTTGGCTGCGGCAAAGGACCGCAGTTCGCGGTTGCTATCGGAGTGACGAGTGCTATAACTCGGCACCGATTAGGCAATTTTTATAACCCTCGCATGTGTGGGTCCCGCGCATGCCTCAGCCGGTCGAGTCCATATGAATATTCACGAATACCAGGCGAAAGCTGTCCTTGCGAAATACGGTGTGCCCGTTGCCAAGGGCATTCCGGCATTCACGGCAGAGGAAGCTGTGAAGGCGGCGAAAGAACTCGGCGGTCCCATCTGGGTCGTCAAAGCGCAAATCCACGCGGGCGGCCGCGGCAAGGCAGGCGGTGTGAAAGTCGTCAAGTCGATCGAAGAGGTCGAAGCCGAAGCCAAGCGGATGCTCGGCCTGACGCTGGTCACGCACCAGACCGGGCCGGAAGGCAAAGAGGTCAAGCGCCTTTACATCGAAGACGGCTCGGCCATCGAGCGCGAGCTTTATCTCTCCTGCCTCGTCGACCGCGCCACGGGCCGCGTCGCGTTCATCGCCTCCACCGAAGGCGGCATGGATATCGAGGAAGTGGCGGCGGAAAGCCCCGAAAAAATTCTCACCTTCTCGGTCGATCCGGCCTCCGGTGTTTCCGGCTTTCATGGCCGGCGCGTCGCATTCGCGCTTGGCCTCAAGGGCGATCAGGTGAAGCAGTGCACGGCGCTGATCCAGAACCTTTATAAAGCCTTTGTCGATGCGGATATGAGCATGCTCGAAATCAATCCGCTCATCGTCAACAAGGACGGCGATCTGCTCTGCCTCGATGCGAAAGTGAATTTCGACGATAACGCGCTCTACCGTCACAAGGATCTCGCCGAGCTGCGCGATCTCGACGAAGAAGATCCGAGCGAGATCGAAGCATCGAAATACGATCTGAACTACGTCAAGCTCGACGGCACGATCGGCTGCATGGTGAACGGCGCAGGCCTTGCCATGGCGACGATGGATATCATCAAGCTCTACGGCGAAGAGCCGGCGAACTTCCTCGATGTGGGCGGCGGCGCGACGAAAGAAAAAGTGACGGCGGCGTTCAAGATCATTCTGTCGGACCCGAATGTGAACGGCATTCTGGTCAACATCTTCGGCGGCATCATGCGCTGCGACATCATTGCCGAGGGCGTTGTCGCCGCGGCGAAGGAAGTCTCGCTCAATGTGCCGCTGGTCGTGCGCCTTGAAGGCACGAATGTGGATCTCGGTAAGAAGATCATGGCGGAAAGCGGTCTGCCGATCATCTCGGCGGATAATCTTGCCGATGCCGCAGACAAAATTACCAAAGCCGTGAAGGAGGCCGCGTAATGGCTGTTCTGGTCGATAAGAATACCAAAGTCATTTGCCAGGGCTTCACCGGCAATCAGGGCACGTTCCACTCCGAGCAGGCGATCGCCTACGGCACGAAGATGGTCGGCGGCGTGAGCCCCGGCAAAGGCGGCAGCACGCATCTCGATCTGCCGGTCTTCGACACGGTGGGCGAAGCGGTGGAAAAGACCGGCGCGAATGCCTCCGCGATCTATGTGCCCCCGCCTTTCGCGGCCGATGCGATCCTGGAAGCCATCGATGCGGGCATCGAGCTTGCCGTCTGCATCACCGAAGGCATTCCGGTGCTCGACATGGTGAAGGTGAAGCGCGCCCTCGGCGGCTCGAACACCCGTCTCATCGGACCGAACTGCCCGGGCGTCATCACGCCGGACGAATGCAAGATCGGCATCATGCCGGGCCACATCCATAAGCGCGGCTCGGTGGGCATCGTCTCGCGCTCCGGCACGCTGACTTACGAAGCGGTGGCGCAGACCACGGCAGCCAATCTCGGCCAGTCGACCTGTATCGGGATCGGCGGCGACCCGGTGAAGGGCACGGAGTTCATCGACGCGCTGGAAATGTTCCTCGCCGATGATGAAACCCAGTCCATCATCATGATCGGGGAGATCGGCGGCTCGGCGGAAGAAGAAGCGGCCGAGTTCATCAAAGCTTCCAAGGTCAAGAAGCCGATGGTCGGCTTCATTGCCGGTGTCACCGCGCCTCCCGGACGGCGCATGGGCCACGCCGGCGCCATCATCGCTGGCGGCAAAGGCGGCGCCGACGACAAGATCGAAGCCATGCGCTCGGCCGGAATTGCGGTGGCGGATTCGCCCGCCGCGCTCGGCACCACGCTGGTCGATCTTCTGAAGAAATAAGCCCTGCGTCCCCGGCTCAAGAAATGAATCGGGGACGAATTCTTCTGCGCCGCTTCAATGAGTTAGCACCTGCCTCTTGAAGCGCCGTCGCAAGAATTTAAATGGCTAGTTAACCCCCGGCGTGCCACACTCTTAACCATAAGACCGGCACGCCGGGCATCTTCACATAAAGGGGGGTGCGGGCCTCCCGCACCGGCCGTTTGATGAGCAAAAACAGCGCGAACGACGAATTTGAGCGGACCTCCTTTCTCTTCGGGGCCAACGCTACTTTCGTCGAAGGCCTTTACGCCAAATACCAAGAAGACCCGAACTCGGTCGATGCCGATTGGCGGACCTATTTCTCTTCCCTGGGCGATGACAAGAACGATGTGCTGAAAGAGGCCAAGGGCCCTTCCTGGGCGCGCGCCGACTGGCCGGTCCATGCGAACGGGGAGCTGGTCAGCGCCCTCGACAGCAATTGGCCTGCCGCCGACCAGGCAAAAATCCAGGCGAAAATCGAAAACAGGGCGCCCGCCTCCGCCAGCCAGGCGGATATCCGCTCTGCGACGCTCGATTCCATCCGTGCCCTGATGATGATCCGCGCCTACCGTATCCGCGGCCATCTCGATGCGGATATCGACCCCTTGAAGCTGCGTCCGAAATCGGACCACCCGGAGCTTGATCCGGCAAGCTACGGCTTCGGTCCGGAAGACATGGACCGGCCGATCTTCATCGACAATGTGCTCGGCCTCGAAACGGCCACGGTGCGCGAGATGCTCGACATTCTGCGCCGCACCTATTGTTCGACCTTCGCCATCGAGTTCATGCATATCGCCGACCCGGTGGAAAAAGCCTGGCTGCAGGAGCGCATCGAAGGCCGGGACAAGGAAATCTCCTTCACCAAGCAGGGCAAGCTCGCGATCCTTGAAAAGCTGATCGAGGCGGAAGGCTTCGAGAAGTTTCTGGCGCGCAAATATACCGGCACGAAGCGTTTCGGCCTCGATGGGGCGGAAGCTGCGATCCCGGCGCTCGAGCAGATCATCAAGCGCGGCGGCGCGCTGGGTGTGGAAGAGATCGTCATCGGCATGCCGCACCGCGGCCGCCTCAATGTGCTCGCCGCTGTGATGAGCAAGCCTTATCAGGCGATCTTCCATGAATTCAAAGGCGGCTCGTCCAATCCGGAAGATGTGGAAGGCTCAGGCGATGTGAAATATCACCTCGGCGCGTCTTCCGACCGTGAGTTCGACGGCAACAAGGTGCACTTGTCGCTGACCGCCAACCCTTCTCACCTTGAGATCGTCGATCCGGTGGTGCTGGGCAAGGCGCGCGCCAAGCAGGACCAGCGCGGGCGCGACCGCGGCACCGTCATTCCGCTGCTCCTTCACGGCGATGCGGCGTTTGCGGGCCAGGGCGTGGTGGCCGAATGTCTCGGCCTTTCCGGGCTCACGGGCCATAAGTCCGGCGGCTCGATCCACTTCATCGTCAACAACCAGATCGGTTTCACGACGAGCCCGATCAATTCGCGCTCCTCGCCCTATCCTTCCGATCTTGCCAAGATGGTGGCGGCGCCGATCTTCCATGTGAACGGGGACGATCCGGAAGCAGTGGTCTATGCGGCGAAAGTGGCGACGGAGTTCCGCCAGAAGTTCCGCAAGCCTGTCGTCATCGACATGTTCTGCTACCGGCGCAACGGGCATAACGAGGGCGATGAGCCCATGTTCACCCAGCCCTTGATGTACCGGAAGATCAAGGAACATCCGACCACGGTGAAGATCTATTCCGACCGTCTGGTGGAAGAGGGCACGCTCACCCAGGACGAGGCCGATCAGCGCATGCAGGCGTTCAACGACCGGCTGGAGGGCGACTTCGAAGCGGCGAACGCTTTCCGCCCCAATAAGGCCGACTGGCTGGATGGGCGCTGGTCGGGCCTGTCCAAAGCCGAGGGCGAAGCGCGGCGCGGGGACACGGATGTCGAGATCGAGGATCTGCGCAAGCTCGGGTTGAAGCTGACGGAAATTCCGCAAGACTTCGCCCCGCACCGTACGATCCAGCGGCTAATGGAAAACCGGCGCAAGATGATCGAGACCGGTGAAGGGCTCGACTGGGCGATGGCCGAGCATCTTGCTTTCGGTACGCTCCTGCAGGAAGGCTACGGTGTGCGCCTGTCCGGCCAGGACAGTGAGCGCGGCACGTTCTCCCAGCGCCATTCCGTGCTGCACGACCAGGAAACGGGGGGCGAATATACGCCGCTCAACAATATCGGCGCCGACGGCACCTATGAGGTCATCAACTCGATGCTCTCGGAAAACGCCGTTCTCGGGTTCGAATATGGCTATACGCTGGCCGAGCCCAATTGCCTTGTCATGTGGGAAGCGCAGTTCGGCGATTTCGCCAATGGCGCGCAGGTCGTTATCGACCAGTTCATCTCCTCGGGCGAGCGCAAATGGCTGCGCATGTCCGGTCTCGTCATGCTCTTGCCGCATGGTTTCGAAGGGCAGGGGCCGGAGCACTCTTCGGCCCGCCTCGAGCGTTATTTGCAGGCCTGCGCGGAAGACAATATGCAGGTTGCGAACTGCACGACGCCTGCGAACTATTTCCACATTCTGCGCCGCCAGCTGCACCGTAATTTCCGCAAGCCTCTGGTGCTGATGACGCCGAAGTCGCTGCTCCGTCACAAACGGGCCGTATCTTCGCTGAAAGAGCTTGCGACCGGTTCGTCTTTCCACCGTCTCCTTTGGGATGACGCGGAAATGCTGCCGGATCAGGAAATCAAGCTCGTCGAAGATTCCAAGATCAAGCGGGTGGTGCTGTGCTCGGGCAAGGTCTATTACGATCTTTACGAGGAGCGCGAGAAACGCGGCATCAACGATGTCTATCTTCTGCGCGTTGAGCAACTTTATCCCTTCCCCGCCCGTTCCTTGATCAAGGAGCTTTCGCGCTTCCCTCAGGCGGAAATCGTCTGGTGCCAGGAAGAGCCGAAGAATATGGGCGCATGGAACTTCATCGAGCCCAATGTCGAATGGGTGCTGACCCATATCGATTCGCGCTATCACCGGGCCCGTTATGCGGGCCGGCCCGCCGCGGCCTCGCCCGCAACGGGTCTCATGAGCAAACATTTGCAGGAACTCAACCAGCTTCTCAAAGAAGCGCTCAGGATCGACTGACCCTCCCTTTCAGCCGCCTTGAGCCAAAAGGAAAGAACGCATGGCTACCGAAATTCGTGTTCCAACGCTTGGCGAATCCATCACCGAGGCGACCGTTGCGCAGTGGTTCAAGAAGCCGGGCGACAGTGTCGAGGCGGATGAACCGCTGGTCGAGCTGGAAACCGACAAGGTGACCGTGGAAGTACCGGCGCCTGCGGCGGGTGTTCTTTCCGAAATTCTGGTCTCGGACGGCGATACGGTGGAAGTAGGCGCGCTTTTGGGTGAAATTGGCGAGGGCAAAGGCGCTCCCGCCAAGAAAGAACAGCCGAAGAAGGAAGAACCTAAGAAAGAAGAGCCGAAGCAGGAAGCGGCAAAAGAAGAAGCCAAGCCGCAGAAGGCCGAAGCGCCTGCCGCATCGAAAAGCGATGACAGCGGCGAAGAGGATGATTCCGAGGCGCTGTCGCCGGCGGTGCGCAAGCTGATCGACGAGCATGATCTCGACCCGGCCAGGATCGAAGGCACGGGCAAGGGCGGGCGCCTTGTCAAAGGCGACGTGCTGAAAGCCATCGAAAAACGCGGGGATGTGCCGAGCGCGCCGGAAAGCAAACCGGCTCAGGAGGCCAAGGCGCCGGAAGCCCCCAAGCGCGAAGACGGGCGCGAAGATCAGGGCGCGCGCGAGGAACGCGTGAAGATGACGCGTCTGCGCAAGACCATCGCGAGCCGCCTGAAACAGGCGCAGGACACAGCGGCGATGCTCACCACCTTCAACGAGGTGGACATGACGAATGTCATGGCGGCGCGGAAAGAATACAAAGACCTTTTCGAGAAGAAGCACGGCGTGCGCCTCGGCTTCATGAGCTTTTTCGTGAAAGCCTGCATCGCGGGCCTGCGCGACATTCCGGCGATTAATGCCGAGATCGACGGCGATGAGGTCGTCTACAAGAATTACTACAATTTCGGCATCGCGGTCGGCACCGACAAAGGCCTCGTCGTGCCCGTCGTCAAGGACGCGCAGGACATGTCGCTGGCTCAGATCGAAAAGGCGATCAACGATTTCGGCGCCAAGGCGCGCGACGGCAACCTGAAGCTCGAAGATCTGCAGGGCGGCACCTTCACCATTTCCAATGGCGGGGTTTACGGCTCGCTGATGTCGACGCCCATTCTCAACATGCCTCAGTCGGGCGTTCTGGGCATGCACAAGATCCAGGAACGGCCGATGGCCGTGGACGGGAAAATCGAAATCCGTCCCATGATGTATCTGGCGCTCTCCTACGATCACCGCATCGTGGACGGCAAGGAAGCGGTGACCTTCCTCGTCCGGGTCAAGGAAAGCCTGGAAGATCCGCAGCGTCTGCTGCTCGATCTTTAATTCCATCACCGGGGCGCCCGTCCCGTTGCCTCACCCACCTTAAAGGGGGTTTCGATGTCCGATTCTTTCGATCTCGTAGTCATTGGCGCGGGGCCGGGCGGTTATGAATGCGCCATCCGCGCCGCTCAGCTCGGCATGAAGGTCGCCTGCGTTGAAAAGCGCGAGGCGCTGGGCGGCACTTGTCTCAATGTCGGCTGCATTCCCTCCAAGGCGCTGCTGCATACGTCCGAGCTTTACGAAGAAGCGAAACACTTTGCCGATTTTGGCATCAAGGTCGAAAAGCTCGGCCTCGATCTGCCGCAAATGCTGGCGGTCAAAGACGAGGCGATCGAAGGCAATACGAAGGGGATCGAGTTTCTCTTCAAGAAGAACAAGATCGAATGGGTGAAAGGCGCAGGCAAGCTTGCCGGGAACGGCAAGGTCGATGTGAAGCTGAATGAGGGCGGCAGCCGCACGCTCGAAGCAAAGAATATTGTTATCGCCACGGGCTCGGATGTCGCCAAGCTGCCGGGTATCGAGATCGATGAAAAGCGGGTGGTCTCCTCGACCGGCGCGCTCGACCTCAAAGAAGTGCCCGGCCGTCTCGTTGTGGTCGGCGGCGGGGTGATCGGCCTTGAAATGGGCTCGGTCTGGAGCCGCCTTGGTTCCGATGTCACCGTGGTGGAGTTTCTCGATTTCATCCTGCCCGGCATGGACGGGGAAGTGCAGAAAAATTTCCAGCGCACGCTCAAGAAACAGGGTTTCAAGTTCAAGCTCGGCTCGAAAGTGACGAAGGTTGATACCTCCGCAAAGGTGCTGAAAGTTTCCGTCGAGCCGGCCAAGGGCGGCAAGGAAGAAGTGCTGGAAGCCGATATCGTTCTCGTGGCCATCGGCCGGGTGCCTTATACCTCGGGCCTCGGGCTTGAGGATGCAGGTGTCGATACGGATCAGCGCGGGCGCGTGGAAATCGACGGGCATTTCAAGACGAGCGCGCCCGGCATTTATGCCATCGGCGATGCCGTGAAAGGGCCGATGCTTGCGCATAAAGCGATGGAAGAGGGTACGGCGCTTGCCGAAATGCTTGCCGGTCAAAAACCTCACGTGAATTACGATGTCATTCCGGGTGTCGTTTATACGGGCCCGGAAGTTGCCGCCGTCGGCAAGACGGAAGAGCAGCTAAAGGAAGAGGGCATTCCTTATAAAGCCGGTAAATTCCCCTTCACAGCGAACGGTCGCGCCAAGGCGAACAAGGCGACGGACGGGTTCGTGAAAATTCTGGCTCATGCGGAAACCGATGCCGTGCTCGGCGTGCATATTATCGCCGCGCAGGCCGGTGAGATGATCCATGAAGCGGTGACGGTGATGGAATATGGCGGTTCGGCGGAAGATATTGCCCGCACCTGCCATGCGCATCCGACGCTTTCCGAAGCCACCAAGGAAGCGGCGCTTGCCGTGCATGGGCGGCCCATTCACATGTAAGCCGGCTTACCGGCGCGCGCGCGGATGGGCCTTGTCGTAAACGGCCAGAAGCTGCGCGTCCTCGACGGCGGTATAGACTTGTGTGGTGGAAAGGCTGGCATGACCGAGCAGTTCCTGCACCGCCCGCAAATCGCCGCCCGCCGCCAGCAGATGTGTCGCGAAAGAGTGGCGCAGCGCATGCGGCGTAACGCTATCGGGCAGCCCTAAAATGAGGCGCAGGTGCTCGGTCAGTTTTTGCACCTGCCGGGCCCCCAGCGCTTTTCCCCGCACGCCTTTGAAAAGCGCGTCTTCTTCGCCTATCGGATAGGGGCAGAGCGCGGTATAGGCAGATACCGCCTCGCGCGCGGCGGGCAGCACCGGCAAGACCCGTTCCTTGCGGCCTTTGCCCAGAATGCGCAGCGTCTTTCCAAGCGGCAGATCGGCGCCGGTCAGCGAGAGCGCTTCTGATACGCGCAGGCCGCAGCCATAAAGGAGCGTGAGGAGGGCGCCGTCCCGCGCCCTGATCCAGGCTTCTTGCGGTGCCTTTCCCGCTTCTTCGATAAGCGCGCGGGCGGCGTCCACCGGCAGCGGTTTCGGCAGGGCGCTCGGCAGTTTCGGCGAGCGGATGCGCAGCAGTGCCTGATTGTCGCTGAGGCCTTCGCGTTCCAGAAAGCGGTAGAACATGCGCAGCGCGGAAAGATTGCGGGCGAGCGAGCGCGAGGCGATGCCGTCGTTCCGGCGCTGGGCAAGGAAGGCGCGGAAATCTGCAGTAGTCAGCTTGCTCAGATCTTTCAGCGACGGCGCGCCGCCCAGATGCGCGCCCATGAATTCGCAAAAGCGAGTCAGGTCGCGGGCATAATGTTCGATGGTTTTGGGGCTTGCCCGTTTCTCGCCGCTTAAATGCTCGAGCCAGGTGAGAAAGATATCGCGCAGATCGCGGGCGGCGGGCAGCGCATCGGCGAGGGCCGGCAGGTCGGGTTCGTCCGTTCCTGCCTTTTCCTTCAGCCTTGCGTTTTGTCCTTCACGGGAAGGTCCAGCCATAGGCGCATGCACCGCTCGATGATGCGGGCAATGAACTCGATCAGATCGCCCGCTTGGTCCGGATGGAATTGTTGCGGATCGCGCGCCCCAATGGCAAGCAGGCCGGGCGGGGCGGAAGAAGAAAAGTCGAGGCGAATCAGCGCTTCCGAGCCGATCTCATCGGCAAGGCCGCCATAAAGGCCGCGCGAGGCGACGATATGATCGGCCAGCACATAAGGGGTTACGCCGAGAATGCGCCCGACGCCGCCGCTTTCCAGAATGCGCACGCCGCGCACACCGATGCCGCTGACTTCCGTCGCCGATTCGACGCAAAGCACCACCGCTTCCACTTCAAGGGCGGCGGCAAGACCGCCGGGCGAAATGATGAAGTCGATCAGTTCTTCGAAGCTCTTGGCATCGAGCAGGCGCAGCACCGCGGCATGGACGCGCTCGCGCGCCAGGGCGTTGAAGGAGGTCGCCTCGATCAGATCGGCCTGAATGTCTTTCAGCTGCGCGACACGGCGCTGCAGGCGCTTGACCATGATCTGCTGCAGATCGAGCACATTGCCGCCATGCTCGGTGGAAGGCGCGATCAGTGTTTCGACGAGATCGGGATTGGTGTCGAGGAAGCCTGGATGAGCCAGAAGATAATTTCTGACATCCGCCGGGCTCAGCGATTTAGGTTCGTCGGCGCGGCTTAGGGGATTGCTCGAATCGTTGTGCTGGCTCATGGCGCGTTACTCATACAATCTTTTGGCCGGTCTTTTCCCAGTCGGCAAGGAAAGCGGCAAGCCCCTTGTCGGTGAGATTGTGTTGCGCAAGCTGGCGCAGCACCTGCGGCGGCACCGTCGCAACATCGGCGCCGATCAAAGCCGCTTCGCTCACATGGTTGGGATTGCGAATCGAAGCGACGAGAATCTCGGTCGTGAAAGCGGGATAATTGTCGTAGATCGTGCGGATATCCTCGATGAGGTCCATGCCGTTCAGGTTGAGATCGTCGAGCCGGCCGACGAAAGGCGAAACGAAGGTCGCCCCCGCTTTGGCGGCAAGCAAAGCCTGATTGGCGGAAAAGCACAGCGTGACATTGACCATCGTGCCTTCGCTCGTGAGCTGGCGGCAGGCTTTCAGCCCGTCCCAGGTGAGCGGCACTTTAATGGTGATATTGTCGGCAAGCTCGCGCAGGTGGCGGCCTTCGCGCAGCATGCCCTCCGAATCGGTGGCCGTGACTTCCGCGCTCACCGGTCCGTCGACGGCGGCGCAAATGTCTTTGAGCACATCGAGCATGGGCCGGCCCGTCTTGGCCATGAGCGAGGGGTTCGTCGTCACCCCGTCCAGCATGCCCGTTTCGCTCAGCTCGCGAATCTCGTCAATGTCTGCCGTATCGACAAAGAATTTCATACCGCTTCCCGTCCGTTTTTGGCTTCATCAAACGCAGCGCGGGCGCATGACGCGTCCATCAGCTTTTTCCGTTTGAAAAATCCCCCGATCCCAGGCAGCACTTTGACGGCAGCCGCCGATGCGCGCAAGGCTTGAGAGGTTTATATGTGCCTTTGGTCCGGCTAGGGTTAATCTTGCGTGTCATGACCACCAAACTTTCCCACAGCGCTTCGCCTGAGAGCGCGCCGCATGCCGTGAAAGGCGCGGCGGCGGGCGGGGAACGTGTTGGCGTCCTCCTGCCGCTCGCTCTTTCCGGAGCATACGACTATCTCGTTCCCGAGGGGTTAAGACTCGCCCCCGGCGATTATGTGACCGTGCCGCTCGGCCCAAGGTTAATGGTCGGTGTCGTCTGGGGGCCGGGCAGCGGCGAGGTGGCGGATAAAAAACTTAAGAAAGTGACCGACCGTCTGGATGTGCCGCCCATGCCGGAGGGCCTGCGCAAATTCACCGAATGGGTGGCCGATTACACGCTCTCCCCGCCCGGCATGGTGCTGCGCCTTGCCATGCGCGCGCCGGGGGCGCTGGAGCCGCCGCGCCTGCGCACCGCCTACCGTCTGGCGGAAGGAGGGGAGGCCGCGCTGCCTAAAATGACGCCAGCCAGAACCCGTGTTCTGGAGGTGGCGCGGGACGGCTTTGCCCGGCGCTCCGGTGAGCTTGCCGAAGAAGCCGGTGTTTCGGCCGGTGTCGTTAAGGGCCTTGCCGATGCGGGCGTCCTGGAAAAAGTCGCTTTCACCACCGAGCGCGGTTTCGATGCGCCGGATCTTGAAGCCCCGCGCCCGGCGCTCTCATCGGCGCAAGACGATGCGGCGAGCGCAATCGGCGCGCGGATCGAAGAAGGCGGCTTTGAAACTTTTCTTCTCGATGGGGTAACGGGCTCGGGCAAGACGGAAGTTTATTTCGATGCGGCGGCGAGGGCGCTCGCCGCCGGGCGCCAGGTTCTCATCCTTCTGCCGGAAATCGCGCTCACCTCGCAGTTTCTCGACCGCTTTGAGGCGCGCTTCGGCTGCCGCCCTGCCGAGTGGCACTCGGACCTGCCGGCGCGCGAGCGCCGCCGGGTCTGGCGCGGGGTGGCGGAAGGGCGCGCGCGCATCGTTGTCGGCGCGCGCTCGGCACTCTTTTTACCCTTTGCCGAGCTCGGGCTCATCGTTGTCGATGAAGAACATGAGATCGCCTTCAAGCAGGATGAAGGCGTCCATTACAATGCCCGCGACATGGCGGTGGTGCGCGGTTCGCTCGGCGCCTTTCCGGTGGTGCTTGCCTCCGCCACGCCGGCGCTGGAAACCATGGCGAATGTCTGGGCGGGGCGCTACCAGCATCTCGTGCTGTCAGAGCGTCACGGGGCGGCGCAAATGCCGGATGTCTTTGCCATCGACATGCGCGCCGATCCGCCCGAGCGCGGGCGCTGGCTCTCCCCCGGTCTCGTCAAATCCATGGCGCAGGTACTGGCCAGGCAAGAACAATCGCTACTCTTTTTGAACCGGCGCGGCTATGCGCCGCTTACCCTCTGTAGGAGCTGCGGGCACCGGCTGGAATGCCCGCAATGCGACAGCTGGCTCGTCGAGCACCGCTTCCGCAAGGAACTTGCCTGCCATCATTGCGGCTATACCGCCCCTTCCCCCAAAGCATGCCCGGCCTGCGGGGCGGAAGATGCGCTGGTGGCCTGCGGGCCGGGGGTGGAGCGGATCGCCGAAGAAGTCACCGAGCTTTTCCCCGAAGCAAGGGTGGCGCTCCTTTCGAGCGACGTGCTCCGCGGGCCTGCCGCCTACCGCGAGGCGGTGCGCCAGATCGAAGAGCATGAGGTCGATATCATCATCGGCACGCAGGTCGTGGCCAAGGGGCACAATTTCCCGCTTTTGACGCTTGTGGGCGTCGTCGATGCCGATCTTGGGCTTGAGAACGGGGATTTGCGCGCTGCCGAGCGTACCTTCCAGCTTCTCCATCAGGTCTCGGGCCGGGCGGGCCGGGCGGAAAAGCCGGGGCGGGTGCTGATGCAGACCTATATGCCCGAGCACGGGGTGATGCGGGCGCTCCTTTCAGGGGACCGCGACGCCTTTCTGGAGCGGGAGGCGGCGGGGCGCGAGCGGCTCGGCTATCCCCCTTATGGGCGGCTCGCCGGCATCGTGCTCTCCTCGCCCCGGCTAGACCAGCTTCAGGCGCTCGCCCGGGATATGGCCCGCCTTGCCCCCCTTTCGGAGAAGATCGACGTGCTGGGCCCGGCGCCCGCTCCGCTTGCCCTTTTGCGGGGGCGCCATAGGATGCGATTCCTCGTGAAAGCCCGCCGGGAGGCGCATATTCAAGGCTATATCGCCCAGTGGCTTGCCCAGGTGCAGGTTCCGGCCGCCGTGCGGGTGGCGGTGGATATCGACCCTTACAATTTCTCCTGAGGACAGCCCTGCAGGGGCGGGCGCTTCTTTGCCCCCCGCTTCTTTGCCAAGTAATTGAAAAGACCGGCACAAGCGCTTTTTATGCCTGCATGATGTACCTTTTGCCGCACCCGCTCACTTTTCGTAAGGACTCGTGTTGCCAGCCCTTACACCTTGTGTTACCTACAGCGCGGCTTAGGGGACACCGGCTTTGGCGGGCGTCTTTTTGTGCCAAAAAAGTCAAAAAATTCAATAGGTTAGAGAAGTTCGCCGATCGGCGGATCTTTCTTCCAGAGAAGTTCAAGCGCAGGCGAGCCAAACGTGTCATCTGAAGACTCCATCGTCGCTGGTATGGCGGGCCGTTACGCGGTCGCGCTGTTTGAATTGGCGGAAGCTGGCGGCTCTCTCGAGCAGGTGGAAGGGGATCTTTCCACGCTCGTCTCATTGATCGGTTCCTCCGGCGATCTGGACCGCTTTATCCGTTCTCCGCTTTTTAAATCGGATGAGCAGTTGCGGGCCATGAACGCTGTTATGACGCGGGCCGGTCTTGGCGATCTCACACAGAATTTTGTCGGCGTTGTTATCAAGAACCGCCGCCTTTTCGCGCTTCCCTCCATGGTGAAGGCATTTGGCGCGCTGATGGCGCGCCGGCGCGGCGAAATTTCAGCGGATGTGGTTTCTGCCCATCCGCTTTCTGATTCCCAGGTCACCGAGCTCAAGGAAGCGTTGAAAGCTTCCATGGGTAAGGACGTGGCGATCACGACTTCAGTGGATGCGGGGCTTCTCGGCGGTCTCATCGTTAAGATGGGCAGCCGGATGATCGATGCCTCGCTCCGTACCAAGCTCAACAAGCTCAAGTTCGCGATGAAAGAGGCTGGCTGATGGACATTCAGGCCGCGGAAATTTCTGCAATTCTCAAAGAACAGATCAAGGGCTTCGGCCAAGAGGCTGAAGTATCGGAAATCGGTCAGGTGCTGTCCGTTGGTGACGGTATCGCTCGTATCTACGGCCTCGACAATGTGCAGGCCGGCGAGATGGTCGAGTTCCCGGGCGGCATCAAAGGCATGGCGCTGAACCTTGAAGAAGACAATGTCGGTGTCGTGATCTTCGGCTCCGACCGTGACATCAAGGAAGGCGACACCGTCAAGCGGACCGGCGCCATCGTGGACGTGCCGGTCGGTAAAGGTCTTCTCGGCCGCGTCGTCGACCCGCTCGGCAACCCGATCGACGGCAAGGGCCCGATCGAAGGTGTTGAGCGCCGCCGCGTGGACGTGAAAGCGCCGGGCATCATCCCGCGTAAATCGGTGCATGAGCCGATGCAGACGGGTCTGAAAGCCATCGACGCGCTGATCCCGATCGGCCGCGGCCAGCGCGAGCTGATCATTGGCGACCGTCAGACCGGTAAAACCGCTGTGGCGATCGACGCCATTCTCAACCAGAAGCCGCTCAATCAGTCCGACGACGAGCACAAGAAGCTTTACTGCATCTATGTCGCCATCGGTCAGAAGCGTTCGACGGTTGCGCAGATCGTGAAGACGCTGGAAGAAAACGGCGCGCTGGAATATTCGATCGTCGTGGCCGCCACGGCCTCCGATCCAGCGCCGCTGCAGTTCCTCGCGCCCTTCGCCGGCTGCACCTTCGGTGAATATTTCCGCGACAACGGCATGCATGCGCTGGTGGTCTATGATGACCTTTCCAAGCAGGCCGTTGCCTACCGTCAGATGTCGCTTCTGCTGCGCCGCCCGCCGGGCCGCGAAGCTTATCCGGGCGACGTGTTCTATCTTCACTCCCGCCTGCTCGAGCGCGCGGCGAAGATGAACGACGACAATGGCGCAGGTTCCATGACGGCGCTGCCGATCATCGAAACCCAGGCCAACGACGTGTCCGCATACATTCCCACCAACGTGATCTCGATCACGGACGGTCAGATCTTCCTGGAAACGGACCTCTTCTATCAGGGCGTGCGTCCGGCTGTGAACGTCGGTCTCTCGGTGAGCCGTGTGGGTTCGTCCGCGCAGATCAAGGCGATGAAGCAGGTGGCCGGCCCGATTAAGGGCGAGCTTGCGCAGTACCGTGAGATGGCGGCTTTCGCGCAGTTCGGTTCCGACCTCGATGCGACCACGCAGCGTCTGCTCAATCGCGGCGCCCGTCTGACCGAGCTGCTCAAGCAGGGCCAGTTCTCGCCGCTGAAAGTGGAAGAGCAGGTCGTCGTGATCTTCGCAGGTGTGCGCGGTTATCTCGACCAGATCGCTGTCGGCGATGTGGGCCGTTTCGAAGAAGAGCTGCTGCGCACGATCCGCGAAAAGCATGCCGGCATCCTCGATACGATCCGCACCGAGCAGAAGCTCTCGGACGAGACGGAAGCCCAGCTTAAGGAAGCTGTCGATTCATTTGCCAAGGCGTTTGCCTAAGGCTGGCTAGCTGGAGGTTGAGGGCTTATGCCAAGCCTTAAGGACCTACGAAACCGTATCTCAAGCGTGCAGGCCACGCGGAAGATCACCAAAGCCATGCAGATGGTGGCGGCGGCTAAGCTGCGCCGTGCGCAGGAAGCAGCCGAGGCCGCACGGCCTTATGCCGAGCGCATGGAAGCGGTTCTCGCCAATCTTTCCGCCGGGATGACGGGGCAGGACGAAGCGCCGAAGCTGATGGTCGGCACCGGGAAAGACGATGTGCATCTGCTCGTCGTTGCAACCGCCGACCGCGGCCTTTGCGGCGCCTTCAATACCGCCATCGTCAAGCTGGCGCGCGAACATGCGCGCCGCCTGACCGGTGAAGGCAAGACCGTGAAGATCCTCTGCGTCGGAAAAAAAGGCGCCGATCAGCTCAAACGGCTCTTTCCGCAGTCGATGGTTGGCACGATCGACATGTCCGGCACGAAGAAGATCGGCTTCAACAATGCCAATGAGATCGCCGAACGCGTGCTCGAAATGTTCGATGCGGGCGAGTTCGATGTGGCGACGCTGTTCTATTCGGAGTTCGGTTCGGTGATCAGCCAGGTGCCGACCGCGCAGCAGCTTATCCCGGCGCATGTGCCCGAAGCGGGCGAAGCCGAGGAAGTGGATGCCGGTGCCGGCGCTTACGAATACGAGCCGGAAGAATCGGAAATTCTGGCAACGCTTTTGCCGCGCAACATTTCGGTGCAGATCTTCAAAGGCCTGCTTGAAAATGCCGCTTCCGAGCAGGGCGCGCGCATGACCGCGATGGACAATGCAACGCGCAATGCCGGCGACATGATCGACAAGCTGACGCTGCAGTATAACCGTTCGCGTCAGGCGCAGATTACTAAAGAACTGATCGAGATTATTTCGGGCGCCGAGGCTCTTTAAGAGCCTTCGTCACGAAAGAGGCACGGTTAGAACACGCAATACCCCGACGGGCTGGGAGAAGAACCGGAGGGGAAGATGGCGAGAGCGGACGGACAAGGCCGCGGGCAGCTTTTTGAGCGGCTCAAGGCCGGGCTGAAAAGGATCCTGCAAGGGATCAGGGCATCGAGGCCGGGCGCGGTTCGCGCGCTGCCGATGCCGGAACGGCCCGAAGGAAATGAGTGGACGGACAAGGCTCTTCTGGAGCTTCGCCCGGCCGGAATTGAGGAAAGAGCTGCGGCACCCGCGACGGGCGCCGGCTTGGCGATGAACGGAAGAAGGCAAGGGCTTTCTTTTCGACGTGAAACAGGGAAAGACGACATGAGCACAGCTGTCGGAAAAATTACCCAGGTTATTGGCGCCGTGGTGGACGTTCAGTTCGACGGCAATCTGCCGGCGATTTTGAACGCACTCGAGACCGATAATGGCGGCAACCGTCTGGTGCTCGAAGTTGCTCAGCACCTGGGCGAAAACCAGGTCCGCACGATCGCAATGGACTCGACCGAAGGTCTGGTGCGCGGTCAGGACGTCAAAGACCTTGGCTCGCCCATTCAGGTGCCGGTCGGCGATGGCACCCTTGGCCGCATCATGAACGTGATCGGCGAACCGGTGGACGAAGCCGGCCCCATCAAGGCCGAGGGCACGCGCGGCATTCACCAGGACGCGCCGGAATTCGTCGAGCAGTCGACGGAAGCTGAAATGCTCGTCACGGGCATCAAGGTCGTGGACCTTCTCGCGCCTTACGCCAAGGGCGGTAAGATCGGTCTCTTCGGCGGCGCCGGTGTGGGCAAGACGGTGCTCATTCAGGAACTGATCAACAACATCGCGAAAGCGCATGGCGGTTACTCGGTGTTCGCCGGCGTTGGTGAGCGTACCCGTGAAGGTAACGACCTTTACTGGGAAATGATCGAATCGGGCGTGAACAAAGAAGGCGGCGGCGAAGGCTCCAAATGTTCGCTCGTTTACGGTCAGATGAACGAGCCGCCCGGCGCGCGTGCGCGTGTGGCGCTGACGGGTCTGACCGTTGCCGAGCATTTCCGCGACCAGGGCCAGGACGTGCTGTTCTTCGTGGACAACATCTTCCGCTTCACGCAGGCAGGTTCGGAAGTGTCCGCTCTGCTCGGCCGTATTCCTTCCGCCGTGGGCTATCAGCCGACGCTGGCGACGGACATGGGCGCGCTGCAGGAACGCATTACCACGACGACCAAGGGCTCGATCACCTCGGTGCAGGCCATTTACGTGCCTGCCGACGACTTGACCGACCCGGCGCCGGCCACCTCCTTTGCCCACTTGGACGCCACGACGGTGCTGAACCGTTCGATCGCGGAAAAGGGCATCTATCCGGCTGTGGACCCGCTTGACTCCACCAGCCGTATTCTCGAGCCGCGCGTTGTCGGTCAGGAACATTACGAAACCGCCCGCCAGGTGCAGGAAATCCTTCAGCGCTATAAGGGCCTGCAGGACATCATCGCGATCCTGGGCATGGACGAGCTTTCCGAAGAAGACAAGATCACGGTCGCCCGCGCCCGTAAGATCGAGCGCTTCCTCTCGCAGCCCTTCCATGTGGCTGAAGTCTTCACCGGTTCGCCCGGCCTGCTCGTGGACATCAAGGACACGGTCAAAGGCTTCAAGGGTCTTTGCAATGGCGACTACGACCATCTGCCCGAAGCGGCGTTCTACATGGTCGGCACCATCGAAGACGCGGTGAAGAAGGCCGAGCGCCTTGCTGCGGAAGCTGCTTAAGTCCAATCGCTTGAAAGGGAGTTTCGGCTCAGATGGCTGAGAAACTCAAATTCGATCTGGTCTCGCCCGAGCGGCTTTTGATGACGGCGGAAGTCGATCAGGTCACCGTGCCGGGCGCCGAGGGCGTCTTCGGTGTGGGCCCCGGCCACGTGCCGGTCATGTCGACGCTGCGTCCGGGTGTGCTGGATGTGGTGGAGAACGGCACGGAAAAGCGGTTCTTCGTGCGCGGCGGCTTTGCCGAAGTGAACGCGGACGGTCTGACGATCCTTGCCGAACAGGCGCTGGATCTGGGCGCCGTCGATGCGGCGGATCTCGATCAGGAGATCAAGAATGCCGAGGAAGATGCCGCCGATGCCAAGACGGACGCGGCCCGCGAGGAAGCAGCCGAGCGGCTGGCGAAGCTGAAAGAGGTCCGCGCGGCGGTTTAGCCCAAGACCTTTTGAGCTATAGGGAATTAGAGGGCGGCAGATTGCCGCCCTTTTTCTTTGCGATTCAGTCTTAAATCAGCCTCGTCCTTGAGTATAATTCGGGATTGAACAGCAAAACGGGTTGCCGACCATGGGTCACTGGACGTTAGACGACATCAATTGGGACGCTTTTGAAGCGGACGCCGTCGATCCGGATATCCTGGCTGCGGTCAAGGCAGCGGCGATGGTGGAATATAACGCCGCCGACTATGTGACCTATCTGTGCAATGTCTTTGCGGATTATCCGGAGATTCAGGAAACGATCCGGGTGTGGGGCGCCGAAGAGTCCCAGCACGGCAAGGCGCTTTCGGCCTGGGCGGAGCTGGCCGATCCCGGTTTTACTTTCGATGAAGCTTTCGCCCGGTTCCAGAACATCTATTCCATTCCCGTCGATGCGACCGAAAGTGTGCGCGGCAGCCGGGCGGGTGAAATGATCGCGCGCTGTGTGGTGGAAACCGGCACGTCTTCTTTTTACACGGCCATTAAAGATGCGACGGACGAGCCGGTGCTGAAGGAAATCGCCGCGCGCATCGCCGCCGATGAGTTCCGCCATTACAAACTTTTCTACGATGTGCTGCGCAAATTCGAAGGCGAGGCGCCTTCGCTCTGGGGGCGGGCGAAAGTGGCGCTAGGCCGCTTGAGCGAGGCCGATGATGACGAGCTTGCCTCGGCCTATTACGCCGCCAATACGCCGACCGATGGCAGCACGCCTTATAGCCGCAAGCGTTTTGCCGCGGCCTACGAGCTGCGCGCGCTCACTCTTTATAAGCGCCATCACACGGACCGGCTCGTCTCCATGATTGCAAAAGCCATCGGCATGCATCCGCATGGGCGCGTCGTGCGCACGCTTTCCCCGGTCGTCTGGAAGGTGATGCAGTTCAAGCGCCGCCGGGCGATGGCAGCGGCGGCTTAAGCGCCGGCCAGCGTCAGCGCGCGGAACTCGGCCACGACCTGTTCATAGACCGGCCGCTTGAAGGGCACGATGAGATCGACAAGTTCGTCGATATCGGCCCAGCGCCATTCGCTGAATTCCTGTTCTTCATGGGCCATGATGTCGATGTCGCCATCCTGGCCGGTAAAGCGCATGGCGAACCATTTCTGCTCCTGGCCGCGGAACTTACCTTTCAGGCCCTTGCCGATCAGTTCCGGCGGCAGGTCGTAGCGGAACCATTCGCGCGCCTCGGCGATGATCTTGGCGTTGCGCGTGCCCGTTTCTTCATGCAGCTCACGGAAAGCGGCGTGTTCGGGAAGCTCGCCCTTGTCGATCCCGCCTTGCGGCATCTGCCAATGATTGCCGGCAGGCAGGCCTTCCCCGGCCAGCCGGTTGCCGATCCACACTTTGCCTTCATTGTTCAGGAGCATGACACCGACGCAGGGCCGGTAAGGGAGCGTGTCAGCAAGGGCTGGGCTCATTGGGTCTTTTCCATTTTCCGTTCCACCGCAGCGCTGACGGGCACAAGTGTGATGCCCGATCCTTCCAGCGCTTCGGTCCATTCCATAACTTTTTCGACCGTGATGGGAAAGCCCGAGCCGGTGCCGATCGCGGTGCCGTTTTTTTCCGCGTCCCCGCGCAAATTGTCCAGCGACGTTTCGATGATGTTTTCGCGCAAGGCAGGGTCGATCAGCCGGTCGCCGCTTGCCCAGGGCATGGCGTTTTCCACGGCAAGTTCGCCTGCGACCGAGCGGCGCCCGACACCGGCATCGATATAGAGCAGGCCGCGCGCCGAGAGCGCCTCGATGATCGGCATCATGGCATCTTTTTCCGCCGTAAAGCGCGCGCCCTGATAGGGCAGCACGCCCACATAGCCGGTGAAGCGGCTGAGCAGCCAGTCGAGCCGGTCGAGATTGTCTGCGGCGCTCGCCCCTGTCAGCAGCGTGTAAGGCCCGGGATCGTTATTGGGATAATCGAAAGGCTCCATGGGCAGTTCGAGCAGCACTTCATGGCCGTCCGCCCGCGCCTCGTCGATCCAGCGCTGCAGATTACGCCCGTAAGGGGCAAAGGCGAGGGAGACCTCAGCGGGCAGCTTTTCGATAGCGTTCGCTGTCGCGCTTTCCGAAATACCGAGCCCGCCTATCACAAGAGCGGCGGCCGGACCTTTAACGGGCTCTTGCGGGCGGGCATAGGCCTGCCAGGGGCGGGCGCCGTCCGCGCCGATAACGGGCAGCGGGCCGTACTTGCTTTCCTTGGTCAGTGTCTCGATGGGGGCCTTGGTGAGCGCCTGAACGGTTTCTTCTTGCGCTTCCTCGGCTGCTTCTTCGGGCTCAGGCTCTTCGGGGATGAGCGTCTCCGCGGGCGCTTTTGGGGCCTCGGGAGCTTCCGTCTCTTTTTCCGTCAGGGGCATGGGCGGCGGCAGGTCGGGCCCCGCCCGGCGCAGCAATTTGCTCAAGTCCTCCCCCTCGCTCGTGCTCTTGCCGGTTGCGGGCGGGTCGGGCTCGGGGCCGAGCGCGATAATGACTTCGGGGGTTTTGGTATTTTCAGGCTCGCTCAGCGCCAGCCAGCCGGCAATGGCGCCATAGATGAGCGCCACGGCGAGCGCGGCGATCATCAGCGGGCTGAAGCGGCCCTGGCGTTTCGCCAGGTCGCGCCGCCTTTGGAGCCTTTCCTTGAGCCACGGGGTCTGTCCGGCGGTTTCCTCCGCCGTGTTCTCGTCTTCCGTGGACATTACGGCCTCATTGCGCGTCTTGCGTTACCGCTCAAGGCGCAGCCCCATGTTGTCAATTGGCGGCGCCTTGCTCCACGCCGGCATTGGATTTTGCCTGTTTGTTGGCGGCGGCCTGAGCGCTCGGCTTCTTGCCGTTCAGAAGGTCGATCGCATAAAGCAGCTGCGTGTCGTCTTCCTTATTGGCGGGCACGTAGGAAGAGGAGCCGGAGGCTTCTTTTTCCTCGCCTTCTTCCGAGGTCAGGTGGCCGCGCAGCGAGGCTTCGCCCGTTACCCGGCGGTTCTTTTCTTCTTCGGTTTCCTGGCGCACCACGAGATCGGGATCGATGCCCTTGGCCTGGATGGAGCGGCCCGAGGGCGTGTAATAGCGCGCCGTGGTCAGGCGGATCGCGCCGTCCGAGCCCAGCGGAATGATGGTCTGCACCGAGCCCTTGCCGAAGGAACGCGTACCGATGATCGTTGCGCGGCGATGATCCTGCAGCGCGCCGGCTACGATTTCCGAGGCCGAGGCGGAGCCGCCATTGACGAGCACGACGACCGGGCGCCCGCCCGTCATGTCGCCGCCGCGCGAATTATAACGCTGCGTGTCTTCCGAATGGCGTCCGCGCGTCGAGACGATTTCGCCCTGTTCGAGGAAAGCGTCGGACACCGAGATCGCCTGATCGAGCAGACCCCCCGGATTGTTGCGCAGGTCGATGATGTAGCCCTTCAGATTGGCGCCGATTTCCTTCTGCAGCGCCGTCACCGCCTCGTCGAGGCCGCTCGAGGTTTGCTCGTTGAAGGTCGTGACGCGGATATAGCCGATATCGCCCTCGCGCCGGTAGCGCACGGATTTGATCGTGATCTTGTCGCGGGTGATGGAAATATCGAAAGGCTCGTCGCGGCCTTCGCGGATGATGGAAAGCTTGATGGCGGTGCCGACCGGCCCGCGCATTTTCTCAACCGCTTCGGACAGCGACATGCCCATGATGGGCTCGTCGTCGAGATGCGTGATCAGATCGTTCGGGCGCACACCGGCTTCCGACGCCGGGGTTTCGTCGATCGGGGTGACGACTTTGACGAGGCCGTTTTCCATCGTCACTTCGATGCCCAGACCGCCGAATTCACCGCGGGTCTGCACCTGCATGTCGCGGTAGTTTTTCGGGTTCAGATAGCTGGAATGCGGATCGAGCGAGGAAAGCATGCCGTTGATCGCATTGTCGATCAGCGAGGCATCGTCCGTTTCTTCCACATAATCGGCGCGCACGCGCTCGAAAACGTCGCCGAACAGATTGAGCTGGCGGTAGGTTTCCGAATTTGCTGCGTTGGCCGGGGTCTCCTGGGAGATGGGCTGAAGAGCAAAAATGGCCAGGGTGGCCGAAAGAGTGCCAATGGCAAAGCTGGCAAGTATCTGCCTCTTCATTATCCTCGCGCCTTTCTCTCACTCAGGGCGAACCAGGGTTTGGGGTCTATCGGTTCGCCGTCCTTACGGAATTCAATATAGAGGGTGGGCTTAACGTTTCCCTTTACCGCCGCATTTTTTGCTTCGGCGCCTGCCATCTGGCCCAGCGGCTCGCCCGCCAGGACCTGCTGGCCGACCTGGGCATCGATTCGCTCCAGGCCCGCGAAAAGCAAATGGTATCCTTCGCCCACCGACAGGATCAAGAGTTGCCCATATCGCCGGAAGGGTCCAGCAAACACTATTTTACCGTCAAATGGGGCAGTAATTTGCGCATCTTCGCGGGTTCTCAAAGATAATCCGCGATTGCGCCCGCCGGCGCCGTCATTTTCCCCGAAAATCTTGGTGATTTCCCCGCTGGCGGGCAGGCGGATCTGCCCCCGCGCCTTGGAGAAAAGCCGGTTTGGGCCTGAAATGAGCGGTGTGCCGGAGGGCAGGGAGGCCAATTGCTGGCCCTCGTCAGGGCGCGCCTCAGGTGGTGCCGGGGGCTGGGTCTGGGGCTGCGGCCGCGGGTCGGGGCCGGCTTCGGCGGGGGAGAGCGGTTTTGAGGCCGGGGGCTGCGGGCGGCGTTCGGGCCGTGCTTCGGGCAGGCGGCTCGCGGCGCGGGCTTCCAGTTTTTCGATCAGCTCGCTCAAGGTGCGCGCTTCCTGGGACAGCCGGGCAACCTCCTCGCGTTCCGTTTCAAGGCGCTTGTCGAGTTCGGCCTGGGCGGTAAGCTTGGCGGAGAGCAGGCGTTCGAGTTCCTCTTGCTCGCTGGCAAGGGCGCCGCTCGCTGTGGAAAGCGTTTCGCGTTCCTCCAGAATGTCCTGGCGCACCCGGCGCAGTTCATCGAGGCGGGTGCGGATCTCCTTTGCCTCCGCCTCAAGCTGGGGGACAAGCGCGCCGAGGATCATGGCCGAGCGCATGGCGCCGAGGGCATCGTCCGGTTTGACGGCAAGGGCGGGCGGCGGGTTCCTATCGAGGCGCTGGAGCGCGGCCAGCGTTTCGGCAAGATCCTTGCGCCGGGCGCTGAGCTGGGCGCGCAGCACGGCTTCGGCGCCGACGAGGCCCTGCAACCGGTCCTCGGAAAGGGTGACGTCCTCTTCGCGCGCCTGCACGCGGGCGGCGGCTTTGATAAGCTCGGCGCGCAGTTTGGCGACTTCCGCGCGCAGCTCTTCGGCTTCCGCCTCCAGCATGACCTGGCGTTCCTTGGCGGTGCCAAGTTCCTTTTCGATGGATTGAAGGGCCTGCGGGTCGGGCGCCGTTTCCTGGGCGGCAACCGGCATGCCTGCAGGCAGCGCTAAAGCAGCTGCAAGCACAGCTACAGGCATAGACACAGGCAGCGGGCCAGCCGTCGGAAGCGAAGGGCTGCGGGGAGCTTTTTCTCTGCGCTTAAAGCGCGGCACGGGGCGACATCTCTTCATCTGTCACAACGAGCGAGGCACCGGTCATGGCAGCGGGCGGCTCGATACCCAAAAGGGCAAGCATGGTCGGGGCGACATCGGCAAGCGTGCCCGGGCGCAATTGCACAGGCGCTTCCTGGCCGCCGCGCACCACCACGAGCGGCACGCGGTTCGTCGTGTTGCCGGGATAGACGTCGCCGGTTTCCGGGTCCGTCATCATTTCCGCATTGCCGTAAGTCGAGGTGATGAGCAAGGTCCCCCCGCGTTTTTCAAGCTGGGCGGCAATCTTGCCGAGGCATTTGTCGATCACCTCCGCCGCCTTGCGGGTCAGCGTAACATCGCCGGTGCGCGCGGCAAGGCTGACATTGGCGAAGTTGAGCACGATGACGTCGTGCGACTTCTTCTTGATGGCTTTGACCGCCTCGCCTGCCATGTCGAGGGCGGCGAGTTCCGGCTTCTTTTCGAATTTCGTGCGCGCCGGCGGCTCCATGATCTCGAAGCTCTCGCCGGGCAACAGTGTTTTGCGCCCGCCCGTCTGATAAAGGCGGGCCTTGTTGGCCAGCGCCGGGTCGGTGAGATGTAATTGTGTGAGCCCTGCACCTGCAATGGCTTCGCTGAACGAGCCTTGCAGGTCTTCCATTGCAAAAAGCGGCTGCACCGCGCCGTCGAGCGGCGGCATGAGCTCATAAAGCGAATAGGCGCCGGCGAGATCCGCCTTGCCCTTGCGCTCGAAGAGCGAAAATTCCTCGCCGGTGAGCGCGTCCATCAGGGTCAGGAAGCCGTCGGCGCGCAGGTTCATCAGCAGCACCGCATCGTCCTGGCGGATGCCCCGGTAATGCATGTGGACGCCGGGGGGCACGAGATGGGGCGGGGTGCCTTTCGCCTCATATTCGGCGACATGGGAAGGCCCGTGTTCGATCTGCTCACCCAGTCCATGCACGATGGCGTCATAGGCGGCGGGCAGGCGCTCTGCGAGGCCGACGCCGTCCATCACATAATTGCGGCCCATGACGGTCGCAAGGCGCGCGTTCTCCGCGCCTGCCAAGTCTTCCATCAGCTCGGCCATGTAATCGACGGCTTTCACCCTATGGCTGTCCACCCCGTCGGCAAAGGCGTGGACCCAGACGTCGAAGCCTTCATGGCTGAGCAGCGCGGCCAGCACGGCCAGGTGATATTGGTGGGCGTAATTGGCCGCAGGTGAGGCAATGCCGAAAAGATGAACCGAGCCGCCGAGCCGGCGCAGCCGGGCCAGCATGTCTTGCAGGACGGGATGGGAAGAAATGCCGCTCGCCCCCTCGCTGACGAACGTCTCGTGGATGGTTTGCGCGGGCCGGATTACGGGCCGGCCGAGACCGAGCACCCGGTGGCCGGTTTCCCCATTGCCCGCTTCCCCCGGCTTCATGCCCACGGCCTCGCCGCTCGCTGTGAGCGCGGTGCGCGCGTTGCGGGCCGAGAGGCGGTCATAGATGGGGGTCTTGGCTTCTGCCAGCACGTTGTTGCTGCGGTCTGGATTGAGCCCCCAGCCGTCGATTACAGCAAGAACAAGCGGGTGCGCCGGATGGGCCATATTCGGAAACGACTCACAGATTTGGAAGTGCCGGGCAACTTAACCAAGCGCCGGAGGACTGTCTATATGTCCCGCTTTACCCTGGCTCTTGCGCGCTTTACGGACGGTGATAGGGATGACCGGCGAGGATTGTGACGGCGCGGTATAGCTGTTCGGTTAACATCACGCGGGCCAGCATATGGGGCCAGGTTTGCGGCCCGAAGGCGAGCGTTTTCGCGGCCCGCTCGCGGATTTGCGGCGAAAGCCCGTCCGCCCCGCCGATCAGAAAGGCCATATCGGCGGTGCCGCTGTCGCGCTCCTGGCCTATCCAATTTGCAAATTTTTCGCTGCCCATGGCGCTGCCGCGCTCGTCCATCGCCACGATCAGCGCGGTCTCGGGAATGGCGGCGAGCAGCTTTGCCGCCTCGCGCTCTTTCAGCCCGGCGCTTTTGTTCTTCTCTTCGACTTCGGTAAGGTGAAAGCCCGTCAGGCCGAGCCCCGGGCCGAGGGCGCCTGCGCGCGCCAGATAATCGGAGCAAAGCTCCTGTTCGGGCCCGGCTTTCAGCCGCCCGACACAGCCAAGAAAAATGCGCATCCGCTTTCAGCCGTCAGTTAATTGACGGCGACATGTTCGGCTTCTACATCCGCCGACCACATTTTTTCCAGCTTATAGAATTCGCGTACTTCCGGCCGGAAGATGTGCACGATGACGTCGCCGCCATCCATCAGCACCCAGTCGCCCTGCGACAGCCCTTCCACACGCGCCGTGCCGTACCCGGCCTCTTTCATCCGGCGCAGCAAATGATCGGCGACCGCGCTGACATGCCGGTGCGAGCGTCCGCTTGCCACCACCATGTGATCGGCGATTGCCGTTTTGCCTTCCAGATTGATCGAGACGATATCCTCGGCCTTGTCATCGCCGAGACTTTCGAGAACCACGTCAATGAGGGCCCGCTCGGGCGTCTGGCGCGGTTCCGCGGCCTGATTTTTCGCCGCGTTTTTACCGGTGTTGGACACGGCGGCATCGAAGCTGCCTGCCGGTGTACTCGGGGCATCAAAGCCCGTCCTGTCCATGCTCAGGAGTATGTTCCTTTCTCTTGGGTACATATCGCCGGCAGCACCTGCCGCCCGGCGGGAGCATCTCTAACGCTAGAGGCGCTCTATGCCAAGAATATGACTGTTGGCGGGCGAGATTCAACCGGCCTGATCAGGCTGCGACGTTTAGCCAATGAAGGCTGAAATAGTCGTTTTCATCTGTCCAGACGGTATCGGCGGCAAATCCGGCCTTTTCGGCGAGGCGGGTAAACTCTTCCACGGTGTATTTGTGGGAATTTTCCGTATGCAGCGTCTCGCCTTTGGCGAAGGGATAGCGCGTGCCGCCGAGCTCCACGGCCTGATCGCACAGGCTCTCCAGATGCATTTCGATGCGGCCTTTTTCTTCATTGAAAAACGCCTTGTGCATGAAGTTGCCCGGCTCAAGGACGGCGCCGAGCTCGTTTTGCATGCGCTTCAGGACATTGAGATTGAAGGCGGCGGTGAGGCCGGCTGCATCATTGTAGGCGGCATCGAGCACGGCTTTGTCTTTTTTCAGATCGACGCCGATGAGCAGCGCCCCGCCTTTGCCGAGCATCGCGGCGATGCGGGAGAGAAAAAGCTCTGCCATTTCAGGCGAGAAATTGCCGATGGTTGAGCCCGGCAAAAAGCCGAGGGCAAGACCGTTGCCGATCGCCGCTTCCCGCGGCAGCGTGAGCGGGGCTGTGAAGTCCGCGCAAATGGCGCCCATGGCGATGCGCGGATAATCGGCGGCAAGCGTGCGGGTGGCGCTGAGTAAATGCTCACGGCTGATATCGATGGCGATATAGGCGGCCGGTTCATCCAGCGCATCGAGAAGCGTGCGGATTTTGACGCCCGCGCCCGAGCCATATTCGATGATGCGCGCGCCCTTGCCTGCTTTCTCGGCAAAGGCGGGACCCAGTTTTTCCAGCAGCGCGATCTCGGTGCGGGTGACGTAATATTCGCGCGTTTCGCAAATGCCTTCGAAAAGCTCCGAGCCGCGCTGATCGTAAAAATATTTCGGCGAGAGCGTTTTGGGCGCGCTTGCAAGGCCTGCGCTCGCATCGGCCAGAAAGTCGCCGAGCGGCGGCTCAAGATCCTCGAAAAAAGCAAGATCCGCCGGTGCCCGGTTTTCGCGTGCTGGTTTTTCGCGCAGATCGAGAGAAGCATTCATAACGGATCGGTTCCTTGGGGCCTTTAAGGGGAAAGGTCAAACGTCGCTTGCCAGGCGCAAGCCGGAAAATTGCCAGCGGGCGGCAGCGGGAAAGAAATTGCGGTAGGTGGCGCGCATATGCCCGTGCGGGGTCGCGCAGCTCCCCCCGCGCAGGACCATCTGATTGCACATGAACTTGCCATTATATTCGCCGATGGCACCGCTCGGCGCGCGGTAGCCGGGATAAGCGCTATAAGAGCTTGCCGTCCATTCCCAGACATCGCCGAAAAGCTGCTGCGGGCCATCGCCTGCTGCGCTTGCCGCTTGCGGGTGGATGATGGGCGCGGCGCCGCCATCGCGCTGAGGCATCAGGAAATTGCCCTCAAGGGGCAGGCCGCGGGCGGCGATTTCGAGCTCGGCTTCAAGCGGCAGGCGCGCGCCTGCCCATTCGGCATAGGCGGCCGCTTCATAAAGGCTGATATGGGTGACGGGCGCGTTCTCATCGAGCGGCACCTCGCCATGCAGCGTGAACTCGCGCCAGGACCCGTCATCTGCGCGGCGCCAATAGGCCGGGGCCTGCCAGCCGCCTTCGCTTACCGCGTTCCAGCCATCGGAGAGCCAGAGCGGCGCGCGTTCATAGCCGCCATCTTCCACAAAGGCGCGGAACTCGCCATTGGTGACGGGCCGGCTTGCCAGGCGGAAGGGGCGCAGCAGAATTTCGTGGCGCGGGCCTTCATTGTCGAAGCTGAAACCGGCCGGGTCCATGTCGCGGCCGATCTCGTAAATGCCGCCGCCGAACTCGCTCCAGCTCAAGGCAGGCGCGGAGGTGCTTTCCGCAGGCGGCGTATAAAGCGCGGGCGAAAGCGGGTTCTGCGCCAGCACATGTTTGATGTCGGTGCAAATGAGTTCCTGATGCTGCTGCTCGTGATTGAGGCCGAGCGTGATGAGTACGGCGAGCTTTTGCCAAAGCGCGGCACCTGCTTCTTCCATCAGCTCCAGCATCGCGCCGTCTACATAGGCGCGGTAGTCCATCACTTCGGCAACCGTCGGGCGGGAGAGAAATCCCCGGTGGGGGCGCAGCCATTGCGGGCCGACCTGCTGGTAATAGGAATTGAAAAGCAGGTCATATTGCTCGTTGAGCGGGCTGTAGCTTTTTGCGTGAGGCTTCAGCAGGAAGGTTTCGAAGAACCAGCTCGTATGCGCCAGATGCCATTTTGTCGGGCTGACATCGGGCATGGTCTGCACGACCATGTCTTCGGCCGCGAGCGGGGCGGCCAGCGCCTCGCTGTCCCGGCGCACGGTCAGGTAATAGGCGCGCATCGCCTCGCGCTCGTTCAGATCGGCAGGGGGCGTGCGCTGAGCTTTCAGCGCGGCAACACCGCCGGTGCTTTTTTGGGCCCGCGCGGTGCGGTCTTTATTCGGTTCGATGTTCGGCTGTGCTGGCCCTGGCATGTGCCCCTCCCTCCCGCCGGCTTGCCCGGCGGAACCGTTCTCTATTTAGTCCATCACGAGTAGATGTCAGGTGTCCATCACCGTTTCGTGAAAAACGGTTGCGGATAGAATGGGTTCCGGGGAGCCAAAGGGGCCCATTGCCTGCACGCGGCCATTGACAAGGGATTGCTGCGTGTAAGGTCTGTTGTCAGGAAATGGCAGGAGGGGAAATCAGCCGAACCTGAATTTCGCCACCAGCACGGCGCCGGCCAGCACCAGCGTCACGGAATTGGCGATGATGAGCGGCATGTCGCCGGCGAGAAGCCCATAGATCAGCCAGAGCACGATGCCGAGGCACATGGCCAGAAACATCAAAAGCGAGACATCGGCGGTGGAGCGGGTGCGCCAGGCGCGCAAGACCTGGGGTAGGAAGGCGAGCGTGGTCAGTGTGCCAGCGCTCATGCCGATCAGCGTGATGTGGTCCATGCGGGTTGTCCGGAACGGGCGCGCGCGGCGCGGATTTCTGTAGCGGAGGCCGGGTGCTCCGGCCCCTCAATAAAGGTCAGCGCGGGCGCTTTGACAAGCGGCAAAAGCGCCGCGTCCGCCGCCTCGAGCCGCCAGCGCGCAAGATATTGCGCGGCCTTGGAAAGGCGTGCTTTCAAGGTGAAGCCGGGGCGCGGGTAAACGGCAATCGGCACGGTGCGGGCAATGGTCTTCCAGTCGCGCCATTTCGGGAACTGCACCATATTGTCCGCGCCCATCAGCCAGACGAAATGAACATGGGGGTAGCGCGCGCTCAGCGCCTTCAGCGTGTCTGCCGTGTAAGCGGTGCCAAGGCGGCGCTCGATATCGCTCACGCAGATGCGCGGATGGTCCGCCGCCGCGCGCGCCGAGGCAAGGCGCGTTTCGAGGCTTGCCATGCCGGCTTTGTCTTTCAGCGGGTTTTGCGGCGAGACGAGCCACCAGACGCGGTGAAGCTGCAGCTTTTCCATCGCCATGAGGCTGAGATGGCGGTGGCCTTCATGGGCCGGATTGAACGAGCCGCCCAGAAGGCCGACCTTCATGCCGGGCATCAGCGCTGGCGTGGCGGTGCGCATGGGCAGCTCGTGTCCTTTAGGGGCGGCTCAAGGGCGCGTCTGGCCTTTGCCGCGCACCATATATTTAAAGCTTGTGAGTTGTTCGACGCCCACCGGTCCGCGCGCATGGAAACGGCCCGTTGCAATGCCGATCTCCGCGCCCATGCCGAATTCGCCGCCATCGGCAAACTGGGTGGAGGCGTTGTGAAGGACGATGGCGCTATCGACCTCGTTCAAGAATTTCTCGGCGGTCTTTTCATCCGAGGTGACGATGGCATCGGTGTGATGGGAGCCGTATTTGCCGATATGCTCGATCGCCTCGCTCACGCCGTTGACGACCTTGATGGCGATAATGGCGTCAAGATATTCTGTATACCAATCATCCTCCGAGGCTTCTTCGGCGGCGCTGACTTCCGCGCGCACCGTGTCGTCGCCGCGCACTTCGCAGCCTTTGGCGAGCAGCGCCTCGATAATGGGGCGCAGATGCGTGCCCGCGCAGGCCCGGTCCACCAGCACCGTTTCCGCCGACCCGCAAATGCCGGTGCGGCGCATCTTGGCATTGACCACAATGTCGCGCGCCATATCGAGATCGGCTGCCCCGTCCACATAGACATGGCAGACACCGTCGAGATGGGCGAAGACCGGCACGCGGGCTTCCGTTTGCACGCGCTCGATGAGCCCGCGCCCGCCGCGCGGCACGATCACGTCGAGCCTGCCGCCGAGCCCGCGCAGCATCTCGCCGACGGCGGCGCGGTCGCGGGTGGGGACAAGCTGGATCGCCGCTTCTGGCAAGCCTGCGGCGGAAAGCCCTTCGACAAGGCAGTCGTGAATGGCATGGCTGGAATGAAAGCTTTCCGAGCCGCCGCGCAGGATCGCCGCATTGCCCGCTTTCAGGCAAAGCGCGCCCGCATCGGCGGTGACATTGGGCCGGCTTTCATAGATGACGCCGATCACCCCGAGCGGCACGCGCACGCGCTGAATACGCAGCCCATTGGGCCGTTCCCAATCGGCCATGATGTCGCCGACGGGATCTTTCAGCGCGGCGACGGCTTCAAGCCCCTTGGCAATGCCTTCGATACGCTCTTCATCGAGCGCCAGGCGGTCGAGCATGGCGGTGGTCAGGCCCTTTTCGCGGCCAAAAGCCATATCGCGCGCATTGGCGTCGAGAATGTCATCGACATTGGCGCGCAGCGTCATGGCGGCGGCAAGCAGGGCGGCGTCTTTGGCTTTGGATGGGGCAAGCGCCAAAAGCTCGGCGCTGGCGCGGGCCTTGCGGCCCACTTCTTCCATCAGTCCGGCGACATCGGCGCTTTGGTCTTCGGCCATGCTCATCTGCTCAATCCGTCTTTCGCGTCTATCTCTTCGTTAAAACCAGATCGTCCCGGTGGATCATGGCGGTGCGGCCACGATAGCCCAGCCGGGCTTCGATTTCACTGCTGTTATGCCCGATGATCAGTTGGGCATCCTCGCTCGAATAAGCAACAAGACCGCGGGCGATTTCCCGGCCCTCGGCGGTTTTAACCATAACGGCATCGCCGCGCTCGAAATGACCTTCCACGCCGCTCACCCCGGCGGGCAGGAGGCTGCGCCCGCCTTCCAGCGCTTTGGCCGCGCCCTGATCGATGATCAGTTTGCCGCGCGGCTGCAGCGAGCCCTGGATCCAGCGCTTGCGGGCGGAAGCGGGGCTTTGATCGGCCAGGAACCAAGTGGCGCGGGCGCCGTCTTCTATAGCTTTGAGCGGAGCAAGAACGTGGCCGCTGGCAATCACCATCTGGCAGCCCGCGCTTACCGCGATCTTGGCCGCTTCGATCTTGGTTTTCATGCCGCCTTTGGAAAATTCGGAGCCGGCATCGCCCGCCATGGCTTCGATTTCAGGCGTTACGGCTTTGACGACGGGCAGGTGTTTGGCGCCGGGGGTTTGCGGCGGGGCGGTGTAAAGCCCGTCAATGTCGGAAAGAAGCACCAGGCAATCGGCGCTGATCATGGTAGCGACGCGGGCGGCGAGGCGGTCATTGTCGCCGTAGCGGATTTCGGTGGTGGCGATCGTGTCGTTTTCGTTGATGACGGGCACCGCGCCCAGTTTGATCAGTGTCGTGAGCGTCGAGCGGGCATTGAGATAGCGCCGCCGCTGCTCGGTATCATCGAGGGTCAGAAGCACCTGCGCGCAGGTTGCGCCATGTGTCTTCAAGGCTTCCTGAAAGGCATGGGCAAGGTGAATTTGCCCGGCGGCCGCTGCCGCCTGGCTTTCCTCCAGTTTCAGCGTGCCTTTGGGCAAGCCGAGCGCGCCGCGCCCGAGCGCAATCGCGCCGGAAGAAACGATCACCACTTCCTGGCCGCGCGCGCGCAGCCGCGCCACATCCTCGATCATGCTGGCGAACCAGCTTTGATTGAGCTTGCCCGTGGCCTTGTCCGTCAAAAGGGCGGAGCCGATTTTGACGACGACGCGTTTGGCTTTGGTGAGGCGCTCTTCGTTCATGGCTTCTGCTCTGGCCTTTGCGCTTAAGGGCGCCAGCCTTGCTGGTGTTCTTCGCTGGCGGCGGTATCTTCTTTCAGCGCTTTGGCGCGCGCGCGGCGCACTTCGCTCAGAAGCTTGTACAGCACGTCTTCGACGCCCTGGCCTGCAACGCCGGAAAGACGCATGGGCTCTTGCCCGCTTGCGCCGGCCAGCGCCTTGGCGCGCTCTTCTATCACATCCTCGGTCAAGGCATCGCATTTGTTGAGCGCCAGGATGACGGGCTTTTCATCCAGCCCGTTGCCATAGGCTTCAAGCTCGCCGCGAATGGTGCGGTAATCGCCCGCTACATCCTCGCTCGTGCCATCGACGAGATGCAGAAGAATGGCGCAGCGCTCCACATGCCCGAGAAAGCGGTCGCCGAGCCCGTGGCCTTCATGCGCCCCTTCGATGAGGCCGGGAATATCGGCCAGCACGAAACTGTCGCCGCCCGCCTGCACGACGCCGAGGCCGGGATTGAGCGTGGTGAACGGATAATCGGCGATCTTCGGGCGGGCGCGGCTGACGGCGGCAAGGAAAGTGCTTTTGCCCGCATTGGGCAGGCCGACAAGGCCTGCATCGGCGATGAGTTTCAGGCGCAGCCAGATCCATTTTTCCGTGCCTTCCTGGCCGGGATTGGCGCGGCGCGGGGCCTGATTGACCGAGCTTTTGAAATAAGCATTGCCGAAGCCGCCATTGCCGCCCTTGGCAAGGACGAGTTTCTGGCCGACCTCCGTCATGTCGCAAAGAAGGGTTTCGCCGTCTTCCTCGAAAACCTGCGTGCCGACGGGCACTTTCAAAACGATGTCGGCGCCGTTTGCGCCATGGCGGTTGCGGCCCATGCCGTGGCCGCCGGTCTTGGCTTTGAAATGCTGCTGGTAGCGGTAATCGATGAGGGTGTTCAGCCCGTCCACGCATTCGACAATGACATCGCCGCCGCGTCCGCCGTCACCGCCGTCGGGCCCGCCGAATTCGACATATTTTTCGCGCCGGAAAGACACGGAGCCCGCCCCGCCGTCGCCGGAGCGGATATAGACCTTGGCCTGATCGAGAAACTTCATGTTCTTTCCGTCGGTTCTGCCCGTTGCAGGCTCTTTAGCCATGCGGCGGGCGTTGCTTCCGGGCCCTTGCGCGGGGCAAAGGCCCGGAAGTCGTGTCAAGAAGCCTTAAGCGGCGTCCTCGGTCAAGAGGTAGTCGCTCAAGGTCTGTTCAAGCAAAAGGCAGCGCACCTCTTCTTCACGCGCGGAAGAATAGCGCATTTCCTCGCCCACATAGCGGAAGCCTGCCTTTTCCAGCACCCGGCCGGAGGCGGGATTGTCGGCGAAATGGCCGGAGATGAGGCGGCCGAGCTTCCAATCGGCAAAGGCATGTTTGACGAGAAGACGGGCCGTCTTTGTCGCGATGCCCCGGCCCCAATAAGGCTGGCCGATCCAGTAGCCGATCTCCCAGCCTGCTTCCTTCAGGTGATGGTAGCCGGTGGCGCCCACAAGCTCATCCCGCCAGACGATGGCGCGGGGAATGTCCCCTTCCTGCTCGATATCGGGATGAGAGGCAATCCAGCCGCGCGCATGATCGATCTCATAAGGGTAGGGCACGCGGGTGAGCATGGAGACGATGTTCCAATTATTGATGAGGCCGGCAAGGCGCGGCGCATCGGCCATGGAAAACGGTCTTATGGTCAGCTCGCCCGATTTCAGAACGGGTATCATGGTCCCTCCTCCCCCTGCTGGTTCCTCTTCGGCCTGGCAAGGCATGTGCGCCGCGGTTTGCTTTGCGGGGCACCTGGGTTTCATTTCAGCGCCTTTCGGGCGCCATTTGGGCAAGAGGGAATAAAAAAGAGGGAGATGGCGGTCCCATCTCCCTCTTGATCCGATGTTCTCGCCATCCGCAGATGGCGGCATCCATCTGCTAAATTAGTCTGCGGCCTGAGCCGGCGTGCCTGCCGGGAGCACGTTCACGAAGGTGCGGCCGTTCTTGCGCATGCGGAACGACACCGTGCCTTCGGTCACTGCAAAGATCGTGTGGTCTTTGCCGATGCCCACGCCTTCGCCGGGATGCCATTTGGTCCCGCGCTGACGCACGATGATGTTGCCGGGGATCACGCGCTCGCCGCCGAACTTCTTGACGCCGAGGCGCCGGCCTGCCGAGTCGCGCCCGTTACGGGACGAACCACCTGCTTTTTTGTGAGCCATGGGTCTCTCCTAAAACGCCTGATTAACCGGCAATGTTGGTGATCTTCAGCACTGTCTGGTGCTGGCGATGACCGGCCTTGCGGCGGTAGTTCTGACGGCGTTTCTTCTTGAAAACGATGATTTTGCGGGCACGGGTCTGGTCCACGACTTCCGCCGTGACCTTGGCACCGTCCACGAGAGGCGCGCCGATCTTGGTCTGGGCGCCTTCGCCGCCGAGCATCAGTACCTCATCGAGTTCAACGGTCGAACCGGCTTCAGCGGCCAGTTTTTCCACCGTGATCACGTCGTCTTTCGCGACTTTGTACTGCTTGCCGCCGGTCTTGATGACTGCGAACATGGGATGTCATCCATTCCAAAGAGAAAAAGCGGGCAAAAGGCCACTTTTGGCCCGCCCGTGAATTGGCGGGCACTATAGCCGCCCGCTTCTATGTGTCAAGCAGGGGCAGGGGAGAATCTGCCTCTATGGCGCAGATTTCCGGCTTTAACCGGGGCGGCGCGCTTCCCCGGCCTTTAGCTGCGCCAATCGAGGGCGGAGCGCCAGAGACTGAGCCCGGCAAAATAGAGGCTGACGAGAAGCCAGAGCCCTAAAACCGCCGATTCGGGCAGAAGCGGGGTGGGGGCGGGCCCGTTGCCGAACCAGACGAGGAAAACCGCGCCTGCCGCCCAAAGGGCGGTGAGCGGCAGGGTGAGCGCGCGCCATTCACGCACCCGGAAGGGATGGATGAATTTCAGCGGCACGAAGGTGAGCGCCCCGAGGGCAAGAATGAGCGCCAGATTGAAGAGCGCGCCGGTGCCCAGCACGTAAATATAGAGAACGACGAGGTTCCAGAGGGCGGGAAAGCCCTGAAAGTAATTATCCGCCGTCTTCATGTCCTTATTGCCGAAGCAATAAAGCGAAGTCGCCATGATGAAGGCGGCGGCGGGCAGCTCGAAGGGCTCGGGCACGAGCGCGAACCGCGCCACCATCAGCGCCGGAATAACCGTATAGGTCAGATAGTCGATGACGAAATCCAGCACCGCGCCGTCAAAGCGCGGGGTGTGAGAAAAGACATCGACCTTGCGGGCAAGCGGGCCGTCCAGCCCGTCGATGATCATGGCCACACCGAGCCAGATCAGCCCCATGCGGAAATCGTCCCGCATCACCGCGTCGATGGATAAAAGCGCCGGGATGACGCCCGAGGCGGTGAACCAATGGGCAAAGCGCGCGGCGAAGCGGTTTTGTTTTGTGGTTTCTTTAATTTTCCGGTCCTGCACGGCGCTTGCCCCTCTCCGCTCCCCAGTGCCCGTGAATAGACCACAGGCTTATAGGCAACGGAAAGGGGCGTGTGCGTCCCTCAGGCGCCGATCTCGATGCCGATCTTGCCCATATGGGTTTGGGCCTGAAGCGCGCTGAGGGCGGCGCGGTAATCTTCAAGCGCATAGGTGCTGTTGATGACGGGGCGGAGACTATTGGCGGAAATGGCCCGCGCCATCGCCTCGAACTCCTCGCGGTTGCCGATGCTGATGCCTTCGATACGCGCGCTTTGGGCATTGATGAGGGCAAGCAGGACTTCCGCCGAGGCTCCGGAGACGAAACCCACAAAGCCGATGAAGCCGCCGGGGCGGATGGCAAAGAGGGATTGCTGAAAGGTCTCGCCGCCGCCGATCTCCACCACGATGTCGGCGCCGCGTCCCTCCGTCGCCTCGAGCACGGCGCCTGCCCAATTGGGCTCGGCTTTATAATTGATGGTGTGATCGGCGCCGAGCGCGCGGCCCTTTTCCAGTTTTTCATCCGATGATGAGGTAAGGATCACGCGTGCGCCGGCGGCTTTGGCAAATTGCAGGGCAAAGAGGGAGACGCCGCCCGTGCCTTGCACGAGCACCGTGTCGCCGGGCTTTACCTTGCCGCGCGTGACGACGGCGTTCCAGGCGGTCAGCCCCGCGCAGGGAAGGGCGGCGGCTTCCATATAGCTGAGATGCGGCGGGATCAGCGCCACGCCTTCTTCGCTGAGCTTCACATATTCCTGTGCGATGCCCTGATAGCGCGGGCCGACAAGGGTGCTCGCCGAAGCTTCGCGGGTGATCGGGCCCGAGTGCCAGTCCTGATAAAAGAGCGGCGCGACGCGGTCGCCTTTTTTGACGCGGGTGACCGCCGCGCCCGTTTCCACCACGATGCCCGCCCCGTCCGAAAGCGGGGTCAAAGGCAGCGGGAAATCCGCCCCATAGCCCATCATGCCCGTCAGATAAATGATGTCGCGGTAATTCAGCGTGGCTGCTTTCATTTCCACGATCACGTCGTTCGGGCCGGGCGCGGGGCGCGGGCGCTCGCTCAGGCGCAGATTTTCCAGGGACTGGCTGGTGTGAAGTTCCAGGGCTTTCATGTCTTTCTCCATTAAATTCCGACCAGTCGGTATTTAATGGCCTCAAGCGATCTTTAAAGAGGAAAAAGACTCTCGGGTCGGAAAAACTTTTCCCGCCAAATCAGCCTGTTATGGTTCTCGCCTCAAGACTCGGTCCTGAAAGGAAGACATCATGGCCCGCGCGCAGCGCTCCGGCTGGAAGAAGATGCCCGAAGAGGTGCGCCGCGCCGCGATCCTGACGGCGGCAGGCGCGGCCTTCGGCGAGCTCGGCTTTGAAAAAGCCTCCGTGCAGGACATTGCCGAGCGGGCAGGGCTGACCAAGGGCGGGGTCTATTTTCATTTCGACAGTAAAGAGGCGCTGCGCACGGCGCTTCTCAAAGGTGTGGCGGCGGAGGCGGGCACCGTGCTTGCCCGTATTGAGCCTGGCGCAGGCGCGCGCGATCCGGCGGCAGCACTTCTCGCGCTGATGGACGAGGTGGCGCACGCCCTTGGCGGGGCGGGCATGAGCGCGGTCAAGCTGATGGAGCTTGCAAGCGGGGAAGGGGGCGAGGGCCGCGCCGCGCTGATGGAACTCTATGTCGCTTTTCACGGCGCTTTGGCGGATCTTGTCGGCGAGGCGCAGGAGGCGGGCAAGGCCGCGCGCCGCCTGCCGCCTGCAACGCTTGCCCGTCTTCTTCTTGCGGTTTTCGACGGGCTGCACATGCAGGCCGAGCTTGTCGCCGAGCAGATCGACCGGGCCGCCGGCGTGCCTGCGCTGCTGGAGGCGGCGGTGCGCAAACTTCTTCTGGAAGAGGCGGCATAGCGGGCTTGTGCGCGGGTGCGCGCCACGTTACATTCCGCGCCGTTTCCAGCGCCTGACCAGCGCGGCCCGCGCCAACGCGGGCTCGAAACGCTCCGGAGAGGTGGCTGAGTGGTTGAAAGCACCGCACTCGAAATGCGGCATAGGGGCAACTCTATCGGGGGTTCGAATCCCCCCCTCTCCGCCACTTAATTTATATATCTTGTTGATTTTTCAGAGATTTCTGTGCGATTGCCTGTTTCTCACCCACCACTTCGCCTTGGTGCGTGCCTTTTGAGCCTGTTTTAGAGGGGGGCTTGTCCCTTGGTCGCAACTTGCCAGCTCCCATCAGGTAGTGGCGTTTGCAGCGTTAGTGCTTCAATTCGGCGCGGCATGCGGCCACGAACCCCATCCCTCTTCATTTAGCCTTACATCAGCGCAACTTGATTTCTTGCGATATGACTTCAAGCTTAGGGTGAATCTGTCTGGGTTCGTAAATCGAGATGTCCCGTACGTTGATACGGGACACGCCGTCAGCACTGGCGTTCGTCACCAACAAGGGGCCGCTTCGCTGGCCATTTGCTGGAACGGTAAGCCAAACGCTCTGCCAGCTTTCCGACTCCGTGATCGGCGGGGTGATATTTATCCATTTGGCCCGATTCTCGGTCAGAACGCCGAACTGGACCGAACCGTACTCGACTTGTACGTCGAGCCGGACCCTGTAGGGGGTGCCACTCCGCGCTACTTCCGGCAGCGACGCTTCCGCAGAATAGGCGTTCTGCTCAGGTTTCGTCGTGAGCGAGTACACGCCGTTGTCTAGTTTCATCAGTGCCCCCGGCAGTGGCATGAGGTTCGTCAGTGGTTCGCTCAACCTCGCCGTTCGGTCTGCGCCACAGTCGAACTCAACCGTACGAATGTTCTTGGGAACCGGCGGACCTGACGTCTCTCGGGCTGGACGAGGGTACCTTCCTTCCTGAATGTCCTTCTCAAGGACCGGGATAAGCTCCTGCAGGACGGTCCACGCGCGCAGTCTGACGCCGCCGTATGTCTGGTGAATGGCATCGACGAAAAGGTCAGGATCGGAGGGATAAAGAGCTGCGACGTCAATGAATTCGACGTCCTCGTGTTGCTGCGCGTACTTAGCAAAGACTAAGTTTTGGAACGCGGCAAGACGCTCCATCAATTGATAGCTGTAGGGATAGAAGCCAACATTCAGGTACCGGTGTATGGACTGATGCCGAACTGGATCGAGCTTCATCCCGTCCTCGACCAGCCATTTGAATGACGTCATGATAAATTGTGCATCTGAATGAGCCGCTGCTTTGCGGATGTTCTCAAGGTCGTTCAGGATCGTCGGGAGATTGATTGGGAGGTTTGGTGACTCAAGGTCGGGATCTTTCTCGTCGACGTCTGCAGGCCAAACTACGTTTAGTTCCGGCTTGTCCTCTTCCGCTCCAGGATCTTTTGCGAAAATCCTCATAAGCTCTTGAACCCGTCGGGCCACAGCAGAATATTCGGCCAACGCGTCCAAAAGGTCCTGCGTGGCCTCGGACTCTAGGCCGGTCCGGCGGGAGGGCAGATCGCCTTTGACGATGGAGCCGGGCCAGAACTGGTTGGATCCCTCGTAGTAGAGTATGTAGTCTGGATCGAGCGGTACAGCCTCTGAGCGTACTACGCTGGCGATATCAGTAGAATTGATTCCTTCCCGTCCAAAATTCATGACCTCAAATTTGATGTCATAGTTCTTAACCTGCGCCCACAGGTTTAACCAGTGGTTTAGCAGTTCGGGATAGGAGAATGGATAACCGTGGCTGTGGACGGTCGTCGAAGCGCCAACGACGGCTATGCGAATCGTACCTAGTTCTTTTTTGAACGCGATGTCGGGTCCGCGAAGCCCGTACTGGTTGGTCCGTAAGCCCAGGGGGTTTCGAGAATTAGGAATGAATCTGTACCGTGGGTAAGGGGTGCCGTCCTCTGTGCTGAAAACGAATAAATAACCAGGGAAACCGCGGAAATATGACTCAAGCTGAGGGCTGCCGCACTCTAACGATTGAACGAAATTGCGGTTCCATAGCTTGAAAAAGTCAAAGGAAGCTGTTCCCTGCAAACGTGTGTCGTAAACTTCTTTCCAATCAGCTGGCGTTGCTCGTTGGAAGGGTGTCGGATCCTCGGAAATAAACCAATCCCGGGAAACTCCGTCAGAAAGTGCTACGTTCTTGGCATGCTCAAGGGCCGCATCGTAGTGTGTGAGTGGTTGGTTTTGGGGGGTGGGTGCGTTGCTCCGGGGTAATTTTAGCTGGGATAACGGATAGTTGTCTATGACGCGGATGGCGACCTCCCCCAGCACTAGGGAGACGCTCATCGCCATCAAGACGGTAGCCAAGCCGCCGACTGCGTTCTGAAGAAAGGTTCTCACGCCCATGAGGTCGAGCCTTAGTCGAGTTCGAAGATGTCTTTGTAGTCCTGCTGCAGCGACGAATCTTGGTCCTCTTTGCGGAGGAAACAGTTGCCGACCACCAGAACCTCGATCTCGGTGCCCATGAAGCAGCGGAAAGCGTCCTCGGGCGTACAAACAATCGGTTCACCACGGACGTTGAAGCTGGTGTTTACAAGCATGCCGCAGCCCGTGCGCTGTTTGAATGCGCTTAGCAAGGTATGATAACGTGGGTTGGTTTCCTTGTGCACCGTCTGGACGCGCGCGGAGTAGTCGACGTGCGTGACAGCTGGAATTGTTGAGCGTGGCACGTTCAGTTTGTCGATGCCGAAAAGCTGCTCCTCCTCTTCTGTCATGGCGCGCCGGTGTTCCTCGCGGACCGGGGCGACGATCAACATGTAGGGGCTTTCGCTATCTAGGTCGAACCAATGCGAGGCATCTTCTGCTAGAACGCTGGGTGCAAACGGACGAAAGCTTTCGCGGTACTTCACCTTTAGGTTCAGCAGCTTCTGCATATTTGGCGAGCGCGGGTCGCCCAGGATGGATCGACCGCCTAGGGCGCGCGGACCGAACTCCATACGTCCTTGCATCCAGCCTACAGCCGAACCGTCGGCCAGTGCGGCGGCTGTGCTCTCGTACAGGCGGCTGTCGGAAAGGACCTCGAACTTAGCTCCGGCAGCCGTAAGTCGACGTTCGATGTCGTCCTGCTCGAACTCAGGGCCTATGTAAGAGCCCCGCATGGCATCTTGCTTTGTCGGATCGACGGTCCGTTCATTCTCGCCGAAAAGGTAATAGCCTGCCAAGGCGGCGCCGAGTGCACCGCCGGCGTCGCCTGCGGCGGGCTGAATCCAGATGCTCTCGAATATGCCCTCGCGCAAAATCTTGCCGTTGGCCACGCAGTTCAGCGCCACGCCTCCGGCGAGGCAGAGGTTCTTGGCACCGGTCTCCTTAGCGGCACTACGCGCGAGCTTGAGAACAACCTCTTCAGTAACGGCCTGGATGGACGCCGCCATGTCCATGTGAAACTGCGTCAGGTCTTCGCTTTCCGGCTTGCGCACAGGGTGGCCGAACAGTTTCGCAAAGTGATCGTTGACCATTGTCAAGCCTGTGCAATAGTCAAAATATTGCTGATCTAGCCAAAACGAACCGTCGTCTCGCACGTCGATAATCTTATCGAAGAAGATGTGGGCGTACTTCGGTTCACCGTAAGGGGCTAAGCCCATGACTTTATATTCTCCGGAGTTCACCTTGAATCCAAGATAATAGGTGACGGCGGAGTACAGCAGGCCGAGTGAGTGCGGGAAATGAATCTCCTTCGCAATATGAAGCTCGCTACCCTTACCCATAGCGAACGACGTTGTCGTCCATTCGCCGACGCCGTCCATGGTAAGCACGGCGGCCTCTTCGAACGGCGACGGGAAGAACGCTGACGCGGCATGTGAAAGGTGGTGCTCTGCAAAGAGGAGGCGGCTCTTCCACTCGAAGTTCTTGGAGATCGCTTGCAACTCGTCGCGGATTAGATCCTTCTGAAAAAGCTTTTCTCGAAGCCAAACCGGTATCGCCATCTTGAACGACTTGAAGCCTTTCGGGGCAAAAGACAAATACGTCTCAAGAAGTCGCTCGAACTTCAAAAAGGGTTTGTCATAGAAGACCACCTGATCCACGGACTCGAGGCCGCACCCGGCGGCCTCAAGGCAGTAGGCGATGGAGTTCACTGGAAAATCTGAGTCGTGCTTGCGCCGTGTGAATCGCTCCTCCTGAGCGGCGGCGATGACTTGACCATTTTCGACCATTGCTGCCGCACTGTCGTGATACAGTGCGGAGATGCCTAGGATGCGCATGCTCCCCCCAAAGGAAACGGGATCAGAAGATAGTATAGATGAACGGAGCGACCGCCGAGCCCTTGGTAAGAACAATCAGGCCGCCGAATAGAAGCATCACCACCATTACCGGGATAAGCCAGTACTTCTTCCTAGCGCGAATGAAAGAGAAGATCTCAAGAAGAAAGGACATGGTGTTATCCTAGTATTGGTTTTTCATGGACGACCCCGAAGGCTCACCGGCACCGCGGACGCGCCAGTAACTATCGCCCGGCGGCGCCATCTTCAGGTGCAGCGGGTCCTTGCCCATGAGCCGCATGAGAAGTCCGATGGGCATAAGAACAACGAAGAACATAAACCCAAGCGTGAGCGGTGTGACCAACTTGTGCAGAAGGAGCCCTAGCTTGAACCAGACGACGTTCAGTGGCTTCAGCCCTGAAGGGAACAGGAGGGCGAGGGCGAGGAACGCTGCGGCAACCCCGATTGCCCAAAGGCGCGGCAACTCGCCGTAAAAGACAGGTATTACGGCAATGACTGCGAAGACTACGGTAAACACTATGCCAAAGGATCTCTCCGACCCCATTGTCGCATCGGTTTCTTGCCGCCGATCTTCATGCATCATGTCGCACTGCCTTATCTCCTCGTAGTATGAACCGAGTAAAGTAAACCGATGACTGCAAATATGCAGGGTTTACAGCACGATCAACTGCACTGTCAACGCTGCCGCGCCGGGGAGCTCTTTCGTTCCGATCTATTCACCGTACTGCCCGCTCGGCCTCTGTCTGACGAGTAACCGATCACCGAATATCCGGCCCGCTAATTATTTCCCGAAATATAAAGAACCCGTGCGCGCAGCGCTCTCCCGTTTCCCCAGCGGAAACCGAGGGCGTTCTTGTCTGCATTTGGGAGCGCGCGGCGAATTCCGCGCGCGCCTCAATATGCTTTTGACTTCGGGCTCAGCGGCGGGGAGCATATGCCTATAAAAAATGTCAAAAAGAAGATGACGGCTCTGGGAGGACAAGAGATGAAACTGGACATTGCGACAACGGCATTGCTCTCGCAAATGGCGGCGGCAGGTGCGCCGCCCATGCATGAGCTGAGCCCGGAGGAAGCGCGCTTCGTCGGCGGCCAGATGGCCAACGCCTATCCGGCGGGTCCGGACATGTTCAGCGCCGAGGAAATCGATATTCCCGCGCAAGACGGTGCGAAGGTCCGTGCCCGCGCTTTGAAGCCTTCCGAAAACCCGCGCGGCGTTCTTGTCTATTATCATGGCGGCGGCTGGGTGCTTGGCGATATCGATCAATATGACACGCTGGGCCGCCAGCTTGCCGAGCGCACCGGCTGCACGGTGCTGCTCGTCGATTACCGTAAAGCCCCCGAACACCGTTTCCCCACGGCCCATCACGATGCCTGGGACGCGCTGCTCTGGGCGGAGAAAAACATGAGCGCGCTTGCCGGCCGCAAGGTGCCGCTCATTGTCGCCGGTGACAGCGCGGGCGGCACGCTTGCCGCAAGCGTCTCCCAGAAAGCAAAGGCGGAAGGCGGGCCGGCGATCGCGCTGCAGATTCTCGTCTATCCGGTGACGGACGGGGCGATGGAAACGCAGGGCTATGCAAACCCCGACAATCAGCTTCTGCTCAACACGCCGCTCATGGCCTGGTTCTGGGATCATTATGCGCCCGATAAAGAAGAGCGGCTGTCGCCCGAAGCATCGCCTTTGCGCGCCAAGGATCTTTCCGGCTTGCCGCCTGCCGTTGTCGTGACCGCCGAGTTCGACATTCTGCGCGAGGAAAGCGAGGCCTATGCCGCCCGGCTGCAAGAAGCGGGGGTGCCCGTCACGCAAAAACAGTTCGACCGGCAGATGCACAATTTCTTTGCGATGCCGGGGCTGCTGCCCGCGCAGGCCAAGGCGGTGGAATATGTCGGCGAGCAGGTGGACCGCCATCTGGCGAAATTCTCCGAAGCCGATGCCGTGATCGTCGGCGCGGGCTTTGCCGGCATGTATCAGCTTCACCGGCTGCGGCAGATGGGCCTCAAGACGCGCGTCATCGAGGCGGGCGATGGGGTGGGCGGCACCTGGTACTGGAACCGCTATCCCGGCGCGCGCTGCGACATTGAAAGCATGGCCTATTCTTTCGGCTTCTCGCTGGAGCTGGAGCAGGATTGGGTCTGGTCGGAGAAATATGCCACCCAGCCGGAAATCCTGCGCTATGCCGAGCATGTGGCCGACCGGTTCGATCTGCGCCGCGACATCACCTTCGAGACGCGCGTCACCCGCGCGATCTATGACGAGGAAGAAAAGCGCTGGACGGTTTACACGGACAAGGGCGAGGCGATTTCCGCGCAATATGTGATCATGGCGACGGGGTGCCTTTCTGTGCCGAAACAGCCGGATATTCCGGGAGCGGACGATTTCAAGGGCTCGACCTATGTCACGGGCCGCTGGCCGCATGAAGGTGTCGATTTCACCGGCCAGCGCGTTGCGGTGATCGGCACGGGCTCTTCTGCCATTCAGTCGATCCCGCTTATCGCGGAGCAGGCCGAAGAGCTCACCGTCTATCAGCGCACGCCCGCCTATTCGCTGCCCGCCGGCAACCGCCCGCTTACCAACTCGGAAATTTCCGAGATGAAGAAGCACTACCGCGAGTACCGGGAAGCGCAGAAGCACCATCCGGCGGGTATTCCCAATCCGCCGCGCGCGCTCCTTTCGGCGCATGATGTGAGCGAGGCGGAGCGACGGGCGAAATATGAAGAGGCCTGGGAGACGGGCATCCTGACCGCGCTGTCCAGCGCCTATCGCGACACGATGACCGACCAGCAGGCCAATGACTGGGTGTCGGATTTTATTCGCGAGAGAATCCACGAACGGGTGAAGGACCCGAAAGTGGCCGAGGCGCTGACGCCGCGCTCTTTCCCCTTCGGCACCAAGCGTCCCTGCCTCGATACGGGTTATTTCGAGACCTTCAACCGGGACAATGTTTCGCTTATGGATGTGCGCGAGACACCGATCGAGCGGATCACCGCAAAGGGCGTCAAGACCAAGGACGGCGAGCGTCAGGTGGATTCCATCGTTTTCGCCACTGGCTTCGACGCCATGACGGGCGCCATCCTGAATGTCGATATTCGCGGCATTGGCGGTCAGGCGCTGCGCGACAAATGGGCGGACGGGCCGCATACCTATTTGGGGATCGGCATTGCGGGCTTCCCCAATCTCTTCACGATCACCGGGCCCTCCAGTCCCTCTGTACTGTCCAACATGCTCGTCTCCATCGAGCAGCATGTGGACTGGGTGAGCGATTGCATCAAATGGATGCGCGAGCGCGAGCTTGCCGCCATCGAGCCGACGGAAGAGGCGGAAGACGAATGGGCCGAGCATAACGAGGCAACCGCCGAGCTGACGCTCTTCCCGCAGGCCAATAGCTGGTATATCGGCGCCAATGTGCCCGGCAAGCCGCGCACCTTCATGGCCTATGTCGGCGGCGTCGACACGTACCGCGCGATCTGCGATCAGGTTGCGGCGACGGGCTATGCGGGCTTCCGTACCTATGAAGCCCAGCAGCAGAAACAGGCGCTCAGCGCCTGACGGACAGCTGGCAACGACAGATGAAAAGGCGGCACCTATGCAAGGCGCCGCCTTTTTCTTTGTACGGTTTTCTCAACCTGCAAAAGTTTTTTCATGACCGCGGCGCACAGGGGGACGCCCATGGACAGCGCACGTTTCATTGGTCACATTCGGTTTCCACCATTCAGATGTTCATGTCGGTGAAGTTTGGGGAGCCGGATAATGACTGCAGTGAATGCCAAGGCCGATGCCTTTTTCAAAGAGGCGAAGAAGTGGAAAAAGGAGATGGGTGCGCTGCGCGCCATCATGCGCGAGTGCCCGCTTGAAGAAACCTATAAGTGGCGCTCGCCTTGTTACACGTTTGACGGCGGCAATATCGCCGCCATTTGGGGGCTGAAGGATTATTGTGCGCTGGCTTTCTTCAAAGGCGCGCTTCTGAAAGACAGCAAAGAGATTTTGAGCGCGCCGGGCGCGCACTCCCGTTCTATGCGGCTTGTTAAATTTACCGGCGCAGCGGAGATCGAGAAGGCGAAGCCTCTCCTCAAGAAATATATCGGCGAGGCGATCGAGGCAGAAAAAGCTGGTTTGAAAATCGAGTTCGCCAAAGACGATCTGCCGTTTCCGGCCGAGTTGACCGCCGCGCTCAAAAACGATTCCAAGCTGAAGAAAGCGTTTGAGGAGCTGACGCCGGGGCGGCGGCGCGGCTATGTCCTGCATTTTTCTCAGGCCAAGCAGGCCAAGACCCGGGAGGCGCGAATCGAAAAGGCCGCGCCGAAAATTCTCGCCGGCAAAGGTCTGCAGGACCGTTAAGCAGGCAGGGCTCAAGGGCACCTTCCCTCGGAATTCAAGGGCGCAGAAGGGGCCGCGCTCTTACCTTCTCAGTTAACCCAAGCTTGAATTGGAAAAACCCGGCGGGCGCTTTAGGCTTGTTTGGGTGTTCCGGCTGCCGTCTTGCAGGGCAAGGGCAATGCCGGGCCGCTCGATGGAGCAAGCTGAAGGGGAAGGGATGCTGGACCGTTTCATGGGAACCCTTGCCGGTTGCGCAACACCGGAGGCGGCGTTCGGCGCCTTCATCTCGGCGAGCCATGAGCTCGGCTTCAATGCCTGTTCCTATGCCGATCTTAGCCTGCTTGCCCAGCCCGAGCTTTATGCGGAGCGTCTGCGTCCGACTTTCGGATTACCGGTGGAGTGGGGCCTGCGTTATGCCCGCCAGTCCTATCACAGGCTCGATCCGGTGCTGCTTGCCTGCCGGGCCAGCCGCGCGCCTTTGGTCTGGTCCAAGTTTAAGGACCATGCACCGCTGCGCCGCCCGCAGCGCCGGTTCATGGAGGAAGCTTGGGAGTTCGGCTTGCGCGAAGGGCTCTCCTTTACCATTGGCGGGGGGCAGGGCGAACTTATCGCGGTGACTTATGTGACCGATGAAGCGCGCGCCGTCAGCCCGGCGGATGCGTTGACCGCCCGGTCCGCCGCGACGATCTTTCATCTCGTCCACGACCAGCTTCAGCAGGCGGCTGTGGAAACCTCCGGACCCGGCGCAGCCTTGCCCGAAATAATGGATCGCCGGCCGGTCTTGAGCGCGCGCGAGCAGCAATGTCTCGAATGGGTCTGCCGGGGAAAAAGCTCCTGGGTGATCGCCGAAATTCTCGGGCTTCGGCCCAAGACCGTCGATCATTATCTAGCTAATGCCTCGCGTAAGCTGGAGGCGAGCAGCCGCGTGGCCGCCGCCGTGCGGGCGGTGCAGCTCGGCCTTATTCAGCCCTGAGATACCGCGTCTTTTGACGTGAGAGGGGCCTGCGCAATACGGGCCCGGTAATATCGGCGAGCACAATACGGCAAAGTCACCGTATCCCGTCTCCTCCGGCTCTTTGGTCTCCTGAAGTCCTTCAAAGGACATCAGGAGGGCACCATGCTTGACTACGTTGGCCGCGGGGCGCGGCTCATTGCCGGAACGCCGCTCGATGAGTTTCACAAGCTGCGCTACAAGCTCTATATCGAGCAGGAAGGCTGGGACGTTCCCCATGAGAACGGCCGGGAATATGACGAGTTCGACACCCCGCAGGCGGGCTATTTGCTTTGCCGCCATGAGGTGACGGGGCGGGTGCTGGGCGGTGTGCGTCTTTTGCGCTCCACCCAGTCTTATATGATCAAAGACCTTTGGCCGGATATGCTGGACAATATGGCGCCGCCCGAGGCGGACGATGTTTGGGAAGGCTCGCGTCTTCATGCCGACCCCTCGCTTGCGCCCGAAGCGCGGCGCAAGGTCATTCAGGAGCTCGGTGTGGGGCTCTATGAATTCGCCCGGCGCTGCGAGATTTCCAAAATCCTTTTCGTCATGCCGCCGCGCCTTGCCGAGGCTTGGTTCCAGTCCGGCGTTCCCTTCGAGATGCTGGGCGGGGAAAAGCATTTTGCGACGGGCCCGGCCGTTGCCGGCTGGATCCTCTGCACGAAAGAGGCGCTCGATATCGCCGCCTCGCGCCTCGGCCGCAAGGCGGACATCCGCGGTCTCGAGGATCTTGTTGTTTCAGCAGCGTAATGTGAGTGGAGGCGGTCCCATGTCAGCGGGCTCAAGTAAATCTTCTTTAAACCGGGCATTGCTCATGTCGCGCTTTGCCACGATCAACGATCCGCATATCCGTTCCGGGTTTCTCGTGCTGGTCGACCTCTTGAAAGTCATTGACGATCCTGTCTTGGCGGATGAGGTGGTTTCGGCTTTTCAGAAACATGTGCTGCGCTGGGAAGCGGAGAAACGGGAGGCCGCATCTTCCGGCGAGGAGAGTGCCGTTTCTCATAGGTTGAACTGACCGGCATGTGGGTGATGAAAAAGCGGGAGAGGCAATATTGCCTCTCCTGCCCGCCATTGCGGGAATGTACCGGTACGGATAAGATTCCGGCAACGGGGTAGGCGGCGCTCCCATCGTCAACAAGCAGAGGCTTTGCATGCCGGAGATGAAAGCACCGGATAACAAACGAAACGTGCCGGGCAAGCTGAGCGCTTGGCGTAATGCACGCCGGAGAGAAAGTCACCGGGCTATTCTCGTGGCGGCCCATCAGGAGTTTTCCGCACGCGGCTTTCAAAGCGTTTCGGTGATCGACATTGCCAAGGCCGCGCCCGTTTCAACGGCGACGATCTATAAGCATTTCACCAGTAAGGAAATGCTGGTTGCCGCCGTGGTGGAAGAGTTTTTCGAGCCGGAGCCTTGTGTGCCTTTTAATGCCAAGCAAGACCGTAACGAGCAGGCTTATGCTTTCCTCAGCTCCATGGTTCTTGCCGATGCCCGCGTCCTGATGAGCGATCTCGTGAAGCAGGACTATGAAGGCCCGGCGCTTACCGCCTTCGATGGTTGGCTCAAGGCGTCGGCCAAGCGGCTCGATATATAATCTGGGTCTTCTTTCTAAAGTTTCGGGAATTTCGCCGAAACGAGATCGCGCACCAGCGCGTTCGGGAATTTGCGCTCCATCGTGACGGCGTAAAAGTTTTCCGCGATGCCGGGCAGGCTCCCGGCTTCTTTCAGAAAGCCGGAGGCAAGCTCGTCCTTCACCACGATAGGCGGAATGACGCCGAGGCCGACCCCTTCCCGCGTCAAAAGCCGCAGCATGGCCATGTCGTCTACTTCTGCGGCAATTTGCGGCTGAATGTTCCAGCGTTCCATCAAGGCGTTGAAATCCGTGCGCACGCTGCTGTCGGCGGTGGGTAGCAGCACCGGCTCGCTTGCCAGAAGCTCGCGCAGTTTTCCCTTGCTGCGCCGGCCGACAAGTTCCGCCCGCCCGACCAGTGAAATACGCTGCTGGGCAAGGCGGTGTGAAACAAAGGGCGTAATGGCATCGCGGGCCGGGGGCTGGGTGAGCAGCACCACATCGAGATTGAGCGCCTCAAGCCCGCGTAAAAGCTCGGCGGCTGTGCCGGAACGCAAAATCACCTCCACATCGCTACGCCCGAGAACGGGTTTTAGAAACGCGATCTGGAAGTTACGCGACAGCGTGGCAAGCGCGCCGACGCGCAGCGCACGACGGCTGCGCCCGCTGGCGCGCAGATTGGCCAGAAGCTCCTCTCCGGCGGAAAAGATTGCATCGGCATGGTCGAGCGCGAGCCGTCCTGCTTCCGTCAGGGCGAGCTGGCGGCCCCGGCGCTCGAAAAGCGCATGGCCGAGCCGTTCTTCAAGCTGCTTTATCTGAATGGAAAGCGCCGATTGGGACACGTTGAGACGTTCGGCCGTGCGGGTCAGGTTGCCGTCATGGGCGACTGCCCAGAAATAGCGCAGGTGATGGAAATTGAGCTCGCTCATAAGTTCTATTTAATAGAACGAAAGTACATAAACAATGAATTTTTCTTATCTCCGTTTCGTGCCTACTTTACTGCGCAACCGGCTGCACCAAGTGGAGAAGACCTTATGCCTGTCCTGCCCAGCCTCGATGGCTCTGTCGCCGCCGCGCTTTTGGCGCTCATGCCGGTCCTTGCGCCGCTGTTTTTGCTGCTTGCCGGATTTGCCGCCTTTGCGGGACCGGGTTTGCGCCCGCGCGCCCATGTGCGCGCGGCGGAAGGCGCGGCGCTTCTTTCCCTTTTTGCCGTGCTGGGCGCCGCCGGGCTTGCCGCGTTCGGGGCAGGTGAGGGGCTCCTGCCTCCGGCGCTTGCCCCGCTTGAAGGGCTTTTCATGGCGGATGCGGTTTCCCTCACCATGCTGCTGGTCGTCGCCAGCATCGGCTGGGCGGTGTTGCGGTTTTCGGCAAGTTATCTTGACGGGGAGGCGCGGCAAGGTTCCTTTACCGGCTGGCTTTGCCTGACGCTTGCCTCGGTTCTTTTCTTTGTACAGGCAGGCACATTGTCGGGGCTCGTTTTGTCTTGGATCGCGGCGAGCCTTTTCCTGCAAAGGCTTCTGCTCTTTTATCCCGAGCGTCTTCCGGCCCGGCGGGCGGCGCGCAAACACGCGCTGATGGCGCGGCTCAGCGACGGCGCGCTGATCGGGGCGGCGCTGCTTCTCTATATGGCTTACGGTACGCAGGAAATCGGCGCGCTCAGCGCGGCTGCCCGGGCCGATTTTGCGGACGGCGGCGGCGCGGCACTCATTCTCGCCGCAGGCCTCCTCGCTCTTGCCGCGCTTTTCAAGTCGGCGCAGTTCCCGGCCCATGGCTGGCTGACGGAAGTGATGGATACGCCGACGCCGGTTTCCGCGCTTCTTCATGCCGGTGTCGTCAATGCGGGCGGCTTTCTTCTGATCCGCTTTGCCGATGTCATGCTGCTTGCGCCCGGCGTACTGGCCGCGCTGGTGCTTATCGGCGGGTTCACCGCGCTTTTCGGCTCACTGGTGATGCTGACGCAGCCTGCGGTCAAAACCTCGCTCGCCTGGTCCACCATCGCGCAGATGGGCTTCATGATCTTTCAATGCGGGCTTGCGCTCTTCCCGCTCGCGCTTTTGCACATCGCCGCGCATTCCTTCTACAAAGCCCATGCCTTTCTTTCTTCGGGCAGTGCCGTGGAAAATGTCGCCGCGATCAAGCGGCCCGGCCCCATCGCGGTGCCGAACGGCAAGGCCGTGGGGCGGTCCTTCCTCATCGCTCTTGCGATTTTCGCAGGCACGGGAGCGCTTTTCGGCTTCGAGACGAAATCCCCGCAAGCGGTCGCGCTCGGCGCCATCCTCATCTTCGGCGTTGCGTATCTCCTTGCCCAGGGCCTTGCGGATGCCGCGCCGAGATTGCTGACGCAGCGCACTGCGCTTTATTCGCTGGCTGCAACGGCAGGTTATTTCACACTGCAAGCGGGCGCCGAATGGCTGACGGCGGGCACCTTGCCCGCCACACCCGCTCCGGGCCCGCTCGAATGGGCGCTCATCACGCTTGCAGTGCTCAGCTTCGCTTTGACGGCTTTTGCCCAGGCGACCTTCCCGCTCTGGTCGGCGCATCCGGCGGCGGCGGGCCCGCGGGCGCATCTGGCCAATGGGCTTTACGCCAACGCGCTTTTCGACCGCCTCCTGGGAAGCTGGCAGGTGAGAGAACAGATTTCCGCCGGGCATCCGGCTGCAAAGAAAGGATAAGGCGATGACGGTGACGTCTGCTCTTCCAAACAAAACGGCGCTAGAAGATCTTGATGCAGCAATGAAAGAAGCCGCGCGTGCCGTGCCGCCGCTTTGGCCGCTTTCCTCCTCGGTTGCCGTCAATCCTTTTCTCGGCCAAGCGGATAGGGGGCTTGCAGAGACGGGCGCCCTTCTCGGCAAAACCGCCGGCATCAAAGTGACGATGGCGCGCAGCTGGTATGAAGCGGAAATCGCCAAAGGGGCGATCCTGGATGAAGACCTGGAAGCGGCCCGTGCCGCCTCGCCCCATGCAGGCCGGCCTGCCGATATCGCTGCCCTAAAGCGCGCGGTGCAAGCCGAGATGCCGGGGCCCGATGCATTACCGACGATTGCCGGGCTTGCCGCCGATGCTTCCGGCACCGATTGGCCGGGCCTTGCCGCCGAGCGAATCGGGGCTTGGGCCGGGGCTTATTTCGATGAGGGTCAGGCGCTTTGGGCTCTGCCGCGCAAGGAGCGGGCTTATGCTTCCTGGCGGGCAGCGGCGACCTATGACCTTGTGCCGGAAATTCTCGGCCTTCGCGGTTTTGCGGCCCATGTCGCCGATGCGCCGCAGCGCCCCTTGGAAGCGGCGGCGCGCGCGCTGGCAACGCTTCAGGTAAGCGAGGCTGCGCGTCCGCTTTACTTCCAGCGGCTCTTGATGGAGCTCGGCGGCTGGGCGCAGGCGGCGCGCTACCGGCTCTGGCAGGCGGAGCTTGAAGGCGGCGCAGACGAGACGCTGTGCGATCTTCTGATCATCCGGCTTGTCTGGGAAGAAGCGCTTTATCTTCTCCATCAAAAGCAAATCGCGCCTGCCTGGCAGGAGGCGCTTGCTGAATATGAGAAAGCGCCTCAGGTGACGCCCGGCCTTATTGCCGATGAAATTCTGCAGGAAGCGGCGGAGCGGGCCGGGCAGCGGCGCCTTGCCATGCAGCTTCTTTCCGGCGGGCATTCTGCCGGACAAGAGGAGACGCAAACCCCGCTCCATGCCGCCTTCTGCATAGACGTGCGCTCGGAAGTTTTCCGCCGCGCGCTGGAGACGGCCTATCCCGGCGCGCGCACATCGGGCTTTGCCGGGTTCTTCGGCCTGCCGGCGGCGCATCATGCGCTTGCCTCGGATGTAGAGGAAAAGCGGCTGCCGGTTCTGCTGTCTCCGGCGCTCCATAGCTGCGCGGTAGGAGAAGAAGAAAAAGAGACGGATCTGCGCGCCCGGCTTTTGGCGCGGGCGAGCCGGGCCTGGGGCCGCTTTAAAATGGCCGCCGTTTCCTCCTTCGCCTTTGTGGAAGCTACGGGCCCGCTTTATGTGGGCAAGCTCTTCCGCGACGGGCTGGGCGGCGGCGTGGCGCATAAGGCGCCCGACCCGGCGCCGAAATTCGCCCCCGCGCTCGATCTTGCCGAGCGCGCGGCGCTCGGCGAGAGCGTGCTGCGGGCCATGTCCATGACGAAGGATTTCGCCCGGCTCGTGCTTCTTGCAGGGCACGGGGCAAGCGCGCGCAACAATCCCCATGCGAGCGCGCTTCATTGCGGGGCCTGCGGGGGCTATGCGGGGGATGTGAACGCGCGTTTGCTGGCATCGCTTCTCAACGATCCTCTGGTGCGGGCCGAGCTTGTGCAGAGGGGTATCGTGATCCCTTCGCAAACGCTCTTCCTTGCCGCGCTGCATGACACGACGAAAGACGAGGTCACGCTCTTCGATAAGGATGTGCCGGCAGCAGGCCATGCAAAAGAGATCGCCTTGCTCAGGGGCGCGCTTGAAAAAGCGGGGCTTCTTGCCCGGGCCGAACGGGCGCGGCGGCTGCCGGGCGCGAAGACGCCGGGCGATGTTGCGGCACGAAGCTACAATTGGGCGGAAGTGCGCCCGGAATGGGGGCTTGCCGGCTGTAAGGCCTTTATCGCCGCGCCCCGGATGCGCACTCACGGGCTCGATCTTTCCGGTGAGGCTTTCCTGCATGAATATGACTGGCACGCGGATAAGGAGTTTTCCGTCCTCGAGCTCATCCTGACGGCGCCTGTGGTCGTCGCAAGCTGGATCAGCCTGCAATATTACGGCTCGGCGGTCGCCCCGTCGGTCTTCGGCGCGGGCAACAAGCTTCTCCACAATGTGACGGGGGGCATGGGGGTGCTGGAAGGAAGCACCGGTCCCCTCCGCGCCGGCCTTCCCTGGCAGTCCGTTCATGATGGGGAAAAACTGATGCACCGGCCGCTCCGGCTCTCTATCTGCATCGAAGCGCCGAAGGAAGCGATGACGGAAATCCTCGCGCGGAACAGTCAGGTGCGCGCGCTCTTCGACAATAAATGGCTGCATCTTTTCGCCATGGACGAAGAAGGCCGGCTTGCCGCGCGCTATGCCGGGGATCTTACCTGGGCGGATGAACCTTTGCCGGGGAAGGGCGCAGAAGACCCGGTCTTTCTGAGCGCTGCCGAGTAAGGAGAGGGTGTGATGAAAGGTGAAGATACGCGGTCTTTACGCTTGGAGAGGGCGGAAGCCTTCGTGCGCTCCAACCCGCGCACCAGCCCCTGGCTGCGGCAGGCACTGGAAGAAACAGCGCAGCGCGATCCTCTGGATGTGCTGAACGAGGTCGAGATGCTGCGCCTTCTTCTGCTCCGCCGTCTTGCGCTCACCTCCCCTGCCGTTTCATCCCCTTGCGGAGATGGCGAGGAAGGCGCGCAGCTTTAAGCGGCTTTGGCTTCGATCAGGCCGGAAAGATAGGAGCCGCGTTTTTTCAGGAACTCGGTCAGGAGTTCGGGATAAGCCGGGCTTACCGCGTTCTGCACGGAGGGGCGCGCGCTCAATGTTTCGCGCCAGCGGCGCACTTTCGGGGTCTCGTCGAAGAAACCGAAGGTGCCGAAGCGTTCGAACGTGTCGAAATAGCGGAAGACCGGGCCGAAGACCGCATCGATAAGGGAAAAGTTTTCCCCGTCGAACCAGGGCGCTGCTTTAACGCGGGTCTCGAGCCGGGCAAAACGTTCTGCTATCTGCGCGCGTTTCGCCTCGAAGCTTTCCGCGTCCTTGGCGTTATAGAAGCCGGAAATGTCATTGAGGATGGCTGAACCGAATTCGATCCAGGCGCGGTGGTCGGCGCGGGCAAGCGCGTCTTTCGGGTGCAGCGGGTTCGGCGCCGTCTCTTCCAGATATTCGGCGATGACGGCGGATTCGAAAATCGGTTGCTCGCCCACCACCAGCACCGGCGTCTTGCCGAGCGGGGAGATTTTCTTGAACCAGTCCGGTTTGTTGGAAAGGTCCACATCCTTGCGTTCGAAAGGCACGCCCTTTTCCGTCAGCGCGATGACCGCGCGCTGCACGTAAGGGCAGAGCGTGTGGCTGACAAGCGTGAGAGGCTCTTGAGCCTTCTGGGCGGATTGGGTCATGCCGGTCTCCTTCCATATAGATGCAGTTGCATCTATATGGGGCGGCGCGCCATTTTGTCAATCTTGATGCAGCTGCATGGATGGGGGATGATTGGCCCATGTCAGGGGAAACACCTTCCAAGGAGACCGTTCTTGCTTGGGCGCGGCTGATGCGCGCGGGCCGGCATGTACTGGGCGCGGTGGAGCGGGATCTGAAACAGGCGGGCTTTCCCCCGCTTGCCTGGTATGACGTGCTGTTGGAGCTGCGCCGCGCCAAGGGTGGGTTGCGGCCGGGCGCGCTTGAGGCGGAGCTTCTGATTGCCCAGCACAATATTTCCCGTCTGCTCATGCGCCTTGAAGAAGCAGGGTTCATAGAGCGCCGCCGCCACCCGGAAGACGGGCGCGGCCAGATCATCGTGATCAGCGAGGCCGGGCGCGCGCTCCTTAAGGATATGTGGCCCGTTTACCGCAAGGCGATCGAGGCGCATGTGGGCGCGAAATTGAAAAGCGGGAAAGAGGCCGGTGAGCTTGCCCGCTTGCTTAGCGCGCTGCTGGAATAGGTCCTGAAAGCAAAGAGGGCGCTCCCGTCTGGAAGCGCCCTCCCGCGGCCTTGCGGCCTGCCGATGAGAGGCATCGACCCTTATGCCGATCAGAGAAGCGGCCTATTAGTGAAGAGCCCGGTCAAAGGAGAGACTGGGCGCCGATGATCAAGATGGCCGCCCAGGACACCAGATAGACCGGTGTGCGAAGGAAAGGCACGGCCAGGATATAGACCACGGCATGGGCGATGCGGGCATAGAAGAACACGGCAGCCCAAGTGGCGACGACGGCAACAGCCGCTTCACCCGCGAGGAAACCTGCGGCCACCACGACGGCGATGAAAGCCGGCATGGTTTCGACCATGTTCAAATGCGCGCGCTGTGCACGCTGGGCCCAAAGCGGCGGCTCGGGCTGTTTGGCCGGATAGCCATCCGGATAGTTGTTGAGGAAGGTCGGCAGGCCCCAAACGAAGACCCGTGCCAGGATGTAAGGTGTCCAGAGAAGGACGGTAAGAACGCCGCTGAGGGCGAGGTAGTGATAAGCCGTTTCCATAATCAGCCCCATATAGTCAAAGGTTACGCAGAAAATCCGTTGTGAATCGCTTCGAGCTTGTTGCCGAAGGGGTCACGCACGAAGGTGGTGTAGATGTCCGGCTTCGGATAGGCCGCGCGCGGGCCCGGTTCACCTTCGCACTGGCCGCCATTGGCGGAGCCGAACTTGTGGAAAGCGTCGACCGCTTCACGCGTTGCCGCGGCAAAGCAGATATGTGTGCCGTTGCCGGCGGTATACGTGCCGCCGTCATTGGGCAGCATCACGAGAAACTGGACCGAGCCATTGCCGTAAGCGGCAAAGCCGTCGGTGGCGGCCATGCAGGTGCAGCCAAGCGTTTCCATCAGGCCGTCGTAATATTTCCGCGCCTCGTCAATGCTGGGGACGCCGACGGAGAGGTGATCGATGATATTCATGGTCTTACCCTTGTTCGAACTGGCCGTGCATGGCCGGTCATCAATGATGCCGGAAGGAGCGTTCTTTAAAGGGTGCCCCTTGCGGCAGATACGGACGGATGGCCTTCGGGACGCGGGCACTGCCGCTCCTTCGGGCCGTTACTGGCCGACAGGGGCAATTTGTGGCGGGCCGGACGATTGATCAATTAGCCCGCAAGAGATAGGGATTTACTGCAATGTCTTTGGGACGGAACGCAAACTCAAGCGAGGGCGCGGCGATATTCCGTCGGCGGAAGGCCGAATTTTCCGGCAAAAGCGCGGGTGAAAGCGGCCGGTGACTGATAGCCCGTTTGGGTTGCGACCTGCTGCACGGAGCAGCGCGAATCGTCGAGCAGCGCCAGTGCTTTTTGCAGCCGCCAATCGGCCAGATAAGCCATGGGGCCGACGCCCATCAGCGAGGAAAAGCGGTCGGCAAAACGGCTGCGCGACATGCCGATTTCCGCCGCCAGGTGTTCCACCGTCCAGGGGCGGGCGGGGTTGGCGTGAATAAGTTCGAGGGCGCGGCCGATCTGCTTGTCGCGCAAGGCTTCGAGCATCGTGCCGAGCTGCGGGTCTTCGGCAATGCCGGCGCGCAACAGCTCGATGAAAACGATTTCCGAGAGGCGCGTGACGGCGGCGTCCGAGCCGATCTCCCCGGAAAAGACGGTGCGCGCGACAAGGCGCAGCATTTCATCGAGCAGCGGCGTGCGCGCCCGGGTGGCCGCGCTTGCCAGCATATATTCGGGCAGGGCGCGCAGCAGCGGATGGTCCGCGCCGCCGCGGAAGGAGAGGTGCCCGCAGACCATTTGAGTGGCCGCATGGGCGCTGCCTTCGCCCCAGACAAGGACGCCTTGCCCGGCAAAACCGGCGCGCTCCAGCACCGTTTCAAGCGGCGGAGCGTGCGCACCGCTTTTGTCGGACAGAACATGCGAGCGGCCCTTGGGAATGAGCACCAGATCGCCGGGCCCCAGATCGATTTCCGCGCCGGAGGGGAAGGTTACATGGCAATTGCCCTGCACCACAAGATGGAAGCGGGCAGCTTGCTGCAGCTCCGGCACCGTGACACCCCAGGGAGCGCAAAAATCAGTGCGGAAATAAAGCGCGCCCTTCAGATCCAGCGTGTCGAGAATGTCGTTGAGTACATCCATACCCGGCCCCTGTTTTCTGCCGTTTCATCTGTTTCGTCCCGTAACTTGGGACGTTTGATCAAAAGATGGCAGGAAGAGGCGATCACGGGAATTCACGTTCAGGTCAACGGCGCATGGGAACGCGCTTACCCGCGCGCATGGTTAAAGCCCGGTCATAAGCCACTTGATGGGGTAGGAAAGGGCGGTGACGGCGGCAAGACCGCCTGCCCAAAGCGCGGCAAACCAGAGCCATTGCCGGGCTTTGGGATGGGTGCTGAGCCAGCGGCGCGTGCGCTCAATAAATCGGCTCATGGCCCGCCTTCCCGCGGAAGACGTAATAGCTATAGGCGGTATAGCCGAGGATGATGGGCAAAAGCGGCAGCACCCCGACAAGCAGCAAGGAGAGGGAGGTGCCGGCAGCGGCTGCGCCCCAGATATCGATCTCGAAGGGCACGATCCAGGGATAAAGGCTGAGGGCAAGGCCGAGATAGCCCAGCGCGAAAATGCCCATGGCGGTCAGGAAGGGCCGGTATTCGGCATCGGCGCGGTGCAGATCGCGCCAAAGGAGAACAAAGAGCGCGGCGGTAAAAAGCGGCACGGGCGTGAGGAAGAAGATATTGGGCGCCGAAAACCAGAAATCGGCAATGGCGGGATTGAGAAAGGGTACGGAAAGGCTGACGAGCCCCATGAAAATCCCGACCAGACCGAGCGCGTAAGACGCGACCTTTCGGGCCCAGTCCTGCGTTTCCTCCTCCGTCTTCATAATGAGCCAGGCGGCGCCGAGAAGCACGTAGCCTGCAACGACCGCAAGCCCGGTCATGACGCTGAAAGCGCTTGCCCAATCGAACGGCCCGCCTGCGAAATTGCGGCCCGAAACTTCCGCCCCTTGCACGAAGGCGCCGAGCACCATGCCCTGGCAAAGCGCAGCGGTAAGCGAGCCGAAGTGAAACGTGTAATCCCAGAGGCGGCGCGAGTTGCCCTCCGCCTTGAAGCGGAACTCGAAGGCGACGCCGCGCATGATGAGCCCGAGCAGCATCAGGATGATGGGAATGTAAAAGGCGGGCATGAGCACCGCATAGGCAAGCGGGAAGGCGGCAAAGAGCCCGCCGCCGCCCAGCACGAGCCAGGTTTCGTTGCCGTCCCAGAAGGGCGCGATGGAATTCATCATCCGGTCGCGGGATTTGTCGGATGGGGCGAAGGGAAAAAGAATGCCGAGGCCGAGATCGAACCCGTCGAGCAGCACGTAAAGAAAAACCGCTGCCGCGATAAGAAGGCCCCAGATCAGGGGAAGATCGAGCGCGGAAGAAAAGTCAAACATGCGGCGCCTCCGGTTTTCTGCCTGCCGCGCGCATGGGCGCAGCTTCCAGCCCATGGCCGTAATAATCGCTTCCTTCGTCCTGCGCGCTGTCTTCGCCCGGCGGAATGCCTTTGCCGATCAGTTTGAGGATGTAGAAACTGCCCGCGCCGAAGACGAGCGTGTACATGATGATGAAAGCGAGCAGCGACCAGGCGACTTGCGGCCCCAGAATGGCGGGAGACACGCCGTCGGCGGTTTTGATGATGCCGTAGGCGACATAAGGCTGGCGGCCGATTTCGGTGACGAACCATCCGGCGAGCAGCGCGATGAAGCCGCTCGGCATCATCGCCATCCACCAGAGCTGCAGCCAGCGCGTTTCGAAAAGCTTGCCGCGGTAATAATAGAGGGCGCTGACAAGGCCGATGCCGACCATCAAAAACCCGATCCCCACCATGACGCGGAAGGACCAGAAGACCCAGGCAACGGGCGGGCGCTCATCGCGCGGCCAGTCTTTCAGGCCTTTCACCTCGCCGTCCCAGTCATGGGTGAGGATGAGGCTGGCAAGGCCGGGAATTTCGACCGTGTAGCGCATCTCTTCGGCTTCCTCATCGGGCCAGCCGAAGAGCAGCAGCGGCACGCCGCGTCCGGTCTCGTAATGGCCCTCCATCGCAGCAACCTTTGCGGGCTGGTGCTCGAGCGTGTTGAGGCCGTGCTGATCGCCGAGGAAAACCTGCAAGGGCGCAACGAGCGCGGCCATGATCACCGCCATGCCGAGCATGACGCGCGCCTCGCTCTCATGTCTTTTGTGCCAGAGATAAAAGGCGCCGACCCCGCCCACCACGAAGGCGGTGGTAAGATATGCGGCCGTGACCATATGGGCGAAGCGGTAAGGGAAGGAGGGATTGAAAATGATCTCCAGCCAGTCCGTCGGGAAAAGCCGTCCGTCCGGGCCGATCTCGAAGCCTTGCGGGGTTTGCATCCAGCTATTGGCGGAAAGAATCCAGAAGGCGGAAATCAACGTGCCGATGGCGACGATGCAGGTCGAGGCGAAATGCATGCGCGCGCTGACCCGGCCCCAGCCGAAAAGCATGATGCCGAGGAAAGAGGCTTCGAGGAAAAACGCGGTCAGCACTTCATAGCCGAGCAACGGGCCGATGACATTGCCCACTTTGTCCGAAAAGACCGACCAGTTCGTGCCGAATTGGTAGGACATGACGACGCCGGAAACGACGCCCATGCCGAAGGCGACGGCGAATATTTTCACCCAGAATTTATAAAGTTTGCGGAAGCGCTCATCGCCCGTTGCAAGCCAGCGCCATTCCACCACGGCCAGAAAGCTCGCCAGCCCGATCGTGAAAGCGGGAAAGACGATGTGAAAGGAAATGGTGAAGGCAAACTGGATACGGGCAAGAAGAATGGGATCGAGATCGATCATGCCGGCCCTCCGGGCTGGAACCTGAAACTGTCCGTCGCGTTCTATTAACTATAGGCAAAACGGGCTGGGACTCTAGCGCCGTGACGCGAAAAACCGCCATGCGGGCGGCTTTGCCGCAGGCGCGGGACGGGCTTCGCGTTAATGTTTTTTTGGGGGCTCGATTTTAGAGTCGGGGCCAGAGACGGGCTGACCGTCTTCGGCCGAAAGTCTGGGGGGCCTATCCGTTTCATTCTGCGGGAGATTTGCGTTGTCCGCCGTACAAACCATTGATCCCATGCAACAGCTTGGGGAGTACTGGCGCTCTCTCTTGCCGGCCGATGGCGGGCTGCCCGACCGCCGCGATGTCGGCCCCAACCGGCAGATCGCCAATCTTCTCCCTCACCTTATTCTCATGGAAGTCACGGAAGACGATGTCGTCTTCCGTCTGGTCGGCACAGGCCATAGCGCACGCGTCCCTCATGACATCACAGGCCGGCGCTACGGCGATTATATCGGCGCGGAGCGTATTGCCCGCGGCGTCAAACGGGCCGGCTCAATGATCCAATATGCCTGCGGGGCGCGCGTGCTCGTGCGCGAGCGTTATGAGCGCGAACGGCAGGAAGAAGTCATCATGAACTGCCTGCCGCTGATCGACGGCAAAAGCGGCGCGCCGTTTATTCTCGCTCATGCCGGCACGACATTGGCGCTGGAAGAATTGCTGCAGGTGGAAGGACCGTTCCTGACGCAGCCTTTTTCCGGTTTCGAGTTTGTCGATCTTGGGTTCGGCTTGCCGCCTGCTGATATTCGCGCGCGGGACGAAACGCCTTTTCCCGAGGCTTTCAACCGCTGAGGCGGAGCGCCTGCGCTGCTATTCGGTGCTGTTTTCCCGGATATGCGCTCAAAGGTTGTATCGTTCAATATAAACTTTCCGGTTTACGCTTTCTTAGGTGACATTCCGTATTCTGACGGATGGGTGGAGATGACGTTTCGCTGTGCCTTCAGGTAAGGTGCGGCGCCGCAGCAAGAATGTGAGAGTTCGTCCCATTCAGGTTGCGGATAGAAGCGGCGTTCGGGCGCGCAGGCCATGAGGCGGCGACAGGACGTTTGTCATGAGCTTCATCTGCTTCGGCATCTGGCCATCGCTGCGCCGGTTCAGCGCTGCCTTTCTTTCCTCCTTTCTTCTCTCCTTGTCGCAGCCGCTTCAGGCGGCGACGGATAGCGACACGTTTCAGGTGACGGCGAGCGTGCTCGCCGCCTGCTCGATCACCGCGAACGATCTCAATTTCGGCAATTATAATCCCGTCTCTGGCACGCCGCTCAATGCGGCAACGACGCTTGAAATCACCTGCACGAATGGCGCCGCTTATGAAGTGGGCTTGAGCGCCGGGCTCGGGGCAGGGGCAAGTGTCGCCACGCGTTTCATGACGAATGGAGGCAATCAGCTCGCCTATTCGCTTTACAGCGATGCGGCCCGCACCAGCGTCTGGGGAGAGACATCTGGCGTCAACACCGTAAGCGGAACGGGCAGCGGCGCGCTGCAGGCGCTCACCGTTTACGGCCAGATCCCCGGCGGGCAGTCCGTGCCCTCCGGCCTTTATACCGACACCGTCACAGCGACCATCACCTATTGAGGGAGGGAAGATGATGCGGTCTCTCTGTTCCTGGTTTTGCGCGGCGTTCTTGTTTTTGATCCCGGGCCATGCGTCCGCCTTCGAGATCGGTCCCGTCTCGCTTCTCCTGCCGCGGGAAAACCCGGTCGGTGTTTTTCATGTCGCCAATACGGCGGAGAAACCCGTCAGCATCGAAATGCTGGGGTATCGCTGGCACCAGGAAGGGGGAGAAGATTTTTATGAGGAAGCACCGGGATTGATCATCACGCCGCCGATTTTCACCCTGGCGCCCGGCGAGCGGCGGCTCGTGCGGGCCGGTGTGATGGAAGCAGGTGAATGGGGCGAAAAAGAAACCGCTTTCCGGGTGCTGGCGCGGGATATTTCCCCGCCCGATACATCTTTGAGTCTGCGTGTGCGCTTGCAGATGCTGCTTCCGGTTTTTCTGGAAGCGGCGGCAAGTGAGGGCACGTTGTCGCTGAAACTCAAGCCGCGCGGCGACGGGGCGCTTTGTCTTGATGCGCGCAATGAGGGCAGCGCCCATGAAAAACTGCTCTGGCTCAAATCGCCCTCCGGCGCGCGCCTCATGACGCAGAAGTACTATTTGCCGGGCGCGGCGGCGCGCGAATGCGTGCCGTGGCAGGGTGATGGGACGGGCGCGCCTTTTCAGGCGGCGCTCATCTCAGCCGGTGATGCTTCTCCCCGCTTCTATGATTTGGTGCCCGGCGATGATGCGCGCCGTCTTGTCCGCAAGTAGTGCGCTCATGCTTGCCGCATTTCTTTTGGGAGGCGACAGTCTTGCCGGGGCACTGCGGCCTGTGCCGCTCAGAGGCGCGCTCGATGCGCAGTTTGACGAGGACGTGACGGGTAGTGCTTCTGAAAGAAGTCAGAAAGAAGATGCGCAGTTTCATTTTCTTCTTCCCGTCATCGACGGCAAGGCCCGCGCGGATGCGGTCAGTGTTCTGGTTGAAGGGGGCAGGCTTTTTCTTCCGCTCGTTCTTGTGAACCGGGAAGGTATCGCCTTCGAGGGTGAGGCCGTGCAGCGCGGCGGTAAGGTGTTCATTGCCGCAGACAGGCTTTCGGGGATGCGTGTCTCTTTCAATATCGATAAAGGCACGCTCGATCTTGTCTGTGCGGCAGGCTGTGAAAAGCGCACGCTGCTTTCCGTCCAGTCGTCAAAGGCGCTTGCAGCGCGCACGGAAGGGGCGGGCGCTTTCTTCAATTACGATATTTCCGCAGATTGGCGTGAAGGGCAAAGCAGCGGCGGGTTTCTTGGGGAAGGGGTCATCTTTTCGGGCCTTTCCAATGCGCGGGCGGTTTTCACCTGCGTTTATGGTACTGCGCGCCGCTGCACGCGGCTTGAAAGCCATGTCACCCATGACGACCCGGCGGGCCTTGCCCGGCTGAGTTTGGGCGATACGCTGACCCAGCCGCAATTCGGCGAGGCTCCGCTGCGCTTCGGCGGGATAAAATGGGGCACGGAGTTTTCGCTGCAGCCTGGTTTCATCACTTTTCCGACGCTCGATTTTACCGGCGAAGCGGAATTGCCGGGCGCGGTCGATCTTTTCATCAATGGCGTGCGCCGGTTTCAGGGCGAGGTGCCGGAAGGGCCGTTCTCGCTCGGGGATATTCCGGCCGTGCAAGGAAGCGGCGAGGTTACCGTCGTGCTGCGCGATGCGCTTGGCCGGGAAAGGCAAGTGACGCAGGCTTATTATGCAAGCCCCCAGCTTTTGCGCCCCGGCCTTGCCGCCTATTCGCTCGAAGCAGGTTTCTTGCGCGAGGGGTTTGGCCTGCGCTCGAATGCCTATGACACGCCCTTCGCCGCCGCGCTTTACCGGCGCGGGCTGACGAATAATTTAACGCTGGAAGGAAGGGCGCAAGGAGCCTCTTCTTTTCAGTCTTTCGGCAGCGGGCTTTCCGCCGCGTTTTCTGGTCTCGGCGCGCTCGATCTTTCCGCCACGCTTAGCCGCTCGAACGGCGAAAGCGGGATCAAGGGCGCCGGCTTTTACGAATGGCGCGCCGCGCCTTTCAGTGCGGCTTTTTCCTATGAGGCGGCAACGCCCGGCTTCAGGCGGCTTGGACAGGACGATGCGCCGCCGCGCGCCACGGCCCGGGGACAGTTCGCCGTGCAGGGAGAGGGCGGGCACAGTCTTTCGTTCTCGCTTCTCGACAGGGACGAGCGGGGAAGTGTTGCCGGGTCATTGCGTTCCGATTTCAGAAGCGCGGGGCTGACGCTTTCGGGGCCCATCGCAGGCGCCACTTACCGGCTTTCCGCCTTGCGCCTTCTGAAACCTGAGAAGGATTTCTTTTTCGGCGCCTTTCTCTCTTTTCCGCTGGGTGAGGGTAGCGGCGCGCTCGGCGCGGATTATGACGGGGAGGGCTGGACCTCCGATCTGCGTTACAGAAAGGATGCGGCGGCGATCGGCGAGGTGGGATATTCCGCACGCCTTTCGCGGGGCGGTACGCAGCGTGAAGAAGTTGGGCTCGAATACCGCTCTTCCATCGGCGATGCCGCGCTGCTCGCAACGCGTTTCGGCGGCACGCAGGCGCTGCGCCTTTCCGCACGCGGCGCGGCGGTTCTTGCAGGCGGTGAGGCCGCGCTCGCCCCGCCCATTACCGGCAGTTTTGCGATTGTCGATGTGGGTGATGAAGAAGACGTGCGTATCTATCAGGACCGGCGGCTTGTTGCGCGCACGGATGGGGCAGGCCGGGCGGTGCTGACCTCGCTGCGCGCTTATGAGGAAAACCGTCTTTCCATCGACCCGCATGATCTGCCGCTGCGCACGAGTTTCGATGTGCTGGAAAAAATCGTCGTGCCGGGCGCGCGCACGGGCCATCTCGTTGCGTTCAAGAAGACCGGGGAAAAGGGCGCAGTGATTTATCTTGCCCGCGCCGACGGGACGCCTTTCCCGGAAGGCTGGCGCATTACGCGTCTCGATGGGGACGGAAAGCCGGTGCCTGTCGGGCGCGGCGGGCGCGTTTTCCTGGAAGCGGGCATTGGGCCAGAGATTTCTTTTCAAACGCCGGAGGGGCGGTGCCGGGTCACGGCGCAGCCGCCATCCGAAGCGCGCGTTTCCCGTCACCGCTGCATGGCGGAAAGGCAGGCGGGCCTATGAAACAGCTTTTGAGTGCCCTGATTTTTGCCGCGCTGTTTTTCTTATATCCTGCCGAAAGCCGGGCGAGTTGCGTCGGGCTTGGCTGCACTTGCGAGGTGACGGGCAGTGCGCTGACATTCGGCACCTATAACCCGCTGGCGCCCGGCCCGCTCGATGCGGTGGGCAATATCTCCGTGCGCTGCAGCGCGCTGGTGCTGGGAGCGGTGGTTTCTTATGACGTGGCGCTCAGCCCCGGCATGAGCGGGGTCTATGGCGCGCGGGCCATGCAATCGGGCGGCGATGCGCTGTCCTATAATCTTTATCTCGATGCGGCGCGCAGTCAGGTCTGGGGTGATGGGACGGGCGGCACGGGCCAGGCCGCCAATGCCTATCTCCTCGATGTGCTGTTTTTCCGGGTGACGGATTTTCCCGTCTATGGCCGCCTTCCCGCCGGGCAGAACACCCCGGCGGGCGCCTATAGCGACACGCTCTTCGCAACGGTTATTTTCTGAGGAAGTGGCTCCCTTACCGATGAGGTAATTGTTTCCTGTTTTCGCCCCTTTAGCCTGAGTAAACTTCGTCAAGGAGGATGAGAGATGGGCAAAGTGGCAGCGAAAACAGCGGAAAAGAATGTCTCCCCTATCGGGAAATATCTTAAAAACTGGCGCACCACGCGGCGGATGAGCCAGCTCGATCTTGCCTGTGAGGCGGAGATTTCCGCCCGTCATCTCAGTTTCATTGAAACCGGGCGCGCCGAGCCCAGCCGGGACATGGTGATCACGCTTTCCGAGGCGCTGGAAATTCCGCTTCGGGACAGGAATGCGCTGCTGCTTGCAGCAGGCTATGCCCCGCTTTATTCGGAAACGGATATCGATGCGCCGGAAATGGCGCATATCCGGACCGTTATCGATTTCATGCTGGAAAGCTATAATCCATACGGTGCCGTTGCGCTCGATGCGCATTGGAACGTGCTGAAAAGCAACCGGGCGTATGACAAGCTTGCCGAAACGTTTTTCCCCGGCCTTGCCGGCGCGCCGGGCGAGCGGCCCAACATGCTGCGCCAGATTTTCTCCGATGAGGGTATGCGTCCCTATATCGCCAATTGGGACGAGGTTGCCTATTACATGATCCAGCGCATGCACCGCGAGGCAATGCACGCGCAAGTCGGCGATCCGACTCTGCAGCTTCTCGAAGATCTTTTGAAGCGGGAAGACGTGCCCCGCCGCTGGCATCTTTTCGATGTCAGCGCGCCGGCCGAATTGCTGATCCCCGTGCATTTGAAGATCGGCGATCTCAACGCGCGGCTTTTCTCCGTCATCACCATGCTCGGCACACCGCAGGACATCACGCTGCAGGAGCTGCGCATCGAGGCGTTCATGCCGGCCGATGAAGAAACGCGTGAGGTGATTTCGGCATTGATGGAAGGCTAAGCGCCTTTCTTACCTCCGGGAGAATTGGTTTTCTTCTCTCCTGCGCCAAACTCAGTCCCGTCCTTAGTGAACACAGGAGCGGACTGATGAAACTGATCGATGCCTGGGCCGGGGCGGCCCCTTTCGATGCGCGCAGCCGGTTGCTGCGCCGCGTTCTTCTTTGCAATGCCGGGTCCTCTTTTCTCTTTGCCGTGCTGCTGCTCGGTGCCGGGTATTGGATGGCAGGGCTTATCGGCGCGCCGGAGGCCGGCCCGCTGCTGCAAGTGCTCGGCGGCGGGCTTCTCGTCTTCGCGCTCGGCGTGGAATGGGTAGCAACGCGCGCGCCCCTTCAGCCCTCTCATGGCTGGGCGGTCGTCGCGCTCGACATCTCCTGGGTCGTGGGCTCGGCGGTTCTGCTGCCTTTTCTCGCCAGCCGGATCAACCTTCTGGGCGAGGCGGCGATTATCACGGTGGCGCTTGTCGTGCTCGGCTGGGCGCTCGGCCAGATCCGGGGGTTGAAGCAAATGGAAGGCGCGGCGCCGGTACGCGCATAAATTCGGGAACCACTTTTTGCGTTATGCGTTTTTCCTGAGACAGCCGGTTTCCGGCGGGCTTGCCCGCCAGCCGTCTATCGCTCCGGCTGCTTCAGGCGCCCCTATCCCCTCGGACCCCGCCGAAAGCCTGAAGCAGCCGGACATAAAAAGGCCGCCCGAGGGCGGCCTTTTCTTTTTGGCATTTCCGCAGGTTTTAGCGCTGAGCGTCGAGCTCCAGGCTCGCCGCCGCTTCAAGCTGAGCGCGGGTCAGATTGACGGTCGGGCCGCCGGCACCCTGTTCCACGGTCATATCGTCATAATCGACGGCGACGAATTTCTCGCCCATGTCGAGGAAGCCGCCGGTGCCGAGCAGCACATGGCGCGGGGCGCCGGTGTCATCGACATAGATGTCTTTAACCTCGGCAATTTCCTCGCCTGCATTGTTGGACACTTCCTGACCGGTCAGCTCCAGAAGGCTAGTGCTGGAAGCGGCCATCAGTTCGGCATTCGCTGCTTCCGCATTATCCTGCGCATAAACGAAGGCCTGCTGTTCCGTCAAATCCTGCGCCGTGGCGGCGAGCGTGAAGTGATCGAGCTCCTGCTCTTCGAAGGAGGGCGTCAGCGAGGCATAAGACACCGCCGTCAGACGCGGGGCGACGCCCAGAATGCCGCCATCGCTCAAGATGGCCTGCGCTTCACCTTCCGCCGGGATCACAATGTCATGCACCGTAGCAATTTCTTCGCCTGTGCTGCCGATCACGCTTTTGCCGATGACATTGCTGCTGCTCAAGCCGCCTTCGGCCTGAAGATCGGCAACGGTGCGCAATTCGGTTTCACCCGTCAGCGCGTCATCCACGGCTTCGGCGGTTTCTTCCGCACCTTCTTCGATGGCGTTGCCGGTGGCTTCCACGCCCTCGCCAATGTCACTACCCAGTTCGTCAAGCGTGTAGTTCTCGCTCGGCTGGGCCTGCGGGGCTTCGGCCCCTTTGCCAGAGTCCATGTCCGCCACAGCCATGGCCGGAACCATAAGGGCGAACGCCGAGACACTCGTGATCAGAAAACGTTTCATCGTCTGTTCCTTTCGTTCATCTCTTTCGTCTCGTATCGGCGCCCCGGTATTCCGAAGCAACCTTGCTCCATCAACGGCATTGGCGAGCGCAGAGTTTCCGCGCGGTATAAATATTTCCGCCAGCGGATGAAGTAGGCGAAAGTAAGAATATGAAGGCGAAAAGAAGACGGGTTTGGGTCAGCTTTTCTCACCGTTCCGTTGCGCTATATTCGTTGCAAAACGAAAAGGGGAGATGAGATGGCGGGGCTGCAAGAAGATCTTTACGGCGTTCTTACCGGAGACGATGAAGGGCGTGTGTGCCGGGACATTCCCGAGGCTGCGTGCGACGAACAACCGGGAAATTTTTCCGCACATCTTTTCTCTCTTTCCCTGACGAAAATGGGGGACGGGCTCTCCGATCCCAAAATCGTTCTGACCTGGCTGCTGCAGGCGCTCGGCGCGCCTGCCTTCATGGCCGGGTTTCTCGTTCCCATCAGGGAGGCAGGCGCGCTTTTGCCGCAGCTTTTCATTGCCGCCTATATCCGCTCGCTCGGCCGGCGCAAATTCGTCTGGGCGGCGGGCTCCGCCGTTCAGGGCCTTGCGGTGCTCGGTATCGGCGTCGTGGGACTGCTTCTTGAGGGGGGCCGGGCGGGATGGCTGATCCTTCTTCTCCTTGCCGTTTTCTCGCTCGCCCGCTCCGCTTGCTCCGTCGCCTATAAGGATGTGCTGGGCAAGACGGTCACGAAGTCGGCGCGCGGCACGGTGACGGGCACGGCGAACAGCTTGGCGGCAGGCTTTGTGCTGCTTTTCGGGCTGGCGCTTGCGAGCGGTTTCCTGGAGCGCAGCCTTACGGTCGTTCTCGGCGCGCTTTTTCTTGCAGGGCTTTTGTGGCTTACGGCAGCTGCGGCGTTCTTGCGGCTGAAAGAAGTGCCCGGCGCCAGCGAAGGCGGGCGCAACGCGTTCGATGTGGCGCTGTCGCAGATCGGTCTTTTGAAAAGTGATGCACCGCTGCGCCGGTTCATTCTGGCCCGTGCCTTCTTGATGGCGAGCGCGCTATCCCCGCCTTTCCTGCTAATGTTGGCTGCAGGCGAGGGCGGCGCCTTCGGTGCGCTCGGTGCTTTTGTCAGCGCTTCTGCCCTGGCAGGGTTCGTGAGCAGTTATGTCTGGGGCCGCCTTTCAGACCGCTCCAGCCGGAAGGTGCTTTTTCTTGCCGGGTGCCTTACCTCCCTCTCGCTTCTCCTGGCGCTTTTGACGCGGCACTGGGAGGCGGGCAGCGGCTGGCTTTTGCCGCTCTGGCTCTTCGTGCTGATGATTGCCCATCAGGGTGTGCGGCTCGGCCGGTCCACCCATATTGTCGATATGGCGGGAGAGGAGAAACGCGCGGCCTATACCGCTCTTTCCAACACGATCATCGGCGTGCTCCTGGCTGCAGGCGGGGCGTTCGGTCTCCTTGCCGCTTATGCGGGGCCGGGCGCGGTTGTCGGGATCTTCGCGCTGATGGGGCTGGCCGGGGCGCTCAGCGCGCTGCGGCTGGAAGAAGTGCAGCGCGATTAAGCGCGGATTTCTTTTTCGCGCTCGGCAAAACGGCGGGCGGCTCTCACCAGCGCGCGGAAGAGGCCGTTCTGATAATTGTCGAAGATCAGGAATTCTGGATGCCATTGCACGCCGATGAGGAAGCGGCGCGTCGTCGCTTCGATCGCCTGCACCATGCCGTGTTCATCGTGCGCGGCGACCCGCAGCCTTTCCCCGAGCCGGTCGATGGCCTGGTGGTGCAGTGCGTTGACACGGCGGCGCTGCTCACCTCTTAAAAGCTGCTGCAGGCGTGTGCCGGGCACGAGCGTGACGGTCTTGCGGGGCAGGATCGTCTTTTGCTTTTTCAGGCCTGCGTAGATCGCATAAATGTCCTGATGCAAATTGCCGCCGCGCAGCACATTGATCATTTGCGCGCCCCGGCAGATGCCGAGCACGGGCAGTTTGCGTTCCTCGGCTTCCGCGAGAACGGCTTTTTCGAGCGCGTCGCGCTCCGGGTCGGTTTTAACGGCAAGGGTGGCTTCGCCTTTATAAAGCTCTGCGCTGATATCATCACCGCCGCCGATGACAAGTCCCCTGCAGGTCGCGATTTTACGCTGCGGTGTTTGCGGGGTAACGCGCAGCGGCTTGCCGCCGGCCCGCCAGATGGCAAAGCGGTTCAGCTGCCACATGAGCCAGCCGCGCCGGTGGGCGCCGGTTATGCCGATAAGGGGGCGCGTCATGCCGCTTCTCCCTTTTCGATAAAGGCGGCGCAGGTTTTGGCCCAGCTTTCCGGCGGCGGCGCCTCACGCACATACCGCGCGGCAAGGGCGGCGAGGTTCTTTTTATCGCCTGCCAGATGCTCCACGGCAAGCCAGCGCCGCCATTCGCGGGTGACGGGGGCGGGATGCTGGCCAAGGCGGGAATCGGGCAGGCGGTAATGAAAGGTCGGGCGGGCTTTTACGAGCGCATCGCCGATGCGCCGGGAAACGCGCGGCTCATCGAGATAGGCAAAAAGCGGCAGCATATCGAGCTCGCGGTTCCGCGTCGGGTTGGCGGTAAGATAATCCTCGATAAGCTCCGGCAAGTCCGGTGCATAAGCCGGGTCCAGAATGCGTTTCACATAATCCGGCTGGAAAGGATCGGCGAAGGGCAGGAACTGGCGCAGCCTGTCCACATCGATTTCCGCCCGCAGCCAGTCGCGCAGGAGGCAAAAAGCGCGCAGATGATTGAGAATGTAATCCGCGCTCTCTTCGGCAACTTCCGGGTTCAGCTGGAGGCCGAAGGCATAGAAGGGTGAGCCTTTCGTGTCTTCGGCGCCGGCGGCGGCCAGCGCACCCGTCAGATCGTCGATCTCGCCCAGCGCCGTATAGGGTACGGGCGGGCAGGTGATCTCGTTCGGCACGACGATCTTGCTGATTTCGCCGATCACCTCGCGGGTGTTTTGCTGCAACTTGGCGACCAGCGGGTCGAGCCCTTCTTCGGCCGCGCCTTCCGGCAGCTTGCCTTCGCCATGCGCATATTGGCTGTCGAGCTCCAGGGAGAAGGTGCCGTATTTCGTCTCTTCCACTTGCCAGTAGAAGCGCTCGGCCTCACGTATCTGCCCGCCGAAAAGACGCTGCACGATATGCGCCGCGTCCTTCAGAGGCAGGGCGCCGAATTCGATTTCCACACCGACGCGGCGCAAGTCGCCGCCCACGGTGCGAGGCAATAAAGGCTGATCGGGAAGGTTCATGAGATAAGTATACCGCGTATTCGGCGGTAAGGCAGCGCTCTTAGGAAGCGTAGGCCCGGTGCCCGTGATCGGCATGCCCGGCAAAGCGGGTGCGGTGCGCGGCGGCGCTTTCCAGCTCGCGCAACTTGCGGCGCGCGCGGAAAAGCCGGCTTTTCACCGTGCCCGTGGCAATGCCGAGCCGGTCGGCCACTTCTTCATATTGAAGCCCGTCGATAGCGATCAGCTTCAGAATATTGCGTTCGTCCGATTTGAGCTGATTGAAGCAGCGCTGAAAATCGCGCAGCTCAATGGCCCAGTGCTGATGCGCTTCCACGGAAAGGCCCGACTGCCAGTCTTCCACCGGCACGGTCTCGCCGCGGCGCTTCTGCTTGCGGCAATTGTCGATATGCACATTGTGCAGAATCGTGAAAAGCCAGGAGCGCAGATTCGTGCCGGCGGTGAATTGCTGCTGCTTGGCGATCGCCCGCTCCAGGCAATCCTGAACGAGATCATCAGCTCTTGTGACCTCCCGCGTCAGCGAGCGCGCATAGCGGCGCAGGTGAGGGATTTCGGTTTCCAGAGCGTCGAGTTCGAAGTTCTTCATGGGGGGTAAGTCCTTCTCTCGTTTGTCGCGTTATCTCGTTCCGACGCTTTTCAGGTTAACGCTCCTCAAATTTCCTTCAAGTAAAAACGCATGAATTACTTTGTCATGTTAAGTAGTATCATCAACTTATACATATCGTGTATTTTTAGCATCTTGCGTTTATTGATGATAATGATCAGGAAGCGTAACTGACGTATTTTGAGTAAGTTGTGCCGGTCCGGCCTTTGCGATAGGCTAAAGGCCGGTGACCGCAGGGTCGGTGCGGGCGGGCTCATCTTGACGAATAACCGGGACAGGCTCCCGCGGAAGGGTCCTTCGGGGCGTTCCTTCCGCTCCGGGCAGGACAGGAAAGATGGCTGAAAACCGTAAGCTTCACAGAACCGAAAGATTGCAGGTCATGCTGGACGAGCGTGAGCTGAACCTGATCGATGAATGGCGTTTCGATAAACGCATTCCCACGCGCGCGGCTGCCATTCGCGAGCTGATTGCCCGCGGCCTCAACGCGCAGAATCTGGACGATCCCGAACAGCGCGCGCGCAGTACCGACTACTCCGTCGTGGGCGAGGGCAATTCGCTTTAAAACGCAAAACAAGCCGGGTGAAAGCCGTTTCTGAGATGAAAGACGGAACAGGCTGCGCTGCCTGACGTTTTCTGACATGTAACCCAATCGTATTGAGTGGCACATGACGGAGACACACACCATCAGCTACCAGGACCTTTGGGACTATCTGGACGGTTTACTGGATACACCCGAGGCGCGCCGCGCGGTTGAAACCGCGCTCATGCGCAATGAGGTGCTGGCGGCGGAGTTCTCGCTGATGCGGGCGCAGCACCGCGTGCTCAATCAGACGCCTGCTTCTGTCGAGCGCGAGGCGGTCCCGGAAAGATTGCTCAATGTAGTGCGCCGTGCGCGCCGCGCCGTGGCTGCCGGCGATGCAAAGGCCGGATAACGTTCCCGCTTAACGGCAGGCAAGACCCAAACACGCATGCGGTGCGCTTATCAGGACGTCGACATGTTTCTTGCGTGATTTCGGGCGCACCGGTTTCGTTTTGCGCGCCCGTGCCCTATATCTGCCGGACAATGTCCATCCCCCAATGCGTATCACAAGGAGGACCATATGACTTTTACGCTCCCCGATCTCCCCTACGCTAAAGACGCGCTCGAGCCGACCATGTCGGCCAAGACGCTGGAATTTCACCACGGTAAGCACCATGCAGGCTATGTGAAGAAACTGAATGCCGCGATCGAAGGCACCGACTATGCGGGCAAGGATCTCGTCGATATTCTGCTGACCGCCGACAAGAAAGGCGACACGGGTGTCTTCAACAATGCCGCGCAGTCCTGGAACCACGAATTTTTCTGGAACTGCATGGGCCCGAAAGGCGGCGGCGCGCCCACCGGCAAGATCGGTGCGGCCATCGAAAAAGTTTTCTCGAGCGCCGATAAGTTCCGCGACGAATTCGTCAAAGCCGGCGCCGGGCGCTTCGGCAGCGGCTGGGTCTGGCTCGTGGCCGACGGCGACACGCTGAAAATCGTCTCGACGCCCAATGCCGAAACGCCGCATCTGAAAGGCCAGACGCCGCTTCTCGTCTGTGACGTTTGGGAACACGCCTACTATCTGGATTATCAGAACCAGCGCGACGCTTTCCTGGAAACTTTCCTCGACAAGCTTGTGAACTGGAGCTTCGTGGAGGCCCAGCTGGAAGCAACGGAAGCGGGTAAGAAGCTCGCGGCCTAAGCGCCATTCCACGTTTTTGACAGCAACGCCCGGGCAAGGCCGCAACCTTGCCCGGGCGTTTTGCATATTTGAACGGCTTTGTGTCTGGACATCGCGGGTCCCTTTGCCATGCTGAGGCAAAGCCAAGGGAGGACCGGATGAGCGCCGCGACAGATTTTATCGTCTCCAAAAACGATCTGCATGATCATGCCTTCACCCCGTCGGATGTGGCGGCGGCGGATGCGCTGAAAGAGGGGGAGGTGCTGCTCAAAGTGGAGCATTTCGCTTTCACGGCGAATAACGTCACCTATGCCGCTTTCGGTGAGGCGATGTCCTATTGGTCGTTCTTTCCGGCGGACGATGAAACGAAGGGGCGCATTCCGGTCTGGGGTTTTGCGACCGTTGCCGCGAGCCGACATCCGGACATTACCGAAGGCGAGCGCCTTTACGGCTATCTGCCTATGTCCACGCATTTGAAGGTAAGCCCGGTCAACGTGAAGAACGGTTCTTTCTTCGACGGGGCGGCGCACCGCCAAGGGCTTGCCGATGTCTATAATCAGTATCTGCGCTGTGCGGCCGATCCGTCCTATGACCGCGCGCAGGAAGCATTCCAGATGCTCTTCAAGCCGCTTTTCACCACTTCGTTCCTGATCGAGGATCAGCTGCGCGATAATGATTTTTACGGCGCAAAATCCGTGGTGATTTCCAGTGCCTCAGCCAAGACTTCCATCGGCCTTGCTTTTCTCTTGAAGCAGAACGGCGGCGCGCGCACGGTAGGTCTCACCTCGCCAGGCAATGCGGATTTCGTGCGCGCCCTCGGCTGCTATGACGACGTGGTGCTTTATGACGGGGTCGGCGATATGAACAAAGAAAAATCCGTCTTTGTCGATATTGCCGGCAACGGCGATGTGCGCCGGGCGGTGCATGAACGCCTGGGTCCTGATCTGACCTACAGCATGCTGGTGGGCGGCGCGCATTGGGACAAGGGTGCGGGCGGCGCGGATAATCTGCCGGGGCCGCAGCCGGAATTCTTCTTCGCGCCCACCCAGGTTGCCAAACGCATGAAGGATTGGGGGCCGGCCGGTTTCCAGAACCGGGTAACGGAATCCTCCAACGCCTTTGCCGGTTTTGCGCAAGGCTGGATGAAAGTGCGTGAAGGCAAAGGCGAAGCGGCGATCGTTGCGACCTATCAGGCCGCGCTTGACGGCACGATCCGGCCCGATGAGGGGCACATTCTTTCTTTCGGCTGATCGGCCTACGCTCCCTCGACGCGCGAAAGGAAGGTTTCGATCTCGTCCTGCAAAAGGTGCGATTGGCCGGTCAGCGTTCCGGCGGCATCTTCCAGGCGCGCGGCCTCGCTGCCTGCCGCGTCGGCATCGTTCTTGGCTTCGATGGCCGTGCGCTCCAAGGAGTGAGCGGTTTCGGTCAATTGCGCCATCAATTCGCTGATCCCGCCTGCCGCCCGGTTTTGACCTTCGATGAGAATATGGGTGGCATCGAGGGCGGCATCGATTTGCGTGATAGCGGTGCCGACACCGCTCATGCCGTTCACGGCGCCGTTCACCGCTTCCTGCACGGCGCCGACCTGAGTTTCAATGGACTGAGTGGCCTGACGGGTTTGAAGCGCAAGGTCTTTCACCTCCCGCGCGACGACGGCAAACCCTTTGCCGCGCTCACCGGCGCGCTCCGCCTCGATCGTCGCGTTGAGCGCGAGAAGGTTCGTCTGATGGGCAATGGCGGCAATGGTCGTAACAATCTCCCCGATTTCCTCGGAAATCTGGCCGAGCGTGCCGACCTTCACACCCGCCGCTTCCATCCGGGTAACGGCTTCGTCCGAGCGGCTCCGGCATGTATTGATCTGGCTTTCCATTTGGCCCGCCCCCTCCATAAGGGTGCGGGTTTCACCGGCCACTTTTTCAACGGCGCTGCGGGAGGTCTGCGCGGCTGCTTCCGCTTCCCGCGTGCGCGCCGCCGATTGGCGCGCCTGACCGCTCATCCGTTCGGCTGTTCCGTGCAGCGTGCCTGCCGCCTCATTCAAGGCATCGAAACGTTCAGCCGCTGCCGCATTGAAAGCGGCGATCATGGCGCCGACGCGGCCCGCCTTTTCTTCCAGCGCGCGCTCGCGCCGTTCCTGTTCGGCTTCGAGAAGCCGCCGCTTCTCATTACCGCTTTTCAAATGATCGAGGGCCGCTGCCAGCGCGCCGATCTCATCGCGCCGGGTTTTGTGCGGCACATCTGCCTCTTCGCGTGCGCTCAGCTTTTGGGCGCAGGCCGACAGCTGAACGAGCGGCTTTGTGACGATATGGCGGGCCGCGAAATAAACCGCGGCGGTTGCCGCAAAAGTGACGATGAGTGTGGAGGCGATCAAAAGCCAACGGATCAGCACGACGGTTCCGTCCACCTTTTTGGCTTCCTCTGCTATGTCGGCAAGGGCGGTGGACATTTGCGCCCGGGCCTGTTCGGCGGAAAGGCTGTCTTCAGCAATTTCAAGATTAAGCGCACCAATCTTTTGTTGGAGAGCGGCCGGGTCCGCCATGGCATTCGAGACTTCCTCGGCTTTCGCTTTTACCTCCGCAAAGCGGGCGCTCTGCAACGTATATTCGCGCGCCGAAGACTGGTATCGGCCTTCTTCGAAGATCCCCATGGAAACACGCACGCTGCCTTCCAATTCCTCGATGACAAGGCGGCCCAAACGCAAATCCCGCCGCTGGGCGATATCCCTATAGCGGGCGGAAAGCGCGCTGCGGCCCTCATGCTGTTCTTCCTCGAATGCATGAGTTTCCTTTATCCAGGCGCTCATGAGTTTGAGTGGATCGGCTTCCAGTCTTTGCGGCACTGTGCGGTAAGCAGCCTGTAAATCGAAAAGCTCGGCGCGCAGGCGCGCATTCAACCCTTCGAGAGCATCGGCGCGCGCTGCTTCCATCGTCGTTATGCGGTCGAGAAAGAGAAGCGTGGTTCCCGCCAGCAACGCCAGAAGAAGAAAGAGAACGCTGCTCATCACGGTCAGCAGCTTGACGTCGATACGCATCGTCATGCACCCCGGAACTGTTATAGCGGACGTAAATCCGTCCTGGCCGACAGCGCCGGTTTAGGCGGTGATCCCTAACAGCTTATGACTGTCATAAATAATTCACGGGATAAGAGCGGGCACAAAAAAGCCGTTCACAAGGAACGGCTTTTTTCACTATCGATTGGCCGCTCAGTCGGCGGCGAGCATCACTTTTTCTGGCACCTTGGCGAAGGCATAATCATTGGCATGGAGGCGGCGCGTCTCGTGCCAATAGCGCATGGTGAAGCTCGGCCAGAGCGTTGTGTTCTTGCCGTCTTCTCGCTGATACCAGCTCGTGCAGCCGGAAGACCAGACGGTCGTCTTGATTTCCTTTTGCAGTTTTTCGTTGAAAGCGTCCTGCACGTTCTGGCGCACGTCGAGCATATCCGCGCCGCGCTTTTGCGTTTCATCCAGGCATTGGAGAATGTAATTCACCTGCGCCTCGATCATGAAGATGATGGAATTGTGCCCAAGGCCGGTATTGGGGCCGGAAAGGAAAAAGAGATTGGGGTAGCCTGAGACGGAAATGCCGTAATAGGCCTGCGCCCCGTCCTTTTCCCAATGGGCGTGCAGGTCTTCGCCCGCCGGACCGATGAACTGGCCGGGATTGATGGGATCGGCGGCTTCAAAGCCCGTCCCGAAGATGATCGCATCCACTTCAATCTCGCGCCCGTCCTTGGTCAGAATGGAATGGGCGCGTATTTCAGCGACGCCGTCCGTTTCCACCGTCACATTGGCGCGGTTAAGGGCGCCGTAGTAATCGTTGGAAATCAGAAGCCGTTTGCAGCCCGGCATATAGTCCGGCGTCAGTTTTTCGCGCAAAGCCGGATCGTCGATCTGCGAGGCGATATATTTACGCCCCATCTCGGCGATCTTGTTCATCAGCTTCGGATTGACGGTGAAACCGAGCGCGCGGCTTTCCATGCGCAGATAAATCTGCGAGCGGAAAAGGTGCTGCAGGAAGGGCAGGGCTTTGAAGAGCTTCTGCTCCCAGGGTTTCATGTCGCGGTCGGCTTTGGGCAGAACCCAGGGCGGCGTGCGCTGGAAAAGATGAAGCTCTTCCACCTTGCCGGCGATTTGCGGCACGAACTGAATGGCGCTCGCCCCGGTACCGATCACCGCGACGCGCTTGCCGGTCAGCTCATACTCGTGATCCCAATGGGCCGAGTGAAAGCTCTTGCCTTCAAAGGTCTCAAGCCCGGCGATTTTCGGATAGACGGGTTTGTGCAACGGGCCCATGCCGGAGACGAGATAGCGCGCGGTAATGACCTCGCCCGAGCCGGTATGCACATGCCAGAGCGCGCTTGCGCCGTCGAATTCGCAGCGCTTCATTTCCGTGTTGAAGCGGATATGCGGGCGCAGGCCGTATTTTTCCGTGCAATGGCGGATATAGAGCTGGATTTCCGGCTGCGGCGAATACATCCGGCTCCAATCCGGGTTGGGCTCGAAGGAGAAGGAGTAAAGATGCGAGGGTACATCGCAGGCGCAGCCGGGATAGGTGTTCTCCCGCCAGGTGCCGCCGACATCTTCCGCCTTTTCAAGCAGCATGAAGGAGTGCCGTCCCGCCTTTTGCAGCTGAATGGCCATGCACAGGCCCGCAAAGCCGGTGCCGATGATCAGGGTTTCCACATCGGGGCTGACGGGGGTTGCAGGCGCGTCGAAATAGGCCGGTGCGTTCACGGGTCTCATCCTCCAGTTATGACATTTTGTCAGTTATGGAGGATTGACGTCGCGTCTGTCAAGTAATTTGGGTTTTTACCCTAAATATCGGTCAGTCTGCTGCGGCCCGCCGGCCGGTGCGCCGGCGCACGATGGGATGGGCCCGCCGCTCGATATGCTGGACGATGAGATCGGCGATGTCTTTGTTGGAGACGGATTCGATCCCCTGCAGGCCGGGAGATGAATTGACCTCGAGCACTTTCGGGCCCGAGTTGGAACGCAGGAGATCAACGCCAGCGACCTCAAGGCCGAGGATCTTGGCGGCGCGGATGGCCGCGTCGCGCTCCTGTTTGGTGATTCGCACGGAACGGGCCGTGCCGCCCCGGTGCAGATTGGAGCGGAAATCGCCGGTCTGGGCTTCCCGGCGCATGGAGGCGACGACCTTGCCGTCCACCACCAGGCAGCGGATGTCGACGCCCTCGGCTTCTTTGACGAATTCCTGCACCAGGAAGTTGGCGTTTAGATTGCGGAAGGCGCCGATCACGGATTGAGCGGCCTTTTTGGTTTCGGCCAGAACAACGCCGCGCCCTTGCGTGCTTTCCAGAAGTTTGATGATGATGGGCGTCTGGCCTACAAGCTCGATGAGATTGTCCGAATCCTTCGGCGAGGAAGCAAAGGCCGTGGTAGGCATGCCGATGCCATGCTTGGCGAGCAATTGGTGGGCCAGCAATTTATCGCGCGAATTGCCGATCGAATTGGAGGTGTTGACGCAATAGGTGCCGAGCGCTTCGAACTGGCGCACGACCGCCATGCCGTATGAGGTGAGCGAAGCGCCGATGCGCGGGATTACCGCGTCGAAGCGGGGCAGCGGCTTGCCGTCGTAATAAACCTCCGGCGAGAAGGCGTTGATGTTCATGTAGCAGCGGCGCGTGTCGATCAGCTCGACCACATGGTCGCGCGCGGTGGCCGCCTCGATCAGGCGCTGGGTGGAATAGTTTTCAGGCTCGCGCGTCAGAATGGCGATACGCAGCGAGCGCTGGACTTCCGGCTTCGAAGCCTGCGGTTTGTAAACATCGTAGGAAAGCTCGCCTTGAATGAAGGAGCGGCGCGGCTCTACGGCATCTTCCTTCATCAAGGCATGGCGGCCGATCAGCATGCGGTATTGCATGGATTCGCGGTTGGTCAGCGAGATCTCGATGGGCCATTCGCGCCCGCCGATATTGACCGGCGTTTCGATGATATAGCGCATTTCCGCTTCGCCGTTGGAACTGGTGATTTCCCGCCGGTCGATGACGCGCGCCGAGCAATAGATTTCCACTTCCGGCCGGTTGGGAATGGGATGCAGGCCGAAACGCACCCGGGGCCGGTCGGGGGAGCCGAAGGGTTCGACGGCAAAGGCGTGGAGCGAGGAGGTGCGCGCGCCCGTGTCGATCTTGGCTTTGATGGCTGGCAGGCCGAGGCGCGGCAGGCTTGCCCATTCTTCCCAGCCCAGTGTCAGTTTTTCCGTCATATCCGGCCGATCCTTCAAGGTCTCTTGGCAAGGTTTTTTGGCGTTGCCCGTGCCCCATCTAGCTTAGTTCGCCGCCGGTACAAAGGGGAAAGCAGGGAGGGGGCGAGGATTTCGCTTCACCGTCATAAACGCGGCAGAAAGGGAGACGTTTCGCCGCATTCGCCGGTGTTTTTACCCATTGAAGCCGGGCCTATCGCCATCAGATAATGAGTATCCAAAATGCTTCTTAAAGGTGCGCCGATGCGTGTTTCCCCTTCTCCCCAGGCCGGGGCCGTTACCGAGACTATGATACATGATCTCGTGCATGAATTTTACCGGCGGATCCGGGCGGATGAGGTGCTGGGGCCGATCTTTGCACGCGCCATCGGGCCTGAGGAAAATTGGGGGCCGCATCTGGCGAAAATGTGCGACTTCTGGTCATCGGTCATGCTGATGAGCGGGCGCTATCACGGCAAGCCGATGGTGGCGCATATGAAGGTGAAAAGCATCAGGCCCGAGCATTTCGCCCATTGGCTGACGCTTTTCGAGGAAGCGGCTCACGACGTTGCGGGGCCCGAGGCGGGAGCGGTCTTTACCGAAAAGGCCAAGCGCATCGCTCATAGCCTGCAGCTCGGGCTTTTCTTCCGGCCGGAAGAGGCGGATGGCGCAAAGGCCGCAAGAAATTGAGCGATTGGATTTTGCCCAAAAGAAAAGGCCGGTGCGGGATGCACCGGCCTTCCTTTTGCCTCCGGGGAGGCTGGTCGATTAACGCACGCCGAGCTGGCGGATAGCGGCCGGCGTGTACCGGTTCACATCCAGTTCTTCGGCGCCGTAGTTGATCGGCTGACCTTCGTTCTGCAGAGCCAGAGCGAGGTAACGGCCAGCCTGCAGGTCATAGACGATTTCCGCGCCTTTGTTGCAGAGCGGCACGCCGTAGTCCTGACGGCCATGCAGTTCCTGAACGCGCCACAGCTCGCCGCGGCCGTCATAGAGTTCTGCGTTGGTGATAGTCCAGCTGTCTTCGTCCAGATGGGTCACGCGGCGCGAGTAAACGTGGCGCGTGCCGGGGCGAAGATTGGCCTCGATGCTCCAGACCCGGTGCAGCTCATAGCGGACATGGTCCTGGTTGAGGTGCAGGGGCTTCAGGTAGTCGGAGTAGTTGACCAGCGAAGCGTCATAGGCGTTAGCTGCAACGAACTTCTCGGACTTGCCGAGAACCGTCCAGTCATAACGGTCCGGGGCGCCATTGTAGCCGTCAAAGCTGTCCGAGGTGGACAGGCCGTCGGAGTTGGTGCCCGGGTTGTCGTAAGCAATGTTCGGCGCGCGGCGCACACGGCGCGTACCGGGCGAATACTGCCAGGCTTTGCGGTCTTCAAGGGCACGGTTCAGCGTTTCGTGCACCAGGATCACGCTACCCGCCGAACGGGCCGGAGCCACGGTGTTGGCGATGTAATAGAGCGAGATGTTGTCCAGCTCTTCGGCGCGCTTCTTGGCCGGGTCCGACCACTGAATGATCGCTTCGTCCTGCACCGTCTGGAGTTCGTATTCACCCGAACGGGTCACCGGCGCTGCCGTGAACTCACGCGTGAGTTTGAAGGCGCGGTAACGCAGCGTGTGGTTCCAGATGATTTCCAGCGCGTTGTTGGGGATCGGGAAAGGAGACCCCATGATCCCTTCGGACACACCGTTACCGCCCGGCGTCAGTTCGGAAACCTGCGCATTGCGCTTGTTGGCTTCGTAAACGAATTCCGGGAAGGCACAAGAACGGCGGGTCTGATAGACCTTCATCTTGTAGGTCGGGTAGGTCGACAGCATGGCTTTATAGCCTTCCGTCAGCTGCCCGTCATACTGCGCCATGTTGCCAGCGGTGACTTCGAACTGAACCGCATCGCCCTTGAACGGGTTCGGCAGCAGTTTGTCGGCCGAGTATTCGCCCTGGACGCTTGCCGGGACGCTGGACAGGCCGCCGGTCCATGCCGGGATCGCCCCGCCATTACCTGCTTTTTCCGAGCCCATGGGCGTCAGGTCGGCGCCGAGGCGGTTGACCTGAGCCTCGGGCACCTTGGCCAGAGCCGATCCGGCGACCGTGCCGGCGACCAAGGCGGATACCAAGGCTACGCTCTTTCTCATTTTCATTGTTCCCTCCGTGATTATCGCCGCAGACCGAAGGGAAGAGGAGTGTCAGCACACGCTGTTCTTCTGCCCGTTTTATCTGTCTTCTGGCGCGGGCCTCCCCCTTGAATATCCGAGACCCATTTCCACAAGGACGTTACCCTTCTTTCAGAGTTACCTTTCATTAAATGTTTGTAAGGTCCGCGCGGCCGGTTTTCGCCGATCATCTGTCTTAAGATAATTTGCTCTAAGATGATCGGGACTCTCAGTGAATTGAAAGCCTTAGCAAAAAAGCCGGCTCCCCGCAGGGAGCCGGCTTCAAGCCATTGTGAGAAGCTTGTTGTTATTAGCGCACACCGAGGCGGCGAATCGCAGCCGGGGTGTAGCGGTCGACATCCAGTTCGTCGGCCGCATAATTGATCGGCTGGCCTTCGTTCTGCAGCGCCAGAGCGAGGTAACGGCCGGCCTGCAGGTCGTAGACGATCTCCGCGCCCTTATTGCAGAGCGGCACGGCATAAGACTGGCGGCCATGCAGTTCCTGCACACGCCACAGCTCGCCGCGGCCGTCGTAAAGCTCGGCGCCTGTCATGGTCCAGCTGTCTTCGTCCAGATGTTTCACCCGGCGCGAATAGACGTGGCGGGTACCTTCTTTCAGCGTCGCCTCGATGGTCCAGACACGGTGGTTCTCGTAGCGCACGTAATCCTGATTGAGATGCAACGGCTTGATCAGCTGATCGTAGCTAGCAAGCGTCGCATCATAGGAATTCGCGGCAACGAATTTTTCCGACTTGCCGATCACCTTCCAGTTGTAGCGATCCGGAGCGCCGTTATAGCCGTCGAAGCTGTCCGAGGTGGAAAGCCCGTCGGAATTGGTGCCCGGATTGTCGTAAGCAATGTTCGGGGCACGGCGCACACGGCGGGTGCCAGGCGAATACTGCCAGGCTTTGCGGTCTTCCAGCGCACGGTTCAGCGTTTCGTGCACGAGGATCACGCTGCCGGCGGAACGGGCAGGCGCCACGGTATTGGCGATGTAGTAGAGCGAGATATTGTCCAGCTCTTCAGCCGCGTTCTTCTTCGGGTCGGACCATTGCAAGATGGCTTCGTCCTGCACGGTGATGAGCTCGTACTCGCCCGAACGCGTCACCGGCGCTGCCGTGAATTCACGGGTCAGCTTGAAGCCGCGATAGCGCAGCGTGTGGTTCCAGATCACTTCCAGCGCATTGTTGGGGATGGGGAACGGGAAACCCATGATCCCTTTCGAGACGCCGTTACCGCCCGGCGTCAGGTCCGCGACCTGCGAGTTGCGCTTCGTCGCTTCATAGACGAATTCGGGATACGCGCAGGAGCGGCGGGTCTGATAGACCTTCATCTTGTAATCGGGATAAGTCGTCAGAAGCGCTTTATAGCCTTCCGTCAGCTTATCCGAATACTGGCCCATATTGGCCGGGGTGACTTCGACTTTGGGTTTGTCGCTGGCGAAGGGATTGGGCATCAGGCTGCCTGCCTGAAAATCCCCTTTGACGCTGTCGGGCACGCTTGTCAGCCCGCCCGTCCAGGCGGGAATGTCCCCGCCATTACCGGCCTTCTCCGCCCCAATCGGCGTCAAATCGTTGCCAAGCCGGTTCGTTTGCGCTTCGGGCACTTTGGCTGCCGCCGTTCCGGCAAGCGAGCCGGCGACCAGCACCGAAGCCAGAGCAATGCTCTTTTTCATGGCTTATTCCTCCAATTTGGTCCCGGTTTCTCCTTTCTCTTTTGCAGTCTGATCCCCCTCAAACCGGGTGGTTGAGTCTTTGCCGACTGCCAGCGCGGCGCAAATGGCGGCGCGCTGCGGGCCGTTCACTCACGAAATTGTGCCCGCTCCTCATACTAACCAGGCAGGCCGCGCGGCTGCATGAAGAGGGAATTAAAACTTCGTAATGTTGAAAAGGCCGGGATTATGCGGTTCAGCGGCGTTTTTTGGCGGCAATATCGGCATAAAAGCCTTCCACCAGTGTGAGGAATACCTCGCGCCCTTCCGGCACATAAGCGCCGATGGTGAGCAGCATCTGAAAGACGCCGCGATGGATAAGGTCCGGTCCGTCTTCTTCGGGATGGCGCACGGCCCGGTCGTTCATCCAGTAAGTCATGAACAGCGTCAGCCGTTCGGCAAGATGGATATGCTCCGCCTCACCCAAATGAATGAAATCGCGGCTCGCCAGTTCGCGCAGCAAGGCGCCGAGCGCGCGTTCCTTCAAGGAGAGAAGGTCGCGGAATCTGCGGGCAAGATGGGGATAGCGCTGCAAGAGATCGGAGAGGTTGCGGTAGAAGAAGCGGAAATCGTAGATCTCTTCGAAGACCACATAGAGATAGAGCCAGTTGTCCTCGACCGATAGGGGCTTGGCGACGGGCGCTTCCAGAACGATGTGCATTTCTTCTTCGAACGAATCGAAAAGCGCCTCGATCAGCACTTCCTTGCCGCGGAAATGATAATAGAGATTGCCGGGGCTGATGCCGACTTCATTGGCGATATCGACGGTGGAAACGGAAGGCTCGCCCTCTTCATTGAAAAGGACGAGCGCCGATTTGAGAATCCGGTCGCGGGTTTTCATGCCGCTTCAGCTTCCCCGCTTCGCATCAGCGTTTCTTCGCGGCGGTTTTCTTCTTCGCCGCGGTTTTCTTGGCGGGCGCTTTTTTCTTCGCGGCAGGTTTTTTTACTGCTGCTTTTTTGGCCGCCGGCCTTTTTGCGCCCGCTGCGGCGAGCGCATCGAGCTTCGCGGAAAGCGCATCGACCTTTGCGGTCAGCGTATCCACCTTGCGGGCAAGGTCGGGGTCGTTGCCGCTCATGCCGAACATGGCGCGCATCTTTTCAAGGCGTTCTTCGAGGGAGGCGAGCGCCTTGTCCGATTGCTGGCTCATGCGCTCGCGCGCGGGTGCGAGTTTCTTTTCCAGCGTTTCGCCGCGATTGACCAGCTCGTCGAAAACTTTGCTGGTTTCCTCATTCACCCGCGACATCTGTTCCTGGGCTTCATCATATGCCTGGCCGTAGGCGCCGACACCGGCAAGCCAGATACGGCGGGCAAGTTCGCTGGCGCGGTCCACGGGGGTTTTCTGTCGCGGCATGAAGGCCTCCTTTGAAGGTGAATGCGCAGGGCTAGAGCGCAGGTGCTCCAGCCCCTTCGAATTCCTCGGGCGTGTCCAGGAAATCCTGCATCACAGGGATGATTTCATCGGCCCGGCTGACGAGGAAAAGGTGCCCGCCGCCTTTAACGACGTGCAGGCGGGACTGAGGAATAAGCGTCTTGAGAATATGCCCGTTGGCGAGCGGCACGATATTGTCCCTGTCGCCCATCATGATCAGTGTCGGATGCGGCAGGAAGGGCAGGAAGGGCACGGAGGTCCAGCCCGCCATGGCGAGAAGCTGGTACATATAGCCGCGCGCGGTGGGCGGCAGAATGCTGATCGCGTGCGTTTCGGCCATATTGGGATCATCGCCGTAAAGCTGCTCGAAATTGCGCATCAGATAGGCGGGATCGAGATAGCGGCGCGGATGGGCAAGCTTGGAAAGTGCCTTGGGCTTGCCCGGCACCATCACCATGCCCGCGGATGTGGCCGCCAACATCAGCTTGCCGACACGGGCGCGGTACTGCATGGCAAATTGCTGCGCCATCGCCCCGCCCCAGGAAACGCCGAGCACGTCTACTTCGTCATAGCCATATTCATCGAGCACCTTGCGGGCGAGCCGCGCGGCCTGCCAGGCCCGGTAAGGCCAGCGCGGGGCCGGCGACTTGCCGATGCCGGGCATGTCGAAGGTGATGACGTCGCGGTCGGTAAAGGCCTCGCCCAAGGGCGCTGCCAGTTCCAGATTGGCGCCGATGCCGTTGAAGAAGAGAATAGGCCGGGCCCGCCCCGATCCTTCCCAGATCGCCACGCGCAGTTTCTGTCCGCCGATGGTCGGATAGCGCATCTTCGGCAGATGCGGCGTATGAGACGGGGTTTTGCCTACCGGCATATACTCATCCTTTTCTATTCGAACACATAGCTGCCGGGCGCTGCCTCGATCGGGGGATATTTACGGTTCCCCAGTTTCTTGGGCGCGGGCTTGGGGGCGCCGGAGCGTTCGGAAAGCCAAACCGCCCATTCGTCCCACCAGGAGCCTTTCTTCTCGCTTGCGCCTGCCAGCCATTCTTCCGGATTGTCCGGATTCTGTTCGTTCCAATAAAACTTCGCCTTCGGATTCAGCGGCGGGTTGAGAAGCGCCTGAATATGTCCGCCTGCGGACAGAACGAACTTCACATTGCCGCCCATCAGATGGGTCGTGCGGTAACAGGCTTTCCAGGGGGTGATGTGATCGGTCATGCCGGCAACGATGAAGGTGTCGGCTTTGACTTTGCGCAGATCGATCATGTTCCCCATGAAATCAACCGTTCCCTGATTCGCAAAAGGCTGTCTTTCATATAGTGCCAGATAGTCCGAATGCAGCGCAGCGGTAAGATTGGTAGAATCGTTGTTCCAGAACAAAATATTGAACGCGGGCGGGTCTTCACCCAGAAGATAATTGTTGACCACATAGTTCCAGACGAGGTCGTTAGGGCGCAGCCAGGCGAACATGCGCGCCAGATCGCTGCCCTCCAGAACGCCTTTCTTGGCCGAGCGTTTGCGCGCCAGTTCCAGCCCGCGCTTGTTGACGAGGGAGCCCATTTCGCTGTCCGTGCGGCGCGGATCGAGGACGCAGACCTGCAGGGTCACGGTGTTCACGCGCTCGTCATTTTCCGCGGCAAGGTTCGAGAGCAATGTCGAAACCGTGATGCCGCCGGAGCAGGCGCCGGTGATGTTGAGTTTCTTCTGACCGGTGATTTTCATCGCCACGTCGGAAAGCTCCGTCACGGTGCGGATGTAATCGGCCAGGCCCCAATGGGCGTGTTCCTTCGTCGGGTTGCGCCAGGAAATGATAAAGACCTGATGGCCGAGCTGGGTGAGGTAATTCACCAGCGACAGTTCCGGGCACAGATCGGAGACATAGAATTTGTTGATCTGAGGCGGCACCATGAAGACCGGAATCTCATAAACTTCCGGTGTCTGGGGTTTGTATTGAATGAGCTCGGCCATTTCCGTGCGGTAGACGACGGCGCCTTCGCTCAAGGCGAGGTTCTCGCCCACTTTGAAGGGGCGCTTGTCGACCTGTGAGGGCATACCGCCATTATGGACGATGTCGCCATAGGCGTTTTTCAGGCCTTTGACGAGGGAAAGCCCGCCCGTCTCGTAGGCGCGTTTGAGGGCGGCCGGATTGCCGATCAGCGAGTTCGTGGGAGAGAGGGCATCGGTGATCATGTTGAGCACGATCTGGGCGCGGGCGCGCTCAAGCTCGGCAAGCTCCAGATCGTCCACCCAATTGTTGAGGCCCTTTTGCAGCGCCATCCAGCTTTGCATACCGGCGCGGTAGACCGGGTTGAAAGCCCATGTCGGGTCTTTGAAGCGCTTGTCCTTCGGCTCCGGGCCGAGCTCGGATTTCCCGCGCACGATGTCGACGACATCCTTGCCGAACGTGCCGGCATGGCGTGCGAAATTTATCGGGTGGCGGGCCGTTTCCTTCAGCACGGTGCCGATGGCCGCCAGCAGCTCTTCGCGCGGCAGGCCCACCAGCGGGCTCATGGCAATGGTGTTCTCGTCGGCCTTCTTGCCAAGATTATGATCCGTGTTCGCCATAGATTATCCCTCCTCACTTGCGCCGGTATTCCGGTCGCTGGCCGCCGGGGCGGCGCTCCTCCGGGATTAAGTAGAACGCATAATCGCCAGTAAATAGAAGTGAAAAACACGCGAGGACCTGTAAGGGTCCTGGTAACTTAAGGTGCAGTGCACAATAAACGGCTTAAAAAAAGGCCCCGGACTTTGTAAGGCCGGGGCCAGTTTCAGCTTGCGTCAGGGAGGACTCACGCAGCCTTTTTAGCGGTGCGCGGCTTGGCGGCAGCTTTGGGAGCGGCCGGCTTCGCTGCCGTTTTGGCGGCGGCCTTCTTGGCGTTCAGCGCGTTGACTTTGCGGGTCAGAGCATCGACTTCCGCTTCCAGTTCCTTGATCCGGGCATTGGCCGGGAAGACATTGGCAGGAAGCTGGGGAACCGGCAGGGCGTCGCGCAGCTTGGCGATGCGCTCTTCCACCGTGGACTGCACCTGGGTGCGGGCGGCTTTCAGATTGTCGGTTGCTTCCTTCTGGGCGCGGGTCAGCGTGGTGCGGGTTTCTTTTTCCACTTCCTCGCCTTTGGCCACGAAACCGCTAAAGAGGGTCTGGGCGCGTTCGCGCGGCTGTTCGGCGCGCTTCAGCGCTTCGTCATAGAGGCGGCCGTAAAAGCCGAGGCTGGCCAGCCACAGCGTGCGGGCGGCGGGAACGGTTGCGAAAAGTTCGCGGGTTTCGGTTTTCTTCGCCATGGTCACTCTCCTGTCCATTGGGGGAAAGGGCCGGGGCCGCTCGGGCCCCGCCTGGAAACCCAGGTTGGGGGGGCGCCCTTTCCGTTGAGCGCAGGTTTAGGACAGGAAGTCTAGAAAGCGCATACTAATCCGGTAAGCGCTTGATCTTTATGGCTTATCCGATGATCGCGGTAGCGGTCCAATAGGTGATGCCCGCTGCCAGATAGGCAATGGCGGTCAGATAGCCGGCCATGAAGAACATCCAGCCCCAGGAGTTCGTCTCACGCTTGGCAACGGCGAGGGTGGCGAGGCATTGCGGCGCATAGACGTACCAGGCCATGACGGCAAGGGCGGTGGGCAGCGACCAGGCGTTTTGCAGGCGGGAGACGAGGCTCGTTGCGATCTGGTCTTCACTGCCCGAGAGCGCATAGACCGTGCCGAGCGCGCCGACAAAGACTTCCCGCGCGGCCATGCCGGGCACGAGCGAGATTGCGATCTCCCAGGTAAAGCCGATGGGCGCGAAGAGAATTTCCAGCACCCGGCCGATCTGCCCGGCATAGGAATAATAGATATCCGGCAAGGCGGCATCGGCTGGCGCGGCTGGATAGGAAGCCAGCACCCAGAGCACGATCATGGTGGTCAGGATGAATTTACCCGCCCGCGCCATGAAGATTTTCACGCGCTCATAAAGGCCGAGTACCAGGTCACGCAGATTGGGGAGCTGATATTTCGGCAGTTCCATGAGCAGCGACTGGGAGGCGCCTTTCGTGACGGTGCGCTTCAGGACACCGGCAACGATGAGCGCGCTGACGATGCCCGCCAGATAAAGCGCGAAAAGCACGACCCCTTGCAGATTGAAGATGCCGCCCACGGCCTGGTTGGGAATGAAAGCGGCGATGAGCAGCGTATAGACGGGGATGCGCGCCGAACAGGTCATGAGCGGGGCGATCATGATGGTGGTCAGGCGGTCGCGCGGATTGTCGATGGTGCGCGTTGCCATGATGCCGGGAATGGCGCAGGCAAAGCTGGAAAGCAGCGGAATGAAGGCGCGGCCATTGAGCCCCACGCTTGCCATGATCCGGTCCATCAGGAAGGCGCCGCGGGCCATATAGCCCGAGGCTTCCAGCGCCAGAATGAAGGCAAAGAGAATAAGGATCTGCGGCAGGAAGACGACGACCGAGCCGACGCCGGCGATCACCCCGTCGACAAGCAGGCTGCGCAGGGCATTGTCCGGCAGGCTGGCGGTGAGCCAGTCGGCCAGCGCGCCGATGCCCATATCGATCCATTCCATCGGCGTTTCGGCCCAGGCGAAGACGGCCTGGAACATGACGAAAAGCATGGCAAAGAGAATGATGGGGCCGGCAACCTTATGCAGGAACACCGCATCGAGGCGGCGCGTCATCAAATGCTCGATGCCTTCGGAGCGCGTGGCGGCTTTCGCGATGCGGCCGGCTTCTTTTTGCAGGGATTTCAGGTCCTGCGGCTGCCAGGCGGGAGCAGGGCCCGTCTTGGCGGCTTCCTCGACGAGGTCATTGAGGTGGTTCGACAGCTCGACGCTGAGCTCCTTTACGCCCGAGCGGCGTACGGCGACGGTCGGAATGACGGGAATGCCGAGCGCGCTTTCCAGCGCCTCCACATCGATATCGATCTTATCGCGGGTGGCCAGATCGATCATGTTGAGGGCGATCAGCATGGGCCGGCCGAGCTGTTTCAGCTCCAGCACGAGTCGCAGATGGAGTTTGAGATTGGTTGCATCGACCACGCACAAAATGACATCGGGCAGCGGCTCGCTGTCGCTCTGACCCAGCACCACTTCGCGGGTGACGACCTGATCTGGGCTTGTCGCGGAGAGCGAATAGGTGCCCGGCAGATCGACGACGTTCACTTCCAGCCCGTGCTGCGTTTGAAAGCGCCCGGCGCGGCGCTCCACGGTCGTGCCCGGATAATTGCCGGTCTTCTGGCGGCTGCCGGTCAGAGCGTTGAAGAGGGCGGATTTGCCGGCATTGGGATTGCCGACCAGCGCGAGACGCAGAGCCGAGTTCATATTAGTTTCCGTTCAGGCGTTCGATGATGATGGTGCTGGCATCGGCGCGGCGCAGGGCAATGATGGTGCGCTCGACTTTCACCGACATGGGATCGCCGCCGAAAGGCGAGCGGTGCAGGGCTTCGATCTCCGCCCCTTCCATGATGCCGAGTTCGAGCAGGCGCGCGGCCAGGCTTTCGTTATTTTCCGGGCTTTCAGCCGCGGGGCTGGAGATGCTGGCAATACGGCCTTTTTCGCCGTAGCGCATTTCGGCGAGAGTTGTCTGGCCTTCACGATTGGCCGTTGTGTCCGACATGGTTCACACATCCCTTGGCGCCGCAGCCTTCCGGGCTGCCGCGTTGTTCTTTGCACCATTAATATTGCTACTCACTCGCACTATGCAAGGAAAGTCCGCGTGAGCGGGCAAGGAGCCGGTGCGGCGAAAGCGCCCGGCTGCCGTCAGAAGGCCCTCAAATTGTTCTCTCAGGCCGCTCCTCAGGCTGCTTGGGCGGCGGCCCAGCCATGGATAATGCCCACAAGCGCCTCAAGGCCATCGGTCAGCGCGGCGGGGCCGGGCTGCAGGATGATGGTGGATTTGACTTCATGGAGGGCGCCCGTCCGCACCGCTGTCAAGGCTTCATAGCCGGGTCTGGCGCGCACCGCATCGGGCTGAAATTTCTTGCCGCACCATGAGCCGATGAAAATATCCGGGTCGGCGGCAAGGAGATCGCCGTGGGTGATGATGCGGTTTGAAGCGGAAGGCTCTTTGACGAGTTGCGGGAAACATTCCTCGCCCCCGGCAATACCGATCAGCTCCGACACCCAGCCGATGCCGGTGATCATGGGCTCGTCCCATTCCTCGAAATAAACTTTCGGGCGGCGGGGAAGTTTTGCGGAAGTGGCGCGAACCTCGGCAAGCCGCGCCTCAAGGCGCGCGCAGAGCGCCTCGGCTTTTTCCGGCTCGCCGATCAGGCCGCCCAGCATGCGCAGCATGTCGAAGATGCCGGCAATGTCGCGCTGATTGAAAGCATGGACGGCAATGCCCGCTTTGACGAGATCGGCGACGATCTCCGCCTGCAGATCGGAAAAGGTCAGAACGAGGTCGGGCTCAAGTTCCAGGATCTTGTCGATCTTGGCGGAGGTGAAAGCGGCGACGCGCGGCTTTTCCCGGCGCACTTGCGGCGGGCGCACGGCATAGCCCGAGACGCCGACAATGCGCGCGTCCTCGCCCATCAGATAAAGCGCTTCGACGGTTTCCTCGGTCAGGCAGACGATACGCTGGGGCGGATACATGAGCGGAGTGTCCTTTATTTATATGCGGGCTTTTATGCGGGCGGGCCAGCATACGCAGGACGTGCGTGAAGGCCAATGGCGCGGCCGGTTCCGACTGGCAATCTTTCTTCGCCGCAGCCGCACTTGCTCTTTACCTGATGCGCTGTTACGCCCATCCTGTCAGGCGCGGCACTGGCTTGATTTGCAGCACGTTATCAGCGGCTCTATGGGAGGCTCGCCACATTATGGGCGCCAAGAAGAAGCACTATCAGACGATCTATGAGAATTTTGGCGCGCCGATTTCCAAAGCGCATGATTGCGGCAAATATTGCGCGCCGCTGAATGGCGGCCAGCCCGTGTGCTGCGATCACGAGCACGCCATTCCCGCCGCCTCGCCGCCCGAATGGAAGGTGATGAAGAAGCGCACCGATATGTGGAAGCGCTACAAACCCAAAGATGCGCATGCGAAAAAGGAAGTGGCGGAGATCGAAGAGACCTGCGTCGCCATCGTCTGCAACGGCGCGAAATATTGCGAGCGCGACAATCGTCTGCTCGCCTGCCGGGCCTTTCCCTTCTATCCCTATTTCACCAAGGGCGGGGAATTTGCAGGGCTTGCGTATTACTGGACATTCGAGGACCGCTGCTGGGTCATCTCCAACATCGAGGCGGTGGACAAAGCCTATGTGAAGGAGTTCATCGAGGCTTACGACACGCTCACCGATGTGGATGAGGGTGAGTATCTCGCCTTTCATGAGCAGTCGGCCACTATGCGCCGGGTCTTTTCGCGCCGGAACGCGCCCATTCCGCTGATCGGGCTGGAGGGGGAATATCTGCAGGTGTTGCCGAAATCAGGCGGCAAGATCGTGCCTGCCGATCCCAAAAAATATCCGAAATTCGGCCCCTACCGCTCACGCAAGGCCTACAAGAAGGCTGCGAAAGAGGCAGAGGAGATGTACGGGCCTTCCGAATGGGGCGAGATGCCCCCCTTCTCCGGCTGATGTGGAAGTGCCCGTCCAGCTGGGCTGCGGTTTGCCTCTTGCTGGCTGGATTTATCGTTTGCACCGCCGTGCCGGATGCTCGCGCCGCGCAGGAAGCAGACAAGGCGGTCAAGCAAGGCGGGGAACTGCTTGCTGCGGCGGCAGCCATCGAGCAGCGTCTCAATGCCCGGGTCGGCTTAGCCATTCTCGATACGCAAACCGGCCGGCGCTGGATGTACCGCGCCGAGGAACGTTTTGCCCTGACCAGCACGTTCAAGGCATTTGCCTGTGCCGGTGTGCTTGCCCGTGTGGCAGCGGGCGAGGAGGAGCTTGAGCGGCAGATCGCGATCGAGAAAGAAGATCTCGTCACCTATTCCCCGGTTACGGAGCAACATGCAGGCGCCCGCATGACGCTTGGCGCGCTGTGCGAGGCGGCGCTGAGGGTGAGCGACAACACGGCGGGCAATCTCGTGTTGCGCAGCTTGGGCGGACCGGAGGGTTTTACCGCTTTCATGCGCAGGCTCGGCGACACGCAGACGCGGCTCGACCGCTGGGAAACAGCGCTGAACGAGGCACGGCCCGGTGATCTTCGGGACACGACCACCCCTGCGGCAGCCATGGCCTCCCTCCATGAGGTGCTGCTGGGTGAGCGGGTGCCGGAAGAAGGCCGTGCGCGGCTTACGGGGTGGATGCAGAACAATGAAGTGGCGGGCCCGCTGCTGCGCGCCAGCCTGCCGCAGACGTGGCGGATTGCCGACCGAAGCGGGGCAGGGGGAAACGGCGCGCGGGGGATCATTGCCGTGATCTGGCCGAACCCTCAAGGCGGGCGGGCGCCCGTCGTGGCCGCCGTCTATCTGGCCGAGACGGATGCGGACATGGAAGCGCGCAACGCGGCCATTGCCGAAATCGGCGCGGCGCTGGTCAAAGCGCTTGCACGTTAGCCTCTCCGGCTTTGCCGGCTCTGGGCTAAACGGGCTGAATCGGGCGCGCTGGAGAGGCGGATGTGAGGCCGGGGCCTTGCTTCAGCCAAAAAACGCATGGTTTTTCACCGATTTTGACCCGTTTGGGCTTGGCCTCGGCGGGCTTTCGATGTGTAATCCGGCCAAACCGAGCCGGGCAAACCGGCCTATACCAATAATCAAACTGTTGCAGGGAGTTTCCCCATGAGTGAAACGGCCGCCAATTCCGCGCCGTGGCCTGCCATGTCGATTGCCGATGCCCACGCGCTGCTGACCGGCGAGGGCTCGCCGCTTGAGATGGAAGAAAAAGAGATCCGCGGCGTGAAGATGCGGGTCTGGAAAAATGCGCCCAAAAGCCTGCGCGAAGTGCTCGAAGTGAGCCGCGGGCACGGCAATCTGGATTTTCTCGTCTATGAAGGCGAGCGCGTCACCTTTGAAGCGCATTACCGGGCGGTGGCCAAGCTCGCAACCGCGCTGCAGAAAAAATATGGCATCGAAAAAGGCGACCGCGTTGCCATCGCCATGCGCAATTATCCTGAATGGGTGATCGCGTTCTGGGCGGCCGCTGCTGTCGGCGCCATTGTCGTGCCGCTCAATTCCTGGTGGACCGGCGAAGAGCTGGAATACGGTCTGTCCGATTCCGGCGCCAAGCTGGCGGTGGTCGACGGTGAGCGGCTGGAAAGCATCAAGCCGCATCTGAAGAATCTCAATCTCGGCGGGCTTCTGGTCGTGCGCGGCGTCGGCAATCTGGCCGGCGGCGATGATTGGGAAGAGGTGGTTGCGCCTTATGGGGCCTATGCCGATCTGCCCGACACGAAAATGCCCGATGTCGCGCTTGAGCCGGAAGACAATGCGACGATCTTCTATACATCCGGCACCACGGGCAAACCGAAAGGGGCGCTCGGCACGCACCGCAATATTTGCGGCAACCTGCTTTCGCTTGCCATCGGCACCGCGCGCTCGATGATGCGCCGGGGCGAGATCCCGCAGCCGCCTGACCCGGATGGGCCGAAGCCCTCGACGCTGATCTCCGTGCCGCTTTTCCATGCCACGGGCTGTCACGCCATTTTGTGCGGCACGACCTTCGGCGGCGGCAAGCTGGTGATGATGTACAAGTGGGATCCGCTGAAAGCCATGCAGCTTATCCAAGAAGAAAAGATCAAGGCGTTCGGCGGCGTGCCGGCCATGGTCTGGCAGGTGCTCGAACATCCGCATTTCAAGGATTACGATCTCTCCTCCGTGGAAAGCATTTCTTATGGCGGCGCCCCTTCCGCGCCCGAGCTTGTCACCCGCATCAAGGAAGAGTTTCCCCAGGTGCAGCCGGGCAACGGCTACGGGCTGACGGAAACCTCTTCCGTGACGAGCCAGAATTCGGCGGAAGATTACGTCAACCGGCCGAACAGCGCCGGGCCCGCCATTCCCGTCTGCGACATCAAGGTTGTGGATGCGGAAGGCAAAGAGCTTGGCCCCAATGAAGTGGGCGAGCTTTGGATCAAGGGGCCGAACGTGGTCAGCGGCTATTGGAACAAGCCCGAGGCGACGGCCGAATCCATTACCGATGGCTGGCTGCATACGGGCGATCTGGTGCGGGTGGATGAGGAAGGTTTCATCTTCATTCTCGACCGCGCCAAGGACATGCTGATCCGCGGCGGCGAGAACGTTTATTGCGTGGAAGTGGAAGATGCCCTTTATGCGCATGAAGATGTGATGGACGCTGCCGTGGTGGGCATTCCCCACAAGGTGCTGGGCGAAGAGGTCGGCGCGATCGTGCAGATCAAGCCGGGCGCCAAGGTGACGGAAGAAAAGCTGCGCGCCTTCGTGGGCGAGCATATTGCCGCCTTCAAGGTGCCGGTGAAGATCGAGCTGCGCACCGAGCCTCTGCCGCGCAATGCCAATGGCAAGATCCTCAAGCGTCAGCTTAAGGACGAATTCCTGCAAAGCCTCGGCGTCGCCTGAGGCTTCCTGCAAAAGACAAGCAGCCCCGTCCGGTCCGCCGGGCGGGGCTCTTTTTTGACCGGCCTCTCGGTCTTTCGGGCAAAATCGCCTAAACTGGGCCGGTTCTTCTGAAAAGGTATGCGTAGCGATGAAGATGAAGGAGCTGGAGCAGGCAGCGGGTGTGGGCCGGGAGACGATCCGCTTCTATATCCGCGAGGGGCTTTTGCCGGAACCGGAGCGCCCGAAGCGCAATGTCGCGCGCTACGGCACCGAACATGTGGAACGGCTGAAGCTCATCAAGCAGCTTCAGCAGGAACGCTTTCTGCCGCTCTCCGTCATCAAGCATGTCATCCATGCCCAGGAGCAGCGCCGGGGCGGCCAGGTGGAACCCTTGATCGGGCTGGAAGAAGCGCTTTATCCGCTCCTCTCCAATCCTGAAGGCTTGAAGGAGCGCCCACTTTCAGAAGTTTCCGCGAGCCTTGATGTGCCCGATGCCGATATCGAGGAATATATCGATATGGGGCTCATCCATGTCGAGGAGCGCGATGGCACGCGCTGGATCGATCACCGCAATGCGCGGCTCCTTCAGCTTTGGGACGAAGTGCGCGCGGCCGGCTATACGGACGATATCAGTTACGGCGTGCGCAGCTGGCAGCGTTATGCCGAGTTCATCAAGTTCCTGGTCGATGATGAAGTGGCGACCTTCTACCGCAATCTCGGCGACCGCTACGATCAGAAAGATGCCGCCCGCCTTGCTGCCGCCGGTATCCGCCTGATCAACGAAATCCTGCCGCTAATGCGTACGGATGCGATTTTGCGCGAGGTGCGCGCGATTTCCGAACGCGGGAGCCTTGAGCCGGACGAGCAGGAGTAAACCTGCCCGCCCGGATGCGCGTCAGGCCGGAACGGCTTTCGTCCCGCGCGGGCTGCGCCCGAAAAGCCAGATCAGGCTGAGGAAGATGACGATCTGCCCCAGCACGAAATAGGGGAAGATGGCCGGGTTCTCCGCGAGCAGGTTTTCCGATCCCTCAAGGCTCGGAAAGTAAGAGGTGATCGAGATGAGATTGCCGATCACGATAAGCGCAAAGAGCTTCCAATTACCTTGCGCGATCCACCAGCAAAAAAGCGCATAAGCGATTTCGACGGCAAAGGCCCATTGCGGGTGCGAACCGTATAGACCTGTGCCAAGCATCGGCCCGTCAATGAGCGGGGCGAGCGCCATGTCGGGCGCATGGACCGCAAGGTCGAGCAGTGTGTGGGAGAAGACGCCGAGCGCGAGCGCCAGGCCGATGCGCGGGTTCTTCGTGAAGTATAGTGCGGCGGCATAAAAGAGCCCGGCAAAGCAGAGCCCCGCCAGCACAGAATGCGACCAGGGCATATGCACGAGATGCATGTCCATTACGCTTTTGAACGGCACGGCGATTTCCGTGCGTTCGATACCGGCAATGTTGAAGCCGACAAAGGCGATCTCCACAGCTTCGGTGGAAACGAGAAGCCAGCCGAGATTGGCTTCCGGGAAGGCCTTTTTCAGCACGATGGCGGTGATGCCGTGTCCGATTGCATTCATGGGGTCCTCCTGTGAGGTCGGTGAGCAAATGCTAACTAACGGGGTAAATAAAAAGAGACGCGGGGGGGACGAGGTTCAGCTCAAGGAGCGCAGCAAGAGTTTCGATAAAGGCTTTGTCCATTTGCCGGCAGGTCTTGCCAGCCCGCCGAGATAGATCATGCGGGAGAACTGCGCGAGCGTGCCGGCAACAAGGACGACGAGCAGTTCTTCTTCTTGCCCGTTCGTGACCGCGCCTTCCTTGCGCCCTGCCGCCAGGATTTCCCGGTAGCGGGTGATGAGCGTGCGCTTTTTCTGGGCGGCGGGCATTTTCGGCCAGAAGGCGGCAAGGTTCTCGTTCACATAGATCGAGGCTTCCGGGCATTTATCGAGGAGCCCGGTATAGGCCGCGATGAGCTTTTCAAAGCGTTCGGGAAAAGGCCCGTCCGTATCGGCAAGGGTGCGGTCGAGCCATGCGCTCATTTCCCCGTAACAGCGCTCGAAAAGCGCAAAGGCGAGCTCTTCCTTGCTGGCAAAATGTTTGTAAAGGGCAGGGTTGGAATAGCCCGCTTTTTCCGCCACGTCGCGGATGCTCGTGCCTTCGATGCCGCGCGCCACGAACAGATCGAGAGCCGCCAGCATGATCGCCTTTTTGGCGGGCGGGTCTTGTGTTTCGATCAAAAAGCTCGGCGCGTTAGTCACGGGTTTCTCCTTGGGATAAGCAATGGTTAGCAAACGCTAACTGACCTGTCAAGGAAGACCAGAGGGCGCGCCGGACGAAGAAAAACCGGAAAGCGGGGCTTTCCGGTTTCAAGCTGCAGGTGTTTGTGTGCTTCGGTTTACGAGGTCAGAACCAGCGTGTCTTCGGCCCGCCAGCTTACCCAGAGCTTTTCCCCGTTTTCAAAGCCGGGGCCCGTGCTGCGCTCGGCATTGGTGATGTCGGCAAGGACGGGCTCCTTCGCGCCGATATCGACAAAGACTTTCGAGTAGCCGCCATAATAGGCGATGTCGGTGACGGGGCCTTGGGCGGCAAGCAGATTGCCGCCCGGTTTTTCCCGGCTGACGCGGACCTTTTCCGGGCGCACGCCGAGCGAGACGGGGCCGTTTGCATCGCCGCCGAATTCGACTTTTCCGAGCACGGGCGTCTCCACCAGCGTTTTGCCGTTGCCATTCGCTTTTGCCTGGCCGTCGAAGAGATTGATCTTGCCGATGAAGTCGGCGACGAAGCGGCAATTCGGGCTTTCGTAAAGTTCGGCGGGGCCGGCGATCTGTTTCACGACGCCCTGTTCCATCACCGCGATGCGGTTGGCCATGGAAAGCGCTTCGTCCTGGTCGTGGGTGACAATGACGAAGGTGATGCCCACGGTCTTTTGCAGCCGCACGAGTTCGATCTGCATGGCCTCGCGCAGTTTCGCATCGAGGGCGGATAGCGGCTCGTCGAGCAGCAGCACGCTCGGGCGTTTGATCAGCGCGCGGGCGAGCGCGACGCGCTGGCGCTGGCCGCCGGAAAGCTCGTCCGGCATGCGCCCGCCCAGATGGCCGAGCTTGACGAGGTCGAGCGCTTCTTGCACCCGCTCGGCGATTTCTCTTTTCGGGCGGCCTTCGATTTTCAGCCCGTAGCCCACATTCTGCGCGACGCTCATATGCGGGAAAACCGCATAGGACTGGAAGACCATGTTGACGGGGCGCTTGTTGGGCTGCACATCCGCCATGTTCTGCCCGTCGATGAGGAGCGTGCCGCTGGTCGGAATTTCAAAGCCCGCCATCATGCGCAGCAGCGTGGTCTTGCCGCAGCCCGAGGGCCCGAGCAGCGCGAAGAATTCGCCCCGGTCCACATTGAGCGAGACATTGTCCACGGCCTGCACACCGCCCGGATAGGTCTTGCAGATATTTTCGATGCGAATAATCGGGTCTTGCATGTCTGCCATAATCGTCACGCTTGCATGTTCATATTGTTGCGGTTCTGGAGCCGGAGCGCGATGGCGGTGAGCACCAGCGTCAGACCGATGAGGATGGTCGAGGCGGCGTTCACTTCCGGCGTCACGGAGAACCGGACCATGGAATAGACCTTCACCGGGAAGGTGACCGTATTGGGGCCGGCGGTGAAGAAGGTGATCACGAAATCGTCGAGCGAGAGCGTGAAGGAAAGAAGGGCGCCGGCAATCAGCCCCGGCTTCATATGCGGCACCACGATATCCCAGAAGACGCGGGCTTCGGAGGCTCCAAGATCGCGCGCCGATTCTCCCAGTTCCCGGTTGAAAGTCTCCAGCCGCGCGCGGATGACGATCGCCGCGAAGGGGAAGGAAAAGGCGATATGGGCGATGGTGATCTGCGAGAGCGAGAGAGGCCAGGGCAGATCGGAAGGCCAGCCGATGCGCGCGAAGAAGGCCATCATCGCCACGCCCATGCAGATTTCAGGGATCACGATGGGCAGCGCCACGGCGCCTTCATAAGCGGCTTTGAAAGGAAAGCGGAAGCGCCAGAGCACATAGGCGGCGAGCGCGGCCAGGATTACCGAAACGATGGTGGTGAAAAAGGCGATGGTGAGCGAGTTCGTGAAGGCTTCGATCAGCTCGTCGTTTTCCAGCGCCTTTTCGTAATATTTCAGCGTAAAGCCGCGCCAGACGATATTGCGCCGGCTGTCATTGAAGGAAAAGGCGACGAGAGTCGAAATCGGCCCGTAAAGAAAGATCAACGTGCCGGCCATGATCAGCCGCAGCCAGAGCTTGCGGTAATAGTCGAGCGGGCCAATGGGTTCGCGCCGGGCGCGCAGGCGGGAAAGCAAAGCCATTAGCGGCCCCCCCTTTCTTCATTGCGCGACATCAGTGCACGCACGGCAAGGCCGAAGAAGGTTGCATACATCAGAAGGAAGGAGAGCGCCGAGCCGAAGGGCCAATGATTGGCCGATTTGAACTGGCGCTCGATCACATTGGCGATCATCTGACTGTCCGGCCCGCCGAGCAGGTCTGGTGTCAGGAAGGAGCCGAGTGTCGGAATGAACGTGATGACGATGCCGCTGGCGATGCCCGGCAGGGCAAGCGGAACGACCACGGACCAGAAGGTGCGGGTGTGTCCGGCGCCAAGATCGAGGCTTGCCTCGATATAGGAGCGGTCCAGCCGGTCGAGCGCGGCGTAAAGCGGCAGTACCATGAAGGGCAGGCCCACATAGACAAGGCCGATGACCACGGCGGTGTTGTTATAGAGCATTTCGAGCGGCTCGAAGCGCTCGCCCAGAAGGCTGAAGCTGCCGAGCCCGATCAGCGTCAGGAAGGAATTGGCGTGATCCCACATCCATTCCAGCGCGAAATTGACATGGCCGCGCGTGCGCAGAACCGCGATCAGCGCGTAAGTGCGGATCAAGAGGTTCGTCCAGAAAGGCAGAATGACAAGCAGCAAGAGCCACATGCGCATTTTGGGCGGCGCGAAGACGATGCCGATGGCGACCGGAAAGCCCACAACCAGACAGATGAAGGTCGTGATCGTCGCCATCCAGAGCGATTTTGCGAAAATGCCGAGATAAAGCGGTTCGAGCGCCCGGGCATAATTCTCGAACGTCCAGACGAGATCGATATCGATGATGCCGGATTTTTCGCCGAAGCTGAACGCCCAGATCAGGGACAGGGGAACGAAGAAAAAGGCTAGTAGCCAAAGAGTGGGCGGCAGAAAGCCTGCCCAGAAAGCGCCTGCGGATTTACGCCAATGTTCCATTCTCGCCCTTTGCCCCGGCGTGCTTGACTGAAATCGGGCGCCCCCAGAGCGCCGTTGGTAGTGGTTTAGAACGAAAGCGGGGCGGATGATTTCCATCCGCCCCGTTTTGCTGCCGTCTTAGGCTGCAAAGATACGCGTGCAAGCTTCTTCAAGCTGCCCGACGACATCCTCGCCGAGATATTTCGCCGTCTGTGCTTTTGCAAGCGCTTCTTCGGGCGGGAAGATGGCGAGATTGTCTTTGTAAGCCGGGTCCATGCCTTCCACCGCGGTTTTGTTCGGCGAAGCGTACTGGATGAAGTCGGCGATGAGCCGGTTCACTTCGGGCTCATAGATGTAGTTGATGAAGGCATGCGCGTTTTCAGGATGCGGCGCGTCCTTCGGAATGGCCAGCGCATCTTCCCACAGGAGCCCGCCTTCGGTGGGCAGCACATAGCCGATATCGTCGTCTTCGGCCATGACCTGCGAAATATCGCCGTTCCATTCCATCACGATGTCGCATTCGCCGGAGGCGAGCAGGTCCTGGCCGTTGTCTTCGGCGAAGGACTTGATATGCGGCTTCTGCTTGATCAGCAGTTCCTCGGCGGCTTTGAAATGCGCCGGGTCGGTGGTGTTGATGTCATGGCCGAGATACTGCATGGCCATCTGCATCAGCGTGCCGCATTCGCCCATAAGCGCGATCTTGCCGGCATACTTGTCCGAATCCATCAGCCACTTCCAGCTATCCGGCACGCCGTCCATGCGCGACTTGCGGTAGCCGATGCCGATCGTGCCCCACATATAGGGGAGCGAGTATTTCCGGCCCGGATCGAAGGACACGTCCTCGCCCAGGAAGCGCGGGAAGAGATGCTTGATGTTCGGAATCTTCGAATGATCGATTTCTTCCAGCATGCCGGCTTCGGACATGCGCGCGACATAGTCGTTCGAGGGCACGATCACGTCGTAGCCCGGGTTGCCTTCGCGCAGCTTGGCGAAAAGTTCCGTATTGTCGGCGAAAAGGTCCATCGTGACTTCGATGCCGGTGGCTTCCTTGAAGTCATCGAGGGTGGTTTCCCCAATATACGTATCCCAGTTGTAGAAATTCAGCTTCTTCTCTTCCGCTGCGGCGAATTTCGGCATGGCCGTGATGGTCACCCCCACAGCCGCTGCGCCGGTCACGAACTGACGGCGCGAAAGCGCCTTCAGCAGACCCGACATGCCTCTGTTGCCATTATTGCGCGTCATAATCCCAATCCTCCGAATTTGCCTGGCTGACCCCCGCCCGCCATAGAAAAAGGCGGGAATTCAACAAGTCTTTCTCTCTTTTTGCTTGGGTGCAAGGGGGATGATTGAGCCTGGTTCATGAAAATGTTGATAAAAATGAACAAGTGGCGGGACCCGTGTCCCTGCAGGCACATCGATTGCGTGAGGCGCGCTTCACGGCCAAGTGAGCGGGTTTCCGGTGTCAGGCACCGGGCAAATGGTTGCGCTTTAGCCAGGCGCCGCCAATATCGACGGCACTTGCATAATCGGCGGGCATGGCAGGCGTGCTGTCTGCTGCCCGGCTTCAAAGAAAACCTGTTTTCTGGGAACTCAAGGAAAAACCCATGATCGACCTTTACACCGCCTCCACGCCCAATGGCTGGAAAGCTTCCGTGACACTTGAAGAACTCGGCCTGCCTTACGAGGTGAAAGCCATCGACATGCAGTCGGGCGAGCAGAAGCAGGACTGGTTCCTGAAAATCAACCCGAACGGGCGCATTCCGGCGATCATCGACCGTGATGCAGATGATTTTGCGGTCTTCGAAAGCGGCGCGATCATGCTCTATCTCGCCGAAAAGACCGGCAAGCTCCTGCCTGCGGACGCTAAAGGCCGCTCGCAGGTGATCCAGTGGCTGATGTTCCAGATGGGCGGTATCGGCCCGATGATGGGGCAGGCCAATGTCTTCAACCGTTACTGGCCCGAAAAGATCCAGCCGGTTATCGATCGCTATCAAAACGAGTCGCGCCGTCTTTTCGAAGTGCTGGAGCGCCGTCTCGGGGAAAGCGAATGGCTGGCGGGCGATGCTTACACGATCGCCGATATCGCCAATTGGTGCTGGGTGCGCACCCATGCTTGGTCGGGTGCGTCCGTCGAAGGGCTCGATCACCTGCAGCGCTGGATCGACAAGATCGCCGAGCGGCCCGCCGCGCAAAAAGGCGTCAAGGTACCGGTCGATATCGACGCGATCCGCCAGGGCAATGGCAAAGAGGCGGAAGAGTTTGCCAAGCGCGCCCAGACGATGGTGCAGCGCTAGAGAGCTTGGGCAAGTGGCAGGATCCGCGCTGCATTGCCCGTTTCTCTTCCCTGCTTTAACGGGTTAAAAGAGGGCGCCTTTACCGGGCGCCCTTTTTCGTTGGGAAGCTGTTCTTGAACTACCGCCATATCTATCATGCCGGCAATTTTGCCGATGTCCTCAAGCACAGCGTGCTGACGCTGGTGCTGTCCTATCTCACGCAGAAGGAAAAGCCGTTCTTCGTGCTCGACACCCATGCGGGCATCGGGCTTTACGACCTCTCAAGCGAGGAGGCGCAGAAGACAGGCGAGTTTCAGGGCGGCATTGCAAGGCTGCTTTCCGATCCGGCCTGTCCGGAGATTTTCCGACCCTATCTTGAGAGGGTGCGCGCGCTGCAGCCGGAAGGGACGGGCGAGGGCGTGCGGATTTATCCCGGCTCGCCTTTCATCACCCGCGGGTTTTTGCGGGCAGGGGATGAGGCGAAATTCTGCGAGCTGCATGAAAAGGACAAGGAGGTCTTGCTCTCCCGCTTCGAGGGCGACAAGCAGGCGCGGGTTTACGGGCTCGACGGCTATCTTGCGCTAAAATCCTTTTTGCCGCCTAAAGCGCGCCGGGGGCTCGTGCTGATCGATCCGTCTTTCGAAAAGCGCGATGAGTTTGCAGCGCTCGCCGCGCATCTGAAAGAAGCGCTTTCCCGCTTTGCCACGGGTACCTACATGATCTGGTATCCGGTAAAAGAGCGCGGGCCTGTGGACCGGTTCGCCCGTGAGGCGCAAACGCTTGCGCCGGGAAGCTGGCTGCGCGCGGAATTGATGATCTATGGGGAGGCGCGCGCGGACCGGCTCAATGGCTGCGGGCTTTTCCTTCTCAACCCGCCTTACACGCTCAAAGCGCAGCTTGAAAAAGAAATCCTGCCTTACCTTGTGGCGCGGCTCGGCATCGCGCGCGCGCGTTTTCTTCTGGAAGCGGGCGGAGAGTGAGCGTTAGCCGGTCTTTTCTAGGCGCGTGCGCACGGTGATGAAGCGCAGACCCCGCCGGGCCGTTTCGCCGTCCAGCGCGCGGAATTCTTCCAGCCATTGTTCGGTAATGCTGTCTGGCAGTTTCAATCTTTCGCAGCGCGCCAGGCAGAGCGCGCGGTAGGTTTCGTCCTGCATGCCGAGGGCGCGGCACAAAAGCGCGGGCGCTTCGTTCGCGCTTTTTGCCAGAATGTTGATGACGAATTTTTCCTCGATCCCGGCAACGCTTGCCAGCAGATGCGCGAGGGCCAGCATCCAGTTTTTTTCACTATATTGGCGCACGATCGTGTCGAGAGAGCGCCGGCCCGCCTTGATTTCCTTGGCGGCGATTTTCGCGTGCAGCCGGCGGCGGCGGTATTCGGGCGTGTTGCGTTTGGCGATCTGGGCGGCAATGGCCAGAAGATTCTTGGCCGCCTCCTCGCTTGCATTTGTCAGCTTTTCGAAAATCGCCCGGTGGCCTTCCGGTAGGACCGAAATGATATTGCTGAAGGCCTTGCCGCCCTGTTCGGCGCGCATCCAAAGGGCATTCCGCACAAGGGCGTCGTCCTCTGCGAGTTCGGTGAGGTGCTTGCCGCCCCATTCGGAAAATTCCGCCTGTGTGTTCGCTGCAAGGGTTTGCTGCACCGGTGCCTCGCCTCTTTCAAGCAGCACGTCCGTCAGCTCGCTTTCCAGATGGGCGCGCCGCGCAATGGCCTGCAAATGCGGCTGACCTTTTGCCTTGGCAAGTTCGATGAGATCGTCCGTCGTCAGCACCGGGGAGAATTGCAGCATGGGCGCGGCGATTTCCGCTTCGTCATGGGCAAGCTGCAGGGCGAGACTGCGCGGGGTCTGGCAGAGCGGGGCAAGCTTTTGCGATGTCTCGCGGCGGCTTTCCCGCTCGATCTGGTTGAGCAGGTTCGCCATGATCTCGCCGAAGAGCGCCAGCTCCCGGCTCGAATAGGTTTCTGCATTTTCGGTGAAGATATCCGCGACTTGCCCCATCAGTTCGCGGCGCTTGTCGCTGGAAGGTTCCTGGGCGAGGGCAATCAGACGCTGAAACACAGTGACACCTGCATTCTTTTATGACCCCACCCTCAAGATGGAGAATGCAGGCTTAGCCGTTCACGGACGTTTAAAATTTTAGGTAAAGCGCGGTTAAGGTAAGTGCCGCTTTAACGGACCGGAGGGCGCCCGGCCAGTGCGGCAGGCTGAGTGGCCCCGTGCCCGCCGCGCATTCCCCTCATAAGGTAAGGTTTCTTGTTGACAATGGTTCTCAAAAACTATATTTTGAAATCATTCTAATTCGCATCATGGGGTTTGCGATGAGAGACCTGATCAAAACCGCCACTTTCGCCGTCCTGCACTTCGGGGTGGGCTTTGGGGTGACCTTCGCGCTGACGGGCTCGGTGGCGATTGCCACGGGCGTTGCGCTGATCGAGCCGACGGTGAACACGCTGGTCTTTTATTTCCATGAGAAAGGCTGGAACGTTTTCTGGCCGGCAAGCGCTGCGGAAAAGGCCGTGCAAGCGGCAGCGCCCGAAAGTGCCCGCGCCCATAGTCATGGCTTCAGCCATATCGCTTTCAGCCCGCGCTGAGCTTATTTCCAGGCCCAGACCGGCTGCTCGTAATGGGCGACGCGGGTGACGCGTCCATGCAGCGCAAGCTCCAGAAACTGATGCAGCACGGCGGCGGTGGGCGCGTGAATGTTGCTGTCTTCGAAATAAAGCCGGATCACGGGCCGCTCGCTTTCCGGGATGGTGATGAACTCGGGCGAGTCCGGCCTATCGAATGCTTCAAGCGCAATCGGATGAAGAGAGGCGACTTCCCCCGGATTGGGGCGCATCGCGCCTGTCTCCTCAGCCCAGAAGACGAAAGGCGAGATGAGATAGCCGGAGCGGGTTTCATAATCATCGAGCCGGCCGAGGCAATGCGCCTCCTCCAGATGCAGATTGACCTCCTCGCGCATTTCCCGCCGCGCGGCCTCAAGCGGACTTTCGCCCTGGTCGATGCGCCCGCCCGGCAGTGCCCATTGCCCGGCATGAGAACTGAGACGCGGCGCGCGCCGGGTGAGAAGAAGTGAGGCCCGGCGCGCTTGCTCCGGGTGGGGCAGCAGCGTCAGACAGACCGCGGCATGTTTAAGATGTGGGGCATCTGCAAGCTGGTGCTGAAAGGCGCCGAGGCCCGTTGTCAGCCTGTTTTTGAGAGCGTCGTTGAATTCCGTCATCTTCTTCGTCCGCTGCGCATTTCCCGCGCGCCTTTATTTCGCTTATCATTTTAAACGCGGGAACAATCCGCCCGCCAGGCCGCTCTTGGAGAGCGGGGTTTTTCGCGCCTAGACTTCCTTCATGTAAAGGGCGCGCGCGCCTTCCGGCTCCCGGCGCGGCCCCTCAAGCTTTAGGAGAATGAGGCCATGCGCATCGGTGTCCCCAAGGAAATCAAGGTTCACGAATACCGGGTCGGCATGACCCCGGCAAGCGTGCGTGAAGCGGTGGTGAACGGCCACGAAGTCGTGGTGCAGAAAGATGCGGGCACCGCGATCGGGCTCTTCGATGAGGCTTATGAGCAGGCAGGCGCAAAGATCGCGGCAAGCGCCGAGGAAGTGTTTGCCGAAGCCGACATGATCGTGAAGGTGAAAGAGCCCCAGCCTTCCGAAACGAAAATGCTGCGCGACGGGCAAATCCTTTTCACCTATCTCCACCTTGCCGCCGATCCCGATCAGACCCAGGCGCTGATCGATTCCGGTTGCGTCGCGATTGCCTATGAAACGGTGACGGACCAGCGCGGCGGCTTGCCGCTGCTTGCGCCGATGAGCGAGGTGGCCGGGCGCATGTCGATCCAGGCGGGCGCTCACTGCCTTGAAATGGAGCAGGGCGGGCGCGGCCAGCTTCTCGGCGGGGTGCCGGGCGTGCCGGCGGCGAAAGTCGTGGTGCTCGGCGGCGGCGTGGCCGGCACGAATGCGGCGCGCATGGCCATGGGGCTTGAAGCCCATGTCACGGTCATCGACATCAATCTGCACCGGCTTTACGAGCTCGATCTGCAATTCGGGCCGATGCTCAACACGATCTTTGGCACGGTGCAGTCAATCGAGGAGCATGTGCTCGGCGCCGATCTCGTCATCGGCGCGGTGCTGGTGCCGGGGGCGGCGGCGCCCAAGCTCGTAACGGAAGAGATGGTGCGCAAGATGAAGCGGGGCTCGGTGCTGGTCGATATTTCCATCGACCAGGGCGGCTGTTTCGAAACCTCCAAAGCCACCACCCATGCCGATCCCACCTTCATCAAGCATGACGTGGTGCATTACTGCGTGGCGAATATGCCGGGCGCGGTGGCGCGCACCTCTACTTTCGCGCTCAATAACGCGACGCTGCCTTTCACGCTGGCCCTTGCCAATAAAGGCTACCGCAAGGCGCTGCAGGATGATCCGCATCTTCTTGCCGGGCTCAATGTCCATCAGGGCGAGCTGACATACCGGGCCGTGGCAGAGGCGACGGGACACCGTTTCATGGAGCCGGCAAAGGCGGTAGCGGCGTAAGACCCGGCTGCTTTCAGGGTTAATATTTACTTAAAGAGAAGAAAACGCGCTGTGCGGTTTGCAACAGCGCGTTTTGCATTTTAATAAATTGGTACCGATTGGCCGTTAGAGTGGCGGTAGAGATTGAGACGAAACCGCGACTCCGGGGGGACCCATGCGGAACCAGACGACGAAATTCATGCAGATCGTGACGGGCGCGGCGCTGGCCGGCCTTCTTGGCGCGGGCGCAGCGCTTGCCGCCGAAGACACGCTGAAATCCTATGACCGCGAAAGCATGCAGCGCCTCTTCGAACAAATGTCCGAAGGCGGGGCAGCCGGGATCAGCGAAGACGATCTTCTGGTGACGGGCACCGTGAAGTCCGACAAAAAGAACGACAAAAAAGAAGACGAGAAGCGCTAAGTTTCCGTCCGGCTCAGGGCGCAGCGCTCTCGGCCAGGTCGGCAATCAGATTGACCAGCGGCTCCGCATCGTCTTCATAGACGACACCCAGCATCACCAGCACCATGTCCTGGGTGGGAAAGATCGCCACAAGCTGGCCGCCGAAACCTCTCGCCATGAACACATCCGCAGGCAGCCGGTCCGAAAGGGCCGGCTTGCCTGTTTCAGGATCGGGCGCATTCAGCCAGAAATGAGCGCCGTAGAGGCCGCCTGAATGGCGCGCGGGACGGCGGGCATGATCGGCCCAGCCTTCCGGCAAGAGCCTTTTGCCGTTCCACTTTCCATCGCGCAGATAAAGATAGCCGAAACGCGCCCAGTCCCGTGCCGTCATATGCACGAAGGAAGAGCCGATAAGTGTGCCGCTCGCATCGAATTCAGGCACGGCGCTTTCAATGCCGATGGGCTTGAAAAGTTCTTCCTGCATGAAGGTGTTGAAGGCGGCGGCGTCTTGCGTGCCGGCCGCCTCTTTCAGGATGCGGGCGATAATATTGCTGGTGCCGCTCGAATAGGACCAGTGGGTCCCCGGGTCATGGGCGAGCGGCAGGCTGGCGGCATAATGGCCCATATCTTTTCGCCCGGAGCCGAAAAGCATTTGCAGGGCGTGGGATTTCGAGGGCGCTTCGTAATTTTCCAGGAACGTAAGACCGGACTGCATACGCAGCAGATCCTCGAGGCGGATCCCGGCGCGCGCATCGCCGTCCCGGCGCTGCCATTCGGGCACGGGGGCGGGCGCGGTGATGTCGAGCTTGCCTTTCATGCTCAAGATACCGGTCAGCGCATGGGTGATGCTTTTGGCCATGGACCAGGACTGAAAATGTGTCTTCCGGTCAAAGCCCGCGCGGTAGCCCTCGCCGATGAGTTTGCCGCCGCGCACGACAAGAAGCGCGCGCACGCCTTTCAGATGCGGGTCCTCTTCATTGGTGAGCGTCTCGCGGATGCGGGTTTGAAGCGCTTCGGGTCCCGCCGCCTCCGGCCAGCCGCCATCCGGCCAGCGCGTTTCTTCCGGCTGGGCAGGAAGAGGGGCGAGCTCGGCCTGCGCCGGAAGTACCAGAAGCGCCAGGCAGCATGCTGCAAGCAGGCTTTTCAGGGCCCCGTGCGGGAGCTTGGCGGAAGCGGTAATGGACAGAGCTGACACGGGCGGGTACTCCTAATCTTGGCCAAAGCAGCCTAAGGATGTGCCCGTGAATATCAAATATCTCGTTTCCGCGGTGGTGCTCGCCGTTCTGATCGCGCTGGTGCTCGGCCCTGCCCGGCGCATGGCGGCGGACGCGGAAGTGGGTGCGCGGGCTGTCGCCAAAACTGCCTGTTCCTGCGTTTTTATTGCGGAGCGGCCCTTGGAAGAGTGCCGGAAGGACGATCCGCCCGGCTTCGAGCTGGTGCGGGCCTCAGTGGACGAGGAAGAAAAGCGCATTTCCGCCTCCGTCTTCTGGCTGATCCGGGCCGAGGCGCGTTACCGCGGCGCTGAGGGCTGTCTTTCGGATTGAGGCGCGGCAGTCTGAGGGGGACCGGACTGGGGCGCGCGGAAAAGGGGAGCGCGGCGCGGTTTTTTGCCACGAGCCCATAGACGCGGGGCCCATTTGCCGCTATAACGCGCACCCAATGGGGCGCTGGCTCGGATTTGCCGCGCCCTGAATTATTTAAGTCCTTGAAAGATTTGACAGTTTCGAGCCGGGCCTGATGCCGGTGTTGAAACGGGAGCGATGAGATGGCTGTTCCCAAGCGGAAAACCACCCCTTCCAAGCGCGGCATGCGCCGTTCCGCCGATGCGCTTTCCGCGCCGGCCTATATGGAAGATAAGGAAACGGGCGAATTGCACCGTCCGCACCATATCGACCTGAAGACGGGCATGTATCGTGGCCGCCAGGTTCTGGAAGCCAAGGACGACATCTAAGTCCTTCGCCTCCCAGGTGATTTATTGAAAAGCGCCGGTTTCCCGGCGCTTTTTCTTTATTCTCAGCCTGCTTTTCCGGTTTTTTTCTGTCGTAAATAGTTTAAGGGCCTGAGTTTACATGGCCTTGACGGGCACTGCTTGCTACACTTTGGCCCATGGAGGCCGACCATTTGTAAGGGGGAACAAATATGGGCTCGATGCCGCTTATGGCCATTATCGTTATTGCCTATAACATCATCGCTTTTCTGACCGGACCCAGCCTCGATACCGAGCTGTTCACCGTTGCGCTCATATCGGGCGCGAATTGGGGGGTGGCCGTGAGCGATGCGCTGCTTTCCGCCGGGCTGGTTCTCTTGTTTCTGGAACTGGTCAGCGCCACGCGCACCGGCACGACCTCGATCATCAATCACGCGCTGTCGCTGATCGTGCTGCTTGTCTGCCTGATCGAGTTCATCGCGCTGCCGGCCTTCGGCAATTCGACGTTCTTCCTGATCACGCTTCTGGTGTTGCTGGATGTGGTGGCAGGCTTCACCGTCACCATTACGACGGCGCGGCGCGACTTTTCCGTCGGCGAATAAATACCGCGCTTGCGTTCAAGAGTTTGCAGACGGCGTCCCGGCAGCGGGGCGCCGTTTTCATTCGCCGCCAGGTTCCTTTGTCGCTTCTTTTTCGAGAAGCGCCAGGTAAGCGGCTTCAAGCTGCCCGGTCAGGGCATGATCGGGCAGGGCCTCGCCGTCTACTTTTCTGATGCGCGGCAGGCCGACGAGTGAGTTCGTCAAAAACGCGCCGTCGCAGCTGCGCAAAGTATCCGGCTCGAGCGGGGCCTCGCGGCAAGTGAGCCCTTCTTCTTCGGCAAGGGCGATGATTTGCGCGCGGGTAATGCCTGGAAGAACGCCCTCCTCCAGAGCAGGGGTGAAAAGCGCCGCGCCCTTCCAGAGAAAAAGATTGCCGATCGTGCCGCAGGCAAGCCGGCCTTTCGTGTTCAGCATCAGCGCTTCGCCCGCGCCTTTTGCATTCGCCTCGCGCCGCGCCAGAATATTGTCGAGATAGGCGAGAGTCTTCATGCGCGCGGCGGGGGAGGTTTCGTTGCGCCGGATGGCGGCGGTGATGGCCGTTACGGTATCGGGCGCCTTGCCGAGCGGGGCGGCGGTAATGAGCAAGGTGGGATGCGGGTCTTCAGGTAAGGCGATGCCGCGCGCGCCCGGCCCCCGCGTCAGAGTGAGGCGCAGGCTCGCCTCGCCTTCATCCAATTTGTTGGCGGCAAGAAGCGCGCTCATGCCTTTGCGGATTTTTTTGCGGCTGGCGGGGATGGGCAAGGCGAGCTCTTCGGCGCTCCGCTCCAGCCGGTCCAGATGCGCATCAAAGAAAAGCGGGCGGCCTTCGCGCGCCAGCAAGGTTTCAAAGAGCCCGTCGGCCAACAGAAAACCCCGGTCTGAGGGTTCGATGACCGGCATGCCGGAGCCGGTGAGCGCGCCGTTGAGCCAGACCGTCATGGGGCAAGTTCCTCATGGCGCAGGCTCGATGCTTTTGAGGGTTTGAGGCCTGAGGCGGCAAAGAAATTGGCGAGCAGCTTGTGGCCGAGCGGGGTGAGCACCGATTCCGGGTGAAACTGCAGGCCCGTTACGGGCAGGCTTTCATGGGCAAGCGCCATGATCTCACCATCGTCTTCGGCGCGGGCGGTTTCTTGCAACACTCCCCCTTCCGGCAGATCGACGGCGAGGGAATGATAGCGCGCCGCTTCAAAAGGATTGGGCAGGCCGGCAAAGACTAGCGCGCCATTGTGACGGATGGGTGAGGCGCGTCCATGGCGCGGCGCGGCGCGGCGCACACTGCCGCCGAATGCCTGCGCGATGCATTGATGGCCAAGGCAGATGCCGAGAATGGGAAGCTGCGGGGCAAGGCGCTCGACCGCCCCAAGGCAAATGCCCGCTTCATCCGGTGTGCGAGGACCGGGCGAGAGGATAAGGGCGTCCGGGCGCATCGCTTCGATCTCGGCAATTGTCACCGCATCATTGCGCAGCACGCGGCGTTCATAACCAAGCTCGCCCACATAGCGGGCAAGATTGTGAACGAAGCTGTCGTAATTATCGATGAGCAGGATCATGAGCGGTGCTTTGCCCCGCTGCTCTCGTTTGCGCGTTCATCGGGGCGGATGCCGAGAAGCGCGGCGCGCATGGCGCTCGCCTTGGCAAGGCTTTCCTCATATTCCTCCTGCGGATCGGAATCGGCCACGATACCGCCGCCCGCATTGAAACGTGCCTTGCCGCCCGCAATGCTCATGGTACGGATGGAAATGTTCATGTCCATACGCCCGTCAAGACCGAGATAGCCGAAGCTGCCGCAATAAATACCGCGCGGATTTTGCTCGAGCTCGGCGATCACTTCCATGGCGCGGATTTTCGGGGCGCCGGTGATCGAGCCACCGGGAAAGGCTGCCATCAGAAGATCGAGCGCGGTTTTTCCCTCGCAAAGCTCGCCTTCAACGGTCGAGACGAGATGATGGACATTCGCGTAGCTTTCGAGCGCACAGAGCGCGGGTACGCGCAGGCTGCCGTCTTTGCAGACACGGGAAAAATCATTGCGCATCAGATCGACGATCATGACGTTTTCCGCCCGGTCCTTGCCGCTTGCCTGAAGTTCGGCGGCAAGAGCGGCATCTTCCTTCGCAGTTCCCCCGCGCGGACGTGTGCCTTTGATGGGTTTCGTCTGCGCGGTTTTGCCGTCCGATGAGAGAAAGCGTTCAGGGGAAGAAGAAAGCAGCGCGCCTTCTTCCAGATTGAAGAACCCGGCAAAGGGCGCGGGCGAATGGGCGCGCAGGCGCCGGTAAAGCAGGAAGGGCGTTTCGTCGGGCGTCAGATCGCTTTCGAAGCGCTGGCTGAGATTGGCCTGAAAAATATCGCCTGCATGAATATAGGCGATGACCCTGGCGATATCGGCTTTATAGGCATCCGGTGTTTTGAGCGCTCTGACGGAATGGGCAGGCTGCGGGCTGAGCGGCCAGTGCAAGGGAGTAAGTGCGGGATTGAGCGCGATGCGGGCGCGCCATTTGGCGGCGCGCGCTTCGGCCCGCGCGGCGCGGGCAGGCGGCTTTTCCTCGCCAAGGCCGGTGGAGATCAAAAAGAGCTTTCGGGTCTGATGATCGAAGGCAAGCACGACGTCGTAAAGGCCGAGGGCGAGGGTAGGCAGCGGGTCTTTTGAAAGCGCAGGCAAGTCCTCAAGCGCGCAGGCCATTTCATACCCGATCGTCCCGGCGAGTCCGCCGGTAAAGGGAATGGCGCGGGCGGCTTCCGGCAGGTCTTCTTTTTCAAGCCGGTGGCGGGCAAGGAGACGGGCGATGAGGTCGAAGGCGGGCTCCTGGCACGGCGACCCGTCCAGCAAGGCTCTGCCTTCCGGCTCCGCTTTCAGCGTGCAGACGGGATCGGCGGCAATGAAGCTCCAGCGGCCATGCAGCGCCGCCTCGCGGCCCGGCCCGGCGGTGGCGCTATCGAGGAAGAGCGCGAAAGGCTCATGGGCAAGCGGCGCGAAAAGCGCCAGCGGGTCCACCCAGCCCAGCTCCTCCAAAATCACGCCTTTGTCGCTGATGTCCTTGATCACGGTGCTTTGCCTTGAAACCTCTATGCCCCGCATAGATGGGCGCGCAGGCCTCTTTCTTCCAGTTTCCCGGTTCTAGGCGTCTTCGCGGCGCGCGGCAAGCGGTGAGACATATGCCGTTTCAGCGGCTTATCTTCAGTAACAATGCTCCTGATAGGGTAACGAAAATGGAAAGTAGCCGCCTAATATCCAAGCTTTCCCTGAGGAGCAGAACCCCGAAGAGAACTGCGAAAATAATACTCGTCTCGCGCACTGCAGCTACCATGGCTAGTGGAGCCTGGGTAGCTGCCCACAGAACAATCCAATAGGCAAGAAGAGAGACAATGCCGGACAGCATGCCTGCTTTCCAGACATGGCCTACCTGCGTATGGATTTGTTTCCGCCGGAAGAAAAGAGTGATGAGGATGATGGGTATGCCGTTGAATACGTTTAGCCAAAGAATGTAGCTATGTGCATCTCCGGTTAGGCGTGCACCCGTTGCGTCCACAATAGTATACCCGGCAATGAGGCTGGCTGTGGTGAGCGCAGCAGCAATGACCTTAGGTTGCCATTTTCCATCCGCGCTCTTGGTCAACATCAAGCTCATAATGCCGATAGCTATGAGCAGCACAGCCAAGGTTGCGTGAAGACTCAGCACCTCTCCCAGAAAGATGGTGGCGATGGCGGCAACGATTAGCGGTGCCGCACCGCGTGACAGAGGATATACGTGGCTGAGGTCACCGTATCGATACGAGATAACTAGGAAAAGAAAATATCCGGTATGGATAATGGTCGAAATGACAATATGTAGCCAAGCTTCTGTAGGCGGTATTTCGAAGAAGGGGACGCTGGCCAAAGCAAAAACAGTTGTTCCGGCCTTAAGGACAGCTAAAAGGACAAGTTGGTCGGCGCTCACCTTTACAAGTGCATTCCAGGCAGCATGCAAAATTGCGGCAATCAATACGGCTAGAAATATACCTACCGACATGTCGCCCACCCTTTTGGCAATTGCGTGGTTCCGTCTAAAGCTCTGGAGTTTCGGGTGTGATTTTTTCCGGGCTTACATGACAGTCGCATTCGCGGGCCTGCATCCGTGCGGCGGGACCGCGCGGTTTGGCGCCGATGCCGCCGGGGCTGAGGGCGACGTGATGGGCGCGGATATGCTCCAGAATGAGCGGGGTTACTTTTTCCGGCGCGCTATAGGTCAGGGAGTGATCCAGCTGCGGGAACGAAATCAGCTTTGTCTGCGGGGCAAGGCGCGTGAGCGCGGCAGAGTGGGCGAAGGGAACCACCTTGTCTTGTTCGCCCCAGATGGCCAGCATCGGCACGCCGCTTTCACCCACACTGCGGAAAGCGCCCGGCGCACCGTCCAGCATCGGGTAATGGCGCATGGTGGAAATCAGCGCATTGGTGTAGCCGCGATATTCCATCTGTTTGGCAAAGCGGGCGGTGAAGGCCTCGCCGCCGTCGCGGGTTTTCTCTTCTTCCGCCAGCCTGTCATAGAAAATTTCCTTGCCGAAAACGCGGCCGATCCAGTCACCGACGAGCGGCGCGCGCAGCAGGTTCACCGCGCCGGAAGGTTCGATGGCTTCCACCCCTGCTGGCGCGATAAGCGTGAGGCTGCGCACACGCTCCGGGTGGCGGGCGGTGAAAAGCCCGGCCGCTGCCCCGCCCATGGAATAGCCGGCGAGATGGATTTTACCCGCGATATTCAGATGCGCGAGAAGATCGGTGATGAGGCGGTCCGTGCGCGCGGCGTCATAGGGCCCCTCTGGGCGGTCGGAAAAGCCGCGCCCGTAATTGTCGAAGGCAAGGACCCGGTAACCGGCCTCTGTCAGCGGTGCAAAATGCGCATCCCAGACGAAAGAGGGCACGGAAAAGCCATGCACAAGGAGGATGGTAGGCGCGCCTTCCGGCCCTTCCAGGCGGTAATGAACGGTGCCCTCGCTCAAGGGCGCAAAATCATGGGCAAGCCCGTCCGCCTTCAGCTGCGCGCGCTCGGCTCCGCTCAGCTCTTTTAAATCCTTGCCCGCCCACCAATAGGCGATGCCGGCCAGAAGAATAAGAAGCGCGAGAAGCACGATGGCTGATTTGAGACTCTTCATGGAAGCGGGCCTTGGGTTTGGAACTGCGGATCAGGGCGAGTATGGCCGAAAGCCGCGATGAACCCAACTGGGAACCTGGCTACGAACCCGGCATTCCCCTGCGCCCCCTTGCGTCAAGCGGGCCAGGGGCATCATGGCGGCTTGCAAGAGCGCTTCTTGCCCGGTTTAGTGCCTATAGATTTCAAAATAAGGCTTTCAAAAAACGGGGAGAGACGCATGGCCAGCATCATCAAGGAAAAGGCGCTTGAAGGGAAAGTCGCTTTCATCGCGGGTGCCTCGAGCGGCATCAATCTCGGCATTGCGCAGCACTTTGCCGAGCATGGGGCGAAAGTCGCCGTCATCTCGCGCAGCCACGAGAAAATCGTTGCCGCCGCCAAGACCATGACCGACAAGGGGCATGAGGCAATCGGCATGGCGGCGGATGTGCGCGATTTCGACAGCGTCGCCAAAGCCTATGAGGAAACCGTCAAACAGTTCGGCAAGATCGATATCGTCATCTCGGGGGCGGCGGGTAATTTCGTGGCGCCCGCGCTTGGCATGTCCTCCAACGGTTTCAAGACCGTCGTCGATATCGATCTCATCGGCACGTTCAATGTATTGCGCGCCTCCTTCGAACATTTGAACCGGCCGGGCGCCTCGCTCATTTCCATCACCGCGCCTCAGGCGGTGAACGCGATGATGTTCCAGTCGCATGTCTGTGCGGCGAAAGCGGGCATCAACATGCTCACGAAATGCCTTGCCATGGAATGGGGCCCGGCCGGCGTGCGCGTCAATGCGATCTCGCCCGGCCCCATTGCCGATACCGAAGGCATGGCGCGCCTTGCGCCGACGCCTGAAATGGAAGAGGCGGTGAAATCGCGTCTCGCGCTGCGCGATTACGGCACGAAGACGGATATCGCGGAGACGGCGCTTTTCCTTTCCTCGGACAATGGCGCTTACATCACCGGCACGATCATCGATTGCGATGGCGGCTCGAAGCTCGGCGATGCAAGCGCGGATGCGCTGGCGGGCAACTAAGCTCGGCGCGGGCGCAAAGATCAGGGGAAGAGAGATGACGTCTTACAAAATTCACCCGAAGGATTTTGAGTGCGTGCGCTATGAGGTGGCAGATCATATCGCAACGCTCACCCTCAACCGGCCGGAGCGGCGCAATGCGCTGAACCGGCGCGCCTATGATGAGGTGGAAGCAGGCTTCCGCTTTGCAAGTCAGGACGAGGCGGCGCGCTGCCTCATCGTGACGGGCGCCGATCCTGCCTTTTGTTCGGGCGAGGACGTGAAGGAAATGATGACGGGCGAGCAGAAAGAAAAAAGCGTCGCCCGGCTGACGGCGGTGCGGCCCGAGCCGACGCCCGCCGCCGTTGCCGCGCTTGAATGCGAAAAGCCCGTCATCGCCGCCATCAACGGTCCGGCGGTCGGCTGGGGCATGGAACTTGCGCTTTTTGCCGATATGCGCATCGCTTCTGAAAAAGCCGCCTTCGGTGAAATTTTCATCAAGCGCGGGCTTATCTCCGATGTGGGCGGGCTTTGGCGTTTGCCGGCGCTGGTCGGCCCGCAAAAGGCTGCGGAACTGCTTTTCACCGGCGATGTCATCGATGCGGGCGAGGCGGAGCGGATCGGCCTCGTGCTGCGCACCGTGCCTCATGACGCGCTTTTGAGCGAGGCGCGGGCGCTGGCGGCGCGCATGGCGGTTAACGCGCCGCTTGCCTTGCGCTATATGAAGGAGGGGCTCCGGCGCTCGGCTTATGGCGAACTGCGTGAGATCGGCGGCTGGGTGTCGCAAACGCTCGGCACGCTCTTCCAGAGCGAGGATCACCGGGAAGGCGTGGCAAGTTTTCTGGAAAAACGCGCGCCGCAATTCAAAGGCCGCTAAGGCGGAATAAAGACAGGGTGCAAGGGTGGCGCTTTTCTTCGATCAGGACTGGTTCAACACGCGCCTGCGCGCGCTTGGCCAAAACCAGATGGATGTGGCCGCCGCGCTTGGCCTGACCCCTTCCCAGGTCGCCGAAATCTGGAAAGACCAGCGTGAGCTGATGCCGCAGGAAGTGGCTCAGCTTGCCAAATTCTTTGCCGTGCCTGCCACCGAGATCGCCGACAGGGCGGGCGTGTCGACGCCGCTTCCGCAAGAGGCGCCTGAGGAAGGCGACATGGGCGCGGTGATGGAAAAGCTCGAGGAGCTTAGCGGGCGCATGACGCGCATCGAACGCGCCATCGTCGATTTGAAAGCCCTTATTCTCGATCTGTCCCGCAAGGAGTAAGTCATGCGCGATCTGCATTTCCCGGGCCGCTCACCGGTCTATGCCGTGAACGGTCTCTGCGCCACCTCGCAGCCTTTGGCGGCGGAAGCGGCGATCGCGATCTTGCGCCAAGGGGGCAATGCGGTCGATGCGGCGATTGCCGCTTCCGCCGTGCTCTGTGTGATCGAGCCTTACAATACCGGGATCGGGGGCGACTGTTTTGCGCTTCTTTCCAAGAAAGGCGGCGGGGAGATTATCGGGCTTAACGGTTCGGGCCGGGCGCCGAAATCCCTTTCTCTTGAAAAGTTGCGCGCCAAGGGCGTCGAGCAGCTTTCGCTTAACAGCGTTCACTCCGTCACCATTCCCGGGGCAGTGGATGCCTGGGCGCGGCTTGTGGAAGATCATGGCACGATGGAGCTTGGCCGCCTTTTGGAGCCGGCCATCGCCTATGCCGAAGAAGGTTTTGCCGTTGCCCCGCGCATTGCGATGGAATGGCAATTTCTGGAAGGGCATTTGGCGCATGATAAAGATGCGCCGCGCCAGCTGCTGATTGACGGTAAAGGCCCGCAGGCAGGCGATAAGTTTCGTCTGCCGGTGCTCGCCGAAACGCTGCGCCGGATCGCGAGAGAAGGCCGGGACGGGTTTTACAAGGGGCCGGTTGCCGAAGACATGGTCGCCAAGCTGCAGGCGCTCGGCGGGTTTCATGAGCTGGAAGATTTCGCGGAAAACGCGCCCGATTATGTGACGACCATCAAAACGTCGTACCGGGGCCGCGAGATCCACGAAATCCCGCCGAACGGGCAGGGTATTACCGCGCTCTTGATGCTGAACATTCTCTCGCGGCTCGATATGGGCAGGCTCGATCCGCATGGGGCCGAGCGCTTCCATTATGAAATGGAAGCGGCCCGCCTTGCTTATGATATGCGCGATAAATATGTGGCCGATCCTGATTTCGGCGAAGTGCCGGTGGACCGGCTCCTGTCGGATGGGCTTGCGGGTGAGCTTGCCGCGCGGATCGATGCGAAGAGCCGCATTTCCGATCTCAGCACGCTGCGCGATCCGCTGAACCGCGAGACGATTTATCTGACCGTGGTCGACAAGGACCTTAATGCGGTCTCCTTCATCAATTCGCTGTTCTTCGGTTTCGGCTCGGGCATTCTCGCGCCGGGTTCCGGCGTCATGTTCCAGAACCGGGGATCGGGCTTTGTGATGGAAGAGGGGCATTTGAACTGTGTTGCCGGCGGCAAGCGGCCCTTGCACACGATCATTCCCGCGATGATGAGCGAGAAGGGCAAGACGGTGATGCCGTTCGGCGTGATGGGCGGGGCCTATCAGGCCGTGGGTCATGCCCATGTCGTCACGAATATGCTCGATTATGGCATGGACGTGCAGGAGGCGCTGGACAGCCCGCGCGCGTTCCCCGGCGCAGAGGCGCTCGATGTCGAAAAGGGTCTTTCGGTGGAAACCCGTAAAAGGCTCGAGGCGCGCGGCCATAAACTGTCCGAGGCTTTCCTGCCGCATGGCGGCGGCCAGGCGATTTTCATCGACCATGCGCGCGGCACGATGATAGGCGGCTCCGACCCGCGCAAGGACGGTGCGGCGGTCGGCTACTGAATCTGCTCACGGGAAACCGCTTGGAGATTTTTCTTAAAGGTCTTTCAGGCGGATGCTGACCGGATAGGGCGAGAGCTCTTCGGCGCTGCGATAAGCGCTGCCGGCATTGGCCTGTTTACGGGCCGCTTCTTCCTGGCTGAGCGGGCGGGGGGAGTGCTGGTCGACATATTGGGCGAGGAAGGGCGCGGAAGGACGGTTCGCCCGGCGCTGTGCGAGCGGGGCGTTTCTTCCTCGGCTGGCCGGGCGGCGTGGTGCAAGAATCTCCACCGGCTTATCCTCAGCACGTCCTGTTGCGCGCGCCTCACGTCTCCGCGCCGGTAAGGCGGGAAAGGCGCTCTGCGTTATGTGCGTTACCCTCGTCATGGTAATCCAGCCGCAAGAGTGCGGCCAGATTTTCCGTTCAGCTTTAATACAAAATCGCTGAATTTTGAGGGCTGGAGGGTCTAAATCTTAACGCTGTGGATCGTTCTGTGCCGAAATGAAACGCTTTGGAGGCGTCAATTCTTGTCGGCGAGCTTCTTCAGCATGGACTGCATTTCCGCCATCTGCTTCTTGAGCTCGTCGAGTTCGGCTTTTTCCTCGCCGGGTTTTTCCGGTTTTGCCGCCTCAGGCGGCGGGGCCGTCTCCGCGGCTTGTCGCGGCGCGGGCCGGTACTCGCTCCTATAATCGCCGCCGCTGCTGCGTCCGGCTCCGGCAAAGGGGGCGAACATGCGCATGAATGTGTCTTCGAAAAGCGACATGTTGCGGCGGATCTGTTCTTCCCACTGGTTCATGCGCTCCGGCCCGCCAAAGGCATCGGTGAAGCGTTCGCGCATGCGGTCCTGCTCGCGCGAGAACGTATCCATCGACATGTCGAGATAAGAGGGCACGAAGCTTTGTAGGCTGTCGCCGTAAAGCGTAATCAGATGCCGGAGGAACTTGATAGGCAGAAGGTTCTGGCCTTTTGCCTCCAGCTCGAAAATGATCTGTGTAAGGACGGAGCGCGTAATGTCATCGCCGGTCTTGGCGTCATGCACGATGAATTCTTCACCGTCGCGCACCATCTGCGCCAGATCCTCGAGCGTCACATAGGAACTCGTCGCCGTATTGTAGAGACGGCGGTTCGCGTATTTCTTGATTTTGATGACGTCTTTGTCCGTATCGTCCTGCTGTGCCACCTGACCCCCAGTTCACCTTGCCGGTAGCTGCATTGCAGCTCCGTTTTAGTCTTCATGTTTCTCTAGGTTTGGCGAATTGTCGCAAGGGCCTGTTGCAATGCGCAAGCTTTTTGTGCGTTGCAAGATGATAAGTCCGTGAGGAAATCAGCTTTTTGCCTTGGCTGCCGTTTCCGCATCGCTGCGGTCAAAGTCCGCGGCGCGCCCCTCCCGCGGTTTTTCCGGCCAGCGCCAAAGGTCTTTCGGGCCGACATCCACATGCACGAAGGGGCGTTTGGTGGGATAAAAGCCCGCGCCGCCGCGCCCCAATTTTTTCGCCACGAGAAACAGCGCTTCAGGATCGCGGAAATCCTGCGTCAGGTCCATCGCCATGCCGCGCATGTGAAAACTTGCTTCATCGACGCCTTCGCTTGTGGCGGCCAGCATGGCGTTGGTTTCCGGCGAGCGGTATCCCGACATCGTGTAAAGCGGGTTGCGCGAGCGCGTGTGCCGGTCGATCTCCCATAGAAGATCGAGCAGGCGCACATCCATCTTAAAACTTTCATGGGCGCGCAGATCGCGCATGAACCAGTTGATGCGGGGCAAGGCGTCTTTGAGGTACGCGCCGTCCGCCCAATAGGTGATAGTGAGCTTTTCGCCGGAATTGAGGCTCTGCATTTTCAAAGTGCGCTTGTAGGGCGCTTCGGCGCGCACGAGTGACGGCGTGACAAGTGCGCTCGCGGCAGCGGCCGTGCCCCATTGCAGCGCCTTGCGGCGGCTCACGTCATTCATGCTGCGGCGTTCTTTTTTCATGGGCAAACGTTAGTCAATCGCCATGCCTGCCGCAAGAATTAGGGCTGCTCGGGGCGCAGCGTCCCCTCCGGCAGCCCGGCCAAAGTTTCGGGGCTCTTTTTCGGGCGCATATGAGCGGCGGTGAAACCGCGTTTTACAAGCTCGTCCAGGATCATCGGCAGGGCCGTGGCCGTGCGCGCCTTGGTGTCATGCATGATGACGATGCCCCGGCCCATATAGGAGGCGCTGCGTATGGTGCGCTTATAGACGCTCCAGGCGGAAATCCGCCGCCAATCGTCGCTGCCGAAATCGCAGGAAAAGACCGCGATGTCTTGCGCCGCGAGCCAGGCTTTCAGCCGCGCGCTGTCATTCAGGCCGGGAAAGCGGAAGAACGGGGCAAGCTCGGCCTCCTTCGTATCCTCGGCTCCTTGCAGGGCGGCGGTAATCGCTTCCTGGCCGCGGGTAATTTGGCCGCGCGCATAAGAGGGCGCGAAGCGGCGCAGATTGTTGGGGTGGGAATAGGTATGGGTTGCGATCGTGTGGCCGCGCCGCCAGGCTTCGCGCACGAGTTCCGGATAGCGCTCGGCGCGCAGGCCGGTGAAGAAGAACGTCGCCTTGAGACAGTGCCGGTCCAGCGTGTCGAGAATTTGCGGCGTGACCTCCGGGTCCGGCCCGTCATCGAAGGTGAAGAGAATTTCCTTCTCACCGAGATCGAGGCTGCGGGCATATTGCAGCGTGCCGTAAGCGCCGCCGCCTTGCGTGTCCACTTCGATAATACGGGCGGGGCCGAGCACATTCTGCGCGCCCGCGCCGGGACAGGGTGTTTGCGCATGGGCGGGCAGGCTCGCTAAAAGCGCGGCGCCAAAGGCGGCCAGAAGCGCGGTGGTGGCGCGGGCCCGGCTCACTTGCCCGGCGCCCAGTCTTTGGCGGCAAGCTCGAAGCCGGCAAAGTCGAAACCGGGCGCGACGGTGCAGCCGACCAGCGTCCACTCGCCGCAGCTTTCCGCCGCCTGCCAGGCATGGGCAGGCACCACGTGCTGCGGGCGTTCGCCATGGACGAGGTCGTTGCCGAGCAGGAATTCAGAGGCAGGTTTCGCCTCCTCCTTGGCAACGCAAAGCCGGAGCGGGGCGCCTGCATACCAGTGCCAGATCTCGGTTGCATCCACCTTATGCCAATGGGAGCGCTCGCCTTTGCGCAGGAGATAATAGATCGCGGTTGAATGGGCCCGCGCGCCGGCCTCTCCCTCATCGCGGAAGACTTCCTTGAAGTGCCCGCCTTCCGGATGCGGCTCGAGGCCGAGCAGCAGGATTATTTCTTCCGATGACAGCATGAGCCCCCTCTCAGCCGCTTATTTCTCCTACCCGCTTAGAAACTGTCCTTGCGGGCGCGGGTTTCGGCGAAGACATCGACCAGCGGCGCGCCGACAAGGTTCAGTGTTTTTTGCACATCCTCGCTCATCGGCCGCAAAAACGGATTGGTCGCTTTTTCAAGGCCGATGGTGGTCGGCACGGTGGGTTTGCCTTCCGCGCGTTTCGCATCGATCTCGCGGATGCGCTCCTGCAGGGCTTTGTTCGCAGGCTCGATGGTTGCGGCAAAGCGGGCATTGGCCTGCGTATATTCATGGGCGCAGTAAACTACCGTCTCGTCGGGCAGGCCCATCAGCTTTTGCAGCGAGGTCCACATCTGCTCCGCCGTGCCCTCGAAGATACGCCCGCAGCCCAGCGCGAAAAGCGCGTCGCCCACAAAGGCAATGCCGTCTTGCGGAAAATAATAAGCGATATGGCCGAGCGTGTGCCCGCCTACATCCAGCACCTTGGCCTCGCGGCTGCCGAAGGGGCAGGTGTCCCCATCGCCCAGCGCTGTATCGATGCCGGGAATGCGCTGCGCCTCGCCCTTCGGGCCGATGATCGTGCAGCCGGTCTTTTCTTTCAGTTCCAGATTGCCGCCCGCGTGATCGAAATGGTGATGGGTGTTGAGGATATGCGTGAGCGTCCAGCCTTTCTCCTCCAGCGCTTTCAGGATCGGGGCGACTTCCGGCGTATCGATGGCGGCGGTCGCGCCCGTCTCCGGGTCGTGCAGCAGATAGCCGTAATTATCTGAGAGGCACGGGAACTGGTGAACGATAAGCTTGGACATGGGGACCACCACTGGCTGAATGTTTGTTCCGGGCAGCCTAGCGCGTTGGGGGCCGGATTTGAACCGGCGCGTCCGCCCTGAAATAAGGAAGGCGGGGCGCAGAAAGCCCCTCCGCCTTTTCGCCGTTTCTGCTAGGCTTTCGCCCATGCATATGGATGTGGCCGATCTCAGGGATTTTTATGCCCGCCCCCTCGGGCGGATGACCCGCCGTCATTTGGGCCGGCGCATCCGTGAAATCTGGCCGGATTTGCATGGCATGGATGTGGCGGGCTTCGGCTATGCCACGCCTTATTTGCGGCTCTTTCTGGATGAAGCCGAGCGTGTGCTCGGGCTGATGCCCGCCCAGCAAGGGGTGATCTATTGGCCGAAGGAAGGGCCCAGCCGCACCGCGCTGGTCGAAGAGACCGATTGGCCGCTGCCCGATGACAGTATCGACCGGCTGCTGCTTGTTCACACGGTGGAAAGTTCCGAGCCGCTCGGCACCATGCTGCGCCAGGCCTGGCGGGTGCTCAAACCCGGCGGGCGGCTGCTCATCGTCGTGCCGAACCGGCGGGGCATCTGGGCGCGGCGGGAGACGACGCCGTTCGGCCATGGGCGCCCGTTTACCCGCGGCCAGCTTATCCGGCTCCTGCGCGATGCGATGTTCAGCCCGACCGACTGGTCGACCGCGCTCTTTTTCTTACCTTTCGATTGGCGCCCGCTTTTGCGCTGGTCCTCGGCTTTCGAGCGGGGCGGGCGGGTCTTCGGCCAGCGCCTTGCCGGGGTCATGCTTGTGGAAGCGGCCAAACAGTTTTATGCAGGCACACCGGTGCCGGTACGCCGCGCATCCGCGCGGGCCGTATTGCCGGGCTTGCGGCCCGTGGCGGTGCCGCGCGCATCCGCTTCGTCCAATGATTGACGTTTGAAAAAGACGCAGGAGATCGACATGAAACTTGTAGTGGCCATCGTGAAACCTGCCATGACGAATGCCGTGATGGATGCGCTGAGCGCCATCGGCGTGTCGGGCATGACGGTGACGGAAGTCAAAGGTCATGGGCGGCAGAAAGGTCAGACCGAGATTTACCGCGGCGCGGAATATCAGGTCACGCTGGTGCCGAAAGTCCGCTTCGACATCGCTGTGGGCGATGACATCGCCGACAAGGTGGTGGAGACGATCGGTAAGGCGGCGAAGACCGGCAAGATCGGCGACGGCAAGATTTTCGTGCTCGATCTGGAACAGGCCGTGCGTATCCGCACGGGCGAGCGTGATGCCGAAGCCGTGGTGACGTAAGCGCGGCTTATTTCCGGTAAAGCAGGAAGACCGCTTGCTCGGCCCGCAAATTGGCGCGGGTGCCGGGATTATGCTCGGTCCAGCTTGTATCGCCTGCCAGCATCAGCGCCTTTTCGATGGCAAGGTTCTCCGCCTCGCAGAGATCGAGAAAGTCGCGCACCGTACACAGGTGAATATTGGGCGTGTCGTACCATTCATCCGCCAGCGTGCGGGTGACCGGCATACGGCCCGACAGAAGAAGCTGCAAGCGGATTTTCCAATGCCCGAAATTCGGGAAGGAGACGACGACGCGCCGCCCGATCCGTTTCATTTGGCCCAGCACTTCACGCGGGTTGCGCGTTGCCTGAATGGTCTGGCTGAGAATGACGTAATCGAAACTGTCGTCGGGATAATCCCCGAGATCGCGGTCCGCATCCCCTTGCACGACGGAGAGGCCGCGCGCCACACAGGCATTGACGCCGGCTTGACTGATCTCCACGCCGCGCCCGTCGACCTGCCGCCGGTCGCGCAACAATTCCAGAAGCTCGCCTTCCCCGCAGCCTACATCGAGCACGCGCGCGCCCTCGCGCACCAGGTCGGCGACGGCGATAAGGTCGATACGGGTTTGGGTTGTCGTGTCCAGCGCCATGGCCTGCCTCTGCTTACCTTCTCTGCTTGCTTTCAGACCAGGCCGCGCTGACGCGCAGCGGAAGCGATGAAACCGGCCAGCGTGTCGTCCATCACCGGCTCGTCCAGAAGGAAGGCGTCATGGCCTTTGTCGGTTTCGATTTCCACGAAGCTGACATTGGCGCCTGCGGCGATGAGCGCATGCACGATCTGTTTGTTATAGGCAGTCGGATAGTGCCAGTCGCTCGTAAAGGAGACGACGCAAAAACGTGTCTTCGTTCCCTTGAAGGCGTTGGCGAGCACACCGCCATGCGCCGCGGCGAGATCGAAATAATCCATCGCCCGGGTGATATAGAGATAGGAGTTCGCGTCGAAGCGGTCCACGAAGGTCATGCCCTGGTGGCGCAGATAGCTTTCGATCTGAAAGTCCGGCGCGCCGAAATCATAGGTCAGCGTGTCACGGTCCTGCAGATTGCGGTCGAATTTGCGGAAGAGCGCGGTCTCCGACAGATAGGTGATATGCGCGGCCATGCGCGCCACGGAAAGCCCCTTGGTCGGGCGCGTGCCATGGTCGAGATAGGTGCCGCCATGCCAGTCGGGGTCGGCCATGATGGCCTGCCGCCCCACCTCGTGAAAGGCGATGTTCTGGGCCGAATGGCGCGCCGCCGTTGCCATGGGAATGGCGCTGAAGACGCGTTCTGGATAGGCGCTTGCCCATTCGAGCACCTGCATGCCGCCCATCGAGCCGCCAATGGCGCAGAAGAGCGTTTCGACGCCCAGATGGTCGAGCAGCATGGCCTGCGAGCGCACCATGTCGGCAATGGTGATGACGGGAAAATCGAGCCCGTAAGGGTTGCCGGTTTTGGGGTTCGTTTCGGTCGGGCCGGACGAGCCCTGACAGCCGCCGATTACATTGGGGCAGATGACGAAGAAGCGGTTCGTGTCGATGGTCCGGCCGGGTCCGACCATGCGCAGCCACCAGCCGGGCTTGTCGGTCTGGGGATGGGCATTGGCCACATGCTGGTCCATGGTCAGCGCATGGCAGATCAGGACCGCGTTGGACTTGTCGGCATTGAGCTCGCCGTAAGTGTTATAGGCCAGCGTTACCGGGCTCAGATTCTCGCCCGAATCCAGCCGGAGCGGTTTGTCTGGGCCGAACGTCACCGTCTCGAGGCGCGCTTCGGGCGCTTCAAGGCGGGGGTCTTGCGGCGTGGCGCCGGTATGTGCTCCCGCAGCTGCGGACATGGGCGGTTCTCAGCTCTGCTTTTGCCTGAATTCAGGTCCCGGCCCCGGTTTTCCGGGCCGTCTTGCCCGGCCTGCGGCTTTTGGCCGGCAGGCAAAGGGCAGCTTGAATAAGCTCGTTAGATGGGGCAGAGGTGCCTGAAATGTCAATGTTTTCTTTGATTTTAGCCGTGTTCGTCCTTATGAATACCGCTCATTTTGCACAGGCTGGGACAAGGGCCGCAGGGGGCGGAAAACCCCGTGCGAGCGCCCTAAGGAAGGCCCGCGAGGCGGGAAGCAGGCATGGCGGATCAGGATAGAGGCGAGGTCAAACCGCTCAGCGATGTGCGCCGGGAGATCGATGCGATCGACGCGCGGATGCACGACTTGCTGATGGAGCGCACCGAGCTCGTGCGGCAGGTGGCCGAAGCCAAGGCGCAGGCGGCGAGCGAGGCGGGCGAGGGCAGTTTCATCGCCTTCCGGCCGGGCCGGGAAGCGGAAGTGCTGCGCGCCCTTGCCGCGCGCCATGAAGGCCCGTTGCCGCTTGCCGTCGTCTTTCGGCTTTGGCGGGAAATCATGTCCGCGAAAATCCGCCTGCAAGGCCCGCTCCGGGTGGAAGTTTTCGGGGGCGGCGATCCGCTGCGCCTCTGGGATCTGGCGCGCGGTTATTACGGTTCTTTCACGCCGATGAGCCTGCGCGAGGAGGCGATGGACGTCCTGCGCCGGGTCTCCAAGGACCGCTCGGTGATCGGCATTCTGCCCGCGCCCGAACCCGGCAGCGATGCTTGGTGGGCGATGCTGGGGCGCGGCGATACGGCGCCGGTGCGCGTCGTCGCCTGCCTGCCGTTCCTCACCGAACCCGGCATGATGCCGGAAGCCTATGCGGTGGCGCAGGCCGATTTTGAGGAAACGGGCGCCGATACGAGCCTTGCCGTGCTGAGCTTTTCCGAAGCGGTGAGCGCGGGCGCGGTGGAAACTTTGCTCGAAGAAGCAGGCCTGACGGGCAGCGTCTATCTGCGCACAGAACAAAATGGGCAATATTTTGCGCTGATTGGTCTCACCGGTTTCATCAGTGCCGGGGACGGGCGCCTTGAAACTCTCTATAACCGGGACGGCATCGACGGGGTGCAGCTGATCGGCGGACATGCCGATCCCGTGCGCCTTGCCGGCTGTCTTGAAAAAGGAGAGTAAGCGATGAGCCCCGTTCGGCCCCGGTCCGGCATTCTCGATATCGCCCCTTATGTGGGCGGGCGCGAGAAAGTGGAAGGCACGCTCAAGCAGTACAAGCTGTCGGCCAACGAAACCCCGCTTGGGCCGAGCCCCAAGGCGCGCGAGGCGGCGATGGAAGCGCTCGGCGCCATGGAGCGCTATCCCGATGGCGGCGCGCTGGAGCTACGTAAAGCCATTGCCGGCGTTTATGGCCTCGATCCGGAACGCATCGTCTGCGGGGCAGGCTCGGACGAATTGCTGCACCTGCTGGCCCAGGCCTATATCGGACCCGGCGATGAAGCGATTGCGACCCGGCACGGCTTTCTGATCTATCCCATCGTTACGAAAGCGGCGGGCGGAGAGATCGTGCAGGTGCCGGAGAAGAACCTCACCGCGGATGTCGATGCCATTCTGGCGGCGCAAAACGAAAAGACGCGGATCGTTTTCCTCGCCAATCCCAACAACCCGACGGGCACCTATCTTTCTTTCTCCGAGATCAAGCGCCTGCGCGAAGGGTTGCGGGAGGATGTGCTTCTGGTGCTCGATGCCGCTTACGCTGAATATGTGCGCAGCAACGATTATGAATCCGGGATCGAGCTGGTTGCGACCCATGACAATGTGGTGATGACGCGCACCTTCTCGAAAGTCTATGGCCTGGCCGCGATCAGGCTCGGCTGGGCCTATTGTCCGGCAAGCGTTGCGGATGTGCTGAACCGCATTCGCGGGCCTTTCAACGTCAATGTGCCGGCGATGAAAGCAGGTATTGCCGCGATCGAGGATAAAGAGCACACGGCAAAAGCTGTCGCTCATAATGAGAAATGGCGTGCCTGGTTGAGCGAGGAAATTTCCGCGCTCGGGCTCGAGGTTGTGCCCAGCGTGACGAATTTCATTTCTTTCCGCTTTCCGCCCGAAACGGGCAAGAGCGCGGCGGAGGCGGATGAGTTTCTCTGCTCGAAAGGGCTGATCCTCCGGCAGATCGCTTCCTACGGGCTGCCGGATTATCTGCGCCTGACGGTGAGCACGGAAGAAGCCAATCTGAAGGTCGTGGCCGTATTGAAAGAGTTTTTGGGGAAGGCATGAGCAAGAGCGAACCTCTTTTCGGACGCATCGCGCTGATCGGGCTCGGGCTTATCGGCGGCTCCATCGGCCATGCGGTCAAGCGCGCGGGGCTTGCCGGGCATATTGCCGGTTTTGCCCGCTCGAAAGAGACGCGCGCGCGGGCGCTTGAAATCGGGTTCATCGACAGTGCTCATGAGAGCGCTTCGGAAGCGGCGAAAGATGCCGATCTCGTCATTCTCTGCGTGCCGGTGGGCGCGCTCGGGCCTTCTGCGAAGGAAATCGAACCTGCCTTAAAGAAAGGCGCAATCCTGACCGATGTGGGTTCGGTGAAAACCGCCGTGGTGCGCGATGTCGGCCCTTATGTGCCGGAGGGCGTGCATTTCATTCCCGGCCACCCGATTGCCGGGACGGAAGAATCGGGTCCCGACGCGGGCTTTGCCGAACTTTTCGACAATCGCTGGTGCATCCTCACGCCTGCGCCGGGCACGGAGGCGGAGGCCATCGAAGCGCTGACCGCGTTCTGGGAAGGGTGCGGCTCGAATGTCGATGTGATGGAATCCAAGCATCACGATCTCGTCTTTGCGATCGTCAGCCATTTGCCGCATCTCATCGCCTATAACATCGTGGGCACGGCGACGGATCTGGAAAAGGTCACGCAGTCCGAAGTCATCAAATATGCCGCAAGCGGCTTTCGCGATTTCACACGCCTTGCCGCCTCGGACCCCACCATGTGGCGTGATGTTTTCCTCAACAACAAGGAAGCGGTGCTGGAAATGCTGGGCCGCTTTTCCGAGGACCTCGCCGCGCTGCAGCGGGCGATCCGCTGGGGCGACGGGGACATGCTGTTCGATCTGTTCACCCGCACGCGCGCGGTGCGCCGCTCCATTATCGATGCGGGCCAGGACACGGATGCGCCGAATTTCGGGCGCAATCCCACCCACGCAAAATCCGTTTCCAAAAAATAAGGCGGCTTAATAAAGCGGCTCTAGGCGCCCGATTGAGACGGGCCCCAGAAACACCACGCCTTCATGAAAGGCGAGCGGCAGATGCATGCGCCCGTCCTGCGGTTTGCCTTGCAGGGCGGAGATGATGCCCGCGCCGGCAAAGATGACCGGCGCGCTTTCTTTCTTCACGATGCCGGTTTCAACGAGCCGGGCAATCAGGTCTTCCACCTTGCCGAAGCTGGCCTCGATGCGCCCGCTTGGGCGGCCTTTGGCATCGAGCGTCAGCTCGCCCTGGCCCTTCATGTCGATAGGTCCCCAGAGAAGCTGGAGATCGGAAATGGCGATGCGCCCGCCCGAAGCCGCCCAGGCGCGCGCGCCGGTATCGAGATCGGCGGGCAGACGCTCCGGCACTTCATAGCCGCGCATCTGGGCTTCGATGAGCGCGATTTCAGGCTCGAGCCAGCCCGTGACGGGGCCGAAGTCCCAAGCAATATCCGTTGCTTTGAGCGCCAGGTCGTAGGTGCGGGGCAGCGGCGGCGCGTCTTCTTCGGCGGCCTCAGGGTCGGGCGCGGGGCGCGTGTGAAGCTGCAAGCTGCCCGCGCTTGCCGAGCCGATGAAGGTGCCGCTGTCCTCACTGAGGCCTGAGGCCGTCCAGTCTTTCACCTCGACGGCGAGCCGCCCGATGGCGTCCTTGCGTGCGACGTAGCTGCCCCAGAGCGTTTCGGCTTTCGAGATGAAGCGCCGCTCGCCTTCGGGGCCTTTCAGCGTCAAATCCTGCTCGCCTTTGACGTCGATGATGAAATGGCCGGGCCTATAGGGAAGCATCTGGGCGCTGATTTCCGGCAGGGCGAGCGCCCAGGCGGTCTTGCCGCGGCCGCGGGTCAGTGTTGCCTCTTTCAGCGTCACGCCCATGCGGTAGGGAAAGCCGTGCATCTCATGGGTCTGCCAGTCCGCCTTCAACCCGCTGTCCTGAACGCGGCCTTTATAAGCGAGCAGCTCTTCTTCCAGATTGCCTGCAAGCGTGAACCAGAAAACGCTATAGGCCCCCGCGATCAGCGCGAGCGCGCCGAAGGGAGCGGCGATCTTCCAAGGGAAACGGGGGGCTGTGTCGGCGCTTTTTGCCATTTATGAATCGGTCCGGCTTTTATTGCTGCCCTCAAGTCTGCCCGCTAGGGTCTGGCGGAGCAAGTAAGAGGTATCATGCAGGATCTCTGGGTATTTGGATATGGCTCGCTGATGTGGCGGCCGGGTTTCGATTTCGTGGAACGGCGCGATGCGCGCCTTTACGGCTACCACCGGGAGTTTTGCGTTTTCTCCCATGTCCATCGCGGCACGCCGGAAAAACCGGGCCTCGTTTTCGGCCTCGACAGGGGCGGGGCATGCCGGGGCGCGGCCTTCCGCGTGGCCGGTGAAAAGGCCGCAGAGGTCTATGCTTACTTGCAGGAGCGCGAGCAGGTCACGAGCGTCTATCTCGATGTGATGCGCCCCGTGCGGCTTCTGGAAACGGGTGAGAAGGTGGCCGCGCTCTGCTTCATCGTCGACCGCGCGCATCTGCAATATGCCGGCAAGCTCTCTTTCGACGATCAGGTTCGCCTCATTGCGGAAGGGAAAGGCCAGTCCGGGGCCAATCCCGATTATCTTTTCGGCACGCTCACGCATCTGCGCGAGATCGGCATTAAGGACGCCCATCTTGAAGCTTTATGGCACGCCGTATCGCAGCGTCTGTCTTGATCGTTTCGGCGCCTGAAAACTTGGCGAGCCGCGCCAGCGCCTTGCGGAAGGCTTCCTCGCGGGCGCCCGTCCATTTGATGCCGGGTTCGAGCCAAAGGCCTTTCACTTCCAGCACACCTTCCTTGCGGTGAACTTTCATGTCCGCGCGGCCGGTAAAACGCGCCCCTTCCAGAATGGGCAGGACGTAATAGCCATATTGGCGCTTCTTTTCGGGGACGAAAATCTCGATCCGGTAATCGAAGCCGAAAATGCGCTCAGCTCTTTTCCGGTCCCGCAGCACGGGGTCGAAAGGGCTGAGAAAGCGCAGGCGCGTGGGCGGGGTGGGGGCGTCTTCAAGACGCTCCTCGATATCCTTAAAGGCCATGGCCGCGCGTTTCGTTCCGTCCGCGCCGGTGATTTCCACCTCGCATAGCTCGCGGGCATTCTCAGCCAGCCATTTTTTGACTTCCGCCGGCGGCAGACTTTCCCAGAAGGCGGTAATTTCCCCTTGCGTGGCCGTCCCCAGCCGTTTCAGCGCCTCGCGGCATTTCCAGTCGCGGATTTCCGCCGCACTTGGGGTATGGGTGCGGTGATCGTCGGGGATAACACGTTCCGCCAGGTCATAGACTTTCTGAAAACCCTCGCGCTTGGAGATGGCAAGATCGCCGGTGCGCCAGAGAAATTCCAGCGCGGTTTTGGACGGCCCCCAGCCCCACCAGCCGCCCGCGCCTTTGTCTTCAAAGTCACGGGCCATGAGCGGGCCTTCTTTCTCGATCCGCTGTTTGACGCTTTTGATGGTTTTAGGGCCATGCGGGCCGAGCCGTGTTTTCCAGGCCCCGTGTTTCAGTTTCTGCCGGGCCGCTTTGAAGCGCTCTTGCCAATAGGGATAAAACTCGATCGGGATAAGGCAGGCATCATGGGTCCAATGCTCGAAAAGCGCCTTGTCGCTTTCATGGAGCGCGTGCAAATCCTCGCGTTTGTATTTTTCCGCGCGCGAGAAAAGCATCATGTGATGGGCGCGCTCGACGGCATTGACCGAATCAAGCTGCAGATAACCGAGCTTGCCGATCAGGGCGCGCAGCTCTTCTTTGGGAAGCGGCGCGGCGGGTTTGCGCGTCAGGCCCTGCAAGTCGAGAAGCAGATGGCGGGCCTGGCGGTTGGTGATTTGAAGGGGCATCAGGCAGCGTAAGGTTCGTAGACGAATTCGAGTTTCAGCCCGTCTGGGTCGGCAAAAAAGACGGCGTAGTAATCCGGGCCATATTGGGGATAGGCGGCGGGGGCATCCAGAATTTCCGCGCCGATTTCTTTCAGCAGCGCATGGAGCCTGTCCACATCTTCCCGGCTTTGCGCATGCCAGGCGACGTGATGAAGGCCGGGGGCGTAGCGATTGTGTTTCTGGCCCGCGCTTTTAGCTTCGGCGCGCAAAATACCGATGGAGAGATAAGCGCCTGCGGGACGCGCCGCCCAATCGACGCTGTCGGCGTCTTCATCGACGCGGGCATAGCCCATGAAGCCCAGAACGGCATCGTAAAAGGGAGCGGAAATGGCGGGGTCTTTGACGGTCAGGTCGAGATGATGGATGGCGCCGCGCATTGTTGTTTTTGTCCTTTGCCCTTAGCTGCATTTCGAATAGCCGCAGGAAGTGCAGGTGTCGCAACCTTCCTGGCGCACCAGCCCGCGTTCACCGCAGCGCGGGCAGCCTTTCATCCCCGTTACCACCGCTCCTTCGAGCAAGTTGCCCTCGCTGAGCGGCTTGCCGTCTTGCTTGGCGATAAAACCGATATCGATCATGTGCCGCTCGATCGTCTCGCCGATGGCGGCCAGAAGTGAGGGCACATAGCGCCCGTTCATCCAGGAGCCGCCGCGCGGATCGAACACGGCTTTCAGTTCTTCGACGACGAACGTCACATCACCCCCGCGCCGGAAGACGGCGGAAATCATCCGCGTCAGCGCCACGGTCCAGGCATAATGCTCCATGTTCTTCGAGTTGATGAAAATCTCGAAGGGGCGGCGGCGCTTGTCCTGAATGATGTCGTTGAGCGTGATGTAAATGGCATGATCGCTTTCGGGCCATTGCAGCTTGTAGGTATAGCCGGGCAATACCGCATCGCGCTCGAGCGGCTTCGACATATAAACGACGCCGTCTTTGACCTCGAAAACGGGCGCGCCGCTTTCTTCTTCCGCCGGGCTTTCGGCGGGTGAGATCGAGAGCACGGAGCCGCGCACCTCGCTCGGGCGGTAAGTGGTGCAGCCTTTCAGGCCCGCTTTATAAGCGCTGGTATAAATATCCTTGAACGCCTCGAAGCTTATATCGGCGGGGCAATTGATCGTCTTGGAGATCGAGCTGTCGATATAAGGCTGGACGGCGGCCTGCACGGCGATATGAGCGTCCGGGGTCAGGTCCTGCGCGGTGGTGAAGGCCTCAGGCAGCGGCGCGTCTGCGCCGTTCAGGGCGCGGTATTCGGCAAGGGCATAATCCACCACCTCTTCCTCGCGCGTGCTGCCATCGGCAAGGCGCACCTTGCGCCGGTAGCTCGGCGCGAAAATCGGTTCGATGCCGCTTGAGACATTGCCCGCGAAAAGCGAGATCGTGCCGGTGGGTGCGATGGAGGTCAAAAGCGCGTTGCGGATGCCGTGATGGGCAATCGCATCCTGAAGATGCTGGGGCAGCGCCTTGACGGTTTCACCGGCGAGATAAGGCTCCTTCTCGAAAAGCGGGAAGGGTCCCTTTTCCTTGGCAAGCTCCACGGAGGCGGCATAGGCGGCATGCTGCAACCGGCTCATCCAGCGGTGAATGAGCGTCAGGCTTTCCGGCGCGCCGTAGCGCGCGCCGCACATCAACAGCGCATCGGCAAGGCCCGTCACGCCAAGGCCGATGCGGCGTTTGGCTTTCGCCTCATGCTCCTGCTCGGGCAGGGGAAAGCGCGAGACGTCGATCACATTGTCCATCATCCGCACGGCGACATGGACGAGATCTGCAAGCTCGTCCTCATCGATATGGGCTTCGGCGCCGAAGGGATGTTTGACGAGGGCGGCAAGGTTGAGCGAGCCGAGAAGGCAGGCGCCATAAGGCGGCAAGGGTTGCTCGCCGCAGGGGTTCGTCGCCTGAATGCTTTCGCAATAATGCAGGTTGTTGCGGGCATTGATGCGGTCGATGAAGATCACACCGGGCTCGGCATAAGCGTAAGTCGAGGCGGTGATGTGGTTCCAGAGCGCGCGGGCGCGCAAGGTCTTGAAGACCTTGCCTTCGAAAATGAGCTGCCAGTCGCCGTCTTCTTCCACCGCCTGCATGAAGGCATCGGTGACAAGGACGGAGAGATTGAAATTCGTCAGCCGCCCCGCTTCGCGTTTCGCGTCGATAAAGTCTTCGATATCCGGATGATCGCAGCGCATCGTCGCCATCATCGCGCCGCGCCGCGCGCCCGCCGACATGATGGTGCGGCACATCGCGTCCCACACATCCATAAAGCTCAAGGGGCCGGAGGCATCCGCGCCCACGCCCTTCACCGGCGCGCCTTTGGGGCGCAGCACCGAGAAGTCATAGCCGATGCCGCCGCCCTGCTGCATGGTCAGCGCGGCTTCCTTCAAATGCTCGAAGATGCCGGCCATCGTGTCGGGAATGGTGCCCATGACGAAGCAGTTGAAAAGCGTGACGTCGCGCCCGGTCCCCGCGCCTGCCAGAATGCGCCCGGCGGGCAGGAACTTGTAATCTTCCATCGCCTGATAAAAGCGCGCCGCCCAGCCCACCCGGTCATGGGGTTCGGCCAGCGCCAGGGCGGAGGCGACCCGCGCCCAGCTATCGCGCACAGAGGCATCGCCCCTGCCGTCTTGGGGGTTTTCATCCGGGCTGCGGAACCGGTATTTCAGGTTCCAGATTTCCTCTGCAATGGCCGGGCGTTCACCCATTTCACTCTCCTTGCGCGGGCGCTCCCGCAGGGCCCTATAAGCTAGGAAGCCGGACCCCTGGCGTCAATGAATGTTCCGTTAATGTTCACGGGTTTGCCGCCCGCCTGCACGGTGAGTTCGATTGGCAGGCGCATTTTAGGCCGGGAGAGTTGCAGGGGTGTTACCGGCGCGGGCGCAAAGCTTTAACCGGAAAACCCGGCCTCGGCCAAAAGCTTGTCCGTTGCCGGCTCGATGCGTCCCTCAAGCTCGGCCATGAAGGCCTTGCGGTTCATGCCGGGCGGAATAGGCGGCAGGAATTCCAGCACGATGGTGCCCGGCCTGCGCAGGAACTTGCGGCGGGGCCAGTAAAGGCCGGAATTGAGCGCCACGGGCACGCAGGCAATGCCGAGCTGGCTGTAGAGCCCGGCGACACCCGGCTTGTAAGGGTTGCGTGATCCGGGCGCCGCGCGCGTGCCTTCGGGGAAGATCACCAGATGCCGGTTCTGCGCCAGCGCGTTCTTGGCATGGCGGATGAGATTGCGCAGGGCGCTGGCGCCCGAGGCGCGGTCCACCGGCACCATCTGCGCCTTGAGCGAATACCAGCCGTAATAGGGGATATAGAGCAGCTCTTTTTTCAGCACGATGGCCGGGTCGTTCAAGATCGCGGCGTAGATGATCGTGTCCCACATGGACTGGTGCTTGGAGGCGATGAGCGCGGGCTCCCCCGGCAGATTTTCCAGTCCCCTCAACTCATAGCGCGTGCCGGCAATGACGCGCAGCAGCCACATGGTCCAGCGCGACCAGGCGCGCATGCAAAAGACGATAACGCCGCGCGGCAGGATGAAGGCGGGCGTTACCGCAATGCAGATCACCGCCGAGGACACATAAAAAACCAGATTGAAAAGCGCGGAACGCAGAAAGAGCACGGGAACCGTCCTATGGATGCGCCTCAGGCGCCGGGCACCGGCGGGGCGAGGTATGTGCGGGCGAAGGAGACAAGATATTTCGTATATTCGGAAACGAGAAGCTTTGCGGTGCCCGGATAGGCCCACCAGTCATTCAGGCGGACTTGATCCTGAAAGACGGGATAGCCGGTCAGCTCCGCCTCCGGCATGGCGCTTTGCAGCTCGCGCAGTGCGCGCGGCAGATGATAGGCGCTGGTGACGACGATAAGGCGCTGCATGGCGTTTTCCTGCGCCCAGGTCGCCGTCTCGATGGCATTGCCGATGGTGTTCTCCGCCCGCCAATCAAGATCGACGCAGCAATCGAACAGCGCCTGATCGGCTTTCAGCGCGGCGCGCAGTTCCTCGCGGGTGACTTCCGGATTGACGCCGGAAACGAGCAGCCGCTTCGCCTTGCCGCTATCGAGAAGGCCCATGGCTTCGGAAAGCCGTTCGGGCGTGCCGGTCAGAACGACGATGCCGTCAGCCGGGGCAAGGGCTGCGGGCGCTTTCTTTTCCAGCGACTGAATGAAACCGATCAGGCCGATGAGATAGGCCAGAAGCAGGGCAAGCAGCACCGTGCCTGCCAGGCGGGCAATCCAGCCTGCAGTCCCGTTTCTCGCTTGCCGGCCGGCCTCAGCCATTTCCAGCTCCTCCACTTCGCCTCCGGGGCTTGCGCCGCCTCTCGGACACCCTGACTTTTACAGTCTATTATTTTCAGTCTATTGCCGGGGAGTATACAGGGGCTGAACGGGCCGCGTCACATCATCCGTCCGAGCACCCTAAGCACGGTAAAGCGGGCCGTGGCGGCCACCACAAGCGCAAGCGCGGCGGGCACCACCATCAGCCAGAGATAATGCAGCGCGGAGAGCGAGGGAAGTGGCACCAGAAAGAGCGCCCCGTCCGCCGCCAATATTTCCATCAGCAGGAATGTGAAAAGCGCGAGGCCGAAGCCAATCAGGCCGCCCCGCCAGCCCAGATCGAAGAAATGGCGCTGGATTTCGGCGGCGATGAAGCCGTCCCGCGCGCCGCAAAGATGGAGCACTTCCACCACTTCCTGATTGGCCGAAAGCCCTGCCCGTGAAGCGAAAATGACAAGCGCGATGGTGGTCGCCGAAATGATCACCAGCACCGCAAAGGCAAGAAAGCGTGCCGCCGAAGTTGCCCCCAAAAGGTCCTCAAGCCACTGGCGGTGCGTGTCGAGGACGAGGCCGGGGGCGGCATCGGCAAGGCGCGCGGCGAGCGCTTCCATGTCGATTTTTGCGCCTTTTTCGAGCGCCACATCTATGAGGCGGGGCAGTGGCAGGCTGTCCGAAACCGTGCCCGTGCCGAGCCAGGGCTCGATCAGCGCGGCGGTTTCTTCCTGCCCGAGCGCTTCGGCTTTCACGATGCCGGGCGTGGCGAGGAGGAGAGAGCGGGCGGCGGCGATCTGGTCGTCCGGGCTTACCTCATCGGACGGCTTCACCTGCACGGTCAAGGTGCCGGTGAGATCGCTTTCCCAGCCGCTGGCGGCTTTAGAGACGATGAGCGATGCCCCGAGCGCGAGGCAGGCCAGAAAACTCATGGCGGCGATGACGAGGACGAGCGTCGGCCCCGTCGTGCCGGCGGCGGGCATGACGCCTTTTTGCGGCGCGGCCATGCGGCGCAGCCGTTCGGTCCAGGGCAGGCCCGTCTCTTCGGGCGGGGCGCCGGCGCTCTCAGCCATGATAGACAAGCTCCCCGTTTTGAATGAGGAGGACGGGTGCGCCCACCTGTTCGACCAATGAATGATCGTGGGTGGCGAAAAGGATCGAAGTGCCGAGCCGGTTGAGCTCTACAAAGAGCCGCATCAGGCGCTGGCCCATTTCCGGGTCGACGCTGCCGGTCGGCTCGTCGGCCAGCAAAAGTTCGGGCTGGGCGACGACGGCGCGGGCGATGGCGGCGCGCTGCTTTTCCCCGCCCGAAAGCGTCGGCGGTTTGGCGTCCATGCGCTCGCCAAGGCCCACCCAGGCCAGAAGCTCGCGCACATCGGCCCGGTAGCTGGCTTCCTCGCGCCCGGCCACTTTCAGCGGCAGGGCAATATTTTCGTAAGTGGTGAGATGGTCGAGCAGCCGGAATTCCTGAAAAACGATGCCGATACGCCGGCGCAGGCTCGGCAGGTCCTTGCGGTCGGTCGTTGCGATGTCATGGCCGAACATGGAAATCAGCCCGCGCGAGGGCTTGTGGGCCAGAAACATGAGTTTCAAGAGCGAGGTCTTGCCGGCCCCGGACGGGCCGGTAAGAAAATGAAAAGACCCCGGCTCCAGGTGAAACGAGACATCGCGCAAGACTTCCGGTCCCATGCCGTAGCGCATGCCCACATTTTCGAATCGCACCATAAAGGGTCTCCGGCTGTGTTTTGGCTTCTACCTTAACCCCCTCTTAACCGTGTATGGTCGTTAAATAAAGGGCTTGGGCCTTTCTCCGGCAGGCCGTTCCGGGGCCGGTTTTCCGTGCCATCCGCGTATCCTGGATGGTAGGGCTCAGCTTGTTTCACCACGCACTGTGTGCGAAGAACATATAGGCCACTCGCTAGTCGAATCGCATGATTATAACGTGCCCATCCTGTGATACGCGTTACAACGTGGATGCCGCCGGTTTCGAACCGTCGGGCCGTAAGGTCCGCTGCGCGAAATGCGGGGAGCATTGGCATCAGGAACCGGAAAGCGCGCAGGCCAAGGAAGACGCCGAAGAGCTGGAGAGCGCCGCTGCCACTGAAGCGGAGAGCGGCGAGGCAGAGAGCAGTGAGGATGTACCCCCGCCCCCGCCGCCGCTTGCCCCCGATTTCGGAAAACCGTCCAAGAAATCCAAAAAGGCCGATGAGGAAGACGAGGCGGCGCCCGCGCGCAGCCGTCCGCGCCATCAAATGCCCGTCAAGGCGCGCGGCAGCCGCACGCTGCAGGTGGCAGGCTGGGTGGCGCTCATCGCCTTTGTCGCGGGCTCCGCGCTTGGCGCGGCCGCTTTCCGCAGCGAGATCATTCGCCTCTGGCCGGCCACGCAAACGCTTTATGCCGCCTTCAACGATCCCGTCGATATCGACGACATGGCATTTCAAAACGTCTCTTACGAATACCAGTTCGAAAACGGGCTGCCGGTGCTTTCCATCCGCGGGGAAGTGATCAATGAAGGCGAGGCGCGCATTCCGCTGCGCCCGGTTCAGATCGACCTGCGCGGGGAAAACCGCGAGCGGCTTTATCACTGGACCTTCCGTCTGCCCGAAACCGCGCTCGATCCTGCCGAGCGGGCCGAATTCGTCACCCGTCTTTCTAGTCCGCCGCTTGAAGCGCGCGATCTCGTCATCCGCTTTACCGAAGAAGAGGAAACGCCGGAAGGCGGGGCCGAAAAGAACGGTGATGAAACGGGCGGGGAAAAGGACGAGGCTGCCCGGTGAGCAAGGGCGGTTCAGACGCAAATCCGCGCATCGAAGTACTTTTCAGCGCCGCTGAAATCGGCGACCGGCTGGGCGCGCTTGCCCGCGAGATCGTGGCCGACTTCGGCAGTGATTTTCTGATCGTGCCGGTGCTCAAAGGCAGTTTCATTTTTGCCGCCGATCTCGTGCGCGCGCTGCATTTTGCGGGCGCCAATCCGCGCGTCGATTTCCTGTCGCTGGCAAGTTACGGCGCCGCCACCTCTTCTTCCGGCAAGGTCGAGGTGCTGCGAGATCTGGAGGCCGATGTCAGCGGCGACAAAGTGTTGCTCATCGATGACATTCTGGAATCGGGCCGCACGCTTGAATTTGCCACCGGGCTTTTGACCTCGCGCGGGGCAGCGAAAACCGCTGCCTGCGTGCTGCTCGATAAACCGGGCAAGCGGGCGGTCTCTTTCGATGCGGATTATGTGGGCTTTGAATGCCCCGACAGGTTCGTCATCGGTTACGGGATGGATCTTGCCCATGCCTATAGGGCGCTGCCCTATATCGGCTATCTGCCGGATGCCTGATTAAAAGCGCCGCAGCAATCTTTCCAGATAATCGAGCTCGATCTGCGGGCGGCCCATCTCGGCGGCGCGCCGGCGCAGCTCATTGAGGATTTCCCGCGCGCGCTCTGCATCGATCACATCGGGCACCTGCACATCGTCGCCGAAATCGGGCCCGGCGGAACGGGTCGGCCGGCCCAGAGGATCGGTATTGGCATTGCCGTTGCCCTGGCCCGAATTGCCCGAACGGGCCATGCCGCCTGCCATGCGTTCCAGCATCTGATTGGCCATGGACTGGGCGCCCGCGCGCAGCTGGTCGATGGCCTGGCCCTGCGCACCGGTTGCGCGTTCCGCCCGGCCCTGTTTCAGGCGGTCATCGGCCTGATCCATCGCGCGCTGAGCGTGTTCAAGGGCGGAGGGTACTTCCTCGCCGTTATTGTGCAGTTCTTCCATCAAGGCGCGCAGCTTGTCGCGCAGGGCTTGCTGGCGCCCGCGCAGGTCCGGATAGCCGCCTTTGCCTGCACCTTGCTGGGCGCCTTGCTGCGCGCCTTGGCGGGCACCGCCCTGCTGCGTGCCATTTTGCTGATTGCCGCTTTGCCCTGCTCCTTGCTGGTTGGAGCTGAGGCCCTGGCGGCCTTGCTCTTCAAGCGGGCGGGCTTCTTCCTTCTTGGCCTCGCCGAACGTGTCGTCCATGAGCTCGCGCTGCTCGCCGATCAATTCACCCATTTCATTCAGCGCTTCGGAAAGAGCGGAAGGGGCCTGCGCGCTTTGGTTTTGACCCTCACCGGTCTGCAGATTTTCCAGAATATTGCCGAGCTGGGAAAGCATGTCCTGGGCCTGCTCGCGGGCGCCGGTGCGGGCGAGATCGCCGATCGCTTCCAGCATTTTTTCAAGATCGGAGCGCTCGAGCGCCTGTGTGTCGGGGTTCTGCGGCATGGCGGGTAGTTGTTCGGCCATGTCGCCCATCTTCTCCGAGAGCGCGTCGAGATAACGGGCGAGCGCCGACTTCAGCGCCTCCATCGCCGCTTCGATTTCCTCATCCGATGCGCCTTCGGCCAGCGCTTCGGCCAGCTTCTCGCGCGCATCGCGCAGGTCGCGCTCGGCCAGCGAGAGATCGCCGTCCTCAATATGAAGGGCAAGGTCCCAAAGAAGATCAAGCACGCCGTCCAGATCGGCGAGGTGCTGCGCCTTGGTCAGCCGCCAATAGGCTGCGCGCAGGCCGAGAAAGACCGTCATGTCGCCGCCTTGGCGTTCCAGGTCCTGCGAAAAGGCGCTCAGAAACCCGGCGATGTTCATGCGCGAGTCCGGGTAAAGAGCAAGGCGGCGACATGACGGTCTTTCTCGGCCTGCGCGCAGCCTATTGGCGGCTGACCAAGGCGCAGCACCTCGCCGATCTGGACGGCGTGCTTGATCTTCTTTGGGACCTTGCCCTTCATATTGAGGACGGCGATCTCTCGCTGGCCGAGCGCGACCTGCGCGATGCGCGCGAGAAGCTGGCCGAAGCGCTGGCCGAAGGCGCATCGGATGAGGAAATCGAAGCGGCGATGGAGGCGCTGAAGTCGGCGCTCGCCCGTTATCTCGACGCGCTCTCGGAGAAGATGGGCGACATGGCCGAACAACTACCCGCCATGCCGCAGAACCCCGACACACAGGCGCTCGAGCGCTCCGATCTTGAAAAAATGCTGGAAGCGATCGGCGATCTCGCCCGCACCGGCGCCCGCGAGCAGGCCCAGGACATGCTTTCCCAGCTCGGCAATATTCTGGAAAATCTGCAGACCGGTGAGGGTCAAAACCAAAGCGCGCAGGCCCCTTCCGCTCTTTCCGAAGCGCTGAATGAAATGGGTGAATTGATCGGCGAGCAGCGCGAGCTCATGGACGACACGTTCGGCGAGGCCAAGAAGGAAGAAGCCCGCCCGCTTGAAGAGCAAGGCCGCCAGGGCCTCAGCTCCAACCAGCAAGGAGCAGGGCAAAGCGGCAATCAGCAAAATGGCACGCAGCAGGGCGGTGCCCGCCAAGGCGCGCAGCAAGGCGCCCAGCAAGGTGCAGGCAAAGGCGGCTATCCGGACCTGCGCGGGCGCCAGCAAGCCCTGCGCGACAAGCTGCGCGCCTTGATGGAAGAACTGCACAATAACGGCGAGGAAGTACCCTCCGCCCTTGAACACGCTCAGCGCGCGATGGATCAGGCCGATGACCGCCTGAAACAGGGCCGGGCGGAACGCGCAACCGGTGCGCAGGGCCAGGCCATCGACCAGCTGCGCGCGGGCGCCCAGTCCATGGCCAATCAGATGCTGGAACGCATGGCAGGCGGCATGGCCCGTTCGGGCAATTCGGGCCAGGGCAACGGCAATGCCAATACCGATCCTCTGGGCCGGCCGACCCGTTCCGCCGGGCCCGATTTCGGCGACGATGTGCAGGTGCCCGATGTGATCGATGCAGAGCGCGCGCGGGAAATCCTCAATGAGCTGCGCCGGCGCGCCGCCGAGATGGGCCGCCCGCAGATCGAGCTCGATTATCTGGAAAGATTGCTGCGGCGCTTTTAATCAGGCATCCGGCAGATAGCCGATATAGGGCAGCGCCCTATAGGCATGGGCAAGATCCATCCCGTAACCGATGACGAACCTGTCGGGGCATTCAAAGCCCACATAATCCGCATCGAAAGAGACCGCCCGCTTGCCCGGTTTATCGAGCAGCACGCAGGCAGCGGTTTTCGCTGCCCCGCGCGAGGTCAAAAGCCCGGTGGCAAATTCAAGCGTGCGGCCCGATTCCAGAATGTCATCGATGAGCAACACTTTGTCGCCGCTGACATCGGCCTCCAGATCTCGCAGCACCTCGACCTTGCCGGAAGAAGAGGTGGCGGCGCCGTAACTTGCCAGCGACAGGAAATCGACGCGCGGATTGGCGCCCGCAAAATGCAGCGCGCGCACGAGATCGGCGGCAAAAATGAAACTGCCTTTGAGCACCGGCACGATCAGAAAATCACTGCCGAAGTCGGCCACGATCTCGCGGGCAAGCGCGCCCAGCCGGTCGCCGATTTCAGCGGCGCTGAAAAGTACTTCGATGCGCGGATTTGCGTCTGAACCGCCCTTGCTCACCGGGCAGCCTCGTCCTTTTCCCCGCCCGTTTCATCACCGTTCTTTTCGGCCCCGCCTTCCGGCGTTTCCTCTTCTTCGGTAAAGCGGATGACGAGATCGCGCGCTTCAAGCGGCGGACTAGAAAGACGGGTGACGAATTCGGCCCGCTCGGCAGGATCGAGCGCGGTTTCGGGCAGACGGAAGGTCCAGTGATAAAGCCGCTCGCGGTTTTCCCCGCGCAGGTCGATCTGAACCGGGCGCAGCGGAATGCGCGCCTCGCCTTCATTGATCACTTCCCCGCGGATGGAAAGCACCGGCAGCCCGTTTTCGAACTGGTATTCGTAAGAGACGTTTTGAAATGCCATGTCGTCGATATCGACGGGATCGTTGAAGGCGGCATAAAGCGTTTGCGTGGCCGGCCAGAGGCGAATGATCTCGCTGCGGAAAGCGGCCGCGCCAAGCGCGGAGCCCGCGACAAAGGCGATGAGCGCCACCCAGCCTGCCACCTGCAGCGTGCGGCTGCCGCGCGCCTTGACGGGCATTTGATGGCGCGGACGGCTGCGCGCGGGCGCCGCCTCGTCTTCCTCATCGGCCTTTTTGGATTTCTTGGACGGTTTTCCGAAATCGGGGGCAAGCGGCGGCGGGGGCGGGGGTACATCCTCACTGCTCTCTGCCTCGCCGCTCTCCGCTTCAGTGGCAGCGGCGCTCTCCAGCTCTTCGGCGTCTTCCTTGGCCTGCGCGCTTTCCGGTTCCTGATGCCAATGCTCCCCGCATTTCGCGCAGCGGACCTTACGGCCCGACGGTTCGAAACCGGCGGCATCCACGTTGTAACGCGTATCACAGGATGGGCACGTTATAATCATGCGATTCGACTAGCGAGTGGCCTATATGTTCTTCGCACACAGTGCGTGGTGAAACAAGCTGAGCCCTACCATCCAGGATACGCGGATGGCACGGAAAACCGGCCCCGGAACGGCCTGCCGGAGAAAGGCCCAAGCCCTTTATTTAACGACCATACACGGTTAAGAGGGGGTTAAGGTAGAAGCCAAAACACAGCCGGAGACCCTTTATGGTGCGATTCGAAAATGTGGGCATGCGCTACGGCATGGGACCGGAAGTCTTGCGCGATGTCTCGTTTCACCTGGAGCCGGGGTCTTTTCATTTTCTTACCGGCCCGTCCGGGGCCGGCAAGACCTCGCTCTTGAAACTCATGTTTCTGGCCCACAAGCCCTCGCGCGGGCTGATTTCCATGTTCGGCCATGACATCGCAACGACCGACCGCAAGGACCTGCCGAGCCTGCGCCGGCGTATCGGCATCGTTTTTCAGGAATTCCGGCTGCTCGACCATCTCACCACTTACGAAAATATTGCCCTGCCGCTGAAAGTGGCCGGGCGCGAGGAAGCCAGCTACCGGGCCGATGTGCGCGAGCTTCTGGCCTGGGTGGGCCTTGGCGAGCGCATGGACGCCAAACCGCCGACGCTTTCGGGCGGGGAAAAGCAGCGCGCCGCCATCGCCCGCGCCGTCGTCGCCCAGCCCGAACTTTTGCTGGCCGACGAGCCGACCGGCAGCGTCGACCCGGAAATGGGCCAGCGCCTGATGCGGCTCTTTGTAGAGCTCAACCGGCTCGGCACTTCGATCCTTTTCGCCACCCACGATCATTCATTGGTCGAACAGGTGGGCGCACCCGTCCTCCTCATTCAAAACGGGGAGCTTGTCTATCATGGCTGAGAGCGCCGGCGCCCCGCCCGAAGAGACGGGCCTGCCCTGGACCGAACGGCTGCGCCGCATGGCCGCGCCGCAAAAAGGCGTCATGCCCGCCGCCGGCACGACGGGGCCGACGCTCGTCCTCGTCATCGCCGCCATGAGTTTTCTGGCCTGCCTCGCGCTCGGGGCATCGCTCATCGTCTCTAAAGCCGCCAGCGGCTGGGAAAGCGATCTCACCGGCACCTTGACCGTGCAGGTGAAGCCGTCCGATGAGGTAAGCCCGGACGACCAGATCGCCGCCGCCCGCTCTCTCCTCCTCGCCACGCCCGGCATCGTGAAAGCCGAAGCGCTCGGGCAGGAAGAAACCGCCGCGCTGATCGAGCCCTGGCTCGGCACGGGCACGGTTTCGGACAGCCTGCCACTGCCCCGCCTCATAGATGTGGCGCTCGAAAAAGGCGCAAAAATCGACATGGAAGCGCTCGCCGCGCGCCTTGCCGATGCCGCCCCCGGCCTCGTCCTCGACACGCACCGCCAGTGGCTTGAGGACCTTTTGGGGGCAACTTCGGCGGCACGCTTTCTTGCCTTTGCGGTGCTGGTGATCATTTCGGCGACCACCATCGCGCTTGTCATTTTCGCTTCACGGGCAGGGCTTTCGGCCAATCAGGAAGTGGTGGAAGTGCTCCATCTTTGCGGCGCGCGGGACGGCTTCATCGCCGCCGAAATCCAGCGCCATTTCTTCGATCTGGGCTGGCGGGGCGGCCTGATTGGCTTCGGCCTCGCGCTTTTCACATTCCTGCTGATGGAAATATTGGCGGCGGACGGGGCGCTCTTTCTGGTGCCACTTCCCTCGCTCTCCGCGCTGCATTATCTCTGGCTGATGGTGGTGCCCGCCGCGCTTGCGCTTGTGGTGGCCGCCACGGCCCGCTTTACCGTGCTTAGGGTGCTCGGACGGATGATGTGACGCGGCCCGTTCAGCCCCTGTATACTCCCCGGCAATAGACTGAAAATAATAGACTGTAAAAGTCAGGGTGTCCGAGAGGCGGCGCAAGCCCCGGAGGCGAAGTGGAGGAGCTGGAAATGGCTGAGGCCGGCCGGCAAGCGAGAAACGGGACTGCAGGCTGGATTGCCCGCCTGGCAGGCACGGTGCTGCTTGCCCTGCTTCTGGCCTATCTCATCGGCCTGATCGGTTTCATTCAGTCGCTGGAAAAGAAAGCGCCCGCAGCCCTTGCCCCGGCTGACGGCATCGTCGTTCTGACCGGCACGCCCGAACGGCTTTCCGAAGCCATGGGCCTTCTCGATAGCGGCAAGGCGAAGCGGCTGCTCGTTTCCGGCGTCAATCCGGAAGTCACCCGCGAGGAACTGCGCGCCGCGCTGAAAGCCGATCAGGCGCTGTTCGATTGCTGCGTCGATCTTGATTGGCGGGCGGAGAACACCATCGGCAATGCCATCGAGACGGCGACCTGGGCGCAGGAAAACGCCATGCAGCGCCTTATCGTCGTCACCAGCGCCTATCATCTGCCGCGCGCACTGCGCGAGCTGCAAAGCGCCATGCCGGAGGCGGAGCTGACCGGCTATCCCGTCTTTCAGGATCAAGTCCGCCTGAATGACTGGTGGGCCTATCCGGGCACCGCAAAGCTTCTCGTTTCCGAATATACGAAATATCTTGTCTCCTTCGCCCGCACATACCTCGCCCCGCCGGTGCCCGGCGCCTGAGGCGCATCCATAGGACGGTTCCCGTGCTCTTTCTGCGTTCCGCGCTTTTCAATCTGGTTTTTTATGTGTCCTCGGCGGTGATCTGCATTGCGGTAACGCCCGCCTTCATCCTGCCGCGCGGCGTTATCGTCTTTTGCATGCGCGCCTGGTCGCGCTGGACCATGTGGCTGCTGCGCGTCATTGCCGGCACGCGCTATGAGTTGAGGGGACTGGAAAATCTGCCGGGGGAGCCCGCGCTCATCGCCTCCAAGCACCAGTCCATGTGGGACACGATCATCTACGCCGCGATCTTGAACGACCCGGCCATCGTGCTGAAAAAAGAGCTGCTCTATATCCCCTATTACGGCTGGTATTCGCTCAAGGCGCAGATGGTGCCGGTGGACCGCGCCTCGGGCGCCAGCGCCCTGCGCAATCTCATCCGCCATGCCAAGAACGCGCTGGCGCAGAACCGGCATCTGGTGATCTTCCCCGAAGGCACGCGCGCGGCGCCCGGATCACGCAACCCTTACAAGCCGGGTGTCGCCGGGCTCTACAGCCAGCTCGGCATTGCCTGCGTGCCCGTGGCGCTCAATTCCGGCCTTTACTGGCCCCGCCGCAAGTTCCTGCGCAGGCCGGGCACCATCGTGCTGGAATTCCTGCCGCCTATTCCGCCCGGCATGAACCGCAAGGCCTTCATGGCCGAGCTTGAGGGACGCATCGAGCCGGCAACGGACAA